>JAABUM010000060.1_pt1 | contig 272994 bp, 172 predicted proteins | sample 5559161 | NCBI WGS metagenome assembly JAABUM01 (sample SAMN10711868, study PRJNA513369) | rock metagenome | isolation source: Antarctica rocks | place: Antarctica: Victoria Land, Siegfried Peak nord
CCCGGCCTCCCCCACTCCCTCCCCGTCTCCCCCTCCCAGAAAACCCTCCACGCCTCGTTACCGCCCAGATCCATCCGTCTGATCTCCGCCGCTTTGAAAGAGTCCATCTGTATGCTGCGGACGAAGGAGATGTGTACACCGAGTCCGCGGTGTAGGCCGGCGCAGGTGAGGCAGATGAAGGTGCCGAATTTGGGGGAGGCCCATTGGGGGGAGGGGGCGGCGCAGTCGATGCATTGGCTGTTGCCGGGGCGTTTCTGGAGGGCGGCGAGCTGATGGGAGAAAAGTGGGTATTAGGGGGTCTTTTGGTAAGGTGGGGGGGAAAGGGGAAGAGGTACCTTGGATTTTGTTTCAGGGTCGACTTCCCACATTGTGGAAGGTGGTGTATGGTAAAGGGAGTGATGGCTCTAGCTATGTCGACATGATTGTTGCAGGCGACTGTCCAATTCTAGTTGTCACTTACTCAGAAACGTCGAAGTATGAATGATTGGAATGGGAGCATGGAGGTACTCGACCTGCGTACTCCGTTACATATCGATAAGCGCCACTGTTGTGGCTACTGAGCCACAACAGACGTGGCTTGCAACCTCTACTACGACACAGGATACGAAGGAGATGTTACGAAGTGCTTGATCGGCAAATACAGCGTACAAATAATTTTCCCTTCTTGCCTTCGAGTACCTGATCTAGAAATACACTGGTCGCTACGACCACAATGCAAGCATGCAGCTAGTGACTTTCGTGATAATATTACATGCAACAGTATATTCATGTCCTGCCGGCAACGTCGAGCTTCTAAATATCCCTGATGAAAACAAGGAAATCAGTCACCCAAAATGCATGCGAGATAATCATGGACTGCGATCGCAACCAAAATCACGCGACATCTTCCCTGTGAGCATCGGACACACAACCCTCATGAGCTGGTGATTAAAGTCTAGCAACACGTTGACTTGTAGTGGCCTAGGCAGCGGCCTCAGTAGCGGGAGGATCGTTGGCTTGAACCACGCCATTTTCGGTGAGAGGCGCGGTACCCGCAGCCTCGGGGTCGATGTCCTCTTTGCCTGGACTGTCGATAGCAACCTTGACAGCGATCTCGCGGCCGTCGATCTCTTTGCCGTTCATCTCGCTCACAGCCTTTTGCTGCAATTCCTCCGACCCAAGGGAGACAAAGCCAAAGCCGCGACCTTTACGAGGCTCATTACGAGCTTGAAGCTTCTTGACCATGTAGCGGGCAATTGGGCGTAGAGCAATCTTGGCGGCAGTGGGGTTGTAGGCTGCAAAGAGCTCCTTAAGCTAGAATGGAGTCAGCAAGGTGCTCGGTAAAGGATATACAGTAAGATCTCCTACCTTCTCCTCGCTAAGATCGTATGGGAGATTGGCAACCATAACCTTATTTTTGGAAGGAATACCATCTTCGGGAGGTCCACGCTGACGGGGTTGACGAGCAGCACGAGGCTTCTCGTCTCCGTTAGTTGCAGCTTTATCAGTCGCTACGTTTGAAGCATCGGCAAGTGGTTGCGTTTGGCCTGGGACATTGGTATCTTCGCCGCCTTCGGCCTGACGCTGAGCAAAGTCCTGTCAGCTTGCACAATCTTAGATGCTGGAGACGTAGGTGGAATTCTTACATTACGACCACCGCGGTTTGTACGACCACCACGAGCACGGCCACGTCCACGCCCACGAGTAGAGTTGCGACGACGGCCTCCTTCGCCCTCTCCGCTGCCCTCAGCACCGCTAGCGGCAGCAGCCTGCTTCTCGGCAGCAGTCTCAGGCTTGCGAGCTAGCTGGACAGAGACCTTACGCTCGAGGATGAACTTGCCGGCGAGCTCGGTAATGGCCTTCTGGGCTTCTTCAGCGGTGGAAAGGTCGACGAAGGCGTAGCCAACCGGACGGGTGGTACGGGGGTTTGTGGGAATTGAGGTTGTCTCGCTGAGGCCAAATGTGAGCAAGATGTAATGTCAAAAGAGGACAGCACACATACATAGAATATCCAGTGAAGAAGGACTTTAGCTCCCCCTCAGTGGTCGCGTACGCGAGGTTTCCAATGTACAGACGTCGGCCCTCAGCAGCAGCAGCGATGACTGCCTCATTCTCGGCAGCATTGATTGGCTCACCACCGGTTGCAGTATTAGCTCCTTCGGAAGCTATGGTGGTGTTGGCCATGTTCTCGGTGAGGGAATCGACTGCAGACATGATGGTGAGGCGAGCTTGAAACGAGCTTTGCTCTGCTTGAAGGCTTGTTGGAAGGCGAGGTTGAGTATGCCTTTGAGGAAATGGCTTGACGAGGGGGTTTAGGGTAGCTACGTGCCCTAGATGGAGAGGTGGATTGGAATAGTGAGGAGTTGTTATTGACAGTGGACAGTGTCTTGATGATGGATGAAGGAAGGAGGCATGAACAATTTTTGAGTGACTGCAAGCGGCGCTAATGCTGGAAACGTCCAAAGGCGGAAAGGTGGCCGCCTCAGGGTCTTCAATCCTTGGCGCCGCATAACAACGCCAAGCTTCATTGCGCCAGAGTTGATAAGGACTTTTATATACTTTACTCCCAACTCCATAGTAGCGTCACTCACCTGGCACGCACCTCGACAACCTGCTCTACACTGAACCGTGAACGCTGTTGCTATTCTTGTTCAATCGTCGTTGAGATCTGCCTGGTCTGGAAACTACGAATGAATGTTCGCCGTGAAGCGGTGGCAATATTATATCCCATAGATACTTGGCAATCACTCCCATTACGTACTTGATCCTACCATGAGGAAGGACACCGGCGCCAACACCTACCCAATAACGTGTGAGAGTCGCAGCCCTGAGGTTACCTCGAATTAGGAACTGTGAACGACCAATTTAGTCATTCTGGTGGCAAACGTCCATAATTTCGTTATTCCATTGCTAAGTTTCGTTCTGCAAGTCAGATGAAGAGCAGATCCGCTCTTATCGCGTATGGCACAGAGACTGGTAATGCATACGACTATTCCGAAGAGCTCAGCCGTCTTTTAGAGCGTATTCACTTCTTGACTCACGTTTCTAAGCTAGACACAATCGACCCGGTAATAAGATTACCAATCAATGGGGAAAGATGTATTCGCTGATTCCATGTCCGCAGTCATCCTTGAAGGATTTTACTCTTGTAATTGTTGTCGTTTCCACTGCAGGCCAGGGAGATTTACCAATCAATGCCAGACTGTTCTGGAGACGTTTACTCCGAAAGAAGCTATCAGACACGTACCTGAGAGACGTTCAATTCTCCACCTTTGGTCTTGGAGACAGCTCCTACCCTAAGTATGGAAGACATCCAGCATGCTCACCTCATGCCAGGTGCTGAATGATGGTAGGTTCAATTGGGCAGCTCGGAAGCTACACAAAAGGCTGCTCCAGCTCGGCGCAAACGAGTTTTACCCTCGAGGTGAAGCGGATGAGCAACACGAAGAGGGGTCTGACTTATTACACCTTGCCTTTGTGATATAGGCTGACGATCATCGACAGCCTCGATGGTAGCTTTGTACCATGGTCCACAGACCTCCGCCAGCGCATCCTTTGTAGGTTTCCTTTACTCGACGGAGTTGAACCGATCGCCGAGACAGTTTTACTAGAGCCCAAATGGAAGCTATCACTGCGGTCAAGTACGACGAATGAAACCACCGAGCCCACCCGAAACGGCGATCACTTGGAGCCGCTCTCAACCAACGGTGCTGCACGCGTAACGTACGAGGCAGGCTCAGCAGGTATACACCACGGCGCCTCTAGCAATGGTAAAATCTCTGAGGAACTAGATGTGACCTTGAGAGAGAATCGCCGTATGACTCCAGATACGCATTGGCAAGACGTTCGTCATTTGGCATTCCACAGCAGATCCCCTGCACCCTACGGCCCGGGGGATATACTGTCAATATTGCCACGGAATTCCCAAGATGGTGTTGATCAGTTACTGGAGCGCATGGACTGGGCTGAGGTTGCTGACAAGCCCATCACGTTCGCTCCAACCATTGCCAAGGATAATAACATTATCTACCCGTCACCTCCGATTTCCTTATTGGAGAGGAATACAACACTAAGGTCATTGTTGACCAATCGCCTTGACCTAACTGCCATTCCACGCAGGTCGTTCTTCACTTTAATCGCCCAATTCACAAACGACCAATTCCACAAAGACCGTCTACTTGAGTTCACCAAACCAGAATATATAGACGAGCTATATGACTACACTTCACGGCCAAGGCGAAGTATACTTGAGGTATTTCAAGAGTTCGAGTCTGTCAAGATACCATGGCAATGGGCTGCAAATGTATTGCCAGAGCTTCGAAGTCGCCAATTCAGTATCGCGAGTGGAGGTACACTCAAGAAGGGCCGAGATGATATGGCTCGTTTTGAGCTTCTTGTAGCCATCGTGAAGTACAAAACTGTGATCAAGAAGATCAGAGAAGGTGTATGTACGCGCTATCTCGCCAACCTGCCAGTTGGTACTGAGCTGCGTGTGGTTTTACAAAGAGGTAGCCTAGCCATCAGAACAGATGAAGCACAGCGCCCTGTGGTCATGATTGGTCCCGGAACGGGTATTGCACCTATGAGATCTCTAATATGGGAAAGGTTGCAACTGCTGCGAGACATGAAAGATGCAACTCCAATTGGGTCAAACCTCCTTTTCTTTGGCTGCAGAAGCGAAAGCGCAGATTATTTCTATAGTGATGAGTGGGCACGCCTCCAAGCTTTGATGCCACTGGAGGTTCATGCATCATTTTCGCGGGATCAAGATCACAAAGTCTACGTGCAGGATGCCATTCGGCAGCACTCTGAATCCGTGTTTAGGCTCCTACATGAAGATGATGGTTTGGTCTATGTGTGCGGATCTTCCGGTAAGATGCCGCAGGCAGTCCGGGCTGCTCTAGTCGATGCGTTTATTGGGCACGGTATGGAGCACCAGGCAGCCAATAGGTACCTGGAAGGTATGGAAAAGGAAGGCAGATATAAGCAGGAGACTTGGTGACGCGTATGCTTTGATTCCGCTCATAAGACTCTAATACCGTATCGGCACATTCACACAGCTTCTCTCCATTCCGTGTTATTTGGTCTTCATCATCCGCTTAGGGTGAACAAAGCCTGCTGACGAGAAGGGCATATTCGTCATAGGTTCGTAGAAATCCGATACAGCTTACATGCCAAAGGCAGTCATGGTTGAGTTCTAAATAAAAGTACCAAGTCTCTAGGCACGCCGTCGACTGTCTGTACCAGCTACTGGTAGTCTCGGCGGGTGTAGGTCAGTGTCTGAGCGCCAGATATTTCATTCTCCCGCTGGCTGGATATATGCTCGACTCTTGCGATATCCGCTCTCTAGTGCTCACTCGATACCAGACATATTACCCTCTGACTGTAGCTGTACTATGATTTATCCACGAGCATTGCCATTGACAATCGATGCTCACGATGAAAGGGTTCGAGGCTGTTATGACAGTCGGCTTTTATTGCCTCGTACTCGCGACCACGATCTCGATTCCTCCAATACGGTTAGCCGCCAATTCGCCTGCGATTCTACCTTTCAAGTAGGTACCCTGAATGGCATGGTCATGAGAGAGACGTATACTGAATGGATTATTGTTAGTATATCCAGACCACTACCTCCGGATCCCCCCGGGTTCAAACCAAGACTATTCTTCAATACAGACAAGCCACTGAGCCCGTCCGCAGTATACGTTACCGCGATCGATCTAATGCACCATCTGGCCAAGTATCCATGGGATGAAGTGCTACAGACATCCTGGGCTACGTGTGACCAAGGTTACGACCTTCTCATCTCTCTAGACACCACTCCATACCTTCAGAATAGATACATGGTCTTATCACTACATCGGAGTGTACTTGCAATGGCAGAGGAGCGACCGGGTTTCTTCTCGTTGACAACCTTGATCATGTTAGACGATAAGGCCATCGGAGCTATTGAATTCAGCAAGGCGGAAGAACCATGCCGAGAGACTTCTACGATTGGCAACGGCAATAGCACTGCGAAAAGTGATTCACCGGTACTTCACAATTCGGTCATTGATCCAGAAGACGAAAAGTTCATCATCCAATGGGAAGATACCGGCGCGAACCTTCCCATGCAGGATATCTTATTCGCGATTCTTGATGGACTGGCAACAGTGGCTCAATATGGCCAAGATACTCCATGCCATGGTATTCATGGGATGAGCGTCAAGGCCAATGCGGCATTCTATTTCGGACCCCATTATCGTGAGACAATACCCTGTGGTCTCATCAGGAGAGCGTTCTTTTTGGTCGCCATGCAGATTGTGATTGAGAAGAAGATGTATCGTGAAAAGAACTTTGACCTCAGATTCGAGGGGACGCTGATCGGTCAGGGTTCCTTGCTTAAGATGGGTCAGCTGGTTGATGGAAGGAATGGGACGGGGACGTTGGCAACCTCGTAATGAACGGATACTTTGAAGGCTTCTGGAACTCACAAGAGCTTTAGGAGCCGTGTCACTGGCTTTGGCTACGTGAATTAGCCTGGTAAGTACCAAGCATCCTGTCGCCCTAGTAATCTGAGTCGTGTCCGTTGGCATAGTACACGATTAACCCGGATTGTCCTGACTGGCGATGGCTCCATAGGCTGTGTCTTTTTCTGGCAACGCCCGTAGTACTACAAGCCTACTATCGCATTTCCCCAAATGTTTTTCTTCAGAACCCCGGTTCGGTAGCTTGGTCTGGCTCAAGCGTTGTCCTGTTGTGCGGGAGCACGTACTTGTCATGTGGGTCATGGAGTGAGGATACAATGCGAAGTAGGTTCGATTCTCATTGGCTCTGGTTCAATGGCTGATGTTGTTTCTCTATCTGTGTTCTTCTGCTGAGTGATCGAGAAGCGCTTACCAATTCAGCCCAGGAGAACAAGCCCTCCACGCCCTCCGTGACGGAGAACGAGCTCTCGAAGCAGATCTATCTGCGTACTACGACATTGGCTGATCTCCCTGGTACTAACTGTGTAAGCAGACTATTCGGAGTCGGCGGATAATCACGATTTTCCAAGTACAGGATTATGCGGGACGCAATGCCATGTGTCATGCTTTCATTCATTCGAGTAATAACCCAAGTGTATCCGTTGCTGCGATCCCCCTTCATAATTACCACCTCCTCTATTACATGCAATCAACTCCAAGGTAAGAATGCTGATTACGCCGTTCCCAAGACTAATATTTTCTTAGTCAACGTTCATTCATTCATCATCCAAACCACCGCCGCTTTCTCGCCCTACCACCTATCCGTCTTCATGCCTGTCAGTCCGCAACGTCACTTTTTGCTGGACCCGCTTGTCTTCGCATCCCTCTGTTCTTGTCTGCTTGTTTTTTGCATCCAGCTTCTGCGTAGAGCCCTGGTCTCTGGATGATTTCTCTCAAACGTTTCATGCCACTCCCATTTCGCTACCTCGGGCCGAACACTAAATGCAGTACCGATCTGTTCCCAGTTATTGCCATGTTCAAATAGCGCCACTAGTTCCGCTTCTTTCTCCTTGAGGATAGCGCTCTCCTTACTATTAGGCGGAAACTGGCGTGTTGCGCGGATGTGAGTCTTCACGGTTCCTATGGGTGGTATCCTTGCCTGGCCCACGGTGGTCTGTGCTTGTCGCTCGGCACTGACTTCCTTTCCAAAATATTTCTTCGCTCTGTCATCCGCCTCGGCTGCATAAGCGGCGTCTAGGTCTTGTGTTGGTCGAGGGGAGCTTGGGTCCTGGCCTCCTTGACTTGCTGGTACAATATTCTGGCTTTGCGCATCGCGATTATGTTCGGTAGCTGCTTTCTTGTTGACACGGGGATCCACATCATTATCGTTCAGTATCGGCCAAGATGGTCGCTTTGTGCCGGTCGGCTGGTCTACTTGTCCGTGCTCGTTAGCAATATGATGTGGTACGTTAGGCTCAGAGATTTACCCTTGCTGCGTCCCTGGCTCATGATAGCGAGCGTTGAAGACGGAGGGAATTCGATGACCAATGGTGACCTGATGAGACGTGTGGAGAGGTAAGGTAAGTTGATCGATGTTTGGTGCTCTTACAGAAACGTGGGCAGTGAAGATGACGAGGATGAGATATGATAAGTCTCTGGAGAAGACGTGGTGCTGACTGCTTCTATATAGACGAAGGGGGAAATATGCAGTGGCGATTACCTGCTAGCATGCGCACGTACCTAGTTGTATACGAGGCCCATCAACTCATTCGGTCTGAATCTCTGAATATCAAACGCCATTGAGTATGACGACCAATCACTAAGACCGTTCATGTCGGGAGAACGAGAATAACGGTTCATTCGAGGTTGCTGAGTAATGCGCTGTACCACCCGAAGATAATTGGTATTCCGATAGTTCCTTTGTTACAAATTACTCGGGAATCCCGAATGACCGTCAATTCTCGTTATCCCGTCATCTACGTTACCGCATTCCCACGGCCGACGTACGTACGGACGAAATGTCACGGCTCCCAATAAGATATTCGACCTTTCTGGGAGAAGCACTTTTTGTAACAATAGTGGCGTGAGAAAGTTGAAATGGCGATAAAGATAGTTGGGAGAGAGTAGGGTCTGCCGGGTGTGCGGTCGACGTTACTCTGATATCGCTATTGCTGTCCATTATGATCTCGCCACATGAATCGTTGGGAGCACGATCAAGGCATGTAGACACTCTCATAGCTCCCTACGATACGTACACAACCCTTCATATGGCGCACTCACTGGTTCCTATGGCAGCAATGTCAGGGTTACGAAATGACAACGATGATCATTAAAATTAGGAACTCGAACCCCAAGCTTCCGAAATCATAGCCGACGCACGTCGATACTCACACAATATTATACTATTCTATAGATTACCAACCTTTCAAAGGAAGAGTCATCTCAGCATAAATGCCACAGCACACCGCGCGAAGGAAGAGTAGGGGCGAAGATGCTAACCGGAAATACAATCACGAAACCTAGTCTTTGGAATTCACGCCCCAATTCATGTGAAATGATTTTCTTTGTGATAGGTCGACTGACAGCCTATGTGAACGGAGTACATACTCTCGGAACAGCTGCCCAAAAGAACAGTAACAATGTTCCATTGATTGGCATGGGGATTGGAATCCCGAATCATATCTCCATCTCTTGACACCTAAAGGACGTAACGTACACATTTCACAAACGTCTCAAAGATAAAGTAAAGCACGATCGTGAGCTCTGTGACCTACTTTCCAGAAAAGGAGAGCGGCAAAAACGGTTGATTGGGAGAGCGTAAATGGGACTACATACGGCCCTGAAGGTCGCAACGAAGTCTCAATCTCATGGTGATCAGTATAATAGAGTCATACACCAGAGTCCTTTCTATGAGACGGCCGTTGCAGGTAGGTGGGTAATCAAACGGTGGTATTCTCAGGTAGAGCATGCGTCCATGATTTGCAGTAATATGTTGTATCACGGGAGGATGAGGATGAGGATAGCGGCAGCTTCAATCTGGAAAGGAATTGTGGACGCGTATCCGAGTCCGAGAGTCCCACACTATAACATAAGGTTTGATGTGAGTAGTAGTACCACAAAGCTTTCTGAATTAGTGATAACAGCAACATCATCATCGATCAGAAATCCATTACTAGACCTACACATGACTCCGAGATTCCATGTACTACTCTCCGCCCTTGATTCTCCGATCCGACATCGGATCAACAGACATACAAATAACATCCACACACACACCAAACCTCCTCCTCCTCCTCTCCCCATCCTCCTCCCTCCCATTCCCATTCCCATCCTCACCCTATCACAACCACGCTCCCCCAAACCCCACCAAAGCCCACCAAAACCCACCTCACCACACTCATAACTCACACCATCTACGTCCACAACTCCCGATTCCCGATCCTAAACACAGCAACAAACATCAACCCCCCAAACCCCACAAAACGTAAAACATACAACACACAACCCACACATCTCACAACCCCCTCTATCCCCTTAACCCTCTCCCTCATCTCCACTCAAACCCAAGCTCCCATAACCATACAACAAAATCCCACCCACCCCATGAATCCACAAAAAATCCATGGGGATCTTTCGAGAACAATGACAGCGTATTCTAGAGGTAAAACACCTCAAGATACCTAGCCCTACGCCTCCTTGAAATTTTCCGATGCTACGATCATGTAATACAAACCCTTAATTCTTGTATCAATCCTACTTACTTATATACTTACATACATACTTACTAATCCTCCCATCCCATCCTATCCCATCCTATCCTATCTCTTTACCCCCAAACATGATATTCAGCCTTTGAGACGAGATTATCCAGCCTACAACCATGAAGTAGCGTATGTATGTATGTATGTACCGTACGACAGACTGTTATATTTTTGTAGAGCAAGACAACCTTAGACTTCGTTTCCCTTTTCGTTCCTAGCCAGTTTCTAAACAGATTGTTTACACACATTACTGTTATAGTATTCTGCACGAGATAGATTTCGCCCTGAAGTAACGTAAAGGGTTTGGTATCGTGACTTCAACTATGCCTGCTAATACTAAAGCTACCACTTAATGCCGGTTCCCATCCCCACATCACTTCATCCCCCACAACACCCTCATACACCTCCCCCACCCATGCCCCAAAAACGCCTACACACCCCTCCCACACGACTTAGCCCCAAACGCACTCCCAAAGTTCATACTCCGCTTAATCCTCAGTTTCGGCTCTCGCTCGAACCCCCCCTCCTCCTTTCCCTCCACCACACCACCATCATCCGCAGCACCAGCCACGGCATGAGGTTCCAGGCTTTGGGACGACGCGGCGGCTGCTAGCTTCGAGTTGAGTTCGTTGAGGAAATCGTGGTCTGCGGTTTTGTTGTTGGTGAGGCCGAGTGGTCCGATTAGTGCGGGATCGGGGTCGGGATCGGGATCGTGAGGGGTGTCGTCTGTGACGGGGAAGTAACTATCTGAGCGCTCGGACGGTAGCCGCACTCGTGTCGGCTGCGGTTCGAGAGGCGGAAGTTGTGGTGGTGGTTGTAGAGGAGTTGTTGGATCGCTGGAATGGGTGCTCAATGCACCGTCGCTGGTGTAGCGGGGTAGAGGGGTGTGTCCGGCATCCTTTGTATACTGGTCCTCTAATACGCCGAGGCCAGGCCGGGAAAGCTTTAAGGCACGGGGTGAGAGGAGAGAAGGCGATGGCGATGGAGGTGATGGAGATTGTGGAGTCATGATGTTCTTGGCGGTTGCTGGAGTGAGGCTGCTGGACCGAAAATTGATACCGTCGAGGCCCTTGTCGAGCTCGGCACCTGTTATGGGTTTGCGCACTGTTGCTTGGGTTTCCCGGGAAGCTTCGCGGGGTCGCACACGGTTCGGAGATAGGATCCAGCCTCTCATCTCTACCTTGTCGCGAGAAGTGACATCTTCAGCTATGCTAGATAAACGGCCGTCGGGCTTGGCGAGTTGATCGAACGAGTCTGAGAATATACGTGTTGGCTGTACGTCCGTTTTGGGGCCGCGCCAGACTTCATCTCCTGTCACACTTGCACTCGTGTCTTTTACTGAATCCATGATTGGGAGACTCCGTGAGCTTCCACTGCCCGGACCAAGCTTATCGATTGGTGGAATGACCTGGCGGGAGGAAGCGACTTGGTATCGGCGCAAAGAGGCTTCCAATTGTGTGATCTTCTCATATAGCTCTTGTCTCTCCGCATGCCATAACGCCCGTTCTTCGCTGTGCACTTCACGTTGGTCTTCCATCAGTGTGTTGAATTGTTTGATATACCGAGGCGATGCCATTGTATGATGTCTCGGTAGTTTTGTGGGCGATCCTGGAGGCTGGGGCACAGATTTGACCGTGTGGTGTCCGGGCACACGACCATTGGGTGCGTCGTTCTCCGAGTGCGACACCTTCTGGAAACGGCCAGGAGGGGATGTTATGATATGCGGCGAAGCAATCTCCATTGTAGCAATATTTGATCACAGTTGTGGGGAGGATGATATGTTGGTCGTGTCTTGTAAAAGCACCGAAAGTGGCAAATGTTCCGAACAGCGATTCGAACTCAACGAAACATGATATCGGAAAGCTTCTCTGTCACCAAATGTACAATTTGGATCCTCATACGTCGAAGCTACCGGGGAAGGAGGAAGAAGTATTGCAAAGTGACTGCCTCACTTCGCAGTGGTCAAAGGCCGACTAATGTATTTTACACCAGGCAGAAGGTACAGCGCGACATGATTTACTTCTACTACGTACCTTACCCAGTGACGTTTCTTCCAGCGGGCCGGCACTTTCCCGCCGGCCCGGCAGCCCGGCAGCCCGTCACCGGTACGCACGCATGGCAAGTACGCTGTTCTGATCTTGCGACCATGGAAAGCATTGGTCATTCCTATATAGATTCCTGGTCTCGCAAATGCGCTCTGTGGGTGTACTGTTGTATATGGCTTGGTTTTACGTGTCAGTGTGTCAATAATGACCAGCGCTGTTATCTGAAGCATTACATTTTATCCAGGGCCAGTCTTCCTATCGGATACACACCACTTCCGCGGCGTGAGTCGTGCTTGCAGAGCTAGCCCAACACTTGGAATGGGCATCTCGCCTATCGGATTCGAATTCCATGGGAGACCGGATTCGCCCAGGACAGCGTTCGAAGCTCGATCCTGAAATTCTGTGTCACGCCTGACCACCCTACCACACACGCCCCTCGATGCCCCCCCTCTTGTCCATGATCCGAGCGGCGCAGTCAATAACCTGGTTTATAACCCTCTCAACCAAGAACAGCTTACCCATCCTCCCTCTCCCTCCTCCTCATCTCCCCCTCCAGTCCTTCCAAATCCAGCGGACATCTCTCGCCCACCCACCTCTCCCTCTCCTCCCTCATCCACCCCTCACAGCTCCCCAACCCCACAACCAAAAACCCCAATTCCTCCCTCTCAACATCGAAAACCTCCCACCACTCCACCCTCGCCAGCTTAACCCCCACCTCCCTCGCCGCAAGATATATAGCCGCCACCGCCAACGACGACGGCTGATGCGTAAGATACAGCAGCTGCGGAGAAAGCAGTGCAGTATTCAGATGTGCCAATGTGCGTGTTGCTAGCGCTGTGGACTTCTCGTTGGGCGTGGGAGGAAGCACGCCGAGGGTTTGCAGATAGGTGAGGGCGAGGTGGTGCGGGAGGATGACCTGTGTGGTGTAGGAAATGGACCGGAGGAGGATCGATTCTGTTTGCATCAGTGTGCTGCGAGCGCTCTGATAGGCGCCTTCGGAAAGGTAGTAGGATTCCGGGTCGGGTTTTGTGGATGGTGACGATGGAATTCGTAGGTTGGAACTTGGCGAAAGGAGGTAGGCGTAAACATTCAAGACCGAGCGCGTGGATTGGGGGAGGAACGATATCTTAGCCGTCATGTAGAGCGACGCCGCAGAAATATCCTTATCCACCATAAGTCAGTCTCAAACCTCTACCCAGAAACCAAAGATCCCTTCAAAAATCACTCACCTTAACAGCATTAATCCTGAAACTCCCACCCTCCGAACCCACATAGAAGCGCTGGAAAATCACAATGGCCTGCGCGATGATCTCCTGTGGCAGCCGGAGTAGGATCCCAGCCGCTTGCGTCAATTGCGCGCCGGCGAAACGGAGAGAGCGCTCGAGGTCGGCGGGGATGCCGTCGAGTTGGGAGCTGGAGGTTGATAGCTGTTCTATTGTGGCGAGGGGATTGGAGAGTGTGTGGAGGGGATCGAGTAGGTTGGCGGATGTCTCGACACCCATGGTTAGGTGGGATGCTGAAGGTTGAGGTGATTGGGTTGGGTTCTGTTCGGCAGCGATAATGGAGACGGAGCTTGATGTCACGTGGAGATAAGATAACGTGGCTTAACTATTCCCCCTTGCGTGAGAAACCACAAGTTATATTACGATTGATCCTAAGGTAATAACATCAGAGAAACCCATTCAAGGCTCCCTTATCAGTTCTACGACGTACCAACAGTTGTAGAACTAGTCAGAGAAGTCATCCACGCATACCATACATGTACCCCGAACACAATTAGGAAGATTCCCCAACATTCAAAGCGCGCATGCTACGCAACTCATATAGTGAATTGCACCCAATTTGGTAGACTTCCCATGAAGAATTATCGCATGCAAGATTATCTATTCATTCAAATGTTCCGCCGTAGCGCTCGCTCGATTAATGCCAGAAAAACAAAAACCCACCGTACATGCATGCATAATGTGTTCATCACCGATGATTTCGTTTCGCAGTCGCTGATCTAACCCATTCCCTCAAAACCCCTGCCTCCCATGCCACTTCTCCTTCCACCCCGGAAACCACGGACTCTCCTCCAGCGTCCTAACCTCCCACCCCCTCTCCGCCACCCCTCTCTCCTCCTGCTCCCCCACCCACCGCTCCAACGCCGGCACAGCCACATGCTCCACATGCCACGTATTCTTATACTCCATCAGATTCCGCTTCCCCTCCCTCAACACCTTCAGACACAGCGCCGGCACGTACGGCTCGTCCCTGAACTCCTCCAGTGGCGTGAACAGCGCTTTGAAATTGAAAACGATGGCGCCGGAGAGGGGGAGGCGACGTAGGGTTTGCCAGTCTACGCGCAGATGGATGCGGGAGAGGGGGAGGGAGGGGGGTTGTGTCGTGCGGAGGGTTTCGTGCGGGTCGCCGGGGGGCATGAAGAGGGGTTTGTCGATTTCGAGACCCCAGGAGCCGCGTTGGATGGGGCGGTCGGTGGGGAGGCGGGAGAAGTAGCTGGGGACAGTGTTAGTGCGGGTTTTTCGGTTGATCAATCTAGGGGGTAGCCGTAGGGAAGGAGAGGTATTACCGGTCCATTGAGAATTCCATCTTGGCCTTGTAGTCTGGGATTGGGGCGTGGATCTCTTTGAGTTGCATGCCCAGTTTTGTATCTACGTTCCAGCCGAGCGAGGAGCAGAGGAGACCGGCGCGGAAGTAGTACATGCCGTCATCGGGGTTTCGGAGCATGATTGCAAAATCTTCTGGTATGTTCTGCAGCAGGACGTGCAGGGGATGCATATCTTTGATGATGGTCTCGGTCTTGAGGATGCCGTTCTTGAAAATGTACCCTTTAGACTTTGAGTGGACAAGAGTGAAGTGTTGGGGATAGCGAGCGCAGTAGAATTGCAGTGCGTTCTCCATTATCTCCTTACATCCTAGTTCGCTGCCTGGGAGATAATTCAGAACCATTTTGCCATACTTTTCGAAGAGTCCTTTTCGTTCTACAATGCGCTTTGTATAAGTACTCTCGAGCTCGAGCCACCAATCGGGTTCCATTTTGTTCAGAGCTTTTACATCCATCAGCAAGTCATGAATCTGACACAAGAGCAAAACCTACACATTGTCTGATGATACGCCCACCTAAATGGACGATATGGCCTTGGAATGGCAGTCTTAAGGTTGAATTCGGCATATGCTTTTGGCATGGGTACGCCGCTGAGCTTCGAGTAGTCCGGAAAGTCGCCAAGTGCTTTGACTTCCCCAATCGAAATACCCATCGGAGTGTAAGTTGAGCGGCTAGCGTCCCGATAGTCTTGCTCAAATGCAATAACGTTCTTAGCAAACACTACCTGATTGATCACTGACTCGCCGTTCGTGCTCTTCAGACCTGCCGCTAGCGATCTCCATGACTTGGTCCATATTGGGAGGTTTCCACGGGTGGATGGTGGAAAGATGTCTTCGTATGCGCTGGGCGAAGGTGCATTGTTGGGCACATTCTTTTCGGGGGTCAATGATCGAGGTGGTGTCTTTGAAGTTGAAGTTCGTCTTCCACGAGTGAAGTTGGGAAGCCATGCGGCTACATTTTGTCGTATATTTTTCTGCTGGCTCTTCGTTTGCACGAGGAACGAGATTACACTCAGAAGTAGGCCAATAGCGAATAGGATTAGGGTTTCACTGGACGGTGTCAAAGGTTGAAGAGACATTTCGAGTTTGTGAGATGTCTCGGATGTCTTTATGTAGTCGTTTGTATTCAAAGAAAGTTGCAGTTCAAGGATGATGGCCAATTGATCGAATGGTCAGGGAGAAGCCACACGTTGACTTAGATGAAGCCCATTTCTCTTCCAGCCGTTCTTTGATCCTTATGTACTTCCAAATATGCAATCAAGACGTCTTCCAATCTTCAACTCAGTGGTCGTGCAACAGCTGTCACTCCCTTCAACTTTCACCTTGTCACATTGAATGGTCGATCAGACTTGATGAGTTGTTCATTCACTCTTCACTCATTGGTTCGATTGTCCATCTATTGACCTTGTAGAAGAACGCATGAAAAGCAAAAAGTGAGTTCTGGACTTGCAGGGAAGCAAACATTAGCAGCACCGGCATCTCTACTTGTATTCATGCATACCGCGATACATACATCGGTATCCCGCTCCCAGTTGTAGCTGATAGATCCGGCCACTTGCCCCGTCCACAATCAACGTCGCCGCCCGTGGATCTCTTCGCCCTTTGAAGGCAAACTGCATCCTCCGCTATCTGCGCTAGGCCGAGACAGGCAATGACTTCCTCTATCACTCTACCCCACATTCTCTTCTCCATGTCTATGCACGATTCACGTCAAGCACACAAGGGCAATTGAATCAAGGTGTTCATGCACACTTCCGTGCGATTGAGCTATTATCTGAGGACATGCGTGCACTTCGTCCACTGAGATATGTACTCGACGAGATAATCTTGATAGGCCAATGTCTTATGCCTCTCCAGCGCCATGGCCTTTCATTTCATTGTTTCCCCAGGCCGTAGAACCATGACTGTTCCCTCCCTTTGCCATTGCGCACCGAGATCACTGGGAAGACTTTTCTGCCCGTCGTCAAACTATTGTACATTGTAACTAAAGTAACACTGAGAGAACTCGATCATCTAGGATCGGTCAGTAAACCAAACGCCAATTATGTCTTCCGCGGAAGTACACATATGCACAACGTATCCGGAAAGTAGTCATGTAACGATATGTCGCCATTTGATTGAAACAGGGTTAAAGGGTGTGTCGACCCTCCCATATCCTCAAGGGATATTTGGGTGGAGGTCGTATTTGGCAAGAACCAAGGGGGTGCGTTCTTTAGTGAGGAACGCTGGTCGCGAGATCCCGTACTGCTAGTGCGGGCGGGCACACGAGAATCAACGTTCACTATCCGTGGGATTCGTGATCTAACGACTATCAGCATATTCTGATGTGACTCCATGAAGCGTCCTGCGAACAAGATCCAATGAACTTACACGCAACATCCGTCGAGAGTAGTCTTGATCGTCTCGGAAAGACTGTATGCTATTATGGCTTCCATTGTTATGAAGAGGATTCCACAACGCTGTTGGCTCTAGTCGATTATCGTTCGCCTTCGCGTAACTGCTCCGATGATCTGCGTTCAGGGTATCCGCTGGGCTCTTTTCCGTGCTATTGCCTGGCTCCCAGCCACTCGTGTGAATGCTTGGTACCGTAGCCTGCCGCTGAACCCCACCTGTAAGCCCCATCTGACTCAGCCGACTCGGTCGCCGCTGTGGCGTATTGTTCCCGGTGGTCGATGGAATTGTAGCAACGTCCGAAGGACGTCTCCGCCGGAGTAGGAAGAAGAGGGCGGCGGCGATGATGGCAACGATGAGAGCAGCGACCAGGAAGAAGACACCCCCAACTTGGGCTTTGTTAGACCAAAAGCCACCTTTGCTGTCTGGTGCAGATGTCACTATGGTTGTGGCGGAAGGCGGAGGAGCTGTGGGTGTAATGGTGCGCGTAATGACTTGGCCAGTGACTGTCATGACCGATTCCCATGGCGTCGCCGACCACGTACTGCTTGGTGGAGGGGCAGTAACAGGAGTAGTGGTTGGCGCGACTGGTATTATTGACGTAGTTGGTGTGGTGGATGTGGTAGGCGGAGCGATTGTAGTGCGTATGGACGATGTCGTGGGGGGGTCGGGAATTATTGATACAGGTTTTATGGTAGATGTGGGTATAGTACTGGTGCTCGTAGACGTCGTAGAAGGCGTCTAAGATAAAATCGTCAGCGATGATTCTCCTTCGACATTAACCATAATAGCCAAGTGAATGCGTGACTGCCTTGAATAGGGAAGGGCAGGGCCTACTATAGATACAGAAGAAATTTGGACCGATGGCATGGCTGTGACTGTGTTTCGCAAAGTCACAGGCTCTGAGCCAGGAAATGAATTTTGTGCAGGCAATGTCAAAAAATGAGATTCAAAAGGATTGGGCGTCGATGGTATTGAAGGGGGAGGCCCAACGAAAGGTAGAGAAGGCCGCGTCACAGGTATTGTGTTGTCGGTAGGGGAAGCCAGGACCGCAGGAGAGACGGACCCGAACGGGGCTCCAGGTAAGAACTGGGTACTAACCACCTGTACTGTAGGCTGGGTGGCCTGGGTTTGCTGAGTGGCAGAGGTGCCCTGCGTGGGCGAGCTGCTGGCGGCTACACCTTGCGTGCCCAACGGTGCTTTACCAAGGGCTACATATCCGAAGAGGCCTGACGATGCGTCGCCGCAGTTCTCATAAGGATAACCTGGACAAGCCACGCCACAAGAGCCCGCCGATAAAGTAATCGCTGGGATATAGTTGGAGCACCAGCAACTCTTGTATTGAACGACGGCGAAAGCGTAGCCGGCGCAGGATGTAGAGCACGCCCCGTTCGATTGATAATTATCGGAGACTATGTACGCGGCCAAGGTGGCCCCAATTAGCAATCACACCGAAGCCTCGACCATTAGGTTTGGATTTACCAGCAGCAAAATCCGAACCAGTGTTCTGCGATGAGCAGTATTGCTGCACCAAGGCGAAAGTATTCTGGGTATTGATTGCAAGCCAAAGTGTCAGGAGCACGTTTGGGAAACACCGTCCACGGCCCATGTGCCTGTTGATGGAGACCATCTTGACGAGCTTTGTGGTCGTACAAGGTTTGTGAGGAAACGATTGTGTTGTGTAGTAGTAGTGAGGGTGATCTGGCCTGAGCCTCGGTGAGGGTGGTGGTTTGTGTAGATGTGAGGTAAGTCAGATGTCGAAGACTTGTGAATAGATGCTGTGTTCGGGTTGCCGGTGTTAGGTTGCTGGTGTCAACTCGAGATTCTCTCGCCGGCTACTTGCCGAGGTCACCTTTCAGCACCAGCACCCTCCGAACAAGTGACCTCCAGTGCTGCAATCCAGACACGACTGGTAAAGCTGATGGCAGGTCTGACCTCGCCTCTCGACCACTCCAACAGGTCCACCCGATTATCCCCGTCTCTACCACGACCAACGAGATAAATGCATTCGTGGCCTGCTGTTCCAGTCCTGTGGAACTCAGCAAGTGTTGTCCGCTGCACTCATCTGGAAAGGAAAAAGAATGGAAATAGCAAGATGAACCAAAATGATGGTGAAGAGATGAGAATTGACAGTGATAGACGTTGATCGGAGGTGGTGAAATTGGATTGGCGATTTGGGGACCGAATTCGTCCTCGGCGCTATTATAGCGGCTTGGCACGTAAATGATTTCACCGGATCCTCTAAACAAACAAATGGGCAACCTTTACAATCACCGTCCTTGATACTACGACAATAGCCTAGCAGATGAGTACGTGTGCATGAGAGATACATGTCGCCGACAGTCATGGGAGGGACGTCACATTCATGGCAGGGACGTCAAGCCGGACTGTGGTCTTCATGAATAGCTGCGACCCTGAGGCCAGTGTGGATGTTATGTCCCGCCCAATCCTAACGGCAACCCTGGATCAAGAATTGAGCCATGGTGCAACGCTGTCTCTTGAAACATCTCACGCCTGAATACTAGGCCTTCCATGCGCCAGCAGATGACACGCCATCTGAACCATCATACGGAGTACGAAGTAAGATCTGTTTTCACGGTCCCCTTTTCTCAGCTTCCTCATCCATACGGAGTTCTTCTAACGAGACGGGTTTCCTCAACTTCCAAACACAGCTTGGCATGTAATCGCTACCCGTGGGCGGCATTTCATATCCATACAAGTTGCACCGCTTGCCCACTCGTTGGACCGGATACTTGCCCCGTCCCCCCAAGCTATCAAATGTTTCGCATTTCCAAGTTCTTGACGCTGTTACACCTATTCGGGGGCCAAAAGGAAGTCTTCCACATTCGGCCATCTGCTCAACGAGATTTGCATAAGCTCCAAAGTCAATTGTATCAGACCAAGCCTGGTGGAGACGGTCATCGCGTTCTGATTGGCTCTTTTGCCCCTCCCAGAAAGCTTGAATCTCAGCCAGCCGCTCTTTCCGTATCTGGCTTGCGTCTCGGCGATGCGCTGCATAAAATGTACAACGGCAACATGATATCATATCATTCGATGGAAACACGTGTCGGAGGTTCAAATTTCCCGTTGGTGTACCACAGAACTAGCACAATGTCACTGGCTTCGGCTACATGTCAGCGACACAATAGAGATCAGGTGGATGAAACGCCTTGAAGACTGTATTATGCCAATGCTGGAATGTTCAGCGTAACCCATCAAACTTTACCGTTGACAGCGTCACCATATGGCCGGTAAAACCGTTGCACGCAATTCTAAGTACAACCGTCAATGGAGCCTAGACACCTACGCATTAGACAGCTGATCATGCACGACGACTTAAGGCCGTTCCACGATTACTTTGCCAGAAAATCTAGTGGTGGTTTCACCCGAATCGGATGGCCCCAACAATGTCTCATGCGGCCCTTATGAAAGATGTGTTCGTTATGTTGGACAGGTTTTGCCGCGCCAAATTACCAAGCAGCCTTATGACAGGATACAGGACTCTAGACGCGGTAAGCTATACCTTACGCTATATCACTGACTGGGGAAAATCTTCGTACAGGTGCCATGGGGGAGTCGCCCAATGCGGAGAGGAAGTAAGATATTACATGGAACAAGACCATGGGTAGGCTATGAAAGTCGAGTACAGATCACCAAGTGACCTCAAATTGGCATAGAGACAGTGGACAGTATGTTCTTGACGTCCGAACACCGCTGGCTTCTTTCTGGCAGAGTCCCATTCTTGTGCGATCACTTCTTTCTCTGCCAGAAATACGCGATTGGGGGATATGGAGGGACTGGCTTTGATTGGGTATTGTGGTATTGTGGGATTGTGCTGGAGATGGGTTGAGAGATGGGGAAGGGGATGGGGGGTTGGAGCTATCGTAGACGGGATGGAAGTAGTAGACTCGGGGCATGTTGATGTAGTTCTTTTTTGGGGCTTTTGGTTCGGATATATGATGTACAGTGCTGTTGATAATTGCGAAGGGAGAGAAATGAGAGTGCACCTACTGTTATTTTAAACGGATTATTTGTTCTTTCATCGCATGTCATCGTGAAGTGAGCATACTGCTCACAGGCCTGGCCAATGCCTTCGCTGTCGTCAATGTTGAAGTTATTAAGGAAATCGCAAATATGATCAGAGGTCACAGCTTCGATTTCTTCCCACCCTTGACTCCCGTCACGACCTCGTCCGCCAGAAGAAAATCAGGATACTTGAACCCCGATCCCGGATTCGCGCCGTGGGTACGCCAAGCCGCACCATCCACTACAACTCGTTAACATAACCAAATACCCAGCTGGAAGTAGATCAACCCAAAAACTCACCAACAAGCGTCTGCCCCGTCACGAAATTCCCCGCATCCGAAAACAGATAAACGGTCGCGTCCGCAATCTCCTTCACAGTCCCCCACCTCCCCAACGGAATATTCCTCATCCCCGCCCTCGCCTCCTCCGACCTCGCCAACCGCTCCATCCCCTCCGTACCCCCAATCGGCCCCGGCGCAACAACATTCGACGTCACCCCCCTCGGCCCAAACTCCACCGCGACGCTGTGCGACATGGCGTCCACGCCGGCTTTGGCGACAGAGACGTGCGTCTGCAGCGGCATGGTTGTGTAGTGGATCGTGGCGGAGACGAAGATGATGCGGCCGCCTGTGCCGGTTGGGGAGGGGGTTTTGCCGTCGGAGGTGTGGGCGGAGGCGGAGGCGACGAGGTGGGGGAGGGTGGATTTGAGGGTGTTGTAGGAGCCTAGGACGTCGATGTCTATGACGGATTTGAAGGCGTTGGGGCTGAGTTGGTTTATGGGGGCGAGGAAGTTGCCGGCGGCGCCGGCGCTGTTGAGGGGGGGAAGTGTCAATAATGGGTATGGTAGGAATGAAGGGACGGAGTTTGGGAGGTTTGGGGGCTTACATTACGAAATCGATACTTCCGAGTCCTTTGACGCATTTCTCTACGGCGTCTTGGAGGCTTTCGATACTGCGCACGTCAACGGATCCGAGACCGAGGACTTTGGCGCCTTTGCGTGCGGTGGCGATGTCGCGGGCCATTCGTTCGGTTTTTTCGACGTTGCGGCCGACTATGCAGGCGTTGGCGCCGAGATGGACCATTGCTCGTACTTGGGCGCTGCAGATAGAGCCGGCGCCGCCGGTGCAGAATATGACTTTGTTGTCTACGAGGCATGATGAGCTGAGCTAGGGGGTTGGGATTGTTGAATGTGGGAGACGTACCAAATATTCCATCTTTCCATATATCGCTCACGTATTCATTTTTGGCGAGAGGCATGATTGACTGTAAGTGAGGAGGAAATGAGATAGCGTAAACATGCGATCAAGACAAAAGAGGACGAAGCTTGATTCAAGAGGAAGAAATGCAATAGAAACACTGGATATGTTTGGCCTGTTATATCTTCAATTGATCGCCGTCGGCGGAAGATACATTCGGCCGCTTCTCCATGCGCGTATTTTACCGAGGTCCGGTCTCAATGATTATATTCTGATAACATGGAGTGAGAAGCTTCCCGTCTTACAGATGCGGGAGTTCAGAGTGTCTGTATCAGTGTTCTGTATAAACTATCGTAGTAGGAAGAAGATGGAGTTGTAGTATGATGCGTATAGCGATGCCTGTGAGCTCAACAATCCCTGCTGCCGATCACCCCACTAGCAAGACCGCCATCCAAGAATCCCATGCGCCCTTCCACTCCACCATCTCCACAAAACCATCCTTAACAATCTCAAATCGCACACATCCACCTCGCCAAAATGGCATCCACAACCGTAACCCTCTCGAAATTCATCGGCACCATCTCCCTCGGCCTCCTAACCGTACCGCCCCCCATCCTCCCCCACTCCCACTCCCACCTCAACCTCCCCACTAACATTACACCCCCCAGGGCGTCTCCTACACCCTCAGCACCACCGCCCTCCCCCCGATCCTCGCCTTACCAACCGCACAGCCAGCACACACCACATTCCTCCACCTCCGCGCCCTGAGTACCCGCCACCAACTCCTCCTCTCCACCCTCTCCACCTCCTCCCTTCTCCTCGCATACATGCTTTCGCCACCTAGAGGCCGACATCCGTTCTTGCTATGGGCGACGCTGGCGGTGGGGGTGGGGTATAGTCGCGAAATGTGGAATGGTGCTGTAGCGCGGCTTAAGGGGAAGGGAAAGGGGAGTGGGAGTGGAAGTGGTGGTGGGAGTGGGAGCGATAGCGGGGATGAGGAGTGGGAGGTTGAGAATGGGAGTTTGCAGGGTTTGAAGGGGGAGGGTGGGGGGGTGAATGGGGAGGTGGTCAGGGAGGGGATGGAGAGGTGGAGGGGGGTGCAGGTTGGACGGACGGTGGTTTTTGGGGTTGGATGGATCGTTACTGTTGTGGGGCTTTGGGGGGATCGGTTTGCGGGGATTGCTTGAGGGGTGGGCGGAGGGTGACTGATGGTGCTTGTAATTTGGGTGTCGGTTGGGGGGGGATCGAGAAGTGAGGATGGAGAGGGATTTGGGAGTTGTTGGGGAGCTTGGTCTTAGCGGTAGTGGTATCTCTACTCGTAGTCGACAGAGTCATGGGTATTCACATTTGATGTCTCCTGAGCATTGTCAACGTCTTTGGTGGATTTAGAGTCTCGCTGAGTGCAGCACATTGATAATTGGAAGAGGCGCCGTGAGAGCATGATTTTAGGACATTATTGCATCAATTTAATTTGTGCTAATAAGCTTGCTTCTTTAGGTTCGAGCACTTCCATTCTGCGTCTCGCCGTCTTCGTGGTTGTTGGCTCGTTTCCTGATATCATCCTCTTCTTCGCGGCTCTTGTAGCCCAAGAACATCTTCAACATTGCCAGATCGTAGCTTGCTTTCATTGCCCCTGCTATCAGGAAAGCAATCCAGAATTTGTTAATCCCTGCCAAGTAGCCTGTCGCAACAGGTCCACCGCTCTGGCTCAAAGTCTTAACCACATTGACAATCCCCATCACTGCTGTCCGCTCGCTTGGTAGGACTGCTGCTGCGAGGAAGGCTTGCCGAGGTGCTTGATCCATGCTCTGCATGCTTGCACGGAGTATGAGGAAGGTCATTGCAAGCCAGGCGTTGCTTGGTAACGGTATGAGAGCGAGGAAGATCGCGGAAGGTAAGTGCGTGAAGACCATGGTTTTGATCAACCCAATTCTCTTGGCCAAAGAGGATGCTGCGAGGTTTGATATGGAGGATATGATATTTGTGACAAAGAAGAGCGTTCCGAGCTGGCCTTCGGGGATCTTGAACTTACGGTTGAAGAAGTAAGTCATCCAGGAGAGAGGGGCGAGACCAGAGGCTAGGGAGTCAACGGCAAATAGAAGGCATAGCTTGATGAGTGTGCTCCGAGATTGTGGGGATATAGCTGGCCATATGGACTTCCTCTTTATCTCTGGAGGTGGCGCCTGCTTCTTCGGAGGCTCCTCTTCAGTGTCCTCCTCGTCCGACAGCAATCCCTCAGCTTCTACAGAGTCCATCTGAACCACTGCCTGATACTCTTGCTTTGGAGGCTCTGGCTCGCATTTATCACTTAGAAGCAACGACAGGACCAGCTTAACGAGGCCAAGAACGGCGTATACGCCGAAGATGAATCGATAGGCGTTCACTTCGCTCCAATGCCCGCGAGAAAGGAGCTTCTGCACGATCCACCCGCAGACCATTGTCCCACACGCTGTGCCCGCATTGCCAAACAGTGTATACCAAGCGAATACGTCACTTCGGATCGCTGCAGGAGTAAGTTGAGCAAGAGTAGACTCCTCGATTGCACGGAATGGGCCAATCTCATTTCCACTGCTAAAGCGTCAGCTGCTTGGCCTTTTCGACATGACCATGCACCCCCTTACCTAGGGCTTATAACACCGAATATGCTGGCGGCAACCAAGACCCAGTAATTCCCGGTCACGACAAACATGACACCGCTCGCGCTCATCAGTGCGGCACCCAAGATCAAGATCCGCCGCCTTCCTAATCCATCCGCAACCAGTGTGAGGAGGAAACTGATAACGACATCCCCAAGGAGTGTCAATGTCATGAATAAGCCGATCCTCGCATCAGATGTCCCCAGGCTCGAGAGGTAGAGCGCGAGTATGAGGGTCGACGCTCCATATGCGAAGAGGCGAGTAAATCTTTGCAGACATAGTAATTTTGTGTCGCGGGAGGAGTGTAGAATCGAGAGGACGCCGAGCTCCTCTGCTGCACTGGAGAGGAGAGTCTTCATTCTTTGGGAGGCCATGATTGTGGCATATCTAAGGATACAAAAGGGAGATACTTAGGCGGTTGCCTCCGTTCCATAATCCTTAACATATTTACCTTAGTTGGGTGATAACAGTGGAGTTAAAGGTCAGTTAACCTGTACGACCGCTCCGGTCCTCGGTATCGGGCCTTAGCGTCGGCCGAGGCTAGGCCACGCTGCGCCAAGCACAGTATTGTATCGGGAATAGTCTAATCTACGACGGCAGGACTTGATTTGATCTGTCTACCTACCTGCCGTGCCTGCTCAGCGAGGAAAGTAAAAACTCAACAATAATGCAGCGTCAAGGTTTTGGTCCTTGTCTATATTCCGGTTTGCATCTCCTTTCAACCGCTCAGGGTTTGCGAACCTGGATCTATTTGCAAGATATCTGTGAAACGTCCTTGCAAGCCGGGACTATTCGATGCCATTAGGAGTCTTCGCCACTTTGGAATCACAATCACATGGAACTTTATTCCAAGAATCCCCATGAGTTATGTGCTCGATGTTCAGACCTCTTGCATTGCCAATCATTCATTGCTATGAGACCTTTGTGATTGCGAGTCATTCCAAGGGATCTTTGTTGTATCTGCATATCGACACGGATCCCCGTCAATGCAAGAATAGAAGAGCGCGTTAACTATTTTCTACCGTCTTGCAATACTCCTCTATGGGCTTCTTGGCGATGGCCCGAAGCACTGTTGCAACTGTGGCGGTACGGACAGCTCCATGCGCAACAAACAGCCTGCATGTTTTGAATCCTCTATGTCCGACCGTCCTCAAGCTCATATCTCAACAGCGGAAGGTAGGGGTTTGTTCAGCTCATCCGTTTGGAAAAAGCAACAGAAAAGTCTGAACAATCACAGAAGCCAAATATGGGCATGGTAACAAGACTGTCAGCTTAGCACAAAGCAAATTTGGCCTTTCTCTTGTTCTACTAATGACCACACTGAGCTTTCGTTGTTCCGTTGTCCAAGAATTGTTCCTTTCGTTCTATAAGTGATACAGTGACCACCGCTTGTCGTTGCAAACACTTTCTAAACTCCAGAGACCCCTCGACCCACAAGCGAGAATCCCTAACAGTCATCTTCAATTTGATAACGGAAGAGTATGAGCCAAGAATGCCGCCTAGAAGATTGTCTTCGTATAAGGACCGGTTATCACACGTCAACAGGAAAACTTGAACTCGTCCACTCCCTCCTTAAGAAAACTCAAGAACAAGGTACGCCAATAGACCCCAAGAGGTCTTCCATGTTCCTCACTGACTGCCTCCAAGACCTCGATCTCCCACTCTTTGTCATCATCTTCGCTATCTGCCTGACAGTAATAGCAGGGAAGATGTATGTAAATCTCAAAGCCGAGCGTCATACGACGTTGATTGCATTAGGCGAGCTTGAATGGATGGACGAGAGTGAAAAAGGTATGATCCGCTCCGAGGGGCCACCTGTTGTGCTATGAATATTTTTATACCTCCACGTTAATAGCGCAAATGCATCACCTTGTCTAAAGTATAGAATTGGCTCATCTGTAAAAGCTCTGTGAACAGTCTACCAACACTTGCCAGATGCAAGACACGTTTATAGCGGAATCTCCAGCTTGGAATGACCGGAGTCGTCATAGCCAAATAATTCTTACCTGCATACCTTACCTTTGATGGATTTGACCAAGAAGCCCACTACTGTTATATGTAGAGGGTTCCTCCGTAAGCTCGGCAGGGCTCGGAAGAGTACACACGGAAGATCGGCGTCTCTGATTGGCCGAGTTTGTAATTGTAGTAATCCCAGGCAAACAGTCTCAACATCAGCAGAGCAGTTGCGCCCTCGAGGGGGGAGAAGTAGCGGCTTCTCCAGTACTTCTGTGCATCCTCTATCCTATCCTCAACAATGTAATGCGATTCAGTCAACCGAATTATTGAGACCCACATACGCGCCAAGAAACCAGCATGCCGATCCAATTTCCTAGCTGGACTCAGACCAAGACCTCTTCTAAACAAGGTAAGTCGAGTACCAGAATTCCCTTCCGAGTCCCGATAAATGTACGCATGTACGCGGCGTAACTACTTCTTGATTGACTCTCGAGACTCGAGAATGTTCTTTCAAAGGCAATGATAGACCGCTGAGATCATCATCAGGCTTCGACAAAGTCTACAATCTTGTCGACAAGCTCGGAGCTCCTGTCAATAAACTGTCCCACACACTCGGCTCAGAGGCCTTCTGGCCAACAACTCTTGATAAGGAATCGGACAAAGCTGCGCGAATTCTGAGGAGCTTCTGTAAGGATGGCTTCTACGTCGAGCAAGAGGCTCATGAGAAATCCGGGGATGCTCCTAAGGGGAAGGCCAAGGTTGTCAAGAAGATTCCGACAGAGGTGGTAAGGAAGGCGAAGGGCTTGGCTATCTTTACGACCATGAGGACTGGGTTGTGGGTTAGTGGGGCCGGGGGAAGTGGTATTTTAGTGGCTAGGAAAGAGGACGGGACTTGGTCTGGGCCATCCGGCATATTATTACACACCGCTGGACTGGGCTTCTTGGTTGGGGTGGATATCTACGACTGCGTTGTTGTCATCAATACTGAAAAGGCTTTGAAGGCGTTCACGAAGATACGGTGTACGCTTGGTGGAGAAGTCAGTGCTGTGGCTGGACCGGTTGGGGTGGGTGGGATACTGGAGACGGAGATGCACAAGAGACAAGCACCGGTATGGAACTATTTGAAAAGTCGAGGCTTCTACGCTGGAGTGCAGATTGATGGTACGGTCATTATCGAGCGAGGAGATGAGAACGAAAGGTTTTACGGAGAGAAGGTAAGTGTAGGAGACATTCTTGCCGGTAATGTCAGGCATGTTCCATACGAGACTAGAACTCTCTTGGCTACGATCAAAGCCGCCCAAGGAGACAACGATGTTGACGAGAGCGCGTTGCCGCCTTCCGAGCCTACGCCTGGCGACTTCGAGGTGGCAGCGGACCAAGGGTCAGGTTTTGGCTTACCACCCACCGAGGATGACCCCGATCCATTTGGGGTGCATGCTTTAGAGGAACAGGGTATGGAAATCAGAGAAGCTGGTACGCATTTCCGTCCCAGCGGCGATGCCTTCGAGTACAAGCCTGCCCCTTCTAGCCCGATTTTCGCAAACTTCAATCGCACCAATAGCATATCGAAGAGGCTCTCCAAACGAAACAGTGGTCAGTTGAGTATCATCAGCACCCATACAGATCGTGGCACTCAGACAATGGATGGACTCGATTCGCCAGGGTTTGCCGAGTCAGCTAGAGAGTCTAGAACCCACAGTCCTGTCACGAAGGCTTCGGAGAACCTGGAACAGCTTGATGGCGAGGGTGCTCTTTCTGACCACGCAAACGTTGAAGAGCATGCACATGAGATGCCTGTTATCTCGAAAGCCAAGATGGTCACCATTCCTAAGCGCATACCGCCAACACTACCACCCAGGAGTCCTTACCGGAACTCAACACCTAAGCCCGCCGACTACAGGCCACCCTTGAGCCCCAGCGTTCTTGAGCATCAAGACCATGGGTTGGGTATCAACCTCACCCGACCATCGCAGGACCACAACCGGCAAGCAGACGACGGTTTCGACCCTGCGACATCCCAAATTGCACTGGAAGAGAAGCTCACAGAATTGCACGTAGCTCCCCGAACCGACCCCGATCGGCTATCACCCCGGAAAGATGGGTTTGATGAGATTTCATTGAGTGGATCTGACTATTCGCATGAGGCGCCAGGACAAACTACGATCAAAATGGAAGACAACGAATCAGGTGCTGGGTTGGCCATCAGGACGGGGAAGGAGAACGAAGAGCCTGTGAGAAAGGGCCTGCATGAAGAGGATGACTTCCATTCAGTCCCTAGCACTCCTCTTGAGGCAGTATCACATGCTGGACGATGAAGGACAAAGAGGATTTCTCAACGAGGTAACGTTGCGTTGCATATTTACTAGAAGTGTCCATACGATTGAATGAACAATACCTTACCCTTTTCGATTTGACCACGCCGGCTCAAACCTTCCCATATTCTCGGAATCTCATGCCACAGGAAGAGTGCCTAGCGCGCTAGTGAGCGGTTAATTTCCGCCTAAACATCAACAGACGACCATGCCCAGCCCTTGCAACATCTTGTAAACCACCAGCTTTGAGCAGTAAGGATAACATACCGCCTTCCAAAATGACAATGCCTTTCGAGGGTTGTGTGATCGCATTGGCAGGCAAATTCGAACAGACCCATGGTCAGACGCCAATATTTCGACACCGGTTCTGTCCTATCTAAGGGAACGCCTGGCTGACACCAAAGTAGGCGAGCTAGCAAAACAGATCAAGACGAATGGCGGAAAGCACAGTGCGAAGGTCACTGATGGGTTGACTCATCTTGTAATAGACACCGCAAGGATGCTGGCAAGGGAGCCCAAAAGTGAGACTTTACATTGGGACATCCCTTTGGTGTCCTCAATCCAGATTACAAAGGTCGCTAATGCTTGCTTCGTCGGTCTCATAGTGATGCAAGCTGTGCAATTTCCGCTAATTAAAATTGTCGACTTTCATTGGCTGGTTGACTCTGTCAGCCGTCAGCAGAGGCAGAGTGAGGCCGCACATGAGATCAACGTGCCAACTGGTGACAGTACCGACACACGGATGGCGGCAAGCCCTATAGTGATTGGGGACCCGCCATCGGCGGCACCTGGGGCAACAGTGGTCAACGAAGAGAGCGCAGCAAGCCCCGCGGCAACGGTTAAAGCAGCAACAGTGCCAAAAGGCAGGAAACGACCGCGCAACGCAACTGTACCGATCTATGTAGATCTATCAGCAGATGACAGCGTAGGAGACGCGAGGCAGTCCCCCCTAAAGAAGCGCAAAGATGGCCAGAAAGCCAAATCAACCTCGCTACGGGTGCCTGTGGACGAACATTGTCCACTAGTTGGTATGGCACAAAACCGTTCAACGTCTCGTGTTGTGATGCTGACATACGATAGGTACACATCGAGTTTACATTGACGAGGACGGCATTATCTACGACGTAAGCTATACTTTCTGACGTATTCCCCAGCAGTTGCAACACAATGTTTGGAATCATACACCCTTTTGTATGCTGTTCCTCAAGTCGGACACTTTTTTGACTGGCTCTATGATATGAGAGTATGCCCACTCTCTAAATAGTTCACTCTTTATACTTACATTATCTGGCTTCAACATACGGGTCATAGTTCCATCTGCAAGGTCATCGTTTGCTTCAATAATTGAGATATCTGCTTTGCCTTTCGAGAGGACCGACCTATGTTGCGCCACTCGTTGCGATCTCACGAGGGTTCCCAGCCTCAGATAACGCTGACTTGGTGTCGAACATAGGCGTCGTTGAACCAAACAAGCGCTGGCGATAATCACAATAAGTACTACCGCATCCAGCTTCTCGTTTCAGGGGTTGGCAATCACAAAACATGGACACGATGGGGCAGGGTCGGAGCGGCTGGTGCTAGTGCAGTACTTGGGGACGGCAGCCTGGATAGCGCGATATCTCACTTTCAAAAGAAGTTCAAAGACAAGTCTGGAAATTCGTGGGAGAATAGGCGCGAGCCTGCTAGGACGGGTGGAAAGAAAGCATTCTACGCTTTTATTGAGCGCCAGTATGAGAACGATTCTAGCGATGAAGACGACCTCGCAGGCTCTGGTAATACAAAGGCTAGGACTATGGCCACCAAGACGACCCATGTTGAGAGCCAACTGTCCAAGGAAGTTCAGGATTTGATGAGGCTAATCTTCAACAAACAGTATTTCGAAGACACGATGAGGATCCTAGATTACGACGCCGAGAAGCTCCCACTCGGACAATTAAGCAAACGGACCTTAGAACAAGGCTTCAAAGCCTTGAAGGACCTCGGTGAACTACTCGCTAACCCCAATATTGGTGACTTCCTATGGGCTCAGTCCCTTGAAAGATGTAGCAACATGTTTTATACCCTTATTCCCCACAATTTCGGCCGGCAACGGCCCCCAATCATCCGCACTGAGGAGGCGTTAAGGAAAGAAATCTGCCTGATGGAGTCCTTGAGCGATCTGGAAATCGCCAATACGATCATGGAGGACCGCAAAAACCAAGGCATGGAGGGGGATACGGTCCATCCGTTGGATAGGCAATTCGCAGCCCTAAATCTCGAGGAGATGGTTCCTGGTGAGTAGCTACTGAATCAACAAAGATACAACTGGCTCTCGTCCTGTCTTTTCCCCTAAGCGGTCTTTGACCAATGCTGCCCAGTCAACCGGTTATCGCATGAATTTCTCGGCATAAAGGACTACTTGATTCACTCCCGTGGGTCAACGGATAACTTACAATTCAAGGTCTGTCCACTTTTCCATTGCAATTTGATGAATACTCATACCGCATTCAGGTTCAAGATATTTTCCGCGTTCAGCGTCAGGGTGAGGCAGACCATTTTGTCAGTGTATCCAAAACTCATCATCAGGACGCCGTGGCCTCTAGTCGCACCTTCCTTGGGCAAGGTAAAGAAAACCCAGGCCATTCTGATGCCGGTGATCGACGTCTACTGTGGCATGGTTCTCGCTGCACAAACTTCGGCGGCATCCTCTCCCAAGGTCTACGTATTGCTCCCCCAGAAGCTCCAGTGAGCGGATACGCGTTTGGGAAGGGCCTCTATTTTGGTATCTAACATTCTTTTCTCGGGAGCTCAGATTAACGACTAACCTGGTGAACAGCCGATGCCAGCTCCAAATCCGCAAATTATTGCCATTCACACACCTCAGGCGACACAGGTCTACTGCTACTATGCGAAGTGTTGCTGAAGAGAGCCAATGAGGCACCAATGCTGGAATTAGAACATGGAGACTGCAATGCGGAAGCATTGGCGAAGCGAAATGGATGTATCGCCACCTGGGGGAAGGGTCAAACGGGGCCAAGACGTTGGAAAGATGCAGGCGGGCGAGCTGGCCTCGGTAATGAAGACATTACAGGCGTCATGATGGTAAAACCGACTTGATCTCCCTTGCTCTCTCGTATCAGGCTTACACTCTCCTAGCCCGACGTGGCATCTCCACCTGGACCTACCGGCGCCAATGGTTATTTGCAGTACAATGTTCGTGGTTATCTGTCCTTTCCCTACTTGACAGTACGCTGACGTTTTGCCTGGAATATATCGTCTATGACGTTGCCCAGGTCCGGCTGCGATATCTACTACGCGTCGAGATGAATTAGCCGTAATTTCCTTTGCTTGCATTTCCGAAAGCTTGGCCACCTGATCTAAGACGCTGCTGTGCTTGTCATGGAGAATTTGCAATGGCTTGATGGAGTATGTATTTGTAAGACGGTATTTGCATTTTTGGCTTGCCTTCATCTGCAGTCAAACATTCCAGGTAATGCTTCAATAGGTCATAGAACTCGCCAGCTTCCCAGCCATCCTGCCCTTTCATTGCAAGTTACCCAACGTGTCTCCGCTAGTAGCAAATTCCTCCAGTAGATAGATCACCTTTTATATCCTCAAAGCAAGGGCGCTACAGGCATGCTGGCCCTTATGATGAATCTCTCGACCGAGACCCTTCTCCCAAACTCTTCTCGTTCCCGTCGGAAGTCATCTCGCATCTCGACTTTTGTACTATAGCCACCTACATCAGGATCCATATTACCTTTACGGCTTGAACTAAATCTACGGGGATTCTGAGTGATGTTTCCTCTTTAATGAAAAGCCATTCGTAACATTCGTCTCTGTCGGGTATAGGATACTACAATTTTTCGGGACTATCTGTATATCAGTCTTATGTAAGTGTTGGGGGGGAGGAATTGTTTGTATTTATAGAATTTGGATGAGCTTGCATAAGGTAAGGAGGCTTAGTCCCGAGGAGCCACGGTAAGGCGGCCACTAACTACGGCGGGCGACATGGACAGCTATAATACGCGCCATTCTTTTCGAAATTTACCTTAGCGTTACCGTATTTTCTTAGTGTACTCGGATTAATTACAACATAGAAGTGGAGCCAGAGTTCTTCTCCAATTGTCTCTCATCAAGCCTTTGAAGCCATCCACGCTCTCACTCTGAACACTCTATCAGAGTCGTATGATATGTGCCATGCGATGTGCTGGCAATTCCTTCGAAGGATCCCTGCCGCCCGATGATCCTCCCCCTTTACAAACGAGGGACGGAAGCGCCGGGCCTGAGGCGTAGCGTTCCGTGGAAATTGCCACAGCCAATGGGTCGCCTTGTCCAGCTGTCATCGTTCGGAACCTATTATCCTATGGTGTTCTGATCAAAAAGATGAAACAACGCGGACATCTCTCTGCATGAGGCACGGACGCCATGTTCAGCCTTAGATTTGTTGACTTCTGCCTTGCAAAGAGGGTCCAGATACACAGCCTCCAAGAAGTTTACTATATTCTATACTTGATCTCACATGCTTTCCCTTGAGAGGAGTCAGTTATACATTCGGTCCAAGTCTTTCCGCAGAGAGTCCATAATGCGTTCCCTTTCTGCATTGATAATTGGCGCTAGACTGCTTGCTTGTGCCAATTCGCAGTTTCCTCCCACTCCAGAAGGCGTGACTGTGATTAAATCGAAATTCCACAGCGATATCACCATCTCTTACAAAGAAGTATACCTCTCCCATACATCTGATCTCCGCTATGCTAACAAATTCATAGCCTAAAATATGCGAGACTACACCAGGAGTGAAATCATACTCAGGCTACGTTCACTTACCACCTGGAACCCTTTCTGATGTGGGTGAGAGCCAGAACTACCCCATCAACACCTTTTTCTGGTTTTTCGAATCGCGCAAAGACCCGACCAATGCACCACTTTCAATATGGATCAATGGTGGACCTGGCTCTTCGTCTATGATTGGCCTGTTGAACGAGAATGGCCCTTGCAATGTGAATGTCGACTCAAACTCGACCACTTTGAATCCCTGGTCTTTTAATAATGAAGTCAATATGCTGTATATTGATCAACCGAACCAAGTGGGCTTCTCGTGGGATGTCTTGACGAATGGAACCATAAATCAGGCGACGGGCGATCTTACACCAACCGATTTTTCGGGCGAAGTTCCGAGGACAAATGACACCTTCAATGTTGGTACTTTTCCAAGTCAGGACCCAGGAAGCACCGCGAATGATACCCGGAGTGCAGCACGAGCTCTTTGGCATTTTGCCCAGACCTGGTTTCAAGAATTTCCCGATTACAAGCCCAACAACAACGGGATCTCCATATTCGCCGAATCTTACGGCGGCCACTATGGACCAGCTGTGTCCACCTTTTTCGAAGAGCAAAACGCGAAAATTGCAAATCAATCGATCAACGCAACAGGTGATACCTATATAATCCACTTAGACACACTAGGTATTGTCAATGGCTGTATCGACTCCATAGCGCAAGAACCCTCTTACGCCGAAATGGCATACAACAACACCTATGGTATCCAAGCCATCAATCAAACCAACTATCAAGCCGCTATCGATGCCTTCAATCGTCCCAAGACTGGCTGTCGCGATTTGATACTCAACTGCCGAGCACTAGCTGCAGATGGGGATCCAAATTTCACAGGAGCAAACGCCACAGTCAATGCAGCCTGCTCTGACGCCGATTCATTTTGTTCCACCGAGGTCGAGGGCGCCTACGTTCAGACTTCTGGTCGGGACTACTACGACATCGCCGCCCTCAAGCCTTCGTCTTTCCCACCAAGTTACTACTTAGGCTACCTCGCCAACGCACACGTGCAAGCTGCACTAGGTGTACCTGTGAACTACACCGACTCTTCCACAAGCGTCTACTCCGCCTTCCAAGGTACGGGCGACTTCCCCCGCGCCAACAGCGCCGGAGGCTATCTTGGAGACATCGGCGCCCTTCTCGACAGCGGTGTCAAAGTTGCTCTGATGTATGGCGATCGAGATTGGATCTGCAACTGGATTGGCGGCGAGGCAGCCTCTCTGGCTGTCAATTACAGCCAGTCACCAGCTTTTGCCAGCGCAGGCTACGCCAACATCTCCGTCAACTCGACGTACGTAGGCGGTCAGGTGCGACAGCATGGCAATTTCAGCTTCAGCCGTGTCTTCCAAGCTGGTCACGAGGTGCCAGCGTACCAACCCGAGACCGCCTATCGAATTTTCCAACGCGCCATCTTCGGAAATGATATCGCGACGGGTACTCTCTCTGCGTCTAATAATGCAAGTTACAGCACCGTGGGCTCGAGCACGACATTTGAAGTCAAAAATCGCGATTTAGGTAGTCCCAGTCCGCAGTGCTATGTGCTAGCGTTGGCTACCACGTGTACGGATGAGCAGATGCGAAATGTTATTGCGGGGATAGGTTTAGTGCATGATTATATCTTGATCGATGCGAATCAAAGCCATCTGTTTCCTGGTACTGGACCGGCCGATACCGGTGGAGGGAAGAGAAGTACGGCGAGCGTTGTGGGTACGAGCTGGGGGATGCTTGGGGGGGTGACTGCGGTCGTGCTGATTGGTTGGGTGGTGGATCTGTTGTGGTAATATCCGCTTGAGATATGGAACGACGAAGATCTCTCAGCGCTGATGCAGAGATATGCGTTGCAATTGGTGGATGGGCAGATCCAATCGAAGTTCTACCTAGTGGGACCAAAGTCAGCCAAAGCAGCCATATGGGCGTTTTATGAAGTACCTAATCCTGGACTGCACGATATACTCCTTAAGCCCCATCAATAACATAATGCAAGCAGTGCAAATAAGGCGGCATGAGAGCTCATCTACAACTTTTCGATCAGCGCTTCATTCAGATAAGAGCAGAAAGCAAAGACTGGATATGTAGTACAGAGCTCATGCTACTATATATATATATACATATATAACATCCCCGAACCCAGGCTAACACGTGATCAGTCGCTGACTAAGGTCCCGCCGCTTTACTCCCCCGCTAAAGCCTATTTCATTAATATGCTCCCTCGTTACTCTCCTATACTCCCTCGCTGCTCTACCCTACTCCCTCGTTGCTCCCTCGTGCTCCCCCTCAGCTACTTCCTACTCTTCAGCTGTTATTACGTTCTTATAAGTTTAAATGAAAGCGTCTAGCTAGCCTATTTTAGATACTAATTAGAGGAGCCGGTTATAGCTCTACTAACCGCCTACTATATTATCTTCTACTCTTACTCTCTTACTCTTTCGCCCTTGCTCTTCCCTTTACTTCTAATTCCCTACGGCTTATAGCAACTCATCTATATACTAAATACGCCATTATATACGTGGTCATCTCATATCTATTATATATTACGGCCTCTTTCTCTCTTCGCTCTATACGTCTTAGTGGCCTAGGCATTCTTATCTTACTATTACTCTCGCCTTAACCTCGACTCTAATAGTATAGAAAAAGAGGACTATAGCGCAGTTCTTTAATAATATAGAAACGAATAGTCTAGAGTCCTTAATCGAGGCTAATATTAATAGCGATAAGATATCTAAGTACCTCGAGTCTAGTACTAAAATTAACTATAACCGGATACTAGTCCTTTAGAATAAGTGAGTCTTTATATCTTTCCCTACTACTACGAAATATTATATAAACCTTACTAACGGTATCTTATCTTAGTGGACTAGGTATAATAGAAGGAACCCTAGTACCAGCCCTTATAATATAAAAACGGTAAAGTACTTTATAGAGGGCGTTATACGCGGCTATAGTACCGGTAAAAAGAAACCGTCTATATATACTATGCTTTAGAAGTAGATAGACTTTAGCGCTGGTTAGAAGCGACGGCCTAGTACTAATAAGATCCCTTCTAAGGTATTAGAATCTATTAATTTTATTCGTACCTAGAGCTTTAATCCGCCTTTCCTCCCTAGCCGTAAGATCTAATAGTTTTACTAGTATATATAAACCGAGCTACGGAAGAAGTTCAACCTTTTAATTACTTAGCGAACTCGGTACTTTATAATAGTAAACTACTTCGTTATTATTATTAAGTATATATAGTAGAAAGATTAGTATTAATATAGATATAGACGGATCCTTATATAGGATTACGCTACCTATATACTTTTTATTTATTCTTTAGCGCGAGTAGGCGAGTATTTTAAATCTAATATACGTAGAGGCTCCGGTCGTAGACTACTATACGAGGTAAGTAGAGTAATCCTCTAAGGTACTACTAATTAAGAAAGCTGTCGGGTATTACGCTTACGCTACGAGTAGATAATCGACTTCACCGTATTTAAAAATAAAAAAGGAGAGGCGGAGATAGGTATACGAGTTATAAGGGACGTAAAAGGCTTTTTATAGACGCTATATAAAAGGTTACTTTACTATCTAAAGCTTCGGAATTATAATTAGGTGTAATCCTTAATAACTATTCCGATATAATTCTAGGCTATAACATGGCATATATAAGGATATAGAGCCGCTATTTATAAATCTAGTACTACCTTTACTAGTAATCGCCCTAGCGGATCATGCCTTCTAGGACTATAAGTCTTTCGAAGAGATCGAGGCGATCCCTCTACCTGCGGATAGGTCCTTATACTACCTCCGAATTAAGAAGGATATACTTCGTGTACCTTTCTTCTAGATAGTATCTACGGATAGACTTATAGGAAAGATCTATAAAGCGGGCTCGTTTAGTAATTAGATAGTAGATCTAGGGTATCGCGCCGGGTACGAGGAAAATATTAGGATATATAATATTTAAAGGGAAGCCCTTATTAAAGCTAATAGTAAGTTCTTAAGGACGAAATATAACTATTAAGACACGCTGACTTAGTTAAAGATAATAGTTACTTAATCGCCGAAAGGATGAAATTCGCCGGCTATAATAACGTAGATACCTTCTTCGGCTTATACGCGTCTGAGCTGAGTACTATAAACGGGATAGTAAGTTACTAGAATAAAAAACGTCGTACCGTCTACCTTAAAGGATTTCGCGGGTTATTACTCTATTACTATCCCTAACTATTATAATCGCTACCCGCGAAAGTGGAAGCTAACCTAGATAATTATACCGATTTCGTCTTCATTAATAAGGAGATTGAAATGCTAGGGGAGAAGCTCCGGGGTATTACGTTAGAAGATGAAGCCCAGCTAGCTTAGGCTCGACGAGAGGAACTATATTAGCGGAAACGCTAGCTCGTATCCGAGGAGCTTAGTAAATAGTAGTAGATTTAACCACGTAAGATTACCTTGAATACGGAGGATAAAGTACCTTAAGTCGCAAGTTTACTAAGCTACTTTAACCGGATTCGCCGTTTAGATCCGCTACGTAATTAACTAGCATCTTTACTCTTCCTTAACGTTCCCCTCCGTAGTATATAAGGTTATAGCGTACTTCGGGACATAATTATATTATATAAAGAAAATCCGCGGGTAGCCTATTATCTAAGCTTATAGCCTGAAAACGGCTATTACCCTCTACCCTAATATACGCGGGATATAGATCGGTTCGTCTACTTCCCCTTTCTAATTTCCTAAATGCTCGGTTATTATAAGCCGGCTAACTAAAAATCCTTCGATTCGATAGTATTAGTATTAGCGATAGGTGGGAATATATTTACTATTACTATAAGGGCGACCTTAAAAGGAAATACGGCTTTACCGAGCTCTGTTTTTAGTACGACTAATAGCTTACTAGTAGGGCCGGATGGTTTAAGCACTACTAACGCCACCTTACTAACCTCGAGACGCTCCTAGTTTAGTGTAATCCACTTATCTTCCGCCGGACCCTTACTACTACTAGGTAATATCTCTTCTATCTCTTTAATTTAAAGCTCTCGCTAACGAAACGTTTCCATTAGTTCTTTATTAAATAGAGCTGGAAAGAGTACCTACAAGAATGTTTCTGGTAGTTAGAAGATAGGTACAACCGATCTATAGAAGTAGGTGAAAGCGAGGTAGTCCTATATCCTAATCCACGCTATATACTATCTTTCAACTTAATTGAAGATCTTTAGTATTACTATTAGGATATATACTGCGTTAAGCGTATTAAGCTCGATCCGATTAAAAGGCGCCGCCTAACACGTCAGTCTTCTCTAAATATAAAGGCTTTCCCGGGTATAAGCGTTAAGCTGGAATACTATTATAACCTCCTAGACGAGGAAAATCTTTTTAAGTATTTTAATAAAACGGTAGACTCGCTAACGCTCGAGCTAGTCGATATTCTCGTTCCTATAAGACCAGTAGGATTAGAAGAGAAGAATAGCTCTACTTAAATTTATTCTCTTCCCTTAATCAACTCGCTAGTAAATTAGGAGAAGCGAAGTCTATCTATAGCATCTCTTACTAGCTCTAATAATCCACTTTTAATAATTTATTATACCTCGGACGAGACCGTACTCGATAACCCGACGCCGGTATTATTAGTTAACTCCGACCTTTCCTTATCAATTAACCTAAGACTACTTAACAAGTCTATTTCGCAGCCTACCGTTCCCTTATTATAGTACGAGATGGTTCCGTATTCGCAACCAAAATTTTAGCTATATAAGACTACTACAGCCCTTTAAGTAGCTTAGAGCCTTAGGTGTACTTCGTTAACCTATATAGAGCGAGATAAGAGATTTTATATATAACCCTAGTTCTAACTAGGCTGAATTAGATAGAAAAACTGAATATATTATATTCGTTAAATACTTAAGCTTCTCGTCTATATATATAATATATACTCGTATATAGTATTAACTTCTAGCTAGGGTATCTATTATTAGCTACCTACTCGTATTAATTATTAATAATGTATATAAAGTCGAGGCGACCCCCTTTTACATTATAAACTCGCTTAACTTATCTCCTTACAACTTATACTAATACTTTTACTTTAATACCTTTCTCGAATAAACCGGCCTAAGAGGTATAGGATATTATTATATAGAACTTATCATCGCTATCCGCTTTAAACGTATCCCGTATCTTTTATTTTCGGCTTCGTTTAGTATAGTATAAGCATGCTCGAGTATAGGACTTGATATTTTAAAGTTAGGAATAGCTCGATAAAGCAGAGCGCCGACATATTAACCCCGTTCTAATAGGCTATAACCTAGAAAATTACTACCACGGTTCTTAAAGGAAGGGAGGTAAGGAGAACTATCTAATACTTCAGCCTAGTAATATATCGGGAGATTTCACCACTTGAAGCAAGGAATTACGTCAGTTATTCTTCTCCTACTATCCTATACGACTGAAAGGAGAGGGCGCGAGCTCTAGAAGTCAGCCCTCTATACAGCTAAGTAGGCTATAGACGTCTACTTAGCGCTAGTATAACCTCGTAGGCGGTATAGAGCGTAAAATTTATAGGAAATCTAGTAGCTCACCTATTTACGTATATATAGCGCCGGCCTTTTCTTAGGTTTAATCTTTTAACGTTCTTACTAATAATTTTAACGCGATATATCCTAAACCGGTATTAGGCTTTTATAGTAATTCTCGCGGAAGGTAAGCTACCTCTACCCCTTTCACTGGTGGAGTATTACGTAAGGAAGTATTACCTTCTCCGGGGCTAGACTTTTTAATAATTCGAGACCGGCGTGGACTAGTATATAGTGCTCGGAGACCTCGGATACTTTACGAGAACCGCTAGTCTAAAATAGGAAGCTTAAAATCCCTGGGATCTTAACTCTATTACTCCTAGCGATATAAGCGCGTTTATCGAAGGCATATTTAACTAGGGCCGGAGGAGAGGGCGGCGTTATTAACTGTAATCTACGCGAGTATTAGAGCTATCGCGTTATAGTCTACTTACTTCTTACCTTATATATTCTTAGTATATATCTCTAATAAGCCTTACTTACCCGTTAATAGCCCTCGCGTCTCTCTTATAACTGAAATAAGTAGGCGATAGAAAAACGCCTCCGGTTAAGAAATATATAATCTAAGAAAACCTTAGTTAACCTTACCTTCTATTACCTAGGATTAGTTTCGCCACCTAAAGTAACGGCTTTCCTACCTACTAATTTACCTAACTGCTTCTTTAGCAAGCGACTAATATCTTATAATCTTCTTTTAATCCTTTAAGGCGAACCCTAGACTATCCCTTATATAAAGTCCTCGTACGCTATATTAATTTCCTCCTTTATAACTTACTTATTTAATATACTCCGTATATCTATCTATTTCTACTAGCCTATTTCCCTCTTCTTAGTAATCTCCTCCTACTCGTCTATAAAGCTCTGTCTAATACCTCGCTCTAAGTTCGCTATAGTCTGAAATAACGGCTACTAGTACATCGGCCTAGTATAAGTATTTAGTAGCTTATCTGGACTTAAGCGGGTATAGGCTTTAAGACGTCTTTTAAGGTCGTCTAGGATAGAGATACCTATATCCAGGATGCTGCTGTGGAATATTTACTGTAAGGGACCTGCTAGTAGGAAGTTAATACGTATTTCCTCAAGCGAGCTGAGGTAGAACGCGGCGATTTCGGAGACGGAGGGCGAGTAGCTGTTGTAGCGGACTAGGGCATTATAGATATAGACCGTATAGAAGATTTAAAGCGGGATGAGGTAGTAATTAGAGTATAGGGATTAATAGTAATCGAGGATAGTAAGGCCGCTGCGGGTATAATTAAGAAGGTGGCCGTGGAGAAAGGCTTAAGTCTCCTAGTTGTAGTCCGGAGCGTAGAGAAGGGGTTAAAGAAGGTAAACGATGGCTATATAGTATTAGACGCTTAGAATAGGAATTAGCTTAGCTTACTTACTATTAAGGATCTAAGGCCTTAGGTTTTCTAAGCGATAGAAAGAAATAGTATAAATAATATATTATAAGACGAGAATACGAGGTATTAGATCTACGCTTAACTCGATAGCCGTAATCTCAGGTAGAAGATTATCTTTCTAATATAAGTAGCGCTTATATAGCTTTAGTAATTATTCTACGAACACCTTACCGTGACTACTATAATAGATAAGAATAGTTTTATACACGATATAAAAGAGCTTAGCGCTTTCTAATACTACCTCTAAGGTATAACTTAGTCGTATAAGAATCTCTATATTATTATTATTATCATCGATCCTCGTATATACGCGCCAAGTATTTCCGGATATTTATTTAGTAATAAGCTTTTCTAGTAGAGATCCGTGCGTCGAGACTAGGGTAGACGGTTTCTAGTACGTGAAACCCGACTAAACGCTTTTAGAAGTTAGTATTTTATCTCTACTAGAGTATTATCGCTATTAATAGGTTCTAACGCACGTATAAAGCGTTATAATCCCCTAGGTCGTAATCTCTTCGGCTTCTAAGGATTACTCTACGGTTTACTTCGCGAGCAGATTTTCGACGGCTAGCCGTAGGTAGGAACTAGCTAGAAGGCCCTAGCCGTAGCTAAGTTTAATAAGAAATATAATTATATATATCTAGATAGTAGTTATCTTCTTATAGACTAAGTCCTTTTATATCTAGAACTTCGTCTCGTCTATAAATTAGTTACGTAAAGAGGTTATAGAACTTCGAGCTTCCTAGTCAGCACCGAAGGTTTTATAGAGAAGATAACATGCTATTACGCAGATAACGTTAACTAGAGACGCCGAGTAGTAGATATCTAAATAGGTCCGGAAGCTTCTTATAAACTAGGTTTTATTAAAGAGTATATAGACTAGGTAAACCTAGCTAAGGTATAGAGAGATAAGATAATCGATAAGAGCAGGTACTTTAGTAACGCTAGTCTAATAGAGAGGGTAAGGGTTCTCTAAGAAATCTTAATGTAGTCGTGCGATGGCTTGGCTAAGCCGTTACTTACTAGTAGATAATATAGACTCTAGAGTTCCTACCTTAAAGGTTTATAGCTATATTATAATCATTTCGTAAGAATCTCCGCTTTTAAGTCGTTTGATAATCTCGTAAGTATGGCTATTTTCCTTTAGCGAGGATATAATCTATTCGGTTATAATATTCGTCCCTTTAAGAGCCTTATTCTCTTCTACTATAATTTCCGTCTTTAGTTTTAACCTTTATATCTCTCGTAATAGCTGCGCCTTTACTATTTTAATATCAGGTTTATAATAGTACTCGGCGGTAGTATTACGACTAGCGTAACGTTTATAAGCCGGTCTTCCGCCGTTATACTAGGACTATTAATATTCGATGTCAGTCTTCGGGCTTAATTAAATAAGTGAATAGTATCGTCGGACTCCTAGATATACCTTAGATCTTGCCTTCTTATAAGTTATATAAGCGTTAGAAGTAATAGACGCAGGCGTCTTTTATTTCCTTCCTAGAACGCTACTAAGGGCCCTACTAGCCTTCCTTAGGCTACTTCCTAATAACTACTCTAAATCTAGAGGGTTAATCGTATCCCGTAAGAGGTTATCTTAATTCGATTACACGGAGGATATATCTATTAGCCTTAATAACGAAGAGTCTTTTATATCTATAATTAGTAAGGGGATCGCTCGTCTTTAAGCGAGCGATAATGTTTCTATATAATTATATATTCGGCGACTAAAAGTTAGCGTATTACTTAAATAATAAGTAGTAAGGAGAGTTTCTACCGTAGGAACGAGATATAATAATAATTAGTAATAGAATAATATACTTCTTTATCTCCCTTAGTATTTCTAAGGTAGTATAAGAAACGTCTATAATACACACCGGAACCACCTCCGGCGTTTTCTTTAACTACGAGATCCACGCTAAGGGTAAATATAAGGTGTATTAAGGAGTATAGAAGATTATAGGCGCGATTTAAATATTATCCTCCTATTACCCCTGAATCGCAGACTATCAAGTAGGTAGGATAGCCCTCCGACATCTTAGCCGTTACTAGGGGTAAGTTAAGGAGCTAGTTAAAGCCGGGCCTAGTCTCTAGCTTTATTATGTCCCGATAAACGCTTTAGAAGCCCGATAACGTCGGCCGTCGGAGAGCCCTCTAGAGAACCCTAGCCCCTAGTATTCGGGCAACTTTAAGATCGCCGGAGGCTACTCTAACGTGAAATCCCTCCGGAATACTCTTATATATACTGTTTCTTTTTAGCGTTTCGCAGATTCTAGAGGCGTGAAACGCTTACGATATGGATTTATCGGAATCTCCCTCTTAAGATAGCGCGACATTAAAGCCGCGCCGAAGGTAGGAGCCTCTTACTACGAATACTTATACGGAATATAGGAGGAGACGATTAAAGGTTAATTACTAAGTTTAAAATTTCTCCCCCTAATTAGTAAACCTAGGCTGACGCTCTATACCTAGATAGTGTGACGGCGGAGACCCTTACTCCTTATACGTAGCTCGTAGCGTAAGCGCCTACGAATACTAGGTGTATAAACGAACGGCTAAGAAGATAATAGTAGATAAAATCGGCTCCCTAGATTATTAATATAAGACGGAGAATCGAATTTTAAGAGTAATCGCTACTTAAGAGGATAGAGATGATATTATATAGTAACTAAAGGGGGGAGAAAGTCACGAAGCGATTACGAGGTAGATCGAATCTATATTATTATTAAGGTCTAGAAGTAACTAAAGTCGTACGGATAATCGATCGACTCCGTTTAAGGAAGAGACTATAGCTATTACGGAGTAAGGCGAAAGTAAAAGGCGATATATATTTAATAAACTATATTAATAGAATAACATAGTACCTACGTCGACGAAGCTAGAGAGAAAGCGGGAGCCCTATAGCGCCGATAATATTTCCGACTTAATAGGCTTATCCCTCTCTAGTATTAATAGTAAGCGAGGTAATAAAGAGGACGATATATAAGTGACTAGGCCTAACCTAGGAGCTTATTAACCTTCCTCGTCGCGGTTTATATAATAATAAGCTAACGGGTATACTAATATCGCCGAGTCTTAGACTAATATTATAGCAGACTAAGACTTTATAAATTACGTCTTTTTACTATATTTCTGCTAGGAATATCTAGCCTTTACTAGTTTCTCTAAGGTGTATTTCCTACACGATTTCTAAGTAGGGAGGCGGAGGTTCTACTCTTTACTTCTCGTTAACGTGATTCTTTTATTAGCTTATAGGTTCTCTAATAAAGTAGAAGTACGACTTAATCTCCCTAGCGGTAAATCCGCCGGTAATCGGTTCTTTAAAGAGGCTAGAGTAATCCTAGCCGGCTAAGAGGACTAGTTATTACTAACTATCTAGGCGTTAGCGCTAATATCTCTACGGGAGGCCAGCTATAAAAGGAGCGACATTAGTAGATTCTATAAATTACACTTAATTCGAATAGCGGTAGAGTCCGAGCTATACCTCAACTAGTTCGGGCTTCCGGGGCTAGCGTTCTCCTATAAAGAACGCGAAGTTCGTTCTACTATATTCTAGGGTAGTTTTACCTTAGATTAGTAAGTCTCGAGTAATACTCTATAGAGGGATATCGATTTTTAACGGGTTTAAAAGAGTTTAGTCGCTTTTTATCGGCGTGGTCCCGTATATTTTAAGGCGTGCGATCCGTGCGCTAGTACCTGTAATTATCGAGGATATAGAGGGTAAAGAGTGGACCGCGTATACTAAGGAAGATCTATTACTAGAGGTAGATATAAAATCGTCGAGAGACACCGGACTTATATTTCGTTCTCTGTACGGACTATCGGCTAAGATTAACGACGCGCTCTATCTACTTTATAATCCTAGAGAGGAGCTTGATATCTAGAAGATCTTAGATCTCCACGCGTAGTACCTGTAATAGTACGACTTACTACCTGAAATACTCCGGCGAGGCTATAGCTTTACTCCTAGCGCCCTATTCGTCTAGTACGTCCTTTAATTTATAGGCTATACCCCTTTACTAACTTAACGGTAGCATGTTCTATTACTACGCTATCCTCCTCCTCTTTCAGCCGTTCCTTCGATTCTTATTAGCGCTATTCTCGGTATCTCTAAGTAAGATCTATATCTAAGTAGTAAGGAACCTAACCGCTCTAATACGCTTATATCGCTAGCTTTACACCGTTCGAAGGACTCTAATATTTATCCTATATATTATTCTAAATACTGCGATTATTACCTTAGTCGATACAACCCTAACTAGCGCTATCAGCTTACTATTAATTCTTGAGGATAGTCTAAACGACCTTACGTGTATATCTGTAATTAGCTAAGACTTCTAGGTGTATTACTAATAGTATAAACAACCTTTAGTATAAACTATACCTCGTGGTATAAACTACTTTTAGTATGCACTATAGCTAATAGTATAAACCACGCCTCGTAGTATAGACCACTTTTAGTATACGCCACTACTAAGGGTGTATACCACGCCTCTTAGTATAGACTACTTTAGGTATATACTACGCCTTATAGTATAGACTACTTTAGGTATACGCTACGGCTAGTAGTAGGGACTATTTTTAGTATATAGTACTTCCCTAGCGAGTACTCCCCTTAGTCGGCTATTAATTTTGAAGGGTTTTCCCGCGGGGAGTATTCCCCTAGTAAGTGCTCCCCCTTAGTAAGCCCCTTAATTTTAGGGACGCCTCCCCTAGCTAATAGCGTACCTAAAAGCGCGGAAGTCTTGGTATTCACGACCTATATACCATATAAGCTATACCGCTAGCATTCTATTATAGACTAGAGGCTTATTAGTAGACGGATATTAGCGGTAATCTAGAGATATATATACAGCTTCGGCATATATAGCTTCGAGAGGAGGGTAGCCTAGATCCTAGGTAGTTAAATACTAATGGAAGCTTCTACCGCCTTTTTATTATATAGAGAAGGATAGAGGTAGTTAAGGAGATAGGGCTTCGTTTAATAGAATAGTTAGGTGAGGGGATAGAGGACGAGATACGTTTAGTACTATACGCAGCGGTCTTACTAGGGTTATTAAATTAGTTCTTAAAGAGAGATAAAGGTTCTTCTATTATTTTAATATTAAGTAAGTAAATAGTAATCTCTCTAAATATAATTATCACCGCCTACCCCTAAGATCTCTATCTATATGTCCCGCCAGCTTATACCGCTAGTCTAGCTCCTCTAGCCCCTCTATTATCCTGATTACCCTCTCTAAATATATTCTTCGCCTTCGCCGCCTTCGCCGCCTTCTTAATTACGTTCCTACGCGCCTTCCTAGTTAGTAACTCGTCGATATTATATTTGGTATAGCCTGTTACCGTAGGTATAGTAGTAACTAGAGCGCACTTAAATACGGTAATAATAGCGGCGATATCGGGTTTATAAGAGAAGTCTTAGTAACGGTAATATAGAGAAGCTTCCTAGGCGTAGCGTTTACTAAACCACATTAATTTATTACGCGAAAGAGGGTTAGAGACGGTAGTAAATTTATAGCCCGTAACCCAGCTTATAAAGGCAGGATGTCCGTCCTCTTATCTAGGACCTAGGAGCTCTACTAGCATCGTATTTATAATAATAAGATTGGTTTTAGTGGCTAGCTACCGTGCGTATATACGGTACTCCTCCTAGGTCTCGGCGTCTATAATATTACGGTAGGTTAGACGATTAGCTCGGACTATTAGATAGCTAATACGTCGCTTTAGATATAGAACGTTAATAATAAGCTTACTACCCTAACTAAGGAAGTCCGCCTAGTAACGAAGCTACTAGCTGCGAAGACCTACCCGTACGTTAAGGAGGATGCGCTAGGCGGTAATAAGAGAAACGCTAGTAAGCTCTCGTATTATATAGATATTAGCTCGGACTAAGGCGAAGTTACTACGGATATCGCTAGCGACCGTATAGATTTAGGAAACGGCGTCTTAAGGAAGTTCGGACTATAGCTTTAATACGGCGAATTAAAGCATATCTTTAAGGCTATTAACTAGAACTAGTTAGAAAATATATTAAGCTCTATATAAGACTCGGCTATATACGAGGGCTGTACTAGCTATACTAGTTCTAAGGTCGAGGTATAAAGTAATCGGAGAGCCGGTAGGGACCTACGAAGCGAGGAGGTCCGTAGTTAAGGTAGACCTAGGATTAGATATATCGTAGAGGACGATATGTATCTATATATAGAGACTAGGTAGCTCGCTAATAACACGCTTTATAGCACCCTTTATAGCGGTATAATAAGTAATATTATTACGGATATATAGGCGATTTATAATATAAGAATCGCGTACTATATATATAATAAGGTGAAGGGGTTAGTTAGCTATTACTATAAGGCTAAAGGGTGTAGTAGCTATTATAGTATATAGTTAGTAATAAGGTTAGGGGAGAGAGAGAGATAATAGGATGAATCTATTCGATTAATATAGTAGTAGGAATAAAGATTATTCGAAGTTACGGATATAGTCCCGTTATAAGAAGGTATAAGTAAAGTTAAGAAAAATCTTTATAAGTGAGGTGAGAGAGAAAAATAAGAGTAAATAAAGGGAGTAAAAGCTTAGCGTCATCTAATTATACGATATCCCGCAGACTTATATAAAGCTAAATCTTACTCGTAGGACTATTATAAAATATCTCTTAGATTACCTTACCTCCTTTATATCTTAGATAGTAGACGCTAATTATAATAAGCGTAATAGCATTAACCTACTATTACGGCGTGGTTACTACTAAGAATCGATATAAGCTACCCTAGACCTATACTAGCGTCGTGCGTTTTATCTATATAGCTTAGATCCAGCCGTAATTATCGATCCTAGACCTAGGCTATAGGAATATCGTGGTAGCTCTAGCGGTAAAGGACGTCTTAGGTCCAAGTTATAGAGATATCGTCGGCATTGATAAATCCTATAGCATGCTATAAGACGCTCGACGTCTTTAGGAAGTATATAGCCTACTAGACGTTATTACTTTATACTACGGCGACGTCACCTATCTTAATACTATTAGTAGCTTTTATTAAGCTTCGTAAAGCTAGATAGTAGTACTTACCTTTAACGTTGTTTTTATACGCGATCTCCTCTCTAGTATACTAGATAATAAAAAACAGGCCGGCCGAAATTAAGTTCTACCTTAAACTTTAACCTTAGAGATGCTAATTCTATTAAGTATCTATAATATATTCGGCGTCTAGACCGGGGTTTCTAATCGTCTAACTAGCTTATCCTTATATCTTTTTTCTTTTTAGAATTTCTTAAGTCACCGTTAAGCTAGGAATTATCTACTTAAATACTTCTATCTTTACTAAAAGGTGATAAATTCGAGGTCGGCTCTTATAACTCTGCCTTATAGAGCCTATATAGACTATATCAACTAACCTACGTGCTTGCTTCGGCTAAATTAATTAAGGGTCTATAAACCTACTTTAAGGCTCTTTAACTTTTTAATTACCCGAAGCCTTTTATTCTGCGAGTCTTTAGTCTCTGCGGAATAACGCGGTGGATAAGGGTCGGGAATATATCTAAAGTGCTGATATTAGGATAAGAATTCAAGAATATTATTATTAGTATAACTGATATTTCCGTTCGTATCCGGTACTATTTCTTAGAGACCTAATAACTAGGGCGATGCCTTGACTAGATAGCTAAGGCTAGAATTTTTAGTCGGTGAAGCGTAGAGATACTTCGTTAAATTTAAGGTGGCTATATAATAGCTTTAGTACAGGTAGCGGCTAGTTTCCTCGGTGCTTAGCTATAGAAAGAGACTAGATTACGTATACACTATACTACTAGCGTTACAGCTGTAATATTACACTTCCGTATAAGTAAATCCAAATACTATCGCTAGTTAGTAGAGGGGGGATTTTTAGTTAATATCTCGCGTAAGCAGATTATATACGGAGGGGGGGCGGGACTACTAAGTCTCGACCTTCGCGGTGAGTTATACTATATTATCCTTACCCTGATTATCCTACGATATTAGTAGTATTAAATAATTTACTATCTTAATAATTAGGTTAGAGTAATCTAATAGTAATATAAATGGAGTATAAATTCATATACTCCGTTATTATAATAGGGTAGCTGGCTAAGGAATCCTTTTAAACGCTACCGTCTAAAGGGAATTCGCCGTTTAAATATATCGATCGAAGTCTCACGATATTAGGCCGGACATCCGACGTATATAGCGAGCGAATACGAGAAGAATTCCTTAGTTAGCGTGAATTCATTATATATTAAATTAAAGAGGTGGAGATTAAAGTAGATAGACGGTTTAATAAGGTAGATAAGAAGATAGAGAAGATGGATAGACGGTTTAATAAGGTGGATAAGAAGATAGAGAAGATGGATAGACGGTTTAATAAGGTGGATAAGAAGATAGAGAAGATAGATAGACGGTTTAATAAGGTGGATAAGAAGATAGAGAAGATGCATAGACGATTTAATAAGGTGGATAAGAAAATCGACGGGGTGGATAATAAAATAAGAGATTACCTTAATTATATATAAAAGGCGTCACGGAATTTCTTACGTATAAGAGGATAGGAAGAGATCTATCCTATAGGATTACTTGATCCTTATAGTAGAATCTAGACCCTAGATTATTTCCCTCGCAACGTCAGACACTTCTAGAGACTTAAAGATCCTACGCAGAGTAAGTCTTCCGTAGTAAATTTCGCTGAGATACTTCGATTAATAAGAGAAATAGTAGATCGACTAGTATACCTTATCCGCTTTTATAAGATCTAAGGGTACGAAGAATAGGGTAGGGATATAGATAGTTATAGCGATTCGGATAATTCTAGCGAAGGTATAAGCGAGTTATTAAGGTTACCGATACCGATACTACTAGAAGAGGTAGTTTAATTAAACCCTGAGATTATATATCGAGCGCTGGGGGCGTAACTAGGATTAGCTTATAATAAGATCTAAAGGTTTATAGAAAGAACTAAAGAGTTAAGCCAAGGTCAAGTAATAGGTAATAAGCGGGGACGGGACGATTAGGCATCTAAAGAAAGGAAGAAACGAGGCTTTAACTTTTCAGACCTAACTAAAGTAATAAGTCCTACGGAACCTCGGTCGTCCTAAGGAAGGACTAGGTAGTATTAGCGACGAAGCTCTTCGTCCTTCGTATTATAAAGACATTCCCTGTTATTATATAATTCTAGTGTATTTAGATATTTCTTAAAGGATAACGGTTTTAGTAGGCGTTATACTACACGACTGTTATATTACACGAATTAAAGGCCGGTTAGAAGCTACTAGCATTCTATTTAGAGGTTACGGGCCTAGTCGTTTGCTACGAATCGTAAGCGTTATAGGGTATAGTTATAACGCGAATACGCTTTCAGATACTACTTCTATTAATAGTTAATCAGGCGCACTTTATATATTAATAGATTCCTTCTATATCTAAATTTAATTTAATAGAAGCCGCCCCCTCCTCCCTTAAATGTCAATCTCCCTCTGCGTGTTTCTATAATCGAAAACCGCCCGCCGAAGCCTTTTTATAATATCCTGCGTCTCCTATATCAGCCGTATACTAGCTTCGTGTATTTTATAATAGTATATAAGCTCTTGTCTTAAATAACTATTCTCTCGGGTAGCTGATCGATTTCTTGTAGTAGGGTAGGCCTCGGATTATTTTTCGATGCTTATAGGCGCTCTAGAGTTGCCTCGAGCATTACGGATGTTATAGCCGATGAGAATATCTAGAGAACTCGGTATTAGAGATTAACTGTTATATATATCTATTACTTCTAGTAATAACTTTATACTTTAATAGGTTATAGCTCTATAAAGGAGTTTATTACTTTTAAGATCGCCTTGCCTATACGGCCTATATTACTACGAACTACGAGTATCTACCCTCGTAGCTATAAGCGTAACTAGGCGTAGCTAAGAATTAGTAACTCTATTAGGACTAGGGCTTTTCTTACTTGCAGAGCTCCTACTCTTAACCGCTCGCTTATTTCCAGCTTAAAGTCAGTCCTATACTCCGAGCGCTAACTGCTCTAATATTCCTTATTATATCGCGAGAACTACGGTATAACGAGAAAACTAATAGGCACTTAGACTTTAAGCGACTATAACTCTACCTATACGTCGAGCTTTACTTATATAAGGTACGCATCGTGTACTATTACTATATAAAATATCTAGAACCTTTCCGACCTGTAAATTACGTTCGCATCGTCGCCTTCTCGCCTAATTCGCTTAGGGCCTTCTTTTACAATAAAATAATCTCCCTCCTTTATAGTACTACTATAACGTCTTTATTACTTTTAATTTATATACGAAGGTCTTTCCTAAGCCTTAGAACCTAATTATAATATTAAGAAGCTATTATTAGCTTTATATCTACTATTACGCGTAAATTTATATAAGGTCGTTATATTAGCTAGTACCTCCGATTAAAAGCTAATTACCGATCCTAGCTAGTATAAAACGACCCTATATAGCCTTCGTATTAATTACGGTATATCTTACTTTAATCGTTAGTAAGCCAAGCTTGTAGCTATTAAGCCTACGACTATACGTACGCTCGGAATAGGATAATCCGACTCCGAAGCACTTAGTAAGTATATATTTCAATGCTTATAAACTGTAGTAATACATTTAAATTACCTTCTAAGGCTATAGAAATCTAACCCTATAGCTAGCTCGCGTATTAATCCGGTAGAGCTCTAGTAATATTAAGAAAGGGTTGAAAGTACTTAAAGCCTATAACACATATTTTAATATACTATAGCTCTAATAATTTAGAGTATATAAAAGCCTTTATAACAGATATTCTAGCTACTAATGCCTGAATATATTCTATAAGTTAGTTGAAAGATTTCGACCTTTTACCTTTATAGTGCGAGTGATAGCGATACCTCCTAGGGATAAGGCTCGACTACTAATACTAAGCCCGTATATAAGTTATATATAATACGTAGAATTATAGGAGACTCGAATAAAGAAAAGATATTAATAGGAGCCTAGAAAGAATAGATAAGTTAATTATTATTACTTTCAGCTTTAAAAATTAATCCGAGATTACCTTACGCCTAATTAGCTTGATTTTACTAAGACCGCTTCTACTAAACTCGTATACCGAAGAATATTTTTCGAACTAAACTTGAGAAGGGTTATGTAGCCTAATGTATATCCTATATATACGGTGTCCCCGTATACTACTATATACGTTAATCGGTACTTAGGGGGAAGCTAAAGGAAGGGTTACTTAGCTAAGCGTACCTACTAACCCTCTATAAATACTAATAAAAACACCTTTATCTAATTATAATTACTATTAGAGATAGAGGAAGGAAGAGTAATCTATCCCTAATCCGTATCTAAATGTTTACTATCTAGCGAGAAGGCTACAGTTATAACCTAGCCCGAGTAGCCTTCGAGCGTGCTGCGATAAGACCCCGTCGCTGTGTCTTATAATTATACTATCTAGTCATCCGATACTAACGCTACTAGCTTACTATCCGGCGAGAAGGCTACAGCTATAACCTAGTTCGGGTAGCCTTCGAGCGTACTATAATAAGACCCGTCGCTATGTTCTATAATCGTACTATCTGGTCCTGTAATACTAACGCTACTAGCTTACTATCCGGCGAGAAGGCTATAGCTATAACCGAGTCCGAGTAGCCTTCAAGTGTACTACGATAAGACCCCGTCGCTATGTCCTATAATTATACTATCTAGTTATATAATACTAACGCTACCAGCTTACTATCCGGCGAGAAGGCTATAGCGTAAACCGAGTCCGAGTAGCCTTTAAGTATTTAGAGTAAGGAGTTCCAGTTTTCTAGCCCTTTACTTAGCTTACTAATCCACCGGGGAAGATAGTTCTAGAAAGATCTTTACATTATTAATTTCTCCGGGGCAAAAATTATAGCTGACGTATATAATTAAAGCGGTGCGTTTTTAATAATTAGACGAATCTATAGAATAAATCGCTTTATATCCTAAATAAGAGCCGAGAGTTTAGAACTCTTATTTAGCTACGCCGTAGGTTAGTATAAATGACCTGATAAAGTATACCTAAGGACTATACGTTTATAGATGACTGTAAAATACTTATAAGCTAGATAGCCTCTAACGTTTCTCTTATAAGACTTATAGCTTCTAACTAGTAGAGGATATACTTTTATAGGAATACGTAAACTTATTTATCGTTATAGATCTGCCATTTACTTTACCGCAGGTAGTATACCTAGTAGCGGCAGGTATATCGGAGTTTAGTAGGGAGAGTCTCGTCTAGTAACTACTTATCGATTTTATTTCTAAGACTTCTAGGACTTAATAACTTATATATGTTTTACTTTAACCCCTTTAAACTAGATAGGAGCTGAAGACATCTTATAGCTAGCTTCTAGTATGCTTCGCTCTCGTCCACCTAGAACGGACGCTTTCCACGCTTTTAAGAATTAAGGAGGAAGTCGCGGAAAGACAGATATAATAACCTAATAGGTAAGCGCTTATTAGTAGGGATACTAAGGATAGAGTAAAGGGATTTAAGCCTGTAACGAATATCCTCCTATAGGAGGTCAAGGAGACTTATAAGGTAAATGATAGATAGCGGACTTTCTAGAACGACGATTAACCCTACGATATTCCGGAACTCTAGAGATAGCTTCTTCTTCTCTCGTTCCCCGTAACCGCTAAATAAATGGTTTATAATTAGAAGAAGATACGTTACGTCCTACTTAGAGATACCTTCTACGTTATATTTAAGGACATTATTTAACTATCGCCGGGGATTCCCATTTGCCTCCCTAAGGAACCGACACACTATTATAGTAAAGATAAAGAGAGGTACTACTAAGTTAATTAACGTCTAGATATATCCCTCCTTTAGCTAGGGCGTATTAAGATAGCGCTACTCTTTAATCTTTATAAGTTTATACTTGAGAAATAGTGTAATATCTCGTTTAATTGTTTTCCTTAGTACCTCGTAAAGAACTAGGTTCTAATACGTTCTATCCGATATCTACTTAAAGCCGAGACGAATAGGAAGCTCCGGTCTACTAGTCACGAAAACATATATAGAGACTAGCTTAACATCTTTTATTTATTCTAGAAGCTGAAGAATTACTCGGATATCCTCTTCTCGCTTACACTCGTCTAATGCGTCTATTATAACTATAAAACTTATATCTTAGAGAAAAGTCTACTTTACTTCTAAAAGCGGTTATAGGATTAATTTAATAAACTAGTCTTTTAAGGCTTTTTCAGTAATCGTAGGCTTAACGTCGATTACTTTTTATATCTCCGGTTTTAGTCCTAGTATATAAGCTATTAAATCCACGGTAAGAGTAGTAAAGAGTTTTAAAGCATTACTACAGTCACCCTCACCTTTCTTAAAAAAGAAGCTCCCGCCTAGCTAGCCTTAATCTATAAATAACCGCGTAATAGTCCGTGTAATCATCGACTTGCCAGTACTAGCTATGCCGCTTAGCTAGAATATTTACTTGCCGTCTCTATCCTTTACCTATTCTATAACCTAATACTAGAGCTCGACTCTAGTATTTTTAAGACATGTCCTACTATACTCCTCTATATAAGAGTTAAAGAAGGCTCCTCTAGTAACCGGTAACTTAGCTAAATCGAACTTTTAATCTAGGTCTAATATAAGGTACCTATATATTTTATTAATATATTTCTCTAGCAAATAGATATAGAGGTTAATAATTACGTCTAATTAACTTATAGTAATAGAGAGAAGGTCCGCTCGTATTCCTTAAGACTAGCGATGATATTTTCTACCTCTTTACTCTTAAAGGGCTATTTTAATACCCGTACTCCTAATCGGCTTATAGTTCTCTATATCTTCCTCGGCTTTAGCTATATCTCTAGTTCTTATAGCCACCTAAGACATTCTTCGAGCGAGGCTACTAACTTGTCTATAACTAACAGCCGTGTCTTATCCGGCCTACCTAAGAGCCGCTTTAGCTCTCGTAGTACATCTCTAATATCCTCAACCTTCTTTTATAAGCGTTGACTATCTTTTATAATATCTTTAACAGCGGCTAAGTACTAGAAGTAAAGGGTAGCGACTTTAGCGGATATATCGATTACAGCGGTAACGCTTACTACTACTAAAAGACTATCTATAATAAGAGGCTTAGGAAATAATCTCAGGCGAGTAAGAATCCTATAGTAGTATAGTTATAAATATACGTAACTACGAGGATATAGTTATAGTATAGAAAGTATCTCTACCTACTTTTAGCTTGATAAGGCTAGCTAATAGCCTAGCGCGTAATTAGGGTTAAGTCAGCTTTATAGCGCCTCGGCTTACAGGGATATATTCGGCCGAAGCCGTTACTTTATATACGTATAGCTATTAGGCTTAATAGCTACATGCTTGACTTACTAATAACGCGAATAAGATACACGGTAATTAATACAAAGGCTATAGAGGGTCGCTCTATACTAGCTAAGATTAGTAACGGCTTTTAATCGGAGGTACCGACTAGGGTAGTAACCTCGTATAAATTTGCGTGTTATAGTAGGTATAAAGCTTATAATAACGTTCTATTCTTATAATTAGGTTCTAAGGCTCGGATAAGACCCTTGTATATATATAATAGGTGGTAAGGGGGGTCCCGGTAACGCGAGCTACCTACCGTCGCGAGCCGAATTCGTAGTTAAGACCTCTGAAGTCTCTCTTTCGTAAGTCTATAAAGTTATTATCGATATATTACTATTCTATAGCTATTTGTCCTTTAGGACACTAGTTTGTAACGAGATCTACTACGGTATTAGTTAAGCTGTCGATTATTTTATTAGCGCTATTAATCGCCGCTTTAGTTACTCCCTTAGTAAATCGCGACTATAGGAGTCTCTTTAAAGTTCGGAATACTAGGTAGGAAGTCCTATTAAGGATGAATATAGCTCTAAGCTTTAAAGACAGTTAGCTTTTAGAAATATATATTCCGTAAGTTTTACCGGTCGGAGGAAGGGGGCCTTAATAGCCTCCCGACGTGGCGTAATATTTTAGCACGTCTTAGCTTGCGTTAGCGTACTTATATAATTATATATTAATTATATTATATCTAACGCTACCATCCTCTTAGAATAGCCTTCCGGACTAACTATAACGCACCGTAGAAGAGCTCTAGAAGTTTCTATAGCTAGGCGCGCCCGCTTCATTACGTTTATTATTACCTAGTACTACCTCTTACTACCCGGTATTACCTGGAGGCTACTTCTTACTTATTCTCTTTCCCCCCTTATTACCTACTACCACAGTAAGCTAATATAGATAAACCTAGTCAGGTATTAGTATAAGGGCTTCTAGAAGGCGTGCCTAAATTATTCCGTGCCCTAGTAGATTATAGCGACGTCCCTCGCACTACTCTCCAGCATTATACACGCGGTCGACGGTCTAAGGAAGAGAAGGCCTAAAGCTAACACTACCTCTACCCGTAGGAAGCGAAAGCCCTTATTAAGTTCTTAGTATAATAGGATACTCTTAGACGCTCTGTCCGAATAAAGTATATACGTCTAATAGCCTTTAGTCTCGCCCGCTAGCGGCCCTTAACGGATAGACTAAGTAAGTCTCCGAGTAAGAACTAGCCACAGTTTTTCTATAAACGCTATCTAGAACTTAGAGCGAGTAAGAGTAGGGCGCTAGACTAGAACCGTTACGACAGCTATAGTAAGGTTATATACTAGTTTAAGGTAATCGGAAAGGTACTATAGGATTCGGCCGTCCTACAGGAAAATGTGTATAATATAGATAAGACTAGCATTATACTTTCTAAGCTTAACTCTATTAAAGTCCTTATTAGTAAGGATAATAAGCGAGGTTATAGAGGTACGCGTATTAAGCGTACGATAATAATAGCCATCGAATACGTAAGTATAATAGGTAGGTATTTAAATCCTATAATAATCTAGCTAGTAGTAACTCACCGAGCTAACTAGATCACGTATCCCACTCCTAGATAGTATTATATATACTCCGATACTAGATACACCGACTCTTATATTAGCTTATAGTAGTTTAAGCTTATATTTAACCCCTAAACTAAAGAGCGCGCTAACTAGAAACCTCGAGTACTAATATACGACGGCTTCGGGACGCACGAAACTCTCGAGATCTTAGAGTTTTACTTCGAAAATAATATTACCTTATACCGTCTCCCCTCTCATATATTATATAAGCTCTAGCCCTATAATATCTTAGTATTTAGCCTATTAAAGGCGGCCTATCGCGACTAGGTCAAACGACTAGAGCGGAGATATATAGGAATAATTGGTAAGGAGTATTTCACTTATCTATATAGCCCCGCAAGGACCTAAGCGCTTATATCTAGGAATATACGAGCTGGATAGGCTAAGGCCGGCCTTTTCCCCTTTAACCTAGATAAGGTACTTAGTAATATACTAAAGCCCCCCGCTAAACTAACCGCTCTGAAAACTAACGAGGTAGGTTCTTATACGTAAGACTAAGTACCGTAAACGCCTGTAACGCTAGTATTAGTAGAAGTAGTTACCTCGCTATATAATCTAATTAAATAGGATACTAATATACTTAATAAGACGAGTAAACAGCGTATATAGAGGCATATATAGAAGCTTATAAATGCTACCTAACTGTCCTTTACTAAACGTGCCCTCCTTTAGGGATAGAATCTATTCTTAGCCGAAATAAATAACGAAGCTAAAGCTCGCCTATTAACTAAGTTATAGAACTTAGGGGAGGTAAGGGTAATAAGTTATAAGGGCCTTAAGAAGGCACGAGCGGAACGAGCTACGAAAGAGGCCGCGAAAGAGGCTAAGAAGGCTAAGAGAGAGGCTAAAAAGGCTGAGAAAGAAGCTAAGAAGGCTGCGAAAGAGGTAGAGGAAGTCGTAAGTACTATACTAGAGGTAGAGGAAGCTACTACGGGTAAGAAAAAACTTGGTCGGAATAAATCAACTTAGAAGCGTAAGAGTCTGGAAGAAGTAGGTATACTAGAGCTAAAGGCTAAAGTTACTCGGATAAGCGAAGCGTAGGTTAAGGAGGATAAAATTACGCTAGAGCTATAGAGAGCCCTAGTAGCGCGGATATAGTAGTAGAAGATGCGGATGATAAGACTACCGTACGAGGGATAGAGCTTAGATTAGTCCGGGGTAGGCTTACGCGGGCTTCGCGTCCTATTAATATCTATCCCTATATCGCGAGCTACTATTAGTGGCGAGTAAAATTATTAGTACTTTATCTTAAGAGTAATCTCGACTTTATATAAATATTTATATTTACTTTATTTTTTATAAGTCCTGTAGTTTAGCTAATCCTAAACCCCGGGACGTCTCCTAACTTAAAACTGCGCTAGCGTTACCTCTATTCTAATAATATATGTTAAAAACTAAAATTTAGCGAAATCCGATATCCCTACTATAGTAATTAGTATACGCGAGGTATCTACCCCCGCGTACCACCCTATAAACCCTAGAATACCTAAACTAGGTCTTAAATAGGATATATTAAAGTCGTATATCTCGCGTATTATGCGTATATATCCCCTAACCTCGTTTTTACCCTATTACTAACGCCTGCCCCTTAGAAAAGGCGCCCGCTCTTACTAATACCCAGAAGGATCGCATTTGGTAGCTCCTAGTAGACGGACTAGCACCTAATATCATTTCTAGTATAGAAGGAGTATATACGAGGACGATCTATTAAATTAGGGTAAATATCGCTACTTTTAGGTACTATTTAAACGTCTAGAAGATATCTAAGTTAGGCCCTCCGTTTAAGATCTCGTAGGAAGCTCGCGATACTCTAATATATTTTCTAGAGTCTAAACCCTAATTATATTTAGATAAAATATAATACTTCCTATTCGACTAGTTCGAAATATATATCTCCTTATAAATAGTATTAAATACCCTTAAATCTATAAAGATTAGTAGAAAGAACCTCCGCTGTAAGGCCGTAGAGCGCTCGCAGCTTTATAGGGACGACTATATAATAGTAGTTAGTCGATTCACTTATAATATACTTATTTTCTTAGACGAGAGTACTACGAACGAGTATACCGCGTAATATAAGTAAGGGTAGGTACCCTTTAGTATTAAGCCCGTAGTCTAACGGTTAATTAAGCGCTCTAAGCGATTTAGTATACTTCTAGTATATATATTATCGGGTATAGTAGTATATTATATATACTAGGGAGTTATAAGCGGAGCCCGGTTTAAATAGTTCCTAGTAAATAAGGTTCTACTCTAATATAGTCTATTTCTAGACTTAAGGTCTATTCTTATTATAAATAACTACTCTACGTACTACTTAGCCGGTATTAAATAACTCTACGATAGCTTCGGCGTTATACTCTTATATTTACCTCTATACTCGCCGGATTTTAATTTAAAAAAGGAGTTCTTTTTAATACTTAAGGTCTAGTTAAAGCGATATTTCGAGCTAGCGGAGGGTATAATATTTACGGTATTCCTAGAGAAGGTAGTAATCGCTTATAGTAGTAGGAAATACACTAAGGGCTATTTCAAGCACGCTAGTATATATATAGGTAAGTATAAGGGTAAGTTAGAAGAACGGTTCTAAGATAACTATAATTCTAAAGAGTATCGGGGTTCGGAGCCTTAGGACGTCGCGTCGATCCCGACTTTTATATATTTTAACGTAATTATATCGAGAAACTATCGATCCTAATTATTTTTATATTACTAAATAGTACTGAAAAAGCTCTATAAATCCTACTAATTAGATATTTTTTTAATATTAATTTAATAGGTACGCGGTAGGTAGAGTACTTAATAGCTTAGGTAGCGGGTACGGCCGTAGAGCCTTAAAGACCCTAGCTCTACTCCCGTAGAGCCTTATCCTAATAGTATTATTTAGATAAAATAGACGTTTTATTCTTCTTAATATACTAGGACTACTCGCTATTACCCCCTAATTAGTCGCTCAGCTAACTAGTAAGCGTAGTAGTAGTAGCAGCGAGACCGTTAAGTCTAGATTAACCCTTCTAAGTAGCGGCGACTCGCTCCTATATTAGGAACTCCTTTACCTCGCTACTAAGTCTACGTCCTAATCCTAATAGAACCTTTAAATCTAACTAATTAGGCTTCTTAAAGTTATAGATATCCTTTAGGTAATATAGCTCTTCCTCGACCTTCTTAAAGGCCGCCTCTATTACGTCCTTTTCGCCGGGATTATATAATATTTACTAGTTAAAATACGCCTTCCTTAGTATACCTAAGTCGCCCTACGCCTATACCGGGCTACTTATTAGAGTCTTATTTAGAATAGGCTTATTAGTTATTAACGGGCGAGAGGGTAGTCTTTTTAGGCTATATAGAGTCGTTATAGTAAGGTTAAATTAAGCCGGTTAAGATAGCCCTAGTTTAGAAAAAGATTATTAAGGGAACGATTAAAAGGATAACTAAGGTAACTACTATAGATATATAGTAAAAGGTAAGTAAGGATATTATTAAAATAGTTATCTATTTGAATAGTATATTAGTTAGAACGGTAAGTACTATTATTACCCTATAAACGGTACTTATTATTAAGTTATACCCGGCGACGGTAAGGCTCTATATATACCTATTCTAACTAACTATAATAAGATTTTACTCTATACTTCGCTTTTTAGTATCTTCTTTTAAGCGCTATATTCTAGTTTATAGAGTTTTATAAGCCTTCGTTATAGTCCTTCTAATAGCGTTTCTACCGTTACCCCTATCTTCCGCCTACCTAGTACGCTATTCTACTAAGTTATATTCTAGGTACTAAGCTTAAAATACTTACCGGCGATATTATTAGGGCTATAAGGTTACTAGTAATAGTACGTATAATTTTAATAAGTATAGGAGTCGTAGAGTTATCGTTTTATTAGCTTATAGCTATAGTACCTATATTACTTCTTAAGTACTCGGCGTTCTACGCCTTCTTTTCTTACTTAGTAGTAGTACTATTCCTACTTCTAAACCTCTTCTTATCCTTCTTATTCTTATTCTTCTTCTTTATTATCTTAGGCTTAGAGTCGGTAGATCCGAAGGAGTTAAAGGAGTTAAGTATATTATTGCTATCGGACGTATCTTTATCTATTTAGTAGCGAGGTCTTTTAGCTTTTAGCTCTTCTAATAACTCTTTAGCTAAGTCTTTAGAAGACTTAGTCTTAAAGTTATATATATAACTAATTCGAATAGTTACCCCCTTCCTTTTTTCCCTTATCTAAATCCTAATAAGCTTATAGATATTATTCTATTCTTCCGGATCCCCGTATACTATATCTATTACTCTAGTAGGACTATAGTATATAAGCGTTGCTATAGCGCTTTAGAGTATAGTTTAGTATCCCTTCTTCTAAGCCTTTTCCTCTACCTTCTTAACGGTAATAGTATTAAAATTATAATAGTTAAACTCGTCAAATATAGACGTTCCTAGCTATATCTCTTTCTATTTCTATAGCACGCTCTATACTACGGTAAATAATACCTACGCCGGCGGCTATTAAATAGGGCTAGGTAATTGTTACGACTCTAGAGGAGCTTCTTCTAGCTAACCTTCTATTAGGGTAGTAGTAATAGTAGCTCTTTAAGGAGTCTTTTTAGGAGTAGCAGCCTTCTTCTTTAACTAATAAGCGGCGGTAACGATTATATCGGTAACTTTAGTATAGCCGGCGGGGTCTCTTACTAGGGGGCGGCGATTACGTATAGTAGGTATAGCTGAGTATTATCTGACTATGTATAGCTTTAAATTCTAATCGTTTTAGGGTACTAGGGACGTCTATAAGGTGGTGCGCGGGGGCAGAGGCCTCGCGTATACTAATTACTATGGTGGGGACATCGGATTTCGCTAAATTTTAGTTTTTAACATGCATTATTAGAATAGGGGTAATGCCGCGTCGCCTAGTTTACACGGAGCCTCCTTTTAGTTGAATTATAAGATACCTCTATTATAGCTCTACTATCAAGCTCTATTACTCCTGATATTTATAGTATAGTAGTATCCTAGCCTCGAGGCCTTACTATTTTATTAATAAGTCATGGTCAGCCTTATAACTACTATCTGAGGATGATTTATATAATATCGCCACGCCGACCGGTACCTTTTAATTAAAGGAATAATGATCTAAGCTAGCGCTTAACGCCTTATAATATAATCTAGTATAATTTAGTCTCTATAAGTAAGGCAAGCCGATCCTATATTTATATAGACGCTTATACGCTGAGAGTTTCCACGAGCTACCACGTGACCGTCTACTACTTCTAAGGGCTTATTAGGTGGAAGTCTAGCTGAATCTTAATGTAGTCTAACTAGCGTTCCAAGAGCACTTACGAATAGAACATCCGAAAGCTAGAATCTACTTTAGTAAGTAGCACTTATTAACGATTATAGCGTCGTCTTCCGCGATACTAAATCGACTTCTAAATATTAAAATAGCGTCTTACTTTTTATACTAATAGACCTCTTCACCGTAGACTTCCCTTATAAGTAACGACGTAGAATTATTATAAGACGCTTCTAGAATTTTCTGCCTTCACGTATTCGAAAATACTATAGTAGGGTAGATTAGTCTCGGTTATATTAAGTACTCTAATTAGTAGATAACGATAGACTTTATATATATTACTAGCTAGTACGCGTATATATAATAACAGGCATCTTTACTTCTTATATACTACTTATTAGCGGAGATATATATAGTTTACATCCTAATAGACCGGTTTCATCCTCTTGTTAATTCTATATATATATAGTAGTGACGCATCGCACGGTATCCTATCCTCCCTATCTCTAGCAGCTAGTTCGACTTAAACTATCCCATCCTACTATAATATAAGGGTCTGAACTAAGATAGGTAAATAATTAGACTAGGCTAGGTTACTAGAAGAATACTATAAAGAGAAAAGAAAAGGGTCGCTAGGAATCGCTAGCTAAATAGGTATTACGCTTGGCGTTTCCCTCGTAACGTTCCGATTTATAAAGGTTATAAATACAGGTACGTAGTACTAGATCTATCTACGGGTTTAGCCTATTATAATTTATATATTAAGTTTAAGCTTATATAATCGATATTAAAGCTTAAAACTCGACTATTCCTAAGTCTAATAGCTACTTAATCTCCTCTTATATTATAATATTATAGCTTGAAATCCGTCGGTAAAAGAAATATAGGCACTGCTTTATAATACACCTACTAAGAATTCACTTAAAGATTTTTTAATGATTTAAAATTAGAGCTTTACCTACTCGTAGGGACGTTTTTAATCTTAATCTCACCGAGATTTATTACGAGATATTAGCCGTCTATTAAGAATTTTAGGGACGAGACACGCCCTAAGGTCTTGATTTCCCGCCGCTATACACGGAATTTAAGATGACTACTAAGAGTACTACCGAGAAATTTTAAGACTCTTAAGGATTTAGTAACGTCTTATAACTTAATGGTCTTGTTATTAGACCCTAACGCGATCTATTTACCATCTAGCGAGAAGGTTATAGCCCGGACCCTATCCGAGTAGCCTGCGAGCGTCTTCTAGAGGTCGCCTATTATAACGTCCTATAGCTTGATAGTTTCGTTATTAGACCCTAACAGCTTGAAACCCTTATTACTAGACCCTGACCCGATCTATTTACCGTCTAGCGAGAAGGCTATAATAAAGACCGAGCCCGAGTAACCTACGAGCGTCTTCTAGAGGTCGCCTATTATGGCGTCTTATAGCCTGATAGTCTCGTTATTAGACCCTAACGCGATCTATTTACCGTCTAGCGAGAAGGTTATAACCTAGACCCAGCCCGAGTAGCCTGCGAGCGTCTGAATCAAAGATACCTACGCGTCTTCTACTAGAGGGAGCTTTCTTAACTACGTTAGAACCTTGTCGAGATTATTCCTCCTTACTACGCTTGTCTAAGGGCTGAAAACTATTATAGAGCTATAGATCTATAATAGCTATTTTACTAGTATTAAATAGTATCGTAATAAGAAACGTCTAGCTTCCTATATAAGTATTAATAGGAAAGGGCTTTTCTATAACTTAACGACTCTTTAATTAGCTAATAATACTAGAAATCAAATATATATTACTTACGTCTACTATATCTATTAATGTCTTTAATACCTCGATAACGCGTAGGAGCTTGTCTAATAAACTTAGGCATTCTAGCTACTCTAATAACTTAGTATAGAGGAATATACCTACTTCCCCTTATTCAGCGAGAGCGTTCTATATCAGCGAGGTTTGCTAAGCGCTATCAAGGTGTTACACCTAGAAGGTGGCTGCGTAGTTAACACTAGATACTAATATATTCCTTTCTATTATTTCCCTAGTTAAATTAGGTCGAGGTAGGTTAATAAGGTTGACCTTAAGTCGTTAAGATAGATATAATAGATAACTTAGGGCAATCTCACTATACCTATAGTACTTACAGGAGTTGAGTATAAGTTGACTATTCTTCCTAGCTAAGTAGTCTCGAGCTAATTAATAAATAAATTCGATATCGGTTCCTCGTATCTTAAGAAAGGAAGTATATCGATTAACTAGCGCTTTAATAGCGTCCCATTCTTTAGATAAACCTAATACGCTACCTACTTCTACTATATTTAGAGGCCGATAGGCTAGTAATATTACTTTAAGAAGTCGTATACATCCCTTTACTATGGCCGAATCGCCTTCGCTAAGCTAATAAAACACTCGATTATAAAGGGGGTGTAAACCTAGTAGTTAGTCTTGAATTATAGTTAATACCTCGTCCCGGTATACCCTCTCAAGTCTTTTATATACTAGGCTTACCTATAAATACGTGTCCTCCGCCTTATTAGTAAGCTTAGTCTATATATTCCGCCGAAGCGTTAGTTTATAAGCGTTACGACGGTCGAGCTTATCCGCTTTAAAAGTAATATAAGTCTTTATAACCTTAGAAATATAGTTTAAGTTAAGCTCTAGGCTGACTAGCACTTAATTAGATCTAGCGAGTAGCTCCCGCTTAGCGCTATCTAATAGTCGACTTATTATTAGCCATTTAATTTTAGAAGGATAATAGAGTCCCGTTTAGATAAGATGATTCAGGAAATCGGTTATTCTACTATCTTAGCACTTATCGAGAGCATCTATAATCACGTATACTCTCTAGCACTTATAGTACTCCAGCATCTCTAGAAAGATGTCCTAGAGCGTTCGCTACAAGGTAACATCCTCAGAAAAACGCGCGTTTTCCGTGTCCTAGCGGCGTCGCAAAGATTCTTTAAGCTCCTGTTATTAATTAGCTAATTATAGAATCAGACCCTTAATTATTACTTTAAGGGTGTTAAGCTTATAGTCCGCATTTTAATAAAAGAAATAAGTTACTACGGTAGATTTATCTAGTAGAAGTAATAGCCGCTCGATAAGACTAATCGATATTATAGTCTTCCTTTTACCCGCGCCGCCCTTAATCTAGAGTAAATAGATATTATCTATATCCCTCTAACTAAGATATTACGGGTCTTAAAGGATCTAGTCGATAGATTTATAAAGTAACTTGTCTTTATTTACTTTTAGCCGATTCTTAACAGCTAGGGTATTAGGGTATCGTAAAGTACGAAGACAAGATCGATCTATATTATTAATAGTAATATTCTTACTTAATAGATAATTATTAACTAGAGCGTTAATTAATAAAACCCTTTATACTATAACTATAATTTCGGCGTACTAATATAATTAGTACTAATATATAGCTAGCCGGAACCGGAGTTTTAATAGCCCGTACCGGAATTAATATATAAAGTACCACTCCCGGTATTAATATTTTAGGCGCTACACCTATAGTATGCATATGAAGGCATTTATTCGAAGCCGTCAGGTAAAGAAGAGTCTATCCTAGTCACCTCCTTAACAGCCTTTACTAACTAGTCTTTTCCTCTTAGTATTATTACTTCTAGAAACTTCGTTACTAAGAGCTACAGGTCGTGTAGAATCCCCTTTATTAAACTCTTTATACGACCGCCCTTTCTAATCGTTCGAGCCGCTTTTATATATTAATCCCACCTCGAGTCACCTTCTTCTAGTAAAACCTTTTTAAATAACTCCTGAAGGTGTGTAGCTTAAACTTTATAATCCTCTAGAGTAGGTATAAACGCAGCCTTTATTAACTCGTCTACCGCTTCAAGGTATCTTTCTATATCGTCGAGGAGCTTCGAGATAATAGGGAGTTTTGTCGCTGACTTCTTAAAGTTTATTAGGAGGCCCGATTCGTCCTTAATAGCCTCGTAGACTTAGTTAGTAGCATCGATAATTATAATAATAGAAGAGATTATACTAAGGGTAAGGGTTACCTTACTAACGCTAGATATACTAAGGATATTAGAGCTGATATAAGTTAGGACCGAGTACTATAAATTTTGAATTTTCTCTTATAACGCTACTAATAAGTAGGACGCACGTTAGATTTCTAGGGAGATAAAACTCGGGTCTATAGCAGTACGAAAGATCTAGAGAATAGCTTGATACTAACTTAGCTAGGCGATCGTTAAAGTAATAATGCGGCTAATAGAGTTCGATATCACGTAGTAGTATCGAACGAGAAGTTAATAAGGTTAATATAGTACGAGGGGAAAGACTTAGGGCTAATTACTTAGCGTTGCGAGGGGGCGCTATCTGATATTAGCGTAAATAATTATTTTTAGAAGTATAAGAATATATATGCAGATTTTAGGTGTTTAGAGGTTAAAGTACTTAAGATTTATCTATTTATATAGGAGGTTAGATTAAGACATAGCACTTTCAAGCTTTATCCGGGCACGTTAGCGTAGGGCGGCGTTCTATTACTATTAGGGTCTACGCTAGTACGCTAGGACAACTAACCTTCACGTGCTAGTAACTACGCAGCTATAAGCTTACTAGCTATAGGATTAACTTGGCTTGCTTATAAATATTAAATTACACCCTAATTATATTATAGGGTTTTAGCGCTAGCTAGGATCATTATTCCTTTAAGGTACTAGTCGGCGTGGTAAGGTTATATAAATCATCCTTATATAGTAGTTATAGGGCTGACGATAACTTATTAGTATAATAGTAAGGCTCTAAGGCTCGGATATTACTATACTATAACTATTAGGAGTAATAAGAGCTCGATACTAAAGCTGTAGTAGAGGTGTCCCGCGATACTAGTAAAAGGAGGCTCTCTATAAACTAGGTGACGAGGCGGCGACGCCAGTGTAATTTTCAGTTAAGAAGACGTCCCGTAGGTCTAGGGGTAGCTAAACCACGGGACTTATATAGAATTAAGCAAATATAGATGTATATATAAAGTCGAGATTACTTAAAGATAAAGTACCTATAATTTTACTCGCTACGGAGGGCGGCTCGTAATACAGGGACGGATATTAAAGACTTTATAGTAGTGTTATAATAAATAGAGATTATTTCGCTATAAAAGGATGCCCTAAGCGAATTAGGTAAGAAGGCTATAATATAAATATAATTTACGGCTTAAAAAGGTTTTAAATATTCTAAAGTAGCTACAGTACACTATATATACCTAATACTAGTAAAGCTCGACGTAGGCGCAGAGTTATAGTCGCTTGAAGTCTAAGTACCTATTAGTTTTCTTGTTACGCCGAGGTTCTCGCGATATAGTAAGGGATGTTACTCTAAATACTAGCTAGTATTACCGTAAGAGCTAGCTTTCTTCAGCTCCCTATAATATTAACTAATTCCGTACCTAAGCGACTTTTATAAACTGTAGTATAGTCGGTAGCCTTATATTTTATCGGTGAATTACCTTGATTCTAGAGAATTAACTAGCAGCTTCTTTCTTATTAACTAGGATACTTAAAAGTTAATAACGCTATTAGGTAAAGTTAAAAAGGCTTTTCGTCCACGTCGCTCGTTATACTTATATCGACTTATCAAGCGCGTAAACTTTATTTGCAGTCGCTAAGCCTTAAAAAATCATTGAAGCTCGTCGCTTACGCTAAGAATAAATGGGACGAACCCTTATATAATAGCTACTATAGTAATCTCCTATCTACCTTAGAGAAGTAAGGCGATGTATAATAATAATTATACTGGATTTTTATTAGGAAAGAGATATATAATAATAGTTATATTAAGGTATAAAACTATTAGCGACCTTAGGCTCTTAACTTACAAATATCGTTATTACTACTATTTATATATCTTCCCTTCCTACGAAATACCGGTACCGAGTACTAATATAGTCGAGGCTTCTTAAAGCGGCTTATATCGGCCTTCGTTACTAGGGGCCTGCCTTTTCAGCTTATAGTACGCGACAGCTATACACGACTTATATAAGTAGTTTAAACTTCTATAATAGGTACTACTAAAAGGAGCGTCAAGATATTACTAGTCGATAAACCACTGTATTATCTGCGGAAAAGCGCTAATCTTCCGTCGAGGTCTTATTATACTCCTTATATATATACTAGTCCGCTAACCTAGATCCTAAATAGTAAACTCCACAGATTTTCGGTATTATTAGTACGACTAGTAGAGATCGCGTTTACCGAGGTAATACCCTAAGGCCTTACTATCTATAATAAAGGACAGGCGGGAAGGATAGATTCGTTCGAGTAATTACACTATAACTTCACCTAGAAGACGGTATCGAATCATCCCGAGGTAGTGGATTCGATTCCCTAGTAGTGGACTCGAGATGCTACTTAGTTTAAAGTAGAAAGATGCTATAAGTAAGGTATATATTATCTCCTTACACTCTTAGATTATTTAAGGATTTAGATGGATAATTTAACGTAACTCGTCTATCCGGCTAGTATTATTAATAGCCGGCTTATTCCTTAGTAAAATAACGTTAAGTCGCTTATAGTCGTCACGGTTTTCGCGGTCTAAGCTATTTATAACGTCTCTAAAGTTACTTTCGCCGTCGAATAAGGATATATAGGCCCGCTATAGTCGAGGAATAAAGCCGTTAAATAGTACGTAGCGGAAAGAAGTAGCTCTCGGCGACTTAATCTTCCTGCTGGTACCTATTCTAATAGATACTACGAGGTCAGGTCTAGAGAGCGAAGGATTGATACGTAGGCTCTCCTAAAGCGTAAGCTTGATAGGATTATTATATCTACTTATACCTCCGTCCTAAATTAGGCTAGTCGTATAAGTATACGCGGGTGGATATAGTTTATAGAAGTTAGCTATAGGTAATAACGGAGGCAGCTAGAAACGCTTATACTAGGGCTACCGATATTATTCGGCCCTTAAAAAACTTGAGCTATTATAATCGTATAATAAGGGAGACTTATACTTGCTAAATATATAGTTCGTCTTTTATATCCGTTAGACGGATGATTTTATAGCCTAGCTTATAATTAGCACGGAACTAGAAAGGGACATCCTCTATAAGTACCGCACTTCTCGTCCTACTTACCTAAACTATTATAGTTCGTTAATAAGACCGGAAAGCCTTTATTAATAGTAGCTGCCGTGACGCCAACTTTCGTGGCGATAAGGCCCTAGACGTGGTTAAATAACCGACCCTAGGAGCCTAGGTTCTCCTGTAAATAAGACTCTAAGATTTCCGCATTATAGTATCCGTCACGGTACTACGACCTTAGTAGACGCCGGAGACGACCGAGAATACTCGTTCGATCGGAAGACGGAGGGAATAGCTACTTAGCTAGGGTATTAAATATCTTTATATACTTAGAAACTAGTAGCTAACGCAGGAAGAGGATTAATATAATAAGGCCCCCTAGTCCTATATTAGTCGAGGAAGAAGCTAATATTAGATCGTTAAACCTACTAACGCTAGTGCTATATAAAACGTTAAACAAGTCCTATATTCTCTAGATATCTCCTAGAACACTTTATAGTATATCTATAAATCCTATCGCTATTACCCTAAGAGTTCCCCCGCCGTCTATACTTAAGAGCCGTAGTCCGATAGTAAGCGGCCTTAATCCTACTAGAAGTTTTCCTATATAATAAAGTATACAGGCGTTAATCTAATACTAAGAGTTAAACGCCGAGGTTTTATTACTAAGGTTTCGAATGTAAACCTCGTATATAGAGTGTCTATAAGAAAGAGTATTCTTAGGCATCTATTAAAGATAATAAAAGTAAGTTTTATTACTCTTAATCTGCGCCTAGTTAATGTCGAGAGAAGCCGTCTTCTCCCGATGCATTTATAGCGCTGACTTCCTAGAGGCGATTATATTAAAATAGAGTTGGACTAGCTAGGTACGAATAAAGGTGTCCTGCTACTAAACGAGATCGCGATCCTTATATATCTTAGTAAGGGACTATAGATAAAGATGCCGATATTAAACGTTATAAAGCATCCCTAGATTAAAAACTACGGATTTTAGTTAGACGTTAAGTATCTATTTTTACTAGGGCTAGGATCGTCTTATTATATATCTTTAGGGGATATACGTCTAATAAGATACTTGAAGTAATAAAAGTCATTAGTATATCGCGAGGAACCTAGTAGTCCTCTCCGGACCGCATGAATTTAGATAAATAATAAATGAAATCTAGCTCGACGTCGTTACCCCTCCGGCTTACTAATATAAAATCGAATAGCCGACTTATTAAGGCTACCGTATAGGCTATAGCTATGCGAAAAAAGCGAGTGATATGCTTAGTAGAATATAGATAGCCGAGATCTTATCGCGCCTGGCGTATCTTATCTATCTCCCTTTAAAGGAGCTCCTTAAGCCGTCGAAAATATACTAGGGGAGATAGCTACTTAGTAGCCAGGTGAAGCACTTTAATTGAAGAGAAAAATTCTTTTAGAGATCTATTATAGAGGCCCTGTTAAAGATTATCTATCCTAAGAAGATTATAGGTAGGACTAGGACTAGCTACGTCTCTACGTCTAATAATAATAACTCTCGGTCGAATCTTACTAAAATAAATGGAAGCGCTACCGGTAGCGGCTTATAACTTTAGTAGTTAGACGGTATATTCGAAGTCGGTAAAGTTATTAGTAAACACGTAGACGATATTAGTAAAGAGATAGAAAAGCCGGGCGTATAAGACGTTATAGAGGTATTACATAGTCGTATCCTCAGCCTACTAGATAGGAAATGACTCGGTCTTATAGACGCGAAGATCCTCGGCTACTAAGCGTATTACTTGACTTAGGCTACTCTCCGCGAAAAAATAGGATAATCGGAGTAAGTGCTTGCGTTATTAATTCGTAAGGTTACGACGCCGTCGTAAAAGCATTTCTTAAAGTTATTATCGGGGAAAAGTTCCCGAAGTACAAGATCCTTAGCTTGTCGTCCGACGAATAATAGGGAAGAAGGTTATTAGTTTAAGGGATTTTTTAGTCCCCTTACTAACTAACTTATATAACTAGGGTCGAGAAGCCTGAGATCGTTTATACTAACTACATGTAACTACGACAGGTACTTATAAGAAGCTATACCTACGGTTAATAAAACTTTACCTGGAAGGAAGCCGGATTAGATAGATAGAATAATAAAATATCGATCGGAAGAAGAATAGGACACTATACGGGATTTAATAGTACGGAAAGTTATTTATAATTAGATACTTTTAATATATCCGCTTTTAGTAACGGAAGGATAACTTCTATCGCTACTACTTTAAATATAAGGAATACTATCTATAATAGAAGATTTGCAGCTAAGGAGCTTACGATAATAAATAATTATACTAATAGAACTATCTAATTACGTATAATTATAAGCTCCGTATAAAGCGAACTAGCAATTAAATATAATAAATAAAATCTACTATCCTATCTTTTAACTAGGTACTCGTCTCCGCTACTTATAGGGTTTAGACAGTAGTACTATTTATATACTCTCTTCTCTATAGCTCTTAAAAGACGGTGATATAGACGTACTTTTAGGCGCGACCTTAAAGTTACGTAATAGCTCTTCTAGTAGAAGTCGCTTGTACTAGAGGTTATCTTTAATGTTATAGAGCTCCTACTCTAGGCTTTTTATCTTCGCCTCTAGTTATTCGAGTACCCCTTTTATACTATTCCCTTTAAGCTAAATTATGCTAATACTTGCGTTATCGTTTAGATCCGCTCTCCTTAGAACCTTAAGAGTATCTAGAAATCTAATAAAGTCCCGAATATAGGCACGCTCTTACTCTAGCGACCTCTCGGTTACTTTATAATAACTAGACTCGTAGTTTAGGGATTATATTATAAGAGCGCACTCTCTTTTCTCCGACTCTAGTACCTCCTACTAAGTTATAAATGCTCTTTAATAGTTACTTACGGTCTCTTTTAATTTTACGACCTCTTTACTTTAGGTATTTAAGAACCTTATACGGACCTCGTTAGACTAACTAGCTTGACTAGCTTCGAAGAGCCGTTAGTATAATATAGCATTTTTATTTTCGAGCGCGTTCTTCTTCTAGCGGAGTTTCTTATAAGAAGCTAGCTCGACACCGCACGTGTAGTAGATAGCTTAGCTAGGCTGTTACTAACGTTAATACTCGTCTATTTAAGCCGCGGGACTTTTTATACCACCCTAGAAAATTAAAATAGTGTACTTCCACCTTGCATTACTATTATTATTAGAGTGAAAGTTATAACGGGAATGTAAGGATATAGTAACTACCCTAAATAATTCGAGTATCTGTGTCGTTTAGGACAAGCGATCGAAGAAGCTATGCTTTATATATTATTCGAACCCTAAAATAATATAAAACAGACCGCTCTATCCCTAAGTCCCCTGACCTTAATTATACCTAGTACTACTTTTCCTAATTACCCTTACGTAATCCCTTAGATACCTCGGGATTATATTTCCTATCCGATTGGGTTATAAACGACTAGGCGTAAAAGAGCAAGAATATACTAGAGTTATCTATGCGCTCGGACCGCCGTTAAGTACACTTAAGTTACGCTTACGGCGGGACTTTTTATAGTAAAAGGATAGGGCTATATAGATAGATTTTAATCTATATCCTTATCGCGTACTACCTTAGTATCGCTCTTTACTTTTATAGTAATAAATTATAGCTAGAAGTATAGCGACTACTTAAGTAGGATAATTAGCTACCCTGAAGTTAGTACGTTTTAGCGTTAGTATCTCCGCGCGGCTTATATAAGTTATTAGCCCGGTATAACTATTAGCGTATATATCTACTAAGCTAAAATACGGGTAAATCCTCTAAGTTATAGCGATATAACTAGTTTATATCTAATACTCCATTAATAATAGCTTTTGGCGCTAGAATTAGATGCACGGTTATATTAGAATTTAAAAGGGGACAGCGATACGTAGTTATTAGTACACCCTACTTACACGTACTACTCGTTATAGCTGGTTTTTTCGATGAATAATACCCTAATAACGAATTAAACGACTTTATTAATAGTAACTACGTGACTAGTTATAAGGATCCGACTTTATTCTTGTCCCTAGATTATTTAGTTAGTAAAGGCACCTTAAAACCCGATCCTCGATAGACGATCTTCTTTTAGGATCTTTAAACCGACTATACGCCTGGAGATCGAATCTCTACTCCAGTGTATAACGACTAAGTAAACCTGTAAGGTTTACTTAGTAGTCAAGATTCCAGCGTTAATTTTAGGAGGACGGGACCGGAATACGAAGAGATTAAGGCGCTATATAAAGAGAATACTATAGTCTTAATATTACTAACGTCTGTTTAAGATAAAGGAAAATTCTAGGTATCTCGATCGAGTAGTACGGCGATTAACGGAAAATATTAATATTAGCGAAAGATAGATAGACTAACTAGGCTAATACGTCGAAGCGTTACATCCCTATTTCGAAGTAATAAGGTCGATACTAAAAGAGTTGACAGAGCAAGTCAATTGGTAGTAGGTGGTAAAAACACCCATAACTCCGCTCCTAAAGAGATAGGACGGTCCGAGCTAGGGAGGGAATTCAGGTAAAGATAATAAGGGCGAGGTTACTAGCGGTAAGAGAAGGGGAGGTTAGGAAATATTAAAGTTTGCGCCCCTTAGGCACTTAAAAGCCAGACTCCACCGGCTCTTATAGCGCTATTAGTTATATTCTACTAGAATTTCTTTTTAACGTTATTATAGCGGCTTTTAAGTATTTATACTCTCGTCTAATTAAGACGGCGCGAAGAGTAGATCCCTACCTATTAGAATCCTTTATTTTTTCCCTATTACTTCGCCTTATAAAAACTTACGAATACACGTCTTATTACCTTATTAGCCGTATTCGCTAGCGAGTAAATAGAGATAATACTAGAAGGAGATAAACCCTTTAGGGAAACCTTATAAGAGAGATAATATTAAAATCCGATATAGATACGGCAATATCGTATATAGGTGTAAGGGTAGTTTACTTAAGGATTAGTACGATATTTATACCCGCTATCTCCTACGGCTAATAAATCGAGGTGGGATTTCTATCCTTATTATTACTATAGTAGAGGTTCTCAGCCTCTATTATACTAAACGCTTCGCCTATTACTAAAAGTATAGGCGCTTATAAGGAAAGATTAATCTTAGTATCTACTTCTAAACTCTAAGTATCTAGTTCTAGAGCTATATATAGCCCACGAGACAGGACGTCGTAATTCGATTCCCGACCCTATTTCGAGGACAAAGCCATTTATTATTAGTCCGTGTATAATTAAGAGGATAGGATATACGAGCTTATAGATTTTATATAGGGTAACGGAGAGTTTTCTATTTAGAGGTAAATAAGGTTTAAGGAGTACTAAGCTTAATTTACTAGCTCGACTTAAAAAGAACCGTACCCTACCCTACCCTTATTAACGTCCCTCTTAACACTTTTCTATAGTTTTTATTATCCGTCTAATATAACCTGTACTTCTATTATATCTTCTAGAGCACGTTATAAAGATCTCATGCCGTATAAAGAGAAGATAAGAGGATTATAGGCATAGGTATCCCCTACGACTAGCCTTAGGAATTAGCTAAGATAGTTATAAATCTTAAATATTAAGAGAATAGATAATACGTCGTAGTAGTAGGTATAAGTTTATCTGTTAGTCTACTAAATATTTAAGAATCTAATTATATATCGAGAGCGTATTATACTAAATACTACTATAGAATAAATACTATAATAAGGTTAATAAATCTTTATAGAATAAATAAGCTTCCTTTACCGGCTTATAATATAAATCCTACTCTTTACTTAAAGACTAGGATTATTCTAAAATCTCACGCAGCTAATATTTCCCTAGTTATTACACGAAGTAGGGGTGCCCGCGAAATAACTATCGATGAAATCGCCGTACTTATCTCCGTTACTAGCATTCTTAGTAGAAATATCGAGCTGCTCTTAGCCTTAGAGGCCCCGGTAGAGAAGCTGAAAGCTATACGCGACCCTATCTCCTATAAGTAACCACGTTTCCCCTAGATATTACGTGAGATTATCTATAATCCCTAAAAACCCGTTACAGTCTCTTTCTCTATAAAAAGTGACTCCGATCTTCGAAGGCTTGTCCTGTTATACTACTCAGCCAATTTTTCAAAGGGCTAGCGGGTTTATACCTGTCTTTTCTCTAATTACTTGTCAATCTCATCTTTAACTTAGGTTTCTAAACCTTTAGCCCCGTTAGTAAGAGGATTAACCTTCGGACTACTTTTACCTTCTATATCGGGTTGGGGATTTACTATACTAGGAGCTGCCAGAGCTATAAATAATTAAGTGACTAGGATAGTACCGTAGAGTAATACTTTTAGGGAGTATATTTTATAATTTTCAGGGAAGTAGATATTAAATGTTCTATAGAAGTGGAGTAAACCTATTACCTTAATATAATTACGGTCTAGATAATCTCCTAGCCTCTAGGAATCTATAACTAGCTCCCTAAAGGCGATAGGTAGTTTCTAGATACTTAGTCACGGAGTTAAAATTAGATCCCCTTATAGCGAGTCTCTAATTCTTGTACCTTCTATTATAAGATACCTATACGCGCGGTATAGACTTATACTATAAGATCGATTTTCGATTAAAGGGTCGGAGGGTAGAGTAATACTATTATAACCGGGTAATAGCCGTGTAATAGGCTTATACTTTATTAAGGAAAATATAAATTTGATTTCTAAGTAGTTTTAATATAGTATATATTAAATTAAAGCTCTACCTAAGCTAGAAGGCGACTATATATTATTACTAGTTATAAAAAACTATAATATTCCTCGCTTTAACTAATACGGTTCGTAATAAAGGCGTAAGTCGCTTAGAGTAATAGGAGTAGCTATAATACCCTGTATAAATATATATATTAGTAGACCGCTCCGTAAATACGGGATCGGCGCGAGTAATAATAGTGACTAAGTTTATATATAAACGGAAGTATTAACGGTAGGGAGCCGCGTGCTTATACTACCCGAGATTTATTATTTCTAATCCGTGTGGACGATTTAGACGTTGGATTTCCTTATTTAGGTAGTTGCCTTAAGGGTACTTAGCAAGACGTGCCGATATAATAAGAAACTAGGTTACTATTAAGGTTACTTATATTAGCCTCGTTATTATTAGGATAAGTATAGGTAGCCCCTGCGTAAGCCGTGAAAAAAGGCGGAGTAGGTCTATTAGCGATACCCTAAGCGGAGTTAAGGTAGATAGGGCCGTCGACTTAATTATTATATGTAATGCCTAGCTATTTATACAGTTCGATATTGTAGCCGGAGACTACTATACCCTCAGACGAGTATATTAGGTATAGAGTAGCTATTAATATAGCTAACATCGATATTAGGTAGACCTATAAAGCTTCCTTCGATCTTACTACCTAGCGGGTTAGTATTAGGCCTAATATTTATCCTTCCTACCCACCTAGTTAGGAAAGCGTAATAGGTAGGCGAGGTATCGGGAAGTATAGTAGCTAATAGATTCCCTAACGGAGCGGGGCTACTAGTATTAGAGGTAAAGGATAGAGATAATTGACTTCCGTATACGTTAGTAATTAAAACTATTATATAATCGCTTAAAGTACCGGTAACTATAGTACTTCTAGGAGGTGGAGTACTCGTGACTAGAACGGAACTTGAAGCTAGGATTAAATCCCTACCCCTATAAGTTATAGTTATAGTTGTAGCCGGCGGGTAGTTAAACGGACTTATAGCTACTAGAGCCGTAAGAGCTAAAATAGCGATCTAATAGGATTTCTTTATCTTTATAGCTAAAGAGTTAAAAGAATTATCTATATCGAAGAACTCTAGCGCTATTATTACCTTTTATAGTACTTCAACCTATGCGTCAGACTTTAGATACTTTTGGAAGCATCTATAAATAAAACCCCTTGTATAATTCCTTTAAGCGGCTAAGTATCTTCCTTACGCCTCATGTTTTACGCCCTCTTCTTAGGATCCTTTAGCGTTTACGGTACCCCGTAAAGAAGACGTCGCGGATGAATCGACCTCTCGCCGGGGGCGATTAAAATCAGGAAAAGGGGGCGGGGAAGGGAATCCGCGAAAGGGAGGTCTATCTAAGGGATACTAACTAAGACGTTTTCTTAAATTCGTCTCAACCGCATTAATAGTTAATAAGAACGGGTAGGCGGACGCTATTATCCTAAAGTAATCCTTCTAAGAAACGTTAATACCCGCTTCTAAAAGGGAATATATCTTTATACTTTCCAATCGCAGTATAATATAGTGCGGTTCTTTTATAATAGGTTATAGCCGAAATGTTAACGCCAGCGTTAAGAAGGAGTTTGACGATATTTCTATGCCCTCTCTAGGCTATAAAGTGTAGCGGTTTCTTGAATCTTTCCCTATATCTCCCTACGTTGTAACCGCGCCTTATATAGATTTATTTAGCTCTTCCTTAGCTTTATAGTCGTATTCTATTATTTTTATAGGTTTCTAGATCGAGTTATAGACGAGCCTTACCTTTAGGTCTAGTAGTAGACGAAGCGAAAGGGTCTACAGCCTCTTTATTTCCTACCTAGACGGCGTATAGCAACGGTGTCTCGCCCTCGTCGTTCCGAATATTAATATTACGAGTGTGTCGGAGTAGTAGAGTTAAAAGATATAGGTTTCCTTTCGTAGCTAGATAATACAGCACCGTGTCTCCGTCTTTATCCTAGATTAAGACATCTGCTCCTCTTTCTAATAAGGATTTAAAGGTAGCTCCGCGATTATATAATACTTGCTTATAATAAGATAGTTTCTCTAGTTATACGGGTATATATAAGGGTAATGTTAGAGCTTAGCTAATAAAACCGTATCAAAGCGACGAGCCGTTTATAAAAGTAAGCTTATATCCTTCGGCCTAAGGTATTTAGTAATAACGGAGATGATCTCGTTTAAGAGATATAATGCTAACCTTTCGAGCACGTGGAATAAATCTCTTTAGATACTATTTAAGGTGCAAGTAATTCTAGGTAAGAAGGTGTAGTCGGGCGTATTAAAGGTACTAAGCTATAATAATAATTATAGATCGGGCTTAGCATTACTACGGCCTGGGGGTGCCGCTTTAGGGGGCTCTGCCCGCTAGGGCTGCGTAAACTCTATACGGCGTAAATCATCGCGACTACAGTCTATAACGTACCCTTTCTCAGGAACGAGGCGTATTACTAGAGAGTATTATAGTTATCTTTCTGATGATAACGTCTAGGTCGTTGAGCTTTAAGCTCCCGGAGGAACTAGGAAGTTAAATCTCGCGATTCGTGTTCCTCCCTAATAGAACCTCACTTCTCTTTATTTATCGGCAGATCTACCACGAGGTCCTAAGGTTTATATAAGAAGAACTCCTCTTTTTAAGCCTCGTCCTCGATCTTCTAGAAGTATCTCAAAGTTTATCTTAGTAGTACTATTGGAGAATCTGGCGATAGTATAAGAGATATCTATATAGATCCGGTAACGCCGTTAAATCTCGGCCGTAATATAGGAGCAAGGTCTCTCGCTTACGGAGGGGAGGCTTACAGGCCCTAAAAAGCTTTAGATAGACGCCTATTAACTATACGACTCGTGCTAAGTTAGAACCTATAGCTGACAACGCGTTAAAAAAATAACCCGGAGTACAGACGATACTATAAAACTAGAGCAGGAGGGTATTAATATTAGATGTAGAGGAAGCCGGAGCTCGAGGGAGCAAGAAGTGGAGCTTAATATGGAGGCCTTAAAATTAGTTCCCCTCCACCGAAAGCTGCGCGAATAAGACCTTCTAGAAAGAAAACACTTAGAGCGCTAGTCTAACAGCAGTTCTCTTTCAGTTCGCTTTCTAGTCATTTGGCGATATCGATGATAATGACATCCCCGCTTAGTAGTACTAGTACTACGCTCTATACTTTACTAGAAGTAGCACGACACGCCTAAGGGCTCTCGCTACGAAACTTTCTGGCGTTACTTATTACGTCGGCGGCCGTATTTACTACCGAAGTCTACGTGTTTATCCTCCTAAAGGATAGACTTAAATAAATCTAGTAAGTCCTAGTTAACTTATAAGCGTAAAGATACTAAGTCGGTATACTAGTTAACCTCGAACTTATCTTGCGCCTAAAGGATAATATACTATTTAACGTCCTTTAGGTATAATATCCTAGATTCCACGTCTATTCCAGCTTCCTAATAGTATTATTTTATAATACTCTAGCCTAGACGCTTTCTTCTTCGTCTAATATATTCGTACTCTTCTTACTATCTTTATTAGCCTCTCAGCCATCGTTATACTAAGCCTCGTCCCCCTAAATTTACTCGGTAGTAATAATGCTATAGGTCGGACCTAAGGTCTTGATAGGTATAGCTAGGCGAATATCGGGCTCGATTACACGGTATCCTACTAGGCCTATTTAGTAATAGCCTTGCTTATAATCGTATTTATATATTATACTATCTATATCGAATTACTTTTTTACGTTCACGTCTGTAATTCTTACCTAGCGTTACCTACGCATCATCTCTTAGAGGCCGCTAACACGATTCTAGTAACCGATATTCCCGAGAAAGACCTTCCGGTATTAGAGGATATATACGGTATATTCCCCGGTAGAGTCCATTCCGTCTAGATTAATCGAGATCTCTCTACTCTATTAAAGAAGATTTAAGAGCGAAAAAAGCTCGTTACTATACTAGAAGCCGCGGAGACCAGCCTTATTACATCGGTAATAAAGTCTTTCCGTTAAGGTAATAGCCACGAGCTTATATAATTAAGTGGAGCGGATACCGAAAAGGAAGGACTATTATAGAAGCGCTATCTAAAGGAGAAGGATCGTAATTATATATATATTCCCCGATAAGGATACACCTAGATACTAGTAATTCCTATTATTAGAAGAAGAGTTAATACTATCTATTACTACCTAGGCGAGCTAGCACGAATAAATAAGGAGATTAAGGCAGACCTAGCGGAGCTAGCCGAGTTCGAATTAAATAGAGGAGATTTAAGTAAGTATTTATAAATAAACTCCGCCTTTATATAATTTAACACTTAATCCGCCGCGTATATAGCCTATTAAACTCTCTTAAACTCCGACCCTCTATACTTATCAGCCCGATATATTAACGTTTCTATACGAGAATTAAGATAGAGTACTCTACCTTAATAATAGTAGAATCGATATATACGGAGTAGGTTAGTATAGATCGCTATCGCTTCCCTTCTTATAATATAGGCGATACCCGTCGCATTTACGGGTTTCCTGTCCTAAATTACTACCCTCGGAGACTCCGTATTATAGCTTTACTAGATATCTAGTACTCCGACGTAGCTGAGTGGGATTATCTAAGGTGTGCTACTATAGTTAATATTAGTAGCACTAAACGTATTACTACCGCTAGTCCTACGTATTATTACGGGTTAGTAAGGTCTATTAACGGAGATAATAGTCGAGCTATCTCTATAGAAATACTATTTCGTCTTTCTCTTTACGTAAAATTTTCTTATAGTATTACTTTTATCTAGTATTACGGCCATCGCTTAAGAACTCCTCTATAGCCCGAAATCTACACCCGTACTATTAGCTAGAAACCTGCCTAAGGCGAGTAACTACTTTTTCTCCTATCTTACTTTATAAGGTCTTTTAATAAGTACAGGTACCTTCCTATAAGCCGGAGGTCTAATTATCTGGCTTATCCTCGCCCCGTAGACGGATCGTATACCGAGATAGAAGTAGGAGAGATAGATAGGTTTACCGGAGATTTAATAGAGTATATTCTACCCTCTTTACACGAACCTCGTATATATTAGTAAGACGCTCGCATCTTTATCGACGCTTCTACTAGTAAATTAGGCTTAACCTACTCTATTATCGCTCCCCTAATACTCCCGTTTAGCGTCGCTACCTTCAGCTTGTTTTAGTTCGTATTCCGCTATAACCTACTCTACGTGTCGGCTTTTCCGTATAATACTAGAGGTTAACTTTATCTAACTACTTTAAAGTAACTCTTTATAAGGGTATATATAATGGAATTATACCTAATAGGCCTTTTCCTATCTATTCGCGATGATCGGGGTGTTTTTACCGGTATTAGTCAGGTTATAATTATAATACTTACTATAATATTAACGGTTATTTACTAACTACTTCTAGGAAATATCTTCTCCTTAATTCTTAAATATCTACCTGCCTTCCCGAAAGACAGGGAGGATAAGGGAGGAGAATTGAATTGGAATTACTCCTTAGCACCTGCGCTCGATTATTTACGACACCTAGGGCATACCTACTATAACTAGATGAGGCCTTCTAAGGAAATCCCCTAAGATCTCCGAGAAAGTATTAACGAGCTCGTATATAACGAACTCGACGTAATAGATCGGCGTAGATATAAACACGAGGCTACTAACTATCGCAGCCCTATTATATAGATTCTAAAGGACGAGCTTAAAATTAGCGAAGATAAGATCGCCTACGCTAAAGACTACGCTTTAGATATTAGAATTAGTAATAAATTTATAGACCTTGATATTAAAGGGTATATAATAATTTCGTAGAATATATCTAATACTAATATCGTTTAATAGATAAGGTCTAAAGCTGTTTTATATTTCTTAGTCAGCGTTTACAGCTAGCCTACGGAGTATATTAAGAGCTACGCCGATAGTTAAACCTCTAAATAGCCTAGATATAGACGGTTAGGTTAGCTATTATATATTTCACAGCCTTATTTATACCAGCTTTACTTTAAAGATAGTAACCTTTAGCTACCTCTAATATTCTACTTATATTTAACTTTCTATCTCTGTAATAAATAATCGGTTAACCTGATTACTATTTCTCGTTAGCAGTTTATACGGTCCGAAGCGTTTCGCCTACTTTACTTTCCCCTTAGCTTCTTACCGTAAAGTAAGTAATCGATAGTATTAAATTACGCTAACGAGGAGTATAGAATAGAGGTTCGCTTTTAGATACTATAGTTTAAAAGAGGCCCCTGTTATAGATACTAATATCTAGAGCCGATTATAGTTACTACCGCGAATTTAGATCCTAAATTAATAAGATATAGACTCTTAATCTACCGAAAAAGTTCGTAGATATTCGGATTCTCTTAGGAAATGACTATTTATAAATATCTCAACATCTATAATAGATACTTGAACTCTTAAAGTAAGGCTGTCTAGTATATCCTTTAAAAGACTACTAACGTTCTTCCTAGTTTAAACGCTCTCTTAGGAGTTTACTAGAGGAATTAAATCCTAAAGAGGATAATAATATAAACCGCAAGATTATTAATATCCTCTAGACGTAGATTCAGCGACTCTCTAGGAAAAAGCGAGAAACCGAAAAGGTCTTATAACCTCTACCAGCTCATCTACAGCTAAATACTACGCTTAACACGACCCCGCTAAATAATAAAGTAGGGCTAGTCTCTACTTGAACTATCTATCTGTAAAATAAAGTTGATATTAGTACGACTCCTAGTAATTATATAAACCTAGATAGTAAAAATTCTTTAACGGCGGGTCTAATAGTATCTACTTAAGAAGATTTATAAGATACCTTATTATATATATTAATAGATGATATCGAGATAAGCTATACCGAATCCTCTCTAGTAGTAAACCCGCTAGGTAATTCCCCCTAAACTATTTACTCTAGCGATACTTACTAATAACGGGAGATATTACGAATAATATAAAGTAGGAGCTATAAGAGGTCGCTAGTATTATAAACGAAGCTTGTCGAATCATCGTATTTATAGGCGCCGGGATAAGTACTAATTACGGTATACCGGTAAGTATTAATCTCTACTTCTAACTATCTTTAGATAATAGTAATAATTATCCAGGACTTTCGGTCTAAGACTAGCCATTATAAGACGAATCGAGGTCTTTTCAAGAGAGAAGTACTCGATAATAAAGAAAGACGGAAAGAATTATATAAATACTTAATTAAAATAAGGAATAAAGTGAAATCTAAAGATCTAGTTTAAACGGATACGTATCGATTCCTCTAAGTCCTTTAAAGATCTAGAAAGCTCTAAAGATATTATACCTAGAATCTAGATAGACTAGAGATAAGGGCTAGTTTAAATACTAATATCGAGTCTAAAGACTACGACGTGATCCAGTTATATAGTAACCTTAACTCCTTTAAGTGCTCTTATTATAGCTATTTTATAAGCTGGGATAGCGTGCGTAAGACTACTCTTACTTCCGGAGAGATCGTATTATATCCTGAATGCGCGTTAAAGGTAGAAGAACGGCGGAGAAGGGGAGGGAGAATAAATATCCACGTTAGATATTTATAACCTAATATTATCCTCTACTACGATATTAATAATCCTCTAAGTAAGCTAAAAGCGAGGATTATTAACAAAGACGCGGATTTAACGCCGGATATCCTCCTAGTCGTTAGTATATTATTAGCTATTAACGGTCCGAGGTACGAGCTTAAGAACAAGCTAATTCCGGCGGTATATTAGAAGGGTAGGAAGGTAATATACGTTAATAATAATCCTCCCCTAAAGGTATTCTCTAAGCCCGTAGTCGATTATATATTCGAAATAGACTGCGATTACTAGGTACGAGACCTTACTACACGCGAACCTTCCTTATAAGAAGATAAGGCGGGATAGTATTCCTAGTATCTCTCCTATAACTTCGACTTTTAGCTAAAAGCGGTAACTATTAATAAAGTAATTAAAGAGGCTGAGCTTAAACTAATCTCTATTAGGGATTATTCCGATATATAGTTTAGAACTAGAACGAAGAAAGAAGTAAGAGAAGACTTAAGTCCCTTTCTCCCCTTGAATTAGCTTTTAACGTCCCCGCTTATATGTATTTTATCGCTTTTTAGATAGGGCGAATCTACGGCAGTCCTATATAGTAAGTATACGGAACTAGATATAAATAACGTTTAAAAAAGAAAGGAGATACTAGACGGGCTTATATAGCTAATCGGACGGAAATATACACGTATAATTATTCCGTATAACCCCAGCGATTACTAGATCCTAATCGTGGTAGATATTCCGATCCGAACTATAAGCTACTATAGCTTACTACCTAGGTATTACCTAGGTAATTATTATGAATTTATGGGGGCGTAGATAAAACGAGTCGGTGAGAAACTTAGTTAAGACTATTCCACGTGGAATCCTCCTATTAAAGGCGTAAGTACACTCTGCTATTTAATAAGCCTAGTTAGCTAATAACTTTATAGAGTTTATATTAATAGACGAATGGCTCGGATTACAGGATATATCTTTTAGAGAATACGAGGCGCCTTAGCTAAGGCGAGGTTATTAACGGAGCGCTAATTAAGGCGGATAGCTTAAGGGTTTTTTATATCGAATTATTATTAGCGAGGTCTCTTCACGAAGCTAGCGAGTAGACTATACTAAAGAGCGTATTATATCCGGAAACCTTAAGGTTATAATAGGTTAGTACTACGCCTCGCTCCTACGCATTTAATCTCGACTCTATACGAGTTAAATAAAGGAAATTATAGATTAAAGAGGTTAAAGCTTAGACTACTCGTGTTAATAAAAGCGACTCTAATAAGGATAAGGGTAGTACTCGGCGGCTAGATCTTATAGTAATAAAAGCTAGTATCTTAACCCTCTTCAAGTCGTCCCCTTTATACCTATAGATAAAGTACCTAGAGCGCTTCGCTAACTGCCGTCTCTAAAGAAGTAAAGCCCTAATAGGATATATACGGGCTTCTCGTCTTCTCTAGATAGTAGCGGCGTTCGCTTATCCCGAGTATTTCGTCGCCTTAAAGGAGGCTGTCGCTTATTACCGCGTGCTAGTACCGGAGGAAGTTATATAGGCACTACTTGACTTATTAAGCTACCTGTATACGGTAGGCGTTTAGATAGAACGTCTTAGACTAATTAATATTATCCTTTAACGCTTTATACGCGCTTACTTCACCTTACTAATTAATAAAGGGACGGATCTTTTCTAAGACCGATCTAGGCATATAGTATTCTAAACTAGAGGTATAATAACTAAATCTCTTAAAGCTATAGTAGTTAAGATATATCTAAAGATAAAAGGATAGGCCTTATCTACTAATCCTGCCGAATAATCCGCATTTAGGGAAGTTTAACGTAATCTAAGGAGGTAGAGATAGGAAGGAGCTATTTAGTCTTTAATCTAAAATCGATTCTCCTCTCTTACTCTCCTCGCTCTAGTGCCGTATTATATTTAAATACTGCCTGCTTTTTAGAGTATTTCGGGATCTTTATAAGTATTAACGACGAGGTTTAATTAGTATTAACTAATCTACGGTAGCTTTTAAACCGAAATTCTACTTAACGCTCGGGCTCTCTTTATTAATACTCTCGCCGAGCTTCGCCTATAACTTTAGAGCTATATCCCTAAGCTAGTACACCTCTTTAACGTCTTTCCTAGCCCGACTAAGCTAAAAACCCACTAATTCAAGATAGAGCTAGCTACCGACGATGAAATTTAGAATGCCGCTCCGGGGTTAATACTACTAGTAGATGCTTTTAACTACGTAGACGAAGGAATAATCTACTCTCTAGGTCTATAAGATAATTAACTCTCTATTAATAGCATCCCAGTCTTAGTATAGCTAGACTCCCTGCATTTAAAGAGAAAGATTAATGCGGCTAGGCTTCCCGTAAGCGATTTATAAGAGCTAAAGCACTTAATCCCGGAGAAGGATTTTACGACTAAGACTTAGATATTCTAAGAGTAAGCGCTCCTCGAGTTATTTAGGATAGAAGCCCTACCACGTTAAAAGAATCGCATCCGAATTTAGCTCCCTTCTAGATATAGCTCTTAGCTCCGGTTTAAAAGGCCCTATTACTCCTCCTATTTAAATATATATTATTAAGTTATTTACTTAAATTAATATTATAAATCTCGGAGATCTCCTTATTTTCAAGTTTTCCGAATTAGTATCTGAAGTTAATATACCTAGTACGGTGGAAACGTAGGTATAACTATAGAGTTATCTAAGTTTAAGAAGGTATTCTAGGATATACCTAAATGTCGAACTATACTTATATGCTACCTCTCCGGCGGTAATTTAATCGTACTGCGAGAGGCGGTCGGCTTCTAGCTCTCGGATAGGGAAAAGAGAGTAGATCTAAGCTTGCTATAGGACGTATTCGAGCATATAAAATAGAGTAAGGACACGGGAGGAGTCACTATAGTAGGACGAGGCCTGGAATTCCGCGGAGCTAAAGCACTTATACGAGAATCTGCTATTATATACTAGAAAAGGGTGGTCCCTTTTATAATTATAATTCGAGCATCTTTTAATCGCGAGAACCTCGTCCCCTAGATTAAGTAGGCCTTATCGAGTATAATACGGTCTACTAAGATAACTATTACAGAAGCGGCTAGACGTCTAAACTCGTAGGATATAACGCCTATTACTACTATTAAAGGGCTCGCAGCTAGTATTAAGATCTCTATTCTAATTATAACTTTAGCGTAAGAGTCACCTTAAAACCAGCTAGGAACTATAACTATAGATAGAACTACTACTATATCTATCTTTTAGCCGGCGCTTAAAGACGTTACTCGGATCGTAATTATAAAAGTAGAATCGAACTCTAATAGATACGAGACGGCGAATATCGCCGCTTATAAAACTAAGGATACTTTTATTATATATATATTTAGGCCTTAGTTTATAACTAATATCTCACTTATATATAAAACGCCTTTAGAAGGACCGAGATACGATTAGCCTAATAGTCCTCAGGTATTTACGCGTATAATCGACATTTACTTACCTATAAAGCTAGGTTCGATGTATACGGCTTAGTAAAGGAGGAATGTACGTCGAGGATAGTAAGTATCTCGCTTAATAGCGTATCGTTTATAAGAAGAGCGTATTACTAGGGATTTATATAATTTCCCTATAAAATAATAGTTACGACGCCTAGGCTAGATAGCCGTTTAGGTAATTACTTAATTATACCTAACTTATAATTTTATTCCCCGTTATATAATTATCCTCTCTTTATTTATTAGTTAATAATATCGCCGTCTTCTATAGTCCTACTACTCTACCTCTTGTCACCCTACTCTAGTGCCGGCGCCTAGCTCTAGTTCTAGCTCCCTACTCTAATTCTAACTCGTTGCTCCAGTTCTAGCTTCCTACTCTAATTCTAATACCTTGCTCTAACTCAGGTACCCTACTCCGCTTCTAATACCCCTTTAATTCTAGCACCCTACTTTAGTTCGGTACGGCGTAATTAGAGCGGTTCGCTACCTAATATTCCGCCTCTCCTAGAGAGTTTGTCCTAGGGGCATCCTCCTGGGACTAAGAGGTAGCTACGATAAGCTAGTACTAGGTTAATGATAGTCAAGCCTTATTAATAGTCCTAGGAGAATCGGCTTAAGACAGATCTCCTAGGATAAATAGCGGTGCTAGCCACGATACCAGAATATAAGGTAGGGCGTTAGGGGTAGGACTAGGGTGTTAGAATTAGAGCGAGGTACTAGAATTAGATGCTCGGATTCTCCTAGGTAATTTCTCTCGGGAATAATCGCCTAGGCCTTGAGCCAGCTTAAATAAGCTAATATTAGATTAGTTTAACTTAAGGTATTTAAAGCTCTTAGAAGGATAGGCTTAGGAGATCTCCCCTAGGAAATATGGTGGTAGTTAGCGAGCTCTTATTCCTATATTAGGAGGGAAAACTAATAGTCTCTTCTACTCTAATCCCTAATCGCATCAATTTATTTCAGCATAGAAGAGTATACGAATAAAGGGAAACCCTCTAATAGTAAGGTCTATCGGAAGATACGTAACTATTAGTCCCAAAAGTAGTCCAGTTTAGAAATACGATAGTGGACTTGTCTCTCTCTATATAGAGCTAGAAATTTAAAATAACTACTCCGGTATAAGAAATTTACCCTCGCATTTAATGCTTTCTTCGAGATACCTACGCTCTTAACCGGGATGAGAATTAGTACCCTATATAAGATATTCGCGATAAGATATAATAAGGTATACGTTCCGTCGCCGACCTTACGAATATACTTATTAATTGCTATGAAATCCTATATTATCTTTATTATACTAAATAATTCTAGTCTAACCTACTTTAGTAAGATAAGACCGCGATAGCTAAGGTAGACTAAGCTACTATAGAAGTATTATAATTCACCGCGCTATAGGTATTAACGCTAGATACTAAGATTCTACGTGGTAAACTACTAGGAGGGGAAATCTTTTACCGTTTTAGCTAATAAGAACGTAAAGGGATCTAGATTAGGTTACAGTCCTTTAAGGGTCTAGTTCCTTCTCTATTCAAGTTCTTTAAGAACGCTAAATACCTTGAGGTATAGGCCGACTATTTAAAATAGCTGGTATATATAAGCCCTCGGGAAACTCTCTCTACGGTAATAAATAAGATCTATACTAGTATAAATCAGAGCGTAGACTCGGCTCTAGTACAGGAAAACGAGACCACGTTTAAGTCTATGCTAGTAAACTCCGCTCGTTAAATAGACCTAGGATATCGATAATTATACGCCTTCGCCATGCGCTATTACTATAAAGTCCTAAAAAAGCCTAGCGGGAAGGACCTTCTAGTAAAGCTAAGGGCTATATTAGATACTACGATATCGCGCGAGATAGCTAATCTTACTAATTATTTAGGGTTCAAGTTGTCCGAGATCGCCGAGTTAAAGTAATTCCTAAAGTCAGTAGATCTAACGATAGTAAGAGGAAATGAAAGGCCTACGCTTGTAATAGATAGTCTAGGGGAACCTAGAAAAGATAGATACGGAACGCTATATATTTAAAATTACGAAGAGGACCGCAAGTTTTTATATATTACTTATTTATATGACGATAGGGATAAATAATCCGAGGGTATTACGTCTTACTTCAGGCTTAGATCCACGTACTTAAAGTTCTATAGGATACTAGATAACTCTAACCTACGACACTATCTTATTACAGTTATAAGAGAATTATTATCCCTAGCCTTCCGTCTAACTTAATCGGTTAATTCGCTACGAGAAGATCCGACTCGAGGGGCTAAGTATATAGAGGTGGACGGGGAATAAATAGAAGATATAATAATGTAAGATAGAAAGGGAGAGGGAGAGGAATAAAGGCCTCCGTTCCAAGTAGAAGGTGCCCTTATATAAGAAGTAACGATATAATAATAAAAACTCTTATCCGACGCAGGCGAGCTTAATAAAAAAGAATATAAATAAGAATAATATCGGTAGAAGCTTACGGAGGACGTAAGTATACTCGTAGAAGAGGAGTAAAGACTAGAATAAAAACGATAAAAGCTCTTATCCGACGCAAGTACACTTAAAAAATAAGAGTAATAGCAAGAACTTTATCGATAGTAACTTATATTAAACGCAGGTATAATCGGAGAATAGGAGTAGGAGTAAGAATAGCGATGATAAAAGCTCTTATCTGATATAAACGTACTTAAATAGCAAGAATAAGAATAAGAATAGTACTGATAGAAGATTTTAAGGGATGCAAGCGTATTTTATAAATAAGATTAGGAATAAGAATAGTAATAATAGAGGCTTTTATCTGACGTTAGCACGCTAGAAAACTAAGAGTAAGAGTCCTAGCAGAAGCTTATAAGTAACGCAGATACACTTAGAGAACGAGAGTAAGAATAAGAACGATAACGATAAAAGCTCTTGTCCGATATAAGCACGCTTGAAAAGCAAGAGTAAGAGTAAGAATAATACTAATAGAAGCTTATAAAGGACGTAATTACACTTAGAGAATAAGAGTAAGAATAAGAGCGAGGAAGATAAAAGCTTATCTCCGACGTAAACGCGCTAAAAGAACGCGAGCGAGAGTAAGAATAGATATACTATAAGCTTACGGGAGACGCCGATACCCTTAGAGAGTAAGAGTAAAAGCGAGAGGAATAACGTTAAACTCTTACGAGGGAAGAAAAAGAGCTATTTAATTAAAAATAAAAGTAGGAGGAAAAATAATAAATACTCGCGGCGGACGCAAGCGAGCTAGTTTTATAAGAGTAAAAGTAAGAGGAATAATAAAACGCTCTCGCAGCGGTCGCGGACGAGCTTGTAAGCTAAGAGTAAAGGTAAAAAGAAGAGTAATAAAAGCTTACGGAGTTCGTAAGCGATCTTAGGAAATAAGGACTAAGGTAAAACGAATAGTAAAAAAAGCTTACGGTAGATATTAGCGAGCTATATAAATAAGAGAAACGCTATAAGTTAAAGAGGGATAAATTAAAATAGAAACGAGAGTAAAAGAGCGTAGAGCTAAAGGTATTAGGGAGTAAGTAGGATGAGTTAGGAATAATCTAGGAGAGAGACGAGCGAGATATAGGAGAGCTATAAAGACAAGGTTAAGAAGAACTAGTAGATCTTAAATCGCTATCTCCCTTAGAGTTTAAGTACGGAGGAATATATGCCGATTAAAGTACACCTAAAGTACGAGCGAAGAACTATTTAATAGACGCCGTTAAGAAAGGTGGTACTTAAGTAAATATTTCAGCACCTAAAGATGAAAATAATTTGGCATAAGAGCACGGACTATAATAGGATAGAGCGTAAGTAAAGGGCTAAGAGGAGAGGCTAACGGAGGAAGCCTAAGAGGATAGATTATATAAGCCTGAGGCCTAAGAGACGGGCTAAGAGTATAGAGTATAAGAGGGGGGTAATAAGTACTAAACGCAAGAGGACGGGTAAGAAGGTAGAGCCTACGGGAATAAAGCCTACGAGGATAGAGCCTACGAGGATAGAGTATATAAGGATAGAGTATATAAGGATGCAGTATATAATAATAAGGCCTAAGGCGGCAGGTAAGCGGACGAAGTCTAAGAGATTTTATAGGAGGATAAAGTATATAAGGCAGGGCAAGATAGTGGTACGTATAAGGATGACGTACGAGAGTATTAAACACGGAAGCGACGAGTAATAGCTAAAGAGAGCGATAATAGTATAGCACTTCGAGTATAATAGTTACGGTTAGGGCGAAAACCTGTAGAGAAGGGTAAGTATTAGCGGCTTAATAGATTTAGGTTATTAAATTATAATATAAACCCCGAAGGTAACACTTTAATAGATAATACTAAAGAGGGAGAGAACACTCCTATATAAAGGGAAAAGCCCTAGACGTACCGCCGGTAATAAAGACAGGATTTATAGGTATAGTAAAGGGCTATAAACGTAACGATAGTAGTAATAACGTAAAATACAAACGGTTTAACGGGGCTTACTTCTAATTTTACTTATAAAGGCTTATAGGCGCCCTCTCAGGCTATATAGTCTGTAATATTAAATAGATACGGATATATATTATCAAGCTTTATAACGTCCGTCCCTATATTACGAGACGTACCCCGTCGCGAGATAAACCCCAGGTACTTTGATTTTAAGCGACTCTAATTTATAAACGCATGGAAATCTCCCGTAGTATTATATTAGTCTTATAATGCGGCTAATCCTAAACAGTTCTATAACTAGCTACTAGAAATTTACATTCTTATTATCGCCGCCCCCCTAATTTACGGCGAGCCTTATTTTTATAGTGTAATTATACTTATCCGCTATAGTTCTACTATCAAGCTTTTATTATTATCGGAACTTATAAGTAATCTTTATTCGAGCCTTAGAATTCTATAAGGAGGCTAAGAAGTTATTATCAGCCTTATAACGGCTGTAAGGCGCTATATAATACGACCTCGCTATATTAGTTAGTACACTTAATTACGCGATTAAGGATCCTTTACCTAGGTAAGAAAACTCGGTATACCCCGCGTAAGGAATACGTTATATTTTACCTTAATAAATAAGCGTAATCTTAATCGTAGCTAAAGCCTATAGCTACGAATTTTCTCGCCTGTTATTAAGCCTAGGGAACCGAAAAATCATCCTTATAATCGTAACTAAAACTACTGAAATTTTAACGCGTGTGTAATACTTTTCTATTCCTAATACTATAATCTACTTTGTAGCTTCTTCTCTTTCCCTACTTCGTGACTGGTTTTCTAGTACTTACGTTAATTTTAATTCATCGCGCCTTAGACTTCATTAACCTCGGCTAGCTCTACCCTTCCTTTCCTTTATATCGCGCTTTCGCCGCGCCGTAATAATATCTTCGTAAATTTAAACCTTTATAGTACCTACTATAGTCGCCTTAGTTAATCTAAGAGTAACTCTTTTATTATTCTACTTAAATAGTATTACGTTCTCGTCTAAGAAAATCGCGCGGTTAGGGAAAGCCTTATTATATAGTATTCGTCACCTTTTAACGCCTTATATAAGATCCCTATCAACCGTTTCTCCCTATATAATACCCTTCTTAGTATCTATATATACGGATTTAAGGGCATCTGAGGTTATAGGGGTTTAGAGGGGTTATATTAGTAATAGAGAGACATCTATCTTAATAATAGCGGCGGTTGAATTTCTCGCAGCACCCCGCTTCGGATTAAAAGGCCGAAGCCCTGTCTTAGACTAGCCGGAAATAAATATTTCGGCGCCTAAGCTATTTTCTATATAATAGCCGAACCTATTAAGAGCTACTAGATTATTATTTATTAGTATAATTATAGGCTTAATTGTAATAATAAGTTCGCTCTAATATTTAGTATAACTTAATTATTATCCTCTCTACTAGGTCTTATATATAATCCTAATTTATTAGCTCGCTAGACTAGCGTTTAAATAGTGCCAAGCCTTTGCCCTACCCTATACTTCGCCTTGCTTCTAATTAGGCTGGCGTCCTAGTTAAGACGTTCGACTAATATCCCTTATTAACGCTATATAATTATCGGCTATTAGTAGGAGTCTAATCAGACGAAATGCTAGGCGTTAACCGAATCGGTCTTACTAAGCTTTCTAATAGCGAAGATACCGGAGGCTATTTACTATAAAGTAAGAGAGTAAAGTATAAGGCTTATAGATTAGAGATATACTTATATTAACGGAAAATAGCATCGTTCTTATATATAGCTTAAGGGGATATCTATTTCAGACGTAGGCGAGTAATATATAAGTAGGCGACGACCGCGTAGTCGGCCCGTTAAGTCGGCGCTAATATATCAGCTCCTTTTTTAAATCTATAACTCCCCCTTTAGAAAGTAATAGTAGCTAAAAAACTGCAACCTTACGACCGTAACAGGTCTTCTAGCCTAAAGAATATCTCGCTAAGGATATTTCTTAAGTAAGAGTATAGATATACGGATATAACGCGGATGTTATTAGGGGTCTATTCTAGGCGAATAATAAGAATAGCGTATCGGGATATAGGCGCGACCTTAGGGTTCGACTCGAGCGTAATATAGATAATAAGGTGGACCCATTTTTCTTTAAAAGGCCGGTATAAAAGGCTTATTATATATCAGGATCCTATTATTTTCGTAGCGTATAACCTCAGCGGTATTATTATTAAAGATATAAGATAATAGCGCTACCCCTAATTTAAATAATATATGGTCTTGACTATTATTATAGGTATTATAGAGATCCGAAGTATGTCGCGAGCGAACGAGACTCGTCGTCTTCCTAGGGACGCCGTATTAAGGTAGTACTCTAGCGAGCTAGGGAGAGATCGCATCGAACCTTACTCGACTTGCGCTGTAAGACTCGTAAAAGAAAATCGTCGAGACTCTAGAGGTGGATAGCGAAGTACTAGATAATATCTACGAGTAATTAATTAAGATAGTATTTAAATATAGAATCCGTATTTATTCCTTCTAGGAGGGGCGAGGGATATTCGGAATTAAAGGGCTAGATAGAAAGGTACGCTATCCGTCTCTTAAATATACTATTAGTAATTATACTAATCTATATAGGAAAATCTAGGTAGTTAGCGATTTCTTATTAAAGCTCGGTTTACTTATAATTAAGAGAGTTAAAAGTATTAATACGAATTATATGTAAATGGCCTAGTATAAAGACTAGTTAGATGAAAGCTATCGCTTTATCGCGGGGGTATTAAAGTAGTTCTTAAAGAATATAAATCTAGATACGAATTCGCCGGTCAGGCTATCTACGTATAAGTAGCGAGAAATATTTATAGAAGTATACGAAGTTTATTAGTATTTATTAAGACTCGTTATCTCTAGCCGTTTATAGGCTACTAACGAATTACAGCTAGCTCTACGACCTCGTCTTCTTACCTTCTCTTCCTCCGGAATCGGCGTTTTATCGGCAGGACCGAAAAGTTAAAAGAGCTAGAAAAGAGGCTTATAATCCGTAGGGACTACTAGAAGCTAGCCGTCGTAGGCCTTAGCGGAGTAGGAAAGACGTAGGTAGCGCTAGAGCTTATCTATACTATTAAGGAGCGTTAGCCTACATACTCGATTTACTAGGTATCGGCTATAAGCGGCGAGAGCTTTAAGTAAGTATATAGAGACATCGCGACTTAATACTCTATCCCGCTAAATCTAACGGAGGAGGACCTAAAGGAGTTAGTACGGCGGTACTTAAATAGCGGCGCGGCCGGTAAATAGCTACTTGTTATTAATAATATAGACGACTAAAAAGTTCTATTTAGGGTATTAGGTAAAGTAGGAGGCGTAACGAGTTATCTACCTGAGAGCGAGAATAGATTAACTTTATTTACTACGCGCTATAAAGAGATAGCGGTGTCTCTAGTAGGTAGTAAGATTATAGAAATCTAGGAGATGGATTATTAAGAAGTAGAATCTTTTCTAACCATCTTATTAACTTAGAAAGACTTACTTAACGACCGAGCTATCGCTACGGAGTTATTAAATAAGCTAATATTCTTACTACTAGTAATCGCGTAAGCGGCGGCATATCTTAACGTAATATAAATCTCTATTCGAGAATATCTCTCTCTTTTACGGAGTATAGAATAAGATATAATTAGCCTTTTAAGCCGAGAATTCCGCGATAACACGCGATATAGGAACTTAAGGAATACCGTTACTACGACGTAGTTAATTTCGTTCGATTAGATCCGCCGATTAAATTCTCTTATAGTAGATCTTTTATCCTTTATATCGTGTATCGAGAATAAAGTAATTCCTCGGTTGATACTACCTACCGTAGAGCTAGAGGAGCGTATAGTACATGCTATTAGTACCCTCCGTGCATATACTTTTATAATAAAACGGGGTAATATAGATATTTACGATATATATCGGCTCGTCCACTTAGTAATAAAGGTATAGTTAGATAAGTAGGATACTTTACTAAAGGTAAAAGAAGAGGCGGCTATACACCTTATATAGATCTTTCCTTTAGACGACTATACTAATCGGGCTACCTAGCGGGAATACTTCCCTTATACTTTTTAGTCTCTCCGGAATACTAAAGCGCTAGATATTAAGGCGAGGTCCGACTTATTTATAGCCGTTAGAAGATGTCTTTAAGTTAATAGACGCGTTAGAGAAGCCGTCGTTTAACTATCCGAGTGTTTCTTATAGAGGTAGGGCCGGTTCCTAGTAGATAATCCCTCTCAACTAATATCGTAGCATATACTCGTAATAGTATATCAGGTAGAAGGGCAGGTATTAAAGGTAGTTAAGCTACTTAAATAGGTCGTCGTAATATAGGAAAAGGTACTTAAAGAAGATTATCCCTCTTAACTAGCGTCGTAGTATATACTCGTAAGCGTATATCGGGTAGACGGGTAGATATTAAAGGTAGTCAAGCTACTTAAACAGGTCGTCGTAATAAAGGAAAAGGTACTTAAAGAAGATTATCCCTCTTAACTAGCGTTATAATATAAGCTTATAAGCGTATATCGGGTAGACTAGCAGGTATTAAAGGTAGTTAAGCTACTTGAATAGGTCGTGGTAATAAAGGAAAAGGTGCTTAAAGAAGATTATCCCGACCGACTAGCGTCGTAGTATAATCTCGTAGTGGTATATTAGGTAGACGGGTAGGTGTTAAAGGCAGTCAAGCTACTTAAACAGGTCGTCGTAATAGAAGAAAAGGCGCTTAAAGAAGATTATCCCGACCGACTAGTCTTAAAATATACGCTTCTAAGTTTATATATATAGTAATATTCTAATTAAGAGCGTTAAATTAAAACTAGTAAATAGTACTAAATTTAATACTCTATAAAGCTAGTTATAAGACCTAGAATAATATCGATAAAAAATAGAAGAACTAATACTTACTAGGAGAAAAGACAAGGGATTTATAGTAGTAGTATAATCCTTTTAGCCTGTATATAGGGGGGAATATAAGAATTATATTTATCTAGAAAGGAGGGGTAATATAAATTATAATATTAACCTATAAATTTAGTCCTAATACTAACTTAAAGAAATATATTTAAAAGATACGGTATACTAGTATTTACTAACTACTAATTTTTCTTAACGAGAATATAATACTTTATACGTAGATTAATAAGAAAACCTATCGTAAATTAACCGAAGTAACTGTCTTAAGTAGTACGAAATTTTAAGTTTATAAATATATAGTTAAGGCATAGTAAAAGCGTAAAGTAAAGGAAGCTGAGGTAGAAGTAAGTCGAGATTAACGATATTTAAAGCGCAAACTATTAATATCTACGTAAGTCTTAGGGAAAAGGACACGTAGTCGGGAAAGAGAAGAAGCTATAAAATAGATTACGGCGTTAGGATTAGATAATTTCTACTCTATTTTAAGATTTAAATACTTTAAGCGTAAAGATAAGGTTTATATTTTTAGTATAGCGGGATTTTCGCTTCGCTGGGATACCTTATAACTAGTTACGACCTGCGCGAGCCTCCCTCTATTATACGGCGCTCTTATCTTCCGCATTCTCCGCTACTATATCCGCGCTACTAGGGCTCTCTATAGTTCTAGCGTAATTCCATCCTCTTTAACGACTAAGAGGCCGCGCTAAGTATAAAGAAAAGCGGGCACGTAACTCCCTATAAATACTTCTAGAACTTACAGCGATGCGTTATAGTTATCCTAGAAGCTATATTAAAAAGGGGATAGCTTTAAAGAATACTAAAAGTACGGTATCTTATAAGTAAGCTAATAGATACTAAGGTACGCTAGAATATCACCGGCGTAAGGCTATCGTACTACTAAGCTTCTTACGGCGAGACTCTTAGGATGTTTCGTTTTTATAGCTTGGCTATATTCTTTCTAAATAGGACTTTTATATTATAGCTCCGAAAACCGAAAATATATAGTCGGTCGTGATTTAGTATAGGGGAATAGCTGAAGCGGTAATTAATAGCGTTATTAAAACGAGCGATAGGATAACTAATACCGCGGTAATTTTTATTATAAACAGGTATCTAGGAGGAGAAATAATTATAGAGAAGTCCTTTACTAACTATATATTTATAGACTTACGAGGGAGAGACTTTAAAGATCCTAATTATTAGTTCGTCTCGCTACGGGGTACGTCTCGCGACGTAGGGACGGATATTAGTATATATATCGTAAATGCCTCGCGATTACGCTTTTAATTGCTATCTTTTTATAGCTATAAATAAAGCAGGCTGTAATACCCTATTAAACCAGCCCGCTACTCTAAAAAAGAAAAAGGATATACTTAATATATTAGGGTATAGCTAAAACCGTGTAACTAGTAGTAATTTAAGGAGGCACGCTATATTAGTTTTAAACGTTATACGCTTTAAATTCATTTATATTAATTATAAAATTAGACTACCTAGTTAAAGGAAATAGCGTGAAAGATTACTAGTAGCTCGCTGATTTTCTCCTTAACGTCCGTCCCTATATCGCGGAAAACCTACCGTACCCGAAAATATAAGAGGTACTTTGACTTTAAATAGCTTATATTCTATATATATATCGAGGTTTACTATACTCCTATATAAGCTGTATTTTATAGCTATTTCTAAATATTTAGGACCGCTTTATCTAGAAAATTACGCTCGCGTTATCGCCTTTAAGCCTAGTTTATAGAGAGCCTCCTTTTATAACGTAATAGACTTCCTTCCTTATAGTATTACCGTAAAGCTCTTACTACTCTACACTTATAAAAGGGTCTTATCCGAGCCTTAGGGCCTCGCTACGATAATAAGGAGTTATTATTAGCCTTATATCTACTATAGCGCGCAAATTTATATAGGGTCGCTATGCCTATTAGTACTTCCAACGGAAGCGATTACTAAAGTCGGCTAGTACGAGGTTAGTACACGCGTCTTATATAGCTATTACACGTAATTTATATGTATTAGTCAAGCGAGCCAAGCCTGTAGCTATAAGATCTGTAGCTATATACTAACTACACTCGCGTTCTTAGCCTTAATAATCACGTACTAAAATAGTCGGAAGATCTAGACTCGACGAAGGCCCCGTCAGCTTACTAGCAGGAGCTATTATAAGACGGCCTCTACTCTTTATAAAGCACGCCATTAACGCAGCGTAGGTTTGAATACTACGGGGGTAATAATAATAGCGGTGAAAGTTAGCTTTAGTAGTAGCTTTCTAGGAGATAAGAACACGCGTTACTATTAATCAGGTACTTATATTACGAGAGAAGGTAGATATATAGGGTTTAACTACGTTACCTACTTCGCTACGGCTTTTATAGTTATATTCGTACGGCTCTACCTTCGGCGACTATAAGACTACCTTATACCCCCGAATTCGCCCTCCTCGATTTATTATACTTCGTCGTGGTTTTAGGCTAGAGATTTAGTATTAACGCGTATTCCTACGACGTATATAAATGATTACGTAAAGGATCGTAACGATATACGGTAAATATAAGAGATAAAGGCCTCGATATTACAAGTATTAAGGCGATTATAAAGGGAAGTATAAATAAGTAGACGCGATACGTAGAGGAGATCGAGACTACGTTAGAGATTACTATATATTATAAAAGCATAATATTATATTATAAAAAGACGCTTTAAAACGGGTCGGGATTAGTATTAGGTTAAGTTAGAAGAAAAACCGGCTCGTTTATAAATATATTAATAATAGGGTTCTATAACTATATTACCTTTCTAAGTAGTAGGAGTACTTAATAAATTAATGGATTAATTAATTAATAGACTCGACGAAGAGAGTTTTTAAAGTAGCTTCTAATTAATTTTTTAATTAAGCCTTTTACAGAATCTTTAAGAGGTTAAGTAGAGTAAATTTACTATAGGTATATAGGTAATATGCCGAGTCTTTTACTCTAACTTAGATAACTTAGCCTAGCCTTTATACTAACTTAGATCTCTTTTAAATAATTAGAAAGCTATAATCCTAGTTAAATAATATATCTCTTCTTCAGTATAATAGAAAGGTAGTCCGCGTCTATAATTCTAGAGAAGTATTAATATAAGGAGGTAGTAATTACGTTTATCTATAAATAATAGAGTAAGATAATTAATCTATTAGCTTGAGTTAGAAGCGACTAGCTGACAAATACTTCTCTATATTAATACTACCGTAGAACGAAGAGCTATAAAATAAGCTTAGCGCCGGAATAATTCCGTTTTAGGAGCTGGAAGCCTTATAATAAGGCGACTTACCTATTTCTCCTTAGATAATTAATAAACCTCTAAATAAGATATCTCTACATCGTAAACTTAAGAACCTAATTACTTTAAGGTATTTATTAGATCGACTAACAGGCTCTTCGCTAGTACCTAAAGCCTCGTGCGAAGGTCCACGACTACAGATAATCGACGGCCCGGTACTAACCCCTCTAAACCCTAAAGCTTTTATAGTACTAGTCGAGGGAGGTAAGAACTATAATATTAAAACTCTTTACGATTATAGTAAGGAAGCCTATATCGATATCGTGTTTATTTATAGACTGACCGGTAACGTATATAATACCTAGCTTGATAAAGAGACGGGAGTACACTAGCTAAGCGAGCTTCTAGGACTAGATATTTCGGAGTTACGTATCCTAAGCTTTAGATATAATACAGATATTATTAATATATAGACTCGAGGGCCAGCGTCAAGTAGCCGGCTATCTAACTATACCGAGAATTTAGTCGGTAAACTCGTGCGTAAGCGAGAATAAAGCGATACCGCATCTAGGAAGATTATCTTTATCGCCTATAGTCTTAGCGGGCTAGTTATTAAGCAAGCGCTAACGTATTCTAAGAATAGCGCTGAAAAACATCTTAACTAGATTAAATGTTATACTACCGGGATAGTATTTCTAGGAGTTCTATACTACGGATCTAACCTTAAAGTATAAGCGATATTCGGAAGACGTATAGTTAGTATTTTTACCCTAGCGAATAAGGATATTATTAATATCTTAAACCTAGACTCGGAAATATTATATATAGTCGAGAACAGCTTCTATACTATCGTAAGGTAGAGGAAGGATAATCCTATTAAGTTGACTTACTTCTACAAGGAACTTGTAGTAAAGGGTATTAGAGAGGTAGTAGATATACACCTTATCATAAATCGTACGATTAATAATCTCTATAGATTATACCTTAACGCTCTACTAAGATCGCGGGCTATAACTTATATAGTATATATATAAACCATATAGTACTATTTAGCGCCTTTACTAAATAAGCTACCACTAACTATATAAGGATATAACGAAGTTTCTAAGCCGAGAAGACCCTAGGTATAATGCCATTCTCGGCGAACTCTAGCGCTAGGTAAAGATAGTCTACGGAACGAAATAAGACACCGTATACTTAGGTTAGGCCTTAATCTTCGGTTTATATTTTAAGCTTAAAGGATTAGAGTTATAAGTAGCGTCTAGGCTATATTCGAGGTCTAGCGATTACTATAATTAAGCTTGCTCGATCTTATTATACGGGAAACTAACTCTAAGATAGGACGTAAGGGGAAGTTTTTAATAGAGGAATACGTTTACCTTCAGTTACTCTAGCTAGGTAGGATTGACTATAAATCTTAAAAAAATAAGAACCTAAAACGTATATCCGATACTTGTTTATAGACCCTTGAAAACCTAAAATATCTCGAATGGCGAGATAATAGGAACTAAACACTACTCTAGGTTTCTGCTAATCCTAGGTGCGGAAAGTCTATCCTCGCTAGGTATATCGTTGACGAAGACCTTCCTACGGTCTTCCTAAATAATTCCTTAAAGCGGGTTCTTTACTATTTCTATAAGAATACTAGTCTTAAATAGCGGAGCGTCTCCCGAGTAATATCTACGATCTTATACTAATTATTTATATTCTACCCTTAGTTAATTCGGCACGCTTTACCTAAGTATAAGGAGAAGGGCGCAGCGCTATCTATAATATTCCTAGAATTATAGTCCATCTTTATAGTAGCTACTATAGATCCGATAGCTAGAAACATTATTTATATACTTAATACCCTCGATAAATATAATAACTAGGAGTAACCGAGGCTACTTGAATGTTTAGAAGATTTCTGCCTTGGCTTATAAACTTTATCCTCTGCATCCCGCCTTAAGTTCCTAGTTACTAGCCGACCGTATTTTAAAATCCGACGGAGATTTAATAGACTACTAGAAGCGTCTAATAATATCGAACTAGTAGGGAATAATAAATTAGTAAGTATTAAGAAAGAGATCGATCTAGTTATTAAATACTAAGTTACGAACCTGAAGAGGGAAATTCGTCTTACCCTAAAGGTTAGCGAATATTTAGAAAAGAGGCTCCTCGAGATAGAATATAGAACTTATCTATGGCTTTATCTGCTATGGAATATTATTAGGAAGAACTTATTAGGGACTAACTTTGAAATAGATAGGCTAGTTAATAACTTGCCGGATGATATAAAAGGTTCCTATAAAGTACTTCTTTAGAAGTGTCCTAACTCTATCTTTATAAGAAAAGTGCTATAGATTATTTTAGTTACTACTCGACCGCTAATATTAATAGAAATAGATATTATACTTAACATTAACGAATAGACTTTATCGTATACTACTCTTAAATAGGAAGGACCCTTCTAGCTTTAAGAAACGCTACCAAGCCGTTATAGTCTTATAATATTAATTATTTATTCGAAAGTCTACTTTATTTATTAAATAGTTAAGGAATTTCTACTAGGTAAGCTTAGTACTAAACGTCCTACTAGACGAGTCTAGTAATAATCTCTAGAACTAGAAGAGTCTTATTATCTTTTATTAAAGATCTATCTGCGATCGATTTCCTTTTTAGAAGTAGAATTATATCGAGCGAGCTTATATAATACTTTACTTCCTAAGGACGGTCGAGAGATAGAACTAAGTATATACTACCGGAGCTACACGTTCTTATTATATAACGTAGTCTACTAGGCAGATTATTTCAGAGATTAAGGAAGTAATAAGGGTATCTAAAATATTAAGTATATTCTAAAAAAGGGCAATTATTATTAAGTTATTAGTAGATAGAGAATAGATTATAGTACTATATTATAAGCTGTATTATTTAGCGGCTATAACTTTATTATTTAAATATTACTTAAGAAGGGAGCCGATATTAACGCTTAAGGTAGAGAGTATAGTAACGTATTATATACGGCGTTATATAAAGGTTATAATTAAGTAGTATAAATACTACTCGAGAAGGGAGCCGATATTAACGCTTAAGGTAGAGAGTATAGTAACGTATTATATACGGCGTTATATAAAGGTTATAATTAAGTAGTATAAATACTACTCGAGAAGGGAGCCGATATTAACGCTTAAGGTAGAGAGTATAGTAATATATTATATACGGCGTTATATAAAGGTTATAATCAAGTAGTATAAATACTACTTAAGAAGGGAGCCGATATTAACGCTTAAGGTAGAGAGTATAATAACGTATTATATACGGCGTTATATAAAGGTTATAATTATATAGTATAAATGCTACTTAAGAAAGAGGTAAAGTAAGCTAGACTTGGAGGCGTTATAAAGGATCTACTATCTAATTATTTATAAAGTAGAATCTAATATCACGATTTAAGACGAAATATAAAGGAGTACCTTCTTACCTATCGTAGTCAACTTTATGTAGCATGACCGCGAGTAAGGAATACTTTAACTCGAGCACGCTTACTAGCTTACACGTGCCTTAGCTAGCGCGCTGCCGGTTACGAGGCATACGACGTCGGAACTACCCTGCGGATATAAGGCCTATAAATGATACTACACTCCTCTTTAATATAGATCTCTTATATTACGATTAAACCGCTTTCTTTCTTTCTTTCCTATATTAAGCAGGGCGTTTAGTAATAGACAAGCATAGTTAGCTTCTAAATCAGAGAGAGTATAGTAGAGTAGAATGTAATTAGCTGATATATCGTAACGGTCTATACCTATAAGTTATATAACTATAATAGAACATATATATATATACCTGCTAGGACCGTCCGGAACTTTAATAGTAACGGGGTGAGAGTCCTAGATAGCGTAGTAGGGCCTGCGAAGTATAGCTACCATTAGACTTTACTCTACCTAGCCTAGCCCTTGTAAGCTTCAAGGATCTATGCTCTTTATTAGCTTTAGATATTATATTCAAGTATTCTCTACCTTACTATTAACTATAATTTCTATATAAGGTGCCGCTTATTATATAATTATACGGTAGCTATACTACTAATATATATAGAGCCTTTCCAGCCTTACGTGCTTGTAACTATAACTTTATACTAAGTATAATAACTACTCTACTTACTAAAGCGTACACTTCGGTCTTAATATTCGGTGTCCTACTAATCTCTATTAGCCGCTACCATGCCTACTATATCTAAGGCCCACCTTATATTATCTTAAATATATCATGATAGTACTTCGTCTTAGTAAGCAGGCCGTCTCTTTTATAGTATTCCCCTTCAACGAGCTAGAACTAGCTACTACTTAGTATATATCGAGAAGCGTAAGGACGTGATAGGCTTAAGTAAATTCCTTCGTTCGGTCGGCGGCGGTATTAACGGCAGGTCTATAAAGCTTCAGAGTGATTCTATAATTTACCTCTAGTAATATAGGAGCTTTTAACTTAGTAGTTATATATTAGACTACGTCTCGAAGTTATATAATAGCTGTTTAGAAAACTAATCGCGATTTAGATGCTAAGACGACGTTAGTACACGATTACTAAGGCTAAGAACGTAAAGTATATCTTAGTATATAGCTACAGGCTTGGCTCGCTTTACTAACCTACGTATATTATATATAAGCGTTATATAAGACGTACGTACTAATCTCGTACTAGCCGACTTTAGTAATCGCTTCCGTTAGAAGTACTAATTAGCGTGGCGACCCTGTATAAACTTACGCGCTATAGTAGAAATAATACTAATAATAACTTCCTATTATCGTAGCGAGGTCCTAAGGCTCAGATAAGACCCTTCTATAAGTGTAGAGTAGTAAGAGCTTTGCGGTAATACTATAGGGAAGCAAGTCTATTATACTATAAAAGGAGGCCTCTATAAATTAGGCTTAAAGGCGATAACGCGAGCGTAATTTTCTAGATAAGGCGGTCCTAAATATTTAGAAATAGCTATAAAATACGGCTTATATAGAAGTATAGTAAACCTCGACGTATATATAGAATATAAGCTACTTGAAGTTAAAGTACCTCTTATATTTTCCGGCACGGTGGGTTTTCCGTAATATAGGGACGGACGTTACGTCCGCGTAGTTTTAAAGCCTTTATCCCTATCGCTACTACGGTTGCGTATATATTATCGGTAGCTACCGCTTCGGAGTAGCGTACTTCCTATCTTCCTTCTCTTACGCTTTCACCTCCTTATCCTCCTATACTAACGCGTAGTAACTATAGAAGTAGGAAATAAGGCAGTCGTTATAGCCGTTACCCTTAATATTATATTAGTGACGCATATTACTCCGGCTAATTATTTAGCGGATACCTTAGAGAGAGTAGAATAAGAGGGCGTAACAGCTTATATACTAACGGTAGGAGGAGTTAGTAGGGTATAATTTATAAGGAGTAAGAAAAGAAGACGTACGCTACCGTTATAAAACGAAGCATCGCGGTTACTATCCCTACGACCCTGCGTTTTACCGTAAAGAATATATAAGTACTAGGTAGCTAAGCAGCCTAGTATTATTTATATTAGAGTACTATTTTTATAATAACCTAGGGACTTATATATTCCGATTGGATTAAAGTAGTTAAATAGCCCCTAGTTCTATAACCCTAATATTACTAATACCTCGAGAGTTATTACGTTAGAATTTAAGGAAGAGAAACCACTTCAAATTTTTAGGAGAGTATATAAAAAGTAAAATGCAGTTAAATAAGAGTTAGGTATAGATTTAGTATATATATATCTCTTAAATCCTTAAGGATAACTGCGCCTAGCTTAACGGCTAAAGCTTATAATCTAGTAAAGAGCGAAGTCTAATTATAATCCACGTTATAAATACTATCTTATTAATTAGCTAATTAATTATATTACTTTAGAAATAATGCGCCTCCTAGCTTATCTATTTCAGACTTCTCCTATCTAGTTTTAGCTCCCTACTCTAATTCTAGCTCCTCTACTCTAGGACCGGCTCCCCGGCGTTAAGAATAGCTCTTTACTCTAAAAGTAGATCCCTTACTCTAGATTTAGCGCCCTATATATAGAAATGTACTAGTTAAAGAGATCGCAATACTTCTAGACGAAGAAGGCTAATTTAGATTACTAATATTCTCTAATATTTCCTAGCTATATCTACTTAAAAAGCGTTATAAGTATAGAGCTAAGTGTCTAAGGAGTAGTATATAGAGGATAGACTACCGAGCTATTTATAGAGCTTGACCTGAGACGAGTCTATTAAATGTCGCGCCGAGTAGTATAGTAGAGAAGTCTGACGTACTAGTTATAAAGTGCAAATTTTTACTTTTTACCGAATATCAACGACTAGCTATCTAATTTATTAAGTCCTTCTAATTATAGCTTAACTTATTCTAATAGCTTAATAACCTTATTTGTCGGTGTATCCTAGAGGAGGATCGTAGGCTATAGGCTCTACAGCAAGGTAATAAGCCAAGGCAATCTAATAGTACCCCGTAAGTTTTATTTTTTTTAACGAATATAATGGTATTAAGCTAGTATAATTAACTTTCGTAGTTATAAGTTATAAATAGAAGATCTAATAGTATAGCGTTTACTAAGTCGATAATCGTTTTAATAATCTCGGAGTAATAATATTCGCGGCGCGATATTGTCTCCCGCAGGGTAGCTAATCGAAGACAACCCTCACTTGAACTAGTATCTAGAGGGGGCGGCATTTAACTAGGAGGAAAGGTAGATTCTAAAATAATTTCGGCTTGTCTCCCTATATATATAGCGCGGCTGTTATATATCTAGGTGAAGTCTGACGTAGTAATAGAGTAAAGGACGAAGATTTCTAGAAGGGTTCGAATATATAAGAATAGATTATCCTCGTTTTCGGTAGTATATATCTTCGTCGTAAAGAGCGTAATAGTCGAGGCGAAGGTCTTTTAACTAGAGATAGAGAGCTCTTATAATATGCTTTATAGCTGATTAACGTTCTTGTCTTACTAGTATAATAATATTACAGACGATAGATCGGTTAAGAGGGAGCGCTATTTATCTATACTATTATCTTTATATAGGAGAGAACGCCAAACCTGCCGGAATATAGAGATAGCCTGGTTTGTCTTATATGATTTCATTATTAGAGTACTCTTATACCTGAAAGATTAGTTAGTATATAACTAATTCTAGTACTCTCCGTATAGTAACCCTTTACGGATATCTCTCTCGTGTATTAATTCTTATATAAGAACTTCAATTTTCTAAGGGGGTCGTTTCTAGAGCCCTCCTAGGGTCATTTCTAGAGTACTTATAGAATAGCCCTTTTTAGATTACTACTTAGTGTCGTGTGTATATTATTAATTTTAAAGTTGCATTAGCAGATATTTTAATAAGAAAGCCGAATAGATTAGACGCTCCGTATTAGTACTTTTGCTTTTATATACGCCCTGATAATCTTCTTTCGCTTTTTCTTTCTCTAGTCCTTAGCACATTAAAAGATTGTCACCTCTACCTCTCCTACTACTCCTTTATCTAATATATCTGTAATCTCGTAGAACGCGCTTAGGTATATAAAAGGGGCATTTCAGGACAAGTAATAGGGTATAAACTGATTCTATTACTCTAGACGTATACGAAGATAAAAACGATCTCTAACCTTATAACGTTATTCCTTATCCGTTAATAAACCCCAGCTTAAACCTCTATACTTATACCGTAATAATCGAATACTAATTTAAATTATAGAAAGATCTCTAAAGCGTATAGAGGAGCGCTTCTATTTACTTAGGGAGTTACTATAAAAACTACTTCCCTACTTCTCCGAGTAAGTATATTCGTAGGAGCGTTATCGAGTAGCGATAGTTAAGAAGGCTTATTAGAAAGCATATCGTAATTATTAAGGAGGTATAGGAACTTGCGGCGTAACCACCTACCTAATAAACTTCTGAAAAGTTTAGGGGGGCGTCCGTTATATAGTCTTCGTTGAAATATAATAATAAGGCATATATTTCTTGAGTCAGCTTTACTATTATCTTTAATTAATAGCTCTATCGCTATTACTATAATAAGTAGGACTTACTAAAATATATATAGAAGCTTCTAGTCTTTATATACTAATTATAGGTGCCGCCATTTCTAGATACCGCTAGTTATAGATATTGCTAATTCCGGATGCCTCTACTTGTAGATACCTCTAGTTATAGATACCTCTAGTTATAGATGCCTTAAGCTGTGGATATTACTAATTCTAGATGCCGCTAGTTATAGATACTACTATCTAGTTCGCCTTCTAATAATACAGCTAATTCCGAAGTGCTTAGTAATCGTCCTTAATTATTATATATCAAACTATCCTAGAGATATTACACGAGGTTATCGACTTCCTTACTAGAAAACGTAATAGTATTTAGTAAGTATAGCGATAGTAAAGAGTAAACGGCTTCTTCGAGAAAAGCTTCGCAAGCGGAGGACAAATCTATTTAAGAAAGCGAACGAGTTAGCGCGGATAACTAACTCGAAAAAATATATAGTCGTTTAATATAACGACAAATATTATATATATAAATTAACGGAAGAATCGAACTAGCCTCCTCCTAAAAGAGAAATTATAAGTACGCCTAGTCTACGGTCAGACTATTACTAAAGATAATAGGGGATACACGACCACTAGTTCTACAGACGTCTTATAGATTTCCACGGTCTTAAACTACGGGTAACTTAGAGGATTTAAAAAGCCAATTAGCCTGATAAACGTTAGGTCAGGTTTCTTAAGGAGGCGGAATATAATAGAGATCGCCCCCCTACTAGCCGATATACCTTAACTGCAGTCTAGAATAAGATAATACTACGAGGATTAGAGGGCATGAAATTTCTAATAATAATATGGCTAGGCTATATAATAGGCTTATAACGGGTAGGCTAATAGAAGTCTAGGCGTAGATAGTCGATATCTAGGAATTATACTAGTATTACCTTAGAAACGTCGATTATAAAATCCTCTATCTCTAACTTTATAGTTAAGGCCGCCTTAAGAGCAAGATTAAAGACTTATAAAGATACACTCCCCTATTTTCCTAATAATATAATTACTTCTTGCCTTCCCCCTTTAGTTTCTTAAATACAGGTTTAGAGGTTTAAGATAATAGAAGTTCCGGCTCTATCTCTTATAAGTACGAGGTAGTTAATTAGCTATCGTTCTATTTAAAGGACCTAAGGTTTAATTACTAGGAGAAGGACTTAATAGCGAAGTCTTTAGGGTTAGGTAGCTAGTTAACGGCGGAATAGATTCTTTTATAATAGTTTAGATAGAACTTGTCGTAGACGTTTTTAGTAAACTTATAAGCTATCTACTTGTCTTTACTATCTAGTACTATAAAGTTAAATTTATAGATTAGATAGCGGTAAAATAGAGTATATTTTTCCTTAATTAACGTATAATGCCCGTATATTCGTACGGCCTCATTATTATATGAAATTAAGAAGGTTAGGATTTTCTAGTTAAGCTCGTCTTGACGCGATACTAATCTATATAACTCGACGATAGCGTTTACTATAACAGTAGCGTTATAAGCGTTTTATCGATCCGCGATATTAAGAGCCTCGTTACCGCACTTTACCTCCGACGTCAGGAATAGGAAATATATCTTATCTATCGCTACTAGACGAGATATAGTCTACTAATTACTAATAGAAGGTTATAATTTCTTAAGTTAGTTAGAGGTAAATATAGACGGTTTAACCCCTACTATAAAGTCGGGCTGCGGGCGAGGACCTTTAACGAGGGGGATAGATTTAATCTAGCTTTTATCGACGGTTTCGATTAGATACTTGAGGTATATAGTACCGAATATAGTTAACGTCTCTAGAGAGGGAATAATTAATCTAGCGATATCCTAAATAACTCTGGCCTCGTTTTTATTCCTTATATTATCGCAGGCCGTTTTAAATAAGTTATCTCGAAAGATTATATCCTAAGGAGTCGGTTACTTAGCGTAGAGTATAGTTATATAGAAGCTCTTGCACTTATTTCTAGGAGGCACCTCAGGCTTACTTATATAGATACTAGCAGACGTAAGGATTATCTTATAGCGTCGACTCTTAACGGTAGGATTCTTTCCCTCTCTTAAAGAAACGCTACTTATATCTAATTCATATTTACTAAGAGACGGAGTCGACCTCTTCCGGGTAAGTAAATAAGTCATGCCGCTGTCTTACTTGAAATTTCCTCTAGACTAGCTTCCTTCTTCGATCTAACGATAGATAGGGTTGACGTCGTAGTTCTCGATATTACTTTAAAGATCTATACTTGTTACACCTTTAATAGTATAGTCTACAGGTGAAATTCGTTGACGTTTTCGGGTAGGCCTTTCCTAGGTTTAGGAAGTTTTCTAGGCAGCTCCTTTAGCCTTAGGTTTATAATTCTATCTAAGCTCTTTACTCCGTTTCCGCTTTCAATCTAGATTAGAAGGGTTGACTAATTCCTATAGACGCTTTGGCCTAAGTTAGTAGTCGCAGTTATAGGTTAAAGGGTTATAGAACGTACTTCTTTATCAGGCGTAATACTAGTTAGCGAAGGAAGTTAAAGGAGTTACTCTTAAATTTCCGGTTACTAATAGAGATATTCACTCTTTTATAGACGTACGCTCTTACGAATAGATATAAGCGCCTCTTTTCTTCTAATACCGCGTGGGTGTACTACTACTAGCTGTTAGCTAAAGAAACGTTTAAGTATATATAGTTTTACCTTAGTTTTTAAATAGGTTTAGTAAAGATTACCGCCTACGTCTCTTAATATCTAACTTTACTTATAATAGGGATATAATAATTGGAAATAAGGGAAAGGGAGGTATACGTCTTTATTACCGCTAGTACGTTATAAGATAGTGTTACGAATATGCTAGCAGGAGGTGTAGTAGTTAGCGGCGGTATAGTCTTAGGGCTGTAATAGTAACTAACCTAATTAGTCTATAAGTTATCAGGATTATCCGCCGCCCGCCTAAAATATATCGTTCTACTTTTAGATTAGTAACCGCTATTACAATGACTCGCTTTATCTAATTAGGTAGGGCTATTTACGCTTAGCCTTTAACGAAGCTAAAGTAACTCCGTCCCGCCCTTATAATCTCAACCCATCTAGTATTAATTAGATCGCGAGGAAAACTTCCTATATATTCCTCGACTTATATATAAGATAGGAATCTATTAATAATATACTCTATACTCTCGCGTCTCCCCCCCGCCCTTAATACTATAGCGCTATATTTAGAATCGTTCCAAACTCTATCCCTTACCTCGGCTATTATAAGCTGCCTTTAAAGTCGGCCCTCCTCCTCCTTAAGTATTACTATTATCTCTTATTCTTTATACTTCTATAGGCGGAATATAACTCATGACTTCCGGCCTAAGACTAGTGACTTATACCTTGGCATTAATTTAAGTAGGTAGGAGGGCGTGAGTGTAAATGCCTACTACGTGTAAATAGGGAGTCTGCGTATATAGGGTCGGATTACTAGACTAATAAAGCCTTAGAGTACTATTATAATTATTTAAAGCCTGAATATATAATATAAGATAAGGTAATAGTACGGTTGAAAGCCTAATAAGAGACTCCTAACTAGTAAGCTAATTCTCTCTTTTATATAGGGGAGCCGGTCTATAACTGGGATTTCTAATATCGCCTACTAATTATTAGTTCTAAAGCCTATTATCTAGCTATTTTAATAGAAACACCTCTATATCTCTCTACGGAGAGCTTAAGGACTAGCTTTAATTAATTTATACTATACTAGTAAAATACTTAAAAGAGCTCAACCGCTAACCCCTCCCGACTTACCTATAGTACCTTTCGATTCAAGAAAAAAAGCTTACTACCCCGCTAGGAATATAGTATATTATTATTAATAGGGTAGTAAGAATCTAGTAATAAATCCCTTTTAGTTAATTTATAACTAAACTTCTATAAGGTAATATATAACGGACGGGGATAGTAGATAATAGAACCTCTAGTACTTAACTCTATATTATATATTACCTCGTAAGCCTTTTAAACTTTTACGTTAAGCGCCTAAAGTCAATTATATTCTAGATCCGGGACGACGCCTCTAGATAGAAGCTAAATATTAACGCAGAATATATACGGGAAAAAATCTAGTCTTTATAGAAGATATAAGTTAAGGGTATTAGCTTAATTTAGAGGTTATTAATCTTACTCTTTATCGATTCCTAAGTACTTTTTAGTAACTTTATAGCTTAGATATCTACGATCTAGTCCGCTTAAGGAATATATTAATAGCTTAATATCGGGCTTAAGACTCGCTCGGTTAAAAGGGGAGAAATAGTAAGCGTTATTAGGGTTTTAGATAACTATTAATCCACGCCTATAATTTCTTATCTATAACGAAGATATTACTATTAACTCTAATCCCGTAAGCTAATAACTTATAGTATTATAAAGACTACTAAGAGACTAAAGTCAACTTTCTTATAATTATTAGGCTCCGTATATCGTTACGGAAGTATTCCCTCTCTAGTCTAGCTACTTATTCTATTATCTAGTCGTCTTCTTTTAATCTATTACGCAGTAATATATATTACTACGACGACTACCTTAAATAAAAGAATTCTAAAATACCTTAATTATAAATTTCTATAGAATCCTAGAGGGCTTTGAAGAGATAATAATCCGTGGTTAAATTAAAGTTTAAGATATAAGAGAGTAGTTATATCGGATAACTACAGATTAATATTTAATATAATATCATCTCAGTTTCAATATTTTCGCGTTATATATTCTCTTAAAGTACGTATTAAAATCCATTTTTAAATGTAAGTAAAAGTAATATATTAATTTTATATCGTAATTATAGTAGGCTAGGGGCGGTAAGGAGTATAAATAGAGGTATAAAGGAATAGAATACCTAGTTAATTATATATATAATATTAAAACCTTTATTAATAAAGATATTATCGACGCTAAAGTTAGGGTAGTAGATTAAGAACCGGTATTTATAGTTATTTAAAGGAAGTTTTAATATATCGTTCGTCCACCTTATAATTATATCTAAAAGTACTTCTCTAATAATAATATAATTAGTCCTATTATCTAAACTATTAATCTTAGACTACGTAGTAATAAAGTCGCTCTACTAATCTAACGCTTTCTAAAATCTAGTATATTTATCGTACTCGCTTCGCGCGGGAATAGGCGTAAAAAAGTAGTAATAACCTAGTTAAAGATATTTTATATATTCTAAGAATACCGAGATATAAGCCTCGTAATAGTCCTTCTTAGATTTAAAAGGTCTACGATTAATATCTCTAAGTAAATATTATTCATTTAGTAGCAGGCTACGGGATAGATAGGTCTTGATTTAAAATACCCTATCTTCTTTAAAGAGTAATCTAGCCTAATTAAAATAAAGTCGAGATAGTTACTATATAATAACTCCGAGCTAGAGTATAATCTTTTTCTTTTATTCGTGGGATATATTAGGCTTATCTTTCTCTAAGTCCTTTTATATACGTTATAAAAGCGACCCGTAAGCTTTACTTATAAGGATATAAGGGATACCGATATTATTATCCTTAGAATAACTATTTAATTATTAGCCCGTTCTAAAAGTAAATAAGGAGAATAGTCTACCTATATATAAAGACTTTAGGAACTAGGATTATACTATTAGCCCTGATATATATAAGAGTAGCGGCTTTACTAGCTAATAGTAAGAGATTCGTTTTATCTAATTCGATTATACCGTCGTCTCGTAGGGAGCGGAGCACCTACTCTACCCTATTATAGAATGAAATTAGGATTATCTAGTTAAAGCTACTATATACTAGTACCTAAGAAGTATTATAAAAGTAACGTTACCCTCCGCGTAGATTACTAGCTAAGCGGTAAAGAGAAGGCGCATTAAATTCTATATATTAGAAGGTAGTCGCGCGTTTATACTACATTTATATAGCTTATAACGGAATTATTATTCTATAAGGAAGTAGAGTTAGTTCTACCTACTAGGGATAACTTAGTAGGGCAGAACGGCTAATCTATTACGGGAGCCTCGCTAAAAATCCCCTAATTACTTCTAACTCTCGAAGGATTCTACGGAAGTATCGAATTCTAGGTAGTAGGCGGCTGAAGGTATTAAGAACAACGAGGGCAGCTTAAGCCGAAGGCTAGGGGACCTATTTTAGGCTCCTATCTACTACGCCCCTGTACTACCCTATAGTACTCCCCCTTACTCCCTCGGTGCTCCCTTAGTACTCCCCCTTACTCCCTTACTACTCCCCCTTACTCCCTCGCTACTCCCTCTAAAGCGGCCCTACTCCCTTTCCCGTCCCGGAACGGTAATTTCTAATCCTAAGTTCGGGGTGTATATAATTTATATATATATAATAGCCCTCTAGTCTAGTATAGTATTATATATATTCTATATTACTATTATATTAATATATTCTAATATTTTTTCTAAGTCCTATTAACTATTAAATCTATTAGATTAAAAAAATTAAAGTTACTAAATATATATTTACTATTAAATCTATTAAATATATATTTAATAATTTCTAGTATTAAATTAATCTTCTAAGTAGAGATATAGTCTAGCCTATATTTTTATATTTTAAGTACTCTAGGCTATAAAATATAGGTTTAATAGTTTACTATTAAGTATATCTATTATTAGAGTATTCTCTTTATTATTACTTTCTTATAACTTCTAAGTATTACTCTATAGTACTTTTTAAGTAGTACCTTATAACGCTCTTTAAATAGTACTTTATTAAGATTTTCTAGTAGTACTTATTATTAAGAGTATTTAAAGTATAATAAGAGGGGTCTTTTTATATAATAATAATTAGCTAGCCTTAAGATAGTATTAATCTTAAAGTATAATATAATAGTATTAAGAGAAGATAAGGCCTTAGTTATAAGCTAGTCTATATAATATATTAAAGAGGTAGTACTTATTAAATAAAAACTTAAGTAGTAGACTTCTTTTATAATATAAGTTAAATATAAGATTCGTATCTACTTAGAATAAGGCTATCTCTATATAGATAAATAGAATACTACTAAGAGCCTATAATTTACTTTATTTACTTCCTAATTCTAATAAATCTTATAGTTTACTTAGTTTACTTTACAAGTTTAATAAACCTCTATATAACTATAATTAAATACTTACTAGTTCTTATATTCTCTATATTATAACCCTATAAGTTATAATATATTTCTACTAATTTCTATTAACTATTAAGATCTATTATAATTAATATAACCTAATCTAAAAAATTCAAGTTACTAAATATATATTTACTAGTAAATATATATTTCTACTAGTAAATAAATCTTCTAAGCTAATATATAAGTTAGTTTATATTTCTATACTCTAAGTACTCTAAGCGCCCTAAACTATAAAATATAGATTTCCTAGTTTACTAATATAGACTTAGGTTATAATACTCCTCTTTCTAAGAACTAATCTATACTTAGTAAGACTACTAACTATTAGTTAGACTAGCTTACTTAGGGTTGTAATAGTAGTTTACTAAGCTTTTAAGTATTATAAGGGAGTCCTTTTATACGAGGTAATTAGCTATACCTTAAGATAATATTAGTCTTATAGTATAATATTAGTATTATAGAAGGTAAGGCCTTAGTATAAGTATTATAAAGTAGAAGATAGATAGGTATAAATTAAACTACTTAATTTACTAAGATAGTACTATACGGCTAGGTATACTAGTAGAAGCGAGGCGCTAGACCTAATTAGGTAATAGTCTTAGTAAAGATTTATAATAATAAGTTAGTCTATATAATATAGTAAGGAATAGTACTTATTAGATAAATACTTAAAGTAGACTGTCTTTAATAAATAAAGTTTATAATATAAGTTAAATACAAGGTTTTTATCTAGGTAAGTAAAGCCTATTATTATATAGATAAAGGAAATACTACTAAGAGTCTATAGTTTATTTAATTTATTCCTTAAGTCTAATAAATCTCTAGTTTATTAGATTTAAATAATTAGTTTAATAAACTTATAGTTTATTAGATTTAATTAAGAAGTTTAATAATCCTTAATATAATTATAACTAAGCCTATTACTCTTATATTATTACTATTATAATCCTATAATTATAATATTAAGCTTTAAAAAAGTAAATATAATTTAAATACCTAAGATTATTATACTATCTACTATAGTATTAGAGCTTCTTTATAGCTTATTTAATATTAGGATAGAATAAGTAAGGAGCTATACCCTTCTTTTAAGAGTATAAAGTATTTTCGACCTAAACTACTAAGATTTCAATACTTTGCCAGTTATTCAGCTAAGTATCTCTGTAAGAGTTAGCAGCAGCAGCGTAACTAATAAGCTACGCAGGAGGTGCGTATACGTGGTTTTGCAAGTAGCAATGGTATTATCAAACTAATCGCTGACCCCTAAGTCCTCACGACTATATATCTGGGGCGCGGCGCCTACGCCGCGCCCCCCTAGGGCATACGGGCATGGTAGCCCTGCGCTATAATTGATAGGGAATGCCAAGAGTTCCTCACAATCTCTTTTTGGTCGTACCGCTCGGTCGGCTGCCAGGCCTTTTTTGCCCGGGCTTATAACCTATTGAACGGAAGCTTTTAATGATGAGCAATACGAGGGTATTACTATCTTGTTCTACTACTAAGGAGGGAAGTAGGTACTTTACCCCTTTTGGTGGTAGCACACTATGGAATCTGCTAGAGCGCAGGACCGAATTCCAACACTTATCATCTACAGTTCGTGGAAAGTCAGTGCATTTTTGACCAGGCAAGCATCGGATACGCTCCACAGATCATCTGCAGTGTTCCCTTAGAACTCGATAAGATCTTATCCACGCAACCTCGTTCCTCTCTTCGAATTGTAATCCATTTGGCATTGTCCTGGGACAGGTTCCAATCTACAATATAGCACCTTTCGAGGCTTCCGCGCGTCAAGAAGCTGACTATCTAATTGCTTCGTGCTGTCCCTCTGTATGCCGCGGTGGAATCCAGCAAACCCCAATAACGGAGGAAACAATTTGGAGACTTATATAGAGCTTGAGCCAATCAGTATGCTTTTAAGTCAATCATTTCCTGGCTCGGTCATTTGACTACCTCGAGGTTGATAGGACCCACAAGATGTTTCCTTTTTATGGTGAGGCCGTTGCGCTTACTGAGTATTGGATTGAGGTCATTGTGGCATTAAATCGACATTGGGCTTAGCGCTGGCTGTAGAAGCAGCCACCCCGGAGGATTCTTTGGGAGAAAAGTTACTCTTGGTGGATGGCTGCTTCTATGGTCGTCAACGTGATACCCACATACCCTACCTGATTTCAGACTAAAAGTTTGATATACTGACGAAAAACTTCTCGAGGACGCGGAGAGCCGCATATCGAAGACGGCTAAGGTCGATTGGGATTCTTTCCTTCACCAACACTCTTGAGCGTAGATCCCTCCTTCGCTATCAACGTCGACATTAGGTGGTACGGTTTCCATGTGGGAAATCCTTTGGTCGATATCTAATCCTGCGGAGGAACTCGAGCTATATAATCTTACAACTCCGAATTGGACTGTGTAGCTGAAGAATTGTCCGAAGCCCCCTCATGCCCTACTGTTGGTACACCGTGGGTTTCATATGGGAAGAAAGGACCACTGCGGCGTGCAGAGCACTTCTGAGCCGCAAATATGAAGATGAGTATTAACCGTAAGTTTTCTTGAGATCCAAAGAATCCGATCGCCCCTGCACATCAAGCTCGATTTCAAGACGCTCATACTCCTGTTCCTCCATACTCCTTACAGAAAATCTCACTCTCACAGGCCTCTCCAGCTCCCCACTCAGCGCAGCCCCACGAAGGACTGCAAGGCTCTCTTGTTTGATACCCGCAAGTAAGGAAACCAGACCAAATCCGTCCCCGATCGGGGTGGTGTACAGCAGAGCTTTGATCAGCACGGCCATGGTCGTCAGTACAGGGTGGATAGCCAGAATAAAAATCAACCAAGCACTCCTCCTTACAGTCACAACCTCTTTCTGCGTTGTGATCTGACTCAGGTCCCTGTAGTATGCGAAGTCGGAGGGGGGTAAAACCGACCTCTCCGCGCCATACGCGCTGACTATGCGAGCCCAGAGCATGGCTGCAATTAGAGGGGGTATGGTGTTGACTGGAGGAATGTATTGAGGATTCGTGAAGTTAGAATATGGAAGTGGATCGGGCCACCGCGCTCGAATCGTTGGTGCGTATTCTCCAAGGAACTTAGAGAACATGGAGAGGACTAGAGGGTACTTGAATGAGAGTCCCTGGTATTCGGATGCCTTTGCCTCTTCGCCTGTCTGTAGGATTGTGGCGTTGTTCAAGAGGATGCTGGTTCGGGTGACGTTCCAAGCGGCGTGACATTTTCGGCGAGTCTGTGAGTATCGCTCAGCTATGGATTTGAAAGACTCATTTCGAGTGATATTATAAAACGATACATAGATCTCCGTGTAACTGGCATTCGAATCGCCAAAACCGGTGTACATCTGAGTGAAAGCCCCACTTTGTAGGTCACTAGGGGAGGTGTCCTCGAAACCATTACTGAAGGAATTTTCCAGGTCTTGCCAAAAGGTGGCATTATCCCTTTCAGAGGGAGCAATGGAATTGAGCTCTGACACGGTAGCGTCGACCTCGGCTGACACCTCGAAAGACTCATCTCCTTTGAGAGATGCTTGTAGCTGCAGCAGTGATGTTGGTAGGGGAGCATCCAGAACAGCAGCTACCGTGCCATTAGGAACAAAGAGATTGAAGCCATAGGTACCATTAGTGTTCGCCGGATCAACCTAAAAAGGCAAGTAAATATTGACCAGTAGTGACAGCCCGTTGCCGATACGTTGATAGCCTGGAGCAGCCGTCATCCCGTACCAGCCACCAACACTTGGGACTTGGACCGTAGTGAAACCGCCAATGAATCTCTTGTAGGAAGCACGAAGACCTAATGGCAGTAGAAACAAGACGAGAAGGATAGCCCGTGGGCGGAACTCCGCTTCTTGAGAAAGATGGTCCGTTCGTAAGAGGGCATCGAAATTTTGAAGTGTGGACCCAGCGTGGGCTTCATAGACAAATAACATTCTCTGCACCTGCCTCTGCGTACAAGCTCCCATAATCGATAGCATCAAACCTAGAACAATGAGCTGAGGTGTCTGTCCCAGATAAACGGCGGTGCCCTTTTCGAAGGCTACAAGCATTGCGATGGTGAAGGCTACCATCGCTACCACTACCGCCCCCAAATCCTTCCAGGAAAACCGTTGTATATAGCTTGGCTTGCCCAGAGCTGCTTTTGAATCGACCTCGGCAGAAGCTGCTTGCGCCATCTTGTCCAAAAAAGGTTCCGTAGACGAAGCCATGATGTGATCTAAAGGTAACCGTGTTTTTGTAGTGCAGTACTCGATCTCCTTGCAAGATTACCAAATGTCCATGGCGTCCTCGCGCACACGGCGGAGGCACAGTGCAACGATGGGTGTGGCCGTTAGTGAGCTGAACGATTTGCAAGAATGGGAGTCAAAATCCGGTTTTTAGTACGGCGGCATCGCCTTCAGGATAGGTCTAGATCTTCAAGGATTCTACCGGGTTCGCTAGATCGTGCAGTAGCCGCTGCCTTCTTCAGCCCTGCTTTGATAACATTGCCATTCACTCACGAAGGTCGCGACCTATAAAGTAGATCCCCCATGGGTCGGCTTAAACGCCGATGACACAAGGGTGTATGAATTTATCTATCTATCTATATTACTTTTATACCGTTTTCAATTATCCAAATACTATAGATATAACGTAAGGTCTATTTTTTTCAAACACAAAGTTTCTGGAGCAGGCCTTACTATTTAAAGGAGGCGAATCACGCCTAAACCGCGTGCGTTCAGCTTTAAGCTTGGTACCACGCCAGTACGTACTAGTAGGGCTAGGAGGTAAGTGTCGAAGGCTATATAGTATTAAAAGTTAATAGAATAGTTAATTAACTAGCTATAGAGGTAACGTATTATTTATATATAATGCCAAGGTATATAGGGCTAAGCTAATTATCTAATACTCCTCTATTAGTAAGAGGTCTAGATGCGTACTTATATAGCTACTAAAAATAGCCTGCCTTAGTATAGCTCCTTTAAAACCGTATACCCTCTACCTTATTAAACCCGTAAACCTCGCTCGTATAAGGAAATTAGGAAGAGTACTATAGTATAGATATAGCCGCTTTAGCCTAATAGGGCTTAAGGTGTCGTTATTTAAGTTTCCTTCCTCTGCCGGTATTATAGGATACCCCCTTAAATAGACTCTACTAGTAGCCGCTGTGGCCTAATAAGGTAGAATACCCCCTTAAATAGGCTCTACCGGTGTGCTTCTTGCACGGATGTGGCCGCTTTAGCCTGATAAGGCTTGAGGTGTTATTATTCGAGTTTCCTTCCTCTGCTAGTAGTATAGGATACCCCCTTAAATAGGCTCTACGGTGTACTTCTTACACGCTCCCCTAATTCCTAGCTCTTTAGCCCTTTCTAGTCGATAATTTTAATAGGAGGAGGTGGAGTAGATTGCTATAGGAGTCGGATACGTGGCGACTTAGGCGGATAGACTCCCCTTTCAGCTAATAGGTACGATGTAAGAGACTGATTTTCTCTTATAAAGGAACCGTTCCTAGGTATAATAGCGCGAGCCGGGCTTATAACCTATTAAAAGTTAATAGAACGGTTAATTAACTAGTTATAGAGGTAACGTATTATTTATATCTAATGCTAAGGTATATAGGGCTAAGCTAATTATCTAATATATAGTACTATAGTATATATTAGATAGTTAGCTCAGCCCTATATATCTTAGCATTATATATAAATAATACGTTACCTCTATAAATAGTTAATTAACCGTTCCGTTAACTTTTAATAGGTTATAAGCCCGGCTTGCGCTATTATACCTAGGAACAGTTCCTTTATAAGAGAATTAAGCTCTTACGTCGTACCTATTAGCTGAAAGGAGTCTATCCGCCTAAGTCGCCACGTATCTAACTCCTATAGCAATCTACTCTACTACCTCCTATCGAAATATCGACCGAAATAAAAGGGCTAAAGAGCTAGGAATTAGGGGAGCGTGTAAGAAGTACACCGTAGAGCCTCTTTAAGGGGGTATCTTTCCCTCGCTGCTCCCCCTTACTCCCTTACTACGCCTCCGTACTCCCTCGCTGCTCCCTCTAAAGCGGCCCTGCTCCCTTTCCTAAATAAAATAGGTAATTCCTAATCCTAAGTTCGGGGTGTATATAATATATATATAGTATCCCCGGACCTAGGCTAATATATAACCCCCTGCTAACGCCCGTTTCGTTGATATACTCTCCTTCTACTCCCTTATAATCCCTCGCTACTCTCCTCTACTCCCGTATTACTTCCTCCTACTCTCTCGCTACTCTCCCGTACTCCCTCTTAGCTAATGTCTACTCTTTAGCTATTATTCCGTTCTTATAAGTTAAAACGAAAGCGTCTAGTTAACCTATTTTAGATACTAATTAGAGAGGAGCCGGTTATAACTCTACTAACCGCCTACTATATTATCTTCTATTCTTATCCTCTTACTTATTTCCTCTTACTTTTTTCCTCTTACTCTTTACCTTTACTTCTAGTTACTTATATCCTATAATAAGTCGTTAATATATAGCGCGTTATAATAGAATTTATTATCTTATATCTACTATATATATCTCTTTCTCTTTCTCTCTTCGCTATATACGCTTTAGTAGCTAGGGTAGTTTTATCTAGCTATAATTTACCCCTTTACCTTATCTCTAATAATAAAGAAGAAGAGGACTACGGTATTACAACTGTACTCTACAATCTATATACTCTACTCTATATACTCTACTCTATATACTCCGTATAATCCGTATTATATATACGTTACGTACGCCCCCTCTATATTTAATATATCTAAATACTTCTATTAATATATACGCCTAATTAGTTCTAAAGAGTATTTATATACGTAGATAATAAAGGGTAATACGGAGGCTTTAATATACGTACTAGTAGATTAGGCTTAGCGCTTAGGATATATATCCTACCCCTTAGTACCTAGGTATTAGTTCTTTAGTTAATTATCTTATTTAATACACCTATATTAATATTACTTCTGTAACGGTTCTAATATACGGCGTAGTTCTTCGATAATACGGAATTAAATAGTTATAAGTCTCTAAATAATATTAATCTCGATAGTAATACAGTCTCTAAGTATATCGAGTCCGGTACTAAAGATAATTATAATCGAGTATTAGTCCTTAAAACGAGTAGATCTCTATATCTCTCTTTATTACTATAAAGTCCTATAAAATTCTTACTAACTATATCTTATTCTACTAGAATAAATATTAGAGGAGAAATCCTAGCGTAAGTCTCTACTATTTTAAAATAGTAAAGTAGTTTATAAAGGATATTTTACGCGGCTAGTATATTAATAAGAAGGAACTATTTATATATTATATACTTTAGAAATAAATAAACTTTAGCGTTAATTAGAAACGGCGATCTAGTAATAACAAGATTTCTCTTAATATTACGAGTTACACCTAATATAATATTAGTATTATCTCCTAATATAGTTAGCGCCTTAGCGGTATTACTACCTTAGTAGAGGCGTATATTATATAGTATAATTAGGAGTATTACTACTTAAAAGGGTTAGAGTCTTAGTAGTAGGTTATATCTTCTTTTACTTACTCTATAAATTTATCTCCTTAGATTTATTCTCTTAGTTACTAAATTACTATTAACTCGCTCCAGTTATATCCTAATATTAGTATAAATCTCTTTACTATATCGCTTATACGTATTAAATAAGCTTAAAGAAATTAATTAAGAAAATAGGATCCTTAGTATTAAAACCCCTATATCGGTTCCTTATTTATAATACTAATTAACTACGAGTATACGATAATATAAGCTACTAAAAGAGGTCGACTTATTACCCTATAAGAAAGTATAAGGACTACCTAAGTATAGATTTAGTATCTAGAGTACACGGAGCTATTACTTACCTAGAACTATCTAATATATAACTAGTTAATAAACTTAAGTAAAGGTTTATTAAATATCGTTCTTAGTTAGACGTAGCTAATTTACCTTATTTAAGTACTATATCTCTCTAACTATCTATATAGTTAATTAACGAATTAATCCTTATCCTCTTTATTATTTATAAATAATATCGACTAGAGACGTAGAATATCTAAATCTATAAGATCGTCTTAAGCGATTAGAATATACCTAGTAGTAATACCGAGGCTATAGACTTCTAGTAAATTAAGATTATTAATTAACTATAATACTAGGCTAAATAAGAGCCGACTAACGTACTTAAGATACTTAAGACGCTTAGGAAATAACGAGACTTAGGTCTTTAGGTAAATAGACTCTTTAACTAGACTAGAAAAAGATAATACTAATCTACGAGCCTAACTCGATTTACCCTTTAAAGACCCGCCTTTATCTACCTCTCTAGACCGTCTACCTCCCTTTTCCCTCTCGAGGGCTATAGCGAATAAATAGCTTCTATAATAATAAATTTACGAACTATAAGCTTCTAAAGTAGTAAGAGATAAATTAATACGGAACCTACGTAAAACGCCGTAGTCCTCGAGTTAGAGAGCTTTTAGTAAATATGAGGTCCTAAGCCGCTGGCGCTAAGCTAGCGGCGTTAAAATAGGTATAAAAGACGTAAGGTAGTTACAGGGTTTAATAGCTTGGGTTGTTCCTAACTTATAGTAATAGTAGGGAACGAAAACTAATCTCTAAGGAACTAAAGTTACGGGGAGTACTAAGTCGATATATAATTACGAAGTCGATATATAATTACGAAGTCGCTAAGTACTCCGAGATCGTAACCCCGCTCTACTACTAAAGAGATAAGGAATAAAGTTATAAGAGGTGGCGGTGCGCAAGCGCATACAGATACACTATACCCTTATAAGTATGCTGCCACGTTAGTACCAACAGATGGCTGAAACTTTAGCTGAGCTGACCTCGGCTTAGCTATCCAATCAGCCTAGGGTGGATCCATGCAGGAGGTGTCTCTCAAGGGTTCAGCGCAGTGCGTACGTCGGCGGCGCAGTAGAAAGGAACCTGAGGGGAACGTGAGGCACATATTTTATTAGTCCAGGCCATGGGAACGCCGTGTCCATTGTGTTGGTGCCATGTTGATCCTCAAGGCAACCAAAGGCAAAGCCCAGTAGGAAGCGGCGGCGGTAGGTGTAAGTTGTGGGAGGGCTAACAAGGGAGATGGAGGAAGAGAGGGACAGTAGGAAGAGCAGAGAAGAGTTGTGTAGATAGGTAGATGGGCCTGGTCGGTATGGTGTGTGTGTGGGGTCGTGTGGGGATGTGGACTTATGACGCCACTGGTCCTTCGAGAGCAAAGTGGGGCAACCCGGTATTTGGAAAGTCATCCTTTATGACGAACGAGCTCCATATCCCACCAACATCAAAGATAGCGCGGTTGGCAACTGTGTTGCTATATGAAACTGATAATCCTGTTGAATTTGAAACTTGACACATTGTCATTAGAGCTGTATACAACTATAGATCCCTCAAAGTGAATGATCCTTCGACGTCAGTCAGTGTGACTTGCACACCCTTCTCTCCAGTCCCGGCGCAGCCATCCAGGTCCTCATCTCAGTCACACTCGGCTTCTCGTAATCATTCATCCTACCACACGGAGACAACAAGCTACGCCGTAAGGCGCCATTGCAGTACGGCTGCTGTGGAAATTGACCAAATCACATTTGAGTGGATATGAACAGCGCTTCATTCTTAATCCAACACATACACTCATCAATACTTGCCTCATCCCAATGAGCGAGCAAATATCTACTTCAAGGCAACAGCCATCAGAATCTAGTGCTAGTGGCGAGCCCTCGCACGTATCGAAGAGCGAAGAGAAGAGGTACGTTTGCGGACTCTTCACATCTGTCTCCGTGGCATTGAATTGCTCTTCTTGTTCAAACTCGGTTTTTCAGCAAGCTCCCACTGCGCCTCCTTGACTTGGAACATCAAACCCCTTCTATCGCCTTACCAAGCCCTTGTCCAACCTTGAAGGATGAAACTCGCAGAGCCCGAATGAAGGATCATGCTATCCAACACCACGCCAACGGAAGGCGATAGAGAGTTGGCCTCCTCAAGCTTCCTCTTCATCGCCCCTCGAGTACTGCCTCCGGTGAGATCAATGTTGGAAAAGAATGGACTTCCACATGCTCTACAACCTGTTGCGAGCACTGCCCCTCTCTGTATGACAATTATAGCTCCTTCAATCCGTATTCGACCGTCGTCAGATATATAAAAGAGTAACGACTCGCCCTCCAATTCTTCTGCATCAAATTATCTCTGATTTCAACTTATATCCAACGTCGCCCGCTACTGAATCTCCCATTTGAATCTTTCAATTATTGCTTAACAATCTGTTAGAACTGCTCTCGTCTCCGAGGTGCGTACGCTCTCAATCGTTGGCCTCGCTGCTGGTCTTCTTGCCTCTCTCAGTATAGAAGCTAATGTGAACCCTGCCAGCCATGTTCTGGTCAAAAGAGAAGCCCCAGATCGAATAGCCTTCCCAACAGATGGCAAGAACAAAGACGCAATCAAGAAGTCGGAGAAAGCTATCTTAGATGCAACTGGACTCAAGGAGGTCTATGGATTCACGACTTCCGTTGATGATGAATTCCTTCATTGGGTGTTCAAGGCAGAAGGTAGGCCCTGTCACACACATACGATGAGCCTGCACCCCGCACTATACTCGTTCCCGAGAATAGGGTTCCCAATACATTCCATGCGATCCATCTATAACTAGGATTCATCTCAAAACTTTAGAGCCAACAATTGTTTAACTAATTCATATCATTAAAAGATTCGGTAGTCGAGACGATCAAAAAAATCCCCGGTATAGACGGTGTCGAGGACAATTCCGAAGATGAAGTTGGAGCTGCATTCCCTCAACCATCTCCGACGGCTAAGCTGCCCCCGAACAAGGTCAAACGAGCGCTCGAATATGCTACGACTAAGGCCAGCCCAGATCTGGTTTTCATCAGTCAGCCACAACCAGGTGCGTCTTTATGCGCTGTCGGGGACATTTGTGGCCATACTGACGCATCGATTGTTTTGCAGTGAAAAAACTCGACGATTTGGAGAATTATGTTTATGAAAAAAACGGTGGTAAAGGCATCCGCATCTACCATGTCGAGCTTGGGGTTACGAGAAAGTCCGCTACTCAAAAAGCCGTGCGTTGTGTGCTTTGCATAAGTGGATTTTTATACTGATGTTAATAAGGAATTGACCGCAGATAGTTGGGCAACTATGCAGACTAAATTGTCTAAGGATGAGAAGCAACCCATTGATGAAGAGAACCCAGCCACAAAAGGTCATGGCACAGCTACATTTTCTAAAATTGTGGGTAAAACTTATGGTTCTAGTAGGGGATCAAAATCCATTGTTGTGAAAATGGCGAGCGGCAAAATTTCCGAGCAGATAGATGTTTGGGATCAGATCTGGAGTGACATCAATTCAAAGCCGGAACGCAAGAAGAAAAGTATTGTCACGTATTCGATGTATTCCCAAAACAAACCTTTGGACCCTAAGAAGCTTCCCAAAGGACGTCAACAGCAGAAGGACCAGATGAAAAAGTTGATGGATCATGATGTGCCAATCGTAGGCATTGCTGGCAACGACGCGGAGCAATCGGGTAGGGCTGATGTCGATACCGCACCTGGAATCTATGTGGGCCCCGACTTTCCCTTGATCTTGACAGGTGCAACAGACAACGCGGGTAAGAAGGCGTCTTTTTCACAAACTGGTGATCTTGTCACCCTTCTGGCACCTGGAGTTCAAGTCCCTTGTCTCGATTACAAAGAAGACTCTACCAAACCTGTTTTGGAAGATGGAACTTCCTTCGGTAAGTCCTATCATTTCTAATTCAAAATGACATTGATCGTGTCAATCATTGCTGACCGTCAACTAGCCGCTCCTTTAGTAGCAGGCGTACTAGCCACGTTCATGGCTTACGATACGGTGCCATTCGACTTGGCAGATGGAAAAGTGGCAGCAAATGCAAAGGCCTTCCTTCAGGACAAAGCCAATTGGGAGCGTCAGAAGGGTGTCAAAGCCATCTGGAATCTCGTGGAGGAAAAAGACAACAAGCCGAAGGGTGGTGCCGCCGTCCAGCCTGCCACGCCTGTGGTAGCACCCGTTGATCCTCCCTCAGACCCCAAGTGCGTCCAGAAGACCAAAACCAAGGACGCCCATGACTATCACGAGACGCCAGCGGTGGACTTCTTCTGCGGAAAATACGCTAAGGACACTATCGAGCCGAAGCCGGACATCCACCAAGCAGTAACATGGGACGTTATAGCTTCAGGTGGTTACACATCGGAGATCGCTGGGAAAGACTACGATGGCGATGGTAAGACTGAGGTGGATGATGTGTACGACGTTAGTCTCACGGCTGTTGATAATTGCACGCCTGATGGTGGCAAGTATAACCTTGCAGAGCCATTGAAGGGTCATTCTTGCGGTGCTATCCTGTGGGATGCGTGGAAGAAGTGTGAGTTGAAAGCTTTTGCCCCAACATTTGTGAAGCGCTCTCTGTTAATGATCTTCGCAGGTAACAACGAAGGAAGGGGCGGTGCCATTACGGCCGGATGTCTAGTGTACAGTGTCGAGACGCGGTGGTAGATATTGTATCATTTACCTATGGAAAAGGCCGCGACCTGTCCAAACACATCAAGCAGGGACAAAGAGCTTCATTGCTGGCTTTTACCGTGGAAAATTGGTGCTCGCAATTCCGATGCTATGTTAACCATAACAGATCAATTGTTATATCAACGTTCTTTACCAAGCCTTAGAGGCTCACCACCGACATGTTGAGATCGCGGCGATTCTTGCATGTTAGTCGTGTATTTTTAGCTCATTGTTGGAGAGGGGCATCTTCACTCATGTAAAACCATATTTTCATATCATCTTCATGGCGTTGAACAATCATTCTCCACTCTCTGTTCTCACCCTTACGCTGAACGCTTGGACGTTAGAAGTCCCAATATTGGGACAAGAACCGGCATGGCTAGCTGTCCCACAGCCGTTCAACGCCTGTCGCTCCTTGTCCGAACCAGTCGCAACCACCAACATGGCCAAGGGCAGCTTCCATGGTGCTGCGGAGCTGGGCAGCTCGAAGCCAAGGTTTTCCAGTCACAATAATAATAGAGTGGTAGCGATGATATACACCCCACATTGAGTGAACTATCCTAGTTGACGCCAATTGTTACGACCGTACTCCGCATCCTCCGCATGCATGCTCCGCATCACATGCACGTCACGTGCGCCCCTCCCATGTTTAATATGTCTAAATGCTTCTATTGACACATACGCCTGATTGGTCCTAATGAGTATTTACATGCGCAGGTGATAAAGGGTAATACAGAGGCTTTGATATATGCACTAGTAGATCAGGCTTGGCGCTTAGGATTTAGTTAATTATCTTATTCAATACACCTATATTTATATTGCTTCTATACCGGTTCTAATAGTAAGGGATTAAATTAAAACGGGGGCTTTTTAATTTTAATAGGTTTAGACGTCCGATATAGCCGCTAACAGGCTAATAAATATTGAATAATATAAGGATCTGATGAGTTATCTACACGTGTCTTAGGTAATATGCATGTGTATTATAATAACTGATGACTATAATATAGAATGGAATAACCATCACGAGAAATCTCTATTAGTCTGCCAAGGACCCCTGACTAGTCCTGATTAGTAACTACCGAGGTTAACCCGGTCTGAATTCCAATAATAAAGGCCTTAATCGTTCAGCTTGATTGGTAGTTAGTAGACAGTTCTTTTAGCGCATGCTATGCCGCACGCCATTAGTACGGGGATGCACGGCCCCTTAATAGGGGCCTATAGGCAGTTTCTTCCCTCTATCTCCTGTCTTTCTGTATCTTTGGTAAGAACAGCGATATCCAGCTTTCTAGGCGATTATTTCACCCTCCTACCCGCGCCTTTTATTCGTTAGATAGATATCTACTCCCTGTAGTATCGTATTAGCACAGGAGTTCTTAGTAGCTTGGAGCCAGACTATTATACGCAGACAACCGTAGTTACTACTCAGTGCGCCGCTAGCCCCTAGCGCTAGGCAAGGGCATATATATACTAGAAACAAACTATTATTCGTATTTAGGAGCTTTCAAGCCTAAGTGCAGTTTAGCAAAATATTAGTTGAAAGCGAAAAGCTAATACTAACTATTCTTAAGTTTAAGGGGTTTATTCGATAGATTAGAATAAGCTAAATAGCTTTAAGATCTACCTAATTAGGAGTATTCGGCTAGTAGGGGTATATTAGAAATCAGCTTCAGGCTTAGCTAATTATTACTAACTAGATAACTCCTATCATCTAGTATATTATAAACACTCACTTAGTTACGTTAGATATCGCTGTTTTCTATTAATAACGCGAGCAGTTATAGCTGGGTACAGGGTAGCTAATTCAGGCTCCTACCTGCTGCGCCCCTGTACTACCCTATAGTGCTCCGCCTTGCTCCGCCCTACTCCCTTAGTACTCCCCCTTACTCCCTCGCTGCTCCCTCTACAGCGGCCCTACTCCCTTTCCTCATTGAAAACGGTAATTCCAAATCCTATATTCGGGGTGTATATAATAAATATATATATACGGATGTAGTTTCCCCGAACCCCAGCTAACACGTGACCGTCTACTAACTTAGGCCTCGCCGCTTTACTCCCTCTCTCTTGCCTTAGTACCTTAGACGTGCTATTAATTAGCTAGTAAGCTGGTCGCTAAGCCCCTTTAGGTTAGTAAGGCTGACTACGCAGTAGGAGAGCGGCACGTCTAAGCGTAAACTTCTATAATTTTACTAGATATCCTATTTTTTAGTAACGCGCTATATAAATTTTTCGCTTATTAATAAAATTTATTAATATTTAACTTTACGACGTAATAGTATAGAATTCTACTATATAAATACTAGCTACGTTAATACCCTAATTATACTCTTACCTCTTCTAATTCTAACTAGCCTACTTTTAACCTAATCCACTTATAATAACCCGTCCGTAACGCTATTACTATCTATTAACTTTAAATTTCTAAAAATCCTAGTAGCTAGCTAGCGATAATAATAATAGGCTTACTTATTTTTCTAGTAGTTAGTAGGTTAGATAGGGTATCTAAGCTACTAGAGCCGTGTTTTTTAATAGGTAGTATACTTAATATAAGTAAACTCGGTACTATAACGGTTTTTAGTAGGAGTAGTTATAGAGTGAGATAGGGCGCGATAGCTTATAAATACGCTATTAGCTTATTTTATATCCTATTAGGGTTCTAGATATATATACTATGCTCCGTACGTACCCCGTAGTAGATAATACTAATATTATTAATATATTATTAATAATAAGGAGTTTACTAGTAAAGAAATAAATATTTACGCTTAGACGTGTTACCGCCCGGCTGCGTAGTTAGCATCGCCAACCCGAAGGGGCTTGGCGCCCGGCTTGGAACACGTGTCTAAGGGACTGAGGCAACCTCTCTCATGCTGGCTCGCTGCTCCCCTATACTCTCCCTCTGCTCCCTTATACTCGTTCGCTGTTCTCCCGCGCTCCCCCTCAACTACTTCCTACGTTCATTCCGGCTATTAACTTCATACAAGTTTAAGCAAGGCCGGTGGTCCAGCTGGAAGTAGATGCTAATTGAATAGCTCTATGTATAGCTATACCGGTGGCCTACGTATGCCTATCTCCATTTCGATTCTCCTTTATTCTACCCGTTCTTAATCTCCTTATATTAACTCGTTAGAGAAACTGTAATATTACTCTCCTTATTACTATCGAATATCTCTTAATATCTAGCCTGCGTTATCTTCTATTACTTAATACGTCTTAATATCTATTATAATTTAGCTTATCTCTTACTTCTATCTCGTTTCTAATAAATAAAAGCTAGACTAGTAGCCTAGCTTCTACTAGTAGCCTGTCTATAGATACTTAATAGGGCTTATAGCTTTCGTTAGGAGTATTAGGGTTATATTACCGTAATATAATAATAGATTCGATAAAGAATATACGTCGGGAGTATACTTCGTGCTAGAGAATTAAGATAGTAGTAAGCTAGAAGCTATCTCTCCTAAAGCTTTATAGAGGTGTACTAAAGGGGTTGTAATCGTAAAATATAAAAGGTTTATTTAAAGGTTTATTTATAGGCTAAAAATCTATTTTAAAAATAAGATAAAGTATTTCTAAATAGCTGAAAGCTTTTAATATTAAATAGATTTAAGACGGTATTATAACTTTAAAAGCCCTAGATTATTACATACTTACCTTATATAGAAGGATTTACTCCTACCTCGTTTAAACTCTTATATCGTTTATTCTACTTTAACTTTATAATTATATATTTTAATGCTAAGATCTTGTATATAAAGTTTTAGCTATTACTAAGTACTATAACTCTTACACTAAAACTTTTATTTATACTACTATATTTCGTAATCTATAATAATTTAACTGTCTATAATCTTTCGCCCCTAAGAGTTCCCTAGAGCTAGACCCCGGAGTTAGGAAACTAAAAGTTCCGGGTAGATCGCCTTATAGGGCTAGATGATATAGTAGTTTAGACGAGGGTAAACCCTTCTAAGTAGACTAGACTAACCGTTTTTTTAGTACTTAGGGGTTATTTTTAGTATTAACTCGAATTATTAAACTACTTACAGCTAGCTTATATCCTATATAGGTTTAGCGTTATATAACTTTATAAATTCGATTCTAAATTTAATTCCTCGCGGTTAGTCTAAAGTAGATACTAACCTATTAGAAATTAGTATTAGCCCTATATACTTAGTAATAGACTATAAATAGCTAACGTATTTATAACTAGATAATTAACCGTTCTATTAACTATTTATTAGGTTATAAGCCTAGCTAAGTACTATTATACCTAGGAATAGTTCCTTTATAAGGGATATTATCCTTATATTATACTAATAGCCACCTAAGTTATATATATTATAGCCTTAGAAGTATTATCCCTAGGGTATATTATTAATAGGAATAGTACCTAGAAGTAGCTATTCCTAGGACTATTTATTAATATTAATACGGTAACTATATATCTTTAATAGTACCTCTCTCCTATAAAAAACTATTAACTACGACGCCGTAGAGCTATATAGCTAGAACGGGATAGTTTAGAGGTATCTTATTAGCTAGGAGTACTAGGATAGGAAGTAGAAGCGCACCGAAGCCTTCTTAATAGGGTATCCTATATATCGGAGGAAGGAAATAAGGGCTACGACACTTAAATAAAGAGAAGGAAATAGGAGTAATAACACCTTAATATAGTTAAATAAAGTCTTATATACGGTAGGTATTAATAACGTCTATATAGTACTCTTCCTAATTTCCCTATATTAAGCGGAGGTTTACGGGTTTAATAAGGCTCTAAAGTAGGATAGAATAAATATAGTTTAAGGGGAGCTACGCTATTAATAGGGTAGCTATATTAAAGGAGTTATAAGGAGTTATATATACGCCTTTAAGGGAGTATATAAGGTCTTTCCACTAAAGGGGAGTGTTAGAAATTAGTATCAGCCCTATATGCTTAGTAATGGACTACAAATAGCCAACGTGTCTATAGCTAGACAATCAACCGTTCCATTAACTATTTATCATGACCACACCGAGTAAAGCATACACTAATCTATATTAGTACTAGCTTAGCATGGGTACATGAGGTACCTTAAGCAGTCCTCGACTGCACAGAACTAACAGAACTTCATCTCGCCATTACGCCACAAAGCACAGTCTGCCTTTTCCAAGTCAGATTCTTCCTCCTACATTATTGGCCCTTTCGATACTGAGATTCGGAAGTATGGAAACATTGACAGGACTGAAACCAAGGCTCCACCACATTCGAAGTACGTTGCTTGTCGGTCTTGCGCTGTATGTCTCATATCGAATATCTCAATGGATATACAAAGCCTACCGTGTTCGCACCCGCTTCTTCGACATCCCATCCCTCCCGCGGCATTGGATCTGGGGCAATCTGATCAACGCGGGAGAACGGCTTAAACCCTCATTGAAGCGCCATCCAGATTACGGCTTCGAGGAAATCTGGCGGGAACTAGGCGAACCAGGCTGCTTCTTGGTCGACCTCGCACCCGTTGAGGACCGCGGCTTTTTGATTATAGCCGAACCGCAGTATGTAGAAGCGGTAGTCAGCTCGACGGAGCAGTTCAAATACTCCATTCCGAAAAGCAACAATTACCACGCCCTGAAACCAGTACTTGGCGCTGAATCCATAATCACGAAGGAGGGTGCAGCCTGGAAGGCAATGCGCAAGCGCTTCAACCCAAGTTTCCAGCCTAGGTATATCCATTCTCTCACCGGTTCCATTGTCTCAAGGGTAGAGATCTTTGTGGAACGTCTGCAGTCCCTTGCGAAAAGCGGTAACATATTCAAGATGGCCGATTACGCTCAAGATCTCACCACCGATATTATCACTCAACTCACAATCGCGCAAGATTTCAATGCGCAATCTACACCCGAGGGCCATGGCGAGAAGTCCCCTACCGACCTCCTCACAGCTAGCCGACGCCTCAGCGAGATGGTCTACGATGTAGGCCAGGGCGTCGGTTTGCACATGATCGACCCTATTCGGCCACTCAAATCACTCTTCTACGAGAGTATATTCGACCACAAGCTTACGGCTATCGTCAAAGCGCGCATCGGCTCCACAGATACCACCTCTGAATCTAAATGCATTTTGCAGCTCGCCGTGTCCGGTCTTTCCCCCAACAAAGCTCTAATACGCAGCTGTGTCGTCCAGCTTAAGAGCTTTCTTTTCGCCGGGCAGGACACCACCGCCACGCTCATCTAATGGATGTGCTACGAGATGAGCAAAGCTAGCCACTCCCCACATCATGCCACGAGCCTCACACGCCTGCGTCAAGAACATGATGTGGTCTTCGGTCCCCACCCATTCTCCGCCCTGCAAATCCTTTCCTCACTAGCGACAGCGGAGTCAGAGTCGATCTTGACATCCAAATTACCCTACACCACAGCTTTTATCAAGGAAACCCTCCGCCTGCATCCCCCCGCCGCCACTGTGCGTGCGGTTCCCTGGGAAGCGACTTCCTTTTCGCTTCCCCTTCCCTCTCATCCTGTTTCCATCGCCGGTTTGCAGATTTACCCCTCAATATACTTGATCCAGCGCAATCCCAATGTTTGGGGTCCCGATGCCCACCTTTTCAATCCCGGCCGCTGGCTCGACGATGCCTATCTCGCTGGGTTACCCGTGGGGGCGTATCGTCCATTCGAGCGGGGGCCGCGAAATTGTATTGGGCAAGAACTTGCGATGCTCGAAGGTATGTTGGTGCTGGTATCTGTCGCACGTGAGTTTGCATTCGAGAAAGTCGGTTTGACAGGAAGAGCGGTGGTAGATGGAGGTGAGAAGGAAAGGGAAGTTTGGAGTGAACACGCAGTCACGAGTGTGCCGGTTGATGGGATGGTGATGCGCGTGAGCATGAGCGAGAAGGCTAATTTCCGGCCTTAAATTGTCAAACACTTGCGTTTAGAACATCCAGGAAACAAGTCCGACAGCGCACCATATTATGGTCGGCTCTAAGTCCACGTTCAAATTCTTCTTCTCTCACGCGACCGTCCATAGCAACTGAGCTACTGTCTCAATTTGAGCATCAGAGATCTGAACTCTGCAGTCTACTTGACTCAATGAACATGCGGTATGAACCAGATCCAGTCAATGTTCTTGTATAGACCAGCTGGAGCGCGTCTCAACGACGCGAAAGCTTCGATCAAAACAAAGCCACGTCCCGCAAAATAACAAAAGGTATGGGTGACGAAAAAGACAATAAGAGGCCCTTCTGGCGTATAGTCTGGATGACACTTGCTCAGCAAAACCAAATCGATCCGGTTCAGTGTGGCATTGCTGTTTCCGAATGTCAGGAATTTCAGCCCATGGAATGTATACCAGATTGCTTTCATCTCAGCACAGTTGCCTATCATGGCGAGGTTAGCCGCGGTCGGTGGTATTCCCTTATTTTTCTCCATATAAGCGGCGAAACCCAGAAAGACCAAATGGAACCACACGAACAAGATCGACGATGCTCTCCATAACCATTCTTCAGTCAGCGTATCGAAGTGGTCATTCCATGCCAGGAAGTGCAGAGTACTGAAAGCCAGAACAGCTGTAGTGCAAGGCAGAACATATGTCCACAGTACATTGTGAAGAAGGGGCAAGTCCGGGTCGTCATTCATCGGAATCGCAAGGGGTGCGTTCTCGAGCAGAAAGGTTATTTCATGCCCTGGGGGGACCGCAACGGTCAAAGGCAATTCCAAGTCGTACGGCTTCTTCCACCATGCGGCATAGGAGAACAATGCACAAACGACATAGGCAACCGTTAATGCTTCAAGTGAGGAAGTCGCCAGTGATTGGGCACGGCGTGCAACGTATTGCACCAGGAGCCATCCAATCTGTGCACATGCAATGCCTTTAAGCACGACGTCTGCCTTTCCTCGTGAGGCCATGTCCTCTTTCGAAACCCAAGGGAGTTCCACGACGGATCCGTGACTGCCGAGATGGAGAGCCTTGACAAGTTTTGGTTTTGACGTCAATTCCGTAGAGGCACCTTCCATAGAATGTGATTTCGGTTCGCTCAGAACCATATTTGTTTGCCTGAGAATTCTGATGGTACCACTGCGCTGCCAGTTGATGAAATTCTCCGCCGAAATCGGTTTGTAATCGCCGTCGCAATGAAGCCATATGATGGAAGGAGGTTTGGGGATTTATGGGCGGAGTAGGTGTGTTTGTGTGATACAAGGCTGGAGGGCTGGTTTTGTAGATGGGAGGGATTGTGGGAGATACCGGTTGAAGGTCGAGGTGGTGGAGATATGTTAGTATGACAGAGGGATGTTTTACATCGTGTATAACGGGTAAGATGATGTGCTGATTGGGGAGGTAGCTGGGTGATTGGATTTTATATGGGACTGGAACTAGCGGGGTTGGTGTATTGCGTTTCTGTTTTGCGGGAGAGGTGGGGGGATGTTAGGTATGACGTTGAGTGTGTGCTTTTTAATGTGAATACGTACCTAAATGGCGATTTGGTGTATTAGGGTATCATCATATGGCTGTAGATGAACGGACTCAAGATGGTTGATGCTCGTCGGAGCAAGGCCCATACGGGTCCCCCGCACCAATCATGTATGAAAGCTTTTAGGTTCTGGGCACCCTTAATTCCCGTTACGATCGTTAGTCGTGCAAGTCCTTCCGTCTATTCTTTTCACGTCATAAGTATCCTGCATCCATCAACTCCTGCCCCCGACCATCTCCGTCATCGGGCCACGCATCCCCCAAAGAAGCCATATTCACATATCCCTTCTTGCCCTGCGAGCGTATCCCGTCTACAATACCAAACTTCCTCCCCATCTCGCGCGCTTCTTTGACACTTCGGCCCATTGAGCCAAGCAGCGAGGCGAGTTCCACGTCTGATTTTTCGGCGAGGGTTGATTGGTTGAATTTTGATAGGTGGGCCGGTGGGAGGAGGAGGGGCAGGCGCGAGAGGAGGGCGAGGATGGAGCGGAGGAGGGGGTGGTTGGTTTCTGGGGTTGAGATGGAGGTGTCGGTTTGCGGTGGGGTTGTGGCTGTTGATGAAAGGGCGGGAGTTGTTAGGTAGGACTGCGGGAGCGAGAGGAGGTAGGATTTGAGGAGGGAGATGCGGGCGTGGAGCATCTTGACTGCGTTGGCGCGGGCGGTGAGAGAGGCGATGACTGTATTCGTTGGTGTCAGTGAGGAGGATTTCAGGATTTGCAAAAGACTTACGCTCTTCGTCCTCTGCAGACAGAATCAAAGAATCGTCTACCACTTTGGTCTCCTTCGTATCCTTCTGCACAGCTTTCCCCTTTTCATCCACCTGCCCGACAGGTTTCTGGCTCGCTTGCTCCTTCCCTTCCTTCTTCGCTGTCCCATCGACTGCCGTAGCGTTCCCTCCACCTCTTGCCACAAAGTCCACACTGATCATCTCCGCCTCGCCCGTCTCCACGCTGTACGAGAGCTCCTTGAATTTCAGTCCCAGCCGGGCATCTTGTCCATCGATTTCCATGCTTCGATCTTCATTCTCGCCGCTCTCATAAACACTCTCATAGATCGTCAACGGCAGCTTTCCACCTACGGCCGCTCCTTCCAGCACGCTTGCTGGGTGGAAAGCCAGCAGTACAGCTGTCTCATTGTGCGTGTGCAATATCTGCTGATGGATTGCCACATGTACACTCTCCGGCCCTGTTGTAGGCGCTGTCGTGAACCATCCCAGTAGCTCTAAAGCTGGTGCCTGATGTACGTCTTTGTATTGCTGTACTCGGTCTTTAAACCATGTCTCATGCAGCAGTATTTGCTCATTGCTATCTATAACCTCTGCCTCGAAAGCATGCTCGAGGGTGATGTCGCGCCCATTTTGCTGTCCAAGTAAGGCGCCTACGATGGGGGTTGTGAAGCCCCGGAGTGTATGTCGCGTTATATAATCGGAAATTGTGAGCAGAATGAGAGGATGTAGATGGACGCGAAGGGAGGAGTCGGAGGCTTTGGTTGTGGAGAGGAATGAGCTGGACGCCATGGCTGTGCTGCTGGAGGGCCTCAATATGATTCTGGTATGACTTTGGTTCTGAGCCTCATGAAAGCTTATATTGGAGGAATGATGTGAGAACGTTTGGACTTGTATGAGAAAGGCTGAGCTATCTTCAATCAATGTCCTCTTTATAAGGCTTTGTCCTGCTTAAAAATCTATTTGAATATGACACTATTCTATGTTGTCTTCGTCTTCTCAGTCATCACTCTATAACCTAACAAAGATACTTCCCATGCCGCTTACATATCAGCGACAGAGTTTGTGTTATCCTTGTCGCCCTCAAGCGTCAAGCCTACCTTCGAAATTGACGACTCCTCAGCCAGTCTTGCGACGCATTCGTTCAAACCTCGCTATATTATACAACTAATTGAAGGCTATCACCATCCCTTCTCTTTTTTCTTGCATCCCATATCTACTTATTCCAATGTTTCATACCATTCGTCGCGTCTGAAGAAATAGGTATGGCCTTTCGTTCCTCTGCTTCGAGTGACCTACTTACATCGGTAGGCTTAAAGGTGAGATAATTGCACGTTCGGAGTAGGGGAAATCACTCTTGACGATGCTTTGCGTGGATCGCCCTTTGTATCGTGCAATAGTGATACAGAGTGGCCAACCACCACGATTCAAGAGGCAATAAGATTCCGCTATGTTCATTACAGGCGCAGTCCATTGCTTGTTACTCCGTGTACCTTGCTTCACGTCCCTCAATAGTCTAGAGTAGATGACCAAATTCTCTTCTGATGCGTCATTTCCAGATTGCCTTCCTCATGTTTCACGGCTTTTCAATGTTGATAGCTGTGACCACTTGAAATTTGTTATAACGAATGGTGCATGTATCCGTGTCATCTCTGGGGACAAGATCGCTGCCAAAACACGTGAAATTCCAGCTGAACATTGCCTTTACATCGATTTCTGCCCCAACTTGCTTTCATCGGATCATGGCTGCCGCCGTCTCTTCAGCTATGTAATTAAGTACGCACAGTATCGACGCCATCAAGTCTCTCATGGCGATCCTGAAGAGATATCAATCCACGAACTGTAGAGCGGATGGCTCTAGGAAAGTACATGATATCACAACTAAAACACGTCGGGCTCCCATGACTGGTGCTAACCATAGCGATGGCGGGACCCATAGCCAACGCAGCACGCAGGGGGTCCATACCGGCGCAAACAATATCACAAATACATGCAGGGAAAGGACCAACCCGAATGCCACTTATCACCTTAAAAACTGCACGCAGCATATAACAGAGTGCCACACCATCATCTATCGTTCTCTCCTTCGTCGGACTCCGAAGACTGCTTCACGCCCGATCTTTCGGTCGGTGCTTTTCGAAAGCAATCTCTCCGGTGCCTGGGCTCTCAAGTCTAACGAGGCTTGTGCCGCGAACTAATTGCGGGTTGCAAGACCAAGAAGCGGTCTCGGTGAAAGATCGGTGACAAATGGGGCTTCTCGTTCCGCCCTTGCACTCCACCCGAATCAGTGTCCCTACGTAGACTGCACGATCGACACTGTTCCCAGCCAATTGGGATCTGTTTCTACGACTTGTTTCGGGAGTGAAAAATGGCTATTCAATGATGTTCTGGACGTCGCGTCTCTTGGACACAGTGAAGGTCGATATGTGGAGCTGCCTGCTGATGGGGAAAGGTGATTGAGCTGCAAGCAAGTACATCATTTTGCCACTTCCGGACCTAGTCTCACTCAGTGGGAGCACCAAGGATTTATGTGATTGCCGCTGTGGTGTTCGGTGTCGCTAGTGGTGGCGATACTCCGATAGCGAGTAATCCGCTGATCGCAAAGATAGGGGCAAGAGGCACGGACGACATTGATGCTGGTCGCATGCCACATTCAAGAAGGATGGCCATGATTGCAATTGACACCCTTGGCCTTGACTGCCGCAGCTTTATGGCTGTTACATCAGAACCCTCCGGATCATAAGCAGGGGAACCAAGGCTTAGTCACGTGACCTTAGGTCTTACTGTGACGATCATTGCTCTCCTGTTTATGGTTTTTCGGGCGGACCGAGGTCAACATGATCTGAGTAATGTTAAGGACGTAGGTTTCTCTCTCTGTAGAGCACTTCTTGGTTTCCCCGGAATCATCCAGGGTAGAATGATTGGCGAAAGACGAACGAATAGAAGCTACAACCTCAAATAACCCAGGCGACCTCATGACGGCCACCCAACCTTTATACGAAGTAATCAGGTACTGATTCCTCGAACCCTCTCGTGATAGTTTGTGTAGGTTAGTAATGTCAAAACGAAGGCCAGCACGACTTCGGCGCAAGATATTCCTGGTGGCGGTATACTCTGATGTTTCTCCATGTGCTCTACAATTTTCCCCAGTATGTGGTCTGTGTTTCAGAAGCATCACTGGAAGCTCCTGGCTCGGTCCTGATATCTGTTGCCGGCGGCATTGTATTCTTCTATGAATTATTCCCACAGAGCTAACGTCCAAGGGCTAGAGCACTTCTACTGTGACTATCCGATCGGTTGCGAATCCAGTCTGTCATTACCCTTGACGCCGAAAAGTCTTCCACCTAATCTGGTGAGTCAAGGTGGATCCGCGTCTATCGAAAGAGCTCACCAAATACTAGGATTTGATCGTCGAGAATTGGCGCGATTGATAGACCGCGCTCGGTAGCTGTCGAAGTCGAGCCACCAGACAATATAAGGATGCCTATCGAAGTCGCCATGATAGTGGGGATCTTGCAAGAAAGATAGGTTATTTTTTATGATATCAAGCATAATTCTATTCAGAACGATGATAGAGATACTGCAAGCGCATCAACAATAAGAACGCCAGAGCTTGGTAAGATTAAACATAACACCCAAGCGATGGAAATAGACGCCATGAGTGGTGTCGGATTCCACAGAACTGCGATGTATCATCTTCCGACATGGAGTCAGGACTCTGTAAACAATCTATATTCTCGAAATTCCTAACATCGGAGCGAGTACCCAAATCGCATCAATTGACAAACTAATTCAATCAAGAAAACTTAAGATTACAACCTCCCACCTCCGTTTATTATCCAGTGCAGTACATCCCTACTATCCCTCGCCTCACCTACATCCGCTAAATCCCAAACTTGCAACTTCAAAGCTTCAAACCCATTGATCTATAAACCTAAACCCTATCACCCATAAGTCCGTATATTTCATCAAGCTGCTTATACCGTCCTCGATGCGAGACATACGAATGTCGGATTCAGATTTAACACAAAGTCATGGCGTTTAGAGGATCCTAACGGTGTATTCATTAGGCTTTGCTTTGGTAAGGTGGAGGAAAGGTTAAAGAGCTGTTGTGCCAATCTTGCGCAAAAGCCAACCTCCTTAGTCGAAATGTAGAATCTAGTACCCTATATGACCATCTGTGCGTACTGCATCTAGATATCCAAAACTCGTGTGCGAGAAGCCTCGTTCATGTATACCATTGTACGGTTCTCCAGGCTCACTCCATTTACATCTTCCCAGGAGGGATGAAGAATTGGTATTAGGGGATGCTGATGTATTCAAGAGAGGAAAGTAAAATGAAGATGTGGAGGATCTTATCGACGATGGAGAATAAATTGGAGATGAACGGACGTTGTGGATTGCGGCGTGAGGTACGCTGTAGATGTTATTTAGCTTTCTTAGGGGATTGCGGGTGATGGAAGCTGCAAATTGGATCTGAAAATGTTGGGTATGTAAGGGAAGAAATGTCTGCACGCTATAGATATAGATATAGATATAGATATAGGAGAGGCTTTGTGTCGTTGTCGGGGTAGACTGTAGACTGATTGTGTTTGGTCTGGTGTGATACCTATCTTGCGAGTACTGGATGTTATTTCTTTGATGATGTTGATTGTTGATCTTGCTTAACAACATATGGGATATCGATATAGTAGGGTATAAATGTGTGTCTTTCTTCGTACAAGAAACTGTTGATGGTCCACCATAGGTTTTGTACGCTTTGATTGCATACATGATCGACCGCGTGTGTGAGATGCTGGCTTGGTCCTAGTCCCACCTGCACTTATCGACTTCTGCATTCGTTATATCCATAGCATCGAAGCTCCAGACCTTGTTGATAGTGTCGACGCTTACAATTCGGTGGTCCAAGATGAAATCCTGCGGCTTTTGCAGAGCCAGGACAACCTTTACCGTCAATGGGGACTGACCCAGTCGCTTTATTATAGTGGCAGCTTTAGAACTCACGTTGCCTTGAGCATTGACAAATCTCTGTCCTTATATTAGCGCAACTTGCGGTGTGGGTTTATATTATACTTACCCTGATGTTCCTTCATATGCTTCTCCAATTCCTCTATCGGCTTCTGTGCGTCTGTAGACGCGTGGCTAGATGCCGGATGACGACCTTTGTCGTCCCCAGTGGCGAGGGTTTTTTTCAAAGGATCATCCTCCTCGAGATAGCGCTCGATAGCGGGTGATATGTTCTTGGTGCTGGCTTCGAGGCTGCTTTGTGTGCCAGAAGTGGTCCTTGTTCGAGCTTGGAAGGCCCTGTGAAGGTTGCTTGATATACTGTTGCTGCGTTTGAGCTATTGGAGATGGATACTCACGACATTGTGCAGGTGCGTATGCTTCGGCTGCTCCTGTGGTGGGGAGAGCGAGTTCAATTGGGTTGAAAGAATGAAGGGTACATGAGAAGCTGAGCTGAAGCCAGAGCTATTACCGGAACTGAGATTGGAGCTGGAGGCGGGGCATAGGTGTTGGGCCAGTCAATTGGTTGGGGGTCGGTAGCTGGGTAGTCGTGAAAGGAGCGGCTTGTGCCAAATGTTGCTGCTGTCTTAGGTACAGCTTGGTAATTCAAGAAGAAAAAGCAAAGGAGTTTTGGTAGGCCAGAGACGGACCAACACTAACGGAATAAGCGGAGAGATTGAGTCAGCTTTCTTCAACCAATTGATTCTCAATGTGCAGGATCCTGCAGCTCAATGAGCAGACTGAAGCAGAAACTGATTCGCAAGCATAAAAAAGCGAAGGACGTATCGACTATGAAGAGGGCAAAGAGCTTAGAATGGATGGACTGCTATACATCATTTCACTAGGGTAGAAAGATTTGCCACTGTATTGACATAATGTGGCCACTCGCCCTCCGAGAACTACGCGTATCAGCGATGGCTAGAATCGCTGCCATTGGGAAGAGATCTGGAGCAGGCGTGGATCCTTGATGGCAGCGGTTACCATGATGGGATGGGCACGAGCGGTACTGCTCCAAGGCTATACGCATGCATAGCTAGCGCCGGGCCGAGCTTACGAAAGGTCCGTCCTGGCGTAGTTGTATTGATAGGAGACGTATCATTGGTGAGTGCCGATAGCTAGATTACGTGCAACAATAGCGATACAACATTAGCGAGTGGCGATACGGTTCGCCAAGGCGTCTGGGTTGGTTCGCCCAGGCAACTAAATCTCCCAAAAGTCGGACACTGCTCCCCGTCTCACAGCTACCGATGAAAGTTTATCCTGAGGCGTGCAACGGTACGGCTTGTCTTCGGTGTGCTCCTGGATAGATGCATCGGGATGCGGGCAGGGACGAAGGCAGATCGAGCCGCGCTAGTTTCTGATCGGTATTTAAAGAATGAAGGCGATTAGGATCTGTTGAACGGGGAGCTTGATCTCCGTAGACCACAAGGGACAATTGATAAAGCATTGCTGCTATTCAGAGTTGATCTGAAAGAGATATTGGTCTCAACGTTGACTGCCTCGAAGGTCCAATGCCATACTCTCACAGAACAGTCACCTCGGGTAATTGATCATCCGTTCCCCAGTTATATCATTGTGCCATGCTCTCAATCCAATAAGCTTCATCGTGCTGGACAGAAGACGCTGCAGTGTATTTGGCTTTGGTCTGGCTGCGAATCTGTGGCTGCCAGAATATGCCGACTAGCCTTATGCGAATGTGACTTCGGAGAAAACCTTTCTCGTACGGACACGACCACCAACGTCAAGACATTGCCAGGTGACTGGTTGAATACGCAACCTAATGCCCAACCACACGCTGACAGCCTCTTCCTCTGAGCTTGCTACTCAGTTCCGTTCCAGGTTCGACGATCCCTGAGACCCTTGAAGGTATTTCGGTAGTCACAGAAAACGCGATGGCCGCCTTTGCCGAATCAATTATGGTCCTCCTGCGACATTGGTAAGGGCGTGGAAGGGTTGTGAGGACAAAGGAGAGCGAAGATGACGTCAGTGAAGCTGCTGCGCCCTTGATCAAGCCACGGGCGGAATTTCTGGGTAGAATTAGATTGGTCAACAGAAGTATGTCTTAGCATCTTTTAAATTGAGTCGAGGAATGATGATGGCCCTCGTATGATCAAATCACTGATGTTAATCCCGATGAGATGGTATTCCTGTAGACAATATTTGGAAGAGCTGTGGCCAGTATCTTTTGAGGTCTGATCCTTGTGGGCAATGAACGCAACAGGCTTTTCATCCCATGGTATGAGCTTCCAAGATCTCGTCTAGGCCCCTGATCTCAGTAACCCCACCTGATGATCAAGATTCCTGGAGTGGGAACGAAAGGCATCCAATAGGGTGCAAGAAATGCTGTATGCGTCTTCCCATCCGTTCTTTCAACCTTGTACTCAGATTGATTGGTAGACCCCCAAAGCCCAAGCAGCCCTCAAGACGGCCAATCCCCAGGCCATGCCCAGGCTATCCCAGAGCACATTCAACTTGCTCCCCGTGACTTCTTGCCATCCAATGGGAACTTCAACCACAGGTATACCTGCCGACTCTGCCAGCATAAGCATTTCGACATCAAATATCCAGCCCTCTGAATGCATGTACGGAATGATATAAGGTAATGAAGGGCGGGAGAAGAGCTTGAAGCCACACTGGGTATCTCGGATGGCTGCCGTAGCGGGAGGTGTTAGGAGTCGGAGGAGAAGATGGAAAGAGTGCATAAGGAGGTTGCGTGTGAATGATCGCTGGATAGAACAGTCAGCACAGTCAATGTTGTGCGTTTGAGCAGGTATACCTTAACAACGGCCTCGCTCCCTACCAGATGAGCTCTCGAGCCCACGGCCACGCCCCTTCCCATGCTATCCTCAATCTTTTGAGACGCTCGGACCAGCTTCCCTAGATCCTCGAACTTGCTTGCACCATCCGCATCTGCGAAAATGGCATATTGACCCCTGACATGTCTCATGCCATGTGTCACAGCCCCTCCCTTTCCCCTATTTTCATGTAAATGTATGACTCGTATTCCAGAAGCCGACCTGCTTCCAAGATCTCTTGCAAATTGCAGCGCAGTATCAACGGTCTTGTCAGTAGATCCATCCGAAACGACCAGCACCTCCCAGCCTTTCCGCTCTGTCTTTTTGGAGACGATGTGTCCATTGGACTTCACTTGTTTTGCGTCTTTTCGCTTCGCACGAACGCCATTCGCTTGTGCATCCGGCGTTGGATCGCCATATGCATGCATTAGATAGTCCGTTGCCTCCTTCAGCATGGTACCTAGTCTTTCTTCCTCATTGTAAGCCGGCACAACAAGCGATACGAACACCTCCGACTCTTCGATTTCGCAATTCTCATCTGCTTTATCGGCTTTTCCCTGTGCAGCTAGTTTCCGAGCGTCATACGCATCTTGCCAACACGGTAGCTGTCTCGTATTGCCAGTCTCGCCATTCGCGTCGATCGATTGGTAGGTCCGTTCTGATGAGAGTGGAGGACGGGGTATAGGTGCGACTATAAACAGAGCGAGATAGAACTGTCGCAAATCAGCGGTTATCTCAAGACTTTGCCCAACAGTCACGCACGAGAAGCCCAGCGCCAATAATGGTAGAGAACACTAGTGCTAGGATCAATGGCAAAGGAGCTCGCTGGCTGGTCTCAAGGGCATGACGGAGGGAGTCCATAGCAGGATCCCAGAGTAGCCTTGGCGGCGTCGTGGAAGAGGTGGTAATTGTTATGGGACTTCATTGAAAGGTCCTGCTGTACTCCAATTGGCCACGTAGCTCCGCTGTCTGAGGATACGTGGAGCCATAACAGCACGATGTTTTGGTCCGTTCCACAAAGAAACACAATGTCCTCCTCGTATCGTGAAGTCCTAGTTCTACAACTATTCTAGGTTGACACAACATTACACTTCGTGTGTTGAACATATCAACGTGAGGTCTTTGATGGAGTTTGTTGAGCTCTGTAAATATCGAAAATGCCCCGTGCACTCAGGCGGCACCGAGCTTACATCCAAATGCGATCCCCCACAGCGCGTGCTCCGTCCCAAAGCTCTATTCCGTTGAGGCTGCCGCAACACGAACACCTACTTGCTCGGTATCGATAACACATCAGAACCACTTTCAACACTTTGAAAAGCTGTAAGGTCGCCCGTAACTGTGGGACGAAAGGTTTATATCAATGACTTCCGTTGATCATTAGCTAGTCTATACACCCTGTGTCTGACATACATGTCAAGAAGTCTTATTCACCAGCAGTTTTAGAGCTCAGAGTTCTATGAAATGTGACAAAATCTGTTTTCAATGAATATGCATCAAGGACTTCATTAATTGCATTGTATCCCGGTATGCTATCAGCCACGCTATTTACATCTTTTGACGAATTCGCGTACCAAGATACATCAATCAAGTCTGTATCCATATGGAGTCGGAGTTGCGTACCAAAAGTACCCTACAATCATAGAAAAAGAGAGCATCGCACGACCATGCAATATTCTTGGAGAAGAAGCAAGCTCGTTATTAGAGAAGACGCACGCACGCATCGCTTTTGTCATGATTATGTTGTACTTACGATTTGGGATGGATCAGCATCGAACGATGTTCTGTTTCCACTTGATGGCCTCACTGCCAGCTTCGGTCATATTAGAATATTACAACCGAGAGTTTCCCCTCATTAAAGACCATACTGTTGCTGACTGACCCAATTAGGGCGCGAAGACATCGGCTGAAGTCGCGAAGTCGATGCCTACTCCAACAATAAGACGACATACATTGCGACTAACATTAACCTCATACCACACAGCCAAGTCCTGCATTAACAACATCCCAAGCCACCTCGAAACCTCACCCCAACCCAATCACCATCGTTCTCTCACCTTCTATTCTACTATCCTACCCCGTCTCATAAACAGACCACAATCGGGTTCTCCAACAACGCAAATTCGGGGCCCCACTATCCTTATCTGTATCCTTTTCACCCACCTCAACATCCCCAGCTCCCCAACTCCCCGTACAAAACCCGCTCTGATCTTTCAATCTATCCTTATTCTGCTTTGAAAATATCATACCATATGCACTCCACTCCATCACATCACACAACAATCAACTAAAAATCATAACTCCAAACCACAGCTCTACCCCCACCTACTCCTCGTGCTTCTTTGCAACTTCCTCTATAGCCAAAGTAGAGCCTACATCACCAGCACTCTGTACCCTGCGGTGCACTCCGACGAGGTCTGTCACAACCTCACAGATAGTATGTATATATGTATCTATGGCACCGACAGTCCACCATCACTCCCAGCTGGTACGACTGCGGCCGCTCTGCTACGACATAATGTATGATGTTGATCAGGACTGTACTCAGGGAAATACGGCACAGTGTACAGGCTTTTACTGAACTATCGAGGTACCAGAGTCTATCCCTCCCATCCGATCTCCAACACCCTCCTACCTTCGCTCCCCAACCTACCAATAATCAAACCACCACCTCAAAGTGCGTCCATCTCCCACCACCCTCTATCATCACAAATCACAACGATGTAAAGATTACGATACCCCATGTACATTTCATTCAGGAAGAGTGACTGAAAGCGGATGATCAATTCGGGCTTTTGTATCGTGATATACTGTCGTATGCGTATGAAAAGAGGAGAACGGTAGCTATTGTGAATTCATGGCGGATTGCTAAAAGCGGTGCTGGATGTTTTCATACTCTGATGTCGCTTACGAATGACAGAGGAGGGAAAAGGGAGTACAAGCGTACGATATTGCCAGTCTGTCATAAGAAATGATTCCACGGGCTACGGGGATGTCTATCTTGGCTGGAGCCATTGCAGTATGAAGATGAGACAATGACGAGGTGTTTTGGATCGCTATTCATTGTCGTTCCCACTCACCCACTGTATGAGTGAGATGCCGGCTGCTATATTATCCGAAATCCGGAACTCGGACCTACTAAGTCTCCGAAAGCTATACCAGGCACGCCAGGCTGCCAGTGACGGCGATATCGGATCTCTATAATATCTCCGAGCCGTGATGTACCTTACCTTACCTAGCACATCCTACCTTAGTAGGCAAGTACCTCGCACCATAGGATGAGCGGTGGGAATGACGGCCTTGGACGGCTGACGGACGCCTGGCATGGAAAAAGAAAAGGTCAAATGTGATGTATAAAGTAATATTTGCTAGGATCACTCCTGGTAGACGCTTCGCCTAGGTATTTAGGCTAGGCAAATGTTTCACATATATGCAAGTGGAGGGCATTCGAGGCTGACCCAGGTACACAGCTTCGGTACCTATTAGTATTGGCGCTTCAGCCTTATCGTTCGTAGCCTTGTTGCTCGGCGGCCGAACCGCACACGAGGTTAGTGCATTGTGACCGGTCGGTCCTTTGTTATCGTTTTCGATTCACGCCCTGTATGTCGTAATTCCGAGAACAAGGCAATGAGGCGTCGTACGCTCGAGTTTACTTACACTCGCAGCCACAAAGATGTCGTAAAAGGCACCGTAGGCTGACAAGCAGGAATGGTGTATTGCATCATGTTGCTTGGCTGCTGACGGCAGGCAGACGGGAGAAGGGCATGTGATTGAAGGTCGATGAAGACGATTCCAGTGAGACGGTTTCTTGCACGATGGAGATCGGATCGATGGATCGATGTGAACCCCGCACGTACACTTGCTCCATGCATGTTCAGGCATCAGAAGGGACGCACGTTCCCGCAACAGTCCGCGGACCATCGATCACATGTTAAAGATTGGTTTCTTCGCTATTGGATGCCGAGGAGCTCGATAGCATGCATCGCATATCGATTCGGTCAGCCTGATAGGCGGTCAGTCAGTTGGTATCAATGTCAGCCCACTGGAGGATTTGTATCAATAGTAACCTTGAGAAATACCATGGTCACCAGACTGACCTCGAAGTCTTATGCTTACTACCAATCGTGTGTCATAAATGATGACCCATTGGGTGCTGTAAAGTACAATTTGTTCTGATAATTATGCATCAAAAGGACCTGCAGCCCTCACATATGACTCGGTGGTAACACACTATCATATCGGCCCTGATCAAACCTCGGTTGATCCTCTACCCACTCCAGTGATATGTGGCAGGATCCTGGGCCTCCGGATTAGAAGACCACATGGCTCACGGCTCGGGTCCAGACCATCCCGAAGAAAGGATTTGCCCTTAGATAGGCGGCCTTCTCAACGTGTAAGGAGTCGAGCCAGAGCACTATTAGTCTCCTTGCGTAGAATGTAGTAGCATAAGGTAATATTAGCATGGCAGTTCCCGGGTAAAGCTACCGGGATTGATGCAATGCAGTGGAGCATCTATGGATAATCTTATCAACGTGACCAGGCTAGACCGGTTACTCGATGAGGCAGAAAATGGTAGGGTCAGGTATCAGGCATGTTGATGAGTGGCTGGAGTCCCCATCTGATATATGATTGGACACCACGAAACATGAACGTCTTGGAGCTAAAGCGAATGGCAAGATCAAAATCCATTGTTGACGGTCTAGCTAATGAGGAGAATTTGATTTCCTAAGACTACATCAGACGGTCAGTAGAGAATAGCCGGCTATGCCAGTGATAATGAAACTCACCGATCGCGCAAAGGGCATCCTAAATCAGGAGCATCAGGGCACTGGTCAAATTTGCCGCGGACCTCTCATGATTCCTGAGGCTCGTTTTATTTTGAAACCTTATGGCTCTCTAAAGTATGCGCTGTGTCAGGTTCTGTCGCATCATCGCCATCAGTGACATCTACATATGGAGGTGTTTCGAGTCCCTCAAAAGGGGTTAATGGGCTGTCCTTCAGTGCATTAGACTCCTCAAGGGAGGTTGCTCGTTTTTCCCTCCCTGGTGATATGTCCATCATTGGGACGTCATCCGATGCAGCTACTGGGTCGCCAGCTCTAGGTGTCATTGGCAGAGCAACTGGATCCGACCCGAAGGCCTCTGTTGGTGTAGACGCACGAGTCGAATCTCCTGACGTATGCGATTCAGTAGTGTCAAAACTCATGGTTCGTGGCGTATACCCAGCGGTATCAGCTTCAGACATGACTGTATCGTGGTCATGTGACCCTGATTCAGGCTCAGCATTGGTCGCTAAGAATCTAGCCGCATACTCTGTGGGCAGGAAGCGTTGATCCTTTTTGTCAAAGCATATCCATCGGTTGGCCTGAGGAAAAAGTCAGCGAAAACCTCAGCATTACCGTAGTCAAACGAACAAAAGCTATGCGAAGTCCCAGCCAGAGCATCCTCTCCTTTCGCGGCTGGGCCATTGATGGCATATCATGGGAGCGTTCGTCGTCATCAGCCATGAAAGCTGTGAACCAATCCGGAGGAAAGTACCATTGCGTGTATAATTGACCTCTCATGATGAAATCTTCGGGCAGCGGACGGCCCTCGTCCTTGACAGGTCTTGGAAACTCCTCATGCCGTGTTCTCGAAGTCATGGCCTGAGGATCTAGAGCTAGGGTGTTGAGGAATAAGCAGACGCTGGCCCAAGGGATGTCTTTTTCGATTGTTTTCAAGAAAGTGTCCTGCTCGAAGTATTTGCAGGTCTCCATGACAATGATTAGGCTCCATAGAAACCCTAGGTACAAGTGCACTAGTGGATACACATTGCTGTCTTCGGGCCGCTTCAAGCATATATTCAGAGTAACTGAAGCGAGCTTCGATGGCTGCGAGACGGAAATATCCGAGTCAGTATTGCCAGACGGTGCGTTGTGGTCAAATCCGGTATTTGGAGGCCCAGTAGATGGAGGTAAATTCACCGAGTCACTTGAATTGGCAGCTGCAGACCTTTTCCCCTCCTCTTTGATCATCTGAGTATCTTCGTATGCCAAACGTAGTTTCGACTTGGATATACCGTCCGTTGCAAATCCATTTTCAAAAAGGGCCGCAATGTTCGATATGGCAGCATAGGCACCGATCTGCTTGAATCCGGCGCCAGTCCTAGTGATGCACTTGGCAAGAAGATCTTGTTTTTCCAACTCGTCGACGGTAGTGTTGAACTGCTCTGGGGAGTCCATAGGCTTCCTTGCAAAGGAAATTGCGTGTGCCTTTATGAATACTGTTTCGAAGGAAGATGGCCGACGCTGAGTCACGTCTTTGCTCTGTAAGACGGGGTTGAACAAGGTCATTATGCTGCTCTTCGCCGATTCAAAAGAAATCACACAAGTCAAAGACCTCCTGTACAAGGAAAGCTGCTCCAGAGTGTAGGGCCGCGCGAGGATCGCCAGGTGATGGTACAAACGTCCTACGTTGGGGCATTTATCTGAAGCTTTGTTGTACCAGAACTTAGCTACGTTGCTCCAAACTTCACGATCCCTCGGCTCATCGTCCTCGATCGCCATACGGTATCTGCCAAGGTCACCTACAATTGACGTGATGAGTTACAGCATTATAGGCTAGGAATGGTGGAGTTACCCAAGCACTCGATCCAGGTGTCTTCGAAAGCAGGTACAGTCTCGTACAGCAATGCCATCATTGAATAAGCAATGTAGACGAAGGCAAGCATATGCTCAAGGGATTCGGGAAGCCTGTGTCGTAGGACTTCTAGGAAGGCGTGGATGCCGTGGCGCCACATCCTCGCAGGCATCGAGTACTTGGCAGCGAGCCGACTCAAAGCCTGGCTTGCGGAAGGATGTTGCGAAGCTAGGAAAAAATCGTGATGTTCGTGTAAAAGCTATATTTACATTTAGTCAGAGTTGATCCGTGGTTGTTACTTGGACATGTAGGATAGATCAGAGTCGTACCTGTTTGTGAAGAGCGATTAGAGATTGCCATTGGTCGTTCTTTAGTTCCGTTTTCTTGGATAGATCCTTTTCCTGAGCGGCAGCACTCTGTCGCTCGTCAATATCAATACACTTTGCTTCTACCATAACAAGTCCAGCGTATATGCCCTTGACCTCCACCACTAGCTGCTCATGTGATATAGGCCTAGTTTCTGGTTGAAGAAGCATTTCGGGGTCCTCCTGCAGACCTTCAGGTGGAGCATCTGGAACGTCGCCCCCAGATGGTGACTCACTGCCATGACTTTCACGCCTTGTCCTTGGCAAGATGTGTTGTTTAGTCTGTCCGCCAGGGCCCCCAGAGATCTGCTGCACAGATGTCCCGCGGCCAAAGGCGAGGGGTGACTGAGCGATATCCTTCTCTATCGGCTCCGGGTCCTGGAAGGTGGAATATATGTATTTTGGTGAATGAAACCGACGCAAAGGGTTGCCATGGCTATGCTGCTTATCCCTCCAGACATTTTTCACAGCGTGAGGCGAATCAGAACTGGGATCCCATAGTGGCTGTTTCGGACCCGATGGGTCACGTCTATAATCGGAAGCATCAGGGGAGACGCCTCGACGACCAAATTCCGGATGCCTACCTCCAGATAGACTCTTGCCATGCCGTGGTCTCGTACTCATATGATCCATAAAGTCACCGCCAATTTCAGGGTTAGGCGACCGCGGTTCACCTTCTACCCCTCGCTTCTTGGGATTGCTGCTCAACCTAGGTCTGTCGTTTCGTTCTTTCGTTCTGGCTTGCTCAAGGGATAGGCCCCCAATGTTCTCTTCTATCCTTTTCTCCGGATCCTGGGAGTCTCCTGTAGCCGAGACAGGCCTCACATGAGAGCTAGCCCTTGCGTCCGCAATCGTGTGCCCTCCGGAAGGGTTTTTCCTATCAGGAGACGGCTTTGACCGAGGGGAGCGATCCTCTGCAGCTGAGCTAGTCTTTCCAGCAATTATTTCTTGCCTAAGTATCCGAGAGGTTAGCCGCCTGCTGCAATTGAAGACGTAGCTACGGGCAAGCGGGGGAAGAACCCCAAAAGCGATTCTCCAAATCCGAGCAAGAACGTCTGGACCTGTACGTACGTGTAGTCTAATGCCTCCTGGCGATATCGGCTGCGAGCCGGCCCTTCAGCCTTCTCCATCAAGTCTAGGTCCGCAAGATGACCTGGATGATTCCGTACCCCATGGTCCCACAACTTTGGTTCTGCTGAGAATACCTCTCCGCATACTGGGCATGTGTAACCTTTGGCAGTCTTTCGCTGAAGTTCCAGGAAGTTCCGTCCAAGAGGATGATCTTTATTCATTCCTCCGCCGACGGTGTGATCTATCGCCGGTCTTTCGTAGAGGGGGGCAAAAACGTGTTCTGTGTTGCCTTAGTGATGGCACAATCGCTGGTAGAATATGAGAGGACAAGGCTGAACCTCGGAGGTAGGGTACAACATAGACAGCTGGCCACTGTGTCTCATGCTCAGAGCTGTCATCAGTCCTTTGCCAGCGTCCTGGAAGTAAAAGGGCGTCTGCAATCAATTCAACAGTGGTGATACGCAATAGCATCTGAGTGAATTGTTTGCATGGTTCGTTGAGGCAGTGCGCGCTTTATGGGCGGTCTAATGTAGTCCTCGTTACCGCAACGATGAAATGCGGCTCTGCGACCTTTGATACGGTTCGCCAAGGCAAATTAAATTTGACGGCTGAGAAATGCATGACTACCTACTAGTTCTACAGCCTTGTCAAGGTCTTTGGGGCCATTAAGTGCATTAAGTGCCGTGATAGCCTCGTTGCCCATTCTTGTGGTTCGCCTCGAAATTTCCAAACCATTAGATTGCCCCGTGGGTGAGTGTATATCATACCCAACAGGTTGCCTCGAACCTTTCGTGGCGACCGAGGGACTCCAGCTTTATATGATTTGTTACCCGCCCACCCACCTCAGTCGATTATGCTCTCCTTTCCGAAATATAGCTTTCCGAAATAGAAAAAGCAATAAAAGACGTATGCATTGCTACGTCCTGCAGCATAATATTCTCTCGACCCCTAGAATATCAGACCGCGTTCCCACAGGACTTTGCGAGTGATCTCTTCGCCTCTGGCTAGCTGTGACCTGGATGGCTAATACCGTACAGACGAAGGAACAAATTACTTGGAAGTTGGATACGGCGCCAATCAGCATAATCACTACATCTTTAATCTCCAATTTCCCGTGCGCCCTATCTTTAATGAAGGCATATAAAGTAATCTACATCCTCTCAACGGCACTGGTCGGGGTACATTAACTTCGCCAAGCAAGGCAACAGAGATTCAAGCTTTACTCCTATTCTACTGCATGCGCACCAGGAGGATGATGCCCGGCCGCTATGAAGTTGCCAGATTCAGATAAGGATCCAATGGATGGCTGAAATTGACTTGCAGCCTCATGCCAACCCAGTCTCGGAATCGGACGACATTTCTTGCCTATAGGGTTCCTATTGGCAATTGATGGGAGCGTACTGAAATTACAAGACAGAAGACGATTTTCCAAGGCCTCGTCGGTGTGCATGATTTCCCTTTCCTACAGGAGTTATGCATTAGACTACCACACTAATCTGCATACAACGACAGATAGAGAAGTTGGAAACCGTGAACGTGGAGCAGAGCCTTACTTCACCTTTTCGACCAGCGGTACTTCCTGGACGGCTGCTTGTTGCTCACTGCAGCCTCGGACCGCTCGACATTCTGTCCATGTTGGCTGCCGGAGGATATCTAGCCTTGGGATTTGTTGAGGTGAGATGGATAATTGAGGAAAAGACCATCAAGTTGTAGCCCAAGCGCTAGCTATGAATTGCATTTGGGGGTTACGTTGGGTTCTTGATTTCACCCAGAGTGTAATAGAAACAATGTCAATTTTGCTAAGGGAGCGATGGGTATGAGGTCCGAGGACTGATCATAGGCCACATGTTCTGATCCACTTCCTCCATCATACCACTGGTCCATTACATACTTCGGGAACCGAAAGGCATCAGACCCTCTAGGAGGGTCTTGTGCTCGCTATGACAACATTACATGAGTCACACACAGCAACCTGGACCTATAGCCATACTGCAGGCAGCAGCCTGTAAGGCTACGGAAGATTGGCAGTGCTGCCTTTATATGCCTGAAGCTCTGGTCAGGAGAGGATTTCCGTGGAGAAGAGGACAAGGCTACGAGCGTGGCTCAAATTTCTGGCAATTGTCAGCATCTTGAAGGCTTGCGATCTCATCGTTGTCATTAACCTCATTGGGTATCTCTCCGTGTGCCATGAAGACTGGCAAAGACCTTTGCGATACTACACACAGAGACTGATGAGAACCCCTCCGATTCAGGACCATTCAACAAGTCAGTGGAACCTCGACTGGGTACTGTTACAAGAGATTCCGCCGCAGTGCCACAGCAATAGCTGTATACATGATCGTCGATAAGGTCAATTCGCCACGGCTGTCCGGATTTGAGTTATACAAATACCTTTCGTTAGCACTGGGGTCGACAGTGCGCCTCTCATGGCCAGTCACATTCTGCTTTCCCGTTTGTTGTCGAATGGTATAAAAGTATTGGGGCTTCATTTTATTTTTGCATTTACCTTTCCGCTATGCCTTTTATCTACCAATCAGTTCGCGAGGTGCAAATTTAAAGATCAATTCTTATCGCAATGTATGAACTTCACATCGTCTTAGCACAAGTTGAATTATAGGGCTGAAGTATAGGATGAATGATCACACAGCGGATTATGCATGATCAGAAGCATCGGCATAGCTTGACATCATTTCGTAACGCTTGTTCTTTTCCTCCGCAATGATTTACGAATGGCCAGGTGCATTATTCTGCCTATGGCGCAATCACGAAGAAGCAGTTACACCACTATGGGATTGCTCATCGCGAGCATTTGACAAAGTAGAAAAGCTAGTACATCGCAGTTTCACGCATTCCTTGCCGGCCATGATTGCGAATGTAACAAAATCTTCTCCAAGATATCATTGGGAGTCGTTGCTCGATCGAAAGTCCCGGTTTTGTGGGGAATGAAGCCCGTCACCGCATTTTGACCGCTGTGACCTCAAGGCTTGAGGACTGTTTACAAATTACGCGCATCTCCGTCCTAAGACTGATGAATCGGCTGCTAGCGAAGCGGGCAGGCAACCTGAAAAAGTCTATGACGCATCTATCCATCTCCGGTATCTCATATTCTGGCAAGGCACTCGTCTCAGGGGTTTCTACCGAGGTACAGCCGAGACGAGTACCAAGTTTGCAAGGACATCGGATAGCTTTTTCGGCTGCTAGCATACCCGTTCAGCGGCTTTCTTCAGACGCACGGTATAGGTATTCAGCATCTCTTCAGATCAGTCTACAGTAATGTGGATTTCCGCCAATCAACGTACAAGGCTAGTTTTGAGTGTTGAATACGAACAAAGAGTGGTGAGGCTGGGGATCAGCAAACAATCCTGCCCAATCACGGGCGTTCCGAAGAGAATTCGTACGTTTTTCTTCTAGTAACGCCAATGGTCATCATCGTAGCTAGTATGTTACGTACAGGGGACTGGCGAACGACATGGCCTATATCCTCGGTATGGTATACGTCCTACGGTGGTGCTACAAGGATACTGGCTTAGGATAGCATGGGCTGCTTTCACGAATGACGCTTATATCCGATTTTTGACACGGGTATCCGACGGAGTTGAAAAGCTACATACGGCTCATGTCGATACGAGCTTTCCGTCAGTGTGAAATTCGCTTGAAGAAGAGTATGGACTCACCGGCCAATGAGACTACAAAAAGCATACATTAAGACACAAGCGAGAAGTAGTGACACGCTCACATTACAAAGCATCGGGCACTTTGCCCCATCTAAAATGAGAGGGTATGCAGCATCAAAGATGACTCCCTCTCAGATGCTAAGGTTACATTCTCAATTCGCTCACTTCGTGTCAGATTTGCCTCGCGGATTAGAGGTACACCTGATTTTTCATGTCAGCTCTAGACCGTTCACGCCCGAGACCTTCAGCGAATAGTCACTCTTTGCACGAATACGATATGTCAGCACAAGGCAAAGGCGCTGTGACTTATGTTTTCAAATCTCCACGGCAACAAGTATGTATGTGCCCATTTGGACCAAGCAACAGGCGTTTCAGGCGAAAATGATGACCGTACGACTCCTCTCATTACCACCCAAATCAACACGGCAACGCAAATCCAAGTTATCATGTGCTTACAGCCACTGAAACATGATGACTCAAGGCGTGCCTCTAGAGTCGTGAACCGGAAACTTCACGAGCGCGATTAGCCAGCATAGATGCATGGCAGAGATTTGGTGTGGATCGCAAGCCACTGTCGCACGGCCAAGATATGCGCGAGTATGCATACCTTATGAGTCTAGTGCACGCATATCTATGTGACGAAATGTGACGAATAGGCTGACGTATTCTGCGTTGCAGAGCGACTGGGGTGACCGAGACGGAGTATTACTTCAATGTTAGCTCAACACGGCTAGACACTGTACGGTGAGTGCTCCAGAAATTCTGGATAATGTCGGCACACGTGTTAGCCTGGGAACATGAGAGCGGGAAGGCTCAGGCTTTCACGCGTTGGGCGGAAAGGGGCGGCCAACTACAGTCTTGACTGTCACTTTTAGCAAGACGGATCGAAACGCTGTATCACGCCATCGCAGGTGCTCCAGTCTGGAAATCTGAAGATGGGAAGGAGCTAGAGAAACGAGCTTTATGCCTATAAGCACGTGGGTTGGCTACCGCCATTGTTTACCAAGTCCGGGAATCTGCTATGACTGGAGGAGGGTTCCGGACGCCAGCAGCCATTACGCCCCACACCGATGGCAAAACAGACTTTCAGATTCAAGTACACGATGTGAGAGAGATTTCAGTCACTAGTGGCTTTCCGTTAGGCAGCAGCGACGCACTATGCGAGCAAAATTCATATTGAACGTCGTCAAGCTGGCGCCTGAAGCAACTTTTCTCAAGCCACAACACACTCGATCTATGGGATGTCTCTATGATTGGCCGCCTGCCTCAATGACCTGTGGAAGCTTCCAACCAAACATAGCGGGAACATGGCAAAATAAAAACTGATTTTTGAGGTGGCAAGTGCACAATGCAAAGCGGTCAACGGTGGCGGGAATGGTGGCAACGTCAGCAATATATGTTGAGTTCCAAAATTCTCATTCGTCCATTTCTATAGCTGCAAGGGAGCTTTAATCCTCGATGCACAAGGGGAAGGCTACGCTGGTACGACATCCCCAACTTTATGGGCACCTTGATCACACGCAATCATGCATTCATCTCGGTCATTGCTTGATGATAGATTGCCTCGGTCAACGAATCTGAGATCTGAAAAGACTTCATTCCACGTCACCGGCAAGCGAGTCCACAATGCAAAGCTTCTGTCGATAGCCGTATGCATAGATACCGAAAGAAGTTGTGTGACATTGGTTGGGTATCGACGGATATGTAGGTAAATCCGGGTCTACGACTTCTCCGCGTCAGCCTCACGTGACACTGTCTAATGATCGTCCTGCATACACCAAGGTACCGAAGTCCTGCATCATACCGTTTGTGCATCTTGATATACTGCAGCCTCATGCTCCCAAAAGTAATCTTCTCGTAATGTTGCGAATTCCAAAAATGCCCTAGCGTAGAAAAAGACCTTTTCTACCCTCAGTGGGCACTCCATTGAAACAATGTGCGCCAGAAGAGATAGCGATGCTGAATCAAAACTAGTCTCATTCATACACTCCCTCTCATCTTCCCATTTAGATACACAGAAACAGTGGTCAAGCAGTCATATTAAGCCTGTTCTGAAACTTTACTAAGATTTGGCAAGCATTGTCTATCAACGTTATATATATCCATTTTTCGAAATAGAATATCCTTTACTTCTCTTTGCAGGCAGTCAGTCTTCGTGGGCATATTATCAGCACTGGTAAAGAGGGAGAAAAGACATCGACCTCGCAGAATGACGCAGATGAAGGCCTAATAGAATATCGCAAGATCGATCCCAGATCTAAAAGATCCTGTCATAGGCGCGATGAGAGGTGCAAGACACAACAAGTAAGCTGTTTAGAATCTTTATACGCATGATGTTGTTTTTATCAATACTCTTGCCTGCATGCTTCCACGAGTTCTAGTCGGTGCGAAGCGGTGACAATGAGCTGTGGGCAAGGCCCTACTGATCACACCTCCAATCTCCTTCTCTCATCTCCTCTCATCTCCTCATCTCCTCACCTTTCAACAACTCATCCCATTCCCCCCTCCTCCCCCCTTCAAACCATCCAAACCCATCATAAAAGCCTTCATCCAAACCCCACCCACCTACCCATCCATCCATCCATCCATCCATCCAGTACCCTCCAAATCTCCAAATCTCACACCAAACACAAATACGAATACAAACTCCATATCACACTCTCTTCGTGTCTCGCCCTCTCTCTTCTAGATGTCATCTCCTTAGAATTACTCTCTGGTATCCTATCTTCGCTTCTGACTTGTTAGAGAGGAAGCGGGATGGGTGAATTGGATTGGGTGTTTTTTTTGGTAGGGAGGATGGAGGGAGGAGGGTTGGGAGGGTGGAGAGGTGGAGATGGGGGTGGGGAGAGGTGAGGATGGGATGGGGGGTTTGGGGAAGGAGGGCTGGGGGTCTGTGATGGGAAGGGAGGGGAGGGGGTGGATTAGTAGGGGTGAATTTTGTGATGAGGAGGGAGGGGGAGGTGGTGGGTAAGAGGGCGGATTAGTAGGGGCTTATCAAAGAAGATGCGAAAAGGGTCTTTAGCGTTAGTAGAGCGGGTGGATGGTTCGATGGGTAGGGACTCTCGGGCGGGATTTTGGTGGATTTGGGGGTTTGGATGGGAAGTCTGAGGGACAATTTCCTGTTATATCATCGAGTGTTGTTACAGTAACAAGGGGTATCTTCGCTCCTCCAATCTTTCCACACCTCCAAACACTCCCTCTCTAGCCCAACATCGACGCAACCATCCCCAACCAACTCAATCAATATACCCACCCCCCCCATCATCCCCCCCACCATCATAATCCTCCCCCCCATCATCGCCCCCATCGTCAAAATACTGCTCCGCGTTATAATCACCTCCATCCTCATCCTCATCGTCATATGCATCATCCACCTCCTCCCCCATCAACGGATCGTCTTCGTCCGGATCTCTGGGCGCTTTCTCTTCGCCTTCGTCGCCGGAACCTTCGGCGTCTTCGGTGGCTTTTTCGTAGCCGGGGATTGTAAGGGTTTTGTGCTTGGCGCTGCTGCTGGGTTCGGTGGTGCCGTTTGTGGTTGTGGTGGTGGTGCTGGTGCTGGGGTCGAGGGTGGAGTGGAGTTCTTTGGGGAAGAATTTGAGTACTGGCGTCGTTTGCAATATAAGTGATGTGAATCACATGGCTCTCGCTCTGGCTCCTTGTATATGCGCCAATGGCAAAGGGTTTGAGATAGGCGCAGAAGACTTACCGTAGGGTCTGGTATCCAGCTTGGGAATCATCCTGCTCTTCTTGGTATACCTCTGACTATATTTAGGCATCCCCTCGAATGCATTGAATGACGCGGCAGGCTTGTTGGGCTTCTCCCCTTGTTTCGTGACTCGCACATTCTCTCCTAGTATTGTATATAATGGTCCGTTGTGTATGCTCTCCCGCAGAGCTCTGAAGCGGGCGATCTGGATCTTCTCTGTTTCTGTGAGGGGCTTCGGCGTTGTAACTTTGTATTTCTGAACACCGGTCAGTGGTTTCTCAAGGGATTGGATAGAGTAGTTCGTACGGGGTAAAGAGGTGTTGGCTTGGGCTTGCCGTACTCCAGCTCTGGGTCATAGGGGACTTCTTGTCCGCCGATGCGGTAGACGTCTGGCTGCCCTTCTTTCTTGATACGTGACCCGCCTTTTACGCCAGCGTATTTGGGTCCCATCTTGAGTCTTCGACAGTCTGCGCTCGTGTGGGTGGGAAAAGAGACATCAAAGATCTGCAGCCGAGGTGTGACCGGAGTTTTACCGATTTCTTGGCGAAATGATAGCGATAGCGGACACTATTCCGTCCTACTTCATTATCGTCAACGGTGAGAGTGTTTGATCATATGTTTGGTGTCAATGTTGCTCCAGTGATAGCGTTCCTGATGGCAAAAGCTTTTGAACTTGGGCGCTCTTGAAAGATGCTGCTCGATTTTCCATATCGATATATTCTTTGCCGCCTGGAGTAATATCCAACAGAGACTCCTGCCATCCCTTTGACTCCCTTTGGTTGTTGCATCTCTCCTGCATAAGATTGATCCCACTGGCTTTACTAGCCTTCTTGGCCGATTCATGCTACAACGTTTTCCTTGTGATCAATATTGTTATCACACGGCTACGCAGGCGCATCAAGGCTATGCCCCGTCGGTTCATGAACCTGGTAGAGTTTAGATGGAATACCATCGTATAATACTCCTATGCTTAATGATCTACCGGAAGCTTGAAGCTGAGCCAAGGATCATCGTACAATTCTTTTGCACTTGAACGCTCTTCTGGTAGCCACTTAAGCATCTTGGAGGCAAATTCGATGAATAGTCGCTTATCTTCGCCTTGAAGGAATGGTGTCAGGTTTGAAAAGGTAAATGTGTCCGAGGGTATGAGTTGTGGATATTTGAATTCACCTGAAAAGAGGAATCATAATCAGCGAAGATCACAATCATTGCTCCCAGCACTGTGCCCACCCTTCGCAGTGTAGAACTCAGAAAGTGTTGCGCTGTCTGCTCGATCTAGTAGTGCTCGTGGTGGCGGACCAAGTAGACCGATCATCTGAGCTAAATGTACTTCGCGAGAGTATAGGTCGCTCCCCGGCCCGAGCCCATTGAGGAGTGAAATGTTTTGCAAAAGCTCCCATAGCTGGGTAACAAATCTGAAATTAGCGGCATTACGCGGCTTGCATCAGAAGTCACGTACCACCATCCCAAGGTTCCAGATATCGGCGCTGTATGTCCAACTTGCCTTTAATAAAACCTCTGGCGCGCAGAATTGCTCAGGTTGGATTTCATGAGAATGAGGAGTTGGGACATTGCCAAAGACAGCAGCACCAAAGTCACTGATCTTCAGCAGTCCAATGCCTTTCCTCAAGCCACCGAAATCGGGCTGCGACTGGTATATAGGATGCCCGTCGACTTCTTTGAAATGAGGTAGGTTTGCTTTCTGTTGGCGAACATAATCAGTAATGACTGACCGATCCTCAAAGCCTAATAAGAGATTATCGGATTTGAGATCTTTTGTTGTACTGTTAGCCGGCCCCGTCTTGCAGCATATTTGGTGCATACCAGTATGAATGATATGACATTCGGAGTGGAGAAAGTCGAGACCCCTCAGAACGAGCCTTAAGAAGGCTTTGACGATGATTGGTGACAGCCCTACAGTTCGAAGATGTTGACCTACAAGCCAGAGTGGTTCTCTCAACGGTTCGAAAACCATTCCAAGATGCTCACCAAAGGACCCCGAAATTGTGAAAGAGTCCTGAATCAACCTAACATTGGAACGACCTTCGTGTGCCGTCTTGATGTGGGAAATATGCCGTGACATCTCCAGCTCATCCTTGGCCGATTTCCGATCTTCTTCGAAGCAATTGGTGATTTTGAGCGCCACGTAACGTTTGGCTTGCCATGGCCAACTAGAATCTCTTATTACCAGCTGTTTACCAAGGGCACCGAACGAACCGATTCATGTCCTGAGCCAGCCACACCGTTGAACCGGTCCCCCAGCCGAGCTTTGAGATAATCTGATACTTTTGGATGATGTCTCCGATGCGCGCTGGATAAAACCGCCTTGAATCGTAGTCAGGGTTTCGTTCCTCGTCAAGAAGTGTGTCGAAATTTCGCAGTGGAGGGTTGGTATCCATGACGGGATACATTCGCGACGAGAATCGCCTCAGCGCAAGCGAGAGAAGAGAGCGATAACGTAACATAATGAAATTATTTACAACAGTATGCTGTATGGTATCAGAGAAACGAAATACCGGCAGACGTAACGGGCGGTATGATACATGGCGATCACTGGGTGGGAAGCTAACACTTTTTCCAGTAGAAATCAATGAGAATCGGACAATTCATCAGGGAAGTCCGCATACATTGGCAAGTCTGTGCTGCAATAACTCAGTCAGTATTGATCTCTGGCCCACCAGCTTCATACCATCAGCGTTTGAGAAGCGTTCTAAAATACATCGTTCTGATTGAACTGTTGACTAGAAATTTGGCAATCTGAGATTGCAATTAAGGTAGGCAGAACAGCTATTCTTAGACCAGTTTTCGGCAAGCAAGGCGGCCCGAGATCCTAGACCAACGCTAGCATACGGTGTTCCATTCACACAGAGTGGCTCTCAAACGCCATGCCGGAAGTTTCCCTTCGCTGGTGACATCCAAGGATAACACCTTGCCAATGCAGTCACGCAGTACGCCCACATCGCCCGATTCAAGAGATTTGCGGCGGAGAGATTGGGCATGATCGAGGCCTGATGCAGTCCCAAATGGTTGACCTGTGTGATATCTGGAATTGAGGTCAGATTCAGACCTTTGTGCTGAGTGGTATTGGAAATGGCCGTTCCTGCACTATTCGGCCAGGTGCACGCCCACCTCGAAGAAGTACTCAAAGACCCAACCAAGGCCCTGGATGAAAAGTTGCTCGAGAGCATCGACCGGCAAGTGACAGGTTCGAAGGGTTGATATCCGCTCGAAAGGATTTAAATGCTAAACCTTCCGCAGAAGCTATCCAAGAGTCGGAGCGAGATGAATTCCTTAACCAGCTTTCCGCCCTACTCCCATCGCTACAACAGGATCCTACCCCGGTCACTAATCTCATACAGACTCTGATAACTTCCTCCCACGAGTATGACTTCTCCAGCGTTCTCTCAATCACACCCTCTGTTGACTTCCTTGCTGGGCTTATGTCTCCAATATCGGGGGTCAACCTAACCGTGCTATCTCTGCTAGAGAAGGCTAAATACCACAAGAGTGATATCGGGATAGTGGCTGGGAAGGCAGATGTTGTGGGGGCCATGATCCGATTGTGGCTATGTACTCCGGATACTGCAGTCGCAGGACAGGCACATGACGTGCTTTTGACTTTGTTGTTGGCCGATGTCAATGGGGACTCTATCCCTGAGAACGAACGTGGTATCGTAGACCGTGGCCTACTGTGGCGGAGAATCTTCCGGGACAAGGACATCTATGGATCCATATTTGCTACATGCAGCCTCTCGACAGCAGAGCAACAAGGGCAGCTTAGCAAACGAGACAAGACGGTTGCGCAGGCGAGGTTGTTGGACATGCTGCTTGACATTGACTGCGAGGCAGTCCGAACATCCCAGCTACCGGAGATTGAGGAGCGATACGGGGTCAGTACTGGCGGACTTTTACATTTCGCTGCCATACATATGGTGGACTTCCGGGAAGACGTGCTGATGCACATCACGTTGCTCGAGTTCTACGCCAAATATCTGAGCGCGGAAGGTTCAAAAGTATCAACATCGCGGGATTATCCCCTTCAATTTCTGCAAACCAGTGGACTTCATAAGCGCACAATGGACTTTTACTTGAACCCTGATAATCAAGATCCAATGGACCTGGCTCTCCTTTACGGTCCCTCGGCTAACTACCTTGCAGTCTACTGTTCTTATCATCCTGAATATATAATAAAGCAAGAAGGTTTAGTCACTGCGGTTCTTACGCGCCTGACAAAGGTCCTCCAAACTGTGACCCGGGGCCAATGGGCGCAGGGGCAGGTGCCTAATCATGACCTGCACGTTCTGGCATCTCTCCCTCGTGCAAGTCTCATCCCACAGAGTGGAGACTCGCCACTATTCCATTTGCCTGCTAAGACGGCCAGTCCGAGTGTTTTCAACGCATTGGCTCATATCTTCCACGGCGCCCATGGTACCACCACGGTACAGAACCAGGAGAAGGCCGTAGCCAAAGCTCTTTACGTCTTGTACATGGATAGATCGCCGACTTTCTGGACTCAACTTGTGAGCGCTGCTGAAATTGTAGCGGTCAAAGAAGCCGCACTAGCAGCTATCTCCTTGATAGGTGCCGTCATTACCGCGCAATGGGCCCAACTCCCAAGCAACCGGTCATCACCGAAGAGACCATTTGACTTACCGACAGAAGAGAACCTAGCCCAGAGGTGTGGCGTCCCTTCACTTCCGTCGTCTGGTATCGCTGCCATTATGAGCGAACCCGCGCTCGGGATAGTCGTGCCCTACCTCATGAAGCCCGCCCAGACTTTCAGTAATCTGGTGGGAGGAGGCAAGGGCGATGTCGAAAGTGCCGCTTACAGAGTTGCTGTTGCAAAGCATGGTGTCCTTGTACTACTCCATCAGGAGCTGAAAGGATGGGTGGGAACTCACCCTGACGCGCGGGACATGGTGGCTACCGTTGGCAGGCGTGTGGCGCAAGGACCCATGGGTGGGACCAGCGAGGTTGGAGGCCGGATTGGAACCATGGAGCTCTGATTCAGTCCAGAAGAGATGCTAGAGACGTTATAAATGCCATTCGTGGACAGTCAAAGTTGCAAACAACGACATATTCGAGATCTAGCCCCTTGAGCCACCCATCTATGGCCAAGAAAGGCAAACAAATGCCGATTCAGGCGGAGGCAACAAGATCCTTTGGTTATCCGGTGGGTTGAACTAAGCAGTAATGCTCGGTCACGGGACCCTAGTATTTGCCAAAATAGGTAGGTGGAGGTTTATCACCATGGTGCGGTACCGGCTGGAAGCCCGTATTTATCTTTAGATACCCAAGCACTATCTGATATTTTTACCCACGACCTATGTTCCTGCGGGTAGCCGTTACGTCCAGGAAGATAGCAATAGCTTAGCCCATCTCCGAATCAAAAATCCTTATGATACCAAACATTTCATCCTCATGATACCAACGATACCAACAAGTCTTCTCCCCGCACCACGATAACCAAACAAATCACAAGATACGAGCCGTACCTGAAAACCCAATCTACACCCACTAACTTCACCACACATGATAACATCCATCCTTATCACTCATCCTCCATTCTTCACACCCCAAACCCATCGTGCAAAAACATCATCCACCACCCCTGCCCCTCCCCCTCTTCTCTTCTCCTCTTCTCCTCTTCTCTTCTTTTCTTCCATATCCATATACATATCCATATCCCTATTCATATTCCCATTCACATTCCCATCCATATTCCCATCCCCATCCACATTCACCCTAAACATAATCTCACATGCAAAACGCAACGATGGTAGCTTACCCCATCGAGAAGAAACGCCAATTGAGAATATATAAAGAAGGAAATGACGGGGTGATTCTGTATGGTAATAGTGGACTGTACTTATTCATTGTCATTCCTTTCCCACTCCCTTCCCACACCCGCTTTCCCCCCAGTTCATACTTCCCATGATATCCCCATAAACCTCTTCAAGACCTCGTTCAAAGTAGTGGCATAATAAGTCAGAGTCCGACAAACACCTCTTCAATCAACAGCATCGATCGGCTGATCAAGGAAAACAATATGCAAAACCATCGCAGTATGTTGGGCGCTGACAGCTTGCGAGGTATGACAAGTGATGGGCGCGCTGAAGGACTTACTTACTAACTTTGTGATATGGGGTTATGGAGAGGGATTTGGTGGATGATGTTGCTGCTGAGGATGGTGTGGTGTGGATTTCTATGTTTTGATTGTTGGTAATTTGGTTGATCTTCGGGAGGATATGGGGATTAGTTCTAGGGACTTGGCTATGGCCACTTCTTGGTTCGCTTGGGTAGGATTTCTTGACGGGTTGGTTGGATGTGGGCTATGGGCTATGTGATTACGGAGGGATCTTGATCATAAGGATATAGTTCTGATGGTGTGTCTTGTAGCTTCAGAGAAGTGCTTGCTGGGCCATCTTGTCTCTTTGGACTCTGAGCACTCACTCCAAGAAAACGGGGATCTATATAAGGTAGTGACCACGGACCCAAGTGGGCTACCCAGGACACGATGTTATTCGCCGCAAGCCATTGGCTGCGTAAAATTAATTGCTTGATTGCGGTGTTGTGTGTCCGACTCGCGATCCATCATTAAACGCTGAGATATAGTACATTGGTGTGTCTTTGAGCGCCGATCGTCGACCGCAACATAATAAATGGCCTTACACTGAGGTAGCCCAGGGAAGGTTGGTTTGAGAAGCTGGTATGACTTGGAAGCGGGATGTATAAGGCTTTGGATTATGTTGGGTATTGTCAGTGACTTGCGGATATGCGATATATGAGTCTATGAACCTTGAAGATGCGCAATTCGCACGTAATGAAAGCCAGAATGCAGGCAATGTGCTCTAGTGTGATGTAATCAGCAGCAGTTAATAAGTCATGTAGATATTGAGACAAGGAGATGGTTGTGGGATAGGTGACCGTAGTTAGCATTCGTGCCACATACTACATTGGGCATGAAGACTACCATACATAGTCATGCATGACATCTTTTAAGTCATCTTCGGATCACCAGACAGCGGACTGCTGCAATCTGACCTTGTCCACCAATTCTAACGTCTCGTCAACAACAAAATTGGGGTCATCGTGCTGGATAAAGTGTCCACATCCCTTTGCTTGGATGGGACCCTTACTCCGATCTTGGCCGGTCAATTTTGCGAGACCTTTGTTGTATGAATCCCATGCTGGATTCGAGTGCATCATGGACAAGCTCTTCGGTGTTCCCATGGTCTTTAGACTCTCTTCGGCAAAGGCGTCAAAGTCATGTCCTACCACAGTCACCCATGGTCGGTTTCCATCCGTACCCAGCATGGGACTGTCACTATGCGGCAGCAGGTCTGCTAGGTTGCGCCGGCTGAGCCCCTCCTTATTGCTTACAGATGGATGGAATATGGCAGCGAATCTTGAACGTTGTTGCCGAAGGATCTCATCTGTAACTTCGTGCGGAAGGTCTGCTGGTCTTCGAATGTCTGTAGTGTCTGGGTTCGGCCAGAAGTCAAAATCGGAGTTGGCTATGATCGGGTCTAGAAGCAATAGGGCGGCTACAGGATATGTTTGGGCATATATTCGAGCGATGGCGCAACCGATCGAATTAGCTACCAGAACAAGTCGAAGATCCTCTGCTCTCACACACATCTGTTCTTTGACTACGCCCTCGACAAGGTAGTGAAGATCTTCGGCGGCATCCGCACAGTCATGGCCATGGCCCTCCTCTCGGCCTTCATCCTGCGGATCTCGATCTTCTGTCGTCCCTTGGCCGTAACGATCGTACGACAACAGAGATGGAGATCCGGCCGCGGTACCTTTGCGTTGCCGCATCACGCCTGCCATGACCCGGATCCAGGAGGTTCGGTCGGTCATGAGTCCGTTCAGGAACACCACTAGGATATTATCGCTGGTCCCATGCGCGTAATTGTAGTGAATAGAGGCGCTGGGTTTGTGAGGGAGGACTATTGTTTTGGAGGCCGTTGGAGCAAGTTCTTTGGGGATCATAACGGCCGGTTCCATTTTGGTAAGGCTTGATAAGTCTCAAAGAAGTCACAGGGACTCTGCTGTATACAGCGCAAGTAGAAGGACCGGTACTGCAAGTATCCTACGTCTGTACGAGTCGACGATCTTAACGTCGCTGCTGGTTCGGTACATTATACAAATCTGTAGGAAATAAGAGGCTCGTGTTGACTGCGCAGGGAATGTGGCTTCATTATCAGAGATTTTGACGAGCTTTGGGTGAAGATATTTGCAAAACACTCCAAGTTAGGAAGATGCGAGATGAAGTCTTCCATACTTCAGTATATGTTTGACGGAGCATCACATGGAGACTGATAGGCAGTCATCAGCGCTAGCCCCATCTAGCGTGGATTTGTTGCTCATCGCCGCTTCTGGCTTGCCCCTCCAACTCTACCAACAACATCCGCCTACTTCGCTGAACTATCCCCCAACACAGCACCTCTACTAGAACAGCTATGAACATCATCCACTCCACCCTCGATACCCTTCGCGACCGCTGGGCGCCCATTTCCCACACCTCCACCTTCCGCAACACCGGTCAAGTGACACCCGAAGAGTTCGTCCTCGCAGGCGACTACCTCGTCTACAAGTTCCCCACATGGGCCTGGTCCGACGCCTCCTCGCCTGCAAAACGTGTCGCCTACCTTCCGGCCGGCAAGCAGTATCTCATCACGCGCGGCGTACCCTGTCATCGGCGGCTGGATGACAACTTCGCGGGCGATGCGGGGCAGGATGAGGCGATGGTGCAGGATGGGTTTCAGGCGGGAGCTGGGGCCGGGGAGGCTGGAGGTGAAGATGATGGGTGGTTGCGCACGGGAGGGTTGGCGGCTAGTCAGGAAGCGAGGATGAGGGATGTCAGGACGGTGGATGAGAGTGGGGAGGTGGGGGAGAGGGAAGAGGAGGAAGAGATTCCGGATATGGAGGATGAGGATGACGACGAGGAAGCTATCATCAGAGACCCCAAAGGTGGAGGGACTGCTGCGTGAGTGTCTACCTCCGTCAATAGCGGATCATGAACCGTCGTACAGATTCATGTTTCGTCAACGCTACAAGCTGACACCTACTCCACCAGGCCGCTACGAACATACACCCTCTACATAACCTACACACCCTACTACCGCACCCCCCGCCTCTACCTCTCCGGCTACCTCGCCCTCTCCGAGCCCCTCCCCCCGCACCTAATGATGGAAGACATCGTCGGCGACTACGCCGACAAAACCGTCACCCTCGAAGACTTCCCCTTCTTCGACGCCGGCGTCAAAATGGCCTCCATACACCCCTGCAAACACGCTTCCGTGATGAAAGTGCTGCTCGACAGGGCCGATGGCGCGCTCAAGATCCGATTGGAGAAGATGAGGAGGGGGGAGAGGGGGAGAGGTGTGGTGGAGAGCGGTATGGAGGGGTTGGTCGATACGATGTCTGCGGCTCGGATAGCGGAGCGGAAGGGGGTGGCGGCTGGTACGGCTGCGGCTGGTGGTGCGGGGGGGGACGAGTGGGAGGTTCTGCAGCATGAGGGGGGAGGCGGGGAGGAAGACGAGGTAGCTATCAGGGTGGATCAATACCTGGTCGTGTTCTTGAAGGTACGTAATTTGGTTCCTGGCCCTCAAGCGAATGTACTGATCCGGGTGGCAGTTCATGGCTTCGGTCACACCGGGTATCGAGCATGATTTTACCATGGGTGTCTGAGGTTTCCCTCTATCTAGAATGAAATTACCGCCTATGTTTGATACGAGAAACACGAAGGCGTTGGGTTCGGCGTATCTGGGGTGGGGAACAAACACAACACAACACAACACAGTAGACGTGGCGTTTTTGGGGCGTCAGTGCAACATCCAAACTATCTATAGCGGGGCTTCGTCAACTGAATTATGTATCACTTTGGAATTCGAATTTATTTCATCACTCGTGTATTTCGTCATCAACACGACATGCAAAGACACTATCTATTCAGCTTGCGTTCGTGACTATGCTCATAACTACGAATTCATTGGTGATTGGTGATTGGTGATGTTGATAGTAAATAGTAATATGTTAGATGGAAGAATACACTACCCATTCATGCCTGCCAGCCATATCTCTCTATCGTACGTAACCTTGACGGAAAATTTCACTTTACATATCATGCATACATGCACGGCTTGGGTTGTCCAGCGGAAGTTGTTGTAAAGACACCGTGCTAGTCATATAACATATAACATATGAATTCCCAACAAGACTAACGAATAACGAAGGTCTTTCTATAAATGTAGGGGGTGGTTGATATTGATATTGATATCGATACCCACAACGCATCCATGCCGAAAAGATAAGGTATACTTGTATCTATGTATCCACCTTAAAATCGACAAAAATCCCTCAAGCTTCCCACGTCAACAGCACCGAAGCAACCCTCCCGTAATCCCCGCCCATCAAAGCTATCTTCCTCTCTCCATATATCCCCCTCAAATACTGATCCTCTCCGCTCTGCCATCTTTGACCGTAATCTGCAATACAGCAAGGGAAATGAAGCAGCGTATGGACGGCGCCGGGCGCAAAATCACTCTTCAGGTCAGCTATCGAGATCGCTATAGGTAGCGGGTATATGCCTTCGGGTGCGGTATGCTGCTTGAATGGCATATTAGGTGTTCTTTTGTAGGAGACGATAGCTGGGTTGGCAGTCGGCTAGGTTATGGGCGAAGGTATTTTTGTCAACGCGTTTCTTTTCCTCCATTTGATCGGGATCGTTAGTTAGGCTTTTCCCCATGATCGTTTAGGGCGGATGGAGTTCTCGAGACTGAGATAGGGTCCGAGCGTAACAGGTTTTGAGTAAGGGTCGCGGAGATTGCGTAAAATCTTCAATTCATATGATGATGGCACTCAGCTACAGGCGGATGCGAAGGCTTTCGCTGTCAACGCTTTGCTTTTCCTCAATTCGACCAGGATCTTTGGCTGAGCTTCTTTTTGCTGATTGGATGTCGTGGGTGACTTCTTGAGCCTGTGAGAAATGCATTCGACTCGAATCATAGAGGGACTGAAAGATTATTATAGTAGGGTGGACTGGTTTATAAACCTCAAGCATGAAATTTAGAATAAGTTTTATAGTGCGTGTATTGTAGTATTCAGTGAGTAAGGTTGGCTATAGTTATATATCAGCGAAAGCTGTCGTCAAAGTTCATGTTGAGAGAGAATGAAAGAAATGCCTCGATAAGTCGTTCGTCTCAAGTAAAAGAATGTAAGGATACCCAAAGTAAGTACTATAACAAAATTCCATCAAGCGGCGGCATACTTCTGTCCCACGGCGCTGAGACCATTCCCATTCGTCAAAGACTTGCCAGACACCATGAAGTAAGAATATCGTGCAATCCCAGCCTGCCCGTCCAGCCACGGTAGCGCCGCTGCCAAGAACGCCTGTTCATCTCCACCCTTGCATTGGAATTCGGTAACCCAGACTGGCCTGCCTTGAGCATAGGACATTGCCTTCTGCATATATGATATGAAATCTTTGGGATCTGACCCGTACCAATGCACTGGGACAAAATCGATGGTGCAGCCAGAGCATTGTTGTAGGAAGGGCTTGAGCCAACCGTCGAGTCCCTGACCGGATTTATCGCTACTGCTGACGGCTGGTGCGCCAAGTTTCACGTTGCCACTGGCATACTTATCCATATAATCCTTGTATGTTGCGACAGCGGAGCCGACATCCATGGCGGTCCCGCCATATTTGGGAAGCATGTCAGGCTCATTGAATGCCATCAGATAGTGCGTACCAGAGCCTCTGGTCGCAGCGCTGACATCGTCTGCCCAAGTGCTAGTCATCTTCTCGGCGTTGCTTTTCAGCATGGGTACGAATTGAAAGTTGGAAGGAAGACCGCCGTTGGGGGTGGTGGGCTTCGAGCCCCAGTTGTAACCCCAGGTGATCTTGCTGTATCCGTTGAACATGCTCAGACTGGGCGAGGTGTCATCGTAGACTAGACCGCGCTTCCCCGAGCCGGTGTTGCTATTGGTCACAGGAGCGGCGGACAGCTGCTTTGTTGTTGCGGCCGCTTGAGCTGGTGATGGTGCAGGTGCAGAGTTCACGACTGGCGCTGGGGCTGGGGCCGAAGCTGGACCAGGGGCTGGAGCAGGTGCTGGAGCAGGTACTGGTGGCGGAGCAGCCGGGCTTGCGTTGCCGTACTGTACCTTGGTAAAGTCGACACCTTTGTAGTTCGACGGGTCGAACCAATCTTGTCGCTTCTCCTTCAGCACGGCCGCAAGGTCCAGCCTATGCAGGCGCTTGTGGACACGGTGTAGAGGTTGCGCAAGTGTTGTATTGAGTAGTATGGTCGCCAGGACCAGGGCTGGGAAAGAGAGATACATGATTGTAATGCTGATGGTGAAAAGAGAGTTTGAAAGAGTGGTGTTCCAATAGTGCTGGAGTGAAGCTTGTGCGGTAATGTCTGACCACACACAGATGTATGGTATGAACGAGAGATGCGTTGTACAGAGAAATCGGAAGGGACTGAGAGGGTAAGTGGGGTTCCGGCTTGGGGAACTTTTGTCACAAAGGGAAGGAGATTAGAGTGAGCGTGTTGTTCTCGAAGGCGGCACTAGGGACAAAAGGACGGACAAGGCAAGAGACGAGTGACTAGGAGGATGTAAAGAGGAAAGAGGTCGAGGACCTTCTGATGGGATTAAGGAAGGTATATGGACGACTTGGATGGATCAAGGAAGTCGCCTTGCAATAGAGGAATGGGGTAGGCACGAGCTGGCGTTTGCCTGAGACTTGCGATCCATCCTGAAACGGCTGTGGTTATGCCAGTCCAGCGCACCATGCGCGAAAGCGAAGTGGTTCTGCATCTGGTGTTTCATCCAAGTATACGATGTATATTCTGCGAGAGGATGATGTGGACGAGGTGGACGGTATTGAGGCCTCAAGATTGCCAAGAAAAGCCCACGCCCCAACGCTAGCACCCAAGAAGGCAAGGCGCCGGGTACACCCCCTGCCAAGACAGCCAGGTAACGGTCGAGAATAGCTCAACAGGCAGAAAGCGCACTGATTCGTTGCTCTCCTCTCACGCGTAGTAGGATACTATATATATATATATATGAACTCACGGAGTCATAGTACATCTTGGCAGTATAAATGATTGAATGCTGCTTTGCGTGTCGCTCTTTTCCTGCGCGAAGGGAAAGGGCTGTGCGCGGCAACATTCATTCGTTCCTTCTTGTAAGACCAGATTCACAGGCTGTTGGACCATGGCTTCCGTCCTAACACAATGGTTCTTAGGGCTTATGGGCCTTTGTCGATTGATTACCTGCCAGAGTTTCGTGAACATTGCTCCAACTGGAACAAGGAGGTTAAGTACGGCGCCATGCGAATTTCTTGTGTAAAACCATTGCGGCCATTCGTTTGCCTTGAAAACCCATATCCCTACGCACCCTGGACAGTATGCTGGTGATCTGTCTAGCTTGTGGGCGCTATATCACGGGGCTGTAATTGCAGGTGAGATTGGTTATAAGCATGAAGCAGATCTTTTGGGGAAATGGCGACAGCCACAAGCCTTACAGCAATTACTTAGTATCACAATCAGTCGCGCTTACAACACGCAATCGGCAACATCCGTGACCAATGTTTCTGCCATGGAGAAAGATTGCAGCAAGCGCTGGCCATCGTTCAATCGTACTGAGACTACTTTAGCCTCCATGACATATGCCCATAAGGAATTTACGCTCACCCAATGAAGAGCCTCGAGTGACTCCACAACCACTGGACTCCCGCTACGCACTTTTTCCACCCTAGCCATCTTATAAGCCTGCGACGTTGGAGTACTTATACATTCTAAGCGCCTTCGACCGTCGGCGATCCTGCGCTAATCTGTTAGCGTAGGCGGGTACCGCTCTGCAGGTACTGAATTTAGTTAGTGGTATGATAACGCATGTTGATATATATTATTGAATCAAGGAAATTGGAATCGAAGCGGTATGTGACATCCTATCAACCCTGTACCGAGAGTTTTTTGGACGTGGTGTGCGAGAAAAGTGGGAGTGTATTGTAAACCTACATCGCGACACACATTTGTGTGGCTGGTGGGGCGACTGTGGAAAGAAATTCACACGGCCACCAAATTGAGAGATGAAACATCTGATCAGCATGGTCTGGCGGCTACTCTATTCACAAGCCAGGTGCAATGTCAGTCAAATAGAGTGCCGATCTCCTCCAGACTTTCACACCAGTAATTTGATTGTAGGGTTCCAAGGCACCTTGCATCCAGAAGTTAAGGTACGGCAATGAGGAATATACTGTGCTACCTATTGCTGTCGGCTTTCACAATGGCCAGCTCCCCTGAACCTACGGCATGCGTCTTCTCCTATACGAAGGGGGGCGTTCCCCGATACACCTCTGGTATAACAATCCTCGCCCCTTTGACTAGCGGCGATCCGTCTCGGACGCTTCCATGCAATTCTTTTCTGGAATTTGCATATGCCTACATTACGGCACTATATCCTTCAGGTTCCGAGGGACCCGATGGACCATCGACAGACGAAGCCGCTAGTAGCTTGCAACCGCCACCTCCAACTGCAGTCACGTACACCGATCAGGATACGTTGAATTCTGCTGGTAGCCAGAGCAAACTACAGTCTCAGATCAGTGCCGCCGCCAAAGATTTCATCAATTGCCCAAGCTGTATGTTGTCCCGTATTCTTGTGCTCACTGGCGCATAGTCTCATCCGTACTATTGTAGACTCCGCAGCGCATGATCTTACTTCAACCAAAGATACCGACGGAAACGGTACAGCATTCGTCAACTCGACTTTGGTACCGTTTGAGGAATACTGGTGTAACAAAATCGCAGATCAGTTCTCGTGTTTCCCAAATGCTTGTCCGGGTGGGGTGCACTACCTGTACAATCTCAACGAAACCACGAAAAACCACTGTATGTCACTCGAGAAGAAAAACCACTGTATGTCACTCGAGAAAGAAAACTACACTAGCTGGGCTGCTAGCTACCATACTCCCCATATATTTGATAGTACCGACACGCGGTATTATGAATGGGAACCTACTTTGACCCCGCCGTGCTGCAACGCATACTGTGGTTTGAGGGCTTCGGCGGCTCAATTACTCTACTGGCCAACTCCAGCACCTGTTCCAAATGTCTCTAGCTTCATATCTGGTGGACACACTTTGTAAGTTCACACAGGCTTGCAGATGCCGAGCTAATTCCCTCCTTGCTAGCATTTCTCCATCTGTTTATGTAGTCTATAAAGATCTCGCTGCAACTTACGACTGTGGCACAATAACCAGCCCTACGACCGTGACAGTGGCTTACGCTCCCTCGGTAGTTAAATCTTTTGGTCACTATGGCGAAGATACCATAGCAGAGCCGATAGACTACGCTGATCTTTGGTCGAACTGCACTTCCCGTGAGGCCAACTATAGTATGCCTTTGCCCGACTGTCAAAACCGAATGACTCAAATAGGCACACATACCGACCATTCCTGTGAAGCTGAAGTAAGCAAAGTTTTTTCAGTGGATGATGAGGAAGTGTTACATTGCTACCCCAGAATTGCATATCCTGCTGGATTAGAGACTGTGAACCGTGCATGGGAGAATTGTACTAGTACCATGGAGGCACATTTCACTGCCATGCTCTTCGACCCTCCACGTACCTTGGGAGTAGCCACCGCTCTGAATCCCACTCTAGCTCAGGGGACGAGCACCTCCGATAGTGCGGCGCCAGCTTCCGTTGCTCTGGCCTCCTTGCCTACAAAGACGATACCTCCAAGTATACCTCCATTGTCAGACGAGTCTGGAAGACCTGAGTTAAGCACGTCGAGCCTGAGGCTCTCGAGAGATCCGGCAGCTACCGATCAACACTCTGGCAAAGTCTATCCTACCGACTCCATAGGCATGCTCGAAAGCCTGAAAGTTGCGGTCTCTCCACCGCAATTGAGCGCCAAAGCAGAAAAGCATGTTTCGGATTTGCATAGCGGGAATTCCATGTCCTCGAAAACTTGCAATAAAGATGGGGCGGCAGCCGCAGATTGCTCGACTTTCAATTCACATGAGCTTTCAAATGAGGCCTCAAACCTGCCCGACCTTCATACCGCTGATTGGATCTTCGCTTACAAGGGACGGGATCCAACTGTCACAGCTGACTCTGCCGCTGTTGTAGGGTCAATCGACAATTCAATACCTGGCACAACAACGATCTTAATCTCATCCCAAGATCCAGCCTCCATTGTCAACCCCATGTCAAATATCAGCAAGTACGCTCACGGTGTTGGGAACCTGGCACCGGAAGCCATAGACGGTAATCCCCACTCCGGCACAACGGCCACGGCCAACATACCGTCTGCCCTCGACATAGAATCGAATACTATGAGTCGGAAAATTCCTGCCACACTTCATCCACCCGTATTCGATCTTACCAACGACGAATCATACTCCACATTCCAGAATGTTGGTGGCATTCCAACGGCACCGACAAGTATGGCGCGAAATCAGTCCACAGTCAGAGACTCGAGCGCATCAGTCGCTGCCTCGACACTCGTCGAGAATCTTGACGCCCTCAAATGGTCCTCCGACCAAGGCGCTGGGAGTGTCGCCTCTACCTATCCGAGCGTAGCTTCCCTGCTTCTTCCATTCACCCCCTCAGCAAGCTCATTCAGTGTGCAGGTAGACACGGCGGCGCTCGCCACTGGACCAGCCACCCTGCAAGGAGGTGAGACGAGAGTCAGGACCGACTGGATCCTTCTTTCCGCAACTATAACGTACGCACTACTCATGGCGCTTGATCTTGTACTATGATTGACGGCGAGTGAATGAGACGGTCAAAGGTTGACGGCAAAAGCGATACATGTAATAGCTTAGACACCCATTAGTGACATTGAGATCAACTATCATCATCAATGCACGTTGCGGGTGAACTATATACTGAAGTCCCTGCGCCAGCCGTTATAGGTCAGAAGTTCTATTGCATACCATCGCCGGAACGAGCTCTCCACATGTGAGCAGTGGTGTGGGATATCAGTTGCCATCGCAACACTCGAAAAGGTCAACATAATCGATGCTGATGGCCTTAAAACCCTGACCTCGACAAACCGAGGCGGGGAATTGCGCTTTCTGCCGTATTGATACAACAACTGGCCACGCACTGCCCACAATATACGGTCCCAGTCAAGATTCGTTCGACGTCGGATCCATAGGGGAGTCCCCAACGAGCTTGCTCGGGTCCCAATCAGTTGCAGAATAATGGCAACCTCTCGATCTGCAACCTGATCTTCCGTGACTCATCATGTTTCCTGCCTCTGTGCCAACGACCTGCTGTGAACCTCTCCATTAGCGCGATATGGGAATTGGTAACGTAGACGCGTACGGAGGGCCGCAGGGCCATCGCGCTGCTTTCGGTTTTTTGCGTCCAGCCGACCTTTTCATGAGCGCGCTTCAACTTCGTAGATGCTATTACACTAGGCCTTTCGACTAGGCTTGTCGTCTGTTTTTGGTGTCTACTGGTCGTGTTGACAGCATGAGACTGTAGACATTGGCATCCGCTCTAGTATTATTATACTAGGATTTCACCTACGCTCTCACTATACCTGCCGGACCATCCGACCGCTTCCTTCCTATCAGGTAAGTTGCACAAACGTCACTAGGTATCGATGCACCAACTGATAACTCCCCTTTACTCCCATCTCAATCCCCCCAACACGCCCATCAAATCCACCATCCCCCCACCCAGTCTACAGCTACACATACATAAATCGCCTCTTCCCCTCCCTCAACCCCCCTCCTCACCCCTCGAATCCCTCAACCGCCCACCCCCAATCCTCACCCCATCCCTCACAACCTCAACATCCACCTCTTGAAACCGATCCTCCTCCACCGCCGTCACACCAACATACGTCGCAGCCCTGATCAGATCGCCATACACCATCAACGACCGCCCCCCCACATCAAGTGCCGGTACGAACATGAAATCTCCCGCGTCGTCTCCTGGGAACGAAGTCCGCACACCTCGTTCGGCAGCGGTGACCAGGACGGGAAATAGGGTGTGGAAAAGATGTCTGACCGTGATGCGGCGTCCGTTGGGGGTGATGGTGTACTGAACATGGTCATCGTGGAGATTATCATCAGGTGGACCTCCTTGAACCCCAGCCTTTGTCACGTTAGTAAGCGCCACATCTCGCAGTAATGCTGCTGGAGTATCACTCCCCAAAAGCAGCGCGCCGCTTCCATCCGTGGTGCCGCTCTCAACACTCTGACGCGGCGCAACGACAATCTGCCCGACCGGATCCCCCGCCGACGCCAGCTTCAACACCATAGGCCAGAACCCGGCATCGGAACCCTACTGGACGCCCAGCCACAGACCCCAGACCGCGTAGCGGACCTGCGTCGTTTTGACCGCGACACGGATGCCATAGGTGGGGAGTTCCCAGAGTTTCCAGTCCGGCAGTGCGGTTTGCTGTGGGTGCAGGGACAGCTCGGACATGACGGAAAGGGTGGTGTGGTAGAAGGCTTTTCCGGCCATGGGCCTGTATCCGCGTTTGAGGAAGGATGTTGTGGTGTGGAATGAGATGGGGATGGAGATTGGTTTTGTGGTGCTCATGCTGACGAACGGCTTGGTTGTGTTGAATGCACTGGGAGAGTCAGATTGGGGATAGTCAGTGGGTGTTTCTTTACTTGGTCACTATATATGCTTCTTACCTGTTGGGAAGAGAAAGGTTCGGGAGTCTGGGGGGCACGGTGAGAGCGTAGCTGAATCCCCAGTGTGATGATGCCAGGGCGGTTAGAAATGTTAGAAGTCTCATGGTTCCGATATGGACCAAGGTAAAGGGTTAATAGGGGACAAGCTAAAGGGAAAAGCTCCAAATATGATAGCATCAATGACGTTGGAGTGCGGCTCATAAGAAAGTCGGCTGGACGCAAAATGCGAAGGAGAAATGCCGCTTCAGTCACACCGTGCGGCCATATGCGTCTATAGTGCCCATCGGAGTTGTTACCACGGGCAATCACTGCACGACAGCACGAGCGAAGGTTAGTGTGCTCGTTATGAATGCTGACATAAGACTTCAATGGAGTCTTGAGTATCGGCTCAACTCCGTACAGAGTGCTGAGCCTAACAGCAGGCGCCGTCATGCTTACCTTTGCAGAAGGCGAATTCGACGCCGTGCGCTTTTCTGGACTTGGCCCGGTCTCAGCATGTAGATTGAAGTCGATTAGCTTCTAAGTAATAACCGATGTTGGACATGGCGAAAGTCATGTCGACTACTAGGACGTTATATAGTCCAAGATAACACAGTAGACATTGCTGATAATCGAGCGACTTACGCATCGCACGACAGCTCTACCAAGCAGTGATATCGCCAACCTCAGCCTCCCCAAAGGTGCTGCTTTTGACCATCTCCTCCGATCCATGACCATCGATATCGTTTTCGCCCGTAGCTGGCGCCTTCATAATATCGGGTAACACATCGTTGAAGAACTCTAGAATGTGGATGTTCACCTGCTCGAACTGTAACAGGAACGCGTCATGGCCCTCCAGACTATCGATGGTGCGTAGCCGTGAGTTTGGTATCGAGGCTGCAATCTCCTGCTGCTCGGCGAAGGTAAAGAGACCGTCACTTTCAATGCCGATGACCAGTGTTGGCTGTTTGATCTGAGACAGTGCCACGGCCACGGGGTTTGGGGTTTCAGGGGGCACGCGATACCGAGAGACATCGTGGGTGTCTAGCTTTCGGGTGATGGCGATGTAACAATTGCTGTCGAAACGCTTTACGAACTTCTCGCCTTGGTATCGAAGGTAGGATTGAGCGGAGAAATAAGTCGCAGTGCGCTTGCGGTCAGTCAGAGATATTGGTGGGGTGGGTGGGAGGAATGTCGTAGCTCCGTGGAACTGGGGGTCCGTGAATTGTGCTGCATTGTCGCATGTAGAGGAAGAGGAGGCATTGGACTGAGGCGTGCGAGGAGGTGAGGCGTCGCCATAAAGGCTAGAGGGTCTTGTTGATCGGTAACTCTTGTGTCCATCGTTGTGTACCGCCCAGTGCTCGTTCAGCGGTGCCGTTGGCCCAGGGTTATCGGTGATGGTTTGCTTACGGGATGGGTCCGGGGTGTTCCTTCCGAACCTCATCTCGAACGAGTCCCGGCTCCTGTAGGTCAACAACGCAGACATGCGAGCAGCTCCAAGCCCTGCAGTAGGTGGATCTTCAAATTGGTAATAGCCATCTTCGTATTTGGGATCACAGTATATACTTTGTCGCTGGGCCTCGCCCCAGCTGATGCACCATGCGCTATGCCGACTGGACGTTGCCAGTGGTACAATCGTTCGCACGTAATCGGACCCAAAGTATGCATATTCCAGAACAAGCATTCCTCCCATGGACCCTCCAACTACCGACGCTATTTGTTTGATCCCCAGGTCATCAAGTATGATTTTGTGTATGCTGATATATGTTAGAGCTATGCCTTGAGCCAAGTAGGAGAGGTATATACTTCACGTCATCTCTTATCGTAGTCAAAGGAAACTCTGGGCCATATCGCTCACGACTCGGATCGCCGTCAACACTGGTGACAGGGCTAGCGGTCCCGTATGGGCTACCCAGGCTGTTCAGACACACAATGTAGAATCGGCGCATATCAAAGGCTTTTCCTGCGCCGCCCATCAACGGTCCCCACCAGTCCGCCACATCAGCACTTCCAGAGAGTGCATGACATATGATCAAGGCATTGTCGCCACTTGATGACAGCCGCCCTCGCGTGCTGTATGCCACAGGGACGTTGCGTAGAGTGACGCCCGATTCAAGAGTAAAGGAGGGAACGATGGCGATGTGTTGGTCCGGGATGAGGGCGGCGAAAGGATTCTCAGGCTGCGCGGAGGCTCTCTCTACGGGATTTAGCATCTGTGCAAGCAAGCAAGTCAAGCGAGTAAGCAAGCAGGCGTGATAGTGGTACTGACGGAGTTTGTAGGTCACTGGTGCTTCGAGGGCATCTTCTGTCTGAGCTGCCATTGTATCGAGCTTGAGATAGTATACATGAAGACAGGGAGGGGGACGCTGAGGCCAGAGGTGTTTTATCAGGTATATGGGACTATAGAGTGTGCTTGTCGTAGTCGTAACATGAGTTAAAGAAAATGTCGAGATGCCGCCAAGAAATGACGAAAATCTTGGCACGCTTGGCACTTCTTCAATCGCCGGACCGAGGGACGAAGACGCGGAGGACTACGACATAAGTAGGTAAGGTACGATTGAGAAGCCTTCAATACCTAGGCTTCATGAGTCCTTGTGTACGACCAGATCACTAGCAACTTCTGCATGCTTACTCAGCTCATGTGCTCGCCTCATTTCGATCTGGTCCTTCATATTTTCGAGAGACAGTAGAAATACATATATGCACAAAGTCCTTTCGCGACTACCCTCGTGTATCGATGGATGTTATGGGTTAGACTCTTGCGATACAATAGGTCGTTTATATCTCAGAAGCCTTCTTGTCTCGCCAAGTCTGAATCGGTGGTGCTTTTATACATGTGATATCTTTACTTTCGAGCGATCATAATAAGTGGTGAAGTTTGAGATCCGCTGCTTGATGATGAAGAGCTACACTAGCATTGGGAAAGCGTCAATGACATTTGCAATCATTCTTCCTCTTCTTGCAAAATAACTCGCTCTCGGCGCTGTCTGCAAAGGTAGTGCTTACAGCGACTTCTCCAGCACTTTAGATATGCGTATGCTTGAGTTCTACAGTAAGCAAGCCTCCACGTGCATCTTTCCATAGGGCGAGCGATGTAGATAGTTTACCATTTTTTAGTACAGTTCATGGAGAATCTGAATGCTCCTTACAAATCTCGTGATCATCCAATTTCTTCCCCTTCACGATGTACCACCAGAAGTTCTGGTGATACGTCTCATACCTCGCCTCGAAGGTATCAAAGCAAGGAGGGAGCCCTTTCCACCGGTTTTGCTCAGCCGTAACAAGAAAGATGGCCCCCATCTTATCAAAGACGCTACTCTCCTCCAAAGCTTCGTTCCGATTGTATGTCGTAAAGACGGCTGGCTTTCCAGTATCCAGAACTTTCTGTAACGTTGGTTGCCAGGTATGAGTCTCTGCATTTGCATGTCCCGAATTAAAAGCCACAAGCATGTCAGCTGGGTGCTTGACAGCGAGCGCGTTGTTTGAGCAGAACTCATGATACAATGATCGTGAGAAGAATATCTGTCGTGTGCGTCCTGCTGACTGGCATTCTGGGCAGCATTCAAGATTCATTGGTGTTTGCGAGTCTTTTCCTGTAATTGGGAACTCTGGGCCCACAAACACCACTACCAGATGTTGCAATTTTGGCAGTAAGTGTAGCAGTTCTTCATGGAGACGCATAAACTTTAGCTCCTGTGAATCTGGTCCGAGAAGGTGGAGGGTCAGGCTCGTACGGCTTGCCAAGTCAGGGATGGCTGATTCTAACCCAGCAAGGACAGTGAGGATGAACGAGCTTGACTCCGTTGCTAGCTTGAGTAAGCGCCATATTGTATGTACCTTTTGGTCATCATTGACCGGTTGAAAATCATTATCGATGGCTGGAGCGAGCGGATTGCCCGAGAGCTCAAAGTATTCTTTCCATGATTGAAGTGTGCTCAGGGGCACGTAGGATGATCGAGGAAGCTCGGTGGGCATGAGGACTCTCAGCTCGCCTGTATCCTTGATACTTTGAATCCTGACTGTTTCACAGGCTGCGTATTCTTGAAGGTCCGAACAACGCTGTTGCTGGTGGCCTCTAAGGCTTGTTGCTCGACAAGTATCAGAGCAAAAGAAGGCCATGTCACATTTCTCACACTTCATCAACTTCCGATAGTCGCTGTTTTCGTTATCGAAAGGGGTGCGAAAGCATTGCTCGCATGATGGTTGATACTGTAAAGCCCTCTGTGCGTTCACTCTTATATCAGGGCCCTTCTCGAAGGCAATCCCTAAGCGGAGCCACTGTGAAGGTGTTAATAGTGATAGTCATTGTATTTTCAAGGAACAAGTCATACTTGTAAGCGTTTGAATTCTTCCCAAGTCAATTTTCCCGTCGCTGTTGGACCTTTGTTCACGCATTTTAGAGCCTTGCACAACATATTGTGTTCTTTGTTCCAATCTTTCTTCTGACATCTTGAGCTGCAGTATCTGTAGGAAGACGATGCGCCCAGAGGTCAATAGTGCGCTCAGCTTCCACAAGTCTCAGGGGAACGTACTTACACTGCACGCTTACAGCCTGTACATCGGCTGAGTGAGTCAGCGCCTGATGCCGGACTGAAGCACTGCCAACATAAAGAGCCAGCTACAGCGAGTATCGGAAGTGCCAGGATGGTATCGTCGTTGACCTGCATTGTAAGTCCTGCCTACACAATCTCTTTTGTCTCAATAACCGGCTCGCCGCTTCGAAGCAAGGATATTTCATGTATCAATTGATCTCAGTCCGTGAAGGTCCCATCACAGAATGCAAGAGTATAGTAGCTGTTCATCATGCGTGTATATGATTGATATAGATATCAAAATGGCGAAGGCATATTACGAGCGTGCCAAGGCAGTATAGAATACAGCACTAGCATAATTTACCACTAGACGGAATATCAATCTCCACCTCACAGCCTTGATCAACAATTCATCATCACAATTTCTAGTCAATGGAGCTTGCGGCCACGTTGTTGCACAATTCAAGCCCGCTTCGAATGTCGACCTTTGTTGATATGCGAGAATTCGTGGAGCAGAGCATTCGTCAGGTACAACAGACCGACGACCCCGTTGACCCAGTTGCGCTCGACGAAAATCACTGACAATTAGTGCCATTCGGTCTCGAGATCCTTCTAGGAGATTGTGATGCCTCTAGCAATGTCGCTGGGACGCGGATTGAAAGGTCCCTTTGCCATCAACACATGTCCAACACCTCTTGAGGCAGAGCTGATGGAAGCATACATATCCGCGAATCTTCTGTTCTGGAGCATCCAAGCAGGAATCCGCCTCACTGCTTCGAGTAAGTGACTGTACTGGAAGTAGGGCGGCCTTGTTCGTGGAGAACGTCGCTCTTGCAGGTAAACTTCCATGTGGGCATTGGCGAATGTGGAACCCATGTGGAAGGCACCTTCTACTTTGTCATCTATTGGGTGCTGGGCTATGATCTTGATGATGCTCATGGCCAGGATGAATACGTCTTGCGGTGGAAGGGTTTGAGCGTTGGGTGTATAAATAGGTATCCAGCCGAAGCGGCCAATGCTGCTATCAAGGTTCGTGGAATTCTCCAACATGGGTGTCGCAGCGCTATCGGTGAAATTCCTAGACCCGGAAACATCATCCAGTGGTCTTGTGATATAGACGTTCCCAACGACCCGGCCATCCCAAGTGAATGTAATGTCACTTTGTTTGAACATTTTTCTGTGTATTATCTCGATCACCCCTCGATATATCGCCCAGATCACAAGGCGGATTTCAACGGATGTTGAAGGACCAGCTGGTAACACGGCAATCTCAATTTGGGGATAAGACTCCATTACAGTGCCGTGACGTCCACGGGTCCTACCCGAGTAATCCATGGCGGCATACTGTGCGAGTAGCTCTACTACGTTCATCAATACAGGTGTCGCAGGCAGATCGGTTTCATCTTGTGAGACCGCAACGGCGAATCTTGGGTCGTCGGTCTCAAGCAAACCTACGCTGGATGAGGAGCCATTGATGAGATCGCTCAAGACCTTAGAACTGAAGCCAGCAGCAGCGGCCGGGCACGCGATCCACAAGCTCACTGCTAACGAGACAAAGAGCACAAGATTGGTAGTTGGACACTTCATCTCTGAATGAATTGCTTGCCAGAAGTGCCATTGAGAAGGAGACATCATAGACTCATCGATGAGCCGATACGCGATCATGTTATCATGGCGACATGCGATCCGCAAGTTCATTGGCTCCTCACTACGGAAGCAACATCGTGGCAGTTTAGGCGACTGTATGCGCAAGACCATTGCCAGGATTGTATCTCGACGCGAAGAGTATTTTGTACCGATATAGCGTGGAACCCCAAGGAATTGTTCCGACTCGTTCGTTTCTGTATACATGACGCTTACCGTGCATGTACTGCGAGAAAAGCTACATCAGCGACTCAGTCTAATATGATATTTGACCCCTGTCAAGTCTTCAGAAGTTGTGGGTGGGAAAGGACAAGGGAGCCGGACATGATGTAGTTCAGACCAATGTTGAGTAACGAAGCACACCTTTCGGAGCTTACTGGTACAACGTTCTCAGCGTGGTATGGAACCTCCATCCTTCAGCCTGATACTTTGACACTGTCGTCTCTCCTTTGCCTCCATTTTGCCTCTGATATTGCCGATACTAAGTCAAACACCGCATTACTCCCTACTGGTGTTCGATTCTCACAAACAGTCCCTGATACCGACGTCCCATCCATGTTATTACCCACCCTCCAAGCGGCCAGCGGTAAGTGCACAGCATCTCAAAGCTTCCCTTATCGTTACCCTCCTCAATAACCCCCAGTCTTGCCTCCGTCGACCCCTCCTAAGTAGCAATCTACTGTCTGACCTGGCCAGTGTCTGTACCGCAAGAAAGTGATCCAGTAACCCCTCGAACCTCCGCAGTCAACATCTCCAACGCAACACTCCGGTCCAATACAAGGCTTACCCCTGCATCGACTGCGACATCCAATGTTGAGGTAAAGCGAGCAAGCTGAAGGCGCATATCGTGGGTACGATAAGCCTTTTTGGAAGCTGGCGCCTGTCCTACGCTCATGATCCGTAAGCAGACAGGAGCTGAGACTTCTGTTGGGTAAGGGTGTCTCTCTTCCTCGACGAAAAGAGTCATACCCTTGCGGACAGCTGTGACCGTGTTGAGCAACGCCCTCACTATACGAAAAAGCCTCTGCCCCTTTCTCACCGTTGAACTTTCATCACTATGAATCGTCGCTTTTAGTACCTCAAGAGATAAACTATTCCCTGCCAAAAGTTGCAATCATACCGCTCTCAGCGAAGCCTTCACGAAAGCCGCCCAGTTCGACGTCTAGCACAAGACTGTCGCTCTTTCGCACTCCTCTCCGGCTCTTGTTGGTTAATACAGTCACCATTGGATTATTGCCATACTTTTACTTCTAGCAAAGCAGTCCTTTCTTGTTGATGGACACATGCGATGGAGGATTCTGATACAAGGACGTTCATTCCCTCAACATTACCAGACCTCCCGGGGTTATGCAGCGATTGTGCGAGCAAGGTATTTCCGTGAAATGAACAGAGAATGCCGTCCAGCATCGAAGATCCTAGCTTTCCTAAAGTCAAGTCGGGGAATCGGAAGTGGCATTTCTAGAAGACGAAATACCTGCGGGGACAAAGCGAAGTTCAATATCGCAGCCGAGAAAGGTAATGCACAGAAAAAAATATCTCTGGCACTATTCTTTTTGTCTGGAAAATAAACCAATATGTATGTGTCTTTAGGATAGGAATTGTTACGCTTCTGTCCAATGGTGAATCGAGTTCGTAGATAGGGCGAGCGATGATTCCGCCTGGTTCTCTCTTGTCGGGTGAGATTTGATTCTATCCGAGTCAGTCTAGCTTGATAGGAAGTCCGTAGGGGTCGGCAGTGGGAAGACCGTGTGCTATGTTGCCCGGAAGCCGACCACGTGCTGTCATAGACTACTATTATTATACGGGAGTACGTGTATGACGAGTGGTCTGGCTCGTCGTTGATCCTTTGCGTTCCGCTCTCTTAGGATAGATCTCTTATACATGTGACACGGTTTCGTCACTACATTGAATTCATCATGACTCTGATAGATCTACTCCATTCAGATACGATCCTTATACTGCTCGCGACGATGCGTCAAAGCTTTTGGTAACCGTAATCCCCTGCGCGCCCTTCAGATTTCCCATCTCGAGCTCCGACTGGCTGGGTTCGTGCCCACCTGCCGCAGCCGCGTGGGTCGGCAGAGGAGCTTCTATCTCTGACGACTGCGTGCCATGCTTGTCTCCGGACACGGGGTCGCGCAAACGATATGAGCGAGCTCCGGATCTGCGCGAATTCCCACTGCCTCGGGATCCGTGCGAGCCGAGCGTTGCGAGGCTGTAGATGCTGCGGAAGATGCTGCGAACCTTTTCTGAGCGTAGGAGGCCGTACTGGACTGGTAGGCAGGCGGCGCAGAGACCGAGACCGGCCTCGAGCAAGAAGAAGTAGGATGTAATTGTGGTGATGTCTGTGAGGGGGTATTAGTGATGGGGTACTGGGAGGGAGGAAGAGGGGGTTCTTAGGCTATACATTCAAAGTCGGCCTCTGGGTCGAATTGAACTTCGATGAAGTCAGTATGGAGAGTGGAGAGGATACGTGGGAGATATCGCACCTGTAAGCGCTTTGTAGTAGATGACCATACGAATGATGGACATTGCAATCGTACTATCAGAGAAGTGAGCTGGCATGCTTTCTCTGCATCGTTCCGACACCTACACTGCGCCGAGCCCAAAAACGCCCGTAATGGCAAACTTGCGACGGGTGGGTAAGTGAAGCTTCCAGATCTAGATTGCGCTCAGTCATCGATTCAGCCATCGAGTAGGGCTCATGTTACCTCAGGGATGGGAAGAAGGATTGTCAATACATCCGTGATAACGTCCGATATCGCATAGCCAAGATGGACAGGCTTCGTCGGGAGACATTCGCTCTTCTCCGTAGCCGAGCTGGTCCAGTAAGCCTTGAAGTTAGTTCCGCAGAGGAAGAGTAATGTGAAGAAATATCCGATCGTCCACGCGATAACGACGGCAATCATGAACCAATTCACCCAACTGAAACGCCTCGCGACGCGATTCGTAAAAACACGTCGGTAGAGAAGGAGGAAGCTCAATTTGATGCAGCCTAACGCGGGTACTTGAATGAGCTCGCCAGGCCAACCGGCTTATGGCTGTCAGCGCAAGTAGCCAAATGAAAGCAATGGGACTCACGACGTTGGCGTCTGGATGTCCAACACCAGCGTCCCCCACCGAGCTCGGGTAACCAAGTCCTTTCAAGCCAGTCTCTGCACAATGGTAAGTCCTGTATCAGGAGTGGAGAGCGGTAATCCGAACCTGCAAGAAGTGTGACAGCCATCGCAACGACCAACACTTATGGCGCATCATAAGTCATGTCTTCGTAGCAAAACTTAGCATATGAACGTCTTTGACTTACGAGAGCTGCTGCTATTGCGCAGTCGTCCAAGCCAAGGCTGGATCCTGATATCCTTCGCGCGTAAAAGCGCAGAAAGACCATGACTGAGCAAACGAAGATAAGGATCGTGCCCTCGGCGATGACAAGCGGAGCATGGACGCGTAAATCTTGAAGAGCAAGCATGATGGTCGATAATGTAGAGATTGATAATCAGATGCCAACAAGACCACGACGGAGGACGGAATTGCGCTGCCGTTGTTCAACGGTCGAAGCTGCGATGGCAAGCGCTGCCCTAGTGATGAAAGATTCTGTAAAGACCTTGCATATGATGTTGGCTATAGATCAACAGTTCAACAGAAGATGAGAGGTCCTCATTATAGGATTTTAACAACAGCAACTCATAATCTTATCATCAGGTTATCCAAGGGCAAGGGTAACATCCGATCTTCGGGCTTGACCAGCCACCGCGGCACAGGATCGCAAAAATCCAATAATTGGCTGATCGTTGAGTCTCACTGAATAGGTACCTACTTGGAATGAACATGGAAATGCTTACAGCCCATATTCTACAACATATGCCAGCTTCAATATCAATTTTTGATGCCGCTGATTGAAAGATGTTCATACCGAGTCGTGTCTCAGGACCCAATGTAAAGGTTGCGACTGACTTGACAATGGCTAGCACATGATTGACGTATGAGAACAGTCGCCCTCGCGAGGAAATGATCGCCGATGGAGTACAGTAGAGCGGCAATTTAATTGTAGGGGGCTGAGGGGGGTGGTGGGGTCGGGTGAGACATGTAGCTTGCGATTCTTTTCTCGTTCCCCATGGCCAATGGTATCAGAGTCTTCTTGGTGTTATCGCGTCTTTCGAATGAGGAAGGTCTGGATGCAGCAGGCGCAGATCTGATTCGTGTGCAGCGCAGGGTTACATCGAAGGATTTAAATGGACTGCAAGAGTGAATGCCTTATCTCGCGGTGGAGATAAATTTCAGGGAAATCTATGGCGGGAAACCCCACCAAAACTTCGTCTTGCAATTTACGGATTCTTGAAAGTGCCCGGACGTGGCCCCTTGATGCGAGTACTGCGTAAGGTAGGTAGGATTGGACGTAGTATGATGCACACCCTAGCCGAAGACCTTTCTGATTTCAGTGGATCTCCCCATCCTCGCTAGCCTCGATCCTTCCGGCCTTCCCCGCGCGAGGTAGTGATAGCCGAGGTGCCGAGGAGCCGAGGAGCCGAGCTCGCGGGTACCTCGGTACTTCCCGAGGAGGTAAGTAAACTAGTCTCTCCGCGAAGCTTCCACATCAACAACCTAAGGATCAAGCAGACGGTGGAGCGACTGCGGTTACTGTAGGGCTCCGAGCAGACTACCGCTCGTCTGGTAAATGTTACAAAGTGGTGATCATGTCCCCGATCCCTGATACCCTGCCTCTCCCGCGCCCTCCTCCGCATAAAATGAATTTTGGGATCGACAATAATAGTCTACTTCATTCTATATCCGTGTACCTTGTGGTTGCACTGGCCTAGGACTGGTGCTCGACACTTTCACTTTCTACCCGCCATGGGTCACTCCGAAGTGGATGTTGCAATCATTGGGGCTGGTATGTCATGCAGCAGCATTCATAAGTCAACATACGGCAAAAACGCTCAAACGGTGGCTTAGGATTGGCTGGTATCGCCTTTGCCCGATTCTACCTAGATATACACCCCGGGTGTCGGATCACGATCCTCGAGAAGGATGGGTGCGTCGGTGGGGTATGGAGCGCAGGTATGAAACGCCAATATACCTAAACCATCGCGGTGGCGCTGACCTCACTGATTTAATCACTTGCTAGTTAGAGTCTTTGACGATTTCTGGGCACAAAGCCCCTTACGAATGACTTCCTTCTCGGACGTTGCTCTCGAACTACCTGAGGACACCCCTAAGCTGCACGATACCTTCGCGGCTAAATATGTGACCCAATACCTGGAAGACTATGTTGATAGTCATGTATATGATGGCAAGCCGCTACGGAGTCGCATCTGGTTCAATGCCGAGGTTCACAGCGTGGAAAAGATCGGTAGCGGGTGGACCCTGCAGGTCCACGGAGCAGTGTCTCAAAGCCTTCGATGTTCCAAGTTAATTGTGGCTTCTGGGTTAACCTCGTCGCCGAATATACCTGAATTTCCCCGTAATAGTGACTGGATGATGCCCATTTTGCACCACCGAGACTTTGGCGCCCACTCCAAAGCGATTTTGGAGACGTCATCGGCTTACAAGCACATTACGGTCCTCGGCGGAGGTAAGTCTGCGGCAGATATGGTGTATGCCTCAGTTAAAGCTGGGAAGTACGTTAATTGGATCGTCCGCAAAACCGGTGAAGGACCCGGGATCTTCATGAACCCCGCAGCAACTGGTAGGTACAGGAACAACGCCGAAGCAGGTGCAACGCAGAATGCTACCACTCTTAATCCTTCCGGCTTTCGTCCTATGCATGATTGGGCACTGACAATGCATCAGACGGAGTCAGAAAAGGGAAAACTTGAGTCAAAATTATTTGCAGCTGACCGTCGCTACAAGCAGTGGGCCAATTACAGAGAGAGAAAAGGTGCTTTGCCTGGTTTTCGCGAACTTGAACCCAGGGCTTCGTAAGCTCAGCCGTGAAGGATTCGGTGTGGGTTGAAGCTGATATCAATCGCATTAGGTTCTTCTGGAACAGCGGGCCCGTTGGGATGATTCAGCATGACGATTTCTGGGATCTTGTCTGCCAGAAGGTGAATGTTTACCGGGGTGATGTGTCAGGTACGACCACTAATATCATCAATCTGGATGATGGAAGGGAGATACCAACAGATATCCTCCTCTGTGGAACTGGCTGGGATTCCACGTACCGCTTTCTCTCCTCTACACAGAAAGTCGAACTTGGTCTGCCTCACAAGCCTTGCAAGGACTCGGATGAAGAGCGCCGCAGCTGGAGTGAACTTGTGGATACGGCGGACCGCCAGATCTTGCAGCAGTATCCTATTCTCGGACGCCCGCCCTCTGACTGCAAACCGATTGGCGGCGCCGGACTTACACCAGCAAGACTTTATAATGGCATAGCATCTTTGACGGATAGTTCGATTCTTTTCCTTGGCAGAGCTCGAATGTCCAACAATTTTCGGGGTGCCGAAGCTCAAGCCATTTGGGCAACGGCATACTTGGACGGAAATGTCACGATACCACCTCTCAAGCAAGCGAAGCGCGAAGTTGCTTACATGAATGCATTTTCTAGACGGAGATACCCGTCGCGAGGTGTCGACGGCCTTAATTTTCATACAGATCTTGTCTGGTATACGGACAAACTGCTATGCGAGGCTGGCATGAGGTCTCATCGCAAAGGCTGGTGGGAGGATCCAGATGAACCATGCCTTGCAAGTGACTTCGAAGACTGTAAAGAAGAGTATATGGCGGTGTACGGGTCCAAGCAAGGTAGATGAACGCACCTGCTGTTCAATCTTCTCGGGCCATCCACTTGTCTGGTCAATGACGAAACAAGTCCCCGTGCCGTAACGACCTTCACCGACTGCTTCAGCAAAGATCTTTACCTATTTAGCTTTCGCGACCGCTTTCAGGCAGCCGCACAATGAAATACGCATGAGATCTCTGAAGCAGGCGAAACGAAAAGAGTCATAGTCATGGTCTTCCTGCACGTCGGTCATGCATGACTGGACACAAATATGCAACTTGAACACGGGAGTGGGATATGCATGAATACATTACAAACGAGTCCACGTTCATTCTCTGTGATGCTAAGGGTGCGGCTAGATGACCATACCGCTGGGATTTGCCATGCAGCGGAGTTGATAGCAGGTGAAGCACGGAGTCACAAGCTCATTGAGTCATGACGTGAGAATGAAGTGTATCGATTCGTGGTGGGTGACTGTTCTTGACACGAGAGCCGATTCGAGCATGGAGTACTATCAGCTGTATCAAGCACCAGACTTCGGTAGGAAAAGCCTGAAGATTTGGCCAAGGAATGACTGATCATGAACAATGACAGCCGACGTGGCCGCAGTATGTGAGAGAAAACGATAGCTATGCGACTCGGCCACATTGCTGTTCCTCATCTGCAGGGCGGATCTAGCTAGGGAGTGACCGGTGAATGTTTGAATGGACTACCAAGACTTGCTTAACATCGACCCCGAACCCTGTTGTACACTTGCCCAATCTCCGCGTACTCTGATCACCAACAATCGGTGTAATCCATCAACACATCTCACGAAAAGCTATCGATAGACCCCTCCGCAATGCACTATATGAATAGCCTTCAGGCGATCATTTGCTCCATCTCTGTCCCAACGGCTGTTTCATCCACAACCGCTATTCTCGTTCAGTTTCTCGAATGAAATAGAACTATGTGTAGGGACATACCATTCGGAATGGCAGCAGCAAAGGCGGTAGCAAGAGAGGCCAAGACGAGGAGTAGCAGCTGAGGACGCATGTTGGTGAGCTTGACGGAGTCTCTGCTTCAGAAGATGCCTTTGGGGTATGAGTTCCGAGGTTGGCTTGACACGACAAGAGAATGATATCTTGTTGTCTTTTAATATTGTTGAGGAAAGGCTGTGAAGACTATATGCCACCCTGACCCACTTATAAGTCGGACTTACAGCATCGCTTGCATGGACCATGCATCGGAGCCTATCGGAGCTTCCTCACGCTATCAGACCTGAAGCATGCAGGTAGGCATGCAGGTAGACATTCCTTGTGCAGACCAGTGTGAAACTGTACAGGGTCGCTGATCGGATAAGCTCCTGCATCATTCAGGCGACGTCGATCAGTCCGATGGGGAAGGTGGTCAGCGCTCCACTTACAGACATTCTATCGTAGAGTGATCATAATTACTGGCAAATATATGGATCTTACCTAAGGCTGTGTGCTATGGTGCTATAAATGATTCTTTCTTGTCGCTGATTGCCCATACCTTTGGTGTATGATTCTTCACCCTGCGGCGAAGTGAACCATGGAGATCGAAGCACAACCCCTTCTTCTCGAGGATGAAAAGCTAGGAATATCGAACTTCGCACAGCAATCATCAAAACGTGCTCGATTTTGGTCGTGGGCAGTACCAGCCACGACCCATAGCGTTGTGGCTCTGCTGGTCTTACTTGCCGTGACATTCACTCCCATGGCAGGCTTTCTATCCAATCGCGAGCAGCATATCGCAGAGACCCGACCAACACTCTACTGTAAGTTTAAATACTGGCCGTTGAACGTCAATGTTGGTTGACAAAAATTTCGAGCACCTCTGAAACCCGTTATCAAGTATAAAATCGACCATCCACCGTCGGACTCCTGGTCAAACTCTCTATTCTTCGGTCCTCCTAGCGATGATTCGGAGAGAGCATGGAATCAAATGATCCATCGTATGTGAGCACTGCTAAGCCGAGACTGACGATCCGAATCAATTGACATTCACTAGCACATGGCCTTCAGGTCACCCCAGAAGAAGCGGAACAATTCGATGAAACGAAGACAGTCAAACTCAAGAACGGAAATTATCTCTTCATATTAGGACATTACCACAACCTCCATTGTCTGGTAAGATACTCCTAGCATGCAAGTCGACAAAGATCGGTATTGACCCTTCCCATTAGCGACGTATTCGCCAAACATTCCAGGCAGACATCTACTATCCCAATATGACAGCGGAACAACGGGAGCACGATCGAGAGCACACCGGTAAATGGCAGAGCGAATTCGATTTCGGACTTGAGTACTGATTGAACGCTAGGCCACTGCCTCGAAGCTATTCGGACATCCATGATGTGCCATCCCGATCTGACCACAGACCGCTTCTATTGGTCAGGAAGGCCGTGGCATGACTTGAGCGTGCGTCCTGACGTGACGCGGGAGTGTGTTGATTGGAGCCTCGTGGAGGGGTTCATGAAGAAGCGAACGTATGATAAGGTGGATATCGTCAAGGAAGGTGGTGAGAACTTGGATCTCAAGTACGGGGGGTAGGTTGATCGGTAACTTTTGCCGGGAGTTGCCTGACAGATAGTCGAAAGTAACGCTGGAGAGATTTGACGCGGGTAATTTGTACTGTCGCTCCATACGCACGTAGAAGAGATTGACATGAACTTAGTTCATCCTTGCCCAATAATTATTCCCCCACACACATACCAGCAACAAGCGTGCACTAGCCAATGTGAAGCGGATACGGACCGATGGCAACACCCGTCAGCGATCGAAATATGCAGCAGATCACTACTACATGCAGGAGTAAATCACAGGATGCGGTTGGTTCGGCACCCGCTGCAGGCAACCGCTGTCGTCGGTCCCGGACTCCCCATGGGGATATCGCTGAATGCGTACCAGAGTCGATAACACACCATACCTTGTTTTAGAATGACTTGCATGACAGTCCGTTATGTTGTCACCAATGTGAGGCCCAGTCTACCGCAGGCCCTTCGATCCCCTCATTTACATCGTCTCTATCCCAGCACGCAGGTGTGCTCCACATAGACTACAATCATGGTGATCGAGTAAGGTCAGATTTGCCACCATATCACCATACTTTTCCACGTACCGGCAGCTTACTTTGATACTACAAGATGCTGAGAGTACACATCATCTAGACTGATGGGATCTGTGTAACCACACTATAGGCTGGGACAGTACCTGGAGGCTCGGCATCGATACTAGGCTCCGAGATGAGATCAAACGATCTACAACATCCTTGATGTGTGGGAGTTCACGACACTGCCAAACCCGGTCGCTGCTCTTTTGAAATCTTTCATAATTTGCTACCATCGGCTCAGATGTCGAAACACTCTCATGATTGCACCGAAGACCACGACACAATCAATGCTGTACCGCCTACAAACGACGCCGAAGAAAAGCAGGATGCTGAAAAGGATCTCCACCCATCGTCAGGATGGTCTGAGGATCCCAAGAATGCGGTCAATTGGTCATCGACACGAAAATGGACCATTGTGATTCTCCTGTGGGCTACAGTCACAGTGACGTTCGCTTCTCCCCCGTTGAATTCTTGGTTTAGAATATACTGCTAAAGTTGATGTAGGGCGATCTGCTCGACCGCCTTCGAACCGGCCCTGTCATACATCATGGCAGATCTCGGCACTAGCAGCGATTCTCTCGCTTCCTTCACGGTTTCGATATACTCCATAGGCTATTGTTTTGGGCCGCTGTTGATCGCACCCGCCAGCGAGCTGTACGGGCGTGTGCCCGTCCTATACCCGAGCTTTATCGTCTACATTGTAGCACTAGCTGTATGCGGTAGTAGCACCAACATTGCCACTTTCACTGTCTTTCGGGCGGTGATGGGGTTCGCTGGCATTACGTTTATCATCTGCGGATCAGCGATTGTGGCCGATGTCATACCGCAGCGGAGGCGCGGTCTGGCTCTGAGCCTACTGACAAGCGGGCCTACGTTGGTGAGTTGAAGGTGGGATATTTGTTTTGCGAAGACTGACACCAAGTAACAGGGTCCTACGCTAGGTACTTGACGGCTGCAACGGTGGTGTATGGGATAGCTGATGATTCTGGGCAGGTCCCATTATCGGCGGCTACATTGCGGAGACGATCGGCTGGAGGTGGATATTTTGGATCTCAATGGCCTGTGTGAGTCGACCCTCGATATTCTATGACGGTCTTCAAGGCATATAGATAATCTCTTGTATCCTGACACTTGTGCTGTGTTCAGTATCTGTACGCCTCCCGTCCCTGGCACAGTTGTCCTAGGCGTGAAGTTGCTTACCGAAATACAACATATTGCAGCTGACTGTTGCCCAGCTTGGAATACTCATGATAGCGTTTATTCCCATACTGAAAGAGACCTTTCCACCAATTCTTCTGGCACGCCAGCGAGCCCATCCCCACCCTCGTCTTTTTGGTGCCTTGGTCAGGCCTTCGCAACACGAAAAGCGCTCGTCGCAAGTCTTCCTCACCGCATGCACTCGACCGCTCCGATTCATATTCCGAACACGATTGATCCCGCTCTTCACGCTCTACACTTCCATCATAAATTCATACCTCTTGATTCTCCTCTCGACCCTCGGCACCACATTCGAGTCAGTCTACGGTTTTTCTCCCGGAGTGGCCGGCCTTGCTTATCTAGGCATGATGGTGGGTTTTCTTATCAGTGAGCTCACACTTGGCCTCTTCTCGGACACCTATGCCACCCGCAAAGCCCGTCGACGTCCCGACGGTATCGTGAAGCCCGAGGATCGCCTCCCGCCCCTCATACTCGGGGCGTTACTCTTGCCGGCGAGCCTGTTGCTATACGGTTGGACGCTGGAGCACAGAATCATGTGGCTCGCACCGATTATTGGGAGCGGGCTCGTTGCGTTCGCGTCGATGTACTCGTACATTCCTGTCCAGATATACGTCGTCGATATATATACTCTGCATACGGCGAGTGCAACGGGCGCGATGTCGATTGTTCGGAGTGCTATCGCCGCTACCGTGCCTCTCGGTGCGGACCCGCTTTACAGACGACTTGGATATGGATGGGGATACACATTACTAGCGGGCTTAGCCCTACCGTTCATTTGTATTGCGTTGGTGCTAGTAAGATATGGTGAGCGGATTCGAAGACTCGATTCGACAGTTGAATAGAGTGTTGGTAAAGACTTAGCGCAACGATTTTCGGGGGTATCGTAAAAAGAACGCTATGCTTCAAAAGTAAGAATGGGGTTCGATGATCTCCGTTAGAATATCAGATCTCCGATAGAGCTTAATCAAGATGGCATGGGTTAAGTAAACTATAGGTTTGCCACTATTTACTTTATTCTTATAAAAGGCTTGGCGTAGGGGCGAGATATTGGAAATTAGCTCGGGTAAACCTCGGTGCTTATAAATCACGTCTTAGTAGATACTAGAAGAGATTTTCCTTCTATATCTCCTTTTCTTTATAACTATTATCTATCTATTAGTTATTAAATACTATTATACTATACCTAAATTATATATAGATAACTTATTAATTATTATACCTTTTAATAAGTTATAAGCCTAGGTTTAGTATAACCTAGGAACTATATAATTTATATAGTAAGCTTTTTAATAAGTCTTAGGATAGTCTTAGAAGTATTATTCCCTAGACTATTTATTATTAATAGTATAATAGCTAACTATTATAAAATTTAGAAGCTTAAAGGTAAGAAGAGTTATAAATAATAAGAAGTAGTAATTTAAAACTATCTTATTATTAATAACCTAGATCTTATTATTAAGTTTAAATACCTACCTCTAATTTAAATTAAGTCTATTAAAGGAGGCGTACTACTTATTAATAAACTATAAGATAAATATATTAAAAAGGAAAAGATAGCCCTTACTACTATTTAAATTATTTATATACTAACTATTTATATTATAATTAAGAAGATTATAGTAGCTAAGGATATATAGGTAAAATTAAAGTTATTATATAAGATAGAGTCTTATATAATAAGAAGAGTAGTCTTTTTTACCTTAATAGCCCTTTAATCTAATTAGTTTAAAGACCTCTACGCCTATCTTACTAAGTTTAGTAAATATAGGAACTAGCTAGAGTAAATAGGGACTCCCTTGTATTAAGATTTCCTAGCCTTAATCTTTAAGAAAGGTCTACTTAAGTATATAAAATAAATAGTTTATACCCTTATTAAGATCTCTTATTCTAGGAAGGAAGATATTAACTTTAAATATATTATTATATTACTTACTAATAGAGAGCTAGCTAATAAGGCTAAGGATACTAAGGCTTTTACTAGTAATTTTAGTAAATAACTAAAATTAGGCTAATATTAAAATAATAGATATTAAGGTAGTAATAGTAAGAAGTATACCTTTTATAATAATAATTATAATATTAATACCTAGTTTTATACTTATCTAGACCTTATACTAGTAGGGTTTACCTCTATAATAAAGAAAGAGCTAGAAGTATAGAATAATTATTAGTAAAATAGGAAAGATCCTAGTTACTAGTAGAGTAAGTAAAATCTTCTAGATAAATAAAAATAAGATAAATCTTATACTACTTACTTTAAGTATAACTTATAATAAAATAAGTTTTATAAGATTATTATTAACTTAGGGGACTAAAAGTATACCTTCTAAGACTACTCTAAGTTTACTAACTATTTACTAGTCTAGAATTATATAGTATTAAGACCTACTAGGGGTAGACTAATAGAAGTTAAGGGTATTAAGATAATATTAATCCTAGTAGTTATTAATAATAGAGTTAATAATTTTTTATTAACTAATATTTACTATATCCTTAATATAGAGTTTAATCTCTTATTAACTACCTAGCTAGACCTATAAGGCTATAAGTATATTAGTAGTAATAGAAAAGAGATATTTTATAATAAATAAGGGTAGGAGGTATTATAAGCCTTCCTAAATAATAGGATATACTAGCTAGAAATAATATAGATATAGTAAATAAGAGCCTTCCACCTTAAATTATCTATACTAGCTAAGAATAACGCGTTATAAACTTAATAGTATAAGTAATATAGATATATTAGTATAGAAGCTACTAAAGTAATAGTATATACTACTAATATTAATTATAAGGCCGCTAATTATTTATAAAAATATAAGTTATAAGAATTATATAAAAGTTATATATTAAGGAAAATTACTTAAATACCCTTATAATAACTAATATATAGAGTTACTACCCCTAGCTAATACTAGTATATTAACCTAGTATTAGCTAGCTATATAACTACCCTTAAGGGATATACTAATATAATAGTCTTTATATATAAGGCCTTAGGATTTTCTCTTATAGACTATATATCTAGTAGGGGAGAATTATTAATAAAACTCGCCTTCTAAATAAAATATTAAAAGAATTAGGGGTATTAACTAGCCTTTATCTAGAGTAATAATAAGCTTACCTAGGGCTATAAATATTAATAGATCTATAAAGAGAATAGGATATAATTAATTATATTAGCCCTATATAACCTATATTAGAATAGGATTATAGAGAGAAAGAACTAGATACTATTTAGTAAAGTTAGAATAGTCCTTATTAATACTAGACTACCTTAGGAGTTCTAGGGTAAGGCTATCTATTATATTAATTATATTAAGAACCTTATACTTAGTAAGGATAGGAAGTCCCCCTTTAAGAAATAGTATAGCTTTAAACCCCTATTAATATACTTAAAGCCTTTTAAATATTAGTACTACTTATTTAATATATTACTAAATGAGAAGAAACTAGATAATAAGACTATTAAATATTACTTCTTTAATTATAATAGTAAGAGTATCTACCGCATATAAGATATTAAGGGATAATATCTTATTAGATTAGTATATATTATATTTAATAAAAAAGCTATTATACTATTAATAGAAGATAATAAGCTTTTAATAGATAGAGAAGATAGTAATAACTATATTATAGACTTCTTAAGCTACCTCTAGTTAGACTAATTAGATTATAATAGTAAGGTCTTAAAGGGAGTACCCTCTCTTAATTAATAGGGTATTAAGGGAGTATTAGATAATACTAAAAATACTAATAATACTAGTAATACTAGTAATAGATTAGTAATAACTATTCCTAATAGCTAATTAGAATTAGGCCTAACTAATAATATAAGTAGGCTAACTAGTTTAAATAGATATAATTAGGATAATCTACCTAAGTTAGATTAATATAAGTTAAATAATTAGATTATAAGAATTAGTTAAGTAGAGTTAGAAATATTAACTATTTAAAATTAGAATAGTTATAATAATTAGATATACTAAGTTACTACTAGAATACTATTAGCTATTATTAATAAGATATTAGCGAGGAATAGTAAAATGAAACTACTTCTTTAAATATATTAAGACGGTAATAAGCGCGGATGAATAATCCTAAAAAGATTATTCCTAATTTATTATATTATTCTAGTTATAATAAACTATAGATTAATTATAACTAGATTAATAAGTAAGGCCTAAAGTCTTCTAATAACTCTAATAGATTTAGGGTTATACTTACCCGCGTTATTACTATTAGTAAAGAGCGTCCCTATCTAATATTAATAGATAAGGCTCTTTAAGGGCCTAATAATAAGAAATAGCTCGCTACTACTAAAGAAGAATTAGCTAACTATATTAAATAGGAGATATAGAAAATACTATATAAGCTACCCTAGAAGGTATATATCTTACTAGGAAGATAGGTTCTATCCTATAAATATAAGCTAATAGGCGAAATAAGTAGGTATAAGGCCTAGTAGGTAGTTAAAGGTTTTTATTAAATTAAGGGGATTAATTTTAATAAGACTTTCTTATTAACCTTAAAGGTATTATTATAATATCTTCTTCTTACCCTAATTATTAAGTATAAGCTAGTTCTTAAGTATTTAGATATTATTATAATATTCTTAGAATTACTTATTTAGGAAGAAATCTAAGTAGAGTAATTATATTACTTTATTAATAGTTAATAAGAATACGCCTATTAACTAAATAAGGCTTTATATAACCTTAAATAAGTATTTTATAAATAGTATAAGACCCTTTATAAAGTACTTAAGTTACTAGGATTTAATTACCTTAAGTATAATTATTATATATTTATTAACCCTATAATAAAAGTTATTATTATAGTATATATAAACGACTTACTATTTATAGTATATAATTAGAACCTAATTACTTATATAAAAAATAAACTTAATAAGAGATTTAACTTTAAGTATATAAGAGATTTAAAAAGACTATCTAGATATAAATATTATTAGAAATCTAGATAAATAGTCTATTTAAGTTAACTAGATAAAATATATTATATAATTATTAAGATAGCTTAATATAGAAAATTATTTACTAGTAAAGTTACTTATAAAATAGGTATATATTACTATTACCTCTAATAGCTATATAGCCCCCTTATCTAATAGGGAGGCTTATTAGTCCTTTATAAGAGTATTTAATTAGTTAAATATTATAACTAGGCCTAATATTACTTATATTATTAATACTTTAAGTTATTCTCTTTATAACCCTTCTTTATAATATATAAATATAGTAAAAAGGGTATTATATTACCTAGCTAGGATAATTAATAATAGCCTAATCTATTAACTAGGTAAGAATAATAGCCTAGTAGGTTTTATTAATACATTCTATTATAATAATTATAAAATATTTTACTCTACTAGAGTATATATTTATAAACTATTTAATAGCCCTATTACTTAGTAATCTAAATTATAAAAGCTAGTAGTAATATCTATATATAAGTCTAAATATATTATTATAATAGAGGTATATAAAGAAGCTTTATACCTAGGCCTTATACTTAAAGAGCTAGGGTATAATAAGGGAGTAGTATTAATACTCCTAAGTAGACTAACTATTAAGTTAGGTTTTAGTACTATAAATTAGTACCGACCCGAATACTTAGTACCTACTTAGGTACTAACCCGAATACTTAGTACCTATTTAAGTACTAACCCGAATACTTAGTACCTACTTCTAGTACTAACCTAAAAAGCTATTAGTACCTTAGCGAGTTAGGTTAGACTAACCTAACTTACTAAGGTATTACTAAGAAGCTAAGCTACTAATAAATTAGTAAAGGACTAATATAGTTTCCTTATAAGATAAATTTAAATACTTTTATATTATTAGGATTTATCTTATACCTAATATTTATTACTTATTATTCTATATAATATAATAGTCTATATTACTATCTCTTAATTCTCTCGCTATTAGCGCCTAGAATATATTAGTCCCTTTAAGTTCTTTAAGAGTATTAAGTTCTATAGGCCTTAATAATAAAGCTATTTAATTAGAATTTAATAATCTTAATATAGATAACTAGAAAATACCTATAAAAATTCAAGATTTTTACTTAGGAAAAGTATACTTAAAAGTATAATTCTTTTATTTATTAGTAAGTAATAATAGTTATAAGGTAAATTTAAGTCTAAATATAATAAATATATATATAAACTATTATAAATACTAAGACCCTCCTTAAGTATTATAGGGGTTATAAGGTAAATATTAGTAAAGATATTAATTTTAGACTAAGGAATTATTTATAATAGTTACCTAGTACTAGAGTATTAATAAATAGTTATTAGGCCTACTTATATTATAACTCTACCGTAATATTAACGTTTAGGACTAATAGGGTATAGCTAAGTATACTATTATTAGATAACTTATTATATTAGTTATTATTAGGAAAAGACGTTATTATTATTAAGATAGAAGTATTAAAAGACTAACGCTATCTACTAGATACCCGACTAACTACGGGATATCTAGTATAGTAATATTCTATTCTACTAATAACTTCTACGCTACTAAACTATTTAACGTAATTCTTAAATTATTATATCCCTTATATTATAATATATCTTTTATACTCTTATAATAACTATTAATAGTCCTACTAGATTTATCGCGTTAATATAAAGGAATCTATTAGATATAGGAGTTAGTACGGCCTAATATTTATCCGGCCCTCTAAAATTTAATTAGTAGTATTTAATAAACTAAATAGTAGAATAGCTTATTTTTATTATTAGAAAGTCTAATATTACGGTCTAATATAAAGATATAATTATATAACTAAGTATAGTATTAGGCTATTTTTATACTTCTAATATTATAATTAATATTCTTATAAGCTACTAAGTAGCTATTAATAGGATCTAGGCGTTAATAATAAGTTATAACTAATATATTAAGGGTAGTCTACCTATTATCTAATAGTACCTACTTATATATAATATTTCTTATTATTCGGCTAGATATATATTTAGGAGTTTTAGGCCTAATAATATAGAGGTTTCCCTATCTTATTATCCGCGATAGAGCTATATATAGCTAATTATAACTAAAAGTAGGCCTAGTTTATAAGTTAATACCTATATACTTTATTAATTAGCCTTATAATTTATTAATAGTTATAGTAAACGCCGGTTAGATAGGATACTACTTATAAATAAAGGGGGTAGGAATCCGCCTATTATTTTCTTTAGATTATAACGGCGTCTTAAATAGTATTACCTTCTCGCTATTATAGGTACTACTTATAATCTCCCCCTTAAAGATATACTTACTATATCTTATTACCTATAATTAGGTCCTATTATATAGACGTAGCGGATTAAGGTTCCTTAGTAGTATAACTAGTACGCCTAGCTTAATATATAGCTTATAAGACGGTAGGGAGGGTTTATAAAACCCGTAAAAGTACTTAGGGTAGAAGAGTTTATTATCTTCTTCTAATATAATATAATTAATACTCTAATATATTATTATATTACTAGGGATACATGATATTATCTTAGTATTAATACTAGTAACGTCTTTATTAGTAATAGCGAGAATAGCCTATTCTAATAGATAAACCCTCTAAGAGATATTTATCCTAATATTAGTATAGATATTCTTAACTAAATTATTAATAGCGTTTCTAGGGGTATAACTATATTTTTAATACGATATATCTTTATTAGTAGTAGGGCTTTTCTAGATATTAATACTATTACTAATAGTAAGGAGATCGCTTATAAATAGTCCTATTTTATAATATATAGCGTCTATTAGGTTAGGATTATTAAGTCGCTTATTAATAGTAAGATTTAAACGTATAATCTTATTCTAGAAATAGGCCTTCTAAAGATACGCCTTAATAACCTAGCTACTAGATCCTCCTAGAATAACTAGGAGTATTTATTAGAAGTCCCTATAAAAGTAGACTACCTTACCCCTAAAATAAGCCTAATTATTATTATAGATATCTTAAAGGCTATAACTAATAGCTTCTATATTATATTAACTCTATATAAGGGACTTATCCTAAAAGATAATATAAGCTTACTTAATTAGCTTAGCGAGATTAGTCCCCTTCTTAATCCTATATAAGGAGGTAGTATTAGAGTCTAGGGGTATCTTAAATTATAAGTAAGTAGTCTAACCTCCTTATAATAGCGTTAATATAATACTAGAAGACGCTACTACTAGAGTAACCTTTTACTAGGAACGTAGCCTTTCTATAATAGTATTTTAAACTATTATCTTACTAGTCCCCCTAGTACTATTAAGTAAGAATAGTATACCTAGAGTACTAAATTCATTATTAGTATTAGCGTTAATAGCGGCGATAATCTAATTAGTATTATAGTATTAGTTAGTATTTAGCCTATTCTATAAGACCTTAGCCTTATTAGGGGTAATTTAGTAAGATATTTCTTCCTGTAAAAGTCTATTCGTTATATCGTTAAAATTATTAAATAGAATAGTTAGAATAGGTAGGCTATATTAGGCTAGATCCTTAATATATTTAGGGGTTAATTAATATTCTAATTAGCCGTTAATTAGGTAAAGGGCGTACTATTTAGTAAATAACTATTACTTATAGTAATCGTCTAGGATCTAAAGCGTTAAAAAATCCCGTTATAGGAGGTATAAGTAGTCGTTTCAGATATACTCCTTATACTTATTCTATAAGGTAAGGGTATTAGTAGGTTAGAGTTTAACTAATACTAATATAAAAAGACTATATAGCTTATAGCCTCCCTAAAAATCCTTTCCCTTATTAAGGATCTTATTAGTATATCTATTATTTTTAGTTAACCTAAGCTTTATATAGACCTCCTTCTAACCTATTAGCTAGCTATCTACTATCTAGAGGTTATTAAATAATATAGCCCCCTTAATATAATAGAGGAGTAGTTAGTAATAGTAGAGATCCTTAGTTTTAGGACTAATAAAATTAATACGCCTAAGAGTCTCCCCCCTTTTATATATTTTCTAATATTTATTTCTTTTATTCCACGTAAAGACCTTAGGAAAATCCGCGTATAAATAGTCGAGTAGATCCCTTATAATAGTAGGACGTTTCCCGTTCTATTTTATAAAGGGTAATAGCTAACTATTATTATAGGCCTCCTTAGCGAGATAGTTTATATTAAAAAACTCTATTAATATAGTCCTACGGAGCTTATTACTATCTATTAGCTTTTATTTAGCGGCCTTATTAGTAGCCTAGTTATTAGCCGGCTTAAAAAGGGTACGCTATTAGTCTAGGAGGTAGATTTATAGACGCTTTATATAAGGCTTTATAATACCTATACTAAATAAGAGTATCTTCTAGATAGCCTTAGTAGACCTAATCTAGTAAGCGGACTAGAACTCCGTAATCTTATCTACTAACTCCCCTTACTATTACGGCTAGCCGTTAGGAGCGGGATTATCGTTATTACGGGTATAATTCCTAGTAAGGGAGATATCGGCCTAATTAGGTCCCTTATAAACATATTTATATAGATAGAAAATAGACTTAATAGAGCCGTAGATCTTAATATTAATATAGGCACCGTATTTCTTTAGTAGGTATAAGTTATAGGGGATAACCTACCTATTATTAATAGAGGAATTAGGTTTAAGGGGGCTAACTAGATATTTATAGAAAGGATAACTCCTATTAAGTATAAAAGACGTCTCTTAGCGAAAATCCTTTAGAAAAGCCTTACTATAATAATTCTTCTCCTAATTAAAATATCTATTACTAGGGACCCTAGTATAGCGATTATAAACTATATACTATAAGACTAACTTACGTAGCGTATTATTATCTTATTAAGGGGGGATAATTACTTAAATAACGCTGTTAATATTACTAACTATCTAGATCTAATCTCCTTCCCGTATAATAAGGAGAATATAAGTATATAGGAGACCTCGCTTTTAAAACTTAATAATATAATAGTAGCTTATATAAATATTAAGGATATATTTCTTAAGGAGGTCCTTTATTAGCTCCTAGAGCTTCTAATTAAAGATATAGGTAACTAGGTTATAATAGTACTCTAATATCTAACTAGATACTAGTAAGCTCTAAATATTAGGCTACTTAGAATTATATATAAAGGTAATAAAAAATTTAGGTTTACCCCTTTTTTAGACTATTATTATAGCGTCTTATATTCTCGCTTTTATAGTACGTAGGCTTCCTAGTATTATTAATAGGAGGATAGTTACCTTACTACTAATATCTTTAAGCGAGATATCTAGATTAGTACTAAGCCTATCTATTAGGCTAGAGTAGTAGTCCGCTTAAATAGTCTATTAATTCTAATAATACTAATTTAAGTTATTAAGCTCTATTAATATCTAGATATTAATAGCCTAGTAGCTAAATAGATATCCGCTATTAATAGTATAATTAAAGAAATCGGGCCGGATCTAGATATTAATTAGCTAATTATTTAAATTATATTAACTATCCCCTAACTATTATCTAAATAATTTAGAACTATTTATAACTAAGCGGATTTAGGTCTAGAAAATAACTAGGAAAATATATTAAATAGTCTTACCTATATCTATTTTATATAAAATTAACGTCTTATTACTCGCTAAGACCTACTATAACCCTAAGGTATATACTCGCTAGTAATATAATAGTCTAGTTCCTACTTAGGGTTACTACCCTCTTCCTACTCTAGCTTATTATCGCTACTAATTAAGGTATACTAGGTAAGCGTACTAGCGACACGGTTCCGTCGTAATATATATAGTAGATAGTCGCCTAGAAGCTAATAGCCGGCTAATAGGAGGTAGTTATACTATAACTATTTACTAAATAGAAATAGGAGCGGATATTAGAGGGTTATATAAGAAGGATACTAATTAGGGATTAATATAAGGCCCCCCTTAATAGTTTTAATATAGATATCCCGCTTAATCCCGCCTCTTATAACGTTATTAGGAGTTATTATAATACGGGCGACTTTTATAGAGGTAGGGTAATTATAAGTACCCTTATCCTATTATTTAAGATTTAGCTATTAAATATAAACGCTTATAATATTAATAGAATATTATAGTTAATCCTCCTTAAGGTAGTTATAATAGGATTTAAACCCCTAGACGTATAAGTTAATAGACTAGAGGATACGCTAAGTAGAAGTAAGGGTATCTTAATTTAAATTATTAAAATATTAATAGTAAATATCTAGTTACTCCTATATACTATCTAGTATATAGATCTAGGCGAATTTTAGCCTAAGGCCGTTATTAGTAATAAGAGGACCTATTAGATAATATATAGACCCCTAGATCTAGAAGGTAGTTTAACTAATATAGGTATTAATATTAGTTATACCCTCGCTAGTAAAGGAGAGATAATTATTATAGCTAATAATATTATTTAAAAATTCTTTACTACGTATAATTCTCCTTTATATAGACTATCTATTAATAATAATATTATCTATATTACTAAGTAATATATTAATAAATTATACTCTAAGCTCTACCTCCTTTTAAGGCCCTTTAGGTAATAAGTCTATATTAGCTAGCTTATATAAGTAGTTAGGGGATAGCTAATTATTCTTCCTACCGTTATAATATAGCTATTAACTATCCCCTAAGTTACTACATTTATTTTTCTATAATAGTATATTATAATAGGGGTATTTATTACTAGTAATATTAAATAATTTATTAACCTTATAAAGCTTTATATCTCTTACTATATAGGGATCCCTATATACTTAATATCCCTAGCCTAGCGTCCGCCTCTAATATATATTGTTCTACCGCCGGTATAAGCCTCGTTAAATAGGGGGTTAGTACTTAGTATTATCATCTTTATTAGCCTGCTAGTAAGTATACTAGCGACGCGTTTCAGGATAATATTTAGGAGCTAGCGGAGGAGTAATTTCTTAGGGGGTCTCTTTAAAGATAGGGGGAGTAGGTTATTAAGGGTTCCTAGGCGGAATAACTACTTAAATAGTTATATTAATTATAGCTATACGCTACTAGGGGGTAGTACCTTAATTAAGGTAGTTATAAGAGCGAGTACCTAATAGTATTTCTCTAGGGCGAGGTTCTATTAACGTAATATCTCTAGGGTTTACTAGTAAGTTACTAAACCTAACCTAGGTGCCTAAATTAGTCTTATATAGGGCGTCTAATACGCCTTATACTATTACTCTTATAAGATTTAACCCTCTTATTAATACTATTAGGGTATAGCTTAGAAAGAGCTACGCGCTTAGAAGGTATTAGTAGGGAGCTAGAGGAGCTATATTTAGTATAGGAAGGGCGATAATATATACTTTAAAGACGATTAGTATAGCTTATAAGGCGTAGATTATAAGGGGGAGGAATAATATCTATAATAAGGTATTTAATAATAAAAATAAGGTAGGAAGAAATAATTAGTCGGGTAGTAGGGATATACTAAGATATTAGACGGTTAGACTAATATTAGTAGGTAAATCTATTTATTCCTATATATCTTTTAAATTACTATATTAATTTTCGTTATTTTTAAAGCTTTAAATAGCTAAGAGTAAGTTATATAACTTTATTTAAATAGAAAATATTATAAAGCGTTATTATATAGATAGGTAGAATAGGAAGAATTATTAGAGTTTTAATATTCGCGCTAGTCTAGGAAAGGAATCTAGGGGACTTATTAACTAACTAATAAGCTGCGATAAGCTTAGGGTCTAAAATTAGGGATATTCTATTATAGTAAGAAGATTCTATATCTAGTAGTCTTTATCCTAGCTAATCTATAAGTTAGGTTAGATAGGGTATATTAGATAAATCCTTTTAAGAAAAGAAAGTACTTCTCTAGAATACTATTAAAACTATTAAGGAAGATTTCCTAGACTTAATTCTAATAAAGAATAGTAAATTTATTAAATAGAGCTAATATACTAAAGTCTAGTTTAAAGTATAATAGTAGTAAACTACTATTAATTAAAGTATTAAACTAAAGTCTAATACTAAAATTAAAGATCTACTCTAGATTAAGAAGACTATATTAGGTAAATAGGCTAATATCTAGGATAACTTTATCTAAATTACTTTAATAGTTAAGGGATTACTAAAGATTACTTATAAGAAGTATAATAAAATTCTAGACTACCTAATAGCTACTAGTAGTTTAAGTATATCTAATATAAGGAAATATCTTAAAATAAATAAATGCTTTCTTTATAAATAGCTTAACCTATTATTATAAATAGAACTTTCTTTAAGTTAGGTATATTATTTATAATAATATAAATTAGTAATATAAAACTAATTATTTAAGGATAACTTTAGAAGAAAAGTAATACTAGGTTTTCTACTAATTTTTATTAAGAGAAGTAGAATAAATAGCTATATAAATACTTTCTTACCTTAAACTAGTCTTTCTAGACTATTAATTAACTAGAGTTTTAGTAATTACTATTAATAGCTCGTCTAGATTTAACCCTAATCTATTATACTAAATTATAGAGTATAATCTTTTCGGATTTTAAAGGAATATATATAAAAATTAAAGTAGATCTAGAATATCCTTAATATATTTCTCTTATATTAGATACCTAGTCTAGTCCCTAAAAGGTTACCTACCTTAGAGTACTAGCCTACTAGGTTAATACTAATTTTTAATATTAGGAATATCTTATTATTTTTATACTACTTAATATCTAGTATTCTAGGTATTTACTTATAACGGAAATAATAAAGATATTAACCCTTTATAGAATTAAAGATAAGCTTTTTAGGGTTATTACTAATAATACTAGTAATAATAGAACCTTAAAAGATAAACTAGAGAAATCTCTAGCTTAGTAAGATATTTAATAGGATAAACTATAAAACTCTATTCCCTATATAACTTATATCTTTAACCTTATAATATAAGACTTTATTAAAGCCCTAGACTTAGAAGCTTTAAATAATATTATAGTATTAAGAAGGTATAGTATTATAAGAGTAATATAAATAGGTAATATACTTACTAATATTTTAACTAGATCCGCGCTCTTATAGTAGTAATTAACTTATCTCCTTAATAAAAGCTTTATTTTTTATAGCTATAAGAAAACTCTAGTAGAAGACCTTAAAAACTTATATAAGATATCTATATTTATTAGAATTCTACGTACTTAATACTTTATTATATATATTAACTATATAACTTTATTAATACTTAGGTAGATAAAAATATAACTAATCTAAAAATTAGTATAATTAGCCTTAGCGAATATAAATAATTAATTATATTACTACTTAGTAATATATTAAATCCTATCTATTAACTTACCTTAATAGTTTCTTAGATAATAAATATAGATATATATTTAGGATTCTAATTATATAATACTCTTTTTAAATATTTTAATAGTACTAAAATAATAATATATAATAGTAGGATTATTAGTAAAGTAAGTATTATTTATACTTATAAAGTAGCCTTAATAAAACTCGCTAAGTATTATTCTAGAATAGAAGATAAAGGCGGATAATATACAACCTTACTAATATTCTAGACCCTTCTATAAAACTAAGTCTATATAAAACTTAAGATAAATAAGAGGAGTTAAATAATAATAATACTTTAACCTCTTATAAAGAGAGGTATAAATATAAATTTATTAACTACTTTTATAAGTATTATAAGATATTACTAGTTATTAGAAGGACTAATATATAAGATATATAGAATATTAATAAGGTAATATAATATAGTAATATATTTAAATTTATATTAACTAGTAATAGCCTTTAATAAGAGTAAGGAGAAGTCTACTTTAATATCTAAATTATAGGTCTTTATTATAAAGTAAAGCTATTTAATACTTTTATTCTAAAAGTCTACTAGAGGATATTCCTATATAGGAGTACTAGAAGGATAATACTTTAACTTATCTAAATTTAATATAAATAGCTAAGGATATCCTTTTATATCTAATATTATTTATAGGTATTAAGAGAGTCTTTAATCTTACTTAAAGAGTATATTTATAGGATCGCGTATAGTTATATTAAGGAACGAGGTCTAGATAACTATTATATAGTTAGGTAAGGCTACTTAATATATTATTATAATTAGTAGGATTAGGTCTAGTATATAAGGTAAAAGACGAAGAAGGAAAGATAGTAAGATAAGAATATAAGATAGAAACTAAAACGCTAAGTATCTAATCTAATTAAGAATAAAAAGGGGTTTAATAAACTTAAAGGAGTTTAATTAATTAATTAGGCTAGGTAGTTAGGTTAAGCTATCTTAGCCTAACCTTAGTAGATCTTATATTATAATAGTAGCTCCTCTTTTAAAGGCTAAACTCCTATAAAGCGTTAGCGGGTATAGCGGGATAAAGGTAAAGGCGAGGATATAAGTATAAAATTAACGCGGCTAGGCGGTTAATAAGCTAACTAAAGAGCGGAAATAAAAGGATAAGGGATAAGGTTCTTAGGGAGTAACCCTTAGGTCTATTATAGACGGGATTAACGGGGGTACTAATAGAAAACTAGAGTCTAAGACTATCTTAATCTAACTTAGGAGGATAGAGGTAGGAACTAGAATTTAAGGCTATCTTAGCCTAATTTAGGAGGGAAGGATAAGACTAGAGTCTAAGGCTAGTATAACCTAATTTAGGGGGATAAAGGGGGGGACTAGAGTCTAAGGCTATCTTAGCTTAACTTAGGATAAGGGATAATAGGACTAAAGTCTAAAGCTATCTTAACTTAACTTAAGATAAATAAGGTAGGTATTAGAGTCTAAGACTTTTCTTAGTCTAACTTAGGAAGGCGGGAGGTAGAAGCTAGAGTCTAAGGCTATTATAGCCTAACTTAGGGGAATAAAGGGTAGAACTTGAGTCTAAAGCTATCTTAGCTTAACTTAGGATAAGGGATAATAGGACTAGGCGTAGATTAAGACTAGGGGTTAAGGTATTAATAATAAGGAACCTAATAGGGTAGGATATAGGGCCTAGTAGCTAATAGGTTAGCTTAGTAGAACTTATTAATAGCTTATTAATAGTTCTTATATAAGGACGTAAGACTCCTAGTTAATAAAATACTTAAGGAGTAGTAGCTAGAAATATTAGTTAAGCTTAGAATTTAATATACTATTTATATACTAGCTATATTTACTATCTTTAGTAATAATAGGGGCGTAGGGTTCCTAGTATTATCTAGAAAGGGGATCCTAGGCTATATATTATAAGAGACTAGTATAGAAGATTAGATAGATCTTTATACACTTAGTAAGGTTAAATTTAATAACTAGGGGATTACTAAAAACGCGTCTAATAGGGAAGGGACTTATATTATAGTTATCTAGCTTAATTATAAGGCGAGTAGTATTTAGATTTTTAGTATATAATTAAACCGGATCTCCTAGGAAGTAATAAGGGTAAGGATACCGTTTCTAATTAGCTAAAGATTTATAAATAGCTTAGGTAATTAATATCTCCTCTTAAAGGTAGTTAGTAATATCCTTAAGTTTCTTAATAAACTCTCTAATATTTACTAGCTTTATCCTAGCCTAGGTAGTAAGGTAAGGGGGTAATAGAAGGGGTAGTTTAAAACCAAGGCGAGGGTTTTATCCTAAATTAGCTATAAAAGGTAATATAAGTATAGTTATAAAAGGAATATTATTTAAGGCGAACTTAGCTCTAGGTAATTATAACGCCTAATTATCTTATATATAATTTATAAAGGCTTAGAGGTAATATTTTATAATAGTATTAGCCTATTCTATCTAGCTATTAGTTTAGGGGTAGTAATTAATTAATAGTCTAATATCTATCTTAAGGATTTAGTAAAGATATTTCTAAATATTAGAGGTAAATTATATACCTTAATTAGATATAAAATACTTAGGTACTTTATAAAGTTTAAAGATATTAGCGTAGAAGGCGTAAGAAGCTTCTTCTACTTTTATAAAGGTAGTAGGGATAAGGTATCTTATCTTAGTAAGATAGTTAATAAAGATAAGGATATAATAGTATATTATTCCTATAAAGGTACTAGGTAGAAGAGGACCTATATAGTCTATGGAAATATTACGCTATTAGCGCTTAGAGACGGGTAAGGGATAAAGCTAGCCTTAAAGCTTTTCTCTAGAAGGCTTAGAACGGGCGTAGGTATAATAATTATAGATAAATTACTTAATAGAATTATATAGGTTTAGCTACTAATATACTCTATTAACTAGCTCGTAGTAGTTAATTCTTCTAGTATATCTACCTAGGATATTATTATAAGTGAGCTAGATAATTTATAGGCGAAGATAGGCTAAGTTTAAGATATATCTTCTATCTTAAAAATATAGGGAACTATCTTATTCTATATATTCGGCTAATTAGATTTTATTATAATAGCGGGCTCTACTATAAAGGGCTTTAAGGATAGAGGGGGTAAATTAATTATTACTCTAGGCTTAGTCTTATAGGGTTTAAGTTAAGGTATCTTAGGGGTCTTCTTTAGGATTAATTACTTCTAGATCTAGTTAAGGTTTATAGTTTATAACTTTAGATTCTAGCTTAGGTTCCACGTTTATAAGAGCTAAGGTAATAAGGTAGTAAGGCGAGGGGGTTTCTAGATAGAGTTCTATTAGGTTAAGGTAAATAGTATAATACTATAATTTAACTATCTTTAAGTCTAAGATGTACTTCTTTAATATAATTTAATATTAATATTAGTAACGCGGGTTAGAAGTATCCCCCTCTTTAAGGAGGTCTCTAAAATAACGGGTAAGGAAATTAGTTTTAACTCTTACTTTACTAGGGTAGTAAATAATTTAATAATTAAATTAGGATAGGAATTTACTTTAATAAGCTTACTAACGGCTAAGTTCTTTAGTTAATATAAAGTACTTAAGATTTTTATAGTTAGTAGTTACCTTAATAGGTTTAAATAAGCCTTCTAGCTTAAGACGCTATTCTTAGAAGGTGTAAATAATAGTTATAAGTTCTTTATTATAGATCTTATAATTATACTTAGCTAGGTTATACTTCTTAGAAAAGTAAGCTACGGGGTAGAGTATACTATTATTATTATACTAGGATAAGATACCTCCTAATATAAAGTTAAAGGTATTAATTTCTACTATAATCTTTCTATTAAGATTATAGTAGTAGAGGATAATATTAGAGGTAAAGGCTTTCTTTAAGATATTAAAGGCATTCTAATAATTATTATTCTAAAGGAAGGGTATATCTTTACGTATTAAGTTAGTAAGTAGTATAACTATCTTATTATAATTATAGATAAACCTCCTATAAAAGTTTATAAACCTAAGGAAACTTTAGACGTCTTTAATATTAACTAGGGTTAGCTTATTAATTATAATATTAACTTTAAATAGATCTATCTTAATCCCTTTAATAGTAATAATTAGGCCTAGGTAGGGGACTTACTAGATATAGAACTTATATTTAGTAATATCTACTTAGAGTTTTATAGCCCTTAACTTCTAAAGGATACGCTTAATATAGATTTTATATTCTACCTCTATTTTACTATAAATTAGAATATTATCTAGGTAGGTTATATAGAAATTATTAAGATATTCTTAGAGTATATTATTAATATAATACTAGAATAAAGTAGGACTATTATAGAGTTTAAAGGGTATAATAAGGTATTTAAATAATTTAAATTAAGTATAAAAGGCTAGAAGCTCTTTATCCCCTTTATAAATTTAGAGGTAATTAAAAGCTAATATAATATTTAGCTTAATAAATACCTTAATATAACTTAGGCGGTCTAGGGTCTTAATAATAAGGGGTAAGGGATAGTAGTTCTTAACTATAATAGTATTTAGGCCGTAGTAGTTAATATAGAAGTAGAGGCCTCCTCTAGGCTTCTTAATAAATAGGATAGGGGATATAAACTAGGATCTACTAGCTTAGATAAAGCCCTTAGTAAGGTTATTATTAAGGTATTTATAGAGTTTATTAGTTTTATTACAGCTTATATTATATAATATAGTAGTTAGGGGCTAGGTACCTTCTTTAAGGTTAATAGTATAGTTATAGGTATAGTACTTTAGTAGGGTATCTATATCCTTTTTAGAAAAGATATCTAGGAATTTATAATAATATAGAGGGAACTTAGTATTCTTACTCTATTAATATACCTCTAGGTCTTCTTAAGTTATAATAGTAGTAAGATAGAATTCTTCTTCTATCCTCTATATAGCTAAGTAATAGTTACCTTTATAGGTACTAGGTTTAGAGGCTTAAGATAAGGTAAAGGCTTTTCTTTAAATAAGGGAACTAGGATTCCCTATAATTAAATAAGGGGACTAAGGTTTCTAGATCCTAAGGTAATAATTAATTTTACTAAGGGTAATATAAATACTTCTATATCTTTAGACTAGCTAATATAATTAAATATATAGGGTCTAATTTTATAAATATTTAAGTAGATTAGGGGTTTTTAAATCCGCTAGGCACGTCTTTAATTAGACGTCTAGTAAGATAAGGGACTTTAGTATTTAATTTTAGAATTATAACCTTTTTAAAGGGCTTAGTTAATTTAACTAGGAAGGTCTTCTTCTAGGTTTAATATAGGCGTAGTTAAGCCTAATACTTAATTTAGGACTTAGGATAACTTAGGCTAAGTTAGATTAAGGTAGGGTAACTCCTTCTAAGTTAAGATAGGAACCTCCTTTTAAGTTAGATAGGGAACCTCCTTTTAAGGTAAGTTAGATGACTCCTTTTAAATTAGGTTAGGTAACTCCTTTTAAGTTAGACTAAATACCTCCTTCTAAGGTAGGCTAAGGACTAATAAATCTTAAATTTATATTAGGAATTAAGATATAAGCGACTTCTTCTAAGTTAGGGCTAGGCTAGATAACTAGGTAGTTTAAAGCTAGGACTAGGACTATTAATCTTTAAACTCCTAAACTTTTTAAGATTCTTTAATAGAAAGGAATTCTTCTTCCTTCTTAATAATAGCTTAGATTATAGTAGGCTCTAGGTAATAATAGCTAAGGTAGAAGGGTGAGGATAAGGATAAGGTATTTAATCTAAAATTAATAGGAATAAAATAGTAGCGGAGTTATAGATAACCTAGGACTATTAGGTAATACTTTAATCTTATAATATATAAGAAAAGTCTCTTAATATAAGTACTAAGCGCTAATATTATTTCTACTACGTAGGTAATATTACCCGTAAGCGTAGGTTATCTATTAAATCCTTAGAGGTAACGGGGGTATTTAATTAGGTATAAAGGAAAGTAGTATTATTACGTAAATATCTTATTAATAAAAGTATAGGCGGAAGCTTTATAATTAATAAGGATAAGAGTTAGTATTCTAAATTAAGCTTAATATAAAGTACCTAAGATAACTATATAATTATCTTAAAAGATTAGATTAATCTTAAATAGCTTTAAAGTAGAATAGGTAGAAAACTTCTTATATAACTATAAAGGAGGCGAGAATAATAAGGCTAGGAGGTAGGAGGAAATTAATAAAATAGAATTAGGTCCTTATATATAACTTTATATAAAGACTAGATATTTTCTAATAGGAGGGGTACTCCCCCGTTAATACTAAAGGTATTATTAGTATTTATAAAATATAAGACCCTTAGCTTATCCTTATTAGGATACTCCTAGGTAGTCTTACTAGAGTATTAGAGTTTATAATAGTAGTATAACTTCTACTTATTATAAATATCTTTAACTCTAGGTATCTAAGGTCGCTAGCCCTAAACGCGGGCTATAACTAAATTAAGGTCTATAAGTTTACCTCCTAGGAAAGGTATAATAGGTATAGGGGTTATAGGAATAATAGGGAGGAATAAGGTAGACTTAAGCCTTATAGGATTATTAGATATAGGGGAGTTCTTCCTTAACCTATAGCTTATACTTATAAAGGTCTTTATTTTAGCTAGAATACTTACCTATCTTAGTATATAATACTTAAGCTATTAGATTTCCTTATTAATATTTAAGTAGGCTTAGACCTACTCTTTAAAGCTATATAGTTTTATTCCTATTAAAGTTCGCTAGGATATAGTATTAATCTAGGTAGTATAATTAATATTCTTCTTTAGAGCGTTAATTAGAGAGGCTAATTCTATCTAGGAATATTCCTTCTTTTAAGAGAAAAGGTTATAATATTTATTAAAGCTTAGACTATCTTATCTAAGGGTATTATAAAGATAGGTACGGGTATCTTTAGCTTTAAATAGGTTATTATAAGTCTTATAAAGCTTCTTTTATTAGTCCTTAAAGCTAGTTAGGGTATAGAGCCTTTTAATATAGTATTAGCTTATAAGGTTATAGGCCTTCTTTTTAATAGTAAGGTAGTTCTTATTATACTTAATTTTCTTTTAATTAGTTAGGTATTAATTATAGTTTATATATATCTTATAAATAAGACTTTATTCCTATATATCTAGCTTATCTATATCCCTATCATATTTAATAATATTAGGGAGCTTCTTAGATTTAGAGATAGGAATAGCGGGAATAGTAGAGGTAGGAGGAGGGGTTAGTAGAGTATTATTACGTAGTACTTAGATAAAGGCGTTAATTATTATAACTAAGACTTATAAGTCTATAACTAAATTCTAGGCTTAGGGAGGAGGAGATAGGGTTTTAGCTATTATAGGAGTATTAGTAGCGGAGGTAGTAGTAGTAATAGCCTATTACTAGAAGTTCTTAAGGTATCTTAGGAAAGTAATAGGGTTACTACTTATCTAAGTAAGTAGTACTTATATACGCTCCTCCTTATAAGTAGGTTTAATAGAATTCTCTATTCTAGATTAATAACTAGGATTATTAAGGATTAAGGACTTAATCTAGTACGTAGAAGTACTATTAGGAAGGTAGGTCTTTTATAATATTAAGGAACGAGGTCTAGATAACTATTATATAGTTAGGTAAGGCTACTTAATATATTATTATAATTAGTAGGGTTAGGTCTAGTATATAAGGTAAAAGATAAAGAAGGAAAGATAGTAAGATAGGAATGTAAGGTAGAAACTAAAATACTAAGTATCTAATCTAACTAAGAATAAAAAGGGATTTAATAAACCTAAAGGGATTTAATAAACTAATTAGGCTAGGTAGCTAGGTTAAGCTAACTTAGCCTAACCTTAGTAGATCTTACACCGTAATAAATTAGAACTAGAGTTTATAGAATAAGTAATACTTCTAAAGTATTATAATCGTATTATAGGGTTAGACCTTAAAGAAGCTCTTACTAAGCCCTAGGATATTCTTTAAAGGGAAGAAGATACTAATTAAAGTATTAATAAAGGTAAAGATCCTTTTAAGTTAGAATTAATAGATATCTTAAGATAAATAGATTAGTAGTTATAATTTTAAAGTTAGTTAATAATTAGGTAGTATATTTATAAAGTAGGTTTAATTTCTACGTATAGATATAAAGGTAATATAAGAAGGTAATATAATTCTTTATCTTACTAAGAACGCCGTAATACTAGAAGCGCCGTAATACTAGGAGTATTATAATACTAGGAGCGTTATACTATTCTAGAACTACCCTCTACTCCTAATACTATAAAACTATTACTACCCTTAAGTACTAAATAGTATAATACTAAAGCTCTTTATTAAGTCCCTTATAAGCTATAGATCCCTCTTTATAATAGTAATCTATTTAGTATAGATATAAAGTAGATTTAAATCTATATTATAAGATATATTAGTAAGTAATTATTATAAGAATTAAATAGTAATATAAAATAATAATATACTTACTTAAGAGAAAAGATATTATAAATACTTTTATAATATCTTATAATACTTTTAAAGCTAAACTTTAGATTTAATATAAGTTTATACTAACTCTTATAATATCTACTATAACCTCCCTTATAATATAATTAAATAGTAGCTTTAGGATAAGGTTATTAATAGACTTTTAGTATTATCTTATCTCCCTTAGAGCTCTAAGACCTAAGTTAACCTTATACTTTTATCATTTTATCATTAGTTTTAATACTACTAACTATAAAGGATTAGCTAATTATATTTTAATATACTACCTATTTATATTACCTTTCCCTTCCTATATAATAGCTTACTCGCTCCTATACTTTATAAGGATTTACCCCCTCTAGCTAGTAATCTTAGTATTTTATTAGCTAATTATACTATCTACCTATTAATATATAGAGTAAGAAATATATTATAAAATAATATTACTAGTCTACTTAATATAAGCTATTATTAAAGTTATTAAATATATATAATAGTAGATAAAAGAAGGAATATAAGGTTTAAAAGTTTTAATATAAGGTAAAGTAATATTAAGCGGAATACTCCGCGTAATTATAAGTATAATTATAGGTAGAATTATCCCTTAAAATCTTCTTTATAACTCCTCCTACCTCTATATACTTAAGATATTATAATAAGATAGGTATTAATATATAATAAGTATTTATTACTAATTATATTACTTAAATATATTACTAGATAGATAAGCTAATATAATACTATAATAATATTAAGTCCTTATAACTAGAATCCTAAATTAATCGCGAGTAGAGAATAGGTAAAAGACTAGGATAATAATAAGAAGCTACTATATATAAAAGTATCTAATAACCGCGTAGTAGTATTAAAGAGGATTAAGAAGTTAAAGGAATTAGATATATAAAAGATAGCTATTAAAGAGGATTATATAAAGTTAGTAATTAGGGTAAAGGATATTATAAAGGAGGAAAGATATAAAAGAGGGATTTATAATAATATAATTAAGTAATATAATACTTCTAGAATAGCTAATACTATATAGTAGAATATTTTAAGATAGAGTTATACCTTAAAGATAATAAAGAGGCTATTAAGGAATAAGCTAAGCTAGATAAATTAATAAATAATATAGAGAATATAAATAGTATAACTAGTTCTATAAAAGAGGTAAATATATAATCTATCTTTAATCCTATCTTCTAATTAACTTAACTTTTAGAATACTTCTAAGGAAGATATAGATACTATTAGGCTAGAATTTACTAGATTTAATCTATTAATTCTATAAATTATTAAGTAAAGGATTATATATTATAAGGGTTTAAAGGAGTTAAAAGATATATAGGACCCTAATACTATAAATACTTATATTAAGTTTATATAAGAGTATACTAACGCGTTTAATATAAAGGATTACGTTATACCTAACCCTATAAAGAGGAATTAAGATAAGGAGGGTATCTTAATTAAAGTTAATACTAATAGAAAAGAAATTAAATATACTACTAAAGAGGATAAAGAAGAGGATAGGAAATATAAGTTAGAAGATACTAGTAAGACTAGTAGTAATAGTAAGCATAATAATAGTAAGTATAATAATAGTAAGGAGGATAGTAATAAATAGAAGGATTATAAGTATAAGATTATAAAGATATTTAACTAGATAGATAGATAGGCTATCTACTAATAATTATTAAATAATTATATTACCTTTTTATATTATTATAAAGTATTCCTAATATTATAGTCTAGTAAAATACCCTTACTAAAACTAATATCTTAGCGAGTTAGGTTAATACTTTAATACTAATACTTAGTACTACCCTATAATATTAACTTATATACTTAGTACTAACTATTAGTACTAACCTAAATACTTAGGCTAGGAATTTAGTATTAACTTACTAAGAGTTAAGTTAGATACCTAACTTAAGTTTAAAGTACTAACTTAACGTAGTTAGTCTACTCCTAAGTATTAATAATTACATCGGTAATTCGGGAACCCAGCCCTAGAAGCTTAGGCAGCTTAACTAGCCCGTACGGGAGGACTTATACTTAGGAGTTATCGTGCTAGCCCAAATAGGAAATATTATAGGTGTTACGTCATGTATTACTAATAAAATAGTAAACTAGGCTAATTTTAAAGTTTAAGCTAAAACGGACTAGTACTCGCTAAGATACTAGCTCTTAAAGTTAGAAGTTTTTTTTTCTTCGTTTTAAAAACCTCTAACTTTAGGAGCTAGTATCTTAGCGAGTACTAGTCCGTTTTAGCTTAAACTTTAAAATTAGCCTAGTTTACTACTTTATTAGTAATACATGACGTAATACTTATAATATTTCCTATTCGGGCTAGTACGATAACTCCTAAGTATAAGTCCTCCCGTACGGGCTAGTTAAGCTGCCTAAGCTTCTAGGGCCGGGTTCCCGAATTACTAATATAGGTAGTTATAAAATTAACTACTAACCTAATTAATTATACTAATATAAAATATATTTAAATAAGATACTATTTAATTTATTAACTACTTTTAAAATTAAAGAAATCTATCTTAAATAGGTTAATATTAGAGCTTAATATATAAACCCCTTTATAAAACCTATTAATCCTATTAACTTTAACCTAACTAGATAATAATTAAGACTAGCTTTAAGTAAAATAAAAGGGTATTTAAATATAATAGTTAATAATAAAGACTCTACCTTATTATTACTAAACTAAGAGGGAGTATTAGAAATTAGCTTAGGTAAACCTTAGTATATATAAATTATATCTTAGTAGATATTAGAAGAGATTTTCCTTCTATATCTCCTTTTCTTTATAGCTATTATCTATCTATTAGTTATTAAATACTATTATACTACACCTAAATCACGTGCAGATGACTTATTAATCATCATACCTTTCAACACGAGACGCCGTGACGCTGACGCGTCACCGAGCGCGTCTCGCCTCGGCATCAAAATCTCCTTTTCCATCTAATGTTGGTTGACTTATCGTGGTACCGTTGGCCATGGAATGACACCATCCCATTGGATAGTGTGTTCAGAATGAGAAACGATTCATGACTTACAACCACAGAGTGTTTAAGTTTCGTGAGAATACGACCAGGACTTTGCTTGGTACTACACAAGATGAGAGCTGAAGCGCTGTCGGCGAGCGAGATGGCACACGACGTGGGTAAGGAATACGAAATCCCTCCGCCTGTTCCTCCAACATCGTTTGGTGTCCTGAAAGAGCGAATCAGACATCACTACGAAATATCCTCTGACTACTACTATTCCCTCTGGTGAGTACCAAGCACCACATCTCAACTCCTGGAGTTCTTGTTTAATCCGCAGTCACTATCAGGGGGGAGCATGTTCATCATGGCTACTTTCTCTCGCCAGCAGATACGAAGGAACTGGCCCAGACCCAGCTTATCGACCTTCTGCTCCAGTGCTCTGATCTCTCTGCTGACGCTAACGTCCTTGACGTTGGATGTGGCATAGGTGGTACATCACGCTATCTGGCGAAAATGAAAGGATGCAGAGTCACTGGGGTCACTATCAGCGGCCAGCAGGTGAAGTTGGCAAGGATGCTAACGTCGAAGGAGGCACGTATCGCTGAATTAATTGATGATGTGGACAGTTTTGTAGGGCTGGGTGATGGAGGAGTGCGGTACATGGAGCTTGACGCCGAATCTTTGGGAGTATACTATAACGAGAGGTCTGAAAAGGCTCTCTTCGACTGCGTCTGGATCTCCGAAGCGTTGAGCCATTTGCCGAACAAAGAGTTATTCTTCCAAAATGCAATCTCCTTGCTGAAGTCTCGTGGCAAGCTGGTGGTTGCGGATTGGTTTATGGCAGAGGATTTGACCAAGACGCAGGTGGACGCTGATATCAAGCCAATCGAAGGTAGGTAGCGTGTATTTCTTCTTGGGAATCGAAGTTGACGTGTCTCCACAGATGGCATGCTGCTTCCGAGGCTGTATATGCAGTCTGAATATGTACAATTGGCCAACGATGCTGGCTTCAATGTTCACTCGAAGCCGTTAGACATTAGCAAGGAAGTGTCCAAAACTTGGTAACATAGACGGGACTGCCTCGCATTATTTGCTCACATCATTGACCGAACATAGGGATATCTCATGGTCGCTCATCCAGTCCCCTGCACTATGGGCGTTCGCCTTCTCTCAAGGCCGTGACGGCATAGCCTTTCTCCAAGCCTTTCGTGCAATGAGACGAGGATATGCGAATGGGACCTTCCGGTATGCCGTCATGGTCTTCGAAAAACCGTGATTCTGACTGGATGGACCACGGTCTCGAAAAGCAAGCATACAGGTGCGACAGCCGCTCTTGTCGGTACTTCACGATGGAGATTCCATTATATATCATTTATATTACATGCTCTGCACGACGCTACCCGATGGCGGCGTAACGAGATATTAAGATAGCAACGGACCAGATCGCAGCAAAAATCATCGCGGAGTACTGACGGGCTTGAACTCTGATTTGCTTTGTACGACTCTTGTACAAAGCCCGGTCGACTTATTGAGTTTATTTTGGATGGAAATTCCTTACTTAGTGGTGGTACAATTATCGTTTAGGCCGTTGAACACCGTGTCTAAGGTGATTCCGAGTCCGCCTCGCAGTAAAGAGGTGCCAGGATACCCACTGGCAACGCATATGGCATTAATCGCTACAGCACCAGCCCAAAGGTCGAACCATCGTCCAGTGACTTGATCGCGACTTACAAGATCGACTACTGCTCGCATTCCGAAGGAAGCTTAGATTCAAATATGAAATTAACAATGTTATATTGATTCAACCTTTGTATCGGAGATAGCTTACCAGTTCCAAAACTAGCGAACCGTTGCGGAACCACTACTTCTACCCCAGTCTCTCCCACCGCACCAAAGACTTTGTTTTCAGTGCTTACGGGAATGATGCCTAGTAAGTCTTGTCCTGTGCCTTTGAATGTCTTGGACGGACCGTAGCATGCCACGTTCGGTGCGTATTTACTAAGTACTACTACGAGGTTCCCATTCTGACCTAATAGGACAGTGTCTATTAGTCACACAGCTAGTGTGAACCTCAATCCTTTGCAAGCCGCAGTCAAATTCGAGAACAAACAGGACAGCCCGCACCAAGGCCAAAAAGACAAGCCTTCTTCTTGTAGGCAAGGAATAACGGTAAATTGCCGAGAGCAATAAAAGGTCTGACATACCTACATCTCTTACATAGCCACCCTGATCAGGATACAGCGGACTCCCTCTTGTAAGGCAAGTCTGGAGCAGCCTGTATGCTACCTGCCATATCTCCCGAAAAGAAGCCATATCTCGATAAAACCCGTCGCGATGGAAGATGTCAATAGCACAGACACCGTCTCCTGTATCTCAGACTCAGATGTGTCATTGAATTGCAACAAGAGTGGCCATGAAGTACTTCATACCGCTTATGAAACGTCGTGGTAGTGGTATCTCATAGGTACCGAATGCCCTATCACCGAATTCTCGCCTGCCGTCCGAGTGAGATATCCCGTGCAATGCCTGGTAACAGCTTTTTCGGCTTAGGTTGTTGCCCAGAAGTGCGCCATTGCAAACAGGGGGCGGGACAGATCCTCTAAGATTATCAGATGCATTGGATAAGATATCGGCAAGGTTTGCTGCGAAGCTTCTAGATCCATTTATCGACGCAAGTGATGGCATTGGGGTCAAAATTGGAGGGAGATTGAGTGCATGAGTGAGCGAGCATATAGCCATCATGCTAAAACGGAGCAATAACAAACAAGAAGCCATCTGGCGAACCATGCTGTTGGCAGCAGTCTGAATCAACAGCTGGCGAAGGAAGATCCAGAAGAAACCATCCTCGTTACTGCAAGAACAGCCGCGGCTTTACTCGGACGAGCTTCCTCGATTGCGATTGGGACCGCAACAGCACAAACCCGGTGTTATAGTCGTGGGAGTTGATAGAATGGCATGGCTATCTCGATGCGGATCATTGAGGCTGCGGTGATAGCAGCGCATGAGGGAGGAAGACGGCCCGAGAACCGTTGCGGATAGAGCCATATCCCATAGGCTCACAGCCGGCCTCCAAAATATCTTGAGGGAAGAGCATTCGATACTTCGCCAAAGGACGGCCCATTGTGAACATCCCCTTATCCGATCTATGGATTCGGCGACACATATAGCGTGAGATAAAGCCACGCTGACCGCCTTGTCGAGAAGGACCATGAAGCAGCGATAGCTTAGCGCAGAGGTACCTAAGGAGTTTTGCATGCAACCAGAGCATGATCGACATGTATGCGACCAATCGAATCGAGATATTCATGCATCTGCGGTTGTTGGAAGAGCAGCGAGATCCGCAGCTGCATTATGACGCCACGATGACCCTATGGGAGCGGGGAAGAGAAGCACCGTTTGTCCTGGAATATCAATGCTTTGATATTTCGGTAACCAGGGGGTTCGCATGACCTCGACATCCCCTATCTTCCGTATTGCATACCGACTCCAAGGCCATGGCGATGGACTTCATCGCGAGTACCCGTCTCGCCTTCTTTGCAGGCGGGCTCCTCATCTACCTTGTCGGCTTAGCGGTTTATCGACTGTATCTCAGCCCATTGGCCAAGTTTCCTGGTCCTAAACTTGCTGCATTGACGCTATGGTTTGAATTCTACTACGACGTCGTCCAGCGTGGCAGGTATACATGGAAGATTGCGGAGATGCATAAGCAATATGGTGAGATGTCCCTTGGGAAGGCGAGACACATTTCATCCGATATTAATCCATGCTATAGGACCAATCGTGCGCATTAGTCTCAATGAGCTGCATATCGATGACCCGGAGTAGGCGTCTTCTTGGTTTCTGCGTATATCAACGTCCCTAACTAAAACTACTCAGGTATTATGAAGAGCTGTACGTTGGCTCTTCGCGAAGAAGCATAAAGTATGAATGGGCTATGAGGGGCTTCGGTGTCCCACAGTCGACTTTCGGAACGGAAGGCCACGAGCGTCATCGTATTCGACGCAATTCTTTAGCACCTTACTTCTCCAAAGCATCCGTCTATCGACTTGAACCCACCGTCCAATCCGTCATCGACAAACTGGTGTCACGCCTCGAGGGCGAATGTGGGACTGGCAACGTCCTCAACCTGATCGATGCCTTCACCGCACTGACGGCGGACATCATCGTCCAATATACCTTTGCCAAACCCTATGGCTTTATTGACAATCCGGATTTCGCACATATGTGGCATAAAGGGATGATGGATGCCTCCGAGACTTCTCACTTGTTCAAACAGTTTGGCTGGATGGAACCCATGATGCGAAAGATACCGCAGAATTTTGTAGCAATGATGAGTCCGCAGCTGGGGGCGCTGATGATGTTGGGAAATGTGAGTCGATTCTAAGTGCTTGACTGTTGTACTGATATTTGAACAGATGGTTCGCGCCCAGGTGCTCGGTGTCAAAGCTGAGCTGGATGAGGGCAAGAAGCCGGATGGACAGGGCCAGAAGACTATCTTTTATGATTTACTTACGAATGACCAACTACCGCCGGAGGACAAGTCAGTTGACCGTCTTGAGTCCGAGGGAATATCACTCGTCGCTGCTGGGTATGTATATCAACCTCACATTGTCTTTGCAGGAATTCCGTGAGTCCACGCTTCTGATTCAATAGCTAGGTCAGTGACTGTAGCGCACACTCAGACTGTCATTACGTTTCACCTCATCGATAATAAAAATATGCGGGATAGATTGCAGGCAGAATTGAAAGATATCATGCGAGAGCCCGACGCACATCCCAAATGGACACAAGTGGAGAAATTGCCATATTTGGTAAGCTGATGCAATCCGAAACACTGGGGTAATCCTATGTGTACGTTTTCTGATACTACCGCAGACTGCGATCATTTGGGAGGGCCTGAGGTAAGCGTAGCAGTCCACCTGCAAGAATTTGCCATGAATGGTGCCAGAACCCGAAAACGCTGACCCTCCAAAGATGGGGATATGGCGTTACGGAGCGGCTCCAACGCATCTCGCCCGATGTAGCATTGCAGTACAACGAGTGGACTATACCCCCAGGTGTATGTCTATTCCACCCACATCCGAAGCCCACACTGCCAGTGTGGCCAAGCTCACCAGTTCGAAATCGATACCTCCAGCTGACGTTCTCGCATAGACACCCGTAGGAATGAGCTCGTTCCTCATGCACAACAACCCCGATCTCTTCCCCAACCCTCGCACCTTTTCGCCGGAACGCTGGCTACAGCCCAACGCGGCCGAATTACGCAAATATATCGTGTCGTTTGGTAAAGGGTCGAGAGCGTGTCTGGGGATGAAGTATGATATTTGATATAGGATTCTTTTGTTTTCGTGAATATGGGCTGATTATCTGGCTGTGTATAGTCTTGCGTATTGCGAACTCTACCTCACGCTCGCGGCTGTGTTTGCGCCGGGAAGGTTCGAGTTCGAGTTCTTTGAGACGGGTGTGGAGGATGCGGAGGTTGCGCATGATTTCTTCAATGCTTGTCATAGTGTTGATTCGAAGGGTGTGAGGGTCGTGGTGAAGTAGTGGAGGCTGTTGTGACGTTTTATGAATTTGTCTCTTTCGAATAAATCGTTCGTCTCCGAGGGTCTTTTCTTCTTTGCGCACAGGCTGGCCATCTGGTTTGACCCCGTGGCGCTGTGGCGTCGTGTATCTCGTCAGGATGTAGGATCGGTAAGGAACTACCTGGCTGGCTCCGTCCATCTTGCGCGCTGAATCTCCCCCAGTTGTCAGGCGCTAGCTGTCAATCTACCCATCGGCGGCCCAAGACCAATCTCAAATATCCCCAGATATCTAAAAGTATCCACCCCAACCCCAAACGTAAAAACAATCTCCCTAACCCCATACCGTTCCAAAAGCCCGTCAAAAGTCAAAATCGCCCACTTGCAAAGTGCTACCGATGGCGGGGGCCGCATGACTTCCAATTGCAAGAAACCGGTCTGGGCTGTACGTGCGTATGGCGGACAAGGACTAGTTTCATGCAGCTCCTCGAGTCTGAGAAGGAGCAGGGCGATACTCCATCTGATGCTGATGCGGTCGACGGAATTGTATTTCTTGCCGCCTGAGATGACGTGGAGCCAATGGAGACTCATGGGGCTCTTTTTTGTGAAGGGGATAGGGGGCCATGCCGATCTTGGCTGGGTCAGTGCCGTTGAAGTCGGTCGCGAGTCGGTGAGGAGATTGGAATGTACATCGTTGCTGGGTGTGGAGCCGAGGGATGTTGAATTGGCAAGCTGGCCCTCGGCAGCAGAGATATTCAAGATGGATAATGATTCGTTTATGTTGAGTTGCAACGGTGACCCATAGACTGGACTTAGAGATAGGAACAGAAGGGGTAGCCAGGCTCTGTACACACTTGCTATGTTTAGTAGCTTCATTTTATTCTTTTCTTCTCATGCCTGATCACGAGCCTGCATGGAATTCTTTGGTTTCTGGAAAGAGACACGTGCATGTAGCGTACAAGGAAGCCACCTGTTACATCGCGGCTGTAGCGGCAATACCGTTCGCATGTTCCTTTGTATCGTTGTATTTAGGAGGCTCGAAGATTGGACACAAATCAATAGCCGACTCGCGCGCGAATAGAGAACCCACCGGGATCCGTGTCAAACCTTGCCTACACAAAGCGTAGGCTCTTGCATAGCATCTGGCTGCGACCTACCTTTTAGCACACCATGAGTGAAATCTACTCTGACGGTTGCTACCTCTAATATCGCGCCTAGTCAGAGGATCTATAATTCAAGGGAGGTATATCTGAACAACTATAAGGGAATATATATACTTTATTAGTATATCCTTTTACAGGTATCCTAGCCTATAGAAGAGGAACTAAAGTCTTCTAACCCTTTTCTAGAGCTAAAGATAGGGCTATTAGCTAAAATATTCTATTATATCTTAAGGGGCGCTAGGTTTAATCCCCTTAGTACCCTTTATAATCTATAAAAGTTATACTTCTAAGTTATAATTATAAGCTAGATTAATTAATTTAATAGGCCTTAATAAAATTAAATAGAGTTAAGAGAGTATATTCTTTTATACTTTATTTTTATTATAAATTTCTTAGTAGTATAATATAATTAAATAGCCTTATTATCTTTATATATAAGCTTAAAAGATCTTAATTATCTAATTAATTAAGACTAATAATAAATAGATATAAGGCGCGCCCTCTTAAGAAAGGGGAGTTATAAGGGAATATATATACTTTATTAGTATATCCTTTTATAGGTATCCTAGCTTATATAAGAGGAACTAGAGTCTTCTTACCCTTTTTTATAAGGTAGTAGTACGCGTATACCTTATCTAAGTCCGTATATAGAGTACTATATCCTAGTATATATATACCTCCTCCTATCTAGAATAGTAGACTACTTATACTATTACCTATAACTTTCCCGCTAATAGACGGATTTTAAAGGCCTTTAAACTATTAGATAATATATAGAAATATATATATTATAAGTATAATCTATCTATAATACGCTAAGTAATTATTACTATTATAATAGTATAGTAGAAGTATAGAGCGCTAAGGAGTAGATAATTTTCCGCTATACTACTTAGATATTTCTCAGGTAAGCTTAGTTAACTATTAGGAATACTCCCGCTAGCCGACCGCTAGGCTAAATAGGGGGAGGTATAAGCGTACTAGGATAGGGTATACGCGGGCTAGGATAGGGTATACGCGTACTACTACCCTTTTTATAACGGTATTTATTCGTCGGGTACTTATTCGGGTTAGGGTGTATTTAGTAGGCTTGACGGCGTTACACTCGTAGACTTATATTATAAGTACGACGTGAAACTATTTATTAAAGTTGCCTTAGTCTCTTAGACGTATTCTAAGCTGGGCGCTAAGCCCCTTCGGGTTAGTAATACTAACTACGTAGCTAGGCGGTAATACGTCTAAGCGTAAACTTTTTTTTATTAGTATTTTAGAGCTTACAGCTAATATTAATTAGTAATTTATAAGTAACCTTACCCTTTATAGATTAAATACTACTACCTTCCCTTATTTAGTATTTTAATACTAAGTTCGCGAAATATTAATAACTTAGTCTAATACTAGAGATAGTAGCCTACCTCCCTATCTTTAAGTATTATATTTTTTACTATCTACTACCCTAAAAGGTTTTAGGGGGTTAAACTTACTTAAGTATACCCTAGGTTAAGATAGTAATATTATCTCGTATCTAGAGATAAAGTAAGTAGCTATTTATACTTTATATTTCCCGCCGTCTAGCGAGCCTAAATAGTAATTAAAATATAAGATTTATATTACTAGCTATATTAATCCTTATCTACCCCTAGTATCCCTTATTATTAGGTAGATTACTTAAGGATCTTACTAGTAAATAGTATTTAACTATTAATTTAATCCCAGCGATTAAGTATATAAGAAGATACCTTAAAGTTATCCCTAACTAGCCTACTACTAGATAACGGCTTTATAGGACTTCTTTTAGGTAAAGATATTAGTATAGGGCGTCTTATAACTTAGATAGATTATAAATATATCTATATTAAGACCTTCCTTACTATAAAGTAGATAAAGGCCTTAATATTAAAGATAGTAGTAGCCTTATTCTCTATCTTTAAATATATATCCCTTATAATTAATAGCGCTAATATCCTTCTAGACCTTTATAATAAAGCTAAGCGGTATCCTTAATACGCGAGTTATACCGGTCTTATTAAATTCTACTATTTAATACTTATTATAATACTTTACGCTAAACGCTTCTATTACTATCTTATATATAAGGTCGTCTAAGCGGACTATCCTACTTATAAGGAGTTTATTAATATCCTTAAAGCTAGTATTTAAGTAAAGTAGAAGATAGTTATAGTTATTAAATTTAATAAATATCTTTAGCCCTAATATAATAAAAGGAGGACTAACTAGATTATAGAGTTTATAGTATACTATATTATATTAAGCGAAAGATATACCCTTTAAGTTATAGGTATTATAGGTCGAGACCTTAAATTATTTCTACCTTACCTTTATAGACCTAGCGCTTAAGCTAGGGGAGTTATCTCTCTCCTACTTACACTTATAATCTTTCCCTAGGACTACGGGCTAAAGATAAGATAAATATTAATATATAATTAATTATAAGGATATAATCTTAACTTACCTTAGAGGAACCCTTACCTTTAGGATTAATAAGTATCTTAGCCTTATTTACTAGATAGGGCCCCTTCCCCTTACTACCTGTCCTAATATCTACTATATTAGACTTCTTAGGAGTAGTAGGCTTTATTAATAATAGCTTTCTAGATATATACTACTTTATAATCTTCTTTAATTTAGGGTTAACCTTAATATTAGATACTATCTCCTAGCCTATTTTATCTTTAAGAGATACTATAGTATTCCCGCTAGCCTTCCCTTTACCCTTATAATAACTCCCTCTAGACTTAGAAATTAATTTCTTTTTAAATTAGGCCTCTACTTTTAGAGGTATAATAGGATTCTTAACTAGATAGTTATAGAGTTTATAAGGCAGGTAGATATTAATAGTTCTACTAGATCTAAATATAGGTTTACTATTAACGGACTTACGCTTAGCTTAAATTTTAGATAGGGAAGGTAATTTTTCTTTTCCTTTATATCTATTATAATTATTAGGATTCTTAGACTTAGTAGTCCCTACTATAGAGCTTAATAGTTTAGTAGGGTTATAGGACTACCTACTAGGGCTATTAGAAGACGGAGTAGGAGTTAGAGTAGGAGATAGTATAATATTAATTAGGCTAAGTTAGTTTAATCTATTATTAGCGCTAGCGCTTTAAGGAGTAGAACTTATTATATCCTAATATAATTAAGCTAATTCTTATTATAGCGAATAATTAGCTTATAATCTTAGTAAATATCTTAGGTATCTTAGCTATAAACTTCTTACTTATACTATCTAGTAGCTAAGTATTAATAAATAGGGCGATACGAAATAATCTAAATAAGAAAGTAAAAATAATAATATAAGAAAGGAGCGCACGTACCTAGGGTAATATAAAATATAAAAGGTATTAGGGTAGATTAGGGGTTTAAATATTTATAGTATATAGGAGGGATATTAATTCTAAACTATAATATAAGATTAAGTATACGTAATTATAACTAGTAGATTAGTAGCTAAGTAAACTCCTTATAAGATATAGTATATTCCTATAGATATAAGTTAGTATAGTTTAATAGAAGGGAGGTTAAGCGAAGGCCTTAAAAGATAAGTCTTATTTATTAAATAAGATAAATAGTAAAGAGAAGACTATCTACGTAGTAGGTAATTCCGCGTGGCGCGGAATTACTAATAGTAATTTCTATATATCTAGTTACTTCTTATAAGATAGGAAAAGGTTAACTTTATACTATATCCTAGTTATTACCTTATAAGAAGATTAGCTAGGTAGTATCTAACCCTAATACCTAATACTTCCCCCCGTCCCTTAAAGCTCCTAAGAGCCTAGTCCCCTTAAACTTCTATATTAGTATTATATTAGCTATCTTAGCTAGGGGGGGCCTAAATAACCGCCTTTAATCTAACCTTAAAGCCTATTTTATAGGCCTTCTTATAGCTTAGGCGAATTAGGTAGACTTTAGTATTAAGACCTTCCTTTCTTTAGAGCTAATATAAGCCCTAGTACTAGATATAGTATTACCCTTAATCCCCCGCCTATACTATTCCCTGTCTATAGTAATAGCGCCTATATCCTTCTATTCCCTCGTAGCGTTCCCTAGAGGTATTTATATTACACGAACTATACCGTTCTAGTTAAACTTAGTAGGCTAATACTCCTTTCTCTCCTTAATCCTAGTATATATAGTAATAAAGGCGACGGCTTCGTTATCTAGATATACTATTATATTATATAAGATATCCTTAAGGTCTATAATATTACTATTAGAATATAGTATAAGCTAGTTATAATTAGAAAAATTATAGAATTTAGAGGAGCTACTTAGACCGCGATTATTATTAATAGGGTTATAAAGGATATAATAATTAGTATAGTAAAGACTAGTAGCTATCCTAGTAGGATTATAAGGGCCGTTCTTAGGGATCTTTAATTACTTAGGCTAAGTAGATAGCTCTTTTACCCTATTATCTACTTTATATACCTTACCCTTACCTTTTTTATTTAGTTCCTTACCCTTACCCTTCTTATTTAGTTTAGATTTAAACTTAGGGGCCTTAATTTAATTTATATCTCCTAGGTCCTTATCTCTACTTATATCTAAGTCTATAACTAGCTCTTTAGATTTCTTAGTTACTTTTACCTTCGCGCGCTTCTATTATATACTAATTAGTGCCTTTTACTTATAACTTATAGGTAGCTTCTTTACCCCCTTTATTATATCTACTATTAATTTAGGGAGACTCTTCCCGCTAATTAATTACCGTCCTTAAGAACCTTTTAACGAGGACGCGGTAGTAGTATTAATAGGATTACTAAAGATAGTTTCCTAGGTAGGTATTTTCTCTAAGTCTTTTATATTAATAGTCTTAGTAGTATTCTACCTATCTATATTAATTATATATCTTATACTTATAAACTAATATAGATAGGCTCTTATATTTACTACTATCCTATTAAGGGCTTTAAGAACTAGGTCTATTAATAGTACTATAGGATCTAAATAAAAACTTAGTATCTAAAGGGGATATTAAGATCTAAGTAGGGTTTTTCTTAATATCTAAGAAAAAAGTTATAGTATTATAATAAAGTTAGGAAAAGGTTATAAAAGTTAAAAGGGTTTAAGGTAGTAAGTAATTTAAATAAATAATATACTCTAGATAGTCTTAATATTATATACCCTCTAGAAGTAAAATAAATAGGCTTAATATAAGGTATAAACTAAACTATTCTATTATTATATTATCTAGAAGTAAAGTATTCTATTATTATACTATCTAGAAGTAAAGTATTCTATTATTATATTATCTAAATATAAAGAGGATTATATATTTATATCTATTTAGTACCCCTAGCTTATATAGTTAGTAATATTAATATAATCTTATTAATTATTAAGGTTCTAATCTTTTTACTTAATTTATTTAAGGGTAGTACTTACCCTTATTCTTTATACCTCCTTAATATTTAATAGTTTCTTAGCTATTTACTATAAAGGTTATCCCCTTTACTAAATAGTTAATTATTAAGTAATTATTAATACCTCGCGATATTTATAACCGTGTTTATAGTCTTATTACTATTATAGGGGATAAAAAGGCCTAGTTAGAGATAGTTAAATAGATCTTAAATAGTACTTCTAAGGGGGAAGAGATTATTAGAGAGGTAGTAATTAAGGCCTAGAGTCTTATAATTAAAGATAGATTATAGCGTACTAAATATAAGATAAAGGAGGAAGCCTATAATATCCTAGATTTAAAAACCCTCTAGGAGATCTAAAGGTTAGTAACTAAAAGAAGATACTAGAAGATACTATTAATTAAGGTAATTAAGGGGGTATAGGGGGCGGATATAAATAGATAGTATAATAGCGATCTAGCTAAGAAGTACTTAGAGCGAATAGTATCTATTACTAAAAGGTATTACTATTAGGATACTATAAAGATAGTTAGGTTAGTAGTATATAATTAAATAAAGGAGCGTAGACTAGGTTAAGTAGCTATAAGGTAGGCTTAACTTAGGACTAAAAGGCGCTAGATCTAATAGATAAAGTATAGATTATTAACCTTCTAAGTCGCCCTACCCCTTTTAACGCTATCTTTAAGTAACTAGAGATAAGCTAGGAAGCTCTTAGCCTAGTAAAATATAGTATAGTATCTAATAAGGAACTACTAAACCCGTTAAAAAGGAGGCGGTATAAATAATATAGGTAATAGGATAGGGTTAATCTAACTACTAATAATAGCGATTAATTAATTAAGTAAATAGATAACTAACTATTAAATTTAGATAGGCTAGGTAGACCTAATATAAATAAGGATATATCGAACGCCGCGGATAAGCTATAAAGAGATTAAAGCCTTTACCCGCTAAATAGTAGGTGTAAGTATAAAGGTATAAACCGTAGGATCCTAGATTAGGTAGTAAGAAAGGGTTAAAAAGTAGCTGGTATAAAAGTATTAAACGTAGGTCTAGCGATATTAAAGGAATTTCTAGATATAAACTCTACGCTTAAGTATATCTACTTTAAATACTTATAAGGGATAGTAGGCTATCTTAGATTCTAGGTAAAGATACTTATAATACCTAAACTCTAAGAAAGACTTATTCTATATTAGGAGAATAGATATAATATTAATACCTTTAAGACTAGTTAATTAATCTTAAATTAATAGCGCGTTAAAGATTAACCTTAGGTTAAGTAAGATAGTTATAGTATTTATACTAAACGCGCTATTTTATTTACTCTTAATAAGCTACTTTTTAATATCCTCGCCCGCCTTATTATAGAGGAAATTACCGGTAAAGATATATAGAGTAATTAGGAGGAATCTAGGAACCTTATAATCTTAGGGATATTTACCTAGCTATAAGAGGGCGTTGACTTTAAGGGATTATATAAGGATAGGATTAATAGTATAATAGCGGAGGAATTTAATATATACCTATACTACTAAGGTAAATATAATAGATAGAAGAATAAGGGTTAGTTATAGATTATATACTACGTATTAATATAGTAGATTATTAAGTAAGATATTTAATACTAGGTATTATATATCTACCTCCGGCTAGATTAGAATTATCGCCTAGTATTATATTCCTACTATGCGAAGTATATCTAACCTAGTAACTTTACCTTCTTTAGGTATATTAATCTAAATATTCTAATATATCTATTATATAGATATAGTACTAATATTATTTAGGGTTCCGTTTCTCTTAATAATAAGATTAAGGAAGAGTATACTACAATCCTTCCTAGTTTTTATAAGTAGATTAGGGAATAGTAGGATTAGGTAACTATATATAGGATAGTATTAGCTAGACCTATTTATAGCCTTAAGAAGATATAAAAGGCTAAAGACTATAATAAGTTTAATTAATATATACCCGTCCCTTATAAATAGGGTAATATGCGTATAACGAGGCTAGAAATCTTATATAGGTCTACGGCTACTATAGGTAACCTAACTTATTATACTATCCTCCCCTAGTTTATAGGTATTTAGGAGGATAGGGAGACGCTTAATAATAAGGAGTTAAATAAGTAGACTAATCTTATAATTACCTATACTTATTAAACCGCTATTAAGTTAACCTCCTCTAGATATCCTAATAAGTTTAGCCCTCTACTATATAAGTTCCCGCCTAATATATAGCTTCTACTATCTTTACCTATTAGCTAGGCTCTCTTATATAGGATAAGTTAGGATAATCCTATAACTTAGGTATATATAAATATTATACTTAATAAAGATAGGGTAGTAGTAAAAAGGGAGATAGGGAGGTATAGATTAGAGGTATTATATACTTTTAAGGCGGCGTAGCTTAAGGTAAAGGGGACGGAGTAAGTATTTTATAGATATAAGAGTTATTTTAATTATATTAGAAGGAAATTAGATTAAGTAGTATAAATATTACTACTAAGCTTATTTTACCGCTAGTCTACTATCTAATTAGATATAGGTTAAACCCGCGCGGCGCGGAATTAACTAGTCTTATTAATAGTAAATATATAGTCTATTTAACTCGTACTATTATTCTTAAATCTAGTTATATACCCTATTAAAGGCCCTATTTACTTATTTAATCTTTAATTTATAATAGCTACTAATTTATATCCGACGCCTATTAACCTAATAAGCGACCTTTTATCCCTATTAAATATTTCCTCCCCTTTAATATAGCTGTCTCGCTTACCTCTATAATATAGATATAGTACCTTACTAGGGTTATTATTAAGCTAGATAAACTCGTCTTATAATAGCTTATTAAGACTATCGCGTATATTATTACGTATACTATCCCTCTTACCTAATTCGGTATAGGTAGTAAAATACTACTAACGCCGCCTTAGTAACTACGAGAAGATCCTTAAAGTTAAAGAGATACTTAAAGGTATTAATTAGGATATACCTTATTTCCTAGCTATATTAATATGCGAATAAAGTATACCTTATATATAGTATTTATATAGCTAATACTTTAATTAGGTCTATTATAATTTCTTATAAGATAAAGAATTTATAAAAGTAGTTAGAGATAGGAGGACTAAGTTTCTTAATAATTAAGATTAGAATAATATAGTTAGCGCTTTATATAGTAAGGTAATTATATTAGTAGAGTATAAGGTCTTTAAGTAGTTTATACTACTAATAGAAGATAGCGGAATAGGCTTACTAGATTACCTTAAAAAAGCTATCGCGTTAATTAAGGAGCTTATACCTTAATAGTTAGGTCTTATTAAATAGGCCTATATAGAGGTACGGCCCTAGAACCCGTTATTAACCGGCGAGGATATTAATATCTAATAAACTATTACTATTTTTATATCTCTTTATTACCTACTACGGCCTAATAGGGTAATAAACTTCTAAATAATCCTAGGACTATACCTCTATTAGGGGGGTACTAGGCGCTAAGTTTTAGATATACTATACTAACTTAGCCTTATTATATCTTATACTATACTCTAACGGAGGATAGAAAAGCTAACTAGTAAAGTAGAAAGGAAGGTATAGCTAGTAGGCTAAGCTATAAGTAGTATTATTATATATAATAATTTCAAGTTTATAGAAGGAAGATATAGAGAATAAGTAGGTAATTAATAAGCCTTTTAATCTATTACTACCTACCTTATAATTAAGGGTTATATTTTAAATACGGCCGACTAAAGTAATATATATAGTATCCTATTATAATACTTTTATCTACGGAGCGTATTATAAACTATATACTATCTAGGGATAAAGAAGGCTAGTAGGTATATCTAAGTAAGATATATATATAATTATATACTAACCTATACTATCCCCTAGATTTAAAGTTTCTATATTTAGTTATTAATTTAAGCTCTTTTTTATTCTATAAACGGAAATACTAAGTTTTTATAGTATATAGATATACCTATAATATAAAAGTTAGACCCTTAAAAGATAAGGGTCTTCCTTATAAAGCTAGTAATAAAGGATAAGAGTATAACTTCTAATAATATCTATATTATCTTTAATATATTTAGGAGGTAAATCGGGATTAAGGATAAAGATCTAATATATAGCGAGTTATTACGGCTTATTTATAGAGATCTAAAGATATAGCTATATATCCGTTCCACTAAGGAACTATAATATAAGATATTAAAATAGTATTATAACTCTTTAAACTAGCTCCTCCCTAGCCTAGGGCTATAGTATTTACGTCTAAACTTCCTATAACTTATTTATAGGATCTATTAGGGTAGGCTAGGGGTATCTAACCTATTAACCCTATAATACGCGGCTAATTAATAGGATTACTCGTAGGTAGTCTAACCTAATAACTTCTAGGTATTAGAAGAGTTAGTTATATATAGCTATTAGTCTTAAATTTATAGTATTTAAATATAGCTCCTCTAGTAGTTAAAAACGTATCTTATAAAGATTAATAATACCCGCGAGTAGCTTACCGCCTAATAGCCTAGTTTATAAAGCGAAGCTCTAAAGTATATATCTAAAAGAATTTATAAGTAGCCGCTAATTATATAAATAAGGGTAGCGCCTCCTATATAAGATTAATAATTTAATAACTATTAGAACTTCTATAAGTATATCGAGATATACCTAACCCTCTAGTATATAATTAAGCACGTAGATATTAGTCTCCTTTACTACACCTTAAGATATACCTCTCTTATCTTCTAGGCGGAGGTTATATAGATACCTAACTATATAAATATACTACTCTATATAGTATACCTAATAGATAGCCTAGCGGCTACTATCTAGCTTTAGGAAGTAGTATTATTAAATAGCCTTATTAATATATAAGGGGCTCTAGATATAAATTTTAAGCTTAATTATCTACTTAAACTACTAAATAATAGCCTAAAAGTATTTTAATAAGAGTAATCTTACTTTTTAAAATATAATAATTATCTATTAGAATATTAGGCGTTAAATATACTATACTTCTAGGAGGTTAAAGCGACTATAAAGTTTAGCTTTAAGAAACTATAGTCTATAAAATACTTATCTAAATTAGCGGCGGAGGATATATAGAGTATAATAATAAATCTAAGTACTAAATTACTTTAGAAATTAGAGTATAACCGCTTCTTATTATACCCTATAATAGACCTATATATTACGGGGCTTAACCGACTAGGGGAAAACGTCTTAAAGTATAATTAATAATATATATTAGAAGGGGATATAAGAGATAATAATAATAATAATTTAAAGGCTAAAATATTAGTATATAATCTAGTTAAGGCCTTAGCTAGTCTAATTATACTTATAGAGATACTTTAATATATAATAAGGGCCCCGCCTAAATATATCCTTATATAGCGTTAATAGTAAAACCGCGCGGCGTAGCTTTAACTTATATCTATATAAGGATATTATAACTTAGATAGAAGCTTCCTTACCCTTCTAATCCTTAATAGTAATAAAAACATTAGAATATTAAGAGATCGCACCTCTAAGGCCTACTAGTAATAGGGAGGGGCTACTAGCCTAACGGTATCACCTAATACTTATATTAAAGTAGGTAGTACTCCTATTAAAGACTAAGATAGCGCTACGTTAGTGAAATTAGGGGTAGACGTAGCTAGATTAGGTACTACTATATCTATAGTACTAGGTATTATAGATACCCTAAGAGATACTTAGGGGGTAGTCTACCTAGCCCTTTTTATAGTACGCTCCTTTACTAGTAAGCTAGTTAGTTTTCCCCGCTTATAACTATTTCTATTATTAGGTACTATATCCTTATTAAGGCTAATATATATTAACTAGTTATACCTATAACTCTTAAACTCTACCTATTTAATATTTAGATCTAGGTCTTAAATTCGCTTCTACTTAATAATATAGTATTAAGTCTATTCCTTAAAGATAATACCTCTTTTATTTAATAAAGTATAAACCTTTATAAGGATTATAATAATCTTAATATAATACTTATAAATAGAGGCCTACTTAGGTCTAACCTACTACTATATAGTTAGCTTATTATAAATATACTCGCCCTAGTTAACTAAGGATATTAACACGCTATCTAGTATAATAATATTAGGGAAATAAGCTAAGAATAAATTAAGGTATTAATTATATACTTTCTTCTCCCTCTACTCCTTTAATTAGTAAAGAATCTATAGCTAATAAAGTAAATCCTTAGCTAGAGGCTTCTTTAACTAAATATAATAATCTATACTTACTTATAAGTTAGGGTTATACGTCGAGTAATAAGGGTTTAATTTAATAAATAAAGATATATAATAGATATTATCTTCTAGGAAATCTAACTTAATATAACGTATATAGTTTCCTTATAATAGGGTATTAATAAGGTCTTATTAGCTAGCTAGTAGGTCCCGCTAATAATTAGTATCCTTTACCTTTTTTATCCCTCCTAGTTATATAATATCTAGATTAATATCTATCTATATAGACTTATTTATAGAAACCTACCTTCCTACTACTTTTAAGGCTAATATACTACGGGGGATAGAGTAAAATAAACTGCGCCTAATTAATACTATAACGCATCGCCCTACTTATACGCTAGAAAAGCTTTAGTATAGTTAATAGAAATAGCTATTATACTACTCTTATAATATCTAGGTTATTAATACTAAGGCCGTATATATTAGTTATAACTAATATCTTTAGTCCCTTATATTTAGTAGATAGTATCCTAAAATATATAGTAACTCTAGTCTTATCTAAGGTAGCTATATTAGTAAAGAATAGGGATACCTAATAGTATAATTTAAGGGGATACCCTAATTAATTTATCTACGTCTTTAATAAAATATATATATTACGGACTAATTTTATAGAGTCTATAAAGATAATTATTTTAGGTATATTATATAGACTATAAACCTCCTTAGGTAAAACCTACTAAAGATTTAATATTATAAATATAGCCTCTTATAGACGGTTAATTTATATATATATCTTAGGCCGATCTAATACTATCTTAATAATATAATAATTAGCTAGGAATCTATACTATTCTTAAATAACCCTAAGAGTTATTTTATCTAGTATTATAAATACTCCTAATATAGGTATATTATTAGGAAGTTATAATTAAAGGATATTAAGCTAGTAGTAACTTAGTTTAAAGTCTTATTAATTAGAAACTAGGTGCGCCTTATTAATAGCTAGAAGGTATAAACTTATAGAAAAACTAGGGTACTTTAGGATATCTTAGTTAAAGGCCTTTAATATCGCGATTTTAGGGCTTATAAATACTATAAAGGTTATCTACCTATATAAGCGATAAGAGGTTAGGAGATATATTATAAGTAAAGTAGCCGTTACGAATTATCTTAAGGTTAGAGCTTAAGTTAGTATCCCCATTTAATATAAATAGCCTATAGCTACTAACTACTTATAGTTTTTTATACTATTCCTCTTCTAAGATATTAAGTAGTATAAGAATTAATACTATCCTTAGTAGTAAGAAAAGTAATAGTATTACCTAGAAGATAATACTCTTCCTAAACCCTATTTAAGTAATAAGGATAATATCTATCTTCTTCTCTAATAGGATTTCTAGCGTTTTAACTTATTAGGCCTTTATATTAAAACTAAACTTATCCTTTATCCTTATAATAATAAGCTCCTAATTAAGCTAGCTTATTAAATCTTTATCTATTCTAAAACCCTACTATAACTATATTAGGACTAACGCTATACTAAGGGAGTAAGAAGGTACCTTAAGATCGCGTTTATATCTATTAAGAGTACTAGGTATTTAAATAATAGGCTTTAGTATTAGGAACTAGCTATCTAACGCGCTAAGGGAAATAGAATAGAGTAAGGGTATTACTATTACTATTATCTAACTATTAGAATTCTATCTAGATAATAAGTTAATAATTATTAATAAAGATACTAAATCTTTATTAATATTAAACTACCTTTTTAATAAGTATATTAGATTTAGTATAAGTAAAAGTATTAAAAACTAACGCGTTATATAGTATATAAAATATAGTATAGATATAATTACTACGTAAAGTATAATATTAATAGTTTAAAAGGATAAGTAAAAAATTTATATAACGCGTTACTAAAAAATAGGATATCTAGTAAAATTATAGAAGTTTATACTTAGATATACCGCCCTCCTATTATATAGTTAGCCTTACTAATCTAAAGGGGCTTAGCGACTAGCTTGCCTAGCTTAGTACGTCTAAGGTACTAAGTTACCTTAGTACCTTAGACGTACTATTAGCTAGAAAGCGGGTCGCTAAGCCCCTTTAAGTTAGTAGGGCTGACTACGTATTCTAATAGTAGTACGTCTAAGTGTAAATATCTATAATTTTACTAGATATCCTGTTTTTTAGTAACGCGCCCGTAAAATTTTTCGCTTATTAATAAAATTTAATAACGTTTAACTTTATAGTATACCTACGTAGAATTTTACTACTATTATACTACGTATATTAATACCTAATTATACTCTTACTTCTTCTAATTCTAATAAGCCTACTTTAGGCCTAATCCGCCTATAATAACCCGTCTGTAACGCTATTACCGTCTATTAACTCCCTATTTTCCAGAAATCCTAGTAGCTAGCCAGCGATAATAATAATATACTTACTCTAGTTTTTTCGCCTTAGTACGTCGCATAGGCTATCTAAGCTACCGGAGTAATTTTTCCTGATAGGTAGGGTATATAATATAGGTAAACTTAGTACTATAATAGGTTTCATGGACTATTACGGAGCGAGACAGGGCGTAATAGGGTTAAATAAGCCTGTATATACGCTATTAGCTTATTTCATATATAGTAAGGGTTCTAGATATAGATGCCTTACTCCGTACGTACCCCGTAGTAAATAATACCGATGTTATTAATATATCATTCATAATAAGGAGTTTATAAGTAAAGGAAAAAAAGTTTGCGCTTAGACGTGTTACCGCCCAGCCACGTAGTCAGCAGCGCTAACCAGATAGGGGCTTAGCGACTGACTTGCCGGCCAATAACACGTCTGAGGTACTGAGGCAAGTACTGAGGCAATATCAAAGCTCAGATGTGAAGCCCCCGAAGTGCCCCCACACCCTGCCAAATCGGTGGAGGCTACAACTGTCCCGGATACTAAGAGGAGCGTATTCTGAAGAACATCTGCCTGCGGGTGCCTGGAACGAAGGATCAGCTAAGCTGAGTATATCATAGATAGAGGGGCTGCCGCCTATGTCTTCCAATGTGTGTTCAATATGGCCATTCGATCCAATAAAGCGAATACGCCTTTCCAGGAAAACTATTATACCGGATTTGCGAATTGAATCCTTGAGCTAGAAAGCGGGCTTCCAAGTCCTGTTGTTCGTAAGACCATAGTCACAATGGGGAACAACAATTGGCGCCCAACTATTGATGATGATTCGGAGCCCGAAAAGTTTGTCCCCGAGTTTTATGAAGCCGAATTTGTTCGTTGACATATGGCTTAATGCCTCTGTAGTGATTACGATGACCAGATGTCGCTTCATGGGGTCGCACGTTGGAAAGACCCGGACGACGTGGCGCTGCTCCTTGATAGCGGCGCATCTATAGATTCCCAGGATGAAAGGGGGATGACACCCTTGATGGTAGCCATTCGATATAGAAGGACCGATAACTGTCAGACTCTACTAGCTCGAGGAGCCAACGTGCAAATGAGGAATTGGAACAGTTTCCTTCCTCTGCATCTTGCCTGCGAACAGAATGATACAGTCGCAGCGAGACTACTGCTGAGACATGGCGCTGATATCGAAGCAGTATGTCGTGATGGAGGGACGGCGTTGTCGCTTGCTGCTAGGCTAGGAAATGAGGAGTTTGTGAAGTTTCTGCTCCGAAATGGCGCTAACATGGAAGCACAACTGGTGGATGGAGTGACTCCGCTGCATTGTGCCTGCGGCTTGGGCCGTGAGGTAGTTGTCAAAACCCTATTTGCTTACGGTGCCAACGTAGAGGCAGTGGATGATGCCGGACGAACATTGCTGTGGCATGCAACGCGACAGAATCGACTACAGGTCGTCAGGATACTGCTTAAGGCAACTACGAGCAACATCAATTTTCAGGTCTACAATAGCCCCACAGCCTTAAGCACTGCGGTCCGGCACGGCTATAACGCTATTGTGAAAATCCTGCTCAAGGCCGGTGCGGAAATCTTACCCGAAGAACCTGGTCCGCATGTCCCCTTTCTGGACCCTAGCAAGCGATTGAAAGACTACGGCTGGGATGCCGTGGTTGAAGCTATGGGACAAGAGAGTCAGCGTGTCACTCGTACAATCCTGAAAGCTGGTGCCAAGACGGATCCTGGGGAGTATGCCAGATGGCTATCAGTATGGGAACATGGGGAGGATGAAGATACGAAGCCACTTACAGTGTGGGTCGCCACTCGCCGAAACCGTCGAAGCACGCACAAGATCGAGGCGATGAGAAAAGCGATGATCAAGAAGACTCGTGAGATTGATCAAGACAAGAGACGTAAGGTCGCCGAAGAGATCGGTGTGCCATTCATCCACCCGGATTTCTCTCAGTTTGGTCCTCAGTATAACCTGAACCTGGACACTGACAGTGATGATGAAATTGACTTCGAAAGTGGCGATGAATGAAACGGTCGCTATAGTCGAGGAGATCGCAGTTACCTGTGTATATACCTCACTGTCGGGTTGTTGGACGTTCGTTTGACGTATGAAGATACTTCAATCAAAGATAAGGCTGTTAGGGTTGATCTACTGTTTCGCGACTCGGAAGAAAACATGGGTAAGGTAGTAGAGTTGACAAGGAATGAAGTTTGTGTCTAAAGCTTAGCTTGTGAGGTACAACCTCGAGTATTGATTGCGCATCTATATCAAGGTGTGTAATATAACGTCGCCTGACGTGAGTGAAGCTGAATGAGATCTTGAATCATCGCCGTCGATGGCTTTGCAAGTAGACGATTATCAATGCATATATTACATAAGAAGGTCTGTATCAACAATTAATCCATGTGGTTCCAATATCGGCTGATTGAAAATTAAATTTTGGAAGCAAGCTTAGTGCCTTGCTAATCAGAGCTTCCAACATTGAAATACCTTTTACAATAGCCTGGAACATCTGCATGGCCTGCTGTTTCCCTTTGAAGGCCAGTGGACTCTGTCGTGGCGGCGAATGGTATAAAGTAAGGTACTGAGTAGACGACGCTGAGTTTTTTGGTACCTTGAGTGCCAAGTTATCCTGAGTAGCAGCTAAGCCAGTAAAGGCTAGATCGTTGATCGTCCTCTAAAGGAGCTCAGCACGGCTTGGCACATCTGCCTGTAAAGTCAAGTATAAGGCTGATGAGGCAACTTGCACAGCCCCGTCGCATCAAGATGTCATCGCCGCCCAGGCTTCAGGCTACTGTAGAAGATTGTAAAAAAGGAAAAACCTCAACTTCAAAGCGTAATTCAAGTTCATCGACATACCTGGTCGAGTATACTCGAAACTCAAGTCTCGTCTGTATCACGCTCCATATTGCGACTTTTAGCATCGTAATCAGTACAGGCGCAAGGCTGAGAAAGAAAAGCCAGATGGCAAATCCCTACAGCTACAACTATCCGCCTCAGGATGTGAATATGTCCGACGGCCGAGGAAGATACGAACCAGACTACGGCAGTAACCACAGCTACGCACCCTCCCCGGACGACCATCCAAGAAGAGAAAGCCATCTACAAGGCTATGGCGGAGGACAGCAATACAATTCTGACCCAGACGGCAGATCGCGCCGCGGTAGTCATCGCCAACAAAACTACGACGATGACAGTGATAGCGCATCCTCATCCGAGGATGAGCGTCCCGCTCATCGCTCATCGAGGAAAGGCAGCCATTCATCGCACTTACAGTCGAGAGACCACCAGACCTCTACAGACAAGGTGAAGCCGCTCGACAAAGCCAAAGAGCATTTCTCCACCTCCGATCGCGGTGTTGGTGCTGGTATGCTAGGTGCGATAGCCGGAGCGGTCGTTGCGCAGGAGACCGCTCAGCGTAACGGGAAGGGGAGCATCGGGGCGACGATCGCGGGGTTGGTGCTTGGTGGGTTGGCGGGCAATGCGCTGGAGAATCGTTATGATAAGTAAGTTGATTGTTGTCTTGCGAAGTATGCGTATAAGGTAGACTGGTCGTTGTTCTGGCTTCCCCGCTGACTTGTGGTTGTGTATAGGAAGCATGAGAAGGAGAAGGCGGAGTCGGAGGAGTACTCTAGGAAACGGAGAGATCGATAGTTGGTAGTTGATATGCGCGCTTGCTTTATATTGGGTCGGTTTGACACGGCGAAAAAGGTGGTGATATACTCGGATCGCTTCATATTTGCTTTAGGAATTGCCCGCTTGAATACTGTCGAATTAGCTCGTAGAGATTGATCTCGATGTATGCCTTATATGGATGGCCTTCTGTTGCGCTTTCCCAATGACAAAATGGCATCCGTTTGTTAATCATGCCACCGTTCTCATCTTCCTTGCTTTGGCGTCTCGTAAGTCTGCTAGATCCGAGCTAGCGTGATAGGCGGAGTATAATCGGCTTTGCTCACTGCCATAGAAGTATATCCCCTCATTGATAGGAAACTCATACGGTCCGTAGGTTCAATGTCGATTGCACACTGGAACAAGACTCTATGGATTTCCGCCAAGTAATCTATTTTTATAATCTATTTTTGTAATCCTCGCCTCGGAGCTATCGGAGCTACCGATGAGTCCCCATTCTTCTTCCTACTTCAAAGCATGGAAAACCATTCACACGCCAAAGGTAGCCTCTGGGCTCAATGCTTGATGATGTCAATTCTTCACCCTTGATTTACTTCCGCAGGGCTATGCGTCTTGAGCGGGGCCGATCCGGTGCGGCTCAGCCTGAAGGAGGGCTGAGCCTCGAAGGATTTTGATGAAACAGCTAATTCTGTTGTCTACTTTACTAATAGATACACCCTCGCTTGCTTTCGCCTCCTGTTACCGTATCTCACGAGTCTCGAGGTGTCTACTGGCATCTCACTTATAGCTGTGAGGATCATTACGCAACCTATCTCCTCAGTGCAGGCATACCAGCAGGCTGAAGCAGTATGTTCTCGCGGAAGGACCGCCTAATGCCCACCTGGCTACCTTCTGCGCGCTCTGGTAGGGGCTACAATGAGATCGGCGATGGTACCTCTAATGACCCAATTGGTATGAAAGACTTGGGCTCGTGAGTACCAGGTTCCTCCTTGCTGTACCTCTACCAACGTCGTAAAAGTAGCCCACCGCCAAACAGAGCAGATGACACTGTCTTTGCCAAGACCTCGAGACCACTGATCAAACATCCGAGTCGTTCCCGTTCCCACCGTGATAGTACTGCATCCATTCATCGTCAGCCAGCGGGCCACGTTTCCCAGAGAAATCAAGGGTTCCACTTTGGTGTACTTTGTGCCGCCGTCGTGATTGCGTCGGTTTTCATCATCAATGTTGTCCTAACTACATGGGCTTCTAGTCGATATGGAGTAAAAGGAGGGCTTGGGACGTTGCAGAGTGGGGCATGCAGTAAGACCAGGAACCTTGCTACGTGGCTCCATCTTGGGATCAATGTTCTCAGTACGCTGCTTCTTGGCGCATCGAACTACGCCATGCAATGTCTCTCTGCCCCGACTCGAGACGAGATCGACAAGGCCCACAGAAGAGGTCTTTGGATGGATATTGGGGTACCAAGTGTGCGGAATCTATGGCGAATCTCTCCGTCGAGACTCTTCATGTGGTGCTTAGTGGCAGCCTCTTCGATCCCGCTGCACCTGATGTATAACAGCGCTGTTTTCTCTACGCTTTCGGCAAGAGAATATTCAGTCTTTACCGTTACCAAGGACTTTCTTACTGGGGCTCCCTACAACATATCGCAGACTATGTACAACGCAAGCCTACAGTCTTATGCGCAGCCTATGAACGATGTGAAGGGATCCCCATATTATTCTCCAGCGGTAGCGGCGGCTCGATCTTTACGTGGCAATTTGACACAACTGCAGAGATTGGAGAACAAAGCATGTATCGAAGAATATTCAAAGGAGATCATCTCGATGAGATCAGATGTGTTGCTGATATCCTCGGACGACAACAATATTAGTACTGTGTTGGACTTTTGGCCCACATTGTCGCCCTCCTTTGCGGATCCACAATTACGCCGACCTCCCTGGCCCTGCGACTATTCCGACGGCACCTTTCATAACGACGTTACTTGCGACGTCAGGAAGAAAGCTGCCGAGGCGAGCACATGGCAGATAAATAATCGGCTAATTCAGTACTGTCTCAGCAAGCCGATCGAAGAGCAATGCAGGCTACAGTTCAGTGTCCGCATTATGGCCGTTGTGATCGCTTGTAACCTTGTGAAAATGATTGTGATGGGCTATATCGCGTGGAAGCGCCCTCTGAATTTAGTCACTGCTGGAGACGCGATTGCTTCGTTCCTGGACAAGCCTGATCAAACCACCGAAGGGAATTGCCTAGCAGGCAAGACGCGCTTCCAGAAAACTAAAAGCTGGGATATGATCACCATAAGGTGGGAACCAATAACGCGGTATTGGTTTCACGCTGCAAGTAAGAAACGATGGTTAATTTGCAACATATTGTAAGTGCAAGTTCATTTTGCTTCTCAATGGGTGCCCGGGTGCCCCTGTATGTTGGGAATCCTTCGAATTTTATAGACCAGAAGGGTTGACGAGTTGGTCCTTCTGACCGATAAGCTCCAGCCTCACCGCAGCATCACAAGGGATTTGATCACTTGACACCCCATCTACGTTGGCTAACCGTAAAGTCCAGATGCTTTATCACGCTCATATGCTCAGCAGTCCTTCTCAGACTCGGTCTTCAGAATGCTGGCCTTGCGAGCAAATCAATATCGCACCTGTGGTCCCTCGGCTTTGGCACTGTCACGTCAGAATCTTTGATTAGCTTGCAAATAGCATCAAGCCGAATAATTTTCACCATCGTCATAGCGAATTCGCCACAAGTGATTCTCTCGTTTTTATACCTTACATACAATGGCCTATTCACGTGCATGCTATTAGCAGACGAGTGGAACGACTACGCTCACACCCGCAAAGCACTTCGCGTAACGTCTCCGGTCGGAGATCAACGCTCGACATACCGACTACAATTGCCCTACAAGTATGGCGTTCCACTGTTAGTCATGTCCGGTCTCCTTCACTGGCTGGTCTCCCAATCAATTTTCCTTGCCCGTGTTTCGGTGTACGACAATCTTGGGGAGGAAGATACTATCCAATCGATTTCGACCTGCGGATACTCGTGCATAGCTATCATCTTCACGATCATCACGGGATTTACCGTCGTCATGCTCGGAATTGCAAACGGCCTGCGGAAATACAAGCCTGGCATGCCACTGGCTGGGAGCTGCAGTGCCGCTATTAGTGCTGCCTGTCATCCGCCTGCAGAGGATGTGAACCCGTCAAGTGATGCGGTCATGTGGGGTGTTGTGGGATATGAGACAGCGAAAGACGGCGCTGAGTATATTGGACATTGCTCGTTGACTAGCTTCGAGGTCCGCGCGCCCGTGTCAGGGGAGCTTTATGCTGGAGTAGGTTGGGAAAAGCAGGAATGAGGAATGCCATGCGGGCTAAGTGCAGAACATAAATTTTGACGAATAACGGTATGTTAGAGATTTACACTGTTTGAGGTAGATTAACTTGATATAGATATTATAATGATTCCTATTAGTACATGAAAGGTTGCTCATGTGATTTTCACCTCAAGTCCGAAGGGTAGAAGAAGGAGGTTGACAATTGTGGGTTGGCTGAGCAATTCGTCCATACGAGTATAATTGAGTTACTTTCAATTTGCAGAGATATTTGCGTTTGCTCAAGAAGCCTTTGAACAGAGTACCGGATCTTGACTCTATGGACGATAGGAGCAGCTACAGGATTCAAGTTGTCTTGAAATTCAAGTCCCCACTCCATTTTCGCATCCTTTTACCGAAAAATTGCAGGAAGACAATTAGGAAGAAGACCGCAGCAGTTATACCAGCCTGCACGCCGAAGCTTCCCTGTGGCCCCATCGCCGCCGCCCACCGGACCTGAAAGTACGACACGATGAATCCTCCCGTTGTCCGAGCGAAATTGATCCAGGCGGCAACTTCTCCGCTGGCTTCAGGATAGCTCTCGAGGTTGTAGGTGTTTAGAGCTACGGTGGTGATCATGATACCGAAGACGTACAAGCCCCATCCCAGGGCAGCCACCATGTAGTGGTATGCGTGCTGGAGAGAGAAGCCGAGGATGACGAGGCCTGCGACCATAAGAGGTGTCGTGAGGTAGATTACGCGGAGGCGGACTTCCGGCTCGAAAATGCCATTGTGGCGGCGGATATAATATCGCGCGTTGAGATCGTGCAGCCAGACCCCAGCGATTTCACCGAGGATTGCAGCTGTGATGGGAGTGAAGTAGAAGAATCCTGGGATGGGTCAGGAATTTCCACACACACAAATACGTTGAGATTTGACAATTTACAAAAGAAGAGGACTGACCGATCTGTTTGAGCCCAAAATTGTACAGTGGGGTCAAGAAGATGGAGAGTGTGGTGTTGATGCCGACGACCCATGCAAAGGTGAAGAGGAAATACACGACTGAAATGAACACGGTTGGCTTCATGACTACACGGATGGGCCGTAGCACTGCTTGCAAGAAGGTGTTTCTTTGCTTCCGAGACCGCCATTGTTCGACGCCTATGAGTCGAAGCATCCGGGATTGCCGCGGAGGTTGCTCTGACCGAGGAATCCTTCTGTTGTAATAGGTCTCGTCGACAAAGAGGATGATACCAATCAAGCAGAGCCCTGTCTCAATCGTATAGATCCAGAAAGGCCACTCCCATTTGAGTTTGGTAAGCTGAAAGGCTGCGAGGAGTGGTCCCATGTATGGTGATACGGTGACGAAAGCCGACCATACATTTATCTTGCGGCTTCATCAACGCCGTCAGCATATGGACATCCAGGCCATGGCTGGTGACCACCTACGCGTGTTCATGAAAGAAAAACATGTCCTTTATCATCATCAAGCCCCCCTACACGATCATCAATATCGATTCCCTTACAGATCTCATCACCACCTTCCTCGCGCACTCACCCCTTGCGACACGGTAGAGAAGAACCCGTTCAAGATCCTTGCAGCCATGAACGACTGGAAGGACGTCGCCCCAGCACACCATGCAGCCGTGGCGAGCGCCAGAACGATAAACCAGAACAGCACCGGCAATCTCCCGAAGAAAGCGGAGAGCGCAACGACGACGACGCCGCCAGCGCCCAACATGAATACGTTTCCCACTTGAGAATGGTTCACCGTATCCTCACTCAACTTCCACACCCTAGAAGCCCACCAAAGTCAACCACGAGAACTCCTTCAGACAAGATCTCCAGAAAACATGCAGAGCCCAAGATCTCACAACGACTCAAGAAACTCACATGGACTGCGGTATCAGCGTCACGGCTCCCGTCGCGCTCCCATAATCCGCCAGAAAAGCAGTCGCCGATATCACGAGCAGGATCAAATGTTTCGTGCCCTGCGACCAATTCAACGGATCTTGCGGATCATCCGTCGGCTGCGGGATGAGAATCGTATGGCCATCTTTCGTGGTCTTGTACGCCGTGCCGTCGGTGAGGTTGCGAGTGTCGACGAGGAGACCGTCGCCGGCGGGCTCGCGGTCCAGATCCCGCACGTCGACGCCTATGGTCTTTTCGTTGTCCATGGTGCTGCGACGATGACTATCTGACGAGGAGATATTTGGCGTGGTGTGAAGGGTTGGTGGTGGGGTGGTGAGGTGGTGAGGTGAGGGTGTAGGAGCAGAACTCGGAGCGAATAATCTCTTACCTGAGGTGCGTAGTAAGCCGTTAGCTCGAGCGTCTGCCAGCATGCACAATGATCCTTGGTGGCCTCTTAGCGCAATCTGTATCTTTCATGCTGCAGGAGCCATGTTGGTTTCAGGGGCCGAGATAGGCTGGATGCACCCACATGCAAATGTCGCATCGCGTATCCCTCCTAAGCCGGTTAATGTCGTCGTTTTTGTGGAAACGGTATCTACTACTCGTGTAGTGCGTTTGTCGTCCCGCTTGAAAGACGAAGCGTTACTCGCTCGTTGCCAGGAACCACCACTCCATTTCCGAAGGGCGCTTCCAGAACAGCCCCTAGTTGCGGGGCTTGCATAAGGGGGCTGCCGCGACGGATCATGCGTCTCAGGTCTAGGACCAATCCCTGGACAACATTAAACGAGTACACGCTTTCGTATGCATCTTGACGTAATTTGGGCGGGATATAGGCATTAATATGTAGGGGTATCTATATATCCACTTATTGGTCAAACACTTTGTCGTACATGATTGCGAAATGTCTACGAGACGCCTTCTTCGGTCTCTACGACAGCTTCTTTATTCTCCAGCGTTGACAGGTGTCGCTCCTTCGGCTGATTACGATAGCTCACGTTGATGTCCGTGGTCTTGACAATCGCCCCTGGAACTCTCATTGCAGGTTCCTCGACAACGGTCTCAATTCCATCATCCAGACCCTTCGCAGCTTTCACACTGGTCTCGAATGCAGGATCAGGATCAGTCGCAGTAGGCAGGTCGACCGACGAGGCAGGGTTTTTGGACGATAACGTTCGTAGTCGATATTCATCATCGTGATGGGACACATAGCCTTGCCTGCTGTACCGTAACCTATCGGTATACTGGCTGGCGTTGCTTGTCTTGCCTGTTGGGCCCCGGGTAGTGAGTGAGATGATTGGTTCCAGTAGGGGTTTCAGAGTGGGTATGCAGGCAGCGACAATGATTGTATACATTTCTGTCGCGAGCCATATGACGAGGGTGACAGTGTCCCATGTGTAATCGCTCCGTGCCGTAAGAGCTTTCAACTCGATGGTCTTGACGATAGAAGCAGCTCCTGCGAGCAGACCGAGGGACATAGCACTACCCAGACTGATCTTCAGAGACAATTTCATTTGTAGGTTCCATATGATGGTAATCGGGTACAGTGCGAGCACGATGTCTGTGAGGGATGCAAAAGCTTTTCAGAGTTAGAACGAGATCCGCTGGAATGACTTGGAGGCAGGGGCTACATACAGGCCTGCCAGTAGCCCACATCCTGCTGGACGTGAGGCGGATAGCAAGTCCCGTCGATACTGGAGTCCCACAGCTTCGCAGCAGGAGTACATTGGCCAAATATCCACGCGACACATATGGTATTGATGACTGTGAGTAGCGCGATAGTGGTGTACAAGAACCATTGTCTGGCCTTGTTTGGGCTTATTATCCGAAGTAGAAGTAGAGCAACTGATACCTTGCCGAACCCGGCGCTCATAATGCTGAAAGGTTGAGATATCCAATTCAACTTTACAGCAATTACTTGCTCGTAGGGTGATAATGTGGTGAAGTGTCTTCCAGTTCCGTAGGTGACCTCGGGTGTCATGATGCTCGTGCAGACCACAGCCAATAACTGGTTGGTAAATGTCAGCCCAGTGACAAGAATAACAATCGAGGACTTGAAATTTACCAATGCCCATAGAATCATCCAGTCATCAATGCCCATGTTGTGAATGAGTCGCGTCCGCGCGTACACTCTGGCAGCAACGAAGATGCAAGCGATGGCGCATTCCGCCCAGATAACGGTCAGTATCAGTGCTCCGCGGTTCGCGTTTCTGTACGCTGGAGTATCTTCCATGGCTGACCTGGCTACTGAAGGAAAGCCTCCTGCTCTTCAGTGCCAGTACAGAAGCATCTCCCTACCTATGAGCTCTGAAGCAGGTCCATTCAAAGGTTGAAAGCTTACTCCAGCTGGGGGTTGACATTCAAACAATGATCCTGTTTTGCCAAGGCCTTTAGCGGCCCACCATTTGACATTCCCCTGGGATGATACATGAAAGATTACGGAATACTCCGTACAACACCATCAAATTCCTTCGGCTGGAGCTTGTACATGACTCGGTTACCCTGTATGGCTTGGGAACTCCGTGTTCCTTGCGGCACAGACCAGAGTGGGAACGCAGCTTATCGCAGGTATGATTGGATCGCCACAGTCTTTTGACACTTGGAGTCATCATGCAGGATGCATGGAAAAACGTGCTGTTATCTACCTTAGCACCAAGCGACATGTCAGGGATCTCCAAATCCTTCCCGACGAGCCGCGCCAATCAAAGCCGCTGCTACTGGGAAGAACTTACGACACTTTGGCTAGGGATTGCATGCTATGCATTCAGCCATCGGCTTTTCGAGGAGCTTGCGGCAATACATAAGAGCGGTACGGGACAGGGCGTGGCCAATAGACAGTGAGGAATAGAAAAGATCCCTGCCAAGGTGATCTCCGAGCACGAATCCTTCGCGCACTCCTCCCTTGCATCCTGTACCGAACGCCCTGGTTGGTCTAAGGGGACACGGGGGCACGGGGGGGATGGCCACTAATGATGTCCCTTATCCACACGTTGATTCCTCTTCGTCCAATACGGGATCGCGAAGCAATGGCCCCATAGCAGATGTTTGGGAGTTATCATTAAAAAGCAATTGTCAGCCATGGGGAATGCGTCTGATGCTCGGAAGGACACTGTCGATCTGACAGCATCAATTCAGCAAGTCAATCAGATCATCGATCGCTTGGGAAAAGCTAGTGGCCTTGATGGAGAGCAACGTAAGACTCTGCTTGAAGCCTCACGAAGACTGAGGGATTCCATCGAGACTCCTGTTGAGTACATCTTCAGGTTCGTTTTTCAGGTAAGAACGCGGATGGCGCGCACCTTCAAGTCGCCGCTCAATCATCCCACTAGCCTCACCAAAATGCCGCTGTACGAATAGCGCTGGACATTGGAGCCTTTGAAGCTCTTCAAGAAGCCGGTGAAGAGGGGGCGACCGCAACGCAGCTGGCGGAAAGGGCCAATGCAGAACCTGCCGTAGTTGGTAGGATGGAATGTTTAGAATCCCACGCTCTTCCATAATCCTGATGAGATCCCAGTCCGCATCCTACGAGGACTGGTAGCACTGGGGATTGTGGGAGAAATCGGCAAAGAGCATTATGTATCCACCCCAGTGTCCGAGGCGTGGATATCGCCGCCACTGGCCGGGTGTACCAAACATTTGTTCGTTCACCTTGTAGTCCTAGCCTGCCCGCAAGCTCAGCTGACACGCAATCAGATTCGATGAATCAGCCTTCTCACTTGCTCGACTCCCTCAATTCCTCAAAGATACCGCATACAAGAACCCAGGCGACGGGCCGGCTCCTCGTGGACCCTTCGAAAGCGCGTTCGACACTGATTTGGGCTTGTTCCAGTTCTTGAACCAGCGACCGGAACGCTTGGAGGCCTTCAATTCATTCATGGAGGGGCAGCGAAGGGGACGGAAGGCCTGGTATGACAATTTCCCCGCAGAGAATTTGGTTAGGAAAGGGGTGAATAACGACGTTGCCTCCGTGCTCATGGTCGATGTTGGCGGTGGACGCGGGCATGAACTCGAGGATTTCAGGAAAAGATATCCGGATATGGCTGGAAGACTCATCCTTGAGGATCTGCCCGAGACCATAAACGATATCGCTCGTCTGGATGAGAGTATGGAGAGGATCGAATATGACTTCTTTACGCCGCAGCCTGTGAAGGGTGAGACTTCCCCGTCAATCGACTATTGATCTGAGTGCTAAAACCTTGTGCTCCCGAATAGGTGCACGCGCTTACTACTTTCGTTCCATCTTCCACGACTGGCCAGATAGCGCCTGTCTGTCAATCCTCCGCAACACGGTCTCAGCAATGGACCCCAGACATTCTATGGTGCTGATCAACGACTGGGTCTTGCCGGATGAGAAGTCTCCGCTGTTTGCATCGATGATGGACATCAACATGATGGCGCTCCTGAGTGGGAAAGAACGATCGGAGACGCAATGGCGGGAGCTGTTAGATAAAGCCGGATTGGCAATAGTGAAAATATGGAGTACGGATAGGGACAGCGAAAGCATCATTGAAGCGGTGATTAAACATTGAGGCTCGAAGATAAAATTAGCTAAAGGTAATATGCATGAGATCATCGTTAGCCTCTCGATTGGACGACAGCTGAACATGTTCATCGCGCCGTGATGTATATGTACATTGCTAAGTGCAACTTGTTGCCAGCTAGTAGGGTGCGAGGCCATGTTCTCAACTTTCGGGAACGAGGCTGAAGCCGCTTGGGGAGCGCACGCGTGTGGGAGTCCTACACCTCACGTGCTTACTTGAGTAGTGTCAGGGACTTAAATAAAAGCTATGGTCGAGGGAATATACAAGTCGCCTGAAGTACCCTGGGCAAGGTACCGCAAGCCAAGGACGCGCTAGCCCTAAATGGACTGATATACTCTGTGACACTATAATACTGATTCATAATTCATCGTCCTCGCGATTTGCTATCCTAGGAAGGTCTTTCTGTTGACACCTCGAGGTGTCCAGAACAACAGCCCGCTGGTTCTCATGCAACGCCACCCTAATATCCCCCACAGCTCTCTCGTTATACTTGTACAACGCTTTACTGCGATCGATCCGCGTTTCCTCGGCCACACGCGCAAGTGCACACCCACCCATCGACGCACCAACGATCAGACACCTGGGATCCGTGTAATCAAAATGCAACAAGTCCCTCCACCCCCTCGTCCTTAGCGCCTCCTCAACGAGCAATACGATAACCGCGATATTAATAGCGAAGGTCAGATAGATGTACAACGCCGAACCGTATCTGAAGGCGTTGATCTCGACTGCCGCATACACAAGGCTGGAGTCGTTCATGATCATTAGCTGAGCGCTGGCGTAAGCTACGAGGAGGTCGTCGACCATTGCGGTGACGGAATTGGTCAGGCCGGCGAGGGTGGCTTCGGCCTGGGAAGGAGGGACGGCGACGGAGCTATTGTAGCTGGCGATGCTGGAATTGAAAGAGTCGCCTAGGATGGCGACGTAGAGACTGGTTTGGTCATTGGTGATGAGCTCGAATTGGCGGATGAGCGCGCGCGTGAGGTTTTGACCGGCAGGAAAATCGATCCCGTCGGATACTTCGGTGACGTTGATGGAGTGGTCTGTGAGACTGACTGATACATTGAAGGTTTTTGGTGAGAAGTTGATGGTGCATTGGGTTGCGTTTAGTGTGGCATAGCTTTCGCCGGCGGCGATCCCAAGGATCCGCCCCGTGGAGGCATTGTTGGCTGTAACGCCGATGGAGACGATAGCGTCGGTGTTGTGACCATAAAATTCGGAGTACTCTTTACCCCAGTCGCCGCTGTTCGGGAGATTGCCGTGGATGGGATAGATGTTCGTGTCAGACTCTGCTTCGACAACGTACTTGGTGCTCAGATTATAGATACACTTCACGTCTGCACGAAGGCCGTTTTCCTGATATGCGTAGCTCAAAGCAAGCGGATTGCGAGCGATGACATCGTCTACAAGCCCAACAGAGGACCCTACGCCGTGGGATCGGCCATTGTATGTATAGCGAGAATTGTCAGATTTCTGATGCTGTCGAATCCTACCGTCTACCGTTGTCGCAGATGCAGCCGACGATATCAAAGATCCTAGCATTCTGACCCCTTGAGAAAAGCTGAAAAGACCTTTCGAAGTCCGAAGAAGCGGCCCACTTTTGCCAATCTCGGAAGGCCAGAATCTCCGCAATTGGCATCGCAAATTGCAGTACTAATGGGCACCGTTCCAGTAGCTTTAGTGGTGTTCAGGCCAAAGGGTACGGTCGAGAGACCACATACTTTCCTCGGAAAATGTTCAGTCGAAGATACCAAGCACGAGAACAAGGAGCTTCCCAGAAGCGGTAGAGCGCTCCAAGTGGTAGACATTGTACCTAAACACAACTTCAGGCCGGTCGTATTTCCGAAGTCGGCAAAGTTGTGTTCCGTTTCTGGTTCGGCTATCAACTCATGATCAACGTGGTTAAATCGAGGACAAATTAGAGATCGATTGCTGGTTCCGAATATGAGGATAGCCTAAAATATTACCTTTGAAAGCAGGCGAGGCTGTTCGATTTGAAGAACAATTAATATTATGTAGCACGATCAACGTGCATTTAGAAAAGAGAAATACAATGAAAAGGTAGAGGTGCAGAGGAAGAAAAAATCCGGACATAACATAGCTTTTCACGTTGAAGAAAGAGACCAGATACGGCTATTAATGATCGTAGGATTCCGCACTCATTGAACCTGGCTATAGCCACGTCGCATAGTTGCGGGCCACAACTCAGGGCGCAGGCCGGGAGGATCGTACTGCTATGCCAATATCCGTTTTGCGGCTTTGTGCAAGAGCCGCGTCCGTCAAGACATGGTGGTACTCCTTTACTCAATGAATGACACAAGCGATGCGAATAGAGGACGACCAGAGCATCGACGGCCATCACCCTCGATTTTGTCTTGAGTTGACTACGCAAGCCCACAAGACGCGACAGATCTCACTCGCATCACATAAGTAGTATCATTTTTCCCGCTTCAAAACCAATGCGTACCCGCAGAAATCGGACGAGAAGATGTGGCATCTTGTTCGCTCGGTGTTGGGTGCATTCAGAATGTGATAAATACGACTCGAGACTGAAAGGAATTCGAAGTTGGAAACTGCATAGCCATGTCAGCTGTGGCGATTGATTGGTGTAAAAGTTCTCTTGGCAAACATTTAGCGTGTGCAGTTTTAATGCGATTGGCCTGCTATAACACGCTGACCCCGACCCCGCTAAATTAAAAAGTAATCGCTGATTTTATTAGAGCTATATAATTATACTACTTAATAGTTAATACTTATAATAAATATTTAAGTAGGTTAAAAGATATATATTTATTTATAATATCTAAGGCTTTAATAATTATAGAAATCTATTTATATATATAGAAGATATAATTAATTCTATATAAAATCTATATATCTTAGTACTACTTTACCCTTATTTATATTAATATACCCTACTATTTAGTAATTATAACTTATAATAAATATCTAAGTAGGTTTAAAGATATATATTTATCTATAATATCTAATACTTTAAAAATTATAGAAATCCGTTTATATATATAGAAGATATAACTAATTTAATAAGTTTACCTATAAAATCTATATATCTTAATACTACTTTATCTATTATACTTATACTTATACCTTCCTAATATACTCTACTAGTAATAATAACTTATAATAAGTATTTAAGTAGGTTAAAAGATATATATTTATTTATAATATCTAATACTTTAAAAATTATAGAAATCTATTTATATATATAGAAGATATAACTAATTTAATAAGTTTATTAAGTTAAAATTTTATTATAATTTATAGAGTCGTAGTTAGGGTCTTATAGTAGGCTAATTGTATTAAAACTATATACGTTAAATATACTTAGTACTTAGTACTTAAAGCTAGTTTCTCTAATAAATTATAGGAAAAGTATAACTAAGTAGTAAAAAGGCTTGTTCCTTCTTATTACCTTTATACCTTAGACGTACTATTAATTAGCTAGTAAGCTAGTCGCTAAGCCCCTTTAAGTTAGTAAGGCTAACTACGTAGTAGGAGGGCGGTACGTCTAAGCGTAAACTTCTATAATTTTACTAGATATCCTATTTTTTAGTAACGCGTTATATAAATTTTTCGCTTATTAATAAAATTTATTAATATTTAACTTTATAACGTAATAGTATAGAATTCTATTATATAAATACTAGCTACGTTAATACCCTAATTATACTCTTACTTCTTCTAGTTTTAACTAGCCTACTTTTAGCCTAATCCGCCTCTAATAAACTATTTATAATACTATCGCCGTCTATTAACTCTAAATTTCTAAAAATCCTAGTAGCTAGCTAGTAATAATAATAATAGGGTAGCTTATTTTTCTAGTAGTTAGTAGGTTAGGTAGGGTATCTAAGCTACTAGAGTAGGCTTATTTAATAGGTAGTAGACTTAATATAGGTAAACTTAGTACTATAATAGTTTAATAGGACTAGTTACGGAGTAAATAGGGTATAATAGGAGCCTATTAGTATGCTATTAGCTTATATCGCGCTTAATTAGGGTTCTTAATATATATACCTTACTTTATATATACCCCGTAGTAAATAATACTAATATTATTAATATATAATTAATAATAAGGAGTTTACTAGTAAAGAAATAAATATTTACGCTTAGACGTATTACCGCCCGGCTACGTAGTTAGCATCGCTAACCCGAAGGGGCTTGGCGCCCGGCTTGGAACACGACTGAGGGACTGAGGCAACCTTCTCATACCTCGCTCAGATCCTGCAATAAGACTCCGCAGCCCTTTTCAAGATCGTCTAAATGAGAGTAGATCGGCTTCTGGATTGATCAAATACAAATGCTTCCACCCAGCACACCGCGCTGAGCCATTGTGCTGTCATCCAGCAAGCATTCCTCACAATTGATCGGCTGAGCAATCATGATCTGAGAATATGCTGAGAACGCTCTCTCATGCGATCTCTAATAAGAATGAGGATCTAAGCTATGCTAGAAATAAATGTCGTGCCGCATAGCGAGCGCATTGCTGGCCGTAAACCAGTTCGGTCTAGTAAGAAGTAGTGCAACTAAAAAAAAGTACCACCAAAGTCGCTATCAGTAAGTCCAGCGAGTACCGAGAACCGCTCATTGTCGTAGATCGTTCCGATAGCCTTAATGTTATACGAGTCTAGTGATCAGAGCCAATTTTCAGCGTCTGCATTCATCTGTGGAACCAAGAAGGCACCATCAGCGTCTGCATCCATCTCTTGAAAGGAGAACGGGTGATAAGCGTCTGCATCCATTTCTCGATCCAAAGGGATATCATCAGCGTCTGCATCCATTCCTTGAACTCCGGAAAATTTATCAGCGTCCTCACTGGCTCTGTAGTCTAATCCTCTGAGTCTCACTACTCCCATTTGAGCAGCAGCCTCCGGCATGCCCTGATCCGCCACCAAATTTTCCAGCTCCAACATCATTCGTTGGGTCTCGGAGTCGCCTGCACTCTAATCCTCTGAGTCTCTCTACTCCCATTTGAGCAGCAGCCTCCGGCATGCCCTGATCCGCCATCAAATTTTCCAGCTCCAACATCATTCGTTGGGTCTCGGAGTCGCCTGCACCCCATTCATCGATAGCTTTATCGATCCCCTGTGCTAAAGCTCTGAATGCTGGGTGTATCTCCTGAAGGTGATATCGAGACCTCGCTATTTCTTTCAGACCTCTGATATGATATAGGATTGAAGTATTTTGAGCCACAAGAGCCTGCGCTTGTTCTATAGCTGCAAAATACTCGCATCGATCTCTGTAGTAATAAGCCATTGTTAAGCGGACCTCTAGAGTTCGATCATCGTCTGGGCCAAGAACGTCTTCGCACTCGTGTAGTAAAGTCTGAAATGCCAAATTTTGAGAACCGGTGTCGTTTTTACCCCACAGCCCAAGTTTAAAAGTATCCAGAAAGGATGATATGAGTGTGAAATGTAAGGGCCCTAAGCTTTCTTTGAAAGCCTCATAAATTACTTCGATGGATCTGCGCAGCATGGCCATGTCATGCCCCTGATCAGCTAGATCTAGTGAGGCAAGCCAACCACATATTAGCTTAAAAGGATGTTGATCACCTAGTAATACGCCTCCCATAGAAGAAAAGTAGCGGATCACCGCCAATTCGATCTCTGTTCTCCCACGGCGGCTGGTGTCACTAAGAATTCTCAATAGCTGCTGAAAGGTTTCAGGTCCCTCTGTAAACACAATTCCTCTGATAATACGAAAAGCGCGATTCAGGAATTGTCCTGCTTCTTTTGAAAAGTCTTCATTAAACAAAGCACAGGCATATATGATTCGACTGTGTAATTCGCAAATCGCATTGGACCCATCTTCTGTCACCTTCGTCGTCTCACACAGGCGATGCTCTCCAACAGATCTCCATGTCCCGGCATCAAAAGATCCTCGATGATAGTCTCGGAGCATTACCAGAATGCGCTCTGGTATCGCCAATACCTCTGGGGTCCGTATCGGCGAGAGCAAAGGAGTACAGACTTTCACATCGTCTGGTGTCTTAGACATGGATCGCCTGGCAAGGATGTCGTCAACGAGCATCTTCTTCCGCTTCCAATAGCGGACCACATCTTGGTAGTCGCAGCTTCGACCACGGACACGGATCTTTGAGACCTTTCCATGGGCGGCCCGGTCGGCGACGTTCCGTACGATGGCTCTCATCTCTTTATCTTTATTATTCTTGTCAAGGCCCCAGTCCTTGATACGTTGTGGATACATTCTGTCTCTGTATAGTATCAGTACAGAGAAGGCTTGATCGCTTGGCAATAGACCGCCTACGTCGCTTTGAAGCCCCGGCTCTTCATGATTTCAATAATTTTTGGCAGGGTGTTGTGTGCATAAAGCTGCTTGATGATGGCACGATTCCCCTCCCAATCTAGTTTGTAAGCCTGACCGGAGGGGATGGTGGTATCGACGTCTTGTAAAGCGCTGAACGCGTTCGCAGGCAGAGTCGGAAAATCCATCATCGACGACACTGCGAGGAGAAGGCCGAGAAATTCAAATCCTGAATACTGTGAGGTTTCCTGGCCTGCAATTATCAATATGGATTGAATCTAAGTCTGATATTCTGGGAATTGTTCTATTTGGTTTGCGAAAGAGATACGGGATAGACTGCGTGATAAGTGGAGCCCATAAATCGGGCTGAGGAATGATAGGGCGTATGGTAAGAGGTTGATCAGGCTGTATGCAGGGTGTGGGCTGTGGTGCTTGACAGAACTCCCGTGCATGAAGATGCTAACCACTTAAGGTCCACAAATCGCCGATCGTCCAATGATAGGAGCGATGTGCTTAAGGTAGCTTAGGGTGTGCAATTGAATACCGCATTCAGCTTGACGAGATCGAGCTTGGAGAGCCCGAGTAATTGTAGACGCTAGCCTGTGTCATAGCGCCTCACAAAACGACCTTGCATAAGGCAGCCTCGTCTGCGCATCGATCCCACTAAGCTTCCGTGTCCCGCGCAGACTGCTACGGAGATGCACTGTCGTTTTGTCGGCGCTATTCTTGGCCAGTAATGGGATCTTGGATCTTCCGACTGGAAAGTACTATCCCACGTTATGAGGCATCCACATCAAAGCTGACGTACCGACCTTGACGCTCTAGGTCCAGTCATTGGCGATTCCGCTTGCCGAAAAGATGCGATTGGCCTTACGAAACTCCCGTGCATATATTATGCCGCGCCTCCGGATACGTCTGTTGAAACACTGTTCTAGCCCAAATGCTAACATGATTGAGACCATCGCAATATGGAACCGCGTGGACAGAACTGCCGTGCACATGGTACCTGGCACTAGTGCTTGAACACGTCCGCCGTGAGCCTCCTATCGCCTTTTATCCTAGTATCCCACGGAAAGTGTTCGTTCTTGAAAAACTCCCGTGCATATGATACGTGATATTACTGCCCAGAGAAAGACATCGTGTGGACCATGTAGCCTCTCATCCAGGGCCATCATACAGTGAAGGCTTTGCACGCAACTCCCGTGCATCTGGTAGTGCTGCTGCATTGGGACAATGTCAGTCAAAACACCTTAGAAGCTTGATGACATGAGGCATGACTGTCTCCAAAATACCCTCGCGCCTCGCGCGCCGATGCCACCATGATCTATTGACCTCCATGTCAGCTCGTGCAAAACGCCCGTGCAGTCCGGTCTCTCTGTTACTGTATCCTAGGTCAGATATGGAGATATAAACCTCCATCAAGTTCTTCATGAAGGACCCATCGTCTGCATCATCGACCACCTCACCCAGCATCAATACTCACAGAGCCCCAAAAGACTCTTTCGTCCAGAAAGCTCCAAGAAATGTCTGCCAAGAAGCAAACCCAAGAAGTCAGCACCTTGCCCCCCCTCCTGTTTCTCATCCCACCGTCTTCCCCACTGACCAAGTCCCAGACCCACCAAGCTACCACCCAGGGACAAGCCCAGGGCAATGCTCAAAAGTCCCGAGGGCAGTCTCAGTAGACCCAGCAAACTAACTCGGGCGGATCACCCAGCTCGACAAGAGCCACCGACGGCTCTGCCTCGCCCCGGACCCCGCAAGGACGTTACGATGGCTATCCCCAGGGAAACGCCCAGAGGAGCCCCAGCTGGGCACTCGAGCGCTGGCTGCAGCAGAATCCGCGGGACGAACCTTGGAATGGGATGGGTGGAAGGAGGGCGTAGAGGTGGGAGGGGAGACGAGGATGCGGTCGAAGCTTTATGAAGGATTGGAGCGGGCTCGATATTGCTAGGATGGTTACGCGTTGGTAGCTGAAGGTTTCGAAGTGGATTGGTGATGTCGGCTGTTGCTGAAGGCTGCGTTTGTTTTTCCAATTGATGATTGGGGATGTCAAATCGATTGCGTACTTTGGTGATGAATTACGAACCAAGAACCCTAAATGTGACAGAGTACGCAGCAAAGAATGATAGGCCCTAAAGGACGCATGAGGAGATATGGCGAGACTTATCATTTGAACGAAACTTCGTCTTTCTTGGCTTGTTTTGCTCCTCAATTGTTGACAAGAACTTTTGACCGTGGTCGCCAACCGTATTTTGCGACGCCATCGACCAAAAGTTGACTACATCTGCATCGTACCCGTAGGTAATAATCCTAACCTCGGGGAGATCCTTGAGGAGAAACATTTCTGGCCAGCAGGCTGTAGCACCTTTTGCCGTCCACGTTGACTCTCGATCGCCTGTAAGGCCATGGATAAATACCACGCTAGGATCTGTGATCAATTTTCGGAAGTACAACGAGGTTGAGGCATCCTTACTCAATCACCGTACTGTCCAGGCACGGGTTTACAACTCGTAAGCCCAAATTTGATATAGGCGCGGGCCGGCTAGTCTCTGCTAGACCTTCACCTGCACTGAGAGGCTCGATATCGCATTTCTGGGATCGAAATCTACGGAGATGGCGTTCATGATGGGTTTGCGGCAATCAGACTGCTCTGACCATAGGGAGGTTGCAATGGAGAAATTGCAATGGCTCGGGGGGGTGATAAAGACTACCCAATCAGCCCTACCGTAAGCCGAGGCGTCCAATCACGCCGCATGCCTCCATCTCAACCCTTTAAGACAAGGCTTAGTAGCTATAGACTAAACTACAGGAATACGACATTATAAGGATATTTAGCATATATAAGAAGAATATACTTAGCCCTACTCCTAATAATTAGTAGTAAAATTATTTATAAATTTTAATTATAAGTATAACTATTACTATTTAATAGCTATATTTACTACCTTATTACAGCCTTATATCTTAAAGTAATTATATATAACTTTAATCTAACTTCTTTAATCTTATTATAAGTATATATACTAAGTTTAAAGTTAAGTTAAGATTAAGTATATATATAATATATATATAAAGCTTAGCTAGGGTTAGAAATATACTTTAAGATTACTTTAAGTACCCTAATATTAGTAAATTAAGTAGGATTAAAACTTATAGAACTCCTTCTAATTCTATATCTACCTTACTTATACTTAATATATACTAAGTAAATACCTTTAACTAATAACCTTACTTTATCTATTAGAGTAATAAGAAGACTTAATAATAAATCTATATAATAGATAAAAGAACTATTATAACCTTAATTATATTAATATATTCCTTTAATAGATATAGTAAGTAATATATTTAAGAGCTAAAATATTTTAATAAGATACTTAATATTAGTTATTAGTAGATATTTAAAAGGATTTAAAATAGTAATACTTTAATAGCTTTATAACTATATAATATTATATATTATTTAATATTATAAAGTAGATTTTTAAGAAATATAAATTTACTAGTAATATCTTTAACTAGAATACTTTAAAGATTAATTACTTCTTTTAAAAGAGATATACTTAATATATAAGTTAAATTTCTATTATAACTTTAAATCTTTTATATTCTAATATATTAGCTTAAAGCTAGTATATATTTATAAACTATTTTATTACTAAGATTATATTATAGTATTTATATTAGTTTAGTAGAACTAAGTAGAACTTAGTTACTTAGTATTAGAAAGGCCTTATATATAGTTATAAATATATTTATTAGTATTTATCTATACTTCTTTAAACTTAGTTATACTTAGATTCTTATTTACTTATTTAAACTTATTTAAAATATTAAAATTAAAATTTTAATAAATATAGTATTCCTAGTAGATAGAATTAGAAGGGGAGTTATAAGGTATTAAAATATTTATAAATAGTAAAATTTTATAAAAATTTAAAAATAAAAATATAATTTAATTATAAATTAAGATAAATAAGTTATAATATTATTAAGCTTTCTACTTTTAATACTAGATACTAAATCTTAAAAAGCTTAATAATTATAACTATATTTAATAATTTTAAGCTTTAAATTTTTTAGAAGCTTAGTAAATAAACTAGAGTAGTTAGAGTTATTAAAGCTATTAAGTCTTACTTTATATTTATATAAAGGATTAGGAGTTTAAAATTTTATAAGAAAAACTTAAAATTTATTATCTTTTCTATTTATAAATTATATAATAGAGTTATAATTAGTTTATTTATATTATAATCTTAAATAGAGTTAAGCTTAGCCTTTTATTAAATCTATTCTACCTTACTTCTACTTTAATCTAGCTAGGTTCCTATTATATCCTTAGTATATAAGTCTTAGTAGGTATTATAAGTACTTACTAAAGTTAAATATATCTTAGTATAATAAGTTAAGTAATTACTTACCTATTTACTCTAATTAATATAAGATAATTATAATAAGTAGAGTAATTACTTATTAAGTTACTCTAGTTAATATAAGTTAAGTACTAGTAATTAATATAAGTATAAACTTTCTTATATCTATATAAATAGTATTACTTTCCCTTTATATTAGTAAACTAGAAACTTATATAGAAAATCTAAACTACTAATTCTATTAAAAGTATATTTTTTAGGTAAAATACTAGTAATAAATAGGAAAATTTTAGGTTTTTTTATTCTAGTATAAAAGTCTTAAATATAGAAAATCTAGATTAAAGGCCTTAAATCTATAATCTTCCTCTAGTACTAAGAAGAAATAAGAAGCTTACTAGAGTTATAATAGTTATATTATTAATACTAGTATAATATAGGTTTTAAATACAGTTAATTTATATAATTTATATATATATAAAGTACTTCCTTCTAGCCTAGCCTTATTTTCTATACTTATATTACGCCTACTATTATTCTCTTACTAAGTATTAGTACTACTAATTATTAGTAAGACTTAATTATATTACCTAGTTAGTACTAGCTTTATATAATTATATTATAACTAATTAATAGAACTTATCTCCTATTAATCCTATTACCTAGTATTTCTTAAAGTTATTAAATATATATTTAGTAACTTTTAGTATTATTTTAAGCTCTAGAAATAGTATATAAGCGCGCTAGTTATAGATATATAATACTTATATAATATATATATTTTTATATTTTACAAGCTCTCTAGTTTACTAATATAAATAGGAGCTTTATATTTAACTTATATTATCTACTAGATTAATCTCCTAGATATTAAATATAATTCTATATTAAACTAGTTTAATATAAAGCCTATTTACCTTCTTTTTAATACTCCTCTTTATAAGATTAGTTATAAATTCCTAATAATCTACTTAGAATTATAAGTTATAATACTTTAAGTACTTTTAAGATAAGTATTATAATAGCTATCTTATATCTTACCTGTAATATATAGTACTATTATTATAATAGTCTTAATTCTTAATTATATAAGAGTTATAATACTATAAGCCTAATAGTAACTTATACCTAATTACTCCTTCCTACTCTACTAGCTTTAATCTACCTACTTACTATTTATAATCCTCCTCTTATTCCTTATAACCCTTATAAGGGGTTATATTATCTTATTAAAGTAAGAAGTTATTCTTCTTAAAGATATTAGCGCCTAATTATACTAGATAGAAGCTTATAAATTATTTTAAAGGATCTTTTATATCTTATATCCCTTTTATATAAGCTTAAAGGCCTTTAAAGTATTATAAGTAGATAAGGGGCTATATTTAAATATTTAAGTAGTATCTAATATAATTTTATAACTTCCTAATATTTTCCTATCCCTTTCTTACCTTTATAAATTATAAAATAAGTATTAACTAATCCCTTTAAATTTCCTTTAATAAATTAGGTATAATAGTATCTCTAATTTCTACTTATACTTTTTTATCTTTTATCTTTAAGGTAGTAAATACTAGTAGTATTTTATTAATTATCTTTTTTACTAGAATAAGTATATTAGATTAGATTATAATATATATATCTAATTATTCTATATAATTTACTACCCTAATATACTTAGTAATAAGATTCTTAAATATCTTATTTATTTAAGCTAAGGTTATATTAGCCTCTTTAAGGTATAAGGACTATTAATAGGTATTAGTAATATTTTATAAGTTTATATTAACTTAGGCCTAATAGTAAAGGAGAGGTATTAGTAATATATCTTATAAGACTCTAGTAGGTTTCTTAAGACTTATAATACTTATTATATATATTTCCCTATCTATTATTATAAGAGAAGCTTTTAAGTTTAGAAAAAGCTTATTAATCTTAAGACTTATAATCTTTAAGTTAGAAAGCTTACTAGCCTTTAAGGACTTCTTACTTATAAAAGGATCTAGGGGTAGAGGTAAGGAGTTTATACTTAAGGCTAATATTAACCCTTAAAGAGCTTTCCTTCCTTAAAGTAAAAGGGGTTAAGTAATTATTAAGGTAGTATATTTCTTAGAATTAAAAGTATTAATATTATAAAGGATATATATTATCTTTTCCTTCTTCTTAAATTAAGTATAAGTAATATAGTAGTTCTTAATAGTTAATAGATATAAATAGCCTTAATATACCTTACTAGAGTATTAGAAACTAGACTAGGAGGCTAGTTCCTAAGGGCTAGAATAGATAGTATAAACTACTAGTAAGTAGGTAGTATTATACTAGTAGACTTAATACTCTAGTAACTTTATAATTATAGAAGAACTAATCTCTACCTTCTAAGGAGGTAGAGGGAGGACTATCTAAATACCCCTTAAGGAAGCTAACTAGCCTCTTAGATATCTAGATAAAAGGATATCTATTAGATAATAAGAAGCTAAACTAATACTACTAGAATATTACTAGTAAGCTATATTATACTAGTTAGATATATTAAGATATCCTAATAATTACCTCCCCTTTAAAGGTATTTATCTTTAAATATTAATTATTACTATTTATAATAAGACTTATTAAAAACCTTTAAAACCCTAGTAGAGAAAATAAGGGAAAGAGTTTTAAGGATAGTAATAATATAATAATAGTAATATACTATTAATATTATATAGTACTAATATATAATAACCTTTATAGTTATAATAATATTAGTATAAGAATATAATTATTAATTAAGTTTATTATTATAATATTTTATAAATATATAATATATATAAATAATTATAGAAGTTAAGTAATAATATTATACTATTAAATCGCGTAGTTAATATATATAATAATATATATAATAAAGTTATATTTTATTTACTTCTACTTCTTTTAATACTAATCTTTTATAAGTTACTTTAAGTTATATATTAATATATTAATAATAGAAGCTAATATATTTAATATTAATACTATTAATACTTTATAAGATAACTACTATTAAAGTATAAGTATAATATAAAGGATTACTTACTAATATAATATTATATATTAAATAGTAATATTAATAATAATAATAATTAAAGTAAGTCTCTATCTAATATTCTTTACTACTTTATATATAGTATTACCTTATAATAGACTTTAATTATCTTTAAATATATTATATATATATTATATATAAGTTACTTTATTACTTAAGTCTATTATATTATTTATTTAAAGGCTTTATTAATATCCTATTATATTATATTTCTTTTAAATTACTCTTATACTCTTTATACTTAAAAGTATTTATATTAGCTAATTCTTATAATAGATAGTTTAACCTTCTTATTATACTACCCTTTCCTATTATATTATTAGGGTAGTAGCCTTCTTATAATCCTATTATCTTTAATATATTAAGTACCTAGGTTTAAGTCTTAAGTTATTATATAATTATAAGACTAATAGGACTTATAAGAGGTACTACTACTTATATAAGCCTTACTACTTAATTTATAATAATAGGATTTTAATATACTTTACTTATAATATATTAAAAAGTTATAAGTACCTCTTACCTTTTATACTTATATCTCTAGCCTCTTTACTTATAACCTTATTATTACCTTTTAAGGTAGAAAGTTACCCTATTATACTACCTTTATAATACGCGTTACCGCCTGTATTTTTAAGGTATAAATAGTAATTTACTTAAAGGAGCGTAGTAAAATACTTTTATATAAGTTATAAACTTTTAAGGAATTACTATACTTTAAAATAGAGGTAGGTAGTTATATAACTACTACCTTTAAAGGTATTCTAGATATAATAAGGTAGTAGGTAAGTCTTCTTATTATATATTTCTTATAATATATATTAATACTTTTATAAGAGGAGTTAACTACCCTTATTATAATAGAGGTTAATAAGGAGTTAAGAGAGGTAAGTATATTATTATAATATTCTACTATCTTTATATAAGCTAATTATATATTAGGAGGAGAATAATAATAATAATAAAGAGGGGATAAAAGAGATAGAAGAGGATATAAAAGAGGAGGAAGAGGCTATTATACCTTCTACTATTATATTACTTACTCCTACTCCTTCTACCTCTAGCTACCCTTCTTATAATAGTAGTACTACTAGTACTACCCCTTTTACTTATAAGATCCGCGCCCCTTACGCCCTTTATACTCCTCCTACTCCTATTACTTCTACTCTTACACTTATCCTACTTATCCCTACTAGGGATATTACCTTATCCTCTAGCTTATCTTCTATAAGCTCTAATTAATACGCTCCCCTTATAAGGTATAAGTATTATACCTTTAAATAAAGATTCTTTTCTTAGATAATAGGGATTTTCCCCTTAATTTAATTCTTTTTATATATTCTTCTTTATTAAAATATTTATTATATAAATATAACTTATAACTTATCTTATATAACTTAATTTTATAATTAAATAGTTTTATTATAATAATTATATATTAATACTTTACTTATAATACCTTTTTATTATATATATACTATTATATTCCCTTTATAAGTCTTTTATATTTATATTTTTAGTAGATATCTATTAATTATATTCTATTTTATAAGTAAACTACTTAATTAAATAGTATTAAATACCTTTATTTCTTATCTTATCTAGTATTATAAAATACTTTATATATAACCTAGAATAGGGGGTTTTAATTATTAATTTAAATACCCTAGCTTACCCTTTTAATATATATTATAAGCGTACGGTTCCTAATAATTATATTTAAATCTACCTTCTAAGGCTAGCTCCCTTAGAGGCTAGGGTAAAGTAGACTTACTAATTAAGGGATAGGCCTAGTATTTAATTTCTTTTAAGGGGGAAGACCTATTATTTTTATTAAGAATTTAGTATTTTTATTATAATTTACGCCTTAGACGACTTAATTACGTGCCCGTAGGCGCTTTAATTAGGGGCCTACGCTAGTATTAGTAGCGCCGGTAGCGCTTAATATACCTTATATAAGGGTATCTAATTATTCGTATCGTAGTTATAACTTCCCTTAAGGGTCTTTATACTAGTAGTTCTTACACCGTTTACGCTTAATATACCCCGTACGGGGGCGTCTAATTATTCGTGCCGTAGTTATAACTTCCCTTAAAGGTCTTTATACTAGTAGTTCTTACGCGTTTTAACGCCTAGCGTACCCCGTACGGAGGTAACTAATTATCTTAGGGGGCTTAAAAACCTCCGTTATACGCCTTAAATAGACCTTAACTAGGCTAGGAGCCCTAGAATACCGCTTTAAGTACGGCCCGTAGTAGCGCGTTATTTTATCGCTATTACCCCTAAGCTATTAAGCTGATAGCCTTAAGGGGGAGATAGTTATTACGAAATACTTCGTATATAACCTAGAATAGGGGGTTCTAATTATTAATTTAAATACCCTAGCTTACCCTTTTAACGTACGTTATAAGCGTACGGTTCCTAATATCTAGAGCTTATTCTACCTTGTTATAATAGATCTATATTATTAACTTACCTAGGGTATATTATATTTAGGGTTAGGGTTAGGGTTAGGGTTAGGGTTAGGGTTAGGGTTAGGGTTAGGGTTAGGGTTAGGGTTAGGGTTAGGGTTAGGGTTAGGGTTAGGGTTAGGGTTAGGGTTAGGGTTA
>JAABUM010000061.1_pt1 | contig 270136 bp, 158 predicted proteins | sample 5559161 | NCBI WGS metagenome assembly JAABUM01 (sample SAMN10711868, study PRJNA513369) | rock metagenome | isolation source: Antarctica rocks | place: Antarctica: Victoria Land, Siegfried Peak nord
TCTAGCTAATAATAGTAGGATCTACCTTAATAGGAGTAATAATAATAATAGGGGTAGAAGAGGTATAATAAAAGTAGTAATAATATTATTAAATAAGCCTATTAAAAGTTTATTAGAATTTAATAAGTTAAGAGAGGTTAGAGCTAGTATTTAAAGTAGTTATAATATTTAAAGATTAAAGAAGGTATATATAAATATAATAAGTAAAAGTAGAGATCTCCTATTAATATTTAATATTAAGATCTTTATAATAATTATATTTAATAGAGTTAAGAGAGGCGCGTATATAAAATATACTATTAAAGAGATAAATAAAGTCTTAATTAAAAATATTAGACTTATAACTCTTTACTTTAAAATATAATATATTAAAAGTATATTATATAAGATAATATAAGGATAAATTATAAATAACTTAATAAAGGAGGTTAAGTATTATTATAAGTAGAGGGGGTAGTAATAGTCTTCTTTTAATTAATAATAAAGATAAGTTTATTATTAAAGATTACTTATAAAGTAACTATTAGGAGTATAAGTAAATATAATAAAGCGCGGAGGAGGTAATAATATAAATAACAATTAAAAGGGACTTAATATAATTAATAAAAAAATTAAGATATTATAATTAAAAGAATAATATTAAAGTTATATAAAGAAGGTATACTTTAAATACTTAATAAACCCTTAATAGTAATAACTTCTTATATACTTTAAAATATTAAGACTTCTAATTACTTTTATAATAAATTAATTATATTATTATACTCTTATTAGAGGTATATTCTATTATTAAGGAAGTATCTTTAATAGATTATAACCTTTTATACTCTTAAAGCCTAAGAGCCTAAATAGGGAGATAATTATAAAGACTAGTTAGGAATATAATACTACTATTAATATAGTATTTATCGTATATAATAGTACTACGCTATCCCTTTACTTATAATATATAGAGGAGGGAATTCCCCTTAAAGGGAAGGATAGTAATTAGTCTTACTATTAAGGAGAATAGAGAGTTATATATATATATATATATATACCGTTTATAATACTTAATAGCTATATTATTACGTAGTACCCTTATATATATAGACTTCCTAGTATTATTAATAGGAGGATAGTTACCTTACTATTAATATCTTTAAGCGAGATATCTAGATTAATACTAAGCCTATCTATTAAGCTAGAGTAGTAGTCTACTTAAATAGTCTATTAATTCTAATAATACTAATTTAGGTTATTAAGCTCTATTAATATCTAGATATTAGTAGCCTAGTAGCTAAATAGATATCTACTATTAATAATATAATTAAAGAAATTAGGGTAGATCTAGATATTAATTAGCTAATTATTTAAATTATATTTCTTAAAATATAGGGTCCTACTAAGACGCTATTATACTTAGTAATATATAACTAAGTAGTCTCTTAGTATCTATACTTAGTTCTTATATATCTAGACTTAGTAACCTAATTAATTATTCTACTATATATTTTAATAGGTTATAAGCCTAGAGGTATAAGTATTTATTCTAATTATAATTATTACTTATCCTATCCTAGTTAATATAGTACTAAAGCCTTAGTAGCCTCTAATACCCTTTAGTAAGTTAATAATTACTATTACTATATATATTACCTAGAATTCTTTAACTTCTTATTAAAGCACTTAGCTTTTACTATTATAAGTAACCTTAAATAAATAAATAAACTTAACTAATCTATAATTATAAGGTTTAGAGACTAGTTATAAGGGCTATTATAATATTATTATTAATATAAGCGCTACTAAGTAGTTATACTTAGCCCCCTAAATAAATACCTACTTCTAACCTTATTATTATAATAAATACTAATTTTATTAGTAGAAATCCCTTTAATACTCCCTCTATTAAGCCTTCTTAGGTAGACTACTACTACCTTATACTTAGGGAAAGAAAGATACTTCCTCCTCTTAAATAATTATAATAGATACTATTTTCTATAATAATCTCCGCTTTATTATATTATACCTTTTAGTATATTTAACTATTAGGCCCCCTAGAAAAAATCTTTATAAAAGGAGGTTAGGCCCTAGCTATCTTGTTTCTTCTAGATCTAATTAGGTAACTATTAACTACCTAACTAGGCCTAGAGCTAGCTTTTCCTACTACTATAAATACTAGCCTAGCTATTCCTATTAAGTTAGCCCCCTAAAGTTTATATCCTTAGGAATATAAGGATAGTTTATTATAATAAATAACTTACTAATCCTCCTCTTATTTTTAAGCTAAATTAGTTTAAGTTAATACTCCTTAAATCCTATTTTATTTTAATATCTTAGTAACTATCTATTAATATTCTAGGTCTAAGTTCTTTCCTTACTTACTAAAAGCTATTATAAAGGAAATTAAGAAGCCTATTATTAAGGAAGATAATAGTAATTATAAACTATTATAATTACCCTTAAGTTATAATAATTTTAAGTTAGAAGCTAGTAAACTATTATTAAATACTCTTAGTAAAATTATTCTCTTTAACTTATAAGTTAAAGTAATAGACCTACGCCTCCTCCCTTAATATCTTTATCTTTAGAATTATCTTCCTTAGTATCTTTATTAATAGAATCCTTTTAAGACTTTATAAAAAATATATTAAGCTTAACTAACTAATTACTATCTAAAGCTAAATCCTTAGAAATAGACTTCTAATAAAATAGTTAATAATTAAAGTAATAGTAGGAGCTTTCCCCTTACCTTAATTATAATCCTTAAGTCTAACTCTAGTTATAGCTATTAGGTTAAAGAAATTAATAACTAGCTAGTTTTAAATAACTTTAAGCCCTTTTTAAAGGCTATATAAATTAAGGTATATATTATAATTTATAACTATCTTAAGTTTAATATTTATAAACTTATTAAAGATCCTACTTATTTTAACTTATAAGCTTAGGCTATCTTTAATAAAATTAAGACTAACTTTAAGTTAACAGGCTTTAATATTTATATTAAACTAGTTTATTACCTTTATATAATCTACCTTAATAGGTCTACTATTAAGGATATAAATAGCTATACCTACTAGTTTTAAGAGGTTAATACTAAACTTAAGGAGTTAGATAAAGAGGTAGTTATACTAGAGGCTTATATAATCTAGCTCTACCTTATAAGATTAAGTAGTACTTTTAATACCTTCTAAATTATTTATACCTAGGGCTATACCTTCTTTAACCTAGGAAAGGTCCCCCTTAATTAAGTTATACTTACTACTTATAATAAGAAATAATATTAATAAGCCTTAAAGAGTTATATTATTACTATGTTTAAAGCTTATAATACCTAAGGAAAAGGTAAGGTAGATAATAAGTTATAATAGAGTTATAACTATTATAGAGATATCTTATATAAGTCTTATTATACTTATATTATAAATTAATATTAGGAGTAGTTCCCTTATATAAAGCCTAATAAATTTAAGAAAGCCTTAATAAAGGTTATAACTACTACTACCTAAGCTAATAGTAACTTAAAGAAGTAAAAGCTTAATAATACCCCTAGTAAATCTAACTTTATAGGTTATATTAATAAGTTTAATATTTATAAAATAGTAGGTAATAATATTATTATCTTAATAGTAGCTCCTAGGAAATTACTCTTAGACTTAAATAGTATAATCTTTATAAACTTTAGTTATAATTAGTACGCCTTTTAGGATTATAATATATTTATTAACCTATAACTAATTAAAACCTCCCGCGTTATTAAGGGTATTAGCGGCGTCTATTATACCTTATAAGGTAGTAGGACTATTAAGATTAACTATAATATTAATAATAAACTTAGATTAATACTTATACCTAATATTATATAAGTACTTAACCTAGGTATTAATAGTCTCCTATTTATAAGTTAGCTCCTTAATATTAATATAAATATAGCTTATATTAAAGTAGGTTATATTATCTTAAAGGGTCTAATAGTCTATAATACTAGCTAATTTATAAGAGTCTTTATACTAGATTTATAGAAGCCCTTAGCCTTTAATACCTATAATATTCCCTTAAACTAAGTTTAATAGCTATAATACGCTTATATAGGGTACTTTAAATAATAAAGTATTAATAAAGTACTAGCTATATTAACTAGGATTAATTTTTTAAAGCCTATTTCTAGTGAACTTATATATAAATACTATATTTAAGGGCGCTAGAAGGCGGTACCTTATAAAGATACTATTTAATTAAGGGAATATTTAATAGAATTTATTTATAATAATATTATTAGCCCTTTTAATCTAATAGGTTTTAAAGGGAGTTAATACTTTATAATATTTAAGGATAATTTTACTTATATCTTAGTTATTATTTACCTTAAGTATAAGAGTAATACTTTCTAGTTATTCTAGTAGTTTAAAGTAGCTTATAAGTATCTAGACTATTATATCTATTACCTTTATATTAATAATAGAGGTAAATATATAAGTTATACCTTTATTAACTACCTTAAAGATTAAGGTATATATTATAAAGTTATAATACCTAGGAACCCTTAAATAAATAAGATAGTAGAGTATTTTAGGTAGATATTATTATATAAGATATAATTAATACTCTTTAACTCTAGGCTTAATAAATCTTTTTAGCCTAAGATTATACTTATAACTAACTACCTTACTATCTAGTCTTCTAACTTTAAATTAGGGAAGACTCCTTATAAAGTATAATATAAATACCTATTAAAGCTCTTATACCTTTAAATAATAGGCTTAATAGCCTACGCCTTATATTATATTTAAAAGAAGTTAGAAGATAAGAGTAATAAGTACTACCTCTTTAATTATAAAGGGGACTATATCTTTTAATTATAAAACCCTATAAAATAATAAATTATATAGGTAAATAATATCTATTTTTAAGAAAAGCGCCCTTAGTATATTAATATTAATAAGTAGTAGTAACTAAAATTTAAGTTAAATAAGCGCCTATAAATATCCGCTCTAAGGGAGAATAATAAGAAGTAGGATATCTAGGATTATATTAACCCTATTTAATAAGCCGTAGCTCCTACTTAGTAATAAGCCCGTACTTATAAGGTAGAATATATTAGGAGGGAAGAACGGGCTATTTAATAGGTAATATATAATTATCCTAAGCTAGCTCTACTAGATCTATAAGACCTATTACTAGTTATAAGAGGGTCCTTATACTCCTTACTAATATTAATAGAATTAAACTATTTAAGTTAAAGACCTATTAATAGGTAATAGAAGATAGTTATAATATCTAATAGAGCCTTAAGATAGATAATAAAGTTAAATCCCTATAAGAAAATAATACTTAGAAGGTTATTAATCTACTTATAAGTAAGTATACCTTAAGAGGTAAATAAGTTTATACCTTAAAGTATAACCCTTAGGGATAGGTTATATATTATAAGGTATACTAGGTTATTTATAAGTTTAAATAATATAAAGGTATTAATTATAATAAGACTTTACCTTAGTAGTAAAACCTATAAGTTATAAGGCTATCTTTACTCTAGTAATTATTATAAACTAGGACTTAGAGTAAATAGATATTAAAATAGCCTTCCTTTATAGTAATATTAATAAGGAGATTTATATTAACTAACTTATAGGTTATAAATAAGGAAAAGGGGTTTATTAGCTTTATAAGGCTCTTTATAAACTTAAATAGTTATTATAAGTATAATATTATACCTTTACTAACTTTATAAAAGAATTAGGCCTTATACTACTATTTACTAACTTAAGTATCTTTATTAACTTTAAGGAAGGAACCTTAGTAGCTCTTTATATAGATAATATCTTAATTATAAGTCTAAATAAATAGGCTATTTAGTAGATTAAAGATATCTTAAATAATTAATTTAAAATAATAGATTTAAGTTTATATATCTACTACCTTAATATAATAATTATTTAAGACTACTAATAATAAATATTATAATTAAGTTAGGTAGCTTATATTAAAAAGGTATTATAGGACTTTAATATATAGGAGTATAAATAAGTTATTATACTAATAAAAACTAGTACTTACCTAAAAAAGGCTAATAAAAAGTATAAAGTAAACCCTATATTTAAGAAGAACTATTAAAAGGCCGTAGGATCTTTTATATATACTATATTAGGGACTTAGCCTAATATTACCTACGCGGTATTAGCTATTAGCCGTTATACTATTAACCCTAATAAGTTATATTAGTTAACTATTAAGCGTATCTTTTAATATCTACGCGTTATAATTAAATTCTAGCTTATATTCTAAAGCTCTTTATAAGACTTTATTAGGTATACTAATTCTAATTAAGTAGGTAATTATAATACTTATAAGTTAACCTTAGGTTATATCTTTAATATTAGTAGCGTAGCCCTTAATTAGTCTTTTAAGTAATAGGTTATAATAGCCCTTTCCTTATATAAAGTAGAATATATTAATTAGATATAAGCCTCTAAGGAAGCTATCTAGCTAAGGAACCTCCTTAATTAACTCTATTCTAGGGAAGTACCTAAGATAGTAATTATCTACGGTAATAACTAAGGCGTAATTACCCTTATAAAGAACCCTAAGTTCTATATTTACTCTAAGTATATTAAGCTCTAATATTACTAGATAAGGGAGTAAATTACTACTAGAATTATAGACCTTAAGTATATTCTTATAGACTAATAGTTAGTTAATAGCCTTATTAAACCCCTTTATAAGGAGAAGTTTATTACTTTTTTTAAGGGACTTAGTCTAGAAGAGGTCCTTTAATATAATAGGAGTATTATTATTAGCGGGAGTAAGCTTAAGGATACCCTAAACTATTACTAAGTTACGGGGACTAACTACCCTAAAGACTAGTAATAGCGACCTTATAATAATATAGGGCCTTGTAACTACTTACCTAGCTATTATAAGTACTATTAAGCCTAAATAACGACGGCGATAACTAATAATATATTAATAGTTAATAATATTTACCTTTTTATAATATATCTAACTATATTTTAATATAATTTTACCGTATATAGCTTTATCTTAAAATAAAAATCTTAAATAACTATATTTTTATAAAAAGTAGAATTTATAATTTAATATAATTATTTTTAATATTTAGTAGTTTAATATAGTTATTTTTAGATTATTTTTTAAATATTCTTTAGTTTTAGGGGTATAAATAGTTTAAGTAGGAGTATTAAAATATAGGGTCCTATTAAGACGCTATTATACTTAGTAATATATAACTAAGTAGTCTCTTAGTATCTATACTTAGTTCTTACGTATCTAGACTTAGTAATCTAATTAACTATTCTACTACACATTTTAATAATATTAACTATCCCCTAACTATTATCTAAATAATTTAGAACTATTTATAATTAAGTAGATTTAGGTCTAGAAAATAATTAGGAAAATATATTAAATAGTCTTACCTATATCTATTTTATATAAAATTAATATCTTATTACTTACTAAGACCTACTATAACCCTAAGGTATATACTTACTAGTAATATACTAGTCTAGTTCCTATTTAGGGTTACTACCCTCTTCCTACTCTAGCTTATTATTACTACTAATTAAGGTATACTAGGTAAGTATACTAGTAATATAGTTCTATTATAATATGAATAATAGATAGTCGCTTAGAAGCTAATAGCTAGCTAATAGGAGGTAGTTATATTATAACTATTTATTAAATAAAAATAGGAGCGTATATTAGAGAGTTATATAAGAAGGATACTAATTAGGGATTAATATAAGGCCCCCCTTAATAGTTTTAATATAGATATCCCGCTTAATCTAGCTTCTTATACCGTTATTAGGAGTTATTATAATATAGGTAACTTCTATAGAGGTAGGGTAATTATAAGTACCCTTATCTTATTATTTAGGATTTAACTATTAGATATAAACGCTTATAATATTAATAGGATATTATAATTAATTATCTTTAAGGCGGTTATAATAGGATTTAAACCCCTAGATATATAAGTTAATAGACTAGAGGGTATACTAAGTAGAAGTAAGGGTATCTTAATTTAAATTATTAAAATATTAATAGTAAATATTTAGTTACTCTTATATACTATCTAGTATATAAATCTAGGCGAATTTTAGCCTAAGGCTATTAATAATAATAAGAGGACCTATTAGATAATAAATAGACCCCTAGATCTAGAAGGTAATTTAACTAATATAGGTATTAATATTAGTTATACCCTTACTAATAAAGGAGAGATAATTATTATAACTAATAATATTATCTAAAAATTCTTTATTATATATAGTCCTCCTTCTTATAAACTATCTATTAATAATAATTTAATCTACGTTACTAAGTAATATATTAATAAATTATACCCTAACCTTAGCTTCCTTTTAAGGCCCCTTAGGTAATAAGTTAATATTAGCTAGCTTATATAACTAGTTAGGGGATAGCTAATTATTCTTCCTACTATTATAATATAGCTATTAACTATCCCTTAAGTTACTATATTTTTTTTTTTATAATAGTATATTATAGTATAGATATCTATTAATAGGGATATTAAATAATTTATTAACTAGGTAGGATATTATATCTCCTATTATCTAAGAATCCCTATATATTCAATATCCCTAACCTAGTATCTACCCCTAATATATATTATTTTAACGCTAGTATAAGCCCTATTAAACTAGAGGTAGATACTTAAGATTATCTTCTTTAATAGCCTATTACTAGGTATACTAGCGACGTATATATAGATAATATTTAAGAGGTAGTAGAGGAGTAATTTCTTAGGGGACCTCTTTAAAGATTAAGGGAATAGGTTATTATAGGTTCCTTAGCGGAATAACTACTTAAATAGTTATATTAGTAAGGGTTATATACTACTAGGGAGTAATACTATTATTAAGGTAGTTATAAGGGCGAGTACTTAATAGTATTTCTAGGTAGCGAGGTTCTATTAACGTAATATATCTAGGGTTTACTAGTAGGTTAGTAGATCTAACCTAGGTATTTAAATTAATCTTCTTTAGGCGTCTAGTACGCCTTATACTATTAGTCTTATAAGATCTAACCCTCTTATTAATAGTATTAGGGTATAAGTTAGAAAGAGCTAGGGGCTTAGAAGGTATTAATAGGGGGCTAGAGGAGCTAAATTTAATATAGGAGGGGTAATACTATATTATTTAAAGGCGGCTAGTATAATTTATATATTATAAATTATAAGGAGAGGTATTAATATTTATATAATAGTATTAAAATTATAAAAAAGGTAGGAAGAAAAATCTATTAACGCGGTAGGGAGGTACTAAGATATAAGATAGTTAGACTAGATTAGTAGATAAATCTATTAATTTAAATATATCTTTTTAAGTAATAGACGGATTTTAATAATTTTTAAAGTATTAAGTATTATAAAGTAAGCTAAGTAATATTATCTATATAGAAAATATTATAAAGTATTAGTATAGGTAAAGGTAGAATATAAAGAAATATTACAATTTTAATATTCGCGCTAGTCCTAGAGGGGTAATTAGGGTACTTATTAACTAACTAATAAGCTATAATAAGCTTAGGGTCTTAAATTATATATATTCTATTATAGTAAAGAGATATATAACTTTAATATTAAATATTAACTTAGTAAAAAGAATCTTATAAATACTCTATTATATAGATTTAATTATAATAATATTAAGATGTTATTTAATTAACTTCTACCTACTTTATAAAATAAGCTAGTAAATTTAAGAAGTATTATCTCTAATTAAAAGTAGCTAGAAGAAATAATTAAGTATATAAACTTATCTAGCTTAAGAGGGCTTAAGAAACTCTTAATTAAGCCTAAAAACTTAAATAGAAGGGGTATAAAGCTACCTTCCTAGTATTAAAGTAATATAATAATATAACTACTTAATCCTATTACTAGGGTTATTAATTATAAATAATATATTTTATAAATATTAATAAGAGTAGTTACTAGACTTAAAATAGCTTATAAGGTTAGATTAAAATCCTTAAAAGAATTTATCCTCTTATTATAAAGTAATAATCTATTTATTATTAAATAGAAAGATAAGGTAAAGTATATAACTTCTAAGTAAAATACTATTAAATAGCCTTAGAAAATTAATTTTATAAGATTATTAAGATTTAAAAGAGTACTTTATATACTAGATAACTTAGTATTATATATAGAAATTATTATAAGGTATTATAATAATACTTTAATAAGTTATTTTAAGTTATAAAAAACCTTAGAGTTACTCTAATATAAGTATTATTAGAGTAGAATATTAATAGATACTAAGCTATATATTTAAACTTATAAAATATATTAAAGGGTAAAAGCTCTTAGATATAAACCTTATAATAATATAATATCTTTATTATAACTTAAAGGGCCTTAGGAAGAACTTTTTATAAATTTTATATATTAGGGAGGCGGAAGCTATTCCGCTATCGCTAAGCGAAACATATAAACCGGAGCAGATTCTATATTAGTATACTAGTAAAATTAAAAAAAGTAAACGACCCCGTTTACTAATTGCCTATTATTCTTATATACCTATACTAAGGCCCTTATTAAGGTCCATCCTTATACGCCATCCTTATATACCTTTACTAAATTACTAGCCTTAGATAGATCCGCTAGGTTATACTATAAATTATCCTTATTACTATAACTAACCTATTTAACTAAGTATTAAGTCTTTCCTCTTAAATACCTTTTATCTAGTAATCTGTTAATTTTATATTTATCCCTATAGATAGTACCGTCTTTAGTAGTAATAGGTAGTAGCCTATTACTAAAAGTCCTATTATATAGATTAATACCTTCCGCTTTTAGCTTAAGTTATATAACTAATACTACCGGCTATATATATATTATAGGGGGTAGCTTAAGCTAATAAGCGAGCGATCCTACCTTTTATAAAATCTTAAATAGACTAGTATATTATTATAAAAGTTTCCTATTAGAGATACTAGGAATCTTATAACCTTTATATAAGTAAAGAAAGACTTTATTATTTTCTCTAAATTATATACTTTTATACTTACTATTATACTAGTATTTTATTATTATATTACTAAAGGCTATAATATCTTCTACTTATTCCTAATATACGAGTCGTAAACTATTAAAGGCTTCTATAGGGATATTATTAATTAATAGTATATCTATACTATTATTTACCTTAAAACTATAGTAGAGCTTGTTAGGAGCGTATCCTATAATAGTAGGGGAGTTATTTAGGTTAGCCTAGATATATAAGATTATATAGTCCTATTTATTCTAGGCGTCTAGATAGTAGGTAAGGTAAAATTATATAGCGATTTTTATAGTCTAATTAGTACGCTTACTTTATCTATTAGTCTATAAATAATAGGCCGTAGATATAAGAAATTTAACTCTAAGATATTTAAAGATTTCTTATTAAAAGTTTAATATAAATTAAGGGTCCCTATTACTAATAATACTACGAGGGATTCCCTAGTTATAAGATAGTAAAGATGAGATTATAACCTAGACCTACTAGGGGGCCTTCTAAGTATTAATACCTAGTATAAGAAGGACCTTCTTCGAGAACTTATAAGTAATTATTAGTAGGTAATTTATGCCTAATAGTATAGTAGGTAGGGTAACTACGAAATCTATCGCGATTATATAAAATAGTATAGGTGGTATTAATATAGGTACTTACTTACTATATAGTAGGTGTCTTCTTATCTAATTAAGTTAGTACTAAGGGTAGTAGCTTATATAGGCTCGGAGGTTTCTAGCGAGATATTAGATATATACTATATAAGAAAGTTAATTATAATATCTATAGTAACTATTATAATTAAAAAAGTCGTAGGCTTATTTAAATAGTTCCTTCTTTATAATAGGAGGAATATATAAACGTCACCTTTTATTACTATTAATATAAAAGATAAGTTTATCCCTAAGAATAAATAATATCCTAGGTTTATTATATCCTAGATTACTATTTACGGGAGGCTTTAGTATATTTAGGATCTTTTACTATTACTCGTTATTCTAATAGCCCGTTTATAATCGGGATTTAAAATCCTCTATTATCTCCACGTTTATAGTATAATAGATGGTAAGGCTATTAAAGTCTTCTATATTATAGGAAAGGCTATTATATAATATAATTAGAATATTAAGAATCCTATCTAATAAATTAGAATTCTTAATAGAGTTAGTTATTTAAAGTCTTAATAGCGTATTAGGGATTACGTTTAATTTCCCAGATTTATAATATAATTCTAAATTAAATAAAGAGAGGTACTAAGAAGCCTATATAAGCTAAAGATTTAATTTATCTATACTTTTAGTCCTTAATATTAATTATTTTAATATTAGGATTATAGTAGAATAATTAGTATAAATAATTATAGGTAGTTATAGATTTAATTTAATTATATACTAAACCTTCCTAATAACCTATATAATACCGGCGATTTCTAATTTAGTAGGCTAATAGTTCTTCTCTATATTATTAAGATAGTAGCTGAAAAATATAATAGGCTATATATTAATCCTTATAAAAGGCTTTAATAACTATATAGGATCTCCCTTTATATAGTATATAATAGCCGTAAATCCTACTACTTTTAAGGTATCTAGATCTATATATAGAACCCTATTATAATTATAATAAACAAGAAATTAGGGAGTCTTAAAAGCCTCTTATAAATCCTAAAAAGCGCTAAGCTCCTCTTATATAAGCTTATAGAAAATTACCCTAACTACCTTCCTTTTTTATATATAACCTTTTATACCTGTACTAAGACTCTTATTAAGGACTACCTTTCTCTTTTATAAGGGGTCTACCCTCTATATATACCTCTTAATTAATAACTAGAGCTATCTAGTTAGTCTAAGAAATATTTCTAGGTTAGCTAGGTTTTATAGAAATTATAATAAGGTAATAGCCGCGATTTTCTCTTTTATTATAGATATACTAAGGCTATCTATATACTATCCTAGTAGAGTAATAGATAGATAGCTAATAAATAACTTCGTAGGTAAAAGGCTTACTTGTTTTTAATAAAAGAGATTAAAAACCTTATATAAGTAACTTAGATATTCCTATAAAGTATAGGAGTAGATGATAATATTATTAATATAGGCCTTTATAAACTCTTAATATTCTTAAAGTATAGCGTCAGTTTATTGCTATATATACGGCGGGGAACCCTTATAACTTATAAGGGCTATAGATAACTATTCTTAGCCGTAATAACCTACTATTATAAGTTTATACTAATCCTTTACTTATACCCGGAATTAGTAGAACTATCTTATAATATTAATAACTATTATATATTAATAACCCTATACTAGTACTATTATATCGGCTTATAAGGGGAGTAGATATATATTATTCTCTATAATTTTATTAAGCTCTTATATATTAATTATAATACGGCCTTTTCGCCTAGTAGGAGTATTACACTAAGTTATAAAGTAGGGATAGCTAAATAGGGTTAGCTAATTTAATTATATAAGCTTTCCCTAGGCTTAAAGCTTGCTGAAGGTTTTATTAATAATATCTTTATCTTTTTACCTAAGGGGATATACTTATATAGGCTTAGATAATATATTTAGCTTTAAAAGAATTAGTATTTATTATTCTTCTAGGATATTAATTATATCTCTATTATTTATAAAAAGATCTTAATATAATTTAATAATTTTAGTTAATTAATCTATAATATATACTTCTTTATAGATTCTAACTCTATTCTTAAGTATATTCTTAAGACTTAGGTTAATTATAATACTTAATTCTATAGAAAGAGCCTAATTAATAGATATAGTAGATACTATAAATATTATAGGAGCCTTCTTATTAATTATAATTAATAAGGATATAGCTAATATAGCTAATATAGTAGCTATTATAGTAATTTTAGCCTATTTACCCTTCTAACTATTATACTAACTACTAGTTATAAGGCTAGAGTAGTATATATTAATTATAAAATATCTATTATAATTAAACTCTTTTATAGTCCCTAATCTTACCTTCCCAGGAATAATAATATCCTTATTAGTATTATTTTTAATAAAGACCTTCTTAATAGAAGCGTTAATAATATAAGTAAATATACTACTAGCGTGCCTAAGATAGAGATTATAGGAGGGCTTAAAGAGAAGGTCTTAATTATCTAATAGAGTCCTATTAAAGATAATAGCTACTAAGGCGGTAGTCTTTATAGGAATTAAGAATTTTTTCTTATTCTTAATTATACGTTTTACTAGTAAAGAGTAAATTTAAGTACTTATTAGGATTTTAATATTTTAATAGCTACTAATAGTAATTTATTATTTTATAAAATCTAATACTATAGCTTCTAGAGTAAGAATATCTACTCTTATAAGTATTTTAGCCTTAAGATTATTTATAATATAAATTTCCCTAGTAATACTTATAATTATAGGCTTATTATAATCAATAACGCCTTAAAGAAAAAAGGTTATAATAGTGAATTTATTAGAATAATAAATTTTAGACCTAAGACCCCTAATAGGAATATTAGTAGGTATAGTTTTAATTTCTATACTTATAGGGATAAAAGTTATATCTATAATTAATATTATATATTATAGATTAGAATAGACTTTAATATCTTCGCTATTAGCGGTCTACCTAATAGTTATTATAATATAGTAATAGTTCTTAAATATATAGCTTATTCCTTATACGGCTACCGTTAATAAAATAATTATAATAGGATCCCCTATAGAATAACTTATTAAGTTAGTATTTACTAGAGTATTTACGGCTAGTAGATTAACTATAGAAGGCTTTAAGATAACTATAAAAGGCTTTAGTAAGGTAGTCTTCTAGTATTAGTTATAAAGATAATTAAAGAGTTTATTCTTTAATAAGAATCTTAGTTAGTAGCGATAATATTTATAATCTAATAAAGGAATAGCTATAAAGAAATAGTTTCTATAGTTATTCTTAAAGCTATTATCTAGTTTAATATCTTCCGTTATAAATACTTAATAATATTATAAGGTTTCTTCCTAGGATAGTTTATAAGAACCTTCCTAGTAGAAATTAGAGGGCTTATAAGTGGAATCCTAGTGCGGACCTTCCTATTTATAACCTTAAGGGCTCTAAGAAGGCTGTCCCTTAGAGGCTTCCTTAGTAGCGGCCTAGTAGACTTATAAGGGTCTTAGAGGCTATTACTATTATTCCCCTTATAGTCTAAAGGGAAAGTAATTCTGGTTTTAATTTTAATTTTAATTCCTAGTGAATTAAGGACCTTATTAAGGTTACCTATTAAACTAAGAGTTAGACCTATTTAATAGGGCCGGTACTGTTATTTAAAGTCTTATTAGTTATACCGGGAGGGTATAGATGTTTATGCCCTAATTACCCTATTAATAGCCTTAGTAGGGTTAATAGCCTAGTAGAGGCTTTTAATACTAATTATTATAGTAAGTATTATTATTATTTCGTGACTACGGTTAAATAGGTAGTAACTACTAGGAAGGCTATTATAATTAAGACTAAAATTAGGACTAAGAAGGTTAAAATAGAGATTTAATACCTACTACACTATTTTTACTAAGATGATTTTAAATATTAAGAGGTATAGTTCTACTATTAATACTTCCTACGGTTTAATAAGGTAAGGAACTTATTATAGTTAGTATTATTACTAGGTTTAAGAATATCGCGCTAGAATTCTATATTAAGATTATACTAGATAAGAAGAATATAATCTTTTATTACCCTAATCTCTAAATCCTTAGCTACTCTTATAATAGTTTAAGAGTACTCCTAAGGCTCTCTCTATTAAGAAGTATCTTATATAGTATACTTCTTATAAATTAAAGTACTTATACTAATATAGCGTAGGGCCTTCTACTATTATATTAATAGATAATACTATTTATTAATATTATAAGTAATAAGATATTTATTACCTTCTCTAAGCTTAGTAGTATACTATCCCTATATAATTCTTTAGAGATATAGTTAAAGGTTTATATAGATAATAGTATTACCCCTTACTTAAATAATGTCTTTAATACGGTCTATAAATATATAAATATTATAAAAATAGGTAGTCTTACTAGTATATTTAATATTAGAGGCGGTATTTATAGATTTATTATTATAAAAGGGATTAAAATATCTAATATTATTAGGATTAAAGTAGGGAGTACTATTATTATTAAAAGGTACTCTAGGAGGTATACTAGGATCTATAGGTCCTAGCGCTAGTAGTAGGGCTAGCGGTATAATACTAGTAATTATTTCTCGTAGCTTAATACGCTAAGCCTTAGTAAAACCTACGTTCTTACTTATAACTAGATATTAGGCTAGTCTAATAGGCTATTTATATATAGCTTCTTTAGTAGAAGTCCTATAAGTTATAGAATCGGTACTAAAGTTTAGTAGCGTAATACTTAGTATTACTAAGGGTATTCTTATAGATAACTTAATATTAGATGGAGTGAGAGTAGAAGATATAGTAGTAGGTGTTTTAACTAATCTCTCCGGACTATTCCTAGTTAATAGTAGCTAATACTTTATAAAATATAATAAAAGCTATAAGAGACTTTAGTAATACTTAGTACTCTTAATAAAGTATTTAACCGCTTTTTAAAAGGCGGAGCTATTAGTAGCCTAGTTAAATAGATAGAAGGGTAGTTCTACTAAGGTAGTACGTCGATTACTTAACTTAGGGATTCCCCCTATTTAGACCGATATTAGACACGTTAGTAGGTAAGGTAAATAATAGGGAGTATATTAGATATATTAGTAGGTAGCTAGCCTGTAAATATAATAGTATTAGCCTATAGACTAATATAGTAATATAGATTATTCTAATAGCATTATATATATAGTAATAAGACGGATATTAACCCCTATTTAAACTGATATTAAACATGTTAGTAGGTAACGTGAATAGTAGGGAGTAAATTAGACGTTTTAGCCTATAAATGCGATAGTATTAGCTATATTATATACATATACCTATTCTAACAGCGTTTTATACCTAGTAATAAGACGGATATTTCCCCCTATTCAGACCGATAGCAGATACGTTAGTAGGTAAGGTGAATAGTAGGGAGTATATCAGACGCCCCATTCAGACCGATATTAGACATGTTAGTAGGTGACATAAATAGTAGGGAGTAAATCAGACGTTTTAGCCTATAAATGTAATAGTATTAGCTATATTATATATATACACCCATTCTAATAGCGTTTTATACCTAGTAATAAGACGGATATTTCCCCCTATTCAGACTAATAGCAGATACGTTAGTAGGTAAGGTGAATAGTAGGGAGTATATTAGACATTTTAGTAGGTAAGTAGCCTATAAATACGATAGCATTAGCCTATAAACTAATATAGCGATATAAATTATTCTAATAGCATTATATACCTAGTTATAAGATAGATATTTCCTACTATTTAGACTAATAGTAGATACGTTAGTAGGCGTTATTATAGAATAGGTAAAATATAAATAATATTAAGATTTTTATTATTTATAATCTATATTCTAGCCGTTAGCGCATGGAATTTAGTAGGTATATCTATTTATTTAGATATATCTTTTAAAGTATTATACTAATTTTATAATTTTTAAAGCGTTAAATAGCTATATATAAGTTATATAACTTTATTTAAGTAGAAAATATTATAAAGGGTAGGTATATACGTAGGTAGAATAGGAAGAAATATTAGACTTTTAATATTTACCGCAGTTAGCGCTAGTCCTAAGGAGGTAATTCAGTGGACTTTAGACTAATTAATAAGCTGCGATAAGCTTAGGGTCTAAAATTAGGTATTTTCTATTATAGTAAGAAGATATTAATCCCTTTAAGATAGTAGATATAATTAGATACTAGGCGTACTACTTAAACCTCTTAATAATATAAAGAATCTATCTTATATTTTATATTTCTTTATTAGAATTATATTAGAGTAGATTAACCGCGTTAGGTTAGTACTTTAAACTCGAGTTAGATTCCTAACTTAACTCTTAGTAAGTTAATATTAAATTCCTAGCCTAAGTATTTAAGTTAGTACTAATATTTAGTATTAAGTATTTAAGTTAATATTATAAGGTAGTACTAAGTATTAATACTAAAGTATTAGCCTAACTTATTAAGACTTTAGTTTTAGTAAGGGTATTTTATTAGATTATAATATTAGGAATACTTTATAATAATATAAAAAGGTAATATAATTATTTAGTAATTATTAATAAATAGCCTATCTATTTATTTAATTAGATATCTTTATAATCTTATACTTATAATCCTTTTATTTATTACTATCCTCTTTATTATTATTATATTTATTATTATTATCCTTATTATTACTATTAGTCTTATTAGTATCTTTTAATTTATATTTCCTATCCTCTTCTCTATCCTCTTTAATAGTATACTTAATTTCTTTCCTATTAATACTAACTTTAATTAAGATATCCTCCTTATCTTAATTCCTCTTTATAAGGTTAGGTATAATATAATCCTTTATATTAAACGCGTTAGTATACTCTTATATAAACTTAGTATAAGTATTTATAATATTAGGATCTTATATATCTTTTAACTCCTTTAAACCCTTATAATATATAATCTTTTACTTAATAATTTATATAATTAGTAGATTAAATCTAGTAAATTCTAGCTTGATAGTATTTATATCTTCCTTAAAAGTATTTTAAAAGTTAAGTTAATTAGAAGATAAGATTAAAGATAGATTATATATTTACCTCTTTTATAAAATTAATTATATTAATTATATTAATTATATTATTTATTAATTTATCTAGCTGCGCTTATTTTTTAATAGCCTCTTTATTATCTTTAAAGTATAACTTTATCTTAAAATATTCTATTATATAATATTAACTATTTAGGAAGTATTATATTACTTAATTATATTATTATAAATCCCTCTTTTATATCTTTCCTTCTTTATAATATCCTTTACCCTAATTATTAACTTTATATAATCCTCTTTAATAGCTATCTTTTATATATCTAATTCCTTTAACTTCTTAATCCTCTTTAATATTACTACGCGGTTATTAGATACTTTTATATATAATAACTTCTTATTATTATCTTAGTCTTTTATCTATTCTCTACTTATAATAGATTTAAGATTCTAGTTATAAAGACTTAATATTATTATAATATTATATTAGCTTATCTATTTAATAATATATAAAAGTAATATAATTAATAATAAATACTTATCATATATTAATAACCTATCTTATTATAATATCTTAAGTATATAAAAGTAGGAGGAGTTATAAAGAAGATTTTAAGGGGTAATTCTACTTATAATTCTACTTATAATTATATAGAATATTCCGCTTAATATTACTTTACCTTATATTAAAACTTTTAAACCTTATATTCCTTCTTTTATCTATTATTATATATATTTAATAACTTTAATAATAGTTTATATTAAGTAGATTAATAATATTATTTTATAGTATATTTCTTACTCTATATATTAATAGGTAGATAGTATAGTTAGTTAATAAAATATTAAAATTACTAGTTAAAGGGGGTAAACCCTTATAAGGTAGGGGAGTAAATAAGCTATTATATAAGAAGGGAAAGGTAATATAAATAGGTAATATATTAAAATATAATTAATTAATCCTTTATAATTAGTAATATTAAAATTAATAATCTTCTTTACTATAATAGAATATCTATGATTTAGGACCCTAAGCTTATCGCACCTTATCGGTTAGTTAATAAGTGCCCTAATTGCCCCTCTAGGCCTAGCGCGAATATTAAAACTCTAATATTTCTTCGCATTCTACCTACGTATACACCTACCCTTTATAATATTTTCTACTTAAATAAAGTTATATAGCTTATTTTAGCCTACTTAATACCTTAAAAATAACGAAAATCAGTATAGTAGTTTAAAAGATATATTAGAATGAGTGGATTTACCTATTAAATTCCATGCGCTAACGGCTAGAATATAGATTACGAATAATAAAAATCCTGACATTATTTATAAATTACCTATTCTACCACGTTACCTACTAATATATCTACTATTAATCTAAATAGGGGGATATATCCGTCTTATTACTAGGTAGGTAACGCTATCAGCATGATTTATATTGGTATATTACTACATTAGCTAATGCTATCGTAATTATAGGCTAAAAACCCTACTATTTATATTACCTACTAACGTATCTAATATCTACCTACTAATATATCTAATATCGGCCCGAATAGGGGGAAATATCCGTCTCATTACCAGGTATAGAACGCTGTTAGTATAATCTAAATCAGTGTATTACTATATTAGCTAATATATTTATAGGCTAAAAACCCTACTATTTACCTCCCCTACTAATATATCTAATATCGGCCTGAATAGGGGGAAATATCTATCTTATTATTAGGTAGGCAACGCTATTAGAATGATCTATATCGGTATATTACTATATTAGCTAATACTATTATATTTATAGGCTAAAAACCCTACTATTCACGTTACCTACTAATATATCTAATATCTACCTACTAACGTGTCTGATATTAGTTAGAATAGGGGGTAATATCCGTCTCATTATTAGGTAGGCAACGCTATTAGAATAATCTATATCAGTGTATTACTATATTAGCTAATGCTATCGTATTTATAGGCTAAAAACCCTACTATTCACGTCACCTACTAACGTATCTAATATTAGTCTAAATAGGGGGAAATCATCTTATTACTAGGTATAGAACGCTATTAGAATAGGTATATATATATAATTTAGCTAATACTATCGTATATATAGGCCGCCTACCTACCTACCTACTAACGTGTCTAATATGCTCCCTACTATCTACCTCACCTACTAACGTGTCTGATATCAGTCTGAATAGGGGGAAATATCCGTCTTATTACCAGGTATATAACGCTGTTAGAATAATCTATATTAGTTAATTAGTGTATATATATAATATAGCTAATGCTGTCGCATTTATAAGCCGCCTACCTACCTACCTACCTATCTACCTACTAACGTGTCTAATATGCTTCCTACTATCTACCCTACCTACTAACGTGTCTAATATCGGTCTAAATAAGAGGAAATACCTGTATTATTAATAGCCTACTATATCTAATATACTCCCTACTATTCACCCCACCTACTAACGTGTCTAATATACTCCCCGCTATTCACGTCACTTACTAAACGCCAGGTAGTAGGGGTAATTTTCCGACATAAAAATCTTGAATTTTTACAGGCATTTTCTAGTAAAAATATAAAAATATAAGGTTAATTTATATCTTAAAACTTTAAGAGAGATAAGATAATATTAAAAGTCTATTAATAACCTTATCTTAAAGCTACTATTTAATTATATTATAAGGGAGGTTATAATAGATATTATAAGAGTTAGTATAAACTTATATTAAATCTAAAGTTTAGCTTTAAAAGTATTATAAGATATTATAAAAGTATTTATAATATCTTTTCTTTTAAGTAAGTATATTACTATTTTATATTATTATTTAATCCTCTTAATAATTACTTATTAATATATCTTATAATATAGATTTAAATCTATTTTATATTTATATTAAATATATTATTATTATATAAAGGGATTTAAAGCTTATAAAGGAATTAATAGGGAGCTTTAATATTATATTATTTAATACTTAAGGGTAGTAATAGTTTTATAATATTAGGAGTAGAGGATAGATCTAAAATAGTATAATACTTTTAATATTACGGCGCTCCTAGTATTATAATATTCTTAGTAAAATTAAAAAAATTACCTTCTTATATTACCTTTATATTTATATATAGAAATTAAACCTACTTTATAAATATACTATTTAGTTATTAATTAACTTTAAAATTATAATTACTAATCTATTTATCTTAAGATATTTATTAATTTTAACTTAAAAGGATCTTTATCTCTATTAATACTTTAATTACTATCTTCTTCCTTTTAAAGAATATCCTAGGGCTTAATAAGAGCTTCTTTTAGATCTAAACTTATAATATAATTATAATACTTTAGAAGTATTACTTATTTTATGAATTCTAGTTTTAATTATATATAATCTTATAAATATACTCTTTAAGTAAGACTAAAAACTCTCTTAATACTTATAAATAATATTAGATATAAAAGGATATCTTTGATTATTTATATTAAATTTAAATAAGTTAAAGTATTATCCTTTTAATACTTTTATATAAGAATATCCTTCTAATAGACTTTTAAATAAAAGTATTAAATAGCTTTACTTTATAATAAAGATTTATAATTTAAATATTAAAATAGATTTCTCTTTACTCTTATTAAAGGCTATTATTAATTAATATAAATTTTATTATATTATTATATTATATTACCTTATTAATATTTTATATATCTTATATATTAATCCTTTTAATATTTAGTAATATCTTATAATACTTATAAAAGTAGTTAATAAATTTATTCTTATATATCCCTTTATAACAGGTTAAAGTATTATTATTATTTAACTCCTCTTATTTATCTTAAGTTTTATATAGACTTATTTTTATAAAAGGGTTTAAAATATTAATAAGATTATATATTAATCTACTTTTACCTCCTATTTTAAAATAATACTTAGTAAGTTTTATTAAGGCTACTTTATAAGTATAAATAATACTTACTTTATTAATAATCCTACTATTATATATTACTATTTCTATATTATTTTTATATTTAAAATTTATATTATATAATTAGAATCTTGATTATATACTTATATTTATTTTCTAAGATATTATTAAAGTAAGTTAATAAATAGGATTTAATATATTATTAAATAATAATATAATTAACTATTTATATTTCTTAAGGTTAATTATACTAATTTTTAAATTAATTATATTTTTATTTACCTAAATATTAATAAAGTTATATAGCTAATATATATAATAAAGTATTAAGTATATAAAATTCTAATACACATAAATATTTTATATAAGTTTTCTAGGTCTTTTATTAAAGCTTTTTTATAATTATTAAAAATAAAGCTTTTATTAAAGAGATAAGTTAATTACTATTATAAGAGTATAAACCTATTTAAAATATTAATAAATCTATTACCTATTTATATTACCCTTATAATATTATATCTTCTTAATAATAGTAGTTAGACTTATATTTACTTAGATATCTTTAACTTAAGTATCCTCTAGTAATATTATAATATTATTTAAAGCTTCTAAGTCTAAGGCTTTAATAAAGTCTTATATTATAAGGTTAAAGATATAAGTTATATAAAGAATAAAATTTTATAATTTATCCTATTAAATATCTTATTAAGCTAGAGATTTCTCTAATTTATCTTTTAAGGTTCTATTATTATTAATACTATCTATAATAACTTTAAAAAGCTTATCTTTAATTTTATAAAGAGTTAATATCTTTATTAATTCTATTATAAGTAAATACTTAGAATACTAGATACTAAATAGTATAAAAGTAATAAAATATTCTTAATATTAAAAATTAGTATTAACTTAATAAATTAATACTTTAAAGTAGGTAACTTTTTATAAACTAAACTAGGTATTTAATATAAGAGAAATATACTAAAGATATTTTAAATCTACTTTAATTTTTATATATATTCCTTTAAAATCTAAAAAGATTATACTCTATAATTTAATATAATAGATTAGGGTTAAATCTAGATAAGCTATTAATAGTAATTATTAGAACTCTAGTTAATTAATAATCTAGAAAGACTAGTTTAAAGTAAGAAAGTATTTATATAATTATTTATTCTACTTCTCTTAATAAAAATTAGTAAAAAATCTAATATTACTTTTCTTTTAAAGTAATCCCTAAATAATTAGTTTTATATTACTAATTTATATTATTATAAATAATATACCTAACTTAAAGAAAGTTCTATTTGTAATAATAAGTTAAGCTATTTATAAAAAAAGTATTTATTTATTATAAAATATTTCCTTATATTAGATATACTTAAATTATTAGTAGCTATTAAGTAGTCTAGAATTCTATTATACTTCTTATAAGTAATCTTTAATAATCCCTTAATTATTAGAGTAATTTAAATAAAGTTATCTTAAATATTAGCCTATTTACCTAATATAATCTTTTTAACCTAGAGTAGATCTTTAACTTTAATACTAGGCTTTATCTTAATACTTTAATTAATAGTAGTTTACTGTTATTATACTTTAAAGTAGACTTTAGTATACTAACTCTATTTAATAAACTTATTATTCTTTATTAAAATTAAGTCTAGAAAATCTTCTTTAATAGCTTTAATAATATTTTAAAGAAGTACTTTCTTTTTTTAAAAGGATCTATCTAATATACTTTATTTAACCTAACTTATAAATTAACTAGGATAAAGACTATTAAATATGAAATTATTTATATAAAGATTATTAAATTTTAATTAAATAATTGTATTACTAAGGCCTATAAAACTTAATACTCTTAAAGGACTTAAAGGAATTAATATATTCTAGGCGCTAATAGTAAGAGAATTAAAGGTAATATAAAATAATAATATAGACTATTATATTATATAAAATAATAAGTAAAGAATATTAGATATAAGATAAATCCTAATTATATAAAACTATTTAAATTTATATTATAAGGAAATTATATTAGAGTCCTTTATTATTTTATTAGTAGCTTAGCTTCTTAGTAATACCTTAGTAAGTTAAGTTAGTCTAACTTAACTTATTAAGGTACTAAGGGCTTTTTAAGTTAGTACTAGAAACTAGTACTAAGTATTTAGGTTAGTACTAGGAGGTAGTACTAAGTATTCAGGTTAGTACTAATTTATAGTATTAAAACCCGACTTAACAGTTAGTCTAGTATTATAAAGGTAGACTTAATACTCTAGTAACTTTATAGTTATAAAAGAACTAATCTCTACCTCCTTAAAAGGTAGAGAGAGGACTATTAAAATACCCCTTAAGGAAGCTACCTAGCCTCTTAGATATCTAGGTAAAAGGATATCTATTAGATAATAAGAAGTTAAATTAGTAATACTAGGATATTACTAATAAGCTATAGTTATACTAATTAGATATATTAAGATATCCTAATAATTACCTCCCCTTTAAGGGTATTTATCTCTAAATATTAATTATTACTATTTATAATAGAACTTATTAAAAACCTTTAAAACCTTAGTAGAGAAAATAAGGGAAAGAGTTCTAAGGATAGTAATATTATAATAATAGTAATATACTATTAATATTATATACTACTAATATATAATAACCTTTATAGTTATAATATTATTAGTAGTAGAATATAATTATTAATTAAGTTTATTATTATAGTACTTTATAAATATATAATATAAAAAAGTAATTATAAAAGTTAGATTATAATATTATACTATTAAATCGCGTAGTTAATATATATAATATAGTATATAATAAAGTTATAGTTTATTTACTTCTAAATTCTTTTATAACTACTACTATTAATATTAACCTATTATAAGTTACTTTAAGCTATATCTTAATATATTAATAATATAAGCTAATACATATAATATTAATATTACTATACTTTATAAGATAACTACTATTAAAGTATAAGTATAATATAAAGGATTAATTACTAATATAATACTATATATTAAATAGTAATATTAATAATAATATTAATAATTAAGGTAAGTCTCTACTTAATATTCTTTATTACTTTATATATAGTATTACCTTATAATAGACTTTAGTCCTCTTTAATATATTATAAGTATATTACTTATATATTACCTTATTATATAAGTCTATTATAGTATTTATCTAAGGACTTTATTAATACCTTATTATATATATTTCTTTTAAATTATTTTTATACTCCTTATATTTAAAAGTATTTATATTACTTAACTTTATAATAGATAGTTAACTACTCTTATTATACTACTCTACCCTATTATACTACTGGGGTAGTAGCCCTCCCTAGGCCCTATTATCTTTAGTATATTAAGTACCTAGGTTTAAGTCCTAGGTTATTATATAATTATAAGATAGGTAGAGCCTATTAGAGGTACTACTACCTTTATAAGAAATATAAATTAATTATAATAATAAGATTTTAATATACTTTATATATAATACTAGAAAATACCTATAAAAATTCAAGATTTTTACTTAGGAAAAGTATACTTAAAAGTATAATTATTTTATTCCTTGGTAAGTAATAGTAGTTATAAGGTAAATTTAAGTCTAAATATAATAGATACTTATATAAACTATTATAAATACTAAGACCCTCCTTAAGTATTATAGGGGTTATAAGGTAAATATTAGTAAAGATATTAAATTTAGACTAAGGGATTATTTATAATAGTTACCTAGTACTAGAGTATTAATAAATAGTTATTAGGCCTACTTATATTATAACTCTATTATAACGTTACTATTTAAGACTAATAGGGTATAACTAAGTATACTATTATTAGACGACTTATTATATTAGTTAATATTAGGAAAAGATATTATTATTATTAAGATAGAAGTATTAAAAGACTAATACTATCTACTAAGTACCCGACTAACTACGGGATATCTAGTATAGTAATATTCTATTTAGCTGATAACTTCTACGCTACTAGACTATTTAACGTAATTCTTAAATTATTATACCTTTTATATTATAATATATCTTTTATCTTCTTACTATAATAGAATATATATAATTTAGGACCCTGAGCTTATTATAACTTATTAGTTAGCTAATAAGTCCCCTAGTTACCCCTCTAGGACTAGCGCGAATATTAAAAGTCTAAATTTCTTTATATTCTACCTACGTCTACCCTAACGCTTTATAATATTTTCTATATAAATAATATTACTTACCCTATTCCTAACTACTTAACGCTTTAAAAATAATTTAAATTAGCCTAGTAGATTAGAAGATATATTATAATAAATAGATTTACCTACTAAATTAGTCTAACCGTGTTATATCTTAGCGCCTCCCTACCGCGTTAATAGTTTCTTTTATCCTACCTCTTCTTTACCTTTTATAGTATATTATAGATAGTAATACCTCCCCTTATAACCTATAATATATAAATCGTACTAGCCGCCTTTAAATAATATAGTATTACCCCTCTTATACTAAATTTAGCTCCTCTACCTCCCTATTAATACCTTTTAAGTGAGTAGCTCTTTCTAAGCTAGAACCTAATACTATTAATAAGAGGGTTAAATCTTATAAGAGTAATAGTATAGGGCGTACTAGACGCCTAAGGAAGACTATATTACCTACTTATATTATATCTAGTAATCTATTAATAAACCCTAGAGATATTATATTAATAAAACCTAGCCCTAGAGAAATATTATTAAGTACTCGCCCTTATAACTACCTTAATAAGGGTATTACTCCCTAATAGTATATAGCCCTCGCTAATATAACTATTTAAGTAGTTATTCCGCTAAGGAACCCTTAATAACCTACTCCCCCTATCTTTAAAGAGACCCCCTAAGAAATCGCTTCTCTATTACCTCCTAAATATTATTTAGATACGCGTTACTAGTACGCCTCCTAGTAGGCTAATAAAGATAATAATACTAAGTACTAACCGCCCGTTTAATAAGGCTTATACTAGCGGTAGAATAATATATATTAGGGGCGGACGCTAGGCTAGGGATATTAAATATATAAGGATTCTTATATAATAAGATATATAGAGCTTTACTAGGTTAATAAATTATTTAATATTACTAGTAATATATATATATATATTATAATATACTATCCTAGAAAAGTAAATATAATAGCTTAAGGGGTAGTTAATAGCTATATTATAATAGTAGGAAGAATAACTAGCTATCCCCTAACTAGTTATATAAGCCGGCTAATATTAACTTATTACCTAAAGGGCTAAGAAAGGAGGTAGAGCTTAGGGTATAATTAATTAATAGCTTACTTAGTAATATTAATAATATTATTATTAATAGATAGTTTATAAGAAGGAGGACTATATATAATAAAGAATTTTTAGATAATATTATTTAATTTTAATAATTATCTCTCCTTTATTAGTAAGGGTATAATTAATATTAATACCTATATTAGTTAAATTACTTTCTAGATCTAAGGGCTTATTTATTATTTAATAGGTCCTCTTATTATCAATAATAGCCTTAGGCTAAAATTTACCTAGATTTGTATATTAGATAGTATATAGGAGTAATTAGATATTTACTATTAATATTTTAATATTTTAAATTAAGATACCCTTACTTCTACTTAATATATCCTCTAGTCTATTAACCTATATATTTAGAGGTTTAAATCCTATTATAATTACCTTAAGGAGAATAAATTATAATATCCTATTAATACTATAAGCGTTTATATCTAATAGTTAAATCCTAAATAATAGGATAAGAGTACTTATAATCGCCCTACCTCTATAGAAGTAGCTTATATTATAATAACTCCTAATAACGTTATAAGAGGCTAGATTAAGTAGGATATTTATATTAAAACTATTAAGGGGGGCCTTATAATAATTCCTAATTAGTATCCTTCTTATATAGCCCTCTAATATCCGCTCCTATTTCCCTTTAATAAATAGTTATAGTATAACCGCCTCCTATTAGCTAGCTACTAGCTTCTAGGTAATTATCTACTATATATATTATAATAGAACTATATTACTAGTATACTTACCTAATATACCCTAATTAGTAGTAATAATAAACTAGAGTAGGAAGAGGGTAGTAACCCTAATTAGGAATTAGACTAGTATATTATTAGTAAGTATATACCTTAGGGTTATAATAGGTCTTAGTAAGTAATAAGATATTAATTTTATATAAAATAGATATAAGTAAGACTATTTAATATATTTCCCTAATAATTTTTTAGACCTAAATCTACTTAGTTATAAATAGTTCTAAATAATTTAGATATTAGTTAGGGGATAGTTAATATAATTTAAATAATTAGTTAATTAATATCTAGATCTAGCCTAATTTCTTTAATTATATAATTAATAGTAGATATCTATTTAGCTACTAGGCTACTAATATCTAGATATTAATAGAGCTTAATAACCTAAATTAATATTATTAGAATTAATAGACTATTTAGGTAGACTACTACTCTAGCCTAATAGATAGGCTTAGTATTAATCTAGATATCTCGCTTAAAGATATTAGTAATAAGGTAACTATCCTCCTATTAATAATACTAGGAAGCCTACGTACTATAAAAGCGAGAATATAAGACACTATAATAATAGTCTAAAAAGGGGTAAACCTAATTTTTTTATTACCTTTATATATAATCTTAAGTAGCCTAATATTTAGAGTTTACTAGAATCTAGCTAAATATTAGAGTACTATTATAACCTAATTACTTATATCTTTAATTAGAAGCTCTAGGAGCTAATAAAAGACCTCCTTATATAATAGATCCTTAGGGTTTATATAGGCTACTATTATATTATTAAGTTTTAAAAGTAAGGTCTCTTATATACTTATATTCTCCTTATTATATAAGAAGAGGATTAGATCTAGATAGTTAATAATATTAATAGTATTATTTAAGTATTTATCCCCCCTTAATAGGATAATAATATATTATATAAGTTAGTCTTATAATATATAGTTTATAATTACTATACTAGCGTTCCTAGTAATAGATATTTTAGTTAGGAGAAGAATTATTATAATAAGGCTTTTTAAAAGATTTTTACTAAGAGATATCTTTTATACTTAATAAAAGTTATCCTCTTTATAAGTATCTAATTAGCCCCCTTAAACCTAATTCCTCTATTAATAATAGGTAGGTTATCCCTTATAACTTATACCTATTAAAGAAATATAGTACCTATATTAATATTAAGATCTATAGCTCTATTAAGTCTATTTTCTATCTATATAAATATATTTATAAGGGACTTAATTAGGCTAATATCTCCCTTATTAATAATTATACGCGTAATAATAATAATCCTACTCCTAATAGCTAGCCGCGTATAAGGACTAGTTAGGAATACGGTACTACTATTAACGTGGCGTCTATAGTACGTAGTAGTACTACGCTACCCCTTTACCTATAGTATATAAAAGAGGGAATTCCCCCTAAAGGGAAGGGTAGCGATTAGTCTTACTATTAATAAGAATAGAGAGTTCTATATATATATATATACTATTTATAATACTTAATAGCTATATTATTACGTAGTACCCTTATATTTTAATTACTCTACCCTATTTAAGGGTAGTAACCTAACTATTAATAAGATAAGTAGAGAAGGGTTATTATAAGTATAAGGTAAAAAGGTTAATTAACTAGCGTAGATAACCCGCTTAAATATAAGGGATTAAGCTTATAAAGAGAGTAAGTCTTAAGAATTAATTAATAAATTAATAATAGATATATTATAATTATAACTAACTATCTAGGGGTAGTTATTAGGTATATAAACCTAGTCCCTACTACCTAAAATCTAAGAAGTACTATTATAAAGGATATAAGAACTTAAAGAAGAAGTCTCTAAGAGGTAGTAGATATAAGATCTATAATAATATTTATAAGAGTTAGAGTAGGAAATATATATTAATAATACTACTTAAGTAGGCTATTAATATTACTTATTATTAATAAAAGAATTAGAATTAAAGCGTCCTTAATATAAAACTTATATTCTTAGGCTATAAGACCTATATATATATAATAAGAAATTATTATAAAAATATTAAGAATAATTTAATAATATAGTTAATATAATTAAAATAAGTATAACTTATTTTTTTAATAACTTTATAAAAATCTAATACGCGTTATAGTATATAACCCTAGACCCTAAAGCTATATATAAAGGATATATTAAAGGATAAATAGTCCTAGGAATACTTTAATAATTTCTTAATAAATTAAATAGAAGATCTTTAAAATCAATATCTAATAACTAGTAAGTATTACTTAAAAGCTAAGTAAAAGGAATATTAAAAGATTATAAACTATATAAATTACCTTATTAAGTTAGAAAGATAACTTAAGCTATTAATAAAGTATATACTTTATAATAACCTTTTAAATAAATTATATAAAAATCTTTATAATTAACTTATAATATAATTTAATATCCTAGAGATAAGGGATACCCTTATTATATTAGTAACTTAATTAGAGCCTTATATAATACTAATTATATATAAAGATTAAAGGGATAATACTCCTATTAAGGGTTAATATCCTTAAAGAGGAAGAGGAAATTTCTAAGGGTAAAGAGATAATAACTTATATATAAAGTAAGAAGGGCGGGGTAGTATTAAAATATTATTATACCTTCCTTAAAGGCTTAAGCCCAACCTCTCTATTATTAAGTATTATAATTATTAAAAGAAGGGATATATAACTAAGGATTATTAGAGCGTAAAATTAATAGTTATAAGTATTATAATTAATAAGCCTATAAATAATAAAATATCTAGTAATAAACTAGCTAAGAGAAGCTTAAATTTAAAAAACCCTTAAGTATTATAATTATATCTACTATTATAATATAAGGGAAGAAGTAGATATAATAACTTATTATTATAATATAAATAGAGTTTAAAAGCTTATAAAGAGAACTTATTATATTAATTAACTTTAAAGTAGATACTAATTATATTAATATATACTTAATAAAGGAGTAGGATTAAGAAATAAACTTAAGCTCTAATAATACCTTATATAATAAAGTTAAGAACTTAATATTATTACTAAGTTCTTATATAAGAGAAATTAAATTTATTAATTTTAATAATATTATAAAGGCGCCTTTTATATAATAATAAACCTTAATTATAACTTCTACCTTAAGTATTTATAATTAAAAGAATAAAATCCCTAAGTAGATTAGCTTATATAAAATTATTAATTCCTTATTAGTGAAAATTTATTTTAGAGTACTTTAATACTATTAAAGCCTTAAAGGAGTAGCTTAATAATATTATATTTATTATAATATACTTAAGAGTAGGTAATAAAAGCCTACTACTTAAAGTTAAGCTTCCTTTAAAATTTTAGAAATTTTAAGATATCTTCTTAATTAAGAATATTAAAGTACTACTAGATTATATATATTATAATTATATAATTAATATAAAGAAGAATAAAGAACCTCCCTTTAACTTATTTTATAATCTATTAGAGAAAGAGTTACGCGTATTAAAGGAGTACTTTAAGTAGACTTTAAAAAAGAGATAGATTTATTATTTTATAAATTTAATAGGTATATTAATTCTTTTTATATTAAAAAAGGATAGAATATTATATTTATATATTAATTATAAGGTACTTAATAAGATTATAATTAAGAATTACTATCTACTTTTATTAATTAATAAAATATTAATAAGATTAATTAATATTAAGTACTTAACTAAGTTAGATCTTAAGGATATATATTATTACTTATAAATAAGAAAGGATAATAAATAAAAGATTATATTTTATATAAAGTATAATTATTTTAAATATATAATTATACTTTTTAAATTTATTAATATACCTACCTTATTTTAAATATATATTAATAAGGCCTTAGTAGGGCTACTTAATATTATATATATTATTTATATAAATAATATTCCCATCTACTCTTAAGATAAAAAGTTTTATATTAAAATTATAAAGGTAGTATTATAATATCTTTATAAATTTAAACTTTATATTAACTTAAAGAAATATAAATTTATAATAATAAAAATAAAATTCCTTAGCTTTATTATTAGTTATAATAGTATATATATAAATCTATATAAAGTAAATATTATAATAAAATAGCTAGAACTTAAAAGTATTAAAGATATTTAAATCTTTTTAAAGTTTATTAAATTCTATTATTATTTTATTAAGTACTATTCCTCTATTATTATAATATTAATAGACTATCTAAAAAATAATTATTTATATATTAAAAATAGAAAGTTAATATTAAGTAATTTTATAAGAGTAGTATTTAAGTAGTTAAAGTAACTCTTTTAAGAGGTATTATTACTTATATATTTTAACTTTATAAGAGAAATTTAATTAATAATTAATACTTTAATTCTAGCTATTATAACTATTTTATTATAAAAGTTCTTTATTAATATTAAAGGGGTAGAAATAGAATAGTATCTTATTACCTTCTACTCTTATAAGTTATATTTAGTAGAAATTAGATATAAGACTTATAATTAAGAACTATTTATAATAGTTAAGGTATTTTAAGTATAAAGGTACTTCTTAAAAGGTAGCCTATACTTAATTATAATAATTTAAGGTATTTCTAAATAATATTATTATTAATAAAGAGATAAGTATATTAAGTAATAAAGCTTATAATATATAACTTTAAGATATACTATTATATAAGTATTAAGAACCTAGCTAATATCCTATTAAAGTAACTAGATTATATATTAATAATAAATAAAGAAGATACTTATCTATTAATATTATAAAATAAGTTAAAGAATATTAAGTATATTCCTTTTAATAAGTATTATATATACAATATTTATAAAGGTTTATAAGATAATAAGGCTTATAATTATAAATAATATAAAAGGTTAGAGATAGGGCTTAGAAAACCTTATACCCTAAAAATAAGAGAGAGTAACGCGCTTTTAAGGATATAAAGTAGTATAAATAATAGCTTAAACCCTATTATAAGATAATTTAATATTAATTAAATAATATATAGAAGGTATATTATAACTATATTAATAATAGAGTATTAAAATATAGGGTCCTACTAAGACGCTAGTATACTTAGTAATATATAACTAAGTAGTCTCTTAGTATCTATACTTAGTTCTTATATATCTAGACTTAGTAACCTAATTAACTATTCTACTATATATTTTAATAGGTTATAAGCCTAGAGGTATAGGTATTTATTTTAATTATAGCTATTACTTATCCTATCCTAACTAATATAATACTAAAGCCTTAGTAGCTTCTAGTACCCTTTAATAAATTAATAATTACTATTACTATATATATTACCTAGAATTCTTTAACTTCTTATTAAAGTACTTAGCTTTAACTATTATAAGTAACCTTAGATAAATAAGTAAACTTAATTAATCTATAATTATAAGGTCTAGAGACTAGTTATAAGGGCTATTATAGTATTATTATTAGTATAAGTACTATTAAGTAACTATACTTAGCCCCCTAAGTAAATACCTACTTCTAACCTTATTATTATAATAAATATTAATTTTATAAGTAGAAATCCTATTAATACTCCCTCTATTAAGCCTTCTTAGGTAGACTACTACTACCTTATACTTAGGGAAAGAAAGATACTTCCTCCTCTTAAATAATTATAATAGATACTATTTTTTATAGTAATCTCTACTTTACTATATTACGCCTTTTAGTATTATTTAGCTATTAGGCCCCCTAGAAAAATCTTTATAAAAGGAGGTTAAGCCCTAGCTATCTTAATTCTTCTAGATTTAATTAAGTAACTATTAACTACTTAATTAGGCCTAGAGCTAGCTTTTCCTACTATTATAAATACTAGCTTAGCTAATCTTATTTAAGTTAGCCCTCTAAAGTTTATATCCTTAGGAATATAAGGATAGCTTATTATAATAAATAACTTATTAAACCTCCTCTTATTTCTAAGCTAAACTAATTTAAGTTAATACTCCCTAAATCCTATTTTTATTCTAATATCTTAATTACTATTTATTAATATTCTAGGTTAAAGTTCTTCCCTTACTTATTAAAAGCTATTATAAAGGAAGTTAAGAAACCTATTATTAAGGAAGATAATAATAATTATAAACTATTATAATTACCCTTAAGTTATAATAACTCTAAGTTAGAGGCTAGTAAACTATTATTAAATACTCTTAATAAAACTATTCTCTTTAACTTCTAAGTTAAAGGTAAAAGACCTACGCCTCCTCCCTTAATATCTTTATCTTTAGAATTATCTTCCTTAATATCTTTATTAATAGAATCCTCTTAAGACTTTATAGAAAATATATTAAGCTTAACTAACTAATTATTATCTAAAGCTAAATCCTTAGAGGTAGACTCCTAATAAAATAGTTAATAATTAAAGTAATAATAGGAGCTTTCCCCTTACCTTAATTATAATCTTTAAGTCTAACTTAGATTATAATTATTAGGTTAAAGAAATTAATAATTAGCTAGTTTTAAATAACTTTAAGCCCTTTTTAAAAGTTATATAAACTAAGGTATATATTATAATTTATAACTATCTTAGATTTAATACTTATAAACTTATTAAAGATCCTACTTATTTTAACTTATAAGCTTAGGCTATCCTTAATAAAATTAAGACTAACTTTAAGTTAATAAGGTAGGCTTTAATATTTATATTAAACTAGTTTATTACCTCTATATAATCTACTTTAATAGGTCTACTATTAAGGATATAAATAATTATACCCACTAATTTTAAGAGGTTAATACTAAACTTAAGGAGTTAGATAAAGAGGTAATTATATTAAAGGCCTATATAATCTAGCTCTACTTTATAGAATTAAGTAGTAGCTTTAATACCTTCTAAACTACTTATACCTAGGGGTATACCTTCTTTAACCTAGGAAAGGTCCCCCTTAGTTAAGTTATACTTACTACTTATAATAAAGAATAATATTAATAAGCTTTAAAGAGTTATACTATTATTATATTTAGAGCTTATAATACCTAAGGAAAAGATAAGGTAGATAATAAGTTATAATAGAGTTATAACTATTATAAGGATATCTTATATAAGTCTTACTACGCTTATATTATAAATTAATACCAAGAGTAGTTCCCTTATATAAAGCCTAATAAATTTAAGAAAGCCTTAATAAAGGCTGCGGCTATTACTACCTAAGTTAATAGTAACTTAAAGAAGTAAAAGCTTAATAATACTCCTAATAAATCTAACTTTATAAGGTATACTAATAAGTTTAATATTTATAAAATAGTAGGTAATAATATTATTATCTTAATAGTAGCTCCTAGGAAATTACTTTTAGACTTAAATAGTATAGTCTTTATAGATTCTAGTTATAACTAGTATACCTTTTAAGATTATAATATATTTATTAACTTATAACTAATTAAAACCTCTTATATTATTAGAGGTATTAATAGCGTCTATTATACCTTTTAAGGTAGTAGGACTATTAAAATTAATTATAATATTAATAGTAAACTTAGGTTTATACTTATACCTAATATTATATAAGTATTTAACCTAGGTATTAATAGTCTCCTATTTATAAGTTAGCTCCTTAATATTAATATAGATATAGCCTATATAAAAGTAGACTATATTATCTTAAAGGGTCTAGTAGTCTTTAATATTAACTAATTTATAGGAGTCTTTATACTAGACCTATAAAAGCCCTTAGCCCTTAATACCTATAATATTCCCTTAGACTAAGTTTAATAGCTATAATATACCTATATAAGGTACCTTAAATAGTAAAGTATTAATAAACTACTAGTTATATTAACTAGGATTAATTTTTTAAAGCCTATTTCTAGTAAACTTATATATAAATACTATATCTAAGGGCGTTAAAAGGTAGTACCTTATAAAGATACTATTTAACTAGGGGAGTATCTAATAGAATTTATCTATAATAATATTATTAGCCCTTTTAACTTAATAGGTTTTAAAGGGATTTAATACTTTATAATATTTAAGGATAATTTTACTTATATCTTAATTATTATTTACCTTAAGTATAAGAGTAATACTTTCTAGTTATTCTAGTAGTTTAAAGTAGTTTATAAGTATTTAAACTATTATATCTATTACCTTTATATTAATAATAGAGGTAAATATATAAGTTATACCTTTACTAACTACCTTAAAGACTAGGATATCTACTATAAAGTTATAATACCTAGGAACCCTTAAATAAATAAGATAGTAGAGTATTTTAAGTAGATATTATTATATAAGATATAATTAATACTCCTTAGCTCTAGGCTTAATAAATCTTTCTAGCCTAAGATTATATTTATAATTAACTACCTTACTATCTAGTCTCTTAATTTTAAATTAGAGAAGACTCTTTATAAAGTATAATATAAATACCTATTAAAGCTCTTATACCTTTAAATAATAGGTTTAATAGCTTATACCTTATATTATATTTAAAAGAAGTTAGAAGATAAGAGTAATAAGTATTACCTCCTTAATTATAAAGGGGACTATATCTTTTAATTATAAAACCTTATAAGATAATAAATTATATAAGTAAATAATATCTATTTTTAGGAAAAGCACCCTTAATATATTAATATCAATAAATAATAGTAATTAAACTTTAGGTTAAATAAGCGCTTATAAATATCTACTCTTAGGGAGAATAATAAGAAGTAGGATATCTAGGATAATATTAACCTTATTTAATAAGTTATAACTCCTACTTAGTAATAAGCCCGTACTTATAAGGTAGAATATATTAGGAGGGAAGAACGGGCTATCTAATAGGTAATATATAATTATCCTAAGCTAGCTCTACTAGATCTATAAGACCTATTACTAGACCCTTTAATTATAATAGCCCTTATACTTCTTATTAATATTAATAGAATTAAACTATTTAAGTTAAAGACTTATTAATAGGTAATAAAAGATAGTTATAATATTTAATAGAACCTTAAGATAAATAATAAAGTTAAATCCTTATAAAAAAATAATACCTAGAAGATTATTAATCTACTTATAAATAAGTATACCTTAGGAGGTAAATAGGTTTATACCTTAAAGCGTAGCCTTTAGGGATAGGTTATATATTATAAGGTATACTAGGTTATTTATAGGTTTAAATAGTATAAAAGTATTAATTATAATAAGACTTTTACCTTAGTAGTAAAACTTATAAGTTATAAGGCTATCTTTACTTTAATAGCTATTATAGACTAGGACTTAGAGTAAATAGATATTAAGATAGCCTTCCTTTATAATAATATTAATAAAGAGATCTATATTAATTAACTTATAAGTTATAAGTAAAGAAAAGGGTTTTATTAGCTTTATAAGGCTCTTTATAAACTTAAGTAGTTATTATAAATATAATATTATACCTTTATTAACTTTATAAAAGAATTAGGCCTTATATTATTATTTATTAACTTAAGTATCTTTATTAACTCTAAGGAAGGGACCTTAGTAGCTCTTTATATAGATAATATCTTAATTATAAGTCTAAATAAGTAGGCTATTTAATAGATTAAAGATACCTTAAATAATTAATTTAAGATAATAGATTTAAGTTTATATACCTACTACCTTAATATAATAATTATTTAAGAACTATCAATAGTAAATATTATAACTAGGTTAGGTAGCTTATATTAAGAAGGTATTATAGGATTTTAATATATAGGAGTATAAGTAAGTTACTATACTAATAGAAATTAATACTTACGTAGAAAAGGCTAATAAAAAGTATAAAGTAAACCTTATATTTAAGAAGAACTATTAAAAGGTTATAAGATTTCTTATATATACTATATTAGGGACTTAATTTAATATTACTTATATAATATTAGCTATTAGCTATTATACTACTAACCCTAATAAGTTATATTAATTAACTATTAAGTATATCTTTTAGTATCTACGCGTTATAATTAAATTCTAGCTTATATTCTAAGGCTCTTTATAAGACTTTGTTAAGTATATTAACTTTAACTAGGTAGGTAATTATAATACTTATAGCTTAACTTTAAGCTATATCTTTAATATTAGTAGTATAACCCTTAACTAGTCTTCTAAGTAATAGGCTATAATAGCCCTTTCTTTATATAAAGTAGAATATATTAGCTAGACGTAGGCCTTTAAAGAAGCTATCTAGCTTAAGAACCTCTTTAACTAGCTCTATTCTAGGGAAGTACTTAAGATAGTAATTATCTATAGTAATAATTAAGGCGTAATTACCCTTATAAAAAACCTTAAATTCTATACTTACTCTAAGTATATTAAGCTCTAATATTACTAGATAAAAGAGTAAATTACTACTAGAACTATTAACTTTAAATATATTCTTATAAATTAATAGTTAGCTAATAGCCTTATTAAACCCCTTAGTAAGGAGATATTTATTATATTTTATAAGGGACTTAACCTTAAGGAAGTCTTTTAATATAGTAGGAGTATTATTACTAGTAGGAGTAAGCCTAAGGATACCTTAAACCGTCGCTAAGTTATAGGGACTAACTACCTTAAAGACTAGTAACGGCGACCTTATAATAATATAGAGCCTTATAACTACTTACCTAGCTATTATAAGTACTATTAAGCCTAGATAATAATAGTAATAACTAATAATATATTAATAGTTAATAATATTTACCTTCTTATAATACGTCTAACTATATTTTAGTATAATTTTACTATATATAACTTTATCCTAAAATAAAAACCTTAAATAACTATATTTTTATAAAAAGTAGAATTTATAATTTAATATAGTTATTTTTAGTATTTAGTAGTTTAATATAATTATTTTTAGATTATTTTTAAATATTCTTTAATTTTAGGGGTATAAATAGTTTAAGTAGGAGTATTAAAATATAGGGTCCTACTAAGACGCTAGTATACTTAGTAATATATAACTAAGTAGTCTCTTAATATCTATACTTAATTCTTACGTATCTAGACTAAGTAACCTAATTAACTATTCTACTACATATTTTAATATAGAGCGCGTATAAAATAAATATAATAACTTAATATTAGAGATACTCTAATATCTCTAAGAGGGAGATAAAGATATTTATAATAAGAAATAATTATTAAAGTCTTAGGGCTATAAAAAGGCTATTAATATATCTTTATTAATAGATAAGATAGGGGTCCTTTATAAGGGCGGCGTAGTTTTTATACTTAATAATAAAGTAATTAGATAAGAAATCTTAAAGCTTTATTATAATAACTCTTATACTAGCTACTACTTATAGAAGTATATATAAGAGCTTATTAAGTAGAACTTCTATTAGAAATTAATAAGATAAAATATTTATAATTATATATAAGAATACTTAACTTATTAATTAATAAAGCCGCGTAGATATACTATTTATAATATATTATTATTATTATTAATACTTATAAGACCTTTTTAAAAAATTATAAAAAATTATATTATAAATCTCCTTCTAAGTAAATAAAAGGATAATATTTATAATATAATTTTAGTAGTTATAGACTATTATATTAAGGTAGCTAGGTATTTACTTATTATAAAGATAGTTAATATTATTAATATTATTAACCTATTATATTATAAAATCTTCTTAAAGTTTAATTAATTAAAAGGTATTATTAGTAATTAAAGGGTAATATTTATAAGTAGCTTTTAAGTAGTTATATATTATTATACTAATATAAAAAGAAAGCTTAGTAATACTTTCTATCCTTAAATAAATAGTTAAATAGAGAGATAGAATAGTATATTTAAGTAGTATTTATACTACTACTCTACCTAGAGATAAAATAACTAGGTAGAGTTACTTTATTTAGTAGAGTTTATATATAATTATATAAAGTATATTAATACTAGGTTACCTTTATATAAGGCGCTTTATAACTACTTACCTAAGCTAGATATAAAGCTTTTAAAGCTATTATTAAGAGAAGTCCTATTAATATAAAAAAGGATTAAATTACTTTAAAAATATAAAGAAGGTTTAAAGTAGTACTTATATTAAGTATAAGTTATATAAGTAGAGTATATAAATAAATAGTAAAAATAAAGATAATATAATATAAATAATTATATCTTATTAAATATAAAGTATATTAAATTAATATAAGTAATTAAAAAATTATTATAATATTATTTAAGGCCTTTTAAAGTCTTTAATTATATTAATAGTTAGGTATATAAGTTATAACTACTTAATACCTTTTATATATATAATATCTTTTATATCTTACTTATAAAGTTATATTAAGGTAATAGTAAGAGTATTATAAAAGCTATATAAGTAGAGCTTATAAAGGATAAAGATAAATAGGAAGTTAAAGTTATTCTTAATTATAAAATCTCTTATAATAAACCTTAATACTTAATAAAGTAGAAGGGTTAGTCTTATAATTATAATTAATAATTATATAAGTAGGACTTAATTAATATATTAAATATATTAGAAAGATTTAAGTAGAATTACCTTAAAGTATAAAGTTTATATTATATAAAAGGGGAAATTATTTTTATTATTATTAATAAAAAAGAAAAGATACCCTAATATAATTAAACTATTAAGGGCGTTATAAGAGAGGGCTATTATATTATACTACTAGTAGTACTAGGCCTATTATTATTACTACTACTAGTAATAAGAGTATCCTCCTTATTATCCTCTTCTTTATCCTTTATAATAAAAGGGAGGCGCTCTTATATTATATTAATAAGGCTTTAATAATACTTTAAAAGGGGAGATAGAGTAATATATATATACTAATAAAGGATATTAAGAATACCTTTTAAAGTATTTATAATATAAATAGTAATAGCTAGGTTAACCCTAATAGGAGTTATAATAGTAGTAGGGGTAGAAGAGGCGCGGTAAAGGTAATAATAATACTATTAAATAAGCCTATTAAAGGTTTACTAGAATCTAGTAAGTTAAGGGAGGTTAAAGCTAGTATTTAAAGTAGTTATAATATCTAAGGATTAAAGAAGGCGTACATAAGCGCGGTAAGTATAAATAGGAATCTCCTATTAATATTTAATATTAAGATCTTTATAATAATTATATTTAATAGAGCTAGGGGAGGCGTATATATAAGTTATATTATTAAAGGGATAAATAAAGCCTTAATTAAAAATATTAGACTTATAACTCTTTAAATTAGAATATAATATAATAAAGGTATATTATATAAGATAATATAAAAATAGGCTAGGAGTAGCTTAATAAGGGAGGTTATATATTATTATAAGTAGAGGGGGTAATAATAATCTTCTTTTAATTAGTAGTAAGGGTAAGTTTATTATTAAGGATTACTTATAAAATAATTATTAGAAGTATAAGGAGGTATAATAAGGCGTAGAGGGGGTAATAATATAAATAAGACTTAAAAGGACTTGATATAATTAATAAAAAATAAAGATATTATAATTAAAAGAATAATATTAAAGTTATATAAAGAAGGTATACCTTAAGTACTTAATAAACCCTTAATAGTAATAACTTCCTATTTACTTTAAAATATTAAGACTTTTAATTACTTTTATAATAAATTAATAAAGGATAATAGGAAGTATAATAGGAATATATTATAATATAAAGATTATATATAAGAGTAGTATTTATAATTATTATAATTTAATAAAATTATAAATTCCTTAAAGCTTAGCTTAGAGGGCCTTATTATTAATTATATTATTATACTCTTATTAAAGGTATATTCTATTATTAAGGGAGTATCTTTTATAAATTATAACCTTTCCTACTCTTAAAGCCTAAGAGCCTAGATAGGGAGATAATTATAAGGACTAGTTAGGAATATAATACTACTATTAATATAGTATCTATAATATATAATAGTACTACGCTACCCCTTTACTTATAATATATAAAGGAGGGAATTCCCCTTAAAGGGAAGGGTAGTAATTAGTCTTACTATTAATAAGAATAGAGAGTTCTATATATATATATATATATATACGTACTATTTATAATACTTAATAGCTATATTATTACGTAGTACCCTTATACTTATTATATTAGATTTATTATAATTTTATATTATATATATTACCTCTATTATTATCTTAAGGGATATTATTATTAACCTTCCCTTCTTTACTCCTATTTATTATAAGGGTAATAGCTTATATTCCTTTATAAATTACCTAGCTTCTTTATAATAATTACCTTTAATACCTTCTTTAAGGTATTAAGTAAGGTAATTAAATAATATAACTTTAACTTTAAGTAATCCTCTTTCTTTAACTTCTTTAAAATAATTATATTAACCTTTTTAAATTTTATTAAGTAATATCTTACCTTTAAATATATTTAAAATAAGTATATAAAGCTAGGTAGTAGCTCCCTTTTTATTATCTTTAAGAATTTATTTAAGATCCTATTTATTTTTAATATTTTATCCTATTTTAACTTATTAATTACTTTATAAACCTCCTCTTTAATAACTCTTATATTTATTATTAGGGGTATCTTATTACTTAAATCTACCCTTAAAAGTAGGGTGAAGAAGGTCCTTTAAAAGATCTCTACCTTCTTTTAAAATAACTCTACGTTAAGACCTTCTTTATCCTTTTTAAGGATAGGGAATTTTAGGAGTTCTTAAAGTAATATACTTCTCTTTTAATCCTATTTAACTAGCTTTTGAAGTTTATTAGGTATTTAAGATACCTTATATACTACTTCTTTAAAATAGAATACCTTTACTTTCTTTAATACCCTCCCTTCAATCTTCTAAGCCTTTTATTATACCTCTAGACTCCTTTAACTTCTTTTATAATTATAGGGCGGTAGTACGCGTACACCCCGTCCTAGTTCGCGTATACCCTATCCTAGTCCGCGTGTACCCCATCCTAGTACGCGTATACCTCCCCCTATTTAACCTCCCCCTATTTAACTTAGCGGCCTGCTAGTAGGTTATATTATATTATTACCTATAACTTTCCTATTAATAGACGGATTTTAAAGGCCTCTAGACTATTAGACTCTGTATAGAAATATATATACTATAAGTATAATCCGTACTATAATATACTAAATAGTCGTTGCTATTAAGATAGTATAGTGGGAATACGGAGCGCTAAGGAGCGGATAATTTTCCGCCGTACTACTTAGTTAACTATTTGGAACGCTCCCGCCAGCCGACCGCTAAGCCAAATGGGGGGAGGTATACGCGTACTAGGATGAGGTACACGCGGACTAGGATAGGATATACGCGTACTACCGCCCTAATTATATTCTACTCTAAGCTTTAATACTATGTTTATAACTTTTATATAATTTAAGTTTTAAAAGGACTTTACCTTTAAAGAGGGCTTTACTTATAATACCTCCTTTTTTATAATTTCTACTAGGCCTTAAAGTATTTTAATTAAGTAGCTATTTATTTACCTTTTAATTATTAGCTCCCCTTTTAATAGTAAATATTAAAAGGCGCCTACTTACCTCTTTATCTCCTTTAAATCTACTATCTTTTATACCTTTTATAATTATAAGACTACTACCTCTACCTTAAAGCTAACTTTAATCTATATTAATTTATAATTAAATTTATAATAAAGGTCTAACTTAATATAATATTTTAATAGTATTTATTAATAGCCTCTATTATAAATATTAAATTAATAGTATTTTTTACTTTCCTTACCTTTTAAGTTATTATATCCTTTAATAAAGTAAGCTTTATTTCCCTTTCTTTTATAATATCTATTAATATATCTATTACTTTATAATATATATATCTACCCCTATTATTTTAATTCAAGTAATAGAGGTTAATATCTCTTATTAATATATATTCCCTAGGCTAACTTAACTACTTCTTTACCCCTAATAATATAAAGGGGCTATTTATTAAGGTCTTAGACTTTAAGCTAAGGTTATATATATTATATATCTAAAGGCGTACTAGTACTCCCCCTTCCTTCCTTATAACTTATATCTCTAGGGAGTATAAGTCCTTTAATATAAATTTAACTCTCTATTTATTAATATTCTAGTACTTATTTATAAAGAAATATATCCTTATATCCCTCTCTACCTTATATATTAAGTAGAATACTCTTTTATTTAAATTATATATTAAACCTATCCTTTTTATATATAATAGCTTTTAAATAGCTAAGATATCTATTTATTATACCTCTTTATTTTTTAATAATATTATTATTATTATAATCTACTCCCTTTATATATTATATTATAATAGTTTTATTATCTTTTATACCTTTATAAAGATCTTTATTAAATATCTATTGCGATAGTATTAAGATGTAGTAGAAAAAAATGCATTCTCTAAGTATAGAAATCCTACCTATAAACTAAAGAGCTAGGCCTATCCTAGTAAGGCTACGGAAGGCTTCCGCAGGTAAAGTAAAGTAGTAGGACTATAATAAATACTATTAATAGAATGAACCTATTATCCCGATAGCTATATAGAACGCTGATAATACTAATAATAGTAATAGATTCAAGGCTAAATCCTAGACTCCTTACTGAAATTATCATTATATTTATTTACTAATACTAAAGTATTCTATAATAGCTCCTTTTCTAATATCTACTAATCTTCTTTAGGGCCGTAATTCTTCTATCTAACTAGGAACTAGGTTAACTAACTATAACCCCTACGGATCCTCTACTTCTAGATTAGCTTCTCTATCTCCTACTCATTCTACCTATTAATAATAAGGGGAACGGCCGGACGACGTCGCTAATATAGGTTATCCTTAGGGTTAGTAGTAGGCTCTAGGTAGGCTACGGAAATAATATTATAGATCTTTATATTAGTTAGTAGATCTAGTTAATATACTAGTTAACCTATATATTCCTTAATTCTAAAAGGCCTAGCTAATTACTAGCTAATTTTCCTTAATATAACTATTAGAAGCCTATATCCCTAGTAAAGGCGTAGATTAACTATATTACCTACCTTAAAGAATATAAGGGCGTATATAATATTATAATATTCTTTTATCTTAAGGGCTATAAACGCGATTATATCCTTAGTATTAATATAAGATAGGTGATATTTATCTATAAAGATAGGATATACTAGCTATATATAGGTAATAAGGTCCTTAATATTTAGGTTATTAAAGCCTTTAATAGATAGGTTATTAATATATAGGAGATCTAGGGCCTCCTAAGTCTAAAACTTATATATAATTTAAGTTAGCATTTAGTCTATTATATTATATTTAGTTAAATTATTTAGGGCGGTAGATATCTTAGCTAAAACGCTAGGCTATTACCTAGTATCTTCTAGGGTTATAAGGTAGTAGCGAAGCGCTACCTTAGCTATCTAGTTAGACCGTTCTAATATACTATCTATCTAGGGATACTATACTATTAAGTATAATAGACTAACTTAAAGAGACTAAAATATCTATTTCTAGATTTAACTAATAAACTTTCTATCTTAGTCTAAAATAATTACTCTAGGAATTCCCTAGTTAAGTTTAGCTAATTAATTTAATAGCCTAATTACCTATTCCTTACTAGTCTATATAGTCTTTCCTAGAATAAAGCTAACTACTTTAGAGAATTTATCTATTACTAATATAATATATTTATATTAATCTAGTAGGGAGATAGGAAGTATAAGGATAAAATTAATTATAATAGTATAGAAGGGTCTTATAAGTAAAAGTATTAGTTATAATAACCCGTAGGGTCTATACCTTAGCATTTAGTTAAGTTAATAATATAGGTAATAATAAATAAACTTATAAAGCTTAGTAGCTATATTATAAATATAAAGGCTATTAGTAAGACGCTTATATATATAAGTATACCTAGGGTAACCTATTTTATTATAAGCTAGTTAAAAGACCTCCTTCTTAATTAATAAAGGTATATATAATTAGAGACCCTTATTATTATTATTAAAATAGAGAATCTTATTAATAATATAGTAAGGTAGCTTAGTAGTATTACTACCTAAGGCTTTATTCCTCTTAACTATAAATATTACCTTTACCTAGCGGGGTTCCTTAATAAGGCCCTTAATAAGCCGTTAATAAAACTCTAGACTTATTTTAACTAAGCTAACTAGGAAAACCCGAATAGATAATATATCTAGGCTAGACTTATTTATATTAGCTAGATAATACTTATAACTAGCTAGCCTAGATAATATATCTAGGATAATATTAGATTTTCCTAGTTTATAATATATATTAAGATGGAAATACTATAAATATTCTAACGCCTAAGTAAGGCGTAGATTAAGCTTCTTAAATAATATAATATTTAGACTAGTCTATTAAATAATAGAGATAGTAGCTAAGTAGTTAGTATATATAATAGTTATTAACCTAGCTACCTCTACTATATAATAGATTTTCTTAATAACCTAGACTATACTAGCTATTTTAAGCTCTATTAGTTAATAGTATATCTTAGTATTAACAAGTAGACGGCTAAGAAATATAATAGGTTATTAAGACTTTTATCCTAGTAGATTATCTATAAAAGCCTTTAGTAGAACGTAGTAGATATAAGTACTAAATCTAAATTCCTTACTAGTATTAAGGTCTATAAATAGTTATCTTAATTTATTAAAGTAATAAAGTATAGTTAAGAAGGTAAAAAGCTTCTAGAGTTAATAGAATATATTGATTTCTTTTAATATAAGCTTTCCTAGGTAGGTATACTAGGCTAGCCTTTTATAAGTATTACCTCTAATACTTTTTATTCTACCTTAAAGGGCCTTATTTAGGTAGGTTTTATATAATTATAATAGTTTAACTATTATAATATATCGCGCAATATATTATCTTAAGTAGCTAGTTAAACTAAGGTATTTCTCTAACTAGGCTAATATCCCTAGGAACGAGAGGTTAATAATAGCTATAAGCTTTTCTTTAGTAGTAGCGAGGCCTAGAGTATTAACTTTCTAGCTAAGGAGATAAATAGAAGGATATCCTAAGAATAACTTCTTAAGGGAAAGGTAAATATTTATATCTATTAATACCTAAAAGACCTAGTCAAGCTAAGATAAACACTCCTCTAGGGACTTTAAAAAGATTATAAAATTATCTATATATACCCTATAAAAATAACGGAATAGATAAAGAATCCTATTAATTATATACTAGATATATACGGGTAAACTATAATAGCCTATTACTAGAATATTAAATATTTCTTACCCCTAATAGCTAGCTACTATTAAGCGGTAGTAATAGTCCCTATTTACCTACTATTAGTAGAAAAAGCTTAAAGCGTTAATAGTAGTAATGTATATAACACCTTTTAGTAAGGCGAGAATTTTAGCCTAGGAAGGAACTAGATATATATTAAGCATAGTAATTTTATTTATTACCCTAATATTAATAATAACTTATTACTTTTTACTAGACTCCCTATCTTTCTAAATTATAAAATATAGGAAAGAAAATAGGGTTAACTTAGATATCTATTCTATTTAACCCTATTTATAGAGCTTATTAAAGGCTTTATTAATTACCTCCTTATTAGCCTTTCTAACTAGATAAACCTAGGCCTAGCCTAGTTTATATAATTCTTACTAATTATCTACTAGGGGAATATCTATCTAGTAAGATTTAGGTATATTTATAATATTACCTATACCCTACTAGAGACTTAGATATTTATCTATAACTAATACTAATAAGACTTAATTAAAGTAAGCTATAGATTATTATACTAGTATTATAAACTACCTTAGTATTAGGGGCTAGAGTATTTAATATAACTACTAAGAATACGGTAGCGGTAGCTACTAAATATTATAAATTTAACTTAACCTAGTTTATATTCTTTTTTAGAGGTCTAGCTACTAGGTTACTATAGAAGGCTTTTATAAGGAAGTATTCTACAGCTTTATATTCTATAACTTTATTAAGTTTAATATTCCTAGGAAGCTTAATTTATTCTTTAGAGTTATTATAAATAATAACATAAGATATATCGTAGTCTACTATATATATATAGGCTAAAAGCTTATTAAGTTTCTCTAGTTTAAATAGAAATTCTCTATTATATAGAAGGTCTAAAGCCCGATAATAAGGTCTAGTAATTAGAACCTTCCTATTTATATAAGGGGTAATAATTATAGCCTTCTTATTATAAATAGTAGAGTTTATTTAACTACCTCTACTAGAAATATTAATAGGAACGCTAATCCCCTTATAAGATTAAATTATTAATATATTTTAATTAAGGTTAATAACTATTCCCTTAGGCTTAAGAATATTAACCCTAATAAGTATATTTACTAATAGGTTATTAATAATATAAAGCTCCCTTTTAATCAGAGCTATACTATTATTACTAGGAAAGTATATTTCTAATTTAGTATACTCGCTAGTATTATATATCTTATCTCCTAGACCTCTAATATTTATAGGCGTAGGTATTCTCTTAACCTCTACCTTTAAGGTATATTTTATAAGAAACGCTCTATTAATAAGACTTATAATATAACCCGTATTAGCGTAGAGCTTATAATATAGTCCTTCTTAAGAAAGGTTAATTATAACTATTATAAAGTAATAACCCTAGAACGTATAGCCTCTAGGTATTATATTCTTAGAAATACTCCTAATAATAGTAGGGGTAACTATCTATAAAAGGCTTTAGCTATTACTACCTACTTAAGTCTTAATAAAAGAAGTCCCTATTACTATTAATAAAGACCTTAATTCTTTATAGCTATAGTAAATATACTTATATAGACTATTATTAGAGGCGAACTTAGAATAATATTACTTATAATAGAAGGCTTTTATAGCTAAGGGGGTTTTAATAAAGTAGGCTTTAATAGTATCCTCCTACTAATAGTTACTTAATATAGGGTTTTCTAGGTCTTAATAAAATCCTAACTAGTCTTAGTATTTAAGTTCTTTAGGCCTTACCTATTCGCCCTAGTAGAAAGCCTCTTTATATACCTTATACTCAGCCTATTTATTATATCCTTCTTCCCTAATACTAGCTTAATAGGCTCGTAAAGCTAGGCGTTAAGGAAACCTATTATAATATAGGTTTTAGCTATTTAAAGTATTTAGTAAGGGCCGGTTCTATAACTAGGCTTACCTAGGAGACCCGTTTATATTTCCGCTAGTTATTTAAAGGGGTTACCGCCTAATAATCTAGAGCTAGCTAATAGGTTAAGTCTATTAAGGATTATTATTAATATTATCTTAGAAGTTATAATATAGAATAAATAGTTAAGTATAAGGGTTTATACTGCTATAATACAGCCTTAGAGCGCCACCGAAATTATAAAATAGATTAGGGGTATACTAACCTAATTAAGGGTCTTAATTATAATAATTACTATAATTTTTTAAGTTTAACTTTATTTTATACTACTTTATTTTATACCCTTCATCTTAATAAAGGCCCTTATTTCTATAGATATTAAACTAGTTATCTTTAGTAAAGTAGAGCTCTTCTAGTAGATCTAGTATATTTAATAAGGTAGTTAGTCTTAGTAGGTTATATTATAAATTACTATTAAGATACTTATAAGCTAAGAGTACTTATACTTACTTGATAGTTATAATACTAGTATTCTTCGCGATTAAGATAATACTAGATATATAATCTATAAGGTCTTATTAATTATAAGTATCCTTAACTATATAATAGATATTTTCTAGAAGGCTAAGAGATTTACTAGGCGAATCTTAGAAGCGTGCCTATAAAGTATTATACTACTTAGTAATACTAGTAGGGTTATTATATAGCCTAACTTAATTAAGTTAGCTTAGCTAGTTAGTAAACTAATTATCCGCCTTACTAAGTAGATAAAAATCTATATTCTACTAAAAGAGGGCCTTATTTATAATAGTAGTCTTTACCTAAAGCCTATTAATAAAGCTAAAGACATTATAATAGATATTATATATATCCTTAACTTCTACTAATAGTATATTAGGGTTTAAATTAAAATATCTAATATTATAAGCCCGAAATTAAGTATTACCGTTTATAGGGGTAGTTACTACGGCTAATAGAGTAGCTAAACGCCTATTAGCCCTATTACTAGCCTTATTACTAACCCTATCTCTAGCTATTATAATCTAGATAAGGGTTACTATTATATTTAATTATTTAGCTAAGAAGCCTCTAGTAGGCCCTATAGCTCTATTCCTAGTATTATTATTAGGCTAACTATTATCTACTATATCTAAAGCTTCTAGTAGATTAGGAAGTTAATTAGGTAATTCTAGTCCTATTAGTTAATTATAGATCGCCTCTTCTACTAATATTACTCGCGTACTAGTAGGGATTAATTCCGTATTACTTAGTAAGGTAGACCTAGGGCTATATAATAAGGACCTTATTAGGGAGTTTAAGCTAGATAGAGGTTATTATAAGTACTATTATAAGGATAAGGTAGCTTATTTAAAATAATAATTAATAACACGTACTAGACTCCGGTTAATAGCCTAGTTAGGAGGCTAGGGTAGTTTATTAATATTAAGAAGGCTAACTAGTTTAAGAGATATTAACTAGGTATAGTAGTATTAATCTTATAATAATAAAGAAGAAGAAGATAATACCTAATTAGTTCTTAGAGGCCTAAGATTAGCCTTAATAATAAGTGAAATTAGGAAGCGACTAATATTATTAATAGTATTAGCGTATTTATACCTAGTATTAATAAAATCGGATAGCTAAAAAGTAAGAACTACGGTCTCTCGTAGTATAGAGGTAGCTAGAATAAGCGGTAAATTAGAATTAGGAAGGTACGGGGAAAAGTTATTGAAATATACTACAAATACTATAATAAGCTGATTTAAGTATCTTAGCAACTTTTGCTATTTTAACAGGTTATAAGCCCGGTTAGCTTAGTAGTAACGAAAGCGCCCCCGTATAGGGAGGTCGGGAGTTTAATCCCCGTACTAACTTCCGCTATCGTAAAAACCACATATATATATAAATAGTTAAAAAATATATCTACCTAATTACCTACGTTAAACACCTAATTAGAGGTATGCGTAGTAAGGGGAGTATTGAAATATACTACAAATACTATAATAAGCTGATTCAAGTGTCTTAGTAACTTTTACCATTTCAATAAAAGTCGGGTTTTCTTAGTAAAATACCGAGGAATCCTAATAATTCTAAAGAAATCCTAATACTATTAGATAGTAGTAATAGGTAATAAAGAAGGCTCTTATTAATAATAAATCTTCTAAGGGGACCTTTACTTATATATAAGGTTATAGAAGGCTTTAATAATAAAGATTTAATATAAGGTTAAAGGCCTAGGATTTTAGCAGAGCGGAAGACTTAACTAGTACTAAGGATAGCTAGTAGTGCTCTAAAGAACTAGTACTCGTAGAGCTAGTATACGATCTTAGCTTACTATATAATTAATAGTATATAATAGAGGCTAGAAAGGTATTACTACTAATTTATTATAATAGTATTAAGATATAGTAGAAAAAAATGCATTCTCTAAGTATAGAAATCCTACCTATAAACTAAAGAGCTAGGCCTACCCTAGTTAGGCCGCGGAAGGCTTCCGCAGGTAAAGTAAAGTAGTAGGACTGTAATAATATCCCTTATTAATATTTCTTTTAATATTTATTAACCTATCTTTATTATTTAGAGAGTAATTAGCCTTTTTAACTTATTTTATAATATTATTATTAATAGTAGTATAACTCCCCTTTCCCTTATATCCCTTTAAGAACTTATTTATATTATAATCTTATTAAAGTCCTTAAACCTTAATATAAGCTTCCTCTTCTTCCTTACTACTATTATTATCTACTTCCTTTAGGGCTACTTTTAAGTATCTTATTACTTATTTCCTTTTATAAAGCCTTTATATAACTTCTTCTTATTTTTTATTATTTTTTAATAGAGCTTATTTAACTCCCTTACCTTAATTATATACCTTTACTTCTAGGTTATATAACTATTCTTCTTATAATTATTATATCTTTTAATCTCCTATTCTTTTATCTTATATTTCTTTAAGTTATATTTATTAATATAAATTTTATATTATATTAAACTTTTATAATATCCTATTATATATTTATATTATTAATAATTAAAGTATTATATTATAACTTTATTCCTTTCCTATCTCTTATATTTTAGGAGGTTATATCCCTTTATTAAGCCCTTTTTAATTACCTTATCTACTATCTCTAATATAAGGAGCTTTAGTAGTAGTAAGGCTTTCTCTTTCTCTACCTCTCCCTCTCTCCTCTCCTATATAACTACTTATAGCTAGGCTACCCTTATAATCTTTAGCCTTAAGAGGTTCTTTTTATTTTATTAAATAATTACCTCTTTTACCTCCTTTTATTTTAATATATCTACTACCTTCTTTAATATCTTATATATTATAATTAAAAAGGTTTATCTTAATACCTTTATTAACTTATATACCTTCTTTACTTAATTATTATTCTCCTCTAACTCCTCCCTTACCTCTATTTTTATTATAAATAGTATTAAATTACTTTTAATTAAATACCTTATTATTATAATCTTTTATATCTTTAAGAATATAATTATCTTAAATCTCTTAATTAGCTTCTTTTTAATAAGTACCCTTACTATTTCTCTTTTAATCCTATCTTTAATTTAGACTATTAAGGTCCTAGCCTTTTTATTATTTATTACTTTAAATCCCTTCCTTATAATATTACTTATTATTATTATAATAAATATCCCCTTAAAGCTTATATTACCTATTTTTATATTTATTAGGCTCTAGCTAGCTATTTATACCTAGCTCCTTTTACCCCCTTATATCTTCCCTCCTTAGGATTACTCTTCTACTATTTTCTTAAACTTATATATCTCTTTAAGCTATTAATCTACCTTTATAATAAACTTTTTTATATATTTAAGCCCTACCCTTATTATTTATCCTACCTTATATATTATTCCTCCTTTTAATATATCTTATATAACTATTATAGCTTTTAAGGCCTTTACTAATATTCTCCTAACGCGTATTCCCTTATCTTTAAGTTCCTTCCCCCTTATTAGGCTCCTTAGCCCCTATATAGGTATCCCTTCTCTACTCCTTAGCCTACTACCTCTACTACTATTACTACTTATAATCCCTCCCCTTATATTATATCCTAATATTAGGACTCGTCTTATTATATATTAAAGTAAATTTAGATTAAGTATTTAATTAATCTTTTTTTTACTCTAATCTAACTCTTTCTTTAATAGGTTATAAAGTAGGTTAAAAGGAGGTTCTTTATTCTCCTTTATATTAATCGCGTAATTATAATATATATAAGCTAGTAATACCTTAATATTCTTAATTAAAAAGATATCTTAAAATTCTTAAAATTTTAAAGGGAGCTTAACTTTAAGTAGTAGGCTTTTATTACCTACTTTTAAGTATATTATAACTAGAGGGTCGCTATCTCGGTACGAGATTAGTAATTAAGCTAGGGACTCCCTAGAAACCTAACTACTCTAGGGGCTAAGCTCCCTAAAAACCCGCTAAGATCTATAATTCTAGGGGTGCTATACCCTATACTATACCTCATACTGTAGGGACTGCTGTAGCCATGCTATACCCATGCTGTAGGGACTGCTGTAGCCATGCTCTACCCATGCTGTAGGGACTGCTGTACCCATGCTGTACCCATGCTGTACCCATGCTGTACCCATGCTGTAGCCAATGCTGTCCCCATGCTGTACCTCATGCTGTACCCCATGCTGTAGGGACTGCTGTCCCCATGCTGTACCCATGCTGTACCCATGCTGTACCCATGCTGTAGCCAATGCTGTCCCCATGCTGTCCCCATGCTGTACCCCATGCTGTACCCCATGCTGTAGGGACTGCTGTCCCCATGCTATACCCATGCTGTAGGGACTACTGTACCCATGCTGTACCCATGCTGTAGGGACTGCTGTCCCCATGCTGTAGCTAATGCTGTAGCCAATGCTGTCCCCATGCTATACCTATGCTGTACCCCATGCTGTAGGGACTGCTGTAGCCATGCTGTAGCTATGCTGTAGGGACTGCTATAGCTAATACTGTAGCCATGCTGTAGCCATGCTGTAGGGACTGCTGTAGCCATGCTCTAGGTAATGCTGTAGCCATGCTGTTAGCAAATGCTATAGCCATGCTGTAGGGACTGCTATAGCTAATACTGTAGCCATGCTGTAGCTATGCTGTAGGGACTGCTATAGCCATGCTGTAGGGACTACTATAGCTAATGCTGTAGCCATGCTGTAGCTATACTATAGGGACTGCTGTAGCTATGCTCTAGGTAATGCTGTAGCCATGCTGTTAGCCAATACTATAGCCATGCTGTAGGGACTACTGTAGCCTATACTATACCTATACTGTACCCCATGCTGTACCCCAATGCTATACCCATGCTGTACCCTATGCTATAGCTAATACTGTCCCTATGCTGTACCTATGCTGTACCCCATGCTGTAGGGACAGCTGTACCCTATGCTGTAGGGACTGCTGTAGCTAATACTGTAGCCATGCTGTACCTATGCTGTAGGGACTACTATAGCCATGCTGTAGGCAATGCTGTTGTCATGCTGTTATTATGCTATTGTCTTGCTGCAGGTAATACTGTAAAGAAAAGTTCCACGGGAAATTAGATCACGTGAGGTATATTACTTGACGTAACGACAGCTAACTAAACCTTAAATAGTTATAGTACTATATAGATAAATATAATACTATTAAGCTACTTCTCTAAGGCTTTAATAGTATTAAAGTACTCTTTAATATTACTTTTTTTAATAGGGAATTACTAGTTTTATATAAATTAATCTACTTAGGGATTTTATTCCTCTAATTATAAATACTTAAGGTAGAAGTTATAATTAAGGTTTATTATTATATAAAAGGCGCCCTTATAATATTATATAATATTATTAAAATTAATAAGTTTAATTTTTATATATATAAGAACTTAATAATAATATTAAGTTCTTAACTCTATTATATAAGGTATTATTAGAGCTAGGATCTATTTTTTAACCCTATTCCTTTATTAAGTATATATTAATATAATTAGTATCTACCCTAAAGTTAATTAATATAATAAATTCTCTTTATAAGCTTTTAAGCTCTATTTATATTATAATAATAAGTTATTATATCTACTTCTTCCCTTATATTATAATAGTAGATATAATTATAATACTTAGGATTTTTTTAAAATTTAAGCCTTTCTCTAGCTTATTATTAGATATCTTATTAGTTATAAGCTTATTAGTTATAATACTTATAACTATTAATTTTATACTCTAGTAATTCTTAGTTATATATCCCTTCTTTTAATAATTATAATATTTAATAGTAGAAAGGTTAGGCTTAGGCCTTTAAGGAAAGTATAATAATACTTTAATAATACCCTACCCTTTTTACTTTATATATAAGCTATTATCTCTTTACCCTTAGAGATTTCCTCTTCCTCTTTAAGGATATTAACCCTTAATAGGAGTATTATCCCTTTAATCTTTATATATAAGTAGTATTATATAAGGCTCTAATTAGGTTATTAATATAATAAGAGTATCCCTTATCTCTAGGATATTAAGTTATATTATAAGTTATATTATAAAGATCTTTATATAATTTATTTAAAAAATTATTATAAAGTATATACTCTATTAATAGCTTAAGTTATCTTTCTAATTTAATAAGGTAATTTATAAAGTTTATAATCTTTTAATATTCCTTCTACTTAACTTTTAAGTAATACTTACTAGTTATTAGATATTAATTTTAAAGATCTTCTATTTAATCTATTAAGAAATTATTAAAGTATTTCTAGGATTATTTATCCTTTAATATATCCTTTATATACTTATATTATATAGCCTTAAGGTCTAGGGCTATATATTATAATATATATTAGATTTTTATAAAGTTATTAAGAAACTAGGCTATATTTATTTTATTTATTTTATTTATATTATTAAATTATTCTTAATATTTTTATACTAACTTCCTATTATATATATATAAGTCCTACGGCCTAAGAATATAAGTTTTATATTAAAGACGCTTTAATTCTAATTCTTTTATTAATAATAAATAATAGTAATAACCTACTTAAGTAGTATTATTAATATATATTTCCTATTCTAAGTCTTATAAATATTATTATAGATCTTATATTTATTACTTTTTAGAGATTTCTTCTTTAAGTTCTTATATCCTTTATAATAGTACTTCTTAGGTTTTAGGTAGTAAGGACTAGGTTTATATACTTAATAGCTACTTCTAAATAGTTAATTATAATTATAATATATCTATTATTAATTTATTAATTAATTCTTAAGACTTACTTTCTTTATAAGCTTAATCCCTTATATTTAAGCGGGTTATTTATACTAATTAACTAACCTTTTTACCTTATACTTATAATAACCCTTCTCTACTTATCTTACTAATAGTTAGGCTACTACCCTTAAATAAGATAGAGTAATTAGAATATAAGGGTATTATATAATTATATAACTATTAAGTACTATAAATAGTATATATATATATATATATAGAACTCTCTATTCTTATTAATAGTAAGACTAATTACTACTCTTCCCTTTAAGGGGAATTCCCTCCTCTATATACTATAGGTAAAGGGGTAGCGTAGTACTACTACGTACTATAAACGCCACGTCGATAGTAGTACCGTATTCCTAACTAGTCCCTATAAATAGACTTTATTATTAAACTCCCTAATATAGACAGGTTTAATATACTCCTAATAATAACTAATAAATTTACTAAAAAACGTCCTTCTAGAACTAGGTAAAGATACTTGGGGTATTATAAAATAAGCTAATATAATTATTATTACCTTATTTAAAAGGGATTTAGGAATACCTTAGGTATTTATTAGTAATTAAGATACTAAGTTTATATTAGTATTCTAGAAAATAGTCTTTATAAAGCTAGGCGTAAGTATACTAACTTTAATAGCCTATTACCCTTAAATAGATAGGTAGTCTAAATAGACTAATTAGTTTATAGAAATTACCTTATACTTTTACCTATTAATATATCCTAAATCTAGCTAGGTAGAGGTACTACTATTTCTTAGTACTATTTATAATAACTCTATAAATACTACTACTAGATTAGCGTTAAATAAAATTATATATAAATTCTAAGTTAATAATAATCTAGGTCTATTATAATATCTACCTCTTAAAGACTATAATTACCTATACTAGGTAAAGCGCGATTCTACTAATAAAGCTATTACCTTTATTAATACTATTATTAAGATATAGTATAATAGAAAATATATTACCCTTAACTTATAATAAGGCGCCGTAGTCTACCTTAGGCTATATTATAAGTACTAACTAAAAGGGCTAGTAAACTATAAACTATTTAAATAGTAGGTTAGCCCCTTCTAAATCTTAAGAAAAGTTAGGAATCTAGTATATTAACTTAATTTACCCCTTATAATAAAGATATATCTAGTTATTTTTATAACTTAATTAGAGCTATTACCTCCTACTCCTAACCTATATTACCGCCGCTATCCTAACTCTAAAAACCTTCCTACTATTAAAAATAAGGATATAAACGCCTTATTATTTAAAATTAAATAACTTCTTAATAGAAGGATTACCTAAGGGTTACCTAAGTACCTAGTAAAGTAGAAGGGTTATAGTAATAAGTAGAATTAGTAGTATAAACTATTAGATCTAACTAATATATCTAAATTAGTAGTAGACTATAATATCTAGTATCCCTTTACTACGTAATATTATAGACGAGGTAAGTAATAATCTAGTAAGTAATACTTTATAGCAAGGTAATAAAGGTTTATAATAAGGGCGCGTACTTTTTTCTATTTTATAGGTATATTAATACGTAATATAACTATTAATAGCTTAATAGCGATAGATTAGTCTTAGCGTCTTAGCGTGTCTATTATATTTACTTCTCGCTAGATAGATAGCTTCTTAATAAATTATCCTATAAAAAACCTTTATATCTATATTAAGAATATAAGTATATACTTAGTATTTTAATATATTTATTTATATTTATAATTAATATTATTAATCTTAAATACCCTTCTTTTATATAAGAAGGCGCGTAGGCCTATTTTCTTTATATATAATTAAATACTTATAAAGCTCTTAACCTTAAAAAGCCTTATATAAAAATTAATATTTATCTCTTAAATTTTATCCTTTTATATTATTATTTTAATATAATTAGAGAATTTTTTTTTAATATTTTAACTACTTCTATTTTTACTTCTTTTTTACTTATCTCTTAATCTCTTTAAAGGTAAGTTAAGTTATTATCTTAATATTTCCTCCCTTTATTACTATCTTAAAGGCTTTTTTTACTTAAGATTACTTCTTTTTTATTAATTTTTTTATAATCCTTTTCTCCCTTCCTCTTTTCCCTTTCAACTTATAATAAATACTTATATTCCCTTCTTTAATTAATAGGTAAATCTCTTATATTATTAATATATATAATATTAATTAGTTAAAGCTTATCTTTATTAATAAAACCCTTAATTTTAATTTTAATTTTAATTTTAATATTTATATATTAATTACTTTAAAGGCTTTAAGTATTATCTTTAAGTACCTATTTTATATAATTTTTAATATTATAATATTAACTTTCTTTACCCTTAATATCTCTTTTAAAATATATTATATCTTTATTATATAAGTTATTATTAATTAAATTATTATATTATAAATTTATTTTCCCTTATTAAATATAATACTTTATATTAACTTAATAATAATTAATAAAGTTAACTTTTATATCTTTATTTTTAATCTTATTTTATTAATATATAAGCCCTACCTTAATTTATTATTAATATAAAGTTTAAAGACTTTTATTAATAATTTTAAATATATTACTATTACTTTAAAGTTTATTATTACTTTTATATTAAACCTTTTTAAGCTCTTTAATAAATAGATTAACTTATTTTTATAAAGAGTAAAGGTTACTTTATATATATTAACTTAATAAAAGTACATTTTATATATTTTTATTAAGATCTTATAATTCTTCTTAATTCTTTTATTATATATTATTAAGTAAATATTATTAATAAAGCCTTTAATTTATATTTAAATTTTTATGTTTATATACTCTTTTATAAGTAGGGAGTTAAAAAATAGGAATAAAATAAATAATATTAAAAATCTTTAAAGGATTTTAATTTTAATTTATCTTTATTTTATTTATCTTTTAATTTAATATAATTATTATAACCCTTTTAATTAAAAAGCTTTATACTTTTTATATAATAAAGATTAAAACCCTTTTTTTAAATTATATAATAACCTTTTATAAGAGATATTATTAAAAGCCCTTATAATATTTAATAATAATATATTTATTATATTAAACTTAGTAATATAATTTTATATTATATATATTACTTTTATTATTATTTTAAAGGATATTATTATTAACCTTTTTATCTTTACTCTTATTTATTATTAGGGTAGTAGTTAATTTTTTTATAAGGTTACCTAGCTTCTTTATTATAATTACCTTTAATACCTTTTTTAAGATATTAAGAAGGATAATTAAATAATATAACTTTAATTTAAAGTAATCCTCTTTCTTTAACTTCTTTAAGATAATTATATTAACCTTTTTAAATTTTATTAAATAATATTTAACCTTTAAGTAAGCTTAAAATATATATATAAAGTTAAGTAATAACTTCTTTTCTACTATTTTTAAAAATTTATTTAAGATTTTATTTATCTTTAATATTTTAATTTATTTTAATTTATTAATTACTTTATAAACTTTATTTTTAATAACTTTTATATTTATTATTAAGGGTATTTTATACTAAAACCCCTAGATATTATTTAAATCTACCTTTAAAGGTAAGTTAAAGAAGGTTTTTTAAAGGACTTTTATCTTCTTTTAAAATAATTTTACTTTAAAGCCTTCTCTATCCTTTTTAAGAGTAGGGAGTTTTAAGAGTTTTTAAGGTAGTATATTTTTTTAGCCTTATTTAACTAGTTTTTAAAGTCTATTAAGTATTTAAGATACCCTATATACTACCTCTTTAAAATAGAGTATTTTTACTTTTTTTAATATCCTCTCTTTAATCTTTTAAACTTTTTATTATACCTTTAAACTCCTTTAACTTCTTTTATAATTATATTTTATCCTAAGCTTTAATACTATCTTTATAATTTTTATATAATTTAAGTTTTAAAAGGATTTTACTTTTAAAGAGGGCTTTATTTATAATACTACCTTTTTTATAATTTCTATTAGGCTTTAAAGTATTTTAACTAGATAGCTATCTATCTATCCCCTAATTATTAACTCCCCTTTTAATAGTAGATATTAAAGGGTACCTACCGACCTTTTTATCTCCTTTAAGTCTACTATCTTTTATATCCTTTATAAGTATAAGACTACTACTTCTACCTTAAAGTTAACTTTAATATCTATTAAAATATAATTAGACTTATAATAGAGGTCTAACTTAATATAATATCTTAATAATATTTACTTAATAGCCTCTATTATAAATATTAAATTAATAGTACTTTTTACTTTCCTTACCTTTTAAATTATTATATCTTCTAGTAGAATAAGCTTTATTCTCTTTCTTTAAATATTTATTAATATATCTACTATTTTATAATATATATCTACCCCTATTATTCTAATTTAAGTAATAGAGGTTAAGTCTCTTATTAATATATATTCTTTAAGCTAATTTAGCTACTCCTTTACCCCTAATAGTATAAAGGGGCTATTTATTAAGGTCTTAGACTTTAAGCTAGGGTTATATATATTATATATCTAGAGATATATTAATACTCCCTCTTCCTTTCTTATAACTTATATCCCTAGGGAGTATAAGTCCCCTAATACAAATTTAACTCTCTATTTATTAATATTCTAGCGCTTATTTATAAAGAAATATATCCTTATATCCCTCCCTACCTTATATACTAGGTAGAATACCCCTCCGCTTAGGTTATATATTAAACCCGTCCTCTTTATATATAATAATTCCTAAGTTAGACTTTTATTATAAATTTAATTATATTTTAATATATATTAAAGTTAGCTTTAAAGTAGAGGTAATAGTCTTATACTTATAAAGGGTATAAAAGATAGTAGATTTAGAGGAAATAAAAAAGTAAATAAGTATCCTTTAATATTTACTATTAAAAGGGGAGTTAATAATTAAGGGATAAATAAATAGCTATTTAATTAAAATACTTTAAGACCTAATAAAAATTATAGAAAAAGTATAAAGACAATATTAAAGCTTAAGATAAAATATAATTATAAAAGAAATTAAAGGAGTTTAAGAATATAATAAAAGACTTAAAAGATTAAAGGAAGAGTATTAAAAAAAAAGTACTTTATTTTAAAGAAATAATATATAAGGTACTTTAAATACTTAATAGATTCTAAAAACTAGTCAAATAAGATTAAAAGAAAAATATATTACTTTAAAAACTCTTAAAGTTCTCTATTTTTAAGAAGGATAAAAAAGGCTTTAAAATAAAATTATTTCAAATAAAGATAAAAATTCTTTAAAAGACTTTCTTCCCCTTATCTTTAAAGGTAGATTTAAGTAATATCTAAGAATTTTAATATAAAATACCCTTAATAATAAATATAAGAATTATTTAAAAAGGAATTTATAAGGTAATTAATAGATTAAAATAAAATAAAATATTAAAAATAAATAGGATCTTAAATAAATTTTTAAGAATAATAAAAAGGAAGTTACTACTTAGCTTTATACACCTATTCTAGGCTTATTTAAAAGTTAGATATTATTTAATAAAGTTTAAAGAGGCTAATATAATTATCTTTATAAAGTAAAAGAAAGAGGATTACTTTAAATTAAAATTATATTATTTGATTATTATTTTTAATACTTTAAAGAAGGTATTAAAAGTAATTATAATAAAGAAATTAAATAACTTTGTAAAGGAATATAAACTACTACCTTAATAATAAATAAAAGTAAAAAAGGGAAGGTTAATAATAATATTCTTTAAAATAATAATAAAAGTAATATATATAATATAAAATTATAATAAGTTTAACATAATAAATATATTATTATTAAATATAATAGAGGCCTTTAATAAATTTTTTTAAAAAGTTATTATATAATTTAAAGAAGAAAGGGGTCTTAACCCTTATTATATAATAAGTATAAAGCTTTTTTAATAAAAAGGGTTATATTAATTATATTAAATTAAAAGATAAATAAGATAAAGATAATTAAAATTAAAATCCTTTATTTTATTCCTATTTTTTAACTCCTTACTTATAAAAGAGTATATAAAAATAAAATTTTAAGTATAAATTAAAGGCTTTATTAATAATATTTACTTAATAATATATAATAAAAGTATTAAAGAGAATTATAAAATCTTAATAAAAATATATAAAAGATACTTTTATTAAGTTAATATATATAAGGTAACTTTTACCCCTTATAAGTATAAGTTAATCTATTTATTAAAGAGCTTAAAAAGGTTTAATATAAAAATAATAATAAATTTTAAAATAATAATAATATACTTAAAGGTATTAATAAGAGTCTTTAAATTTTATATTAATAGTAAGTTAAAATAGGGCTTATATATTAATAAGATAAAATTAAATTTAAAAATTTAAAAATTAACCTTTATTATTAACTTAATATAAGGTATTATACTTAATAGGATAAGATAAATTTATAATATAATAATTTATATAATAAAAATATAATATAGTTTAAAGGAGATATTAAAGATAAAGAAAGTTAATATTATAATATTAAAAATTATATAAAATAAGTACTTAAAAATAGTACTTAAAGCCTTTAAAGTAATTAATATATAAATATTAAAATTAAAATTAAGGGTTTTATTAATAAAGATAAGCCTTAATTAATTAATATTATATATATTAATAATATAAGAGATTTACCTATTAATTAAAGAAGGGAATATAAAGATCTATTATAAGTTAAAAGGAAAAAGGAGAAGGGAGAAAAAGATTATAAAAATTTTAATAAAAAAGAAGTAATCTTAAGTAAAAAAAGCCTTTAAGATAGTAATAAAAGGAGGAAATATTAAGATAATAACCTAGCTTACCTTTAAAAAGATTAAGAGGTAGGTAAAAGAGAAGTAAAAAAAGAGGTAATTAAAATATTAAAAAAGTATCTTTAATTATATTAAAATAATAATATAAAAGGATAAAATTTAAAAGATAAAAATAAATCTTTATATAAGGCTTTTTAAGGCTAAGAGCTTTATAAGTATTTAATTATATATAAAGAAAATAGGACTACGCGCCTTCTTATATAAAAGAAGAGTACTAAGGGTTAATAATATTAATTATAAATATAAATAAAAGTATTAAAATATGAAATATATATTTATATTTATATTCTACCCTAATTATATAAAAGGGAGGAGGTAGATATTTTAAAAGATAAAATTAAGTAACTTTTACTAAATAGTATTAACCTTAAAGGGGTTAAAAGTAGTAATTAAGTAGGTTATTTACTAAGGTATACTTAGTTAGTTTATATTAATGAGGGAATAAATTATAAGGGTTATATAAGGGTAAATAAGCTTTAATTAAAAAGTAAAGGGATAAGTAACTCTAATAAAAGAAGAAATAAGATAATATAAAAAGTATAAGATAAAGTAATATATAATATTTAAAGTTTTAAAATATAATAATAAATAGGATAGGAGATAAAGTTTTCTTTTATAAATTATAATTTCCTTTAATAAGCTAGTATAAGGGTACTACGTGATAATATAGCTATTAAGTACTATAAACGGTACGTATACGTATATATATAGAACTCTCTATTCTTATTAATAGTAAGACTAATTACTACCCTTCCCTTTAGGGAGAATTCCCTCCTTTATATATTATAGGTAAAGGGATAGCGTAGTACTATTATATATTATAAACGCTACGTTAATAGTAATATTATATTCCTAACTAATCCTTATAATTATCTCCCTATCTAAGCTCTTAGGCTTTAAGAGTATAAAAGGTTATAATCTATAAGAGATACTCCCTTAATAATAGAATATTACTTTAATAAGAGTATAATAATATAACTATCTATAAGGCCTTCTAAGTTAAGTCTTAATAATATATAGTTTTATTAAATTATAATAATTATAAATAATACTCTTATATATAATCCTTATATTATAATATATTCTTATTATACTTCCTATTATCCTTTATTAATTTATTATAAAAGTAGTTAGAAGTCTTAGTATTTTAAAGTAAATAGGAAGTTATCATTATTAAGGATTTATTAAGTACTTACTTAAGGCGTACCTTCTTTATATAACTTTAATATTATTCTTTTAATTATAATATCTTTATTTTTTATCAATTATTTTAAGTCCTTTTTAAGTCTTATTTATATTATTACCTCCTCCGCGCCTTATTATATCTCTTTATATTTCTAGTAGTTATTTTATAAGTAATCTTTAGTAATAAACTTATCCTTACTATTAATTAAAAGAAGACTATTACTACCCCCTCTATTTATAATAATATATAACCTCTTCTACTAAGCTACTCCTAGCCTATTTTTATATTATCTTATATAATATACCTTTATTATATTATATTTTAATCTAAAGAGTTATAAGTTTAATATTTTTAATTAAGGCTTTACTTATCTCTTTAATAGTATAACTTATATATATACCTCCTTTAACTCTATTAAATATAATTATTATAAAGATCTTAATATTAAATATTAATAGGAGATTCCTATTTATACTTACCGCGCTTATATACGCCTTCTTTAATCCTTAGATATTATAACTACTTTAAATACTAGCTTTAACCTCCCTTAACTTACTAGATTCTAGTAAACCTTTAATAGGCTTATTTAATAGTATTATTATTACCTTTACCGCGCCTCTTCTACCCCTACTACTATTATAACTCCTATTAGGGTTAACCTAGCTATTACTATTTATATTATAAATACTTTAAAAGGTATTCTTAATATCCTTTATTAGTATATATATATTACTCTATCTCCCCTTTTAAAGTATTATTAAAGCCTTATTAATATAATATAAGAGCGCCTCCCTCCTATTATAAAGGATAAAGAAGAGGATAATAAAGAGGATACTCTTATTACTAATAGTAGTAATAGTAATAGGCCTAGTTTTAATACTAGTATAATATAATAGCCCTCTCTTATAATACTTTTAATAGTCTAGCTTTATTAGATATCTTTTTTTTAATAATAATAAAAATTATTTCCCCTCCTATATAATATAAACTTTATACTTTAAGGTAATTCTACTTAAATCTTTTTAATATATCTAGTATATTAATTAAGTCCTACTTATATAACTATTAATTATAATTATAAGATTAACCCTTCTACTTTACTAGATATCAAGGTTTATTATAGGAGATTTTATAATTAAGAATAGCTTTAACTTCCTATTTATCTTTATTATTTATAAGCTCTACTTATATAGCTTTTATAATACTCTTATTATTATCTTAATATAGCTTTATAAGTAAGATATAAAAGATATTATATATATAAAAGGTATTAAGTAATTATAACTTATATACCTAATTATTAATATAATTAAAGACCTTAAAAAGCCTTAAATAATATTATAATAGTTTTTTAATTATTTATACTAATTTAATATACTTTATATTTAATAAGATATAATTACTTATATTACATTATCTTTACTTTTATTATTTATTTATATACTCTACTTATATAGCTTATATTTAATATAAGTACTACTTTAAACCTTCCTTTTATTTTTAAAGTAATTTAATCCTCTTTTATATTAATAAGACTTCTCTTAATAATAGCTTTAAAAGCTTTATATCTAGCTTAGGTAAGTAGTTATAAAGCGCCTTATATAAAGGTAACTTAGTACTAGTATACCTTATATAATTATATATAAACTCTACTAGATAAAGTAACTCTACCTAGTTATTTTATCTCTAGGTAGAGTAGTAGTATAAATACTACTTAAATATACTATTCTATCTCTCTATTTAACTATCTATTTAGGGATAGAAAGTAGTATTAAGCTTTCTTTTTATATTAATATAATAATATATAACTACCTAGAAACTACTTATAAATATTATTTCTTAATTATTAATAATATCTTCTAATTAATTAAACTTTAAGAAGATTTTATAATATAATAGGTTAATAATACTAATAGTATTAACTATCTTTATAATAAGTAAATACCTAGCTACCTTAATATAGTAGTTTATAACTACTAAGATTATATTATAAACGCTACCCTTCTATTTACTTAGAGGGAGATTTATAATAAAATCTATTATAATTTCTTAAAAAGGTCTTATAAGTATTAATAATAATAATAGTATATTATAAATAGTATATCTACACGGCTTTATTAATTAATAGGTTAAGTATTCTTATATATAATTATAAATATCTTATCCTATTAATTTCTAATAGAACTTCCGCTTAATAAGCTCCTATATATACTTTTATAAGTAGTAGCTAGTATAAGGATTATTATTATAAAGCTTTAAGATTTCTTATCTAATTATTTTATTATTAGGTATAAAAACTACGCTACCCTTATAAAGGACCCTTATCTTATCTATTAATAAAGATATATTAATAGCCTTTTTATAACCCTAGGACTTTAATAATTATTTCTTATTATAAATATCCTTATCTCCCTCTTAGAGATATTAGAATATCTCTAATATTAAGTTATTATATTTATTTTATACGCGCTCTATTATTAATATAGTTATAATATACCTTTTAAGTACTATTTAATTAATATTAAACTATCTTATAATAGGGTTTAAGTTATTACTTATACTATTTTATATCCTTAAAAGCGCGTTACTCTCCTCTATTTTTAGGGTATAAGGCTTTTTAAGCCCTATCTCTAATCTTTTATACTATTTATAATTATAAGCCTTATTATCTTATAAACCTTTATAAATACTATATATATAATACTTATTAAAAGGAATATACTTAATATTCTTTAACTTATTTTATAATATTAATAGATAAGTATCTTCTTTATTTATTATTAATATATAATTTAATTACTTTAATAAGATATTAGCTAGGTTCTTGATATTTATATAATAGTATATCTTAAAGTTATATATTATAAGCTTTATTACTTAATATACTTATCTCTTTATTAATAATAATATTATCTAAAAATACCTTAAGTTATTATAATTAATAATTATTATAATTAGGTATAAGCTACCTTCTAAGAAGTACCTTTATATCTAGAATACTTTAACTATTATAAGTAATTCCTAGTTATAAGTCTTATATCTAGTTTCTATTAAATATAACTTATAAGAGTAGAAGGTAATAAGATACTATTCTACTTCTACCCCTTTAATATTAATTAAGAACTTTTATAATAAAATAGTTATAATAGCTAAAATTAAAGTATTAATCTCTAATTAGATTTCTCTTATAAAATTAAAATATATAAGTAATAATACCTCTTAAAAGAGTTACTTTAATTACTTAAATACTACTCTTATAATATTACTTAATATTAACTTTCTATTTTTAATATATAGATAATTATTTTTTAAATAGTCTATTAGCGCCGTAGTTATAAAGGAATAGTACTTAATAAAATAATAGTAGAAATTAGTAAACCTTAAAAAGATCTAAATATCCTTAATACTCTTAAGTTCTAGCTATTCTATTATAATATCTACTTTATATAAATTTATATATATACTATTATAACTAATAATAAAGCTAAGGAATTCTACTTTTATTATTATAAATTTATATTTCTTTAAGCTAATATAAAGTTTAAATTTATAAAGATATTATAATACTACCTTTATAACTTTAATATAAGACTTTTTATTCTAGGAGTAGATAAGAATATTATCTAGATAAATAATATATATAATATTAAGTAATCCTGCTAAGGCTTTATTAATATATACTTAAAATAAGGTAGGTATATAAATAAGTCTAAAAGGTATAACTATATATTTAAAATAGTTATACCTTATATAAAATCTAATCTTTTATTTATTACCCTTTCTTATTTATAAATAATAATATATATCCTTAAGATTTAACTTAGTTAAGTACTTAATATTAATTAATCTTATTAATATTTTATTAATTAATAAAGGTAGATAGTAGTTCTTAATTATAATCTTATTAAGTACTTTATAATTAATATATAAATATAATATTCTATCCTTTTTTAATATAAAAAGAATTAGTATACCTATTAGACTTATAAAATAATAAATCTATCCCTTTTTTAAAGTCTACTTAAAGTACTCCCTTAATACGCGTAACTCTTTCTTTAATAAGTTATAAAGTAGGTTAAAGGGAGGTTCTTTATTCTCCTTTATATTAATCGCGTAATTATAATATATATAATTTAATAATACCCTAATATTCTTAATTAAGAAGATATCTTAGAATTCTTAAAATTTTAAAAAGAGCTTAACTTTAAGTAGTAGGCTTTTATTACCTACTTCTAAGTATATTATAATAAATATAATATTACTAAGCTACTCCTCTAGGGCTTTAATAGTATTAAAGTACTCCTTAATATTACTTTTCTTAATAGGGAATTACTAGTTCTATATAAGTTAATCTACTTAGGGATTTTATTCTTCTAATTATAAATACTTAAGGTAGAAGTTATAATTAAGGTTTATTATTATATAAAAGGCGCCCTTATAATATTATATAATACTATTAAAATTAATAAGTTTAATTTTTCTTATATAAGAACCTAGTAATAATATTAAGTTTTTAACTTTATTATATAAGTTATTATTAAAGTTAAGGTCTATTTTTTAATCCTACTCCTTTATTAAGTATATATTAATATAATTAATATCTACTCTAAAGTTAATTAATATAATAAATTCTCTTTATAAGCTCTTAAGCTCTATTTATATTATAATAATAAGTTATTATATCTACTTCTTCCCTTATATTATAATCGTAGACGTAATTATAATACTTAGGAGTTTTTTAAATTTAAGCCTTTCTCTAGCTTATTACTAGATATCTTATTAGTTATAAGCTTATTAGTTATAGTACTTATAACTATTAATTTTACGCTCTAGTAATCCTTAATTATATATCCCTTCTTTTAATAATTATAATATTTAATAGTAGAAAGGTTAGGCTTAGGCCTTTAAGGAAGGTATAATAATACTTTAATAATACTCTACCCTTTTTACTTTATATATAGGCTATTATCTCTTTACCCTTAGAGATTTCCTCTTCCTCTTTAAGGATATTAACCCTTAATAGGAGTATTAACCCTTTAATCTTTATATATAAGTAGTATTATATAAGGCTCTAATTAGGTTATTAATATAATAAGAGTATCCTTTATCTCTAGGATATTAAGTTATATTATAAGTTAATTATAAAGATCTTTATATAATTTATTTAAAAGGTTATTATAAAGTATATACTCTATTAATAATTTAAGTTATCTTTCTAACTTAGTAAGGTAATTTATAAAGTTTATAATCTTTTAATATTCCTTTTACTTAACTTCTAAGTAGTACTTATTAATTATTAGATATTAATTTTAAAGATCTTTTATTTAATTTATTAAGAAGTTATTAAAGTATTCCTAGGATTATTTATCTTTTAATATATCCTTTATATACTTATATTATATAGCCTTAGGGTCTAGGGCTATATATTATAATATATATTAGATTTTTATAAAGTTATTAAAAAAATAGGTTATACTTATTTTAATTATTTTAATTATATTATTAAATTATTCTTAATATTCTTATACTAACTTCCTATTATATATATATAAGTCCTACGGCCTTAGAATATAAGTTTTATATTAAGGACGCTTTAATTCTAATTCTTTTATTAATAATAAGTAATATTAATAACTTACTTAAGTAGTATTATTAGTATATATTTCCTACTCTAACTCTTATAAATATTATTATAGATCTTATATCTACTACCTCTTAAAGACTTCTTCTTTAAGTTCTTATATCCTTTATAATAATACTTCTTAGGTTTCTAGTAGTAGGGACTAGGTTTATATACCTAGTAGCTACTCCTAGATAGTTAATTATAATCGCGATATATCTATTATTAATTTATTAATTAATTCTTAAGACTTACTTTCTCTATAAGCTTAATCCCTTATATTTAAGCGGGTTATTTATACTAGTTAATTAACCTTTTTACTTTATACTTATAATAACCCTTCTCTACATATCTTATTAATAGTCGGGCTACTACCCCTAAATAGGATAGAGTAATTAGAATATAAGGGTACTACGTAATAATATAGCTATTAAGTACTATAAATAGTGCGTATATATATATATATATAGAACTCTCTATTCTTATTAATAGTAAGACTAATTACTACCCTTCCCTTTAGGGGGAATTCCCTCCTTTATATACTATAGGTAAAGGGGTAGCGTAGTACTACTACGTACTATAGACGCCACGTTAATAGTAGTACCGTATTCCTAACTAGTCCTTATAACTAGATATAAACTACCCTTATTAACTCCAAGTAGCTAGATAGTAGAGTATAAACTATAAATATAAATATAATATCCTTTTAAGGCTTATATTACCTATTTTTATATCTATTAAGCTCTAGCTAACTATCTACGCCTAGCTCCTTCTACTCCCTTATATCTTCCCTCTCTAGGATTACTCTTCTACTATTTTTTTAAATTTATATACCTCTTTAAGCTATTAATCTACCTTTATAATAGATTCCTTTATATATTTAAGCCTTACTCTTACTATCCTTCTTATTTTATATAATATTCTATCCTTTAATATATTTTATATAACTATTATAACTTTTAAGGCCTTTATTAATATTTTCTTAATATATATTACCTTATCTTTAAGTTCCTTCCCCCCTATTAGGCTTCCTAGCCCCTATATAAGTATCTCTCCTCTACTCTCTAGCCTACTACCTCTACTACTACTACTACCTCTACTACTACCTCTACTACTACTACTACTACTACTACTACTACTACTACTACTACTACTACTACTACTACTACTACTTATAATTCCTCCCCCTATATTATATCCTAACCTTAGGACTCGTCTTATTATATATTAAAGTAAATTTAGATAATAAGTCTTCTTAGAGATTACTTAGATCCTTATATTATCTTTTATATAAGACTCTTTTCTATTAAAGTCTTTAGTAGTAAGTTAAAGTAGTATAATATTATACTTAAGTATAATAGTATAGTATACTATTAGGGCTTATTACTATTATAATAGATAGTAATAAATAGAGATAGATTAGTTATAAAGAAATAGGCTTCTTTATACTATTAAAGGACTTTAGGGATTATTAGTATTATAAGGGTAGCTTTAGTGTTTTAGTAGTTTAAGATAATTAATTAGTATTATAAAGCCTTTTATATAGTATTACTATTATATTAATAGGGATATTTCTAATTTATATGAATTAATTAATTAAGAAAGCTATTAAGGCTATTAAGAATAATAAAGTATTAGGGAGGTAGAAGCTATTCTACTATTACTAAGTGAAATATATAAACTAGAGTAGATTCTATGTTATAAATATACTATAAAGGACAGATAATATAAGTTATTTAAGATACTAGAGGGATAAAAACCGCTATTAGCTCTACTTATATATAAGCCCGACGCTATTATACTATAAGACGAGACTTATTATTAATATACTAAGTTATAATAACTAAGAATATATTAGCCTAATATAAATATAAATATAAATACTATTAATACTAGTAGGCGAAGGGCTAATTATAATAAGCTAGTAGTAGAGGATATAAAGTTAGGTAATATTTATTATTAAATAAAAAAGAAAACATTTTTAAATAATTTAGATATTTACTAGAGCTCTAAATTAAAAGAAGAGGGGTAATATTATAGTTTTATAATATAAATTAATATATACTCCTAATTAGGCTTAGTATATACGCTAAGATATAAATACTATATTTATATATTATATAATATATATAATTAGACTAACTATTAAGTCGGGTTTTATTACTATAGATTAGTACCGACCTAAATACTTAGTACTACCTCCTAGTACTAACCTAAATACTTGGTACCGGTTTCTAGTACCGACCTGAAAAGCCCTTAGTACCTTAGCGAGTTAGGTTAGATTAACCCGACTCGCTAAGGTATCGCCAAGACGCTAAGCCCCTAATAAAATAGTAAGGGACACTATTTTTTTTAGAATTACCCTTATACTAAAAATAGAATTTTTATTAATTAGAATTTTAATACTCCCCTTAATTTCCTAGCGATATATATTACCTTTTTATATTACCTTATTACTTAGGGGTATTACCTAGGTAATAATAATAATAATAACTAGTAATATAGTAGTAAATCCTATATATAGTAAGGAATACTACTATAAATAGAAAATATTAGTAATATTATAGTTATTATTTCTATAGGAATAGCTAATTAGCTATTACCTTTTTATATTACCTTATTTACTATTAAGAATTACCTAGTTAGTAATAATAATAATACTTAGTAGTATACTAGTAAATCTTATATATAATACGAAATATAAATATAAATAAAAAATATTCCTAATATAATAGTCTTAGTAAAATAATATAGGTAGAACTAATATTTTAATAAGTTAGGTTAATACTTTAGTACTAATACTTAGTACTACCTTATAGTATTAACCTAAATACTTAGTACTAACTATTAGTACTAACCTAAATACTCGGGCTAGGAATTTAGTATTAACTCGCTAAGAGTCGAGTTAGGTACCCGACTCGAGTTTAAAGTACTAACCCGACGCGGTTAGTCTATATAGAATAGTATAGTTAATATTCTTATATAAACTTAATATTAATACTACTTAAGTTTTATATTAAGTCTCTAATAAATAGAGACTTCCTATTTAAACTAGAGTATACCTAAGATTTTAGCCTCTAAGGAGGTATCTTTATATATATTACTAATTTATCTATATTAGAAGTCTATATATTTAATACTTCTCCTATCCCTATCTAGCTATTATAAAAGGCTTATCTAGGCTCTCTTATTAAGTATAATTAAGATAGCGCCTACCTTACTACGCTAGTAGACGCCTATATAGCTGTAGGTAATACTAGTATATAGAAGGCCCTTATAAAAGATAAAAGGCTTTACTATCCTTATAATAGTAGTATATATTAATATTATACAGCCTTCTATAATAAGAACCTTAATAGCTAGGGACCCTCTAGTAGTATAGCCTTCTATAATAAGGACCTTAATTATAATAGTAGACCCCGTCCTTAAATATATATTACTAAATAGTATTATAGTCTACGGATTACTTAAAGTAGTATAGAAAATCGTTATAATAGCTACTAAATTCCTAGAAATCTAGATAGATCGGGGTACTACTATTAATATCTCAAGAATAAATAGATACTAATACTATTAAAGCCTAATATAGACCCTAAGCCCTTATATATATACTTAGTTAATTAGAAGGATAAAGACCTAATTAATGAAATATTTAGAAAGTTGTATTCCTAAAGGAAAATATTATAATTAAACTAATTAATACCTTTTAACTACCTTATATTTATAGTCTAGTAAGATATACTAGAAGGATATAAAGGTTATATAGTTATAGATATTTATAGCCTTAATAAGATTACTAAATTAAATAGTTACCCTCTACTATTATAATTAGAACTTATATTTATAGTTACTAGTTTCCCTTTTATATCTACTATAAATAGTACTAGGTAGTTTCACTAATTTAGTATATAAAAGCGAGATAGATATAAACTTATAATAGTCTCTTATTAAAGCTAAGGATAGTATTATATTACCCTAATAGGATATAAGGGCTTACTACCCTATATTTAGAGATAGATTAATAAGCTTCTCTATCCTTTTAAGAAGTTTATAAGAGCTTATATAAATAATATAATAAATTTTTTAAAAACCCTACTAGAGTATTTAATATATCTATAAGCGCTTTTTAGCCTCTATTAGAGCTATTAAATTAGTCTTAATTTAAAGAAAATATTCCTTAGCTATCTATCTATTACTTTACTAGGCTAAAAGGTAGATTCCCTTAGCCTATCTATATTAGAGGAGAAGCTTATAGTAATTAATACCTTACTATTCCTATTTTTATTATAAGACCTTAAGATCTTTCTAGGACTAATAGGCTAGTTATATTTATCTATCCTTAGATACGCTTAATATATAGATCTATTATAAAAATATAAGATTAACCTTACTAGCTTACTTCTTAAGGGTATTAAAGGCTTTATAAGAAAGATTTAATCTATATAAATAGTATATAACCCTACTAATAAAGAGAAGAGAACTTTTATAGACTTAAAGTCTACTTTTAGTAGTCCTACTTTCCTTATCTATTTTAATAAAATAAGGATCTTATCTATAAATCTTAATACCTCTAAAAAGTAGGGACTTATAGTAATAATCTATTATATTAAAGATAATATAATAGAAGGGTTCTCTAGGATATTAATTTAACTAATAATATTCCTTAGTAAGATACTTTACTAGGCTAAATAGAACTACTAGCTAATTAAACTAGAGGTAGTAGGTATTATATAAGTTATAAGATAAACTTACTACCTTATTAAATTATCTTAAAAACTACTACTAATAATCTATATAGATTATTTAATAGTAGTACCTATCTTATATTAGACTAGTCTTACTATTTCCTTAATTAATAAACTTAATCTATAGTTAATTCGTACCTTATTATATCTATTATAATTTAACCTTATAGTAAAGTATAAATTAGGGAAATCTAATATTATCCTAGATATACTATCTAGACTTTAAGAGGATAAAAAAAGGCTCTATTAATAGTATTAGAATATTAGATACCTTATATACTAAAGGCTTTAATAATAAGGGCCTTATTAACTATAGTTAATAAGGGGCTATTATACTTAATACCTTATACGCAGCTACTTTTATAGAGGCTCGCTTATAATATATTAATTTACTAAGTCTTATTTATTATATTATACTTATTAAGATATTAGAGGAGTTTGAAAAGCGCGTTACCTAGGCGTATTAATAGGATAGCTAATAGTCCTAACTACTAGGATTACTTATACTAGTAAATAAAGACCTTATTAATAGTAGGACTTACTAGGAGTTATACTTTAAGATCTATAATAAGCTAATCTACTATATAAACTTTAATAATAGCTAGGAAAGATTATATATACTAAATACCTTAGAAAAGGATATATTTTAACTAGCTTATAATTAATAATATTATAGTAGGTGTTATTATACTTATAAATAAATAGTAGCTTCTCTATATCTCTATTACTTATAATAGTACCTACGTACTTATATAGAGTACTATCTAGAATATTAACTTAACTAAATAAAATAATATAAACCTTATAAGAGTATAGTCTTAATCAACTAATCTATAATACCTTTTTATATTATAGTAATGAGTTTTATTATAATACTTCTATTAATAAGTATAGAAGGTTATAATAGCCTTCTTACTATTATAAATAAGTTCTTAAAAAGGGTTCTTCTTATTTAGACTAACTGTTTTTTCGGTACTTAGGGGTTATTTTTAGTATTAACTCGAATTACTAAACTACTTACGGCTAGCTTATGCCCTATATAGGTTTAGCGTTATATAACTTTATGAATTCGATTTCAAATTCGATTCCTCGCGGCTAGTCTATTCTTATTCTAAGATAGACTATTTAAGTAGCTTTCTAATAGGCTAATATAGTCCTTATAAGTCTTATAGCTTATAGCTAGGGTATCCCTTATAGAATAATTAGTAATAGGGATTCTAAGTTTATATTATTACTCTAGAGAACTATTTTCTAGAAGCTTAGCTATAAACTATTAATATTAATAGTATATTATACCTAGATAGATAGTCTATCTAAGTGGACTAATTAGATAGTAGAGATTACGCTATAATACTATATTATATAAAATATTAATAACTCTAATTAGACTATAGTCCTCCTATATATATAAGGATACCTTAATAACTTTAAAAGCTAGTCTACTAGTATTTCTCTAAATAAAGTCCTTTATAGCTTTAATATTTATAATACCTTTACTATACTCTCCTAATAGCTCCTTATAAAAGACTTTAGTAGACTATAATAGTTAAAAAGGGACTAGGCTAGAGAATTAATAGCTTTTATTAATATCTTTACTAAGGTATACTATAATAGTAAGTATAAGTCGCTATTAATAGTAGTAGGAGATATAAAGTATCTTAGATTAAGAGAAGGATATTATATACCTAGTATTACTAATTTAAAACTATATTAATAGTATATAAGGCCCTTTAAGATTATTAAGAAGGTAGGCTTACTAGTATACTAACTCTAGCTAAGTCCTATTATATATATTTACCCCGTTATATTAATAGCCTAACTTAAGCTAGTACTAATTAAAAGTTATCTAATCCTTACGCTTAAGTATATAATTATTTTCCCCCGCTTATAAACGAATTAGATAGCCTTATAAATAAGGCTAATAACTATAAAATTAAGGTAATTATTAGTAAATAGACTTCTAGGCGAAAAGTTAGTATTTAGTTAAGTAGAAAGGCTATAATTCCTAGTATAATATAAATAATCTATATAATACTCGTAATATAGTAAATAAATATAATATTTAAATGTATTAATAATACTATTATTAGAGGTAATAAGGCCTTTAATTACTATAATATAAGTATTACCTTTACTTTCTTTATAACGGTATTATTATATTTATAGCTTACTAGCTTATAAAGAGTAAAAACCCTCTACTAGGCTACTTTATACTTATAAGAGGCTTCGCTTCTCTAATAATTAATTATATAATTATAATTAGTCCTTTAAGTACTTACTACTATAATAGTAGCTTCTTTAAGGGGTATCTAAATAGTTCTCTCTCTACCTCCTTAAAAGGTAGAGGTTAGTTCTTCTATAACTATAAAGTTACTAGAGTATTAAGTCTACTATTATAATACTACCTACTTACTAGTAGTTTATACTATCTATTCTAGCCCTTAGAAACTAGCCCCCTAGTCTAGTTCCTATAAATAATAGTATATAAATAGTAAGAAAGAAGATATAAGAAGGAAAAACTCTTCTTATATCTACTAAGATTATAATTTATAATTAGCTAAGATTAACCTAGATTAAATTCTAATATTAGATAACTAAGTTTCTTAGCTTAGTATTATACTTTAAAGTATTAAAAATCAAGTTAAATAATTATCCGAGGATATCTAGAGTATAGAAGAAGGAAAGGTTATTATACCCTAGTATACGATATACTATGTGTTTTAACCTTTTAGTAATGACTGCATAAGTGGATCTGAGCTAACCTTACCAGACTAGGTATAGAATTAAGAAGGCCTGGAGTCGTGATACCTCCCAAGTTGGAGCCAGGGCATTTGTATGTTGCGTCCAGACTTCATCCTTCTTCTACGCCTTTAAACATAGTGGCATGGACGTTATAGTCCACATCTCTTTAAATGATAAGTGGTATCATATGTCACACCCTCCTGTAATCTCTATCACAATCGATAAGCGTAAGTAACCGAAGACTAATATATCGCCGGTCTTGCCTTTCTACTCGGTAGTCAGGTCTATCAGTTAGCATTCGCAAACATCACCGTATATAAGCTCTACCTCGCGCACAATTCAGGGACCTCCAGATTTCCATATGGCGCATATACTTCAGGCTGTAAACTATGGTCACCGATCTCCTAGCTCTGGCCTATCCTAATCTGAAGTTTGACTTTGCTGCGATTGAATGCCTCCTCGAATCAGATCGGATGCGGAATAAAACCAGTCTCCTCTATATCATGATGATTATAGGGGCCTTGAATTGGTTCCTTTCGGATTCTGTCACCGCCAGAGTTGTTTTGCAAAGAAAATATCGAGGTAAACCGAATGACTTTCTCTCGTCCATCGTTAAATGACAAAGTCCTCCTAGGACTAATCGAGAGGCAGATTCTATAGAGCAGCGAAGTGACACAGATAGAAGACTTAGGCAAGAGACGAAGGTTCTGAATCGGTATTTTCCGACTGCGCACAGCGCTTTGTACCTTTGCATCTTGATGATTAATGAGTATGATACGGCTCGCCCGCGACTATGTTTTTAGTCGTTGGTCTAATATAACAACACCCCAAGGACCTATCTAAAAAGGGAGATGGGGTTGGGACGGATGAAGTAGGTTCTACTTATCCTTAACCTCGCTTGTTGGCACGCTTTAAGAGATCACTTAATCCCACTTCCTTGATGTAGATATGTATAGAGCGTAGGTGGAGAACTTACGCTTTAGCGGGTTTGGGAGTACTATTAAGGCGTTCCGGGCAACAGTTTGAGTAATAATAGGGATGATGGAGATTAAGCGCAGCTACGACTTAACGTATCGCACTTCCTATAAGACCGGAATAAATCAGTGGCGCTTTCGTATAACACGTTTTAGGACTTAGTATCGATAGGCATGAATCCAGTTTTTGGTGAAGCACTCTTTTCTAAATAGCATTCGATCCGCAGAGTTAGAGTGATGCGAGCCTTTCTCTGTGTCTCAACGTGCCATGTGTAAACTCACGAACGCACTTGCTATGGATCTATATTGTGACCTAACCATTGAGGGTTCATGCAGCTATGCTATGATTTCCAAGCTCCATACAAGACGCGATGACTCCATATTCTATTCTGTTTTCGATTCCATGAAGGACGTTAAGGACACAGGCCAATAAATACAAAAGGACTCCTTGAGTTCCTCGTGGAGAGACTCTACAGTAGTCTACCCTTTACCCCGTAATCGAACCTTCTCTAATCGTCATTTCAGCTGAGGCTCACAGAAGATAACGAGGACGTAAAACCATTTAACCCCACCGGTGAGCTAGCCAGCTTGAAACCACCCGGTACAGCCGTCTGAAAGAAACCCTTGGGGTTATATTTCCCACTCACCCTCCTCATCTCAGCCACGCTCTCATTACTATACCGTCTAATCGGGTCTTGAAAACTAGCAGCATATTTCAAATACTTATACCTATTAGATATCATTGCCGCTTTCGTAGCCTGCTTAATAGCGTCAATGAGGTTTTCCGCGACACGATTGACGAGAGCATCCTTCGCGGCATTGTTCCATGTTATTGACAAGAGGCAGAGGACTTGAGGGCCAACGGATGGGTTCAGGCCTAGCGAGTTACCTGGGTTAATGGCGGGGAGTTTTTGGTAGATGATGAAGTATTGAATGCCAGCTACTGATTTTATGGAGGGGACGGTGGTGTTCTAGAGATTGGTGACTTTCGAGAGGATTTGAGGGGTGGGCGCGAAGACGGTGTTGGCGTAGAGGCCGCTAAACCGTGATTTAGATTGATGGTGAACGAGCGACTTCCGGATATTACGTACCGAAAATTGATTGCTTGCTGAGCCTCTTCTTCGGCGACGAAATCACTCATGTTAGATATCCTCATCGTACTCCCAAGCTGGGGTTGAATAGCAGTGAATGGCTTGAATATCGGCGGGTTCGCAATCGGCTTAGTATAGTAGATGCCATTTGAAACCAGAAAACTGCCGGTCGTCGCTTCGTACCCTATTGCGCAAATCATTTCTGCATACGGATCGGCCTTCGTTGGATCCATGAAACTCTCAAAGGCGCTTAGCTGCTGCGTGTTGGAAATCAGTCTCAGCCCTATATGCTTGGCATGGACTACAAATAGCCAACGTGTCCATAGCTAGACAATTAACCGTTCCATCAAATCATTCAACAGGTTATAAGCCCGGCTAAGCGCTATCGTACCTAGGAACGGTTCCTTCGTAAGGGATATTATCCTTACGTCGTACCAATAGCCGCCTAAGTCGCATGCGTTATAGATTTATTAACATTAATACAGCAATCTCGCGTCTTCAACAGTACCTCCCTCCTATAAAATAATATCGACCACGACGCCGCAGAGCTATATAGCCAGAACGGGATAGTTCAGGGGTGCCTTATTAGCTAGGAGTACTAGGATAGAAAGCGGAAGCGTACCGGAGCCCTCTTAACAGGGTATCCTATATATAGGGGAAGGAAACAAGGGCCACGACACTCGAATAAAGAGAAGGAAACAGGAGTAACGACACCTTACATTACAGGGGAAGGAAACAAGGATAACGACACCTCACATTACAGGGGAAGGAAACAGGAGCAACGATACCTCATATCAATACCGTCCACAGCACTCTTCCCGATTTCCCTCTACGCCAGAACGAGCGAATCAAGCGGAGGTTTACGGGTTTAATGAGGCTCCAAAGCAGGACATTCAAGAACGAATATGGTTCAAGGGGAGCTACGCCGTCAGTAGGGTAGCTACACCAAAGGAGCTGTATACAGGGCCTCAGGGGAGCATAAGGTCTTTCTACTGAAGGGGAGTGTTGGAAATCAGTCTCAGCCCTATATGCTTGGCATGGACTACAAATAGCCAACGTGTCCATAGCTAGACAATCAACCGTTCCATCAAATCATTCAACACTGCGCAGTGGTGCTACCAGGGTAGAAGATGAAGCCTCCCCAGAAATTTCCATGAGCGTACGTCTGGAGATCGAATCGGGTTACGATGCCAAAGTTGTTGGAGCCTCCTTTCAGAGCTCTGAAAAGGTCCGGGTTGTCGTGAGCACTGGCATTGGCGATACTCCCGTTGGCTAGCACTACTTCCATATTGAGGTTGTGGTCACAAGCGAATCCCTTTTCTGGCGAGAAGAACGAAATCCCGCCTGGTTTGTTGATTGGTGTGCTTCGACCTAAAGTTTGAAAAAGGGAGCTCACCTCCGGTAAGAAACCCTCCTACACCTAAGCCAGCCACACGAGAACCAAGAACGGTAAGATTCATAGGTTGAAGCGCGGCGTAAATATTCTTCCAAATGGCTCCGCCGCCTACTGAGACACTGGAGCGGTCCGAATTGATCGTGATATCATTCATATTCGTCAAAATCAATGGTAGCACCCTGGTCGACATTTGCTGCGCGAGGCACTGGGGCGTGACCTCCACTACGAATTGCGAGTGCAGAGGTATTGCCATGACTACCCCGATACTGAGTACTTGTCGTTACAATGAACGCAACGTCTGCTGCGCTCGTGGGCCGCACAATACATGAAGGCGATAGACGATCCTGCTGAAGGAAATAGGACAAGGTCGAAGCTTTGTAGATGGCATCGCTTGGGTAGTAAGTCTGGTTCTGTAGGCGAGATTTGAGGGTTGAACATAGTGTTGACTCATTGTCTAGTCCTAAGCTTGCCAGAACACTGTGTAGAAAGCAGAAAGCAACCGAGACTGCAACTATCGAGACCTTACAGAGCCGCATTGCAGCCATAGACAGCATAGATGTCAAACACAAAGAGAGAGGTAGCACGTCTCTTTAGAAGACGACAATCGGATAGATTCAGGAGGAAACAGAAGCGCGTCATGATGAATTTATAGAACTAGTATAACTATAGAATCCTTCCAACAGCCGAACGTAACGTCGAAAGGCAACTTTTGCGCCATGTTCAGCAATTGGGCAGGTCAATGAACAGGAAGCTAAAGTAGGGACCATGAAGTGTGCTGCCAGACCTCACTAGCGAGCCAAGCCATATGTCTAGTCTGGAACTAGAGGAGCCACCCGAAGCGCTAACATCCTAGCCACCCTAGCGTGCCTAGCGTGCCACAAGGTGCCGTGCAGTGCGCTATCACATTACGCACGGTCAAAACACGGTAATCGGGGCCCCCCTAGTCGCAAGCTCCTATAGTTGTTCAAGGTGGAACCTTGGGGTTTTGGATCACTCATTTCCTATGTGACAGTACCGCTTACTTTCCTATGGGATCTACGAAGGTGGATAAGAATTCTACTCGACAAACCATATATTGAGGACTTGCGCTAGGCCCCGCGAACTCCCGCTGTCATCAGCAATGGATCCCCTTTGGTTGACCCCACCTGAGTCCAAATATACGACGACACCTAGGCGCGGATGGCCTTTGCCCTTTCAACTAGTCGACTATTTCTAGCCAACTCTACTCTCATCTCCTTTCCGCCTTCGCATAAGAACCTGGGATTTCTCATACGGCATCTGGAACGTCTCCCAGAACCATCTATACGACGAAGGGTCCCCATCCAAGCGGAATTCGTAGTTGGAAATCAAGTGTATCAACGCCATCTTGATAACCAGCGTAGCGTGCCATCGACCAGGACTAAATGACAGAATTAGCTTTCGTCGAATACCCTGCCTCTGTACGTACCAGACTTTTGACCCAAGTCCCCAGATCGGGAAATCCCTCGAGGCGTCAGTGAATGTGGAGCCTCGGAGCGGAGTGTAAGATCTCCCATCAAACTTGTCATGTGTGGTTGGTATGAAACGGAGGCCGTCGAAGGTATCAGGGTTAGGGTATTTTTCAGCATCGTGCATGAGATCCCAAGCAGGCACGCAGGCAATCTGACCCGCTGGCACGTGAAAGCCGCCATGCGAGAAGGTGTAAGGTTTCAAGGCTTTGCGGCGAATTCCCACTGCAGATAGTCAGCGAATATGAAGCTTACACATTGATTTGGCTTACTTTTATCCAGAGGATTTAGCCTCACGGACTCCTTGATGAAGCTATCAAGTATAGGGAGTTGATTTATGCCTTCGTAATCGAGATTGTCTGCATCTTTGATCTCTTGATGTATCATCTCAGCGTATTCGGGGCGGGCGCACAGTTCCAGGAAGACGAAGTGCAGGTTCTGACCATGTATCAGCTTTGAGTTTCCTGTAGTTGGTGCGGGTCTCTCACGATCCATGGCTGATGGGAAGCAGCAAACCAAATACCCAGAATCGCTTGAATGACAAGGGTGTGGGTCCAGTACTTTGAGTCTGCGGAGGCTTCGATCATATTTTCAAACAGAGTAACCTTTCAAGAAGAAGTCAGTACATCAGTGATGTTTTCGGAAAAGCACATGCGCAGTTACCGATTTCAGGCCGTGATCTTCATTCCAAGCGTTGACGTTCGGGCTTGCGGCTTGATGCAAACGATCGGTAAGTACATCGCGTGCGTGCCCGTTTTTAGTCAATACTTGGTGCATAAGCCTATCACGTTCTTAGTGTCTTTAGCCAACCAGCGACGTCGAAGGAGACTGTACGGTTGCATAAAGGTTGGTACAATCTGGAATGCCCCCATGCAGGTCACCGTATCCTCATAGTATTGTGCCATTGCCGCAGAGAAGTCTGGCTCCTTGCCTGAGAGATGTAAGCAGTCTTAGCGGCCCGAAGGAGTAGTCGCTCACTTAATTTGTTTCCAAAATGGTAGACGCCCAGCATGCCAGTTGCAAGGTCTCGCATGATTGGGGCGATTTTGATGCGGCTCCAATCTGAGGACATGATTAAAACGCTTGCTTCGTAATCGGAGACTTGTACGTACCTTCACCATGGAGGCGAGGTTCTAGCATGTCTTCGAATGTCCTCTCAAGCCTCGACTGTAGATAGCCCTGAAGAATGCTTATCTGGGTCAGACCCTTGATACGTATGGCTCGCGCAAAGAGACGGTAACGGAGGTTAATTTGTTCATTTGGATCCCATTTGGTTTCAGTATTGCTCATCGTGTGCTTGAAACCAAATATCTGCCCGTCGTCAGCAGGTAGCTTGCGCTGCCAAAGAAATTACTGACGTCAGCGTAGACTGCACGCTGTGAAAGATCCGAAGCTTCGCTGAGTTCGTGTATAGCCTCAGGTGATCGGATTATAACCGGCTCTTTTCGTCCAAAAGGATTGTAATAGATTCCAGAGCGCTTATCTACGTGAGTCCTCCACGAGCAACAGTAATCATGACCTTGACTTACATAGTCTCGTAATATTTTCGTCGTTCGAGCTGGAAGAAGAGTCTCGAGCCATGATTGAGGCAGCTTTGAACCTAATTCCAAAGCCTTTTCAAAAATCTGACCGCATGTTGGCTCCCAGTCATTCAATACGGAGATATCTATCACCAAGCTAGAATGAGCCGTACATACCGGAGCTAACAGACCGTAGAGCTCGTATATCACGCCTAAGAAAAGGAACACGGCGAGAACGACTTGAGAGATCTTCTCCCAAGCTAAGCCTGGCTGTGCCAAGGCCTCCAGAGATGATGATATGTTCACAAAGTAATGGTTTTGCATGGTCAAAATGATTCAAAAGACCACGTTATTGCAAGAGTGAAAATGGAAAGTGCAGTGGGACGGTCAGCAGACTGGGAAACCCCGCCTTAAGCTGGACAGGGCGGTGTGATCTATTTAGCTCAGTCTAGGAGATAATGTCGAGGACCATGGGATCAGTCGAAGGATTTTGCTGCTGTCATTCAGCGCCGTTTCGATCCTTTGGTTTCTTTTCATCATCTTAGGCCCGAAATAGAGCGTCAGGCGGAGCACTCAAGCGTCATCGTGTCTATGGCTCCAAGGAGGATTACTGGGATGATTACCGCATGAAGCAATAGATAGATAGATCCGCTCCATCTCGGCCTAGCCTCAATACAACAATCCCACGGCACACCACGTTATGCCTATGGATGATAGATAGGAGAACGGACCTCCATGGAAGGATCTGACGTGCATCGGGGTGATCTCTAGGATTGGCATAGTATAGTGTCGTTCGTCGCATGAACAGCCCCACCTTCCATCCTTCAAAGACACAATTAGCTGTTTAGGCAACATCACACGGTATAGTATCTCGAAAGTACGGCGTAGGTAGGTATGGTGAAATGATGCGTGGAGCTAGGCGATCGGCAACTACTTCTAGGGCCCGTCATGCCCGACATGTTTGGTGCACGGATGCCCCGGCAGCTAGGATTCCGAGCCGCCGCCCAAACCTGAAAGAGTAAGGTACCCTAGCCCGGCTACACCCTATCCTGGTGCGCGTACACCTCCCCTCACGTGGCCTAGTAGTTTACTAGCGGGAGTACTCCAAATGGTTAACTCAGCTAACTAAGACCTACCTCAGGAGTATCTACCTTACGCTTAGTAGTTTTACGAGGTACTATTAATTAATCAATCCTAAACTATTCCTCTTAGTGGAGGGCTAAGACGCTAAGAGTTAGCGTTAGGACTTACTTGTATTCTAGTTAGTATAAGTAAGTGGTGCGGCAGTGAGCTATCAGCTCTTAGCGCTTCATAGTGCCGCCGTACCGTCCTAACGGCAACGACTACCCAGCGTATTATAGTATACGCATTTCCATTAGGAGTCTAATAGTCTAATAGCCTTTAAAATCCGTCCGTTAGCGGGAATGTTGTAGGCAGTAACATGATATAACCCGCCAGCAAGCCGAGGTGCACGCGTACCAGGACGAGGTGTACGCGTACCGCCGCCCATCTACACCACTACTCCGCGTTCCCTGCATACATCCAGCCATCAATTAGCAAGCCCAGTGGAAGGATAAAAATCAAGCCAGCTCGATTGAACTAATGCAACAATGTTTCTGCTCAATCCTCCGGGGCTGTGTGTTTGTGCGTTTGCGAGTTTGCAGTCAGCTAACACGCACTGCCGCTTCCTTGCGCGAAAACGTGCAGTAGCATTTGGTGGCATTATTGATGTCGAATTGCTGCCCCACTGAAGGATCAATTTAGATTGCCTGCTCACTATTCGGTGAGCCGTTTGACAGAGTTATCGTTTCATCCGCGGGAACATCAATCGTCGTTATCCCTTTTCTCCTCTTCTGAGCTCACCAATTCCACCTCGCCAAGCGAACCTATCAAACCACCCCTCTTCTCCCACAATGACCATCAATTCCGTCCTCATCACAGGCTGCAGCGCTGGTGGTATCGGCTCCGCCTTAGCCCTCGCCTTCCGAAAACGCGGCCTATCAGTCTTCGCCACCGGGCGCGACCTATCCAAGTTGTCCCACCTCGCTGACCTCTCCAACATCACTCTACTCCCCCTAAACCCCACCTCCGCTCTCAGCGTCGACGCTGCCGTCGAGAAAGTCAAGGCCGCAACGGGCGGCAAGCTCGACTATCTCGTCAACAATGCCGGTCAAACCATCATCACGCCAACGCTCGATTTCGATATCGAGACCGCGAAAAATATGTACGACATCAATGTCTGGGGCACCCTGCGCGTCATGCAAGCGTTCTCAGACCTCGTCATTGCCGCCAAAGGGACTTTCATCAACATCTGCTCCATATCCACAAGCGTGAATACGCCATGGATGGGTAAGTGAGATGACATTCAAGATTGCCGCTAGTCTGCTGAGTACCCGAGGAAGGCATCTACGCCGGTTCGAAAGCCGCTCAAACCGCCATCACTGACGCCTTCCGCCTCGAAATGTCCCCCTTCTCCGTCAAAGTCATAACCGTACATACCGGCGCCGTAAGCACAAACACCCTCTCCGCTGGCAAGAATCTCAAACTCCCAGAAACCTCACGCTACAGGAGCATCGAAAAAGAGATTGCGGCAAGAGCGAGAGGCAAGGACGGCACGCCGCGGATGGAAGCGGAGGATTATGCGGAGAGGGTCGTAGGGGACGTGCTGGGAGGGAAGACGTGGCAGGTTTGGAGGGGCGGCTATGCGAGTGTGGTGCGCTTTACGGCGGGGTGGTTCCCGGGGTGGGTGTCGGTGAGTGCTTGATGAAGGGCTGTTGGGAGTGGGGTGATGCTGACGGGTGATTCAGGATGCGATGTCGGTCAAGGGGACAGGGTTGGATGTTATGAAGGTTTGAGGTGTGCGGGGTGAAATCAAGGATGTCGTGAAGGTTTGAGGCATCCACAGCGGAAGCATGAATCACATCAGGTCCATGCAGTCGGGATTCTTCATCCAGTACCATTACATAAAACAGCATGTGCAAGAAAAAGCACCACTGAATAGTAACAAAAAAATCCCAGTCATGGTATCTCCAAGAACACACTCGCCAACTCCACTTCTAAATCGTTGCCAGCTATCCCCAGCAAAGCTAACCCACTGAAAGAAAAGCCAACCCCATCAAACACGCTCCCCCTCCCCCTCAACCTTATACTGCAAATGGATGCCATCCGTCTTCACCTCCACTTCGCCGGGGGCTCCCGTATGCAAAAACGTCCTAACAGGTTTCACCAGCGCCATCCTAAATGAATTCTCCGATCCACCAACTTTATCCATATCCTTGTAGTCAGCCCCGCCCCTGTGGTGCTTAGCATAAGAAGATAAACCCGAGTGCTTGCTATAACTCAAGCCCGAATTCGACGAAGCCCCCCTTCCTCCTCCTTTGCTGGTCGACGAGAACCAACTTGGCGTGAGGCGGGATGTTAATTTCGAGCTGAGGAAGCTCAGGCTGGGGATGTAGCGGGAGGTGCTAGACATAGATGGCTATTGGAGGGAGAGGGCAATGTTAATTGGGGCTATACCGGGGTGGAAAGTGTGGTTGCGGGAGCTTACCATGCAGTTTGCGATGATACCGACGCACATTTTATGAGGCTGGTGAAATTTTAGTGGTAGGGTAGCAGAGTGATGTTGGCAGCAAGTACACACTAGAAGAGAACGACGGGCATTATCCTAAAGGTCAGATCTGTTGGGTCGTGGACGAGTGACCATCTGTAATAGACGCCGACTCCAGAAGCGATGCATGCACTAAACAACGGTCAGTTCTTCTAGAGAGAAGTGCATTTAGGAAGGTGGCTGCTTATGACATCACACATACATCAACCCTAGCAAGAACACAGCCATCACACCTATCTTCCTGTGAAGCGGAAGCTGTAACTTGGTTACACCAACGATAGGTAATGTCAATACAAAGACATCGATGGCAAGGCCTATAACCCCGACAGGTATAGTGACGTTAGTCGCTTTAGCTTCCCGTGGAGTTTGCTGATGCTCCACCAATGTCTGCCCAGGAGACGGGACCGTGAAGGCAAGGGTAGCAACCAGGAGTGAGAAATAGAAGAGAATGGTGATGATTGCACCGGCGTAGGAGCTGTATCGAGGCTATTCGAAGGGGCGGAAGATCTGGATGTACATCAGGAAGAAGGTTACTTTGATAAAGGGCCAGATTACGGCGGTTGTCTATTTAGTGAAGAATCCGCCCTTGATTAAGTATTAATTCCATCGATAAAGGGAGTGATGAGGAAAGCGTACGTATGTGAAGCCGTCACTAGAGAGATCAGACAGGTGCTATTCCCACATGTGGGTTCCGTTGTGTCCGGCTGTTGCACCTATAATTTTGTTAACAGTCAAGGATCAAAGCGCCATCTTCCATTATGACTTACAGACGACGGCAGCTATGTAATAGCAAACAGTTCCCACCTAGCATGTCAACGCGCGTCTCTTGGTACATTCGGCACCTTCACTTACAGCGCCGATCGTACATGTAGCTACAACCATCAGCAATCGGGAATTTTGCAATTACATGATTTGCATCTTGACTCACTATCGTCCGGACTCCATTTCCCCACCAATCTGAGTTTTGTATGGATTCTTACAGCCACAAATATCAGCGCGAGCGCTGTGAAGACTCCTTCGACTCCGACGAGCGTTGGTCCTTCCGTGTACGGATACGTAAAATTCGGTATCACTCCTGGCGGAGGCTTACCTGCGGGAAGGTCCGTAAGGCTTACTGGATCAATGGGAGCTGCCATTGTGAGAATTTTGACACGCTCTCATATGCTGCGAGGGGTCCTTATGTAGTCGTTGCAGCGAATGAAGGGAGTCTCGCACGCTTCGAAAAGCATGGTCCACATTCCAGCAGAGTATGGGGACATGCCCTTCCACGTGAAAGACATGAATCTATTTTGTAAACTTCGTTGTGCATGATGCTAGCCTGGAGGTTTCAGATTGGTAGATGTCGATCTAAGCACAACTACTTTTCTGAGCTTACGGCTGACATTTGGGATGACACTCGGAGGAGAACACAGAGCTCGGTGATCATTGGCGCGGACGAGCCTGGAAAAAGGGTCAGCTGCCTCCTGTGAGGAGATGCATGAGGATCCTGCGAAAAAGGTGGAACCAGCACACCATCAGAACTCGCTGCTGTAGGATTCCAAAATGAATTCGATACATCCGCTAACCCCATGTGAGTGACATGGCATTGAGATCGCAAATCTTTCCTCCGAGGCTGCTTTGGGTTGTCTGGTCCAAAACATAGTCTTGAACAGGGCATAGGAGTGATTTCGTGACCAGTGTTCCAATTAATGCAGGAATAGCAACAGCACTCTATTCCAACGATGTCGTCGCAGTTCTTCGCCCTTGATCCTCTGATCTCCCTCGCAGTAGGGCATCCCATGTGGACTGCTGGAGGTCTGGCATTCGTGTGCCTGATTATATGGAGGGTGTGGAGATTCATGGTCATTCCAACACTCTATCCAGAAAGACCCAGAGAATTGCCATACTGGATACCATGTAAGGAGCCGATATTGTGCCAGCAGCTAAAGTCAGGGAGCTAACGAAACTGCACGCAGTCATTGGTACGCGCTCTCCGCAGCCGCCGAGCATGGGCTATGCTCATTCTCCTCGTCTGTCTATATCGTGCTAAAATCTCAGGTCACGGCATCGCCTTCTTTTTCAATTCGTATTGGGTCCTGGAGCAAGGCCGGTATCTTCCCTACAGGAGCGTAGGAGCGCGAAGTATAACGGCTGAAGCGAATACAGGAAGTATTTTCGGAACTCGAAAGAGCCTTACTCGATTACCCTGGCCGGGCACACTCTGTATGTTATCACATCTCCCAACGATGTGCAAAACCTCTATAAGAACACCGCGACCATCTCATGGCTGCGTTTCGTGCAAGATCTCTATCGCTGGATAGGACTCTCACAATCGAACATCGGCAGGCTCTGGCAGGTTCCTAAAGCCGAACAGAAGATCCGGCATCCTGTACGCAAGCTTCCTCCAAACGACATGATTGAATCATATGAGCATCGCCAGCTGCTCCCGGGAGAGAAAATGAACGAGATTTCTAAACTCTTCGTGAGCCAAGTCAGCCACATGTTGCGGTGGGAAAATCTTCCTGGCGGTCAAGCTTACGTTCGGAAGCGCAGTTCTAATACAGTGACTCTTTCACTCATGGACTGGACGTCAGATGTCTTCATCCGTACTACCACAGAGACAAATTGGGGAAAGAGTATCTGGACTGTGGCACCCGATCTGTTGAATGATTTTCTCCAATGGGAAGCGACCACTTGGAAGTATGTATTCCAGCTTCCTCAATTTTTCAGTCAGGAGATGTCCACAGCACGAAATCAGCTCATCGATGCTTTTACGACATATTTTGGCCAACACGGTGACCTTCGAAAGGATACAAGCTACTTTGTGCCGACGGCCGAAGCCGAATTGAGAGACATTGGTTTCGATGATGTCAATATTGCAAGAGTCCATATGCTGCAACACTGGGCGTAAGTAAATTTGTCCTTTAATGTTCTCTCCGAAGTGATACTTTATGTGGAAGGAGTATCTTTAACGGGAATCAGTCCTAAAGCTTATTAGTATTAATGGCAACATGCACAAAGTGACATTCTGGATCTTTGCCTATCTATGTCATTCTCCACGACCCCTTGAAACATTCCGAGAAGAAACGACGCCTGGGGTCGTCGACGATGTGCCCAACGTGTCTTATCTGACGGAAAAATGTCCAAGGCTGGAGGCTATCTTTCTGGAGGTTCTACGCTTAGTCATGGCCAGCTCTCTCATGCGGCATGTGACAGAACTAATGATGATCGGAGGAAAGGTCCTCGAGGAGGGAAACAACGTAATGGTGCTGTACCGCCAATTGCATTTTAGCGGGGACGTATGGGGAGACGATGTTTCTAATTTCAACCCGGATCGCTTCTTGACACAGAAGGAAATGGTGCGGAGTTCAAGCTATAGACCGTTCGACGGAGGGCAATATCTGTGTCCTGGTCGCTTTATGGCGAGACACTCTGTCCTTGCATTTGTTGCTCTTACGCTTTCTAGATATGATATTCGGCTTGATCAATAAGCATCGAACAATTTCCTAAAAGCCGACGAATCGAAGCCAGGACTGGGGTCGCTATGTCCAAGAAAGGGCGATGAAGTTTTGACAATTAACGCCTCGCATCAGGTAACAGTTTACTGTGGTCCTTTCTCACGAAGCCAGCATTTACTCCATCGAATTCGCAATTGGCAAGGGGATTAAGCGTACAATCCCTTTTTCAATACTATCAGAAACGCCTCCGTCTTATGTGGAAGCCTTCTCCTCGATTGGTGACGTATCCGCGCACAGGAGAAACGATAGAGAAAAACTCAGATCTAAAGCTTTTCAAAACTTCTCTGAATAGGCATTTTGAATTAGGTAGTACAGCAAGCCTTTCAAGTTTACCCAGAGATTATCCCTTTAAGCATCCTTGAAACGCGAGGCGATGTTCCAGCGTAATATTCTTGTTCAGCGTAGCAGGCTATGCCTTATCAACTAGGCGATTCGCTGGTCGTGGCGTTCTCCGCTAAGCTAAACTTCGTCTCTAGCTCCGTCCTCAGCTTGACTTCCTTTTCCAAGGATACAAGTAGGAAACCCAATGCAGAGATACCAATGGCAATCTGCCAAGCTAGCTTTAAGCTGTCCGAGAAAACTCCAATTACGTTGCTTCGTAAGGCTGGATTCTCTTGAAAGCTGTTTACAAATCTTGCAGTTGCGTGTTCATAGGCTTGCCCTCCTGAGAGGAGATTTCTGACCGTTGGATCACTTAACCTACGGGATAGACTTGAGGAGCGATTATTGAAGATGGCCGACGATATTGTAATTCCCCATACAGTGCCAAAACTTCGTATGACTGCCCACGTGCCAGTAGCTGTGGCAACATCTGCTTCGGAAAGCTCAGCTTGAACAGCAGCGAGTAAAGTCCCGATGGACAGACGGGTTCCAGCAGCGAAAACGACTTGAACAATGGTCTAGACAGCAGTCGACGACGCTGTATCGAGCAGTGTGAAGACTGCGAATCCCGCAGTCATTAAAGCAAATCCAAGATGGTGGAATGGGCGATATCGACCGACCTTTTCCATGAGTCCACCTCCAATAGCGCCATATACCATCAGAGTAATCATAGTAGGTAGTAGCTGGACTCTAGATCGGGCAGGAGTTGAGCCCAGGACTGCCTGGAAATATACAGGCATAAAATATATCTCCCAATAGAGAAGTAATGTGTGAATGAACGTAAGCAAAAGTGCCGTTACTGAGGTTCGATTTGCAAATAATTGCGGTGGCAAGGTCGGCGCAGTGCACAAGCTTGAGACTTCAAAGACGTAGAAGCACACGAACCCAATAAGTCCCAATACCAGCGGTAGTATCACGTTCCAGGAGTACCAGGGATATTTTATTCCTCCATTCGTAATGGCGTTGCCGGTTAGGTCGATTCGCTTCATCTTCCCTATCAATGAAGTCCTCTTGTCATACTTGAGGCTCAGAAATGCAACCACAAGCCCCATTGCCGTAGCGCCAATAGAGATGCTCAAGTAGAATACCCAACGCCAAGTGGTCGTTCCCACGATGGTTCCTCCAATAAATGGTCCGAGTGCTGTGCCAATAGTAACGGCAGCAAAAATGATGCCCATGACACTACCACGCTTGCGTAAGGGCGCGAGATCGCATACAACAAGATCTGCTAACATGGTGCAACCGCCGCCACCAATTCCTTGGACCGTACATCCAGCAATCAGCATGGTCATGTTGCTGGCACCACCGCTCACACCGGTCCGAAGTATAAAGATTGATATTGCGAAAATCAGCAGGTTGCGTCGGCCAAAGATATTAGCAGTTTGAACATACAAGGGTTGGAAGGCGGTACTTGATCCAGGTCGTATCGTCAGTCGTCCATGGATCAATCTCAAGGATAGAATATTACCTAGATAGAAAATATGAGTTCACAACCCACACGTATAGCTCGCCTCCGTGTAGATCTCCGACGATAGTAGGTAAGGCGGTTGATACGATTGTACCCTCGATGGCTGGCAGTAAGGCAATGACAGACAGCGCTGCTACTATCTCATAAAATCGCCATCCACCTCCAAAAGCCGTCTGCTTGTTTGGTGTCTCGTCTGCCGTGGTTGCAGCCACTGGGGCTTCAGGGTTGCCTGGTTGAGCAGTTGGAAGGCTATCATGGGGGGCCAATTTGGCGTCTAAGTCGCTAGTTATGGACACTGTCTTAATGTATGAATCAAAACCCAATCTGTACGAGGTATGCTCAACGCGTCAACTCATATTCCCGAACGAGAGCTATCTGGCATATTCTTCCAGCACTTCCAACCCGAGTCTTGACTGCGACGTAGCCTTCGTATCCTAGTCGTTTTGCATGATGCAATCATGCATGTTGTGAGGCCTATGTCTGCATTGGCCGAGCTACTGACAAGGCAGCAACGCTGCAGGTGGCTCTGCTTGCATAGAAGGTACAGGCGCAAGAGTTCGTCATCATGGAGTGTCTACCATTTTGTACTAGACCATGCAACCTCGGCACCCTGATACATGCTACCAGTCATAGTTAATGTTTTGCTTGGTGGACGGCGCGGAGACTTGGGCATGGGCCAGTGACAATTGATTCAGCATTTGCAGGATACTTGCCCCACCCATTCCTAGAAGAGTTCACCCCCTTCTAGTCCAAACTTATTTCTGGTCCACGCCCTCTTATGCTATAACGGCCGACTGTTTCAGCTTATTTTCGCTATATATACTGTAGAAAATCTTAGACGGAACAGATCTTACAGCAAAGTGTATTATAAAATAAGCCTGGTTGAGCATCTACAACCGCGAACGTCAGTAGGCCTGAGGGTAACCCAGCACGCTGCGGAGCTCAAAAGCTCCGGGCCGCTAGCCACTTAGGGCTGGACCAGAAGTAATACGGATGTGATTTAGCGTAGAATTTTGCAAAGATCATGCTTCAAGTATCTTCGCGAACCAATCGTAAGTCTCTCGGTAGTCGAAGCTCGGTGTCACAAGGACAATAGGCCTACACTCAGCCAGAGGAGCCATCGGCCGTCGATCATTACTTGACAATCTAAAATTTGAGCGTGCGATAAGCCATGGCAGACACTATGTATTCACCACGTCAACTCCTACGACTTTGGATTGTCTTTGTGGGTTACTGTTGATAGTAAACTAAGATCTAGGCTGATCGCCATGTGCGCCATGTAGACATCGGTTCTGGCAATCAACGAGACTCGAAACGCATATACGGGATCGCAACCTCCGCTAAAACGTGAGGGGAATCGCTACGCACGCATGTATGGCACCTGGACATTCCTCAGCAGTCTCATCCGTGTTTACTCTGCCTTGAAAATTGAGAACTTCGATTTGTATATCTTGTGCATGTGCACTTATGGTGTTGCTGCCATGTATTTCTCCCTCGAGAGAAATGTCTACCGAGCTGAAGACCCGAAGTCGAAATGGGCTATCCTTGTAGCCGTGATCACATTACTCTGGATGGCCGTGCAAGCAAGCTTCAACGATGGGATTAGCGGCACATGAACATAACACTAGCTGGGCTTGTGATATGGGGCAAGGATCGCAGTCAAAAGTGACTTTATGCTCGCTGAAGATCAAGGCGGCTGCGAAAACCAAACTTCTCTGGGAGTTTGGTAAGAAATCTCCACTACACCCTACGACTAGCTTCTCACCTTTGAATACAGCTATCCCCGTTAATGTTTTCCGTGTCTGCTCATCGTCTCACAGTGCTTGACATATCTGCTACTTATATATGTATACGTAACAATGGAATTTCCCGAGTGATAGCATCGGGAAGCAGGGCTGTGTAAGTTCTAGGATTAGCACCAGCCTCCGCAATCGCTATCCATTACTATGGATACCCCATCCTCCCTATCAGCATTAAATCAAACCACACAACGTCAGAATATAGAAAGGCCATGACCTCAAGTACTTGGGGTAGGACCTTTGATTCCTTCATCACGCTATAAGGGCAAACCCTAGAAGCCAATTTCTGAGTGCTGTGGTATTTGAGATTGACCTGTCAACGTTGATGGTAATAAGACATTCACCGCAGCAGGCTAAGATTGAGCGATGCAGTGGAAAGACTTAGGGGTACTCTGATACAAAGGGCCAGAGGCCGGCAATGTCGCTGGAGCACAACTTCACTGAAAACTTGTCGTTCATGACATCTTGTAGTGAGACTCTGTTCAGAAAGAGTGAGGCTTACTCTGCGTACTTTACTTGGTGTTCATGCACCATGGCGCACGCGACAACACGCGACAACACGCACGTAGAGTCGGGAGTATGGAGCGTCCTTTGTAGGAACACTGGCGCCAGCGGAGTATTCCTCGAAGGCCTTATCAAGTATCTAGAAATGATGGGCACGAAACGGGGAACACATGTAGAACGCAAAGGTTCCTGCAAAGGGATCTGCTCAGATACGTACCACAATCTGCATTGGCCGTAAGATACCTACCAGACCATCCATACGGCTACTCGTGTCGCTTCTTTATCATACTCAACAAAGAATCGGAATTACCGTCGTCAGGCTATCATGAGGATTCTGGGCGAGCGATCGTTACTATTCTCAATGGAGAGTCTTCAAGCCCATGAATGTTGACTGATACATCAGCAGCAGGGTCAATGGCGCAGAGGCTGAAAAGACCTGGTGCTGTAGGAAATCACAAGATGAACGTTGCGACTATTGTGGATTCTCCAGTGGTTACATACCATTTCCAAAGCGAGCATTGCACCCGTGGGGGACCGGTATTCTAACGCTCAAATAACCCAAGGGCTTTGCAGCCTGCTACCGTGTATTAGTCCACAACGCCACCAGGCTGCCCTCCCATGTTTGCAACTATTAACGCCACGCCGAAAGAGCCGAAAGATCCTCATAGGGATCATGACTTTCGCACAACCGCTCCAACTATTCTGAATCATTTTCCTCGGCCTGGACTCTCAAGTCGTACGAAATCTCGAAACACTCAGCAAGTAAGGCATTTACACTCCCCTGCCCTTCTGGGATGTCGTTACCCACAAGGAATTTACCGTCAGCGCGCATATTGTCGATTGAATTTAACTACGCAAGTCAGTCAGGCGGGATTGCCGAGAATTCTCATACTAGGTCTGCGTCTTTCCCGACAGACATACCTTCATACTGTAAGGGTACAGATCTCTTGGCGAAGAGACCCCTCCAGACCTCTTGACTTCCATCAGGCACCGACGAAGGGTTTGTAGTTGATTGAAAACAGGTAGGAGCGCCTCCGAGACGGGTTCCGAGGAGATGATCAAGCTGTAGATGTAGGCATAGCTACGGCGGAGGAGATAAAGCAACGTCTGTCAGGATGAGTATCATAACGATTGCAACCCGGTAAGATTGGACCTACTCGTTGGGCGTGAAGATCTGCTTTGTAACCTGTAGGGTCCTCAAAATTACCGTTGATGCGAGATTCGTCAACTCTATCCAGCTGACGCTGATAGTTGTATAGATCCGTTTCGCGCAAAGACCAAGCTTGAGTTAGGGATAGCCTTTCCAGCTGATTTCGTATTTCGTATAATTTGTCGTATGTAGATCTGAAACGCTCGTCGATTTTGCCTTTTCTGCAAGTGCTGTTAGCATGCATAGTGAACATGAATATTTGGGCGACCTGTAGTGGCCGAATCAAGACGGACCTGGCAAGGACGATATCAGACCAAAGAAAGCAACGGTCCAACAGCAACGAAACAATGGCCTGACCAGCCGGTGCTGTGCTGTCTTCAGCCAGAAATTTACCATCGACCATAGAAGCTTGAATCTCCTTGAGTTGATCTCTGAAACCCTCGACCTCCGCTGTTGGAAACTATATGCAAGGTAAGTGAAGTTGTGATTAAGCCTAGAGATAAGCCAAACCTTTGACCGAGTATTCGCCGCAGATATTGAGCGCAAGATGGAAACTAATCTTTCATGGACTGGGGTAAGTGCAGGTGCGAGATCGGCAAGAGTGGTTTGCAGGTCTGCAAGAATATTCCGGCACGTATTCAGACGGTTCTCCAGCAGCGTCAGTAAGTGGGGAGAGTAGGTCTCTTTCCCTCGTTGTAGTGTTTCTTGCATTTTGTCTAAGGTATGGCTTGCCGAGTCGAGATCTTTGGCAGAAAAGAAAGCCGCTTCTTTCAGATGATCGAGAAGGCGCTGATCGAATTAAGTATGGGACAGAGACTTATGGGATATGGAGAACGAACCCTAATTGTAGAGGTCATAGAGTAACTGAGAGGTCATGGGGCTTAGTCTATACCGCAAGGACCTCTTGGATTGGACTTACACTGCAGGGGCTTCGTTGTTTCGACCAATCGTTAAGAAGAAGAGAGATATCAATTGGAAGCAGTCCTCTAGCACGTTGTCCACTGGGCGAGAGCCGTATCAGTCTAAGACCAATGTGATGTACTGTCTCAAACGTGAACAAACCTCGATTCTGCTCTAGCGGCTTCCCATGCCTTTCTCGTATTGTATTAAGCTGATGTACCTGCTCGATAACCTCATTGTAAAGGCTGAGGACATCACTAGATTTGATGTATGTGGATTTGTCTTGCTTCAATAAGGAAAGCTTTTCCCGGAGGAAGAGCATGCGATCAAGTATGGGCGCTTCTTGAGGATCTAGAGGAGCCTGGACGGCGGGGGAGTCGGTCATGGTGATACAGGGTAGCTAATCGAGGGCATGGCCACTACGACAGCTCTTGTAGTAGGAAGGTTAGGTGAAAGTCTGGGAATGGCGGTTTACAGGCGCAACGCAATGACGGAGATGAGATGCCCAAACCGCTCCCCGCATAGAATATTCTATGCCAAGATCACGCTAAAGTAGATAGCCCCACGAAGCCCGTTAGCGAAATCTACACACAAACTTCAGGCCTCAGTTACCCTACAAGATTTCGACTCCAGCTTTCCTTGCGCTCCCTAGATAAAGGTCATACTGGATCAAAATGTCTACTTCTGAGCTAGCCACCTCTTATGCTGCTTTAATCCTTGCAGACGACGATCTGGACGTGACCGTGAGTGGAAGGACTTCGCATTGAGACAAAGGTACTGACCTAGAGAAGCCCGACAAGCTTCAGACTCTCATCAAAGCAGCCAACGTCGAAGACGTCGAGTCGATATGGACAACACTCTTCGCAAAGGTATGGACGAATAAAGGAATAATTTGGAGGTTACCAGGCCGAGTCGATTAATGGGCAGAACAGGCACTTGAGGGCAAGAACATCAAGGACATGCTGCTGAACGTGGGCTCGGGTGGTGGAGCTGCCGCTGCCACGCCTACTAGTGGTGCAGGTGGAGCAGCAACTGCAGATGCACCTGTGGATGAAGAAAAGAAGCCGGAGAAGGAGGAGGAGAAGGAGGAGTCGGACGAGGACATGGGGTTTGGTCTATTCGACTAAGGGCGACCTCATACACTTCCATTGGTATCCAAGGGATCTTCATCTATTAGCTACGATTACAACGATGCAAAGGTGGTGTGTCAAATAATCTTCTTCACGGTCTCTGAGGATCAAGCGTCTTAAATTTCCAAATTCCGACACCGCATATGATAGTAGACTTTCCGCTGAATGGTCTGCAACATTGGAGGGTCATTGGTTGTTTTGTTTTTGCCTGGAGGCGATTTCGTACACTGCTTCGCTGATGTGGGTTGTATACGACTCTTAGAAAGTTGCAGCTTTTGATGAGTCGAAGGCATATCCGCAATTTCGAAGTATTAAGCGGCTTTGAAGAAGCATAGCAGGAGTCAAAGGTAGAACAACGTAGGCCAGTCATTGCATTTCATCTCGGATTTGAAACGCAGCCTTTTGTATGAGGTTTCTAATACTTAAATCCCTTCTGTTGCTATTGAATTCCCCATGTTCTGGCGACCTGCGTTTTTCTTTTCGGGGGTCCTGGATTCCACATAGGCCGTCCTGTATTCAGAAGTCACCTTCTTCCAGATGAATTCCTTAGGGATGGGTTACTCTCCCTTGCCTTTCTCCATATGAATGGTATCGCTTTCGGAGAGCTGAGTCCCTTGATTCCCACGCCTTGATGCTTTGGAACAAGAAAATAGACGAGTCCCATGAACGACTCATCATTCTCTACCCAATTTGTGTTGAAGACAAACCAAGACCGCTGATTGTGCGCCATATAGGCATCATTGTATATCGTCAATTGTCTCAAGATCCGATACACGTCTCTGCTCCTCATTGCCCTAGATTTGGGGAGTAGCCTAGATAAGGAATAGACATTGTCCTTCATTGATCCCAACCAGCCAAGCGTACATGCGGCTGCATAAGACTACTATTGATCATCATACATGATCTGAGAGATGAACTTGTGTACGGCCAGGCGAAGGACGAAGGCTGTCTCATGTTTGACGGAGATCCCATTTGGTTGTGCGTAACCTGCATTGGTCTTTTACTCAATCAGGTCTGGACCCATATATCGTCATGTTCTATTCTATAGCTGAATCTTCATCCACACTAGCTTTCCCCTCATATATATGAAATTGAACAAAAATCAAGACGTCTTCGACCATGGTCCCTGTTATATGTCAGCCTTCGTCTCCCAAGTCTGGTGATAATGATACTGACCCAAGGACCCAATTAGCCATGGGAGGGCCGCGAGGACATACGGCTTTGAAACGGAATGGAACAAGATCTGAGCCTCATTAGAGCAATTCGCTGGTCGGCTATCTCACAAGAACTTACACCTCCACCATAAGTGAGGTTGCCGATGAGGCTAAGGATGAAAAATAACAGCGACAAGCCTAAGCACCAGTGTTAGAGTATCATCCGTGCTTACACGCCAGCTATGGTTGCCAACCTTCACAAGATCGTTCTCGGAAGTTTTTGACTATCTGCGGTATTCGAGCACTGGTACATGGACTTCAGTAGTGCGCCGTAGATGTAAACGACTGCGTCAGTAATTTACCTTAGGTACAAAACCGCAGAGATGTATCCAAGGATTTCTGCCCCTACGTTACTGGTTGTGAAATCAGGCTCTTCGCCTTCCAGAGTTGGCTTCCAGAGACCAGCTCTCCATGCAACCGTCCACCCAGCAGCACCGGCAACACATATGGCGAAAACACTAAGAGCGTTCCTGACTGAAGCAGGAACTTTCCCTCCGCACCCTAGGTCACTTGATAGTGTCAGTGGTGTTAGATTGGAATTGCGACGCTTTTGAGACACGGAGGATCGCCGCCTGGAACGTGGAAGTCCGACACCACTAGGCCTCCGTCCAAGTAATGGCTGACTTGGATTGTCCCTCTGATTTTGGGTGACAGCCTGAGAAAATTGTCCAGGAGAGTTCATGTAATTGTAATAAAGACATTGAGTAATCAGAACTGCATCGGCGATGACAAAGTATATTGCTAATGCAATTACTGTAGGAACCCTGCACAGATATTTCGGTCAGCACCACCATTTGTAGCCAAATCTTTCAGCTCTGGTGTAGATTTGGAAAACGGATAAGACACAGTGAAGAGGTGTTACCACCCAATCATGTTTTACTACTCGCAGGGGGATCTGGGCTGTGGAATAATGGCTTTAGATGGACATACAAACGAGCCCATACTGCACCGAAGAAATTCGCAAGGTCTCCAATGAACCACACAACTAAGAAAGCAAGAGAAATTCCATCGGCGCTCCCAGCTCTGTAATTCTCTACCAATTGTGGAACCTGGACAACAGAGGTATCAGCAAGATCTCTCACTATGAGGGTGCTTTCTTACAAGCACAAAGATCCACGAGGCAAGACTGATTGATCCAGAAATGCCAGACAGACACTCGTGTACGGAGATATGAAGCATGGCATACTAAAGAAGGGTACCTCGGTAGTGGAGTGAAAAGGATTTCGTCAGCGAACATCTTCTGCAGGAACCGCTCACTACATAGAACTAGTGCCAAGCAAAGCAAGCCGAAACCTTGGCGCGTTGGCGCGGACCCCTTATGTACTTTACTTTATTATTATAATCTATTTTCGTAACTATGTAATCGTCCACTTTGAAACTTCTTTCCTTCAGCTCACACTACTATTACTCTACCTACCTTCGCAAGTCTGTCGCTAAAGCCTGAGATCTATACCCGTTGTTGTGACTTTTCTTTCAACCCTCACCATTTGTTTCATCGGACAAAGCCAAAGCCGTCTTAGAATCGCATCCTGAGACCATCTATCCTCCTTTCCCTACTCAATTCCAGACGAATCGGATCTCAACATGTTCGGCTCTGGAGCCTCATCATACGCCTTACTCCTCCTGTTCGCCCTACTGTCGAGAGCTACAGACATTGATCGGGCCCTACAGCCTTTGGTCTATCGCCAGAATGTTCCTATTGGTACTGGGGCCTCTGCCACTCCCTCGGCAACCAAATCTGCAAGCTCTGTAGCAGTTGTGCAGATTACGTCCGTTCCGCCCACTACCGTGTCAATAGCGCCTTCTGCAACTGCACAGTCCACCGTGTCACCGATTACCTCTTCTCCCTCTAACAAGGCATCGACCGCATCGCAAGACTCAACCCAGTCCACTCAAGCCTCTGTCACGGGAACTTCATCAGACTCGCAGACCTCAGCAGACTCGAGGTCTTTGACAGCAACGGATGTATCTACACAGACATTGCCCGGTTCCACAATCTCATCACAGCACACTGGCAGTGTCACTCAGCAGGTTGTGACGACGGTTGTCTCCGTTAGCGGTAGCAGCACCCTCAGCATTGCAAAAACTACCAGCAAAGTCGTTGCTGCAAATTCGGCTGCCTCATCGTCAGGGGCTCCCGGATTGAGTGGAAGTAATGGGAGTCCCGCCAGCTCCGGGCTTCCGACATCCTCCAAGAAAATCGTTGGTGGGGTGGTTGGTGGTATTGGTGGAGCAATCTTGCTCGGAGGTCTCGCCATTGTCGCTTGGAGAATATTTGGCAAGAACAAGCATTCGAATGACGATGACGATGACCCGATGCATCCTCATTCCGGATCGTCCGGTCGAGAAAAGACGAGTAGTGTCAGCGGCAACAGTGGAGCTTTCAGATCCACCCTGGATCAATATCATGCGCCTACGCAGCCTGTCAATACCGCCTCAAACTTTTAGCACCGTCAGAAGCCTTGTTCATTTGTTTAATAAATTCAGCGCTGCATCGACGGAGTATCTAAGGTTGTGGGGAGCATTTCATGTCTTGGATTTGATGAGTTTGTTCCCTAGGCGCCGCTTTGCGAAGCAGCCCCCACTCTAATTGCTGTCCCAATGTACTAGTAGGAAACAGCACTGTCACGATCATGTATGGAAGCTAGCGCTGCATTGATGGAGTCGATAGGATATCAAGGTCGATATTATGAACGAATCTCACGTGTTACCGCAGAATGCTACTGTTTTGCTCAGCAGATTTACCCGCTGACCATGGTTCTTAACATTCATTCATGACCGACATGTGCCCGATGGAGTCATGTAGTCTATTAGTACTGCACTGTGGAGTCCATAATTATCTCTAAATTGAGCGCCTTCAAGATTCTTACAACTCGTTGCAGCTGCACATTGGAGCTTCCCCGAATATCTTGTGTGAAAACATTGGCGTCGGCCGTTCCAGTAATATAGAATGATAAGATCTGAGATTTGAGTTATCGATTTCAAGCGACCTCTATCTCAAATTGACACCTCTAACATGTCTCCTCAAATTTGCATACAGAATGGTTGGGGATTTTCTTTCCATTATCAGTGCCAAGCAGTCGGGAAGGTTTTGAATACGCTAAAAAGATCTACCAACGCGCCACCACTTCCAACGCGCTCGATGCTCCTCCGCACCAGCTTGAACGAGAGTCATACTACATTGCGTTGACGGACTATTGGACAAGTAGAATATGTTTCAAGTCAGCCCGAGACCTTTTCCACACGACCTCTCCACCCCAGAGTCATATCCACTAGCACCACGCGATCCAAATGCTTGCCCCCGGTTCTCCATCCATATGGCCTCGGCGCGTTCAGCAGGCACCGAAAACTCCATATATTCACACAAACGAGCTCATAATCCCCTGTTCCATCGAAAGGCTAGCGAAGAGCAAGATCACAGACGACACATCTTTCTCAAGAAAGTGAAGGAGAGTGGTGAGGATAGGAAATGGGAGTCGCGTAGCGAACAGGTGAGTTGCATTAGTAGTGCACGTATCATGACAGATCATGTATACTAACGCCTTGACAGATCTTGAGACAGGATTTCCTCGCGAGACAGAAGCAGTGGGAGACAGAGCAGGCGCGTGCAGCACCAGAGGCGCCATTATTTCCCGAGGAAGAAGAGCAGAACGTAGCATCGAACCCTTTGCATGGTAAGGGCCTCGGGGACAGTCTCGCGCGGGAAAGCTGACACATCGATGATTAGATATCGAAATGATCGATCAGATTATTTCTCAAGAGGACCAATGCATCGAAGATCTTGTATCATATCTGCAGCATGATGAGGACAGCCACGAAGAGAGACACAATGATCATGCTAAGTCTGACTATGGCAGCGATGAAGACGAATATGATCAACTATTTATGGCACTTTTATCGGAAAAGGAGATGGGCTTCTGCCCAGTAGGAGAGATGGCGAAGCCAAGTTCGGAACAAGATCAGGATCATGATGTAGACATGTCGTTGGAACAAGGCTAACACGAGTCTGAATGGCACGCTATCACGCTTCATGGGTTGATTACTGTGAAAAGGCCTGCTACCTTCTGCCGAGATGCACATGGGTTTTACGCGCACTTTGGGCATAGCGGTGTCCTGGGGGGTCATCTGGAGACGTAAGTGTGGTTATTGTGGAGCGCAACTTGAGTCTATGTCGCCAAGTGTATCTGATGCAGCATTCATATCGCCGACAAGGTCAGCAGGCGGACTTCCAGCTGCTTGCATCTACCGGTATCTGTTAGCTGCGTTGTCTCGGAGGTAGAAAATGGAATGACTGACTTGCTGCATACGGTCTACGATGAATTCCCTATCTTCGGTTCTGGAGTCCGAATACCCCTTTTGTTCAAATCTTTCGACGATGTCTCCCACCAGTCTTTGCTGTTCCTCGTATCTCTTCAAATCGTCGGCCCCCGTACTGCCCCGACTTTCCGCTAACCAAGCTGGGAATTTCTCATGTAGCTCTTTCATGGGTTCATATAAGATGTCCTTGTTGGTCAACTGTTCCATCATACCCATCAGCATCTTGTTGAAGCCTTCTTCGTTATCTGTGCCTTCAACGCCGCCATTCTGCATCTCCTTCAGCATTTCGGCGAGCATGTCGTCCGATTCGTCTGATTTCGCCGCCACTGTGGCTTGCTTTCCCGAGGTTTGCATTCTCTCTATTGTTTTCCTGATGGTCTTCTGGAAAGACTCGTCTGAGTCCGAAGGTGCCTCTTGGCCCATGGCGGCCTTTTTGGACTGATCTGCTGGTGCGCCAGGATCCGTGGCAGCTCCCAGTTCACGCATCATGACTTCAATCTCACGCTTCATTTCCGGCGATTCGTCCACATTGCCCATCAATGCCGCCATCTGGTCTTGAAGTTGCTTGCTGAATTCGTTCGCCGCTGCATCTGATACATCTGGGTCCTCTAGAGCTTCCACTGGCCGAGGCTCTGGCTTAGGAGGCACTCCTTTGGGTGCACAGATTCTCGTGGCGGAGAACTCATCGAGCATATCTAGCGTTGCGATTAGTACGTGAATCAGTGGGAGTATTGCGCAAGGCGCACTTGCCATCTAGATCATCTAGATCATCTTCCTCGGGATCTGGTGCATCTTCAACTGCAGAGGGCTTTGTAGATTCGCTTGACTCTTTCAAAGGTTCCCCTTCGCGGTCGCCTTTCTCCATGGTAAAATTGACTCGTACGTTAACAGCTGTACAGCATAGCAGTAAGCCCACAGACTAGTGAATGATATGGTGATCACAATGCGTGACAGATCTGAAGACATGTCGAATCGCGATTGACTTCACTCCACCAACGGAGCCGCTGATCGACAGGCACTGCGGGGCAGGCCGGGCCTCTCATATAGAATGATGGCAATGATGAACTCGTCAACGCTGAAGTACTTTAATGGACGATTACGTTGCGAAGTCATCAAGCCGATGATCATCATCGCCATTCTGGAGTCAGCGAAGATTTGAGCATGCTCTCGAACTGAGAGAATCCCATTGTTCATATCAATCCTCCATGATACTTTGAGCTTGGTAGCAAGACTAGAATTAAAGGAAGGCGGTAATCGAAGACTACCGACCGGCTATTGAACTCCCTTAATCCCTTCATGCAGCTAATCCTCTAGATTCCCCTTACCGTGATAGACTTAGAGACTCTACGTAGAACTAGAATAGATCTCGTGGGAGTGAGGAACAACACAACGGCAACCTCCGCTCCGCTCATTTATGACCCGCGTCGATTTAAGTTTACCTTCACCCTGAACGCTCTACCCATCTCATTTCGTATGTGATCTGCACGATCTCTCACAAGGATTTGGGAAGACCTTTCGACAGCCATAGCCATGTCGCTTTGCCAGAATCGCCTCCAAGAAGAGAGGCAAGTCCGAACCCAGCTCTATGCTATCCTCAACAATAAAGCTAATGAATCCGCGAGCAAAGGAAGCAATGGCGTCGCGATCACCCCTTCGGATTCTTCGCAAAACCCGTTCGCACACCTCAGGGAGTTTTGGATCTGAAGAAGTGGGAGTGCGGGGTGCCTGGCAAGGATAAGACACTGTGGGAAGGTGGATTATTCAAGCTGGACGTTTTGTTTCCTGATGGTGAGATTAAGTGTGTGCGCTTCTCTGGGTACCACATCTGACACATGGTTGCAGAGTATCCTACGAAGCCTCCAAAATGTATGAGCATATATAAAAAGCAGAAATCTTGAGGGTTTTCTAACGTCAAACAGGCAAATTTGTCCCCCCGCTCTTCCACCCGAATATATACCCTTCTGGTACTGTCTGCCTCTCGATACTCAACGAGGAAGAGGGCTGGAAACCGGCCATTACGATCAAGCAGATTCTCCTCGGCATCCAAGACCTGCTCGACGACCCGAATCCTGATTCACCAGCTCAAGCAGATGCATACAACCTCTTCAAGCGAGATCGACAAGCCTATGAGAAGAGAGTGAAATCTATTGTGAAGGACAATGCGGCACCATGATTTATGACAGGAATCCTCCTCAATGTGGCAATGTCATGACATGATCGGGACTAAAGTGAAGTCAAGGAAAGGACGGCAGCTAGGCAGGCTTGCACTCTTTTCCCCTTTCTATGAATCATGAGGCTGAGCATATGGCGTTCCGCGAAGGCTAGAGTGCATCTACCGAGGGTGATCATTGTTATTGAGCGCTGAACAAAAGGTGCCAGAGGCACATAGTCTGGGACAGAATCGAAGTTTCCCAATACGCTGATTTGGAGTGCGCTATGGCCTTCAATCCTACAGAGCCATCACCTTCCATCCTTCGCCGATTCTATGTCCACCATAGCGAGCTGCCGCGCTTGCCATCGAAACAAATGACAGCTACTTTGTAGAGGGCCCCTAACGCAGTACAATTTCACACCCCTTACCCGGCGTTCGGCTATTTTACCAATACGTGACCCAACTTGCAATGAGTCAAAATACGCGATTTTCAATGATAGGTTTCTTCGCTTCCCACGCACATAATCAATCGTTTCTACAGCAGTCATTCCTGTTGACCACCCTGGTATAGCAGTCTAGCCCTATTTTCACACTGCAGAAGTGCTATTCATGTGTGGAATATTTGCCTGTCATGGGTGAGCTCAGCAAGACACCAAGCCGCTGCAATAGCCCAATTGATAAAATCTGTAGCCATCCTGATGTGCAAAAATTTAAGCCCACCGCACTGCGGATGGCCAAGGCGTAAGAACAGACCACTTTTGTGTGATCAAAACCTGATTAGTGCTTCACAGCGCTCGTCATCGAGGTCCAGACTGGAGTCAGCATAAAGGTCACCATTAAGGGCTATGGGTTGACCTTGATTAGGTGGTAACTATATTGCAAACAACACCAGTTGGCCTCATCCGTCAAGTTTTGTTGCAAAAGCTGACGGGCTGCTAGTTCTTGCCCACGAGCGACTGAGTATTGTGGGTGTCGGTGTGTAGACTAGTGATTGATATGTTTCTTTTGGAGCTGTCCTAACTCTCAGCAGACACTGGAGCCCAGCCCTTGGTTGACGAGGATGGATCTCTATCGCTTGCCGTCAATGGCGAGATATACAATCACAGATCGCTGCGTAAGCAACTGAAGGTCCCGTATAAATTCAAGACACATTCGGATTGCGAGGTCATAATACCACTGGTATGCTCCATAAAACGATCTTTGAACGGTGTCTGACTCTTTCTTAAGTATATGGAACATGGACTAACTGCTCCAAAATACCTGGATGGCATGTTCTCGTGGGTACTGTACGACAAGAAGGCAGACCGTACCATTGCCGCTCGTGATCCGGTAGGTATTACGAGTTTCTACCAAGGCTGGTCAAGCACCACTCCAGGTGCAGTATACTTCGCATCTGAACTGAAATGTTTGCATCCGGTATGCGATAAAATAAAATGGTTTCCTCCAGGTAAGCCTCTTCTCCTAGATGTTTCCTTTAGACTTGGGTGACAACTTTTGAGTGCATGCCCATCTTTCCAACCTTCTCGGTTTATCACTTTTGCTGCTTCATCTAAAATGATGGGAGAACCTCAAGATGTTGAGCTATCTGTCGCTTAAACTTGTTCAATTGTGACTTAGTATCAAGGGAGATAATTATTATGCCAGACCGCTTATTATTTTTGCATTCTTTGCTACAACATCTTTCTCCAAGAGCAGATGCTTCGAATTTTGCATCCATTCCGCGGCAGCGATGGCTTAAGACTTTTTGTGACTCGGTGATAAGGCCATGCTGAGACTGACATATGGGCAGGTCACGTCTACGACTCCAAGACTGATACCATGACTCGATATTTCCAGCCTACCTGGTGGGATCCAACTAGCGTTCCTTCAACACCTATTGACTACAAATTGATCAGGACTTCGCTAGAACGATCCGTACGAAAGAGATTAATGGCTGAGGTTCCTTACGGTGTTCTGCTTTCTGGTGGGCTTGATTCGAGTCTAGTAGCCTCGATAGCCCAACGTGAGACTCTGAAGGCAGCATCATTGGGCAACGTCAATGGGTACCAAGCCCACGAACAGCGGCCTGGCGAGGACCTAGTGGGCATGGATGAAAATGACGAATTATCCACTGTCCCTTGGCTTGGTCGACTTCACTCCTTTTCCATTGGGCTGCCAAATGCGCCCGACACCAAGGCAGCCCTGGAGGTTGCCAAATTCCTTGGGACAAAGCATCACGACTTCAGTTTCACAATCGAGGATGGCCTCAACGCTCTCTCAGACGTCATTTTTCATCTTGAGACTTATGATGTTACCACAATAAGAGCTTCCACTCCGATGTTTTTGCTGAGCCGTAAGATAAAAGCCATGGGAGTAAAAATGGTGTTAAGTGGTGAAGGGAGTGATGAGATATTTGGGGGCTATCTCTACTTCCACGCAGCGCCAGATAAGGAAGCGCTGCATGCCGAGACTGTCCGTCGTGTCAAGAATCTTCATCTTTCGGATTGCTTGCGAGCCAACAAGTCGACCGCGGCTTGGGGTGTAGAAGCCCGTGTTCCATTCCTTGACAAAGAGGTAAGTGTAGTGGTGCTTGACTTGCACCAAAATCTAACGAATACAGTTCATGGAAAACGCAATGAGTGTTGACCCAGCGGAGAAGATGATAACCAAGGACCGAATAGAAAAATATATTCTACGCAAGGCTTTTGATACTACGGACGAGCCGGCCACGAAGCCATATCTCCCAAATAAAATTCTTTGGCGCCAGAAGGAGCAATTCAGTGACGGTGTAGGCTATGGTTGGATTGATGCCTTGAAAGAAAATGCAGAAATCCATGTGACAGACGAAATGATGAAGACCCCGAAAGCCGGATGGGGCGAGGATGTCCCAGATAGTAAAGAAGCGTACTGGTACCGCACCATGTTCGACGAGCTTTTCCCACCTCAATGCGCGTCAACCGTCATGCGGTGGACTCCCACCTGGTCGGGACAAACAGACCCCAGTGGACGGTAAACTTTTCCTGGGCGGCTTCTATCCGATATGCTGACTCCATTCAGGGCAATCGCTACGCACAACGCAAAGTATGATGAATAGATTTACAGACCTTGGCTTATTTGTACGAATATCGATGCCGCGCATCGAACATGGTACGACATTAGATGATTAAAGTGCTTGAATCCACTAACGAGCTTGGGAGGTCAAGCTTTGAGCGTATGATCCGTCAGACGAATATGATAGAGAATCAATTTGATAGATTTCAAGAGTGCCATACAATTTGAATACCATAACCTATTTAATGTATGATATTGCATACATTATTGATAGATGATAGCTGTGGCTAAGAGCAGCTGTGATCCTCTGGCGCGCCTGACGCCTGTTCACTTAGAACTAGTGGCGGTAGAATGATTGAGAGCAAGCGCTTCAAGCGCCCCTACCATATTTTTCCAGAGATCGCAGCTATTAGGGTACAACATTCGTCCTCCACTCTAACTCTTTCAGCCAGTGCCATTGGAACCCTACCATCCGAGTCGATTATTCTTAAGCTGTCAAGATGGAAAAACTTTCGTCTTCTATTCCGCAAGCACGTCCAACAACCGCCGTGGTTCCTCCCGCCTTTTCAGACGTTGCTAAAGTATCCAACGATGTGAGTGGATCGGCCCCGGAATTTTGTTATATGTAGAACTGCTACTGAAACATCTTCGCAGCTTTTAACCAAGGACTTTTACCATACTGCAGCGAGTGATGCTCCCTCACTAAATCTTTTGTGGTCTGAAGCTAAAACCTCACAAAGCTAAGCTCGATGTCAAGACCAAAGCTCCGAATGGTGTGAGCTTCAACGTCAAAGGGACCTCAGCGCATGATGGTCCAACAAGCGGTTCGGTGAGCGCCAGACATCTATCTTCGCCATACAGGCCAGGCGATTGACGAAGCTAATACTACTGCTGCTGTAGGTGGAAGCCAAATATCCAGATCCATCTCTCGGTACATCAAAGTTCAATTTGTTACGGTGCATGATCAACACCCGATTAGACACACCTTACGGTGTCAATCATAGTATCGTGCTTACCCCCGGTAACGCAATGTTGCTGATGTTTTACCAACGCGCAGGCCTGTCGCTTACCCAATCATGGTCGACTGCCAACGTTCTTGGCACGAAAGTGGAGCTCGACAATATGATCGCCAAGGGCCTGAAAGCCGAAGCTCTTACAGACTTTGTACCTAGCTCTCAAAAATTCGGTGCCAAGCTCAACCTTTACTTTAAACAACCAAATTTCAATGCCCGTGCCTTTTTTGACGTACTCAAAGGCCCTGTCGCCAACGTCGACGCTGTCTTGGGTCATGAAGGATGGCTGGTTGGTGCGGAGGCGGGATACGATGTGCAGAAGGCCGGTATCACCAAATACGCTGCGGCCGTCGGATACACGGCGCCTGAATACAGCGCTTCCATCACTTCCACGAACAATCTTAGTGTCTTTGCTGCTTCGTACTACCACAAAGTCAGCTCTCAAGTCGAAGCAGGCGCAAAAGCCACTTGGGACTCAAAAGGGAGTAATAATGTTGGCATGGAAGTCGCCGGCAAATATCGCGTGGACCCCACATCCTTTGCCAAGGTATGAACGTTAACCTTCCTAGCATGCTCTGAAGCTCATCAGCTTTGTGAACAGGCGAAGGTCAATGACCGAGGGATTGCTGCTCTGGCATACAATGTGAAGCTGCGAGCTGGCGTGACGGTGGGACTTGGTGTTTCTCTCGACACGCAAAATTTGAACGAGGCGGCACACAAGGTCAGTCGTGTTCTGCATGATATTCCCCAGAGATACGTTAAACTTATACCTATAAGGTCGGCACAAGCTTCGAATTTGAGGGATAGAAAGATTCGAAAGGGGCCGAGGACATGTACATCTGCAGGTTATCGTTATTTCATAGCGGACATTGACAGGGCAAGCGTCCCATTGTTGGAGGTTGCCTCCATTGGCGCGACCACACTATGCGCGTTACTCTTGAGATATATAGGAATGGAAGCTCTGTACTTGTTACGGCAGATAGCGCTCTAAATTATTTAATATCTGATCATAAATCGAATTCTTTCGAGTGATGCATGAAAACTGGGATCAATTGCATGAATGAAGGTATTAAGACGATTTGTCTTTCCTCCTACGTCTATCGGTGGTGCTATCAAACCATGAAGGTACTGAGAAAGCAAAGGTAACCACAGCAGCTGTCAAGGCGAACTTGACAAAAGTGCTGCCTCCTTCGCTGTGTTCTACGCGTTCTTGCTGCAGGCGTCTTCTTCGCCGATGATCCTGCTGTTCCTGTGTTCGTGAATGTCCGTGGCGATCAAAATGAGGAACATCGTTCCCAAAACCAGCCTGCTCCTGACCAGGTCCATAGCCTTCGCCTCTCGCTTCCCCAGTCCCGGATGCACCTGCTTGCGACTGCCTCTTGCTGGCCTGTTGGCCCCACCCACCACTGCGATAAAAACTTGGTGGCGGTCCTCTAAATTGGCTTCGTCTCCTACTCAATCCGCTCGCCGGTCGAGATCCAAACGAACTGGATGAACTGGAATGGGAGCCTCGGTGATGATTATGCGAAGATGCGCTTTGTGAACGCTGGAGGTCTCGGTCGTAGCGCTCGCGCTTCGGAGCACTTCCCAGAACGCCATAGGCTTCTGATATCTTCACGAAGCGATCGGAGGCTCCGGGATCGTTTGGGTTGTGATCGGGATGGTGGGTTTTCGAAAGCTGGTAGAATTGTCTGGCGGAGAGTGAGCAGGGGACAAAAAATGGTATTGAATGTGCAATGTACTTCTTGATAGCTTCTGTAGAGGCACTAGGCGCAAGACCCAGGGTCTCGTAGTAATTTGCGGCTTCGCTCCTCCATGTTGAGCTGGCGTGAAATAGTGCGGTGTGGATAATGGGAGGAGGACGTAGAAACGTCGTGGAAAGCAAGTGATGGCGTGAGAACATGCCTCATGCTGACGTCTTGTTGTTCTCGACCTCATTGTAACTTCAATATTCTCGTTTATCACAGGTGTTCTGGCAGACCCTAAGTACATTAGTCTCGAAACCTAACCCGCGTCATGACGTGCAGCTAGGCGCCCCGAACACTACCTTACCTTGCTATTACAATACTTTACTTGATGGCCAAAAGAGTAGTTTCTTCCCATTGAGACGAGACCCTTTCTACAGCTAAATGACCTCTACGCGACCAAGGAAGGCAGATAGAAACGTGATTTTTGTGTGAATTGATTCTTGTGGCTTGCATTACATCTAGCTCCCCAACATACCATCTCGTTCCATTGTCTTCGTGCTAAGGTTGTGGGACTGTAATGGTATCATGAATCAACGGTTTCCATCTGTAGCATGCCAACCCGTGCCCGCATTTATGGGAAGCGGCCAAGCATTAGATGGCAAAGAAGCTACATGGCAAGTAAGGAGGTATCACCTGGGTTTTCAACAACCTGTTCGGCTTTCTATACGTAGACCAAGCCTTCAGCCCAAGACAATCAAGGACTGTCGCCGATCACAGTATGTAAGCTTCAGTTGTCAACAGTCGCCTTCCCAAGCTTTTCGCTAGTGGTGACGAGCTTATCGACACTGGTGCTCTGAGATCGGCGATGGGGTCAGCAAAGAAAAAGGACGCAGACTTGAGGAGACTGCGAGCGACGTTCAGCGAAAGCTGTTTGACAACGGCTCACATTGAGCACTAAGGTATGGTCCGAGATATCTCAATGAAGTGAAGTCAGCATAGCCGGCCTTAGCTGAGAGAGATGCTTTCGAGCATGACATGCGCCATTTTGAAGGTTACAAGTCCAATTCCTCCGGATACGTCGAGGTCAGGTCTGATAAGCCAACGCCATTGCTGCTGTCCCGAGAGATCTGCTTGACGAAAGCGTCTGGTCTGGTAAGCTCCTGATACAGGTTATCGTATTACTGCTCCCTGTGGTGAACGTCCCTCGACGCTGTCAGCCAGCTTAAATAGCCACCAATCTCGCCATGATTAGACCAGACACACGTGGTATTGCACTTTCATTTAGTCATAACTTCGTGAGAAGCTAGAAGAGGAGCTTATTTGACAATCAAAGATGCACTTGGGACCAGGCCAAGTTCTTTCAAAGAGGCACCGAAATCCACCGAATCGAAGACTTTTTTGGGATAATTCTGGGTGAAGCTCTCAACGTCAACGCCGGATTCTTGGTGGATAGCTGAAGCGACCTCGAAAAGGGTCGTATCAATTGGAAAAGATCTCTGAATGTTACCCGCAGAAGTCTGTAGCCTCAGCCGCGTCTCCGTGTACGCTGCCGCTGGCTTTGAGGCCACAGGACCTGAATTTGTGGGAACAGCAGCCGACACCGGAGCTGCTGGTGGTGCGCGGCCCTCGCGCTCAGCTTTGTCCTTTTCAGCCTTCAGGCGCCTCTCTTCTTTGTCCGCGGCTATCCTCTGCTTGATTCGCTCCTTGGCAGCAACTTCGTCCTGCTTCTCCTTCCTCTTCGCAGCTGCGTCCTTAAGTTGCTCCTTCTTCCTCAGGTCTTCCTTAGCATCTGCAGTCTCCTTGGTGCTCTTCCGGCGTATCTCCTACGACAGCTGGTCAATAGCACATACACGAAGGCCTTGCCGGTAGAACATACCTCGTTCTTTTTCTTGTCCAACTGATCTTGCTCCGATCCGCCCGCCCGCTTCTCTGCAAGTTTGCGCCGCATTTCATCAAGCTTTGCTTTCTTCTCCTCTTCAGTCAAAGGTGCAATTTCCTCGGTCGACTCTTCAAAATCTACATGGCCGGATTTGGTAGCATGAAACTCGGCCTGCGCATGACTCCTGAATTTTCTACCGCACTCATTACACTTAAGGGACTTTGCTTCTTCACCAGGCTTCAGGGCTGCAGCTTCAGTATTTGGATCGGTCTCGGCCTTGTTTTCAGCTTCGGCAGCGGAGATTTCCTCTGTAGATTTATCTTGATTCTTTTCGAGCCATTCCAGGGCTCCTTGCACTACGCAGTTCAGTACTCCCATCTCGACTTGGTGGGCTAGGAAAGTAGGTTATGAGTAGTAACATACATTCACCTGTTTTCTGTGTAGCTAGCTTAGCTCGTGGTTCATCAAAGCCCATGTCAATGAGAGTAGCTAGATCGGTGGAGGCCATATTGGATGACTTGTGAAATTTGGTTGATTGAAAATAAGTGTTAGGTAGTTCTAGCGTCGTGGATCAGAGAAGGCGGAGAGGCGATAAGCTCAGGAAAGGCAATTAGGGTATTCAAATCATTTGTTGATTAACGATTTCGACTTTGACGTTCTTTCACTTACTAAAGTAGGTACCTTAGCACTGGAGAAAGCAGACGTCATTTCGCTGGTGCAGCGGCTTATCCGCAAGCGAGCTTGCCGCGTCGCTTATATCTACTCTAGTGTTAATTTGACCATTGTGTAGTCGGGACTAGCACCAAGCCAATCACCTCAATACTTAGCAAAACAGATTTCATACCTCACCCTCATCTACTCGCCAAGCTGTGGCCATCCTTGCGTCTTCAATCCAAGTAAACAATACCGTCACCCTATCCATCCAACGCTCGACCCTACCGCCAAAACCTACAACCATTACCATGTCGGTCATGCTTGATCCCCCAGAGCTTGGCTTTCGTCGTATGTCTTCAACCTATATTCTCCAGACCACATAGCTGATGGAGATGACGGCAGGTCCATTCACCCATGAAGTTACCCAAACGCTACGGCTCCGCAATCCCGGCAACGATCCTATAGCTTTCAAGGTATGCCAAACCATTTCGCCAAGACATGTACCTAGGCCTAATATAGTCTCCCAAAGGTCAAAACTACAGCACCCAAGCAGTATATCCCACTCTCACCCTCGGGAGACCGCCTACTGAGAAGTCGATAGGTATTGCGTTCGGCCTAATTCAGGGCGCATTGAAGTTGGCAGCGAGGTTGAGGTCCAAGGTACAGCTGGCCGCCGAAACCACATCGAACCATACATTAATCCCGTCATGCAGTTCTACTTCAGGCTATGCGAGAAGACCCTACTCCAGAGACTAGATGCCGCGACAAATTTTTGGTGCAGTCTGTCGCGATAAGCCCAGATAAAGAAGTGGGCAGTGTAACGGCCATTGTTAGTCAGCTTTCTATGGTCGGGGAATCTTTGTTAACAGCATTAAAGTGGCAGAATATCGAGAAGATTGCGAAAGGGACCATCGAGGAGCGGAAAATTCGCGTGGTATTCCTACCTGCGGAGGTCTCTACCTCTACTCCGCAACACAACAACATTAATGGAAATGTAAGAGGCTACCATCTTACATACTTGCTTTATATCTAGGTAAACTGACAAAAACTCAAAGTACGGCGCTAATGAAGCACCTCCCGCATATGGTTCTCCCGCTCCTTCGTACGGCTCCCCAGAAGCAGTTACCCCTAGTGTACGATCAGTCGCTCCGGATTCAGGTCCTACCACAGACAGCAAGACTCTGGGACAATCTGTCAGCAATGCAGGAGCATCAGCCCAGTCGTCGCTGGGCGCCGCCACTTCTAGCGTTGCGAATGCAGTTCCAACCTCCAGCGATGACCTGCGGGCTCAACTCGACCAGGCAAAGACCACAATTTTGAAGTTGACACAGCAATCCGAAGAGCAGGGTTTGCGACAGAGGAAAGCGGATGCCGTCAATCAAGATGCTCGGGAGCGCATCACGACAGGCACAACGGGCATGGGAATCCAGCAGCAACCGGCTGATGGGGTACCTGTGCAGATCGTAGCGGCTCTATGCTTGCTGAGCTTCCTTCTAGCCTATTTTCTTTTCTAAATTCTAGACTATGAATAGTTCATGCGCAGATTTACTGACAGCAATATTCGGAAAGGCATTTTGGCTGAGGTATGCTGTTCATATACTTGGGGAAGGGTACGACTCTTCCACATGTTCAGCCTAGCTCACCTTCAAGAATGGCCGATGGAAAGTACTGGAAAGTCCGTCGTCGTTACCGAGCATGCAATCACGGATTACGCCAAGTCTTCGAAAGGGTATAGGACCTTTTCCCTGTACAAGTGAGCGTTATGTATGCTAGTCTTCCAGCAACAAGTAGCAATGATTAAGCATCCCAGCTGTGGCGTGCGTCTATGGTTTCGTCGTTACATCTACGGATCTAAGGAACTGGAAAAGTGTGTATGCTATGACCGGCGTCTCATCTTACGCCCGGAATTACTTTCTGCTCATTCGACCCTAATTCATCTTGGCACCATCCCCCAACTTTTCGGCCACCCTCCTTCCTCTTGACCCGACACCATAAGCCCACCTCTTTATCCCATATGAATTGCCAAAGAACCCACGTCCAACTCGTATGATGCGGCAGATCAGCATAGAATTCCCTTGCTGTTTCATGCAACACTGGCAGACGCGACCACGGTATTGCTGGAAAATCGTGATGCTCGTTATGTAAGCCCACATTGTAGGTCAACATGTTCAGCGGCCCGTAGTATGAAAACGTCTCGGGGACGGGTACAGAGTTGGTAGTATTCTTCGCGGACTTTAGTTGTTGGTCGAAGACATAGTGTTCTGCAATAAAGTGTCCAGCACATGGATGCAATGAGCCTGCGAGGAAGGAACTCAATATCAGGTACGCCAAAGCTTTGACGCCGGCATATCGTACGAGCAGGCAGTCGAAGAAGATCTGGGCAATGATGTTGAACAGGTGGATTTGGGTCAAAGGTAATTGGTAGACCATCATTGGGCGGAGGGCGTAGAAGAGAATCTGGAAGGTGCAGAAGAAGGCTTTGCCGAGGATAGAGTCGAGGAAGAATGCTTCTAGAGCGGTAGGTAAATCGGTGTCAAGGCCGTCCACTCCTAGGGACTTGTGGTGGGTTAGGTGGTAGGGCTGCGACATTGTCAGTAAAGCAAATGGATCGGGTTGCTCTATGTACCAACCCTGAAAGCGGCGCTGTAGGGAATCCCTATGGGAAGATTGGCGAAGACTGCACAGAGCCGATTCGCAAGGGGAGATCTGAAAGCCAGGTTATGGGAGATCTCGTGGATCGCCAGGAAGAGATTTTGGTTTGCCGTTGCACCAACGATATAGGCCATCAAGACATATTTTAGAGACAGGATTGGCGTATTCCGCAAGAGCACCGCACACCCTAATTGTAATGCAACAACGGCGAACACGAGATACTTGGTCAAGGGTTCTGGCCCACAGAGCTTGGTGACCTGGAAGATAGTATAAGCGGATCCATTAGGGGAAAAGCTCAACATGTAGCCATACTTCGGGATGTGCTTTTATGATCGCTTGTCTTCGGGTTCGATGAGGTTCTTCGGTGTAAGACCAATAGAAATGGTCGCCATCGAAGCTGGCTGGAGCGTTTTCGGGTATATCAAGATGGGACGAAGCCTGCACGGTCGTCGTTACGGAGGAGTGCATAGCTTTAGAGGACAACCTTGAAACAATCAATGTGACTTAGACATGTTAGAGGACGCTTCCAATTGTTCGGAAGGGAGTATTGAGATAACACGAGATGAATAGTCATTGCTTTCTGTGTGCACTTTTCTTTGGACAAATGAACGATCTACATTTAGCGTATGCAAGACTCTTGCGACTCCTTGGCACTGGCTCCCCGAGTCCTGGCCCCTTTTTGCATGAACAGCTTTACGGCAGTCAAGTTTTTAGCCCAATCATCTTCTAAGAACAATAAAGATTTGAAGAATCTAGCTCTAAAGGTTTCTCGTTTCTTCGTTCAATGCACTAAGACGTTGAAATTCTCATATCACAAGGGAGTAGCCCTCAACGCGATCGATGTGTTCCAATTATCCAACCTGCCCGTCTTGGGTATCTACTATATGCTTTATTTTACCATCATGCCGGCGAATATGTTTCATGGGTCCCTTCGCTTGGTAAGGACGGCTGAAACATACTTGCCCCCCCCTCTTTAGTAGTCATCCCCTCGACTAACAACTTCTTTAACCGTAGGTCGCATCAGAATTGTCTAGATTAGGGTCAGCAAACTTATATGGTATACCATACAGATCACTGTGTTGACATACGTGTTCAAATTGAGCCGTATATGATCCCTTAACATCGCAAAGAGGAGGGTACGCTTCCACAATCCCACTTGATACAAGGTTATTCAGCTTGGGTAAGTCAGTTGGCTGGAATCCTCAGAGGCACATGCAAGATGTCTTACTCCAAGCAAATATTTATCATGTCCAAGCCGGTCAAGATATCTCCGACAGAATGGTAGTGTCCCAAAATTCTTGGTAATAGAACTTAGGAGACTCCGGGCCGATGATACTCGCAATGCTACGTTTGGAGCATCCGCTCTCTTGGCGTAATGGGATGTTTCCATCTGCTCCGGATCAGTGTCGCTCGATACATGTAGGAGATGTTGCTCACGTCGTCGCGCACATAGCCTTTGCCCGTGCTCCCAAATGTTTCGATCGCAAAGATCTCGTTCTCTTCCATTTTCGTCTGGTCATTGCTCTTGACAATGGGCACGCTTTTACCGCCATGAATACTATGCTGGATAATGTCATGGCCATTGAGATTGCGAATGCATTTGACCGGTAGTGTCTGACCATTAATTTCTACTTCGTAACTCTCCATGGCTTCCTGGATCGCAGCGCCTATGTCACCCACTCGTACATCGATACCAGCCTCCTACAAGATATTAGCCACCATATCCCATGACTGGGTAAGTTCTAATGCCTTACTCGGATGCCTGTGTTAGTAGCATCTTTGACAGCTGCCAATAGATTATCATAGACTGGATCGAAAGTCATTGTAAATGCGCTGTCTACAATCCTCCCATTGATATGAGAACCGAAGTCAACCTTCATAACGTCGCCCTGTTGAAGGACAGTCTTGTTGCCCGCATTTGGAGTGTAATGAGCGGCACAGTGATTGATGCTAAGACCCGTCGGGAATCCCATGCCACCTTTGATGTTATCTCCTTCCTCTAAACCCTGATGGCCTGTCAAAGCTCGGACACTGTCCTCGATCCCCTCTGCAATTTCTGTGAGAGTTTGGCCTGGTTTGATGTTCTTTTGCGCCCACTGCCTGACTTCTCTATGAACTTCCGCGCCTTGCCGGTATTCGTTCAGGAAGTCACTATTCATTCGATCCAAATGTCGCTTTTCCTCATTTGTGGTACGAAAGCCATTCTCATTCCTGTACTCTACAATCTCCCCTTCAGGATACTGGGCATTTGGGAAAAGGTTCGACACTGGGACCCTTGGAGGTGAGGTCTGTGTTTTGCTAATTAAGGAAGCGCCCTTCTTCTTCTTCGGCTTTCTTTTCTTTTTCTTCTTTGCAGCTGAGTAATTTCAGTATGTCACATGTCAGTCTCACGGCTTGGCTTGAGATACCTCCAGGAACGCCGGCTTCAATATCTCCATCTTCATCTTTGTCTTCGTCCGAATCGTCCTTTCCTGCCTTCACCAGACTCGCACTATTAAGCCCATCTACGTGACCATTGGTACCAGCAGGGTCTTTTACTTTTAGGCGCGTTAGTAGAACAACTCAATAAGTATCAAATTGACATTTTCTCTACCAGTCAGCTTCTCTATCCCATCCGCTGCCGTGGAGGCCATACTGGCGACCAGATGCAGGTTTTGCTATATGGCTGTAAGCTCCGAATGGACTGCATCAAAACTCAGTAGAGAGTAGTCAATACTGTATATCTATGATGTTTTTTGATAGGGATGACGGGCGTGTCAATGGTGGGGTTGACGTGGGATGCTTTTCTATCAAGCACGTGACTGCGCGCGCTTAATCCTTCTCCAACGACAACGCGCAGTCGCGCCTCGTTAATCGGAGAGCAAAGTACTACTAGAGCGACGAGAAGTGTTCGAGTAAAGAACATACCTACTATGCTGAAGCAGGTAAGTATATAACATGCCAGGGTAAGCAATATCCACCCCTGTACAGAGCTGTGTTGACCCGTATCAAGGCATGGCGAACAACATAAGCCAGCGGCGAACTCTGTCAATCCGTTCGAGGAGGTGAAACCACACATCAGCGAGTACACCGCTCAAGAGGTTGCTACCCTAGCTAGTCGTCTGGAAAAGCAGCTTGGACCGGAATACATATCGTCGAGACCCGGTGCTGGAGGAGGAAAGGTACACTATCTGGCTGCTGATAAATGTATCAACCTCGCAAACGAAGTGTTTGGGTTCAATGGATGGTCAAGCGGGATTCAGAACGTTCAGATCGACTTTGTGAGCTAGGTTCCATCATGTTACCATGCCGTGGATCTTAATGGTAGCCAGGTCGATGAAAGCCAAAGCACTGGAAAAGTAAGTCTTGGGTTATCAGTTATTGTACGAGTAACCCTTCGAGATGGGACATTTCACGAGGTACGCATCCTTGACTAGCTGGAGTGGGACCCATATTAAGAGTGAGTAGGATATTGGGTATGGCCACATAGAGAATTGCAAAGGCAAAGCGGCCGCCTTTGAAAAAGCAAAGAAAGAGGGCACCACCGATGGGTTGAAAAGAGCTCTGCGGAACTTTGGCAACCTTCTTGGAAATTGCGTCTATGATAAGGACTACGTGGCGAAGGTGACTAAGATAAAGCTTGCACCTGTATGTGAGATTGACAAATTGAGGCGATCGGTAGCTAACGTTCCTTAGACAAGATGGGATCCAGAGAACCTCTACAGGCATGCGGATTACGCTTCTATCAAGAAGAACCCTGGTGTGGACGGTCTCAGACGGCAGCCAAGTCTTCCCCAATTGAAGAGAGAATGGCCACCAGAGGCAAGCGACACACATGCTGCACGTATGCTCTGCCTGTTTTCCTCTAATATCGGTTTGTATGGGCTAATTGGGATAGATTTCGTTGCGGATGGCGAAGATGAGTTTGGCAGTAAGATCCTGCATCTTCGGAACGTCGCTAGCAGACATTAACAATGCTAGGTGACGATTTTGAGGAGGCAGACTTTAGCGTGCCTCAAGGAGACCACCCAGACGAGGTTTCGGTGGACCCCTCTGTGGTCCCCGACCATTCTCGGCGCAGGAACAGTCTGCCCGACAAACAGCATCATCCGACAGGCCACCCACCAGATCAGAAAAACGCACAAAGACCGAGATCGCCGCTCGCGCGAAATCAGTTGACCGGACCAGCTCAGACTCCACAGACACCAATGTTTGGTGGACTAAGCAATCGGAGGCCGCCCACAAATCTGGGAGACACCAACTCAAAGCCAGCACTACTACCTGGTCCACAGCAACAGGGCAATCCATTAGCCACAGGGTACCCAATAGCTCCGCCACGGTTATCGCATAGCGTACAGCCCCCCAGCATCGTTCCCGTAACCGAGACGCCAAGCCTCGAGTCTTCAGTCGCATCTGATCACGAGCCACCCGTAGGCTTTTTCACAGCAAGAGCGGCCGAGTCACTCCAAAGTGGCCCTGGGTTGTCGGCGAAAGCGCCAGCATTCAATCCCCATCTGGAAAGTCCGTCGATCCGCAAGACGGCAGGTGTGGATCACACGAAAACAAAGCCAATCGGGCGAGAAGTGGTTGGGGCAGCGCCTGTTCCCATGCCGAATCGGGCCAATTTTGTGAATCCCCAAACAGACAAGACGAGGCGTGTAGGCATGCCTGTTGGAGCTGCGAGTCCGTTGCAGAATCGGGGCTCCTACAAGCCACCTCAAATGAAGAGGCCGGCAGAGACTAATGCGATGCGGCCAGCGCTGGGAGATGTGACTTCAGCGTCAGTCAATGCATCTACTGACGACGGTGGCGATGTCAAACGTCAGAGATTTGGGTCAGAGCTTCAAGGGGTCAGTAGCAATGGCGATATGCTCAATGTATGAAGCGTGATCTTGGATTGAGTGTTTGAATCTTCATCTGCATAGCATGGTGCTTCGGCGTTTTGCCAATTCATTCCTTTGAACTATTGTATGCGCGTCCGCCCATCTCTGCAAGCTAGCTTAGCTCGTTACCATTATGCACCACAAGGGAAAAGAAACATCAGGCCACGATTTTCCCACAACAAGCTTACTATTTACATGCACTATAACAACAGATAGGAAATCGCGTCATCTTGGCCTAGCAACCAGGCATGCTACCCCTATTCCAAGACAAGCTCTCTGCGGTGAAGCCAATAAAAGCTCTCACGTCCCACGCTCAGGAAGCATGATCACTCCTCTTGGAATTGGCACGGTTTTCCGCCAATCCGATGAACCCCGTCCTATTTAGCATGCTCTTTCTAGGAAATGGGGCCGAAGAGTGACCAGAGGCGGGGGGATCAGGTAATGTGAACGACCGCGGCTGGTCGTTCAAAACCGTCTTAAGTATACCACGATTAGGGCTCGTGGTTCCGGTAGCATTTCTTAGGCCACGAGTGGCCGCTCGGGTATCTGTGGCTGGGGCGACATGCGCCGGAGTCAAGCGTCCATCTCTGGTGTTAGTGGTACCCCTGTCATTACTGAAAGGGTTCGAGGGACGGTACTGACTACGAACGGCAGCACCGTGATCAGCGACAGGAGATGGGTGTGCTAGATGATATCGTGGCGATGGTCCAGCCGCCGACTGCTGGCTTGCGGCGAGCTTTGCTGGACCCAGAGGATTGCTCGCGGAAAGGCTATCAGCTGTTGGTTCAGTTGCTTTGGAGGTCTTCTCCGACGTCTGCAGCTTCTGGAAACTCTCAAGGAGGGCAGAATGTTGGAACCTCGTACGATGTACATGCGTGCCGATGATGGTGTTACGTTGCACTATCAGTTTCTTGGCTATGCTCTCCCGAGCGTCAGCCTGGACGGGGGGCCTGGCAACTGCTCGTGGTAATGGTACGGCAGTATCCGCCTTGATGGATTGGAATTCGAGGTCGTCGATATTCATCGTGCCGTCCTCGCTTGACGTCGAGGCTTCTGGTGCTTGCTCACTCGCTTCACTTTGTACTAGTAATTTGAGGTTTTGGAGAATTTCATACTTCTCCGTGCTTATGCCAGCCAACCTTTGCAATGCCTCAAAGTCCTCAAGGAGGGACTTCGCAAGAGTAGGCAATGGTTGAGCAAGGCTAGTTGAGGAAGCTGATGCTTTGGGCGAAGCAGTCCCAATTCTTGTCTTGCTAGTAGCTGAATGTGTGAAATTGACCACGCTCTGGCTGGATCCTCCGCCCCCGATATCCGCGTCTAGAATATCCGGCTGAGTAGGAGGTAATACAGACGGAGCTGTATTGCCAAGGTCCGAAACAATAGCTTTGGTTGTGGCATTCCCGGGTTGTGGCTTGGGGGTCTGTGAGATTTTTGCAACAGGGACCATTGATGGATGAACATCCTTGTCTCGTGGTCTGTTAACGTTCAGGCCACTTGCGATGGCCATTGATTCGCGGCCAGGAACCCCGACCCGTGGTTTGAAGATGTCTGAAAGACTTGAAGTGGCAGCCTCATCGGATGCAGCAGAATTTGCGACCTGCGGCTCGTTACTGTTGGGCGGAGTATCTGCTGGCCCCCGTTTCTGTAGGATACTCGCCATAAAATCATCCGGCGTTGCAAGGGCACCCTCAAATCTCAAAGCCTTCTTGGACTGCCTCGCATCCGAGACATTGTTCGATCTTGACAATGCTTGTTGGTCCTCACCAGACACCTGCTTTAGTGTGGACTTTGGTCGCCTTGGGGAGGCCGATGTGGCTGATGGTACGTGATTGGGGCCGTTGCCCTTTGCTACGCGATTCCTCTTGACTGGCACAGAAGACTCTCTACCTCGAGCGTCAATATGACTGAACCGACATGTAGGTCAATCGGTGACTTACTTCGTGACATGACGACCATCATGTTGACTGCGACCGGCAAAACCCCCTCCACGACCAACAAGACTGTAAATATTAGATTCGGAAGCTCAGGCAAGGTGATGAAAATTGCATACCCCCGGCCTCCATGATGGATCCCTCGGCCGCCACGATATCCTCCACGAAACATATGTCCTTCACCTGTATAGTCCCTAACACTATCGTCCGCTTGTAGTTTGCCACGATGTGTCTGACCTAGGCCTTATTGATTTTCAGAACGAGCTTGTGCGGTAATGATTGGACAGTAGTCTACCTTCATTGACGTCTGTGAGGTCTTCTGTTGCTGTGCCGTCGCCCTGAAGAGATGTCCATGCGGTATTCCAGGCGGCCAATCTCGGCCTCCCCTCGCCCTGAGCAGCACGATTTTCTTCAGTACCGTCCTCGTCCATACGGCGTTGAATGTATGCCGAAGGAACATAATCTCTTCTCTTCTCCGAAAATTCAGAAGTTTTGAGTCCTTCTATACGGAGCGGGTTCAATGCCTCAATCTGCATGAGTTCCAACGTGCGCTGATGCTCCTCCTCCGGCTGTGGGGATGTAACCAAAGTATGGCGCGAGTACCGCGCCATACTTTGGATGATTATACAGGTCTCTCTGGTACAACTACACGATGGGGTACCGATGAAGAGATGGATATCAAGGACCTAATGAAATGTTGAGGATTTGGTGTGGAATATTGGTGAGAGTTGGTCTTTAAATAAACAACGTCTTGGCGCTCGAGCTAGCGCGAAGGAGCCCAGTAATCCACACATGGAATTTCCCACTTCACAGCAGTCAGGACTTGGAGTAATCCCTTGTAGCCTCCTCAATGTAATTTGCGAAGCGGGACGCCGCGGAAGGAAGAGCAACTCTTTTCTCAAATGAAAGGTCAAGGGCTGGCCATGACTGGGTCGTCGCTAAGGCAGGATGCATACCTAACCAACCAGCCAGGCAACGCTGGTCAATAGGGGAGCCCTATGTGGGACTCCCGCACACACATCTCGGCGACTGAGCTTGACGGGAAAGCCGTTGGATGAAAGCATTGCTTTCCCTCTACTTACTGTGCCAACTCGACTTAAATAAAATGACCACGAGTTACCAACAATGTTTGCCTCATACGTACTTGTCACTTCATGTTGAGGGAATATCATACCAAAGGTATTGAGACAATCCGAATCACTCACAGCATCACTTGACTAGCCCTGTAACGTCACTTCATTTGACCAAGTGTCACTCGGTCGTGCGTACAGTATCCTGTTGTGTTACGTGCTTGGATCGGAACAGGTGTCTCAGGTCCACACGTCAAGCTTTCTTCTTAGCATGGCCTTAAAGGTGCATGCAGGATTCCACCGAGGCCATTACTTCAATATTTACGAACGATACCCCCACGACACGAATGGGAACGATGTCGAGGCCACGAAGTCTGCTTTTTCTGCTCGGAGTATAGGATATATTTCGTTACTTGGGACTGATCGATGATGTGTCTTCTTCGTTCACTCTACGGCACTCATAATGCGGAAGAGACCCCTCGATTACGGTCCTGAATCGCAAATTGGTGCCAGAGTACGTGTCACTCCAGACAAAGCTAGACAACCTAAGTAAGAGCATATCCGAAGGCCATGGAGAATTAGAAAGTACCTCACTTCGAGACTATGACCATAAGATGGAGCCTCACAGGCTTTTTTAGGAGGACACTGTGGTCCGACTTGGCTGCTACAACAACCACGCTATCGGCATACATGAGCTCCTTCCTCATCTAGATAGCGATCAGTATAGCCACCAGCCTCGGATAAGAGAAAAATACGTTTGATCAATTTAACTACTGCTTGGAAAAGGCTGGTAATCGAGACAATTATCTGATGCTTGGTCAGCGCAGCCTACCGAAATTTTTCCACATGACATAAAGTCTGCAGTGGTGAATTACCCCAAAGGCAACGCACAGCATCGCGGGTATAGTCTTCCAGCTCCGTGTGCTCAGTCTGATGTAACACAAAGGAGGTAATATGAAGGCCAACTGTAGAACCAGGATGGGTCAGTTCTGTTTGCCCCACATGGAGCGATAGAGGACTAACTGTACAAGCCGATGTGGCTCCTATTAGCTCGAAGACCGCACCCAGATCACAAGTCAACAGTGACAGCTACAGGGATAATCCATGTCAACGATTCATACTTTCGAAAACATGAAAGAGCGGGTGGGCCAGGTGCCGAACGTACAGTCATAGCCGAGACGACTTTGATATGGATTAGCGTTCCGAAGCCTTCAATGTTCTCCGGACGACTGCGTGTCGCATCTAGAATATAGGCCTAGGACATACCTAAGGAAGTCGTAAATATTAGATGAAGGTTTTGGTTGAAAGGTGCATTTGGAAAGTAGTAGTTTAACATCGTCTCACGACATACGAAGCATTCTGGGGTAGTCAGCTTTGAGCGCTACATCAATACATCAAGAGAGCTCTGACCGAGAGGAAGCGTCGTTAGCATATTCAACCCGAAAAGACTAGACCCTGTCAATATGAAAGCCAGCGCATCAAAGCCATGGCCAACTCACAGGCGGGCAACATTGACCATTACGTTATCTCGAGGAAAGTTGTTGAGGATGTTCCCCTGAGTCTTGTTCCCAAAAGTCAGGAATCCAGCCAAGGCCATAGCCAGGCATGCTAGCATGGAGGCGAAGGTCGAGAAGTGAGTCACACGAGCGAACCTGTCCATCGTCGGCTTCTTCAAAGATCCATAGATTAATAATGAATTGTGGTCTTTTAAATTTCAGCACAAAGCCGCAGGAGGGGTGTTGGAATCCTCACGGCAAACGAAAGCACTAAATGGAAGACATCAGATTTGCTGAGCACAAGGGAATGTTTCGAGGTTACCCACAATGCGATAGTCCCAATAGCATCAACAACATGACCCTGAAATAATAGCGAGCCTTTCAGGCTGCCTCTGATAGCGGTAGGTACCTGGACGCCTTGCGCTATAATTGTGATCAGGATTGTCTGTGTATCATATTAGATCGAAGAATGAGTCTGTCTGGTACTGCCTTACGACCATGCTCAAAATAGCCAACGTCGAAGCCTTCGCTAACTGATTGAGCATCAGCTATAGCTCTTGAAATCAGACGAGACCTTAGACCTTTGCAATGTCCCGGTACAGAGATAGAGGGTAGCTGAGACCAAGCACACAGAGTACAATGACTGCTCGTCGATTTGTCAGGAGCCAAAGGAACGGTGTGTTTGGCAAAGTGGGAAAGACAGCCGCTATCACGTCAGGAATCGTGTCCCCTATAATCTGAGGGATGGGTAAGCAACGTTCGAAGTAGTACTGCTAGGTATTTGCCTTACAATGCAGAAAGCCAGCATGCCCCCGAAAGCACTGAGCCTCATCAGCACTTGTTCTCGACAAGGTGTGTCAAACGTACAAGCTCCATTGGGCGACCTGAACTGAAGGCTTAGCATAGCCAGATTGGTCAAAAAGATCCAAGCTTACCGAGATCACAATAAGTCCTGATCGACCGAAGCAGTTCTCAACTGATCTATCCACTATTAAGTGCCGTGAAAATTAAGCGCAGTATAACTACATCTGCATACCCCTGGAATGAATTCGCGCCACTCAGTTTGGAATTTACTACGATCAAACTGTGATAATTATGAGTTACTGCTCAAGAGACTGAGGTGGAGCATGTATGCGACAGAGAGGGCTAGCAGCGCAGGCGAGATTGACTGTACCGAATCGTCCAGTCCACCTATACCTCGTGTCAGCCTAATAGAAGGTATTCGCGATCCAGAGTAACGTACAACAACAGTTAAGGATACTAGCAGGAGGATTCCCGTCACCATGCCCGCTTGTTTGAAGGCATAGGGTTGTCCTGCAGGAGGAAACATGAGCTGATGGGCAATTTGCTTTTCTCTCCAAGCAGGTTGCTATAGGTACCAATGATGCCAGCACCAATGATACTATTCGCCATATTCATGAAAGCGCTGCTCATCCCACTCTTTGGTCTCGCAGTCTCCAAAAGGTCATGAAAATCGATCTCTAAGGCTGTCACCACGCTCGGCGCATCGATATCGGTCAGAAGTGGGGCCCTCAGTCCAGTATTGCTCCTTCCACCTCCACCAGAGTAGTCCTCCTCTTCGAGCCATTCTTCAGGTTCATCGCTGGAATAGTCTGCACGATCATTGGAACTACACTGGGTTTCTTCGATGTCAAAGCGCACTCGGTTTGGAGTACGGGGAGTACGGGGAGTGCCAGGAGCGACAGGTCGAGCAATGGAAGGCTGTTGCCGAGGAGGAGCGCGATGAGGAGCAGCGATTGCGTTATTGTAATCTACAGAACCAACAGAAAGGGACTGCTCGTGTTCACCGCTGTTTTGTAGGTCTTGAGCATCTTCGGAGTGATTCTTGGGCATCGTTATGCATATTGAAAGCTGTTCACGAAGGGTATGGATTGCCTGGTTGGCACGTTGGCTGAGGTCGACTTCCGTAGGGCTAGGGCTAGCAAAAGTGTACATGTGCTATTCTATCTTAGGACTAGCTAGGTACTCTGCTGCAGGCTTTCAAATAGGAGAATTTAATACCTCGATTACACGATCTCAACTGAGAGTTCCGCCTAAATATTCCATTCGGATCCAGCGATCCACGAATGTGGGATTGCCGCCTACTGATGATGCTAACATGTGTGGAGAACGAGAGCGTCTCCTGTCTGGGAAAGCTTGACGTCCATCGATGTCATTGAGGAAGTAATCCGAATCTTGGTCCAAGGTCTCAGACCATCCGCACACAGGGTTGCACGAGGAAGGAGTGTCTTGATGGAGAGGCTCAGATCCACAAAAAAAACGCAAACTTGGTCGCTCCCCAGCCGTACAAGACGAATGATCACGCTTTTGCCGTCTTCTTTGCTCCAAGGATGTCGTCTAGCAAACCAGCCCAGAGCTCCCGGACCACACCAGGCTCTTTTAATTTCTCTGCGGACATCCCTGTCACCTTTGAAGCAGCCGCGGTAGCAGCGTTCGTGACCGCTGTACGTGATTCAGAGTCAGCATTGCCATTGGGGAATAAATTCATAAGTCGCAAGACAAGAGCAGAATCACCGCGATGGGCAGACTCAGTTGACACACTTACTCTCGGTAAGGTCGAAGGGAGAGAGGTCGATGGCATGATTGTCAGTTACCTCGCTCATAGCGGAGGGGTTGTCGATATGGGTGCCGCTCGCGCTCACAGTTGTGATCTCTGGTCGGATGACGGCTTCATCCGCTTCATCGCTGCGGCCGGGTGCGGTGGAATTTGATGGAAGGATAGGGACTCGCAGGACCTCACTATGACGAGGTGTTCGAAGCTCGAATTGGGGCATGTAGGCAAAGTCAATGGTTGATGAATCTCGAGTTGCCTTTCTCGCTTGGCTGGCTGAAAAGGGCCGCGATGTACTATAGCCCAAAGAATTCAGTTCGAGATCGGAGACCAAGGGCGTGGGTGAATGTACTTGCTGATGCTCTTGGGACATACGAAGTCCTGAGCACGAGGGGAAATGGCCGCTCGACTGATCATTAGACGTCGAAACTGTTGTTGAGTGGCCATTGCTATCACGAATTGCTTCACAGTAGTGTGCGAGATTCAACATCAAAAGAAGCGCAGAATTGTCATCAGTGAACAAAGAAATTATCTAAAACATGGAAGCTATATTCAGACACAGTCATCTAATTCTAAGACGTCCAAGTCATCCGGAGGGGCTAAACCCCGCAATTCGTTGAGACGTTGAGATCCTCAGTATCTCGATGCGATAAGCCCGATGCAATTACCATCGCATATCAGCGACTGGAAACCAAGTCCGTTTGCTTACGCTTGCATTCAATATCCGTTGGGAAGCCCACTTCAAGCATCTCTCCAATGGTTTTCACTCTTCACTGAAGTTCTCACTGCAGGGCTCGGCCACCGAGGACCGAATCTGACCGAGTTCAACAACCGAGGGTGCCAAGACGATGCGAATCATCTCAGAGACATCATGCTCAAGGCCCCCTGTGCCATCAATGAAGGAAATCAAGATGAAGGAAGCGTAACTTGCTGCACTCCATCTGTTATTGAGTCCACGGGTTCCTTACCAACACTGACCGGTTCTGCACCCTCCGTCGCCGTCGCTTCAACGTTCGTTTGGTTTGACTCAATGGCGTGGCCTATCTCCTGTCCTGTTGAAGTCGTTGGTTCCCCATTTTGCAGCTCAGACTTCTTCTTCTTTCCCTCCGCCTTCTTGGCCTTGGTCGCTGCTTTCGCTGCTGCCTTCTTCGCAGCTTCCTCTTCCTTCTTCAGCCGCTCTGCTTGGGTACCACCATACATTCCTCGCCATTCGTCTTCTTTCTTCGGATCGATCAGTGTGAAGAGATACTTAGCCTTGCCAATCTTGTGGCCAGGTTTGATGTCATCGCCAGTCCAATGATCTGGGATGAACAATAGTGGCGCATCCAGTTGCTCAAGAATTGACCTCGATGTTGCGGGTAAGTATGGTTCGAAGACACTGGCTATGAGGTAAATGATGTTTATGGCGATACCCACAACAGCTGCAGCTCTCTGTGGCTCGTTTGCTGCAAGTTTGTTGTCGAGCTTATGGCTTTGCACGAAATTGTTGCCTGCCTGTGCAAGATCCATCGCCCTTTGCAGTCCGTCTTTGAGGTTGACTGCTTCCAGCTCCTTCAAATATTGGGTCAGATGCTCGTTGATTTCGGCCTTTGCTTTATCGAATATGGGATCGGAATGCATGGCTGTGTAGTCTGGTATGACAGAGTCGTAGATCTTTGAGTTGACAAGCTTAATGATACGATTGACAAAGTTACCCAGTTTGGCAAGCAACTCGTTATTGTTCTGTGCAATAAAGTCTCTCCACTCGAACTGACTATCCGCGGTCTCCGGCCTATGTTTCAAGAGATAGTATCGCCAGACATCAGGAGGAACACCCGTGTCTTTGGCGTTGTTCCCAAACACACCGACTCCACGGGACTTTGAAAATTTGCCATTCTCATAGTTGAGATACTCGGTTGTTGATAGGTGGTGAAGCATAGTCCATGGCTCCTTTGTACCAATCTGTGAGCCTGGAAAGATGACTGAATGGAAGGGAACGTTGTCTTTGCCCATGAACTGATATAGTTTCACATTTTCCGGGTCCCGCCACCACTTTTCCCAATCATTAGTGTAATTCGCTGTGATTGATACGTAACCGATGCAGGCGTCAAACCAGACGTAGAACACTTTGTCTCTGTAGATATCCTTATCTTCATCCTTTTCAAAAACGTCAAGCGGAATGGGTGTTCCCCATTTCAGGTCTCGAGTGATACCTCTGTCTCGCAAGCCTTGTTTGAGCCATGACTCTGTAATAACTTTGCCATTGCTAGACCAACCACCGATTTCACTGGCTTTGGCAAACCACTCCTGGATATCGGGTTGCAGTTTATCGAGCCTAATGTGAATATGCCTTGTACTCCGAACAACAGGCGTTACATCCGGATCAATTTTGCATCGCGCATTCTTAAGATCCAAAGGTCCGTAGTCTACGGAGCCGCATTTGTCGCACTGGTCACCGCGTGCGTCCTCATAACCGCATTTCGGGCAAGTACCTTCGATGTACCTATCGGCTAAAAATGACTTATGTTTTTCACAGTAAGGTTGCTGGGAGGCTCTTTCGATCAGATAATCGTTTTTATACAGTCTCCGAAATATATCTTGTGTAATGTCCTTTTGTTGCTGCGTAGAGGTTCTTCCAAAGATGTCGAATCCGATCTCAAACCATTCATATATCTCCGTATGTATCTTGTTGTACTTGTCGCAGAGCTCTCTGGGCGTAACCCCTTCCTCCAGGGCTTTAGTTTCTGTAGCAGTTCCGTACTCGTCGGTCCCGCAAACAAACAACGTAGATCTCCCTCTTGCTTTATTATATCTGGATTGTTTAGAGAGAAAAGAGAAGTTAGGATCAGTCATTTCAGTCTCACCTCGAAAAGACATCTGCGCTCAATATAGAACCGATAATGTTTCCTAGATGAGGCACATTGTTGACGTAGGGAAGAGCACTCTTCCATGAAAATTAGGTTTACAACCGCAATGACAGTAGGCTTCACTGACCGTTATCAGAATGTTCTTTTGACCCTTGATGGGTAATACTTTCTCTTGCTCTGCCATCGTTCTCACAGGCTTGGTGTGACTTAGGGATCCTAGGGAAGGGAATCTGGCAAAGTCGGAGCTACAAATGCGACGAAGCTCGACTTAGGTGTGACACATCCTTAGAGTCATAGTAAGAGCGCATTATTCTAGTGGGGCCGCTCCGCAGGCGGCTGATCGACACCAACGTACCAACTCTAGGTAGTCTATCTGCTGTTGAAATGTATGATGTCAATGAGTCATCTGCACGTGATTTGGGTGTAGTGCAATAGTATTATGATAACTAATGGATGGATGTAGCTATGTAGAATGGAATAACCATCACGAGAAATCTCTATTAGTCTGCCAAGGCCCCCTGACTAGTCCTGATTAGTGACTACCGAGGTTGACCCGGTCTGAATTCCAACATCTGCTCCGTACTTTACTAGTATTTTATTCTAGAACTAAGTCTTAGAACTATTGCCCGACGTATAGTAAACCTTACGCTAGTGGGGCCATCTGTCATTGGATGAGTGCTTAACACGATGAGGACTGGCTAGGAATTCAAGAATCCTAATCTAAACCTCTGAACAATAATGTCCTCAGTTGCTACTTCAGATATACCGAATACCCCCTCCTCAGGTGCGTTCTCAATGAAGCTCAATGGGTGCCTCGATGGCTTTAATACCGAAATGTCCTAGCTGATCAGCACTTCTCGAGGCAGTTTTCAAGAACAAGAAAAGCAAGAAGAAGAAGAGTGGGAAAGGCAAGCTTAACGGAGAACTTGCGAAACCAAATGGTATCAAAGTCGAAAATGAGCCAGAGAATGACGATGCCGAGGAAGAAGACCAAATTCCAAGGACTCCTACAGAACCATCGAGCTCCCCCAGTAAAGAGGATGTCCAATACAGTCATTCGGTGACTAATGGTGCATCACGAAGAGCTGAGGATGTACAAATGATCTCAGGCGAGCCAGACCAGGAGGGTCATCGTAATGCCAATGACAATTCGTCGGACTCGAGAGACGCCTCGGTGGCACATGATACTACATCGGATGTATTAGAGACTAATTCCTTGGCAGAGACGGATGCAAGATTCAAGGCACTGGTAGAGGAACGGAGTTTTCTGCGAGAGGAGGTAGCGCAAGTTCGAAAGACTCTGGAAGAGATCCAAAGGAATCATGAAGTGGAGCTTGGCACCATCCGAGTACAGCTTGCCGAGTCGCGAAGTGAAAAAGAACAAGCCGAAGCACAATATAAAGGTCTCCTTGGGAAAGTCAGCACAATAAGGTCACAGCTGGGTGAAAGATTGAAAGCTGATGCTGTAGGTCTGTCCTCATGAGGTGCAATCCAAATGACTCACAGCTCGATAGGAGGACCTGTCGCAAGCTCGAAGTCGGATAGAAGATCTCGAAGAGCAGTGTGGAAATCTCCGTGAGCAGAATGACACTCGTGCTGCTGAATTGGCAACAATGGCGGAGGAAGGCGAGCAACGATCCAAAGAGCTATCAGGTCTTCGAAATAGGACTACGTTATCACAGCAGAATTGGTCCAAGGAGAGGGAAGATTTGATGCGGCGAGAGAAGTATGCCAAAGAAGAGTTTGAGGCGGCTAAACAGGCGATGCAAGATTGGGAGATCCTAGCTATTGAGGAACGATCAATCAGGGAAAGCATCGCAGAGAGGATTGCAGACTTGGAAGAGCAATTGACCAGCCATCGCGAAGCTCACGAGAAGGCAGCATCGGAGCGAGATAGCCAGTCATTGACAGTGGACGGGCTGCAACGAGCACTTCAAGAGATCCAGGATGGTCTGTTTTCTAGATTTAGCGGTGGACTCCTTTCGCTTACCATAATTTATAGCTCGAAAACGTGAATTACGAGAGCTAGTCGAGAACTCCCAAACTCAGGTCGAAAATCTATCAAAGAAGTTGAATGAATCTGAAGGCAGGGCCGCTGAAGCTGCGAAGTCTCTTGAGGCAATGATGCAAGAGCTGGAGAGGGCCCTACCGTTCGAGAAGGAGGTGAAGGAGAAGAACCTTCTCATCGGCAAGCTTCGACATGAAGCTGTGATCCTGAACGACCATCTGACTAAGGCACTGAGATATCTGAAGAAGGGCAAGCCGGAGGACACCATTGATAAGTAAGACCCCGAACTCTGATCCATGAATGGTTTTTTGATCTTTCCAGACAACTGGTGACAAATCACTTTCTTCATTTCCTCGCCCTCGAAAGAGCAGACTCGAAGAAGTTTCAGGTATTACAAATTATTGCCAATCTACTGGCCTGGACAGACGGTAAGCGCAATGCTTGACCAAATCTGAGGTCTCCAGTTAATGAAGCACAGAGCAACGAGAGCAAGCTGGCCTTGCTAGGCCTGGTGCCTCTAATCCGAATCAACGGGTGCCCATCTCGCCATGGCATCGAACACCTAGTACGCCGGCATTGTCTACGGATTTCTTCCCGGAAGGTGGGACGAAGAAAGAGTCACTGGCGGAACTCTGGTCCGACTTCCTGGAACAAGAGGCTCAGGAAGGTGTCAAGTCATTGAAATCACCACCCAGCAGTTCAGGCGGCTCAAAGCCCCCCTGAAATGTATCTCAGTATTGACGAGGCTTGATTGGTTTTCCGGCTGCTCTGTATAATTGATAGATGCCGTTCTGCATACATGAATTATCTAGACCTGCTATTACAGTCGCGCTGTTCTCCACTTGACTCGTAAATGATACCGTATGGTAATAGAAGTATCTTACGGAGTAGACAGTACTGTATTAGAATAGGACCAGCCCGCCGCCTTGCCGTGGAACCTAGAAACTCAATTGAGGAAAGCTGACAGTCGATTCGTAGATTATCCTTTTCACCCAGCCCCGTTGTGCTTGTTCTGTTAACGTTCGTATGCTACTGCCCAAGTCTGCTGCTGAGTCTCACTTCAAGGTGCTCCGTTTTCAGCTTCGTCTTCTACTGTCTCCTTCCAGATTACAGTGTATACACTCCACAATGGCACCTTTAGGTAGGTCGACTTCTAACTCCAACGGTTATTTCCTGCCTCATGGTCCCTGCTAATAAACATGCAATCCATAGATACCCAACTGCGCCGACCCATCGTAATCTCCGGTCCCTCAGGCTCAGGCAAGTCGACCATCCTCAAGCGCCTCTTCGCGGACCACCCGGACACCTTTGGCTTCTCCGTTTCCCGTACGTCCGCCTGCCTACTCTAGACTCCCAATCTTAGATCAAGATAGACACCACTCGCAAACCCCGTGCCGGCGAACAGAATGGCCGCGAATACAATTTCACGAACCAGGAATCATTTCTGAAGCTAGTAGACCAGGGGGGGTTTATCGAGCATGCCCAGTTTGGGGGGAATTACTATGGGACGAGCGTGAAGGCTGTTAAGGATGTGGCGGAGAAGGGCAGGATCTGCATACTTGATATCGAGATGGAGGTACACGCCGACTGAATGATGTCTGTCATAAAAAGCGAACCTAGGCTGACCCGCTCCACCTTGTTCAGGGCGTGAAGCAGGTTAAGAAGACCGATCTCAATGCACGGTTTCTATTTCTATCACCGCCATCGCTACAAATACTAGAGCAGAGGTTGCGTGGTAGGGGTACAGATGACGAAGACAGTGTGAAGAAGAGATTAAAGCAGGCAGATAAGGAGATGGCCTTTGCCAAAGTGGATGGTGTCCACGACAAGGTAGTTGTGAATGACGATTTGAATATAGCGTATAGGCAGGTTCATGAGTGGATTATGGATGAGGGTAATTTGGACGGCAGCAATAGTTCATGAACGTTGGCGCAATTGACTTGGATATGAATGATCACACTATAGATTCCGCGGCCTTGCTGGGGAAAACTTGAACTTGCAATTGCAACCTATATCCGCTTTCACGAGACAAAACATAAGATGTTCAACATTAGTGCATTGAAGCTAGACAATGGTATAAAATACATTCACGCTTCCAGACCAGAGAAGAAAACTCTCGATTTTGAGACTCTGTAAGACAGGCCTTATGGCTACCTGATCACGCACCCACGCTTTTCGCCTTGTATAATTCAAAGAATCGTCGCTTAACCTTCAGTACCCGTTCATGGTCATCCTCTGCGATTGCCTGCTTAGTTCTCGATCGGCGGAAGGGCTTATAGGCCTGCTCCCTTGGCCTGCGGCACTGTTTTCTTTGAGCGCCAACAATTGCTTCGCGCGGAAAGTCTCGTAATGGATCTGCGAAGTGGTTTCGATGAGGTCCTGGAGATGGGTGCGAGTCAGGAAGTTCCTTAGCGACACGAACTCGCAATGATTCTCGTCCTCCACGTTGATGACGCCCCAACGGTTTTGTCGGCCACGCACGGATCGGCCGCCAACAACGATCGAGTTCTCTGATCCAACCACTGCGAACGGAATCATGTCCTTGATGTTAGTGTTCAGAGCGCGCTCTTCTTCGTCCTGCTCCTCATTGTCGTAAGGATACATCCGCAGGTTGTGGAACGCAAACTCCTCCTTGATTCTCTCCTTGAAAGCCATACGCTCCTCGAGGGTCAAGGAATCGGATTTGGCGATTACTGGTACAACGTTGACGACATCAGAGAGTTTCTTGAGCACGACAATATCTATGGGTTTGAGTCTGGCCGCCGTCAACAACACTGTTCCTGCATACCCAAATCATGGGCCGGACCACTGGTAACTTACGCATGACCGGAGGGCTGAATGAAGAACAGACAACAGTGTACACGTGTATCTTGGATGTATCGTTCTCGTTGTGCGGTGAGTTCCTTACGCAGATACGCCGAGTGCTGGTCTTTGATATATTTGACGATGTTGTCCCAGCTACATTGGTTAGCTATCTCTATTTCTCAAGCAAAGCCAAGCCCTTTACCATCTGTCATTGTTGATCTGATCACCATAGCCAGGGGTATCCACAATGTTGAGACGTAGACGTACGCCGTTTTCCTCGATAACTGCAAAATAGGTCTAAGCAATCTGCACAACGTGGAGCACCAGGCCACTTACCATGCGTAGTCGGTGTTATCTCGGTTGTTGCACGGACCGAGTCAGATGGTGACAAACGGCCTTTGGAGTCTATAAGGTGGGATGCGAATAATGTGTTTATCAGGGTCGATTTCCCCAAGCCTGTTTGACCTATAGGAAATCAAAACTAGCTGCCTTTGGTAAGAACCAATGCTCTTACCGACGCAGATTACGTTGAACTGGAAACCGCGCTTCAGGAGCTTGCGCTCTATCTGGGTTGTGATACTGTCGAAGCCGACATGGCTCTTGGGCATAACTATTGGAGGTGGGGCTGCTTGCTGGGGAGACATAGGGGCCGCCATGTTGGAAGGGGCGCAGGACACGATTGCCAAGTTTCAAGAGGGTGAGATGAGAATGCTAAGATTGGGTGGTGCTGTCGAAATATATTTGTCAAGCACTGAAGCATCGGTAAGGTAAACTCTCGAAAGGGGTACGCTACGGGCGCTTATATAAACGCCGCTTTGGCATGAAGTATCTAAGTACTACGTATGGAGTAGATATCACGCATTTGCTGCGGCTGTCAAGTAAAGTACGCATTGCGGCGCTATCAGCATCTCCTGACATAAGTTTCGATATGGCTGTACCTCGCCAGCTATTCATACAATTTCCATTTCTCACAAACACGATCTTATCAAATGCAGCGTCTCCTCTGCAACTAGCCCGAGCTCCCTTCCCTCTCCAAAAAATCACACGCCTTACTCTGTTCACACCCTTCGCTTCGTCATTGGCCACAATATTTGGCGTCCCGTCAATTTTAGCAGGACTGTGGGAGTCTGTTCTGCGAGCCGTCCCGAAGAAAAAGACGTCGCATAGGAAAAAGCGTCAAAGGTTTCTCGCAGGGAAAGCATTGCAAGATGTCACGGCTTTAAATAAATGTTCAGCATGCGGCAACGTCAAGAGAGCGCATTTATTGTGTCCCTTCTGCGTCAGTGGTCTGTTACCGAGTGCCTGCGCGGTCATTATCTCGACGCTAACTGATGTTCACAGAGATCCGAGATATGTGGGGAGAGAAGACAGCGGGAAAGGAGACCGCAAGGGCTGAGGCATGAATGACACAGTACAGCAATCAAAGATACAGCATAGCGTGGGCATGGGAGCATTGTGACGGCGTCTAGATGTGATGAGAAAGCTTCGATCTGCTACAAGGCGTACAAACGTATGTAGAGGGCATACTGCATTTGGCCACAATGGCATCAGGAGCTACAATCAGTAGTTTGAAATTGTAGAAAATCTGCTCTTCGAGCTTATGGTGAACAATTGAGTACTGCTGATGTGTACTAACCCCCACCAACTCGGCACTCTTGTTATTTGCACCGATTTGCGACCGTCTACAGCGAACAATCCGAGTTGCCGTAAGTCAAGGAAGGACGACTTCAGATTTCGAAGCGTTCTGAACAGTCATGGTATACGTACAGTTTGTCCAATGTAGTGACTTTGGAGCTGACAGTATCCAGTCGAAACAATATCTCACGACACACACAATTGACCATGGTTATACTGAGCCCCCGCAGAAATAAAACCGGAACTGATAAATTCCCAGCACATCCTACTGACATCTTCTCTTTGAGCACTACAAATACTCAGATTCTCTCCGCTTCCGGCTCATCATCTATCAGAATTCATTCGACGACTGACCCCGACTTTCCTCTGGCGCAAACGCTCGAAAAGGTACACAAGCTAGGATGTCATCATCTTGCTACCAGCCGTGATGGTCAGGTCACGGCCAGTGCAGGGTTCGCAGGGGAGGTCAGAATCTGGGCATTGCAGGACGGCTCATGGAGTGAAAGCCACAAGATTGTGGGTGCGAATTTCCTTGCTTCTAGACTGTGCGCTACGAAGGCTCTCAGTCGCTTATGCTTCGACAGATGGCAACAAAGCAGGAGAAATATGGGCCATAGCTCTTTCTGGAAATGGTCAATACCTTGCGGCTACATCGTTTGACGGGAGGATGAACGTGTGGGACAATCTTGCGAATGGAGCAAAGATACGGGAATTTGAAACAAGAGGAAGCTTTGGCATGAGTATAGACCTGGTATGACGAGTCTGCATTAGCGTGTGGCTACCTGCTAATTTGTGTATAGTCTGCGGATGGTAGGTTTACGGCTTCAGGTCATGAGAATGGTGGAGTCTACATTTTTAACAATGACACTGGGAGACTCTTCCATTCCCTGCCTGGTATGTTCGTATGGTAGTATGACACTATTCAGACGGCTAACTTATCGCAAGGCCTCGTCAAGCCTGTGCGTGCTATTGCTTTCTCGCCTGGAGGTAAGCTGCTAGCAGCTGCTGGTGACTCCAGGGTAATTGCGCTATACGACGTCTCCTCTGGTGAACAAGTGGCAAACCTCTCCGGCCATGCGGGATGGGTGTGTTCTTTAGACTGGAGTGATACTGGTGAATATCTGCTCAGTTGGTAAGATTGCTCTGTCAACGCTAGAATAAACACCATACTGATATTCAAAGCTCTTATGATGGCAAAGCCAAGGTCTGGTCTATCGATCAGCGAACATGTGTGGCCACGCATACCGAGACGGACAAGACTCTCTGGAGTGTCAAATGGTTGCCCAAAACGGGGAAGAATGAGGGCTTTGCTACAGCTGGGGCGAATTGTAGCATATCCTTCTATAGGGAAGCAACGGGAGGATAGATTCAAATATGCTCATACTACCATGGAGATGTAGAATCCACTCAGGACTATGTCTGCGTTTAGACTAATGTCAACGCCGAGAGCGCGCTAGCGACCCGATGCAAAGCGCAAGAATCCAACAAGATATAGAATAGCTCATCTAGCATTTTCGCCGTTACACACTGCAATGGGGGACAATGAGTGGTGGAAGACTTGCCAGGTTTCATAGATTGTGGGCGGAAGAGACGGACTTTGCAGATCTGATCCTGACGTCGCATGAGATCTCTGATTATGACAATAGACACTACTTGCTCTGGCTGTAGCCATCGAAAAGACTTGAGTCCATGGTATAATAGGTAGTCTATTTCCAAGCTTTCTGTATCTGTACCAGGCACGCGGGTGACAAAAATATCCGCACACTAGTGACTACGGAGATCCCCCACCAAATTTCTATATAAATTATCTACCTTTCTCGATAAATAATATATCGTCCCCTAGTACTTATATATCTTATAAGGACTAGACTACGCCTACTCGTACTATTATTCTTTATAATCACTTTATTAACTAGAAGTCATACCGTTAAATTAGTAAAGATATAGGAATCCCTTTCTCTATAACTCGCGATTAGTATATAGAGTACCGCGATAACCTTATAATTAATAAATATTATTATTATAATAATCCTACTAGACCTAAACGCTAGGGTACTCCTCTAAAGATTACTAACTAGTAAGTACAGGAAATAGAGCTTATTCTAGAGGTAAGGGATAATAACTACCTTATAAAAATAAAGGCTTTAATATAAGAGTAACTAGGGTATAAAGTAGGCCTAGATAATATTTTAGGATATATAATAAAATAATAAATAGGGTCTATAAAATATTATAAATATATTACTTATAAGAAGGGCTAGTATAATAAGAGCTCTACTAAGAGAAGGGTAGAATTTACTAGGGTAAAATTATATAAATATCTTACGCTTAAAGACTAGTTCCCTATTTACTTTTTTAATAAATATTATTTTAGCTAGGGGTTATAAGGTAAATTATAGATTATTTAAAAGCCTAAGTAGAGATATTATTAAGACTATATCTAATATATATAAAAGGAGCCTAAAATAGCTTAAGAAAAGAAAAGGTAATATATCTAGGCGGCTATTAGCTATAATTTTTACTTAGATTTAATATTCTATAATATTCCTAGTAATATTAATAGGAAGATATTAAAGTAGGTATATAGGGATAAGATCTTAGAGGCTATTATTAAGCTATAATATAAGTAAGTTAATTAGGGACTAGCTAATCTATTTATATTAGAAGAAGATAGTAACTCTAGTTATAAGATAGTTATAGTAAGTTATATTATTTATAAATAAAAGTAATAATATAACTTATAAATATATTATAACTATCTCTAATTACTAGATCTAGCGCTAATAGAGAATACCTAGTAGGGGCCTAAATAAATACTTTATAAGTACTCCTATTAGGATAACTATATTATAAGAGACTATATTATTTAGGGGTAGGAGGAATATATAATAATTAAGTATATTAATAAGTAGGTAGCTAGTATACCTTAATAACTCTAGGCTATTTTAGATAATAACGGATAAATAACAGGGTTTTAGTAGAGAAAAGTAGACAATTTATATAGAAATTTGGTAGGGGATCTCCGTAGTCACTAGTGTGCGGATATTTTTGTCACCCGCGTGCCAGGTACCATTTAGAGTTTGCCTGACAGGCTTCGGGCTAATGCAAGGTACCCTAAACGTTGTTTCCTTATCCGGTATTAGCGGCTTGGTAGGTATCTACCCTTGATGTTTCATGTGCCCCTCGTGCCTTTGTACATCGAATCTTGCTCTCATTCATACCACGACTCAACTTTTCCTCGCTCTTTTCCGTCGATAATACTGGATCTTGCATTTGACCCAAGTCGCTCTTTAGCAATCTAATACCTTTGGGGGGTTCGAAGTGACCACAGTCTACACACGCACACCATTACTTCCAGATAGAATCCTCATCAAATACCCATTTCATCAAAAACGACATCTCACAGATCTTCGCCATGTTTGTCAGATGTACTTCACTCTGCTGTCTATTCATCGCCTACGCCCATGTCGCTCTCGCACAGCCTTACTGTTTGTTGACCGCTGTTAAGTGAGACCCCTTTGAACCTCGAATGGTCGCTGTGTCTAACACGCTATAGCAAATTTGAGCACCCAGCGGATCAAAAGACCCTCTGCTGTACCAGTGCATCCCAAGTCAAGTCATACATCGGAGTTCTCTGCCCTCCTGGCGAAAAGGATGATGCATTGACAACGTTCGAGGCCGCGTGCCAAGAGGCTGGTTTTGGTTGTATGTAACCACCTCTGCACGCTGCCATGTTATCTCGGGCTAACGCGACTGATCCCCCAGCATGTTCCTCGTCCTCTCCACCAAGCTCTGCTTCAGAATTATCATACAAAGCTGCCAGCGCGTCCGCTGGTTTCGCATACGCATCGAGCAATTCAGCCCCTTACCCGATTGCATACACTTCGACATACTTTGACACCGTCTGCTCGTGCACCAAGACCAAAGCGTTCAGGTAAGAATCAACCATCATGTTGTTTGCCGGGTTGTCTGTGCCTTCGTCCTGTTACTAAAACCTTTTTCTAGATCTACCGTTGTTGCAGGGTCCACCGGGTTCGCCACTGGCACCGCGCCGATCGCGACTGGCACTCCAGGTTCAAGTGCAAGTGCAAGCTCACCCTTTGGTACCGCTGCAACAGGATCACCAATTGCGCCTGTAGCTCCCATAAAGACAGGGTCCGCTGGATCCGCCGGCTTCACTGGCGGCGCAACCAAAAACATCGGCCCCGTCGCTGCTGGACTTTTAGTAGTCGCTGTTATCGCTATAGCTCTGTGAAAGTCTTCCACCTTTACGCTCGTTCTGTGTCTCGTTATGTGTACAAACAATAGTCGATTGATCAATCTGTGGAACTTCACACAGTCATGTACAAAGCCGGTATCTCTTCCATGCACTGTTTCTGGTCATGAGCAGCTGTAGTACTTTAAAGATCGGCGTTGGGGCTCGGAGAGATATCTCGGAACATCGCATAGCGTAACTAAGAGTTCTTTTTGAGAGATTGTCGTAATCCAATGAGTCAATACTCCTATGGTTGGAAGGCACAATCCCCTTGTGAGCTAGATGTATGTGACCTTTGATTGTAGCGTCTTGATTGAGGCCATAACAGTGACAACATTGCTCGATGTGGATATTCGCGAGCGCTGAAGCGACTGGTTCGCCGTTCCGTCGCAGGTGAAAGGCTAGGCCTAGGGACCGAGAGAACCGGATTGTGCCTTCCGCATCGACATCTCAGATCTACCTATGAGTGCACCGTGATGTACTATTGTAGGGCGCGATCATTGGCTGATCGTACATTGAAAGTCTGCTTCATGTTCACGCTTCTGATGGGTTCCATGCTGATAAAACTAGATCGCCAAAAAAGTCCATCAAAGCCATGCCTACACCTTTCGAGCCTTCGCCACAGAAGCAATTTCAAAAACATTATCGAGATCAAATTTTGCGCCATGGATTCCTCCATACTCAGAGCTTGCTCGGAAATTGCGAAAAGTACAGGATATACTAGGGGGCGAAAGCAGACTCACTTTTGCTGAAAAAGTGCTATATTCACATCTTGACGATCCCGAGGAGTCTTTGCTGTCTAACACTCAACATGGTAAGAACATCAGGGGCAATGCGACTCTTAAGCTCAAGCCGGACAGAGTGGCTATGCAAGATGCATCTGCACAAATGGCACTACTGCAATTCATGTCTTGCGGCTTGCCGTCTACGGCTGTGCCAACAAGCATTCATTGTGACCATATGATAGTAGGGGAGAGAGGTGCAGACGTTGATCTGCCTGCGTCCATCACGGGAAACAAGGAGGTCTTTGATTTCTTAGAGTCGGCAGCAAAACGGTATGGGATCGAGTTCTGGCCGCCTGGAGCTGGCATCATTCATCAGACTGTACTCGAGAATTACGCTGCACCAGGCCTGATGATACTCGGCACCGACAGTCACACACCCAACGCAGGTGGTCTGGGTGCTGTTGCTATTGGTGTTGGAGGTGCAGATGCCGTAGATGCCATGGTGGATTCTCCGTGGGAACTCAAAGCTCCCAGGATCCTGGGAGTCAAGCTCGAGGGCCAATTAAGTGGCTGGGCTACGCCAAAGGACGTGATCATGAAACTTGCAGGTCTACTAACCGTAAGAGGAGGCACCGGATTTATTATCGAATATTTTGGACCCGGAGTAGAGACTATCAGCTGTACTGGGATGGCTTGCATATGCAATATGGGAGCGGAGGTTGGTGCCACTACGTCGCTATTCCCGTTCACCAGAAGTATGGGTCAATACTTGAGATCGACACACAGGGAGCCGATAGCATTACAGGCTTCGACGCTCGCTTCTGCCGCGGCCTCCTCTCATCTCCTAGCGCCTGACTCCGACGCTGAATACGATGAGGTATTGGGGATTGACCTTTCCACACTTGAACCACATATCAACGGACCTTTTACTCCTGATCTCTCGACACCTCTTTCGCAGTTCAAAGAAGTTGTCAAAGCAAATGATTGGCCCGAGTCTTTTGGCGCTGGTTTGATCGGAAGCTGTACCAATAGCTCTTACGAAGACATGTCTAGAGCCGAGGATCTTGTCAAGCAGGCATCAGCCGCCGGCCTTGAACCAAAAGCCGATTTCTTCATCACTCCAGGGAGTGAACAAATTCGCGCAACACTCTCCCGCGATTCCACTTTAGACACCTTCATGTCCGCTGGGGGCACCGTCTTAGCCAACGCCTGCGGGCCTTGTATCGGCCAATGGAAGCGCACTGACGGAGTCTCCAGGGGTGAAACCAATGCCATCTTTTCCTCTTACAACCGTAATTTCAAAGGACGCAACGACGGTAACCCAGCTACGATGAACTTCCTCGCTTCGCCAGAGATTGTTACCGCTATGTCCTACGCAGGAAGCACTACCTTCAATCCCTTGACTGACACTATCCCTACCCCTTCTGGTGCACCGTTTTCATTTTCCCCTCCTTCGGGGTTTGATCTACCCCCCAACGGTTTTGCCCAAGGTAACCCAGACTTTGAACCCACCCCAGGCTTTCCGGATCCATCTCATCCCGTGAACATTTCGCCCACATCTGACCGTCTGGCCGTACTGGAACCCTTCGAACCTTTTCCCTCCGGTGAGCTGGAGGGTCTTCGAGTACTTTACAAGGTTAGAGGGCAATGCACAACCGACACCATCTCCGCGGCGGGCCCATGGCTCAAGTACAAAGGCCATCTGCCCAACATCAGTGCCAACACCCTGATTGGCGCTGTGAATGCCGAAACACGCGAGACCAATGTTGCTTATGACCACTTCGAGCCTGGCGAGCCGCCCAAAAGTAGCATACCCGAATTAGCGGGAAAGTGGAAGAGTCAAGGCAAGCAATGGATGATTGTGGCAGAAACTAACTATGGTGAGGGTAGCGCAAGAGAGCATGCTGCGTTGCAACCCAGGTATTTGGGTGGACGTGTGGTACTGGCCAAGAGCTTTGCTCGAATCCATGAAACCAATTTGAAGAAACAGGGAGTCGTACCATTAGTATTTGAGAAGGAAGGCGACTACGAGATGATCAAAGCTGGCGATGTTGTCAGCACACTTGGGCTCTACGACATGTTGAAGAGTGGAGGTCAGGGAGCGGTAAGCCTGCGAGTGACGAACAGCAGAGGTGGGGAGAGGATGATCAAGGTCAAGCATACGATAAGCACGGATCAAGCTGGATATATATTGGCAGGCAGCGCACTGAACTTATTGGCCCAGAAAGGGAACAACCAGCAGGTCAATAGGTCGCCGTAGGTGTGGGACGGATCTGACCCCCTTTGTCTGGAAAATGTCTCCCATCCAACATCGTTGCCGCTTCTGTGAGAGGAAGCACGAAGTCGTGGTCCGATATGAATTGCTCTCAGTGAGCTGTACATGCTATTCCGTAGGAAGGTGTGGCAAGCGGAAGCCTAATGGACCGATTGTGAAGCGGCGAGAGTGCTTGACTGGTTGCACGTCACCAGGGCCAGTACCATGCATTGAGACCTGCGCAGGGCTATGGTCGCAGCCTAGCACGTTCCTCTAGAGATGGACAGGCCCGACTGAAATGTCCATTCCTGAAAATCGAGAGGGGGGGGGGTAAAGGAGGGAGAGCGCGAAAAAGGAGTGCGGAAGATTATTGGTATTCATTGAAATAAAGAGAGAACAGGAAAAAAAGGTCTTCATGCTCGAGACCACAATAAAGAAAGGCCTTGAGGACGAGGAACGCTAATGTATGATATCTCAAGCTTATCCACCCAAGCTATTTTACTTCGTGAAGTGGAAATGGAGGTCAGTGGTCACGTAGCTAGATATGGCAAAATTGAGTATGTCCAAATATGCGTTATCTGTGAGGTTACCTCACGGTACAGCAGTCATTGCGTTTATCGTCACTCGAAGCCGATCAGAGCTACTGTATATGACATGACTTGATCCATGAAAGTCCAATATCGAACATGTAATCAATATCACTGCGTAGGAAAGGCGGGAGACGAGATGAGTGAAACCCTCATATCGAATGATCGTAATAGAAATTGTGCACTACTTCTTCATGCCATTTTCTGAGGTCTGAGTAGCTTTTTGTCGAACTTCTCACACAAAGGCTAGAGAATCACTCAGTATCGGGATCCCAAGCAGAAGCAGATCGGAATTGTAAGCTGCCTACATAACATGGATTTTGAATTGGTTACTCCATCATGACCCCCCACATCGAACGATTCACTATTGCTCCCCGTTCGCTTCCGTTTGATGCTCGCTCGCTTGGCAGCCTCCAGCAATGCCGTGGTATCTACATACGCAATTGCATAAAACCCCGATCAACGCCTTCATTGATCTAGTAACTTCCTTGCCTGCTTCTCTTTCACCGTGAACCGCCATTTCCGCATCGATCAATCACCTCTTCCCCGCAGGCTTCGGCCGGGGCTTACACTCGTCTGCTTGTACAGCGTGCAGCATGACCTTATTCGTCTGCTGTGGCGTGTTGACCGCATATCCCTTGCTCCAGTCGTAGCTCACGGCGTAAGCGAAGACGTTGCCAGTACGGTTGAATGCCGTGCTGCTTATTGTTCCTCCAACCTCAGGGTATCCTTTCAGACGATGCTTGGCGTCCTTGTCCCAGAAGTGGAAGGTTCCGTCCGAGCCTGCTGTGCTGAATGTGCCGTGAACGGGGTGGAAGGAGATGGCGTTCACGGCGTAGACGTTGCTGACGTCGCGTGTGTTTGGCGGTGTCTGTCGATGGCATTTGAAGCTAAAGTTCGAGGAGGAATCCTTTTCCTCGACGTATTGAATGGCGCAACGGCCCTCAATTGATCCTATAGCGAAGCCTGAGGCGTCTGTAAAGCAGGTAACGACTCTCGTCTGCCATTTCAATGGTGATTGAATGGTCTTGTAGAACTCCGCTGGCTTGTCTAGATTGATGATGTCGATCCAACGGTCCGCTGTCGCAACGACAAGTAAGTTATTCTTGCTGTCTAAGCTGTAAACTCGCTCTTGGCAAGTTACGGATGCGACAGGGGTCGGTTGCCGTAGATCCCAGTATTTGATTGTCTTGTCCCAAGATCCTGTAACAAGGACAGGAGCAGCTTGGCCGGGAACATCGATCATACGGACGCAGCGAATGGGTTGGTCGTGTGCGGCTACTTGTGTCGCTTGAGTGCCACCAGCGCCGAGGTCGAGAAGACGAGCTGCTTTGTCGGCACCACCACCAACTACTTTTGTGCCATCCTAAAGAAGCATGTCAGTACGCGTATCATGCATGATTTCCGGTGTACATGACCCACTTTCGACCAACAGCAACTCAGAACAGGCCCTTCATGCTCAAAGAGAGCCTTCCCTTCACTTCCTCCTTGGGCGTTGATTTCGTAAATGCGGACCTTCTTGTCCCATGATGCAACAGCTAAGTGTTCCGATTGCGGTGAAAATGACAGATCTGAGATGCCGTCTTCAGGCGGATTACTTAATGCGACGTCTTTCGAGATATCGCCTGTGGTACTGTTTGCTGCTGCAGCATTCGACGCTGCGCTACCGAAAAGGCCTGACATTATGCTGGAAATGCGAGTAGGGAAAGTGGGGATAGAGAACCGATGAAAAGAAGGAACGGAGCAGTGTATAACGAGTAATTTAACACCATGGAAAGCTCAATGGAGGGAACGACAAATCCAGTATGTAAAGTAGGTAAGGCGCAGGCAACCTCAAGGCAGATGAGCGCGCTTCGAGGGCGTTTGCGATACGGCGCCAGAAGTCTTGGCACTGAGCCACTATTCAAAAAGTTCTATCCCATCAGAATCTCTTGTTCTTCCTTCACTCCTCGCTCAAATGATCGTATTCGAAGCTTACAAACAGAGACAGCGTTCTGTATCGTAATGGTCAGACGTTCTCTTACGAACATGAAACGCTTTGGGAGAAAGTCCCCGGACAGCTCTTACCTCACTTGTGCGGTATTGAGAATGTGGAAACATGCCGCCATAAAAGCATTTTTCGCGGCTGACCTCCTCCCACCTCCCCTTCCCTCGTAATCCCTTTCTTGACCGTCTGTACTCCTTTCAGTCTTACTTGGATCGTGTGGGAATGATTGCGTTGGGGCCACATGGATGAAGATATGAGTCCGAACTCGACCAGTCTGCACTGCTACGGCTTGAGCTGGAGATTGAGGGGAGGAGGCTGAGATTGTGTTTGGTTGTGAGGAAGGGGGATCATAGGTGCGTGGATGGAGGAGATATTCGTCGAGTCGATAGATATGCGATTGCCTTCTTCACTTACTTTAGTCTTGGGACTAGAGTAGGGAACGGGGAGGTAACTCGATGGGGCTTATTCTTGAGGCGAGGAGTCATTCCAGTCCTTCCATCAAACGTCTGTTTCTCAAGTTCTTCGTCCTTCGAGTTCTTAAGCATTGCTGTTGTCATGACAGAATGGCTATAGGAGCAGAAGACGGAGACAGCGAGGTTGCCTGGTCAAACGGGCCAGACTTCAATTCAAATTCTGTTCGATGATGATACAAGAATCATAGAGTCAAGCACTTAGGCTTCCGCAGACCCTACGTGGTGTTGGTGCGCCGTTGAAGACCATGATAACAATATATCTGAGAATCTGAGAATCCGAAAAAATTGCACACGGACTGGGCAATCGACGGTGAGGCCGGCACATATCGCAAATTCCCTAACAATGTCTACTCGTTACTTGGGAGATTCAGTGCTCCTTATGCTATGCTAAATAATTTACCACAAACGCAGGCCATGCTGAGCTCCAACCCAATGCAAGAAACCACAAGGGTTATCTGCCATCTTTGTATGGCTTCCCGTTCGTATCACTGTTACTTTGCCCCTTCTCCTCCTCGTCACTACTTTCTCCCCCAAGGCTGTATCTCGCCTCAGCCCTGTCGTCGTGAGCATCCGGACTTGCGACGTGGAGATCGTCCAGCTCACTCTCGTCAAAGTCCGCTGCCTCGACATCTCTTCCTTGCCGTTTCCTGAGTATATGGGTGTTTGGACCCTCGAACAGATTATTGTAACCTGCCCTTCGACGTCGATCTCTCCATACATAGAAGCCCCACGCACTCGCAAGAATAATGACTACTACTAGAGCCACTTCACCAGACTTGTAGTAGGCGGCCCATTTAGCCTCCTCCAGCTTTTCTGCTTCAGCTTCCTCCGCACTCGTGCTGTTAGGGTGGCCGCCAACACTTGTTTCAACTCCCTTCTCGCCATCGATACGAGAGTCTGTAGGTTTACCGCCTATACTGGCAATGTCTACGCCCAGAAAGCGATCAAGCATGTCCCTGGTTCGCCTAGGGTAATCGAAGGGAACCATGTGCGAAGAATTGTAGAAGAGGATGTATGTCAGATTACGGGCTTCCTGGTAAAGTCCTGCGGATTCACCCTCGAATGTCCAATGTCTTCGAGGAGCCCATGTACCAGGAGAGAGTTCGAATCCCTTGCCACCATTCCATTCCATATTGTGAATGAGCTCCTCTGTGCCTATGTGGTTGCAGATTAAGTCTTGGTCCCCAGAAAACAGAATGATGGGGACAGTTGTGAGTATCTCAGGAAGTATCTGAATGGATGGTGCCGATTTCGGGTTGAACTTGGAGCCCACAGCTCCAGAGCACTCGGCCCATCCAGACTTCTTATCTTTACTTATGTGCAAGGCCTCGGTCACGTCTTGTCTTCGAAGGTAGGGAGTAACGGTCTTTAGATCCGGAGGCCAGTGCATGCCACAGCTAGGGTATTCATCTCGCAGTCGAAGATCGTACATGTTGTAGCATTGACCATCTTTCTGTGACTTATCGAGGATCTTCTGAAGAATAGCTTCACATGCTGGTAGGTCGACTCTGTCACTTCCACCAGGTTCATTAAGATGCCTCATACAAGTTTCATGTTGTGCTTCGAGTTGTTTTGCGTCTTCAGAACCTCCCTGGATCACGCCATTGTCGTAAGCCATTTTGAGGTATGAGTCGTACTGTTCCACTGGTGATATCCACCCATTTCCAATAAGGAGGCCTGAAAGTTGCCAAGCCCTGGACTGTGTCGGAGAGTTGTTATTCGCTTGGATAGCTTTCGCGATGTAAGGGATATGTTGGCCTGCGTAGGACTCGCCAGCAAGATACAGCTATCGCAGGTTCAGCTTCTTGAAATCTAGATACTTTCTGGGTAAACTTACGTCGTTGCTTTCATATTCAGGGAACAGGGCGAAGAATTTCTTCAGAAAAGTAACCATCTGGTCGGCCATCTCATCTAGCTCGTGGACGTAACTGTCCGTATCGACATAGCTGAAGCCTGTCCCGACCGGATTGTCGACGAAAAGAATGTTTGCAAACTCATCCCATGATCCATCGTTATATTTCAGCTGTCCGTCTTCTAAAACTCTGTAGGGCCCGATCTCCATCAAAGCTCCATCCATCGAACTGCAGCCCGGGCCACCATTAAGCCAGATGACTGTTCTTTGCCTATTAGATATATGGCGATTCTGAAAGTGCCAAAAGAACAGATTTCCATTGTGTTCTTTGTTGACTTCGATGTGGCTATACATGCAGGTCAGCCCATCAATACATTCAAGGCTGATTCTGGTGAGACCTCTTACCCAGCATGCATGTTCAAAAGCTCTCCAGCCGGTTGACCTGGTAAAGATCGCACATAATAGTCCGCTGCAGTGTTATCGAGCGCCGTGACATAGTAGAGCAGTAAGCTCATGCATAGCCATATTTGTGATGTCACAGCCATGGCAAAGGTCTTCTGCTGGATGAAACTGTGATTGAGAGGGGTTGTCGCTTGGTTCCCAAATCTGTGGGTAAGTCCTCGAAGATTCCTATCCTCATCCCTGGTTCCTCGTCAACGTTCGGGACGAGGTGTCATCTCTTATCGCTAATGCCTTGTCAGTCGAAGTTAGCTCCTTCCACGACGCTTCAAGTCCAAATCAGTTGGCTTTGTTGGAAGCTAATGTGAAGATTGGCGACTGCAGTAGCTAGCACTTCACTAATCCAAGTTGACAATGTCCACAATAATGTAGACCAACTGCTGAAGAAAGTTGTCAGTCCGTGCCCTACTTTATTGATGAGATCAGCCGGCGCATGGGCCAAACGGCGACCCGAGCGCTAAAATAGGAGCGGCAGTCGGGTCTCTCTCTTGATCTTCTACTCCGTACTGGAAATGAATCTACTCTAAAAGACTGGCAACCCTCGAGCTATCATAATGCCGATTGATGATGATCCATTCGATACTCTCCTTTCTCTTGAGGATGGATTCTACAGAGAAGGCTACGATTTAGGCATTGCAGATGGCGATCATACAGGTCTCGTCGAAGGCCGTTTGTTTGGACTTGAGAAGGGCTTCGAAAAATATGCTGCAATGGGTGTTCTACATGGAAGAGCTACGATCTGGGCTGGAAGGCTGCCGGAGAAAGGCTGCAATCAAGACTTGGCGACGGACCAAAATCGTGAAGTAGATACCCGAGCAAGTCTCGAGAAACTGCCTGTACAAGAGCGGGGTGCGGAGTCCATGCAAGCTCGAGAAAAAGCATATGCACATCGATTAGAGGGAAAACCTCGTTTGGAAACGCACGTTCGGATCTTGTATGCTCTTGCAGAGCCGAGCAGCATTTCAACCGAAAACAATGAGGACTCTGTATCTGGCTTTGACGACCGGTTCAAAAGGGCAGATGGAAAGCTTAGACTCATTGAGAAGCTGACTGGAGAATTGAGCTACGATCAGGCAATTGACAGGCCGTCTGGCATCAAGCTTGGACCAAATCCAGTCGATATGACAAGCAGAAGAGTAAATGTGAATAGCATTGAGGACACCAGTAGCCTGCGTGCTGGGCACTGATACATAGTGTATTGTTCTGTCAGCTGACGTATCTTTTCGATAAGCCGTCCTGCTACAGGAGATTGCACCTATCGACCAGGTACCTGGTTGAGTACTCCCCCATCGACTGCTATCACCTCGCCATTGACATACATATTCTTGCACAAGAATATGACCGCCTGCGCCATTTCCTCATCCGAACCGGGCCTCCCAGCGGGTACATGTCCTTTTTCTTGTATCGTCTCCGCCGGTAAATGCGTCTTGTTATCATTCCCACTCTCGTTCATCGTCATTTCGCTCGGAAAATACCCTGGTGCAATACTGTTTACCCGAATCTCTGCCTTTTCGAATTCGGAACTCATGAGCTTGCTGAGATGCACAGTGGCGCCTTTGGCAGCGTTATAAGAGAAATGACCTTGGCTATTCCGCATTATCCCGCTCATGCTGGAAATAACGATGATAGAGGGAGAGCGAGGTGGATACTTATTACCAATCGAAGCCTGAAGCAGTGGGAGGAAGGCGAGAGTGGTGAAGTATACAGATGTCACATTCGTTTTGAAAACATTAGCCCAGTCTTCGACCGATTCACCCTGCCATATCTTATCATGGAGCTCGGATGCAGAGGCAGAATCTGGAAGAACTTTGGGACCCGAGATACCTGCGTTGGTGACTAGGTTCTATGGTGTCAGTCGCCAGCTCGTGTGATAGCAAGCTGTCAAGGACGGAAAACGTACTGAGGAGATTCAGGTACTTCTCTTTCGATGATATATCCTGGATCAACTTTTCCAGCTCCGACTTAGAGGTAACATCGCAAGGGCCGATCCTGTCTTTGTCAGTCGAATATGTTTCTGATTTGGCTCGTTTCTCACGAGTTGTGGTCTCACGGTATGATTTGACCTCCTCCTTCCGGATCATGGGATTTCGCCGCTGTCTGGAGTACCCTTAAAGATCTTGGTTTTAGCGTTGCCTTTGTGTGCAATACACGATTTGTGTAACAAGTCTCGGAAAACAGTACTCCTGAAGCACTTCTCCGGCGCCACGCTCTGCTCTGATCGCTAAAATTTGACTTCGAAAGATCACTTACTCCATACGGCGGCCGGTGATGTATACTTTGGCGCCATTGGCTGCAAGAGCTTGTGTACACCTTGGAGATTTTGTGGTCAGCGTTCTTTCGATCGGAGATTATTTGGGAAGCAGGTGCTCCTGCTCCTTTTATCCCTTCTCACTCGTCCAGCATCAAATTGGGCAAAGAGTTTAACTAAATCACGACTAACATCAACCCGATCCCTGTGCCTCCACCCGTAACGAGGCAGACCTAGTAACGTCAGAATATAGACCACCAATTGATGCCCTTTGAGAATGCACATAATCCTTCACCGAGAAGATCTTTTGCACCGTAAGCTGGTGCGTTGATGCCATATTGAGCTGTGCTGTGCTGAATCCGTCTCAGTTGCAAGTCTGAGCTTTACAATCCGAAATTATCGTTACAGCAGCTTTCCTTCGCAGTCAACGTTTATGTGCGGAACGTGCTTTCTAGGGTATTAGTACCGAGACAATAATGGTTTCTTGCCTTCAACCGTACGTCATTGATTACACTAACCTTAGCGCCTTCATGGAAGGTATGTTTACGCGACGCCGTAGATCCTTAACTTTCAGATCTATGAGTACCATGGATGGCAACACCGCTTTTCTGGCTCAGCACCTGTAAAAGCTCTCAGTTGAAAGCGATAGCAACTGCGATAGGTGTTAATTCGAGTGGTACGAAGCCCATCCTGACCTCCCAGCTGCTGCACCACCTACCCAATGGATATTTCGGCCATGATAGAACGAGGGGAATATCGCATGACCAGTACGATATCGTCAGCATTGACATGGGCATTCGGAACCTCGCGTACTGTCGCCTCACGTCCCCTCAGCCACGCAGAGAGGCAGATCGCAGCTCAGGATCGCGGCTCGGGAGTTCGGTGATCACTGATTGGGCACGCATTGAGATCTCCAAAAAGGAGCCAAAGCTCGCAGAATCAGAGGGACACGGATCGAAAGAAGCATTCGATCCAGCTACATATTCGCAACACGCCTACGACCTTGTCAAAGCCTTGCTGTCGCGCTCGCCCCAAAAGCCCACCCAGATCCTGATCGAGCGCCAACGCTTTCGTTCCATGGGCGGCTCGGCGGTGCAGGAGTGGACGTTGCGTGTGAATATGTTCGAGGCGATGATCTACGCCGTCTTGAAAACCCTCTCCGAGAATGGCACTTGGCAGGGAACGGTGCACCCCATTGCGCCGGCCAAGGTGTCGAAGTTTTGGCTGGGGGACAAGGAAGGTGCGGCGGGGGAGGGTACTGGGAGTAAGAGTGCGCGAACGAAGACGGCGAAAGTAAAACTGGTTGGGGAATGGCTGAGGGCGAGAGATGCGGAGGGTCATCCGTTCAAGCTGACGGGTAATGCTGAGACATTGGGCATGGCCTATTTGGGGAAGAGGAATGGAGGGAAGAGGGTATTGGCGATGCAGGAAGGCGTAGATGGAGAGAATGGAAATGAGGTGGTGCCGGTAGCGATTGGGAAGCTGGATGATCTAGCTGACTGCATGCTTCAGGGCATGGCTTGGATCAGATGGGAGCAAAACCGCAGACTGATCATGTTAAAAGGTGTAGAGGCACTGGGTGATATGTAGGAACATGATGCTCCGAGAAAAGTTCGCCCTTCCATAATCTAGCTAATGTGTGCATACTCTGATCAATACAAAACAGGACCATGTGTCCAACCGGGTACATACTGGTTCAATAATCGCAGGACATAGTATCCCCGACCCATAGTAAACGGCTAGTCCTCCGAAATCAAAGCAACTGCGCCTTTCACCTTCTTTGCTTTCTTGGTCACGGATCCTGAAGCTTCCTCGCCAGTCTCCAACACTCTCTTTGTTTTCTTCATCACAGTGATAGTGGTCTCCGTTGCTTCGCCCTTGGCAGCCTTTTTGGACTTCTTGGTCTTGAGCTCCTCGCTAACCACCGTAGGTTCTGTTGTATCGTCACCACCGGCGGTGACCAGAGACTTCTCCTCGTCAAACGTTTCTACAACCCCAATTGCCTTCGCAGTGTCCTTGACGGGCACTTGATCGACGCGCTTCAATGGAGGGGCTTCAAATTCATAGCCAATCTCCTTCATTTTCTCCTGCTTGGACTTCCGTCGCTTCTCCTCATTGTCGTTCCTTGCCTCCCATTGTACCCTGCCAACAGGCACCTCATGCTTCCTCCCTTCCAGCTTGTTCCATGGTACCTTCTTGAAACGCTTATCTGCACCTATCCACACGTTCTCGTGCAGCTGCTCCTGCGGGACGACTCTACACTTCAAGATGTGGCCGAACATGAGATAGTTATTCATAGTATCAGCCACGATCTTAGCGACGCCAGCTGATTTGAACTCGACGAAAGCCCAGTGTCTGGATGCACCGGTCTTCTTGTTGCGAGACAAACGTAGGCGGTTGATGTCACCAAATTGAGAGAAATACTCGCGCATTTCATGCTCGTAGAAGCCGTGGGGGATTCGGCCAACGTAGACTACACCTGGCCCTTCATCCGTACCTGCTTTGATAACGTGGAGCTTCATCTTGGTCGCCTTCTCGTTTGGCATCTCAGGAAGGCTTTGACCTTTTTCGAAGCCTAAACCGGTGACGGGGGCTTCGTCGCCATCGCTTTCGAAGCCTGCCAGGAGGGCAGCTGTATGGTCGTCGTGCTCGAAGTCTTCGTCAGATTCGTCTCCGTTAGACTCGTCTTCTTCAAGATCGGCAGATGCTTCGGGTGCCATTGCCTTGCTGACTGATTCAGCTGCATCCTGTATAACGGCCTTGCCCTTCACCTTCACTTTCTTGGCGGCAGACTTTGTAGCTTCTGTAGTATCTGCAGCGGTTTCCACCACACCGTCTATTGCCATGCCGACCGATTCAGCTACATCCTCGGCCACGGCTTTACCTTTACCCTTCGCTTTCTTTGCGGCAGACACTGTAGCTTCTGTAGCATTTGCAGCGGTTTCCACCACTCCGTCTATTGCCACGCCGACTGTTCCAGCCACATCCTCTGCCACGGCTTTACCTTTACCCGTCGCTTTCCTTGCGACAGACTTTGTAGCTTCTGTAGTATCTGCTGCGGTTTCCACCACTCCCTCTACCGCCATGCCGACCGATTCAGCCACATTGTCTACCACGGCCTTACCTTTACCCTTCGCTTTCTTTGCGGTAGACTTTGTGGCTTCTGTAGCATTTACAGCGGTTTCCACCACTCCCTCTACCGCCATGCCGACTGATTCAGCTACATCCTCTGCCATGGCTTTACCCTTCCCAGTGGCCTTGGCTGCAGCAGATTTTGCAGATTCGGTAGCATCTTCAGCAGTCCCCACCACTCCGTCCATTGCATCCGTAGCTCCTCCGATTAAGGTGCTTGCAAATCCTCCAAGAGATGCTCTCGCTGCGCTTGCTCCCTCGGCTGCGCTGGAGATCAAGCTTCCAACGGCATCACCAATAGACTTAGACTTCACCTTATCCTGCTTCAGCTTCTTCTTTGCTGAGGCCTCGGCGTGTTCTACCAATGGGTCAAGAATATGAGCTTTTATCTCCTCCGTATCAACAGCTGGAGCTTTGCGCTTTTTGGACTTCAATGCTTCAAGCTGTGGTTTGTCGTCGGCAAGTCCTACCTTCTTCGTGGACTTGTTATCCTCTTTAGGCTTAACAACTTTCTTCGCTTTTTCAGCTGCAGCTTTCGCTTCCTTACTCACTACATTCGCAGCCTCAGCAGGTATTTCAGCTGATGGCGCTAAAGCTTTCGTGCCTTTCTTCACCTTTTCAGCTCCGGCTTTAGTCTGCTTCTTCACAGTATCCGCAACCCTAGCTGCTGTCTCGGTCGACGGAGCATTGTCTTTCACCGCTTGCTTTCCCTTGTCCAAACCAGCCTTTGTTTTGTTCGTCACGGTATCTGCAACGTCGGCAGCATCTTCGATTAATGGCGCGTCTGCATTTGCAAGCTGTTTGGATTTCTCAACTCCAGCCTTGGTTTGCTTCTTTGCGGTCCTGGCCACCTCACCTACTGGCATGGTTGAAGGAGCATCAGCTCTGACAGCATTCTTGGCTTTGTCTGCCCCTCCTTTAGGCTGGGTTTTCATGGTCACCGTAACCTCAGCAATAGTCTCATTTGACGAGGCTTCAACCGTTGCAGTCATCTTCCCATCTTCAGCATCAACATTGATCTCGTTGCTCCGAGAACCAGCAGCTCTAGCAGAAGTCTTGATTGTGACGGCCTTAGATGGTTTGGCATTTGAAAGGTGGGCCTCTCTGGAAGTTTTCTTTGTGGCTTTGCGACGTTTGGTGGACGTCTCCTCTTCCTCAGCCTTCCCAACTTCAGAACCTTTGCCTTTCCCAGACTCCAAGAGATCCTCGAACGGTCCTTCGTCCATAGCCACATCGGACTCGATGGCAGCGATCTCTTCGGGTGCGGCATCCTTCTTCGACGCAGCCTTAGACTTGTTCGACTTACCTTCCGGCTGGGAGGCTGACGACATTTGAACACCGTCTCCAACAGCTGACGCTTTCTTTGTGTCCTTTCTTGACTTCCTTGAGCTCTCTCCCCTTTCGACCCTGGGCGCGTCTTTGTCGGCAGGGTTGGACTGTTCCGTCTCCTCTTCTCTGACGACTTTTCCGGCCCCATCTTTCGCAGTTTTGCCCTTTTTCCCCTTCGGAGCTGGCTTTGCTTCGTCTTTGCCGAGCTTTTCAACTTCGATGGCAGCTACTGTAGCTTCTTCGATATTGAGATCCGCTTGTTCGTGCTTGTCGGTGGACTTGGATTTTGCAGCGAGCTTGGATGTGCCATCGACAACAAGGTCATCGCCCTTCTTTCTCGGCTTTGCTGCTTTATTAGTGGTGGTCACTTTGGTCTTTTCCCGGGTTTTAGGTGCAAGTGCCTTGCTTGATGGCTCTTCTTCGGCAGTGTCTTCACCTTGAATATCAAGGCTGTCGCTCTGTCGCGTAGATTTGTCTGCCTTGTTGGCAGCAGTTGATTTGCTCTTCTTTTTGGCCTTCGGCGCGGCTAACTTGCTTGATGGCTCTCCCTCTACAATGTCTTCATCTTCGATATCATGGTTGTCGCTCTGTTTGTTAGGCTTGGTTGCCTTGTCGGCACCAGTCGATTTGCGCTTCCTTTTGCTCTTTGATGTGGCTGACTTGCCTGATGGCTCTTCCTCTCCAGCGTCTTCACCCTCGAAGTCGAAGTATCCACCAGCGCGATGACGTGTAATTCTTGGTGACGCTACTGTAGCTTCTTCAATATTGAGCTCCGACTTCTCGTGCTTGTCGCCAGGCGTGGCCCTCGCGGCAAGCTTGGGCGTACCGTCAACTTGCAAGTTCTTAGGTATCTTGGACTTGGCCATTGCCACGCGTATGAGGAATAGAACGTTATGCAGTCTCCGACTACAACAACGGAGCCTCGAAGAAGTGGGTCGAAGGCCTGGATGAAAGTTGATTGTTCAACGGTCGCGCGTTTTACAGGTGGAGAAAAGATGGAACTAGGGGCGCGACTACAAGTTTGTTTGTTCCGCTGCCAAGAACTGACGTAGCACTATCGTTAGCGCCGCTCTTGAGGAATTCGTCTGTAATTGCATACCTCGTGTGCACCACATCCAGTTTCAAGTATGGGGAAGAAGAGGAATAAGGAGCTCTCGCAGGCCGAGATATGGGATGATTCTGCTTTACTTCAGTCTTGGGACGATGCTTTGTCAGAGTACAAAGCAAGCTGATGCATTCTTGTATGATTAAGCTACCCCTTTGCTAATTCGGCTTAGTTGTACCACAGTATACACGCACGCGGCGAACGAGTCGAAGATGTGATCAAAGAAATCGAATTGAGTGGAGTAGGCATTTTACCACATTACTCTACGTTACCCGGAGAATCAAATACTACAGAAGTCAACGGTGTAGTAGCGGAGGATCTCGAAGACGGAGAATTAGCGGAGGAAGTCGAAGTGACTGGGCTAGATGATAGCGGAGACTTGAGGGGAACCGCTCATGCAAGTGATCCTGCCAGAGGGTAATAAAGATAATAGCTCATATATCAGACACCTTTATTCAATGATACCCAACAATCACATTCTCATCCAAGGATGAATGCTTCCGAGCAGGGACATCAGGTACCTGGTATGCCCAATGCGATCATGGATGGTGGTCAGTATCTGATATATTTTTTCTCTACAAACCCAAGGGTGTTGTTCTAACAATCACATAGTGAAAGATGAAGCGCTGAGGAATCTGATGATGTCTTGGTACTATGCAGGATACTATACGGGACTTTACGATGGGCAAAGAGTACAGAATCCTGCGCAGCCATGAGTGTGTTGTCGATCGCTTGACAAAGATCTATCACCGCAAGAAATGTCTTGAGAGCACTACAAGCCCAACGCCATGATAGTCACGGTGCTTATTACACTTTGGTATAGATGTTCATGGAGATCAGGGAAGATAGGGATTGGCACAAGTTGGTAGGGAATTCAATAACCACTGTGGTAGATCATGCTGATTGTTCCTGGGATAGGCCACGAGATTGTGCTTTTCGAAGTCTAGGGAGGCGAAATTGTCAGGGATGGTTTTCGCCTAGACTCAGTCCTGCACCGGTTCACGGCTAAAGCGCATGAAAATGTCAGAATGGGGCCATCGCTGTGAACCAATCCTTGTAAGTAGTCGAAGTTGAATGATTCATGGTTCTTTGTCATTACTGAGCTGGGTCTGGGCAAGTCATATTTGCCATCTCAGCAAAGCGACTTACTGGCAGCGATTCTCTACGATAACGAAATTTACCTTCAGGAAGAGTTTCCATCCTCTCCATACCCTTGCCATCGAAATCATAATCATCTCAACGCGCACGAGGTCGAGACGAAGATGGATATCGATGACATTTCTGATCTCCATTCGCTGTTGTGACTTAGGCTTTTGGGGCTAGACAATTCTAGCTTCGCTTGTCGTTGCTTGAGGTACGGCTCTGACTCAATATGCGTCGAACCCCGTACACTTCGATCACTCTCGCATGTTATTTCAAAACATCAACTTTTCATCTGCTATGGTGCACATTGATGCGTAGTTGCGCCCTACACACATTAAAGAAGATCGCCGAACCCTTTCTCTGAATCCTTCCTGATGAGATCCAGCATACCTACCGGCATCACAGGTAGGCTATTCGCATCCTTCACATAGCGGAACGGCATCTCTGTGCTTTCATGCTCGTCCAGGCGCAATTCTGGGTGATCGACGTAAGGGATCTGATCCAGTGGTACTATGGGACGGGTTAGTGATTCTATATGTGTGCTGCGGTGCCCTGCAACAACTCCTCTGTTCAATGACCATTCTCGTGACCCGCACAGCAGTATCGGTCGTCATCTGCACGGGTCCCAGTCTTCTTCCGCCAAAACCTTTCTTCCGCAGCTCAGATGTTCTATCTGATTCTGCTTAGCTCATGGCCTCGAATGTACATACATCATGATACGTGGTACCGCGTGGTGGATCATCTCCTGTTCTCACATGTCAACCATCCATGCTCGCGCGTCGGTACGCAATATCCATACCCAAAATACCGCCAAAAAGAAACACATCAAATTTACCGCCATCTTCCGGGCTTAGCTCAGCACTCGCAGCCGGATCAAGCAAGCATACTCGCTCCTTGGTCGCTTGAAAGATATCTTCCACGCCTCGATGCTCGACAACCAGACTCCTGGTGTCTTGGAGCTCTGAGGGTAGTCCCAGGTCCTTTGGAAATGAGGTCAAGCAGAACTTTACATTTTGTACTTCAGATTCTTCCGCGATTGCTCGATACTCAAGCACGGACCATGGTCCGAGCTCTGGGTCAAGATGCTCGACGATGTATAGATTCTTCTCGTCATTCTTAAGCATGTCCATCTTGAGTGATGTTTGTCTGATTTGTCGAGCCAAATTCCGCGATTTCAACCGCACTTATCAGCCTGTACACTGCTGCGTCATATCTCGGCGACCTGGACGCATTTCCCTTTTAGTCCTTTGCTATCAATGCGGAGAGTGGGAAGGAGCAGGGCAATCCAATGGTGCCAGTATCTACCTGAAGATATCAAAACAGTTAGCAACGATGTGCGACGCAATTAACCCTGTCGTGCCTGTGACCATAAATTGGCCAATCATCAAGGCCATTTAAACGGCAGCTAAGGAGCGCTAGATCGATCGGAGCTACAATGACGCCGATCTAAAACGTTCGACCTTTGTCGTCCCCACATCTTCTATCCTTTCACAAACATTCTTTTCTACCTTCAACTGGTCGATATTTACTACATAGAGGGAAACTCTTTGGGCACCCTATCTCCTACCCTCCCCTCCAAGATCTCAATCAGATTGACCCTCGTACCACTCAGGGCTACAGGCTGTTTCCGCTCATCATTAATAGAAGCAACAGTGACTCGTGAACCGACTCCTAGCTGGCATAGACTTGTCAAGTCACAGCTTGGGAGAGGATACGAGCACCTCTAGCTTACAAAGCTCTGCGGCTGGTCATTCTCATTTATCTCTGGACTCCTTACAATTGATCAAGCTCTGTTCCTTGTGAGGCATCGTCGGCACATCACTATTCACCATGAACCCTCTTCAGAAAAACAAGATCGATATCAGCGTGGGTTGAGCTCCCTAAGTGTGAGAATGTCAGCTGATTACCTCGGAAGTCTCTCAACGAGGAAGAGCAGAAGCTCTTTCGCCTCTATGGCAAGCTGCCCAACAAGAAGGACCTGCTTCAGAACAAACTCAAGGTCAGCCCTTCATTCTATACACGCCGTGTCCATCAGTCAGAGTAACCATCATCAGGAGCGCAAATACTTCGATTCCGGCGATTATGCCCTCTCGAAAGCCGGCAAAGCCTCCGAAGGCGGCGTTACCACCATTGGTAGCCAGCATCCACTGCCAGAAAACATTCCTCACCTGACATCTCCGGGGCCCAACAGCGGCAGCAATGGTACTACCAATGGCACCAATGGTGGATCTCTTCCAGGCGCTACGAGCGGGAGTCCAGTAAAAGAGAGTAGCTTCTTGCACCGTGAGACGAGTGTAGATGAATCCAGCGTCGATAGCGTTGGCCACTCTCCGAAGAGCCCAGAGAAAGACGTTGGAGGAGTTCCATCGCCTGCAAATAATGGCGTGCCTCAGCGGTGGCAGAGTTGAGTCCATGTACAGCGTCCTGGAATGGGTGGAGAGTACGCCGTGAAATACGCACCAATCACGAGCATACTTGATATGCCAATGGCTACGACTTTATGAGTTCTGTTGTCATTGAGGTAGCTTTCGAAAGACGGAATATGATATCCAGTGTTTGGCGTTCTTGATATCTGCGGACAGAGGATAAATCCAAACCGGCGGCAACCTCGACAGGAAGCTTTACAGAGTTGCACCCAATCGGCGAAGATCGAGAGATCGTTACCTTGTTCTTCAGTGGCTTTCTGAATGCCCTTTTGGGAAATAGTCGGCTCGCTATGTTTTCAGCCATCACCTCGACCTGATCACGCTTTTAGACCTTTTCGCGCCATCTCCAAGGCGCCTTCCTTCGTTTTGTTGCCTCCAATGAAGCCACTAGCATGAGCAAATATGCATCCAGGTATCCCACTTATCTCGCTCAGCTGTTCATCTCGCACTCCCCTCCATGAATCTGGAAGTGGCTTCCTTGATTCAAAGCTGTCCTTGCTCACACCCACAGCTTGAATGCGCCATTTGGCACCTTCATGCTCACCCTCAGGGTACAGCACATACACCACCTTCTCCTCGTTCGGATATTCGGCTTCAAGAGTGTATAGGTGATCCTTCCAAGAACAGCCACGAGAGAATACCATGAGTTTTCCATCTCCTTCATGTTCCTTGCGAGCATTATAGGTCTCGTGCACTAGAGTACGTGCAGGTAGCCATGCGCGGTGATAGTATTGCAACCTTCTTGAAAACGACTCTCCCATCAATGAGCTAGCTTTCAGAAATCGGTTGTCTTCGGCCTCTTGCACTTGCTCGGCCGTTAAACCATCCTTGTCGCCATAGTTGGCGTTGAGATCGCCGACCAAGCTGCCCAAGCCAATGCCTCCATCATAGAATCTCTTTTTTAGGGACTTCGTTTCTGAAGGGTCATAGACGGAAATTCCATTGTCGTGAGCGTCCAAAGCTTCTATGAAGTCCTCGTAAACTTTCTTCCACAGTATGTCCACCTCTTCGCTACTCTCCTTCAAGCCAATTTGCAGCGCTATGATCGGCTTCCCGAAATGAAGATAGACTAGCCCTGCAGAGGATAGTTTTGTATGCCTAGCAGGGAACGTCGTATCGAAGGTGCGCTGATGATGGTCATATCGATTCTGTGCTGCTTGGTATTCACCACCAACATCGACAACTGTATGACATTTGGAAAGAACTGCTGGGTCGCGAGTACGGACAAGACTGGATGGGTTGTACGAAGGTAGTTGACGGAGCATATGGACGGCGAGAGCTTCATCGGCATGGAAGTGGCCACTGGAAGAATCAGCGAAGCAGTGGAATAGGGTACTGCTGACTTACTTGTGAGTACCAATGAGAGGGCCTGGGGACATTTTAAGTTTCTTCGAAGGTAGTTCTTCTGCCATTCTGATGATGTTGCGACGCATACGATTGATAGAAGTTTGCTACAATAAACAACCCTACCTCATGTCATATCAAAACGAACTTCGCTAAATCGACACCCACCATGCTTAGAGTGCGCTAGCGTGGGGAATCAAATGCAGGACACGCTCTACGTAACAGCCAAAGACGCTTCCAACGCTTGAATCTCCTCCATTCGATAGCTTGTAGGTGACTATGGCAAAGATGATACCTTAGTCCTGGTTGGTTGTATAGCTGGCGAGCCATGAGCGTGTCAACTTAGGATATCCAAGTACCTTTCTGGATCCCGGCGCCTTGGCCCGCCCTAGGTCTACAAATTATAGTAGCACGCGACAGCCTAGGCCTATCGAGAACTACACGTCGAAAAACAGGCTCTGGCAGATTGGACCGCCGTTGTTGACCACACAGCCTTACTCTCCTGTCAACGTCACTTGTAGCTCCAAATTCTTCAGGTGTAGAATATTCTATGCCGATCAACACCATCTCGTAGTAGAATTATGAGCCTCCCTTCGCCTTTCAAGCGAAAATCTACGCTCTAAAGTTCGTACCACCATCGCCGAACATTGCAAATCTCTACCGCGGCTGTGATTTCAGCTTCAGGCAAAAATCGCAAGCCCACTCTACCTTCTACGGTATCAGCTCCCATGTGGATCCTCCGCATATTCTCGTCTTTGACATTCCTTACGTCCATAATACTATCGGTACTTTGGCCCTGGACAATCTTCAAATCCAAAAGAATCTCGCTGACTAGTATCCTAGATACCCTTAGCTTTCGACGTCGGAGGAAGAGCTTGCGGTCTCGCTTTCAGCCTGTCTCTCGCGACTTTCTATTTTTCTTATTCAGTGTTGCGGTTGGCGACTCCGGACAAGTCTCGATATCGGTGGGCTGTGATACAGGTCCTTGGGTGGACTCAATGGGCTGTCCTACCTTCGCTTCTTATTTGGTCGTTGAATCGCTTCTCCGTGGAGCCTGTCGATAACAGTAGCTGGATCGAGCGCACGTTCAGTGGAAAGAGGGCTCATGATGCGTCGATATCGGAGTGGATATTTGGGCCGGATGGACTCGCGGAGACCGTTACGGTAGGGGGTTGGGACAAGTTGTTGAGATGGTCCACCCCTGTCTTCCAGCTGTGCGAAGGGTTCTGCAGTCTGCTCGTCATACAAGCAGCAGGGCAGATAACCCGATGGTTGGTGAACAAAGGAGGGAGGACTGATAGCTGGATGGTAAGTGGCTACTGTTGCGTGTGGAGCTTGTTACTGACATCAACTGCGCAGATTGGATTGCTTGTGATGTCGGCTTCTGTTATATCAAGCTCGGTCTATTTTCTTTGGAGAGTCACACGATTCCCGGAGATCGGCAATGTCGATGCAACCCTAATTGGCATTACCATCACCTGTGCGGTCTTTCTCTGCGCTTGGGGCATTGGCAGTGGAAAAGGCAACCCGGTCGAAAGTTCACTGCTGTTCGCTTACATCGTCTTGTGCCTCTATCAAATCTTCACCGACTATCAACCCTCCTATCCTGCAGAGCCACTACCACCACCCTCGCAAGCTGCCGACTTTCCTCCTTTCCCTCCAATCATTATGGCATCCTACACGACCCTCTTACATGCACTTTCAATTTTACCTTCTACGATTCATGCTGCGTTCAACTTCATTATAGCAGCGCTAAGTACTATAACGCCTTCGGTCATCATCTCTCTCGCCTACCGACTATTCGTCCTATACGCTTCGACTCGAATTATCCCCGCGGTCCGCGAATCCGGCGCCCGAGGTTTATCTCAAGAAGCCTCTCTGGAGGACTCCGATGGTGCAGGTCAGATCCTTGGGTTCCTCAGCTGGTTTAGTCCCAGCATACTCATCGCCGTGTACACCAGCCTACTCATGCAGCACTTTGCATCAACGAGCGGAGACGGTGGTGATGGCGATTGGTGGACCAGCCAAGGTGGGGACGCTGGAGGTAACCTAACACGATGGATCAACATTGCAGCGACAATGGCAATGTATGCTTTGGAGCTGTACCTCGGCAAGGAAGACCTCGACGGAGGCTTGACGACCCATTGGAAAGCAGATTGAAGGCCAAGTAGCACGCAATTTCGACGAGTCCACCAGGCCAAGAATACGGTAGGGCCAAAAGGAGAGAGCGAACCGATGCGTGTGGAAGTCCTCGCGAGAAGAGCTCGCTATATCATACGACACTATCATAGCCGTTTCCGTGTCTCATATGACACGGAAACGGCGTGCATGGCATGGTGACGACCAGATCCTCGGCCAGACAGACATCTTGGTCAAGACTTTGCAGAACGCGCCAAGTAGCGTTCCTCGCTCAGCTAGGCAGACTAGCAGCATGGTGTCTTACAGTGAGACGCTTCATAGGCAGAATGGTGCATCAGCAGACCGGTCATCGAACTATGCTGCTAATGCTATCAACAGACATTGGTAGAGATGTAAATAGACATGCGCTAGTCATGTCAATCATGTACCGCATCAACTATGGTGCTAATCACTGCTTCCATACCTTCTATATCTCAACTTCATATTCATCAGTTCGTTAAAGATGGGGGAAGGTCATGTTCAGATTATACCAGGTCTAGTTGCGTTTACAGTGATTATCACCTTTACAGATGTATATTAGAGCTCGGGACAAGCTCAGAAGCATCCATAGCCTCGAATTATAAAAATGCTTGTATGCTTTCTATGCTGAGAAGTTTTTGTGCTACATGTCTGATTCACTTGACGTTATACGAATTCGGATTATGCAATAGACATGAATGATGTTCGATTTGACTGAATAGCGAATATTTACATTGTGATCTACTCCTACTAGATCCATCGGTCTGTGGATCACCTAACCAAAAACGTCTGTGTTCATGTTAACGGGCAGACGATGCCTATCCTAGCACCAGGCTAATGTTCCCAAATCGTGTAAAGACCACCATTCACTCTATGGAGCAGTGTCGCATCCGCAGGTGAATACTGGTTGATCCTTTCGTGAAACAGCATCTTTCTTTGAGAGATACTCTTCGCTCTCCAGGAAGCACTATCGATTGACTTTTCGTGGCATCAAGGAATTGAGAAAAGGAGCTTGTTGCCCTTATTCAATTTTCTACATGTTCCTGCTCTTTCGCTAATAAGAGTATTGGTTGCATGCGGCTCTTGAGTAAGACAGAGCTTTTTAGCGATACAGCCTTGCAATGGTGAAAGGCTGAGTGGTTGATGTATTATGGAAACCTCTAGCCGGGTGGATTTTGCCATCTACAGAAGTGCTTGGCAAGATCTAATCGATAGATAAGATAAGATCAGGCGGGAGCGGGCGCTGGGAGTTAGCTCTTTAAGGTTAACGTCCGACGGTCCGAGGGTTTCGGTGACATGATTGATATCAATATTATGATTTTGCTGGCCGGTATACTCCACTTCCGTTCAACACTCTCTTGCCGCCTCGCGCAATTCAATTCTCAATTCATGTCAAACTGTCTTCCTCATCAATTCTCCGTTCTCTCTCAAGAGGCACTGCTGTGACAGCAACCTCTCGACTTTCCGCCTTCTCGCAACACTTTTCCTCATCTCACGCTACGATGGCTCCAATAAGCCAGGAGTGTGACTACTTAGTTATAGGGGGTGGAAGTGGTGGTCTCGCGTCAGCAAGAAGAGCAAGTGGGCAATGGGGAGCTAAGGTCATCGTTGTGGAAAGTAATCGATTGGGAGGAACATGTGTCAACGTTGGGTCGGCACTAGATGCTCGATACCTCGCATATACTGGCTGACGACTGGCAGGTGTGTACCGAAAAAGGTCACCTGGAATGCTGCAGCTATAGCTGAGACACTCCACGAAGCCAAAGCTTATGGCTTCTCCATCAAAGAGACTGCCCCGTTCGACTGGACGACGTTCAAGCACAAGCGTGATGCCTATGTTGCGCGCCTTAATGGCATATACGCTAGAAATCTCGACAAAGACAACATCAAATGGCTACACGGACGGGCTCACCTCCTTTCCGGCAGCGAAGCTGAAGTCGTGCTCGATGACGGTAGTAAGGAGACCATTCGAGCCAAGAAGATCCTCCTCGCTACAGGCGGCCACCCGAACATTCCCAAGATCCCAGGTGCCGAACTAGGTATCACCTCCGATGGCTTCTTCGACCTGGAAAAAAGGCCAAATAAGGTAGCGCTTATTGGAGCAGGCTACATCGCCGTCGAGATGGCGGGTATGTTCCATCATCTCGGTAGTGAAACACATCTATTCATACGGCACGACAAATTCTTACGACCCTTCGATCCTATGATCCAGGATAAAATAATGGAGGAGTATGAGCGTCAGGGCATCATCATCCATCGCAATTCGTCACAACAAAAGGTCGAGAAGTCAGATCAGGGACTCAAGTTCTACTATGCAGATGATAAGACCAAGCAGGGTGTCCTGGACTTAGATTGTCTCTTATGGGCCATTGGCCGAAGCCCCGAAGTCGAAGATCTTGGTTTGGAGAAGCCGGGGGTGAAGCAAGAAGAGAACGGCCACATTATAGCAGATGATTATCAAAATACCAATGTCGACGGAATATACTCGTTAGGGGACGTATGTGGCAAGGTTGAGCTTACACCCGTGGCCATTGCCGCTGGACGTCAGCTCGCCAACCGTCTCTTTGGCGGACCAGAATACAAGGATGCTCATCTCGACTACACCAACATTCCCTCCGTGGTCTTCGCACACCCGGAGACCGGCTCCATAGGTATGACGGAGCCAGAGGCGCGGCAAAGGTTCGGAGATCAGGTGAAGGTGTACAATACCAGTTTCACAGCTATGTACTATGCGATGATGGACCCAGAAGACAAAGCACCGTCGGCCTTCAAACTGATCTGTCAGGGGCCCGAGGAGAAAGTCGTGGGCTTGCACATACTCGGCAGTGGGTGTGCAGAGATGCTGCAAGGTTTCGGTGTTGCGATCAAGATGGGAGCGACGAAGAAGGACTTCGATAGCTGTGTGGCTATCCATCCCACTAGTGCCGAGGAGTTGGTGACGTTGAAGTAATGAATTGTCTTGTGCCAAAGACGAGGAATAGAAGTTTGGCCACTCTATAGAGAGATAGTAGAGCATGTACAAATACGGTCATAATGTAAATGGTCTTACGCTTTCATTCACTTACTTAAACACTGGGTATGATACTTGATCGGCCGTCAAAATATCCCTCAGGATACCCATCGCAGACTCCACCTGCCCGAAATCATCAGGCTTCCATCGCCTCCGTAACTCACCCCAAACCTCCAGCGTTCGGTCTCGACCCGCACAGCGGTCAAAAGCCCTGACCGACCAAACAACGGCCCACTTCATAATCCTCACGTCATACCCCTGATCCATCGCGTCCAACCACGCATTCCACACACTCTCCAGGTGCTCCTTCGTCCATTTCGAGTAGCGTTTGCCGCCATGGAACGCGAACCCTTTGAAGATCTTGACGAAGATCCGGCCGTGCATGGGAACGCCGAGGTGCTGCATGTCGGTCAGTAGAGCGACGATGCGGAGGAATTCACCCGTCTGAGAGGCGTGATATTCCACGAAGATGGCGAAGGTGTGCAGATCGGGCGCTAGGACCTGCTCCTCGCGCAGTTGTTGGAGCTTGACAGGGTTATGGTTGAAATTCCGCGCTGCTTTGTCGAGGAATCTGCCCACGTTGCGGATTTGTTTCCAATTGAGCTGTGGAATGCTTTCGCCGGTGTAGTTGGCCAAGATGCGTTTCATGCGCCCATAGACTTGCTCCGCTGCTGCTGGTTCGCCTGCTCGAATGAGAGATGCCATTACGCAGTTCAGGACTACTGTATTGACGATTTCGCCCGCATCGACAAGTTCACGATACGCTTTGCGCACGCCATCCCCATCAGCTCTGAGGCCGTTGTAGTATATATAGGAAACACGAGCGTAGCGATTGATGCTGAGTTTTCGAGTCTCCATCTCTTTCAAGATCATTTCTGCAAGCACAAATTTCCCTGCCTTGGCAGCCATGTCGAAGAGGATGTTGAAGGTGACGTTTCCGCTTTTTACAGCAGCCGCCTGCTCCATATCTCTCCACATCCGAAGGGCAGACTCCATGTCTGCTGCTGATACGTGGGCAAAGCATTGACCGCAGAAAGCTATGGCACTATTCCATTCCGCTTCTGTCATTGGAAGGTCGGCACTTTTCATGTCATCCACTACTGAAAGGTAGCGAAGCATTGAGTCTTTATCTTTCTTCTCCATTACAGACAACCGACGGAAGAGTAGTCGTTTGACCTTGTCGGATAAGTGTGAGACTCCTGGGACGGGCAAGACAGTGTATGCTTCAAAGGCTGCCTCATGCGTACAATCGTGGTCCTCTAGTACTTTCAGTAGGCGGGTCAGAGCCCTTGTTTCACTGTGTCTAGGTACTCTTCTACTCAAGTTTGCCGAAGGCTCGGAAGGCTTTGACGACACTGTTGGCTCCCGTACTTCTGGTGGTTCCCGAAGCTCCAATTGCGGGTCTTCGACCACTTCTCTAGGAGGTCCTAAAATTGATTCTGATTGCTGAGCCGTATGGTGTGAAGCCCAAGACGCTCCGAAGCTTAGAGGTAATCGGAATGGTTCGCTATCCGCGCTTATGGCTTTTGCACCAAAGGGTCCTTGATACAGATCAACTATATTCATGTACTCTTCACGAGATAGAGGCGCCTGCAGGGTAGGAGAATAGGAATTGGTAATCTTCCCGTGCAGGTGTCGAGTCTGCCTCCCTAAATCTTGACATCTCCGCCGCGCTCTATGATACAAATGTATGGGATTGCGGACCGATGAATGGCCTGAGAATAGCCTTGTATATTTCTGGCATACGCATGAGTGTACTAAGACATCGACGAAGATGTTTTCAAGCTGACGAGGAGAAGGTGAGGGTGTCGGTTCCGGAAGAATTTTGTTTGAGGGCCTGTAAGGGTGCTTCCTAGTCGCAGCGTGCATCGGCTGCTCCTGCAGCGTGCTTAGAAACGCAAATGTCACCGGTTGGAAGAAGGTGAATAGCAATGAGAGAGCCTGAGACCTTCGCGGCCTCTCGACTGGCCTGACTCGGCCTCGAGCCCTTCCCTCCACCGAGCTCCAGTAGGCTGACATGAACGGCGGAGCATAGCGTCAATTGGGCATCTGCCAAACGATCAAGCTCGCATATATCAGGATGACGTTCCCGGTTGTTCTCGAGACTGTAACATGAGGGGTTAATGGAGATGTATTATACGGAATATGTACCTTCGGCGAGCTTGAAAGGAAGCTGGCTGCGGAAAGATCCGCCAAGCTGCGGACTTTCACCTCTTGACTACGGCCGAAGAAACCAAGACACTCCCCACTCTCGTACGCATTCAAGGTCGCCGACTTTCCCCTCCTTTTCGCTTGACTAACCGGACTAGCGATTCTATGAAATGCTAGGGCAGTTCATCTGCGCGCGCGTTGACTAGAAGACCGACCATGGGGCGCTACAACTTTCGCCCTCTAAGAGTCCATCAAACGACGACACAACTTCTCAGTACCGAAAGGATATCCACGCCACCCGCATGGTATGGTGTCGTTGGCTCCATAACTCCAGCCCAACCCTTGGTACGAACTCAACCCCTTCCGCACCAGCGGCGGAACGCACCACCAAAGACGAAGAAAGCAAGCAAGCTGTTTCAGCCGCAAAGAATATCATACGAGGAAGATAGATTACGAAAAGAATTTTTCAAGGATCACCCGTGGGAGCTTGCAAGGCCTCGGTTGATAATTGAGAACGATGGAAGAGACTCACAAAGGACCGACTGGAGTCGTATAGCACAGATTGAGAAGAGGTTGGGTGGTGAGAGGTAGATCTACCGGTTTTTGGTGCTGAGAGTATGATTCTAATGACATCAGTGTTGTACAACGTCAACTATGGCTACGGCATAATGTCGAAGGAATAACCCCAGCCCAGGCTTACGATCAGGCACGCAAAGAATTCTACGAGATGCGGTTACAGGAGGAAGTTGAGCGTAGAGTAGCTAAGGAAGAAGCAATATCCACAGGAGCTTACTTCGGCCCGTCTATATTGGACATTGGCATGCAGTTGGAAGATAAGGAGTATGAGAATTGGAAGGCGTGGGCTCAGAAAGAAGTAGAAATGTTTGAACAGCGTAATGCGGCAATGTACACTGGCGGAGTTCAGACCGAGGCCGCTGTAGATGCTGACGAGGAAGAGTACGAGGCCGCACTTGAGGAAGTTGCAGACCAGGTGCCTGCGCAGGGAGTGACCGCCTTGGGTGGTGCCATGGTTCACCCTTAGGATGAACTTCACAATTTCTTACCCAATCGACGCCGTTGGAATCATAAGGAGGGTCGCAACGACTGAATATGCATCGGGCGAGTCAAGCTCATTTAAATTCGTGACAATGACATGGATATTTGAACTGAGTGACCGCTATAGCTTTGTACCCAAAACTATGAAACATTGAAGAACGTGGCACAAGCCTCTGATATATAGCTGGTAGTCCTCCAAGATTGTGTTAATTCAGTCATACAGGATAAGTATATTATATCCTGCGGAGTATGTCCCTTGTGTTTCATTGCTCCTGATCAGTCCATCTAGCCAGCTTATGATGACATACCTTGGTGCTGCCGAGAAGCTTATTGTCAATCCTTTCTGCCTCAGAGTATTCTTCTGCTGGAAGAGACCTCGCTTTTTGACGAAATCTGGATGCGTCCTTTGATTGCGCTATCTACAGTTCTTCTCAGTTTCCATAAGCACTTCCAGATTAGGACTGGGTTTTGGCGTGGTGGACTGATATCTTTGATCAGCCGACCCAGAATCTGAGGTTGCCGGCCATGTTGGTTCGGGCCAGTCTTTAAGCTCGAGGGCACTACCCTACATATGCTGTGCTGCTGTTGAAGGCCCTGTGGAGCAAGATTGACGATGTGGGATTCAGCCTATCGTTTTACTCCTATCTAAGCGCCGGCTATTCTGCAAGGACCCGCTGAGCCCGTGCACTAGTGGTATTCAGCCCGTTACCACATGGTTTTGACTTCTCACTGGTCTGACATATCCCAAAAGACGTCCCCACCCGAAAATCTACCCCCTTTCGTTCGGTTACCATACGTGCACTGCAGTGTAGTTACTGATAGAGAAACCCTCGTACAGAACCGTTATCACAGGAGTCTCATCAGCCAGGTACGCACCATTCGCAATGCTGGGAAGTGGCCTACCGACACCGTTCATGCACTACGTTCATTGACCGAAAGAGCAATCGGACAACATCCTGTGCTAGAATACGGCACTCATGCACTGAAATTGAGCAATTTGGGTCTGTGAGAAGATGCAAGAGTCTGTCCGACCAGGGTGAGTGATCAATGTTCTCTACTTGATAGCTCCGCTAATCTACGCTCAGCATGTTTTTGTCAGACCACGATCGCACGGGATCAATCCCGGCATTTTCGCAGGATCAGGTGCAAGACAATCCAATCGAAAAAGCCATTGGACTGACAATAAGAGAGAGTGTGGAGCTATTCCAGAGAGCGGTCGATACCGCACGCGAGGAATACCAAAGACTGAATAGCGAAGCAGCAGGTGAAGCACTGAAGCCCAAGTTGACGGTCGATCTGAGGGAGAAGACCTTGGTTCAATTACCTAAAGAAGTGGTTGCCATCATCAAACACGACGTGGAGAGGTAGAACACCCAATAGATTAGGAAATGTCGAAACTGTTCATTGCAGGATCAATTTTGAGGCTAGGACCAAGCTGACATAGGGTCCGTGATAGACTTCAACTTTCTAAAACTGGGCTTTCTTACATTGCCCATGAGTTCACGCAATGTGCCGCGTTGAAATACCTCAATCTAAGAGGTAACATCTTCACAGAAATACCGAAGGCGGTGAGTTGGACTGAAGGGTCTTGCTGGGAGTCGGACTAACGCAAGGTAGATATTCGGTCTTCCTCAGCTAGAGATTCTTGACCTCAGCCGGAACCACCTCAGTGTTATCCCGAACGAGATCGGATCCTTGACAGCCCTCCGAGTTTTCTCGATTCAACATAACAGAATTCAAGATCTCCCCTTCACCCTCCTCACTATAAGCACGCTCAGAATGCTAAAAGTGATTGGTAATCCTCTAAACCGAAATCTTAACCGCGTTATCCACGGTAGCGAAGACCCTCCTTCCCCACCACAATCTACGATGAAGGACGACACTGCGAGGGATACTCTCTGGACCAGAAGAATTCTTGATTACATGCGAAACAATGTGGCTCCAAGGGATTCAGGAGAAGACTCAACGTATACTTCCTCGAGATGACTCATACATAATTTTACTAATGTCTAATATAGTGACGATGGACCTTTAGAGACACCTCGTGCACTGTCAAGGTTTCCAGTACAGCCCCAGTACGGTCATAGTACGAGTGGGTCGGAATCGGCGTCAGAGCTTCGATCTCCGATATTCTCAAAAGCGCTTCTACCGACGCGCCATCATACTCGGATTCCATCGGGCCAGAACAATGCATTACAGATGGCTGCACCCCGCCGCCCTGGCCTCGTGTCTTCGGCTCTCGGGAATGAGCGTAACAGGAGTCACAGTGAAAGCATCATACAATCTGCACAAAATAATCGAACGAAGCGGAACGGCTTGGTTGGAAAGAAGCATAGCGATCTTGGAATCCTTGAAGAAACACGTTCAAATCGGAATAGTCATCACTTTCGCGGTCAAAGCCATGGCTCCGCTCTTCGAAATGGCGTTCGAGCCAGTGACAGTAGTCCCTCTAGAAGTCCGAGCGGCGGAGAACATCAACGAGGTATGGTCGTACCGAGGCTTGCAAGCCTGCCCGAACAGAGGCGAGACGTTCATCAAACAGACCACCTATTTAGAGGCGCCAAAGGCGTGCTCTATTCCGTGCAAATGATACATCCTATGGCTTCAACGCTGACTAGTGTGGTCAAGGATGGGAGAACGAGAAGATCGAGCGTAGATAGGGACTTTCAATCTGCAACCATGCACATCGAACACCTGGATCAGGAGCTACTCAAAATAGAAGCCATATCAAATGGAAATGGAAAATCCGAATTACAACGTAGGAGGGCAGTAGCTCAGGCTGCTCGCGATTGCGTTGTAGCGCATCAACGGGTCACAGCGCTGCTTCTCCGAGTTGCACGACATCTAGTCAAAGACTGCGATCAGAAATACGTCCGCACCTTTATGCTCACTCTCTTTGGAAGCATGAACGAAATGATCAATGCCAGCAAATTCATTGGGATTGGTGCTCCTAGGACTATGCCACCCCAGAACAGCGTTCAGCGTATATCCAAAATCTACGAGGTTCCAAGTGAAAGTGAACACACCTACAAATCTGATCGATCCATGACGCCAACTCAACGTCGAAAGCCCGAAAGACGGTTGAAACCTGGTAGCAATCCTCAGCTGCCTATCAGTCACACCACTGTCAGCGCCCAAAATACTGTTCCATTGTACGCTAATGGCCGAAGTCGTTCCAATAGTCGAGCAGGACCCTTCCACAGTTCGGCTTCCAACTCGATAGTCAGTACGCCTCGTTCGGGGGAGTCGTTCAGCAGTGCACCTTTTGTTGCTCGTTCCCGAAGCGGCAGCATCAACATTACAGCGGAGCAGGCTCGGGCAGAAAAACAAGAGGCAGCGGAGTTTGAAATGATTTTCTCCATCCTCAGCAAGGTTGTGGAGGAAGGCCATCGGATCGTGTCGCACCTTCAGTTGGAATTTCTTCATGCCCTTGATGCAGTTGATAAACCCGATGCAGATACAAAGGTCCGCGACCAGTGGGCAAACCTTGCTAAAAGTACGATACAGTGTCTGGCATTGACCGATGAGTTGAAAGCGAGACTTTCCAGCGTAAGGCTCAACGATCGAGAGGCACGTAACGTGCGGGACTTCTGGCTACTCACAAGAGCTTTTCTGGATTCATATGGCAACCTCTTGATCGCCATCAGAGAAGCGACAAAGAGCGGCCTAGTCGGCTCGCCTCTAAGGTCTCGATTACGTTCCGTGCACGCATCCATCAGAGACATCACGAGGCTTATCGCGACATCCCCCTGGAACCCTCTCACTTTCGACGTCGACCCCCAAGCTACGCCTCAGGCAACACCACAAGTTCAAACCCAACCGACGGCACAGAACGGGTACCAGCATCGTAATCCGGGTTCCGGTGGAGCATCCGCCGGCGGCACGAGCCCTTACCCAACCAACGTCCCTGCAACTCCACTATCTGCCGCCCTAGGTCCCGCAGCCCAGGCCACGGTACCCGCTCCGCCACCAACGCCAGCGGGCAATATGCCTCCGACACCTGGTACTGCGTCTTTGGAACGGTCATTCGAAGGGGATGTGTTCCAACGTGCTGATACGTATCAGAGCTTGCAACAGACGATGATCCCACGCCGTCAGATACTTTGAGTGGGAAGTTTCGGCATAGTTCGCTCTTGATCTAGTTCACCATTCGTGCAATGGTCTCTTTCCTGTTTCTTGTTTTGCATGCATTAGCGTAGGAGCTTTTGGAGCACAGGAAGATACCCCCTTTTATTGATGTATTTACATGGACTTAGCATGCGGAACACTTGCGAGGTCGAAAATGTAGTGTAGCATCAATTAGCTAGAACTATGGAATTTCATGCATATCAGTAAGATCTTTGACTGTCATTTTGAAATGACACCTTAGTAGCTATGTACTGATGGGATACTCCGAGTATGGTAATGGTAGCTAGACCTTTCGAGCTATCTGTACTATGTTTCACCGAACGAGAGCAACAAAGCTGGGTATTTTCGCATCAAAAATCACATAGTAGGAGTGATAACATAGCGAGGAAGCATAGCAAAATCATTGCAGCGAGCAACAACCAGGCTTAATAACACGGCTCAATAATAGCCCATTCCCTGCTGCCGGACCCAATTCTGATGATAGGTAGAATAGTCTCGAGCCCCTGATATGCCAAGTTCTGACGCAACATTCACATAGCCGTCATTGTTGACCATGCCTGCTCCCTTCTTGATCTTCTTTATCGAATCCTCGTCGCCCTGCCACGGAGTACGACTTGGACGGTATCAGCCGAATCAACGATCTGCATAGGGGAAAGAGAAAGCTTACCAGTAGACGCAGCGGACTTCTTTCCCCGACTGGCTTTTGGCCCATTGCTCGAAACAAGTCTGGTGGATGTTGTTGCCGCAGGCGGCTTTGCACCATACGATTTCTTCCGTCTCCGGTTCGAATTCTGTGAAGCAGATCGGGCAGTCTCCGGAGATCTCCTTGCGATTGGATGCTGCGCCGTCCGGGACCGAGGCCGATGAAGCGGGGGCAGGGGCCGTGTCGAAGATCTCTTGTAGTTCCTGGTACTGCGTGAGCACATTGCAGACTTCAATCCATGTTTTGAGGGTAGGGTCTGACTTACTGAGGACAGGAATGCTAATTGGTATTGGAGGTGTTCAGGGGCTTTGAGGACATTGTGTAAAACCTTTGAATTGAAGTCAGGCTGCGGGATTAGCCAAAAGTGGTCGCACGAGAACTCACGTAGATGATGTGCTTGCATTGGTTGCCTTTTTGGTTGTCTGGGCAGGTACAGCTTGGTATTTGGCTAATGGTAATGCTATAGATGTTGCCCGTAGTGCCCGCCATATCGATCGTCTCCTCCGGGATGTTGTCAGTACCGCCTCGTGTTCGATCGATTACGAACAGCCTGGCTTTCCCGTCAGGCTTTCTTCGTTGTACACGGGTGAACGTTACTGACCTTTGCGTTGTTGCTCGATGAAGCTTTTCGAGATAGGAATCCGGAGCCTTTGCACGAAATCGTCTCAATCTCTTTTCCTCATCTTCCTTTTTTGGAGATGCCCTCCTTTTCTTACGCGGAGATGAGACCGCTTGTGCATCGTCTTTACTCGCATGGTCCGCATCGGCTTTGGAGACAGTATTCCTCTTGCGCACCGAGCGGGTCCCGATAGGCTTTGTAGTTTCGTCAAGCATTTCTGTTGTGCGTGGGCAATAAATCTTGTAGAAAGTCTGAAAGTGAATTGAGGTAGGAGTACGAGAGTACTCTTGTCAATACCGGAATTGTTCCGCCACCAAGCTCTAGCGCCAACACCAAAAGCGACCATTTGTCCTTGGCCTGTTACGTTTTGACTCGTTGACATCTGGACATACCATCATGGATCAGCCTCGAGAGCCTCATGCAGTATCTTTGAAGGTACTGCGGCTCTCGAGACCGTCTCTATCGCAAAGGATTCCGCTCCCTCAACAGTCCCAGAATTCATTCCTTTTGGACTCCAAAGCAGCAGTTGATTTAGGTCCTGAGGAGACCGACGAGCAATTTCTGTTCAGTCCCATCCTCACGTCTCCTCCTGCATTTGGATCAGCCTACGTTGGGGAGACTTTTTCGTGCACGTTATGTGCAAACAATGAGCTTTCAGCAGACGCCGAACGCCAAGTCACATCCGTTAGGGTCGTGGCTGAGATGCAGGCACCGTCAGGGACGATACCCTTAGAAGCCATACCATCTGATGACGAGTCTCCAAACCGTTCAATGAAGCCAGGGGACTCGATTCAGAAGATCGTATGTTTCGATTTACGCGAAGAGGGTGACCACACTCTTGCCGTGAATTTGAGCTATACTGAGACTGTGATCTCCAAAGACCAGTCTGCAACTAGTGGACGAGTTCGTACTTTCAGGAAGTTGTACCAGTTTATATGCCGACCGTGCCTGAATGTGAGAACTAAGGTCTCCAGTCTACCGGAAAGTGGCCACTCTCAGGTGGAAAGGTTTGTAGTGGAAATCCAACTAGATAACATGGCAGATGGCACCATAACCGTCAAGAAAATGTCGTTCAACCCAAAGTCGGCATTCGAGTCGATCTCTCTCAACAGGGATATCTCACAATTGGACGATCAAAGTACGGATAGTCCAATCATGGCTCCACGAGACATCATGCAAATAGCATTTCTGGTGGTGGAACAGGATGGTTGTCCTCGTAGAGAGATCACGAAGGACGGCCGCACTATTCTCGGACAGTTAGGCATCCAATGGCGGACAGCTATGGGTGATTCTGGCTTCTTGACTACAGGATGGCTGGCCACAAAGAGACGATGAGACCATGGCCGTAGTCAGCTCGCGAGGTTCGCGACTTGGTGTATAATGATCAGACACAGCAAGGCGGCTTCATGTACCAAGTACAACCTTGTCACGGATCGCTAGTTAAGACATTCTTCCGCGCCTTCCTCTCTCTCATCAAGCCTGCAGAACAGGCACTCCCAATGCCTTGCTTGGGGCGCGCCTATCAAGAGCCTCATGCGAAAGATGACCCATCTATAATTGGTAGATACAGCGCACAGAACTTTGGACGATCGATTCTTCTGTTGGCAAGTTTCAAAGGAGGGCTACGCGGTTGTGGCGTCCCCCTTTCGTGACCCCCTAGTTCTACCCCTTATTTAGGTCTTCAAGTTAGACTGTAAGCCTCTAAGTCGCACTCAGTCTGTGCAACATAACCTCGTGCGCTGTCGTCACAACCAGTGTGTCGCAACTCCAACAAGCGCAGTCATATTAATAATCGAGAAACTTGACTTCTCGAGAGTGAGTAGAATAGTAATGTGTAGCGCGGAGATCTGCCGCTACCGTCTCTTCCACAGTCTGGACGAGATGATTGGATCCTTGCAAAAGTGCCCCACTTGTATCTAAACTGCACGTACTCCTGGCGTGACCCAGTACCAATATAAAGGGATAGAATACCACCGAGACAGCGTACACGTTCTTGAATCGTCAACCCTTATTCTTCGTTCTACCGAGAGACTTATTCGTCATTGCTATCCAATCAATTCACCCCAAGGTGTAATACCACCTTCACTGAACCCACACATCAGAAAGGATCGGCTTAGGGTGCGGGGGAATTGTTGATAAACGCTGAAAGATACACGATACCTTGAGATCTGCGCTCTGTGCCTCGAGACACATGAAATTACGCGGCGCGAGCTCTCCTTAGCTATCATACCATCCCATGATCCTCCCCCACCGCCTGTCTCTATTCCTTGACCCTATTTGATGGGGAGGAATCCCGTTGCCTCAATACCTGCATGCTGTATGCACGTCTTGTCTGAAGTGTCAGGGGCCCACTCTATTATTTTTTCAAGAGTAGAGCCTGAAGCATCACATTCACAATGACCGCCGATGCCATCGTCGGCCCACTGTGCTTTTCGTGACATGAATCTGCATTCGCAACATTGATTATTGCTTCCCCACGCTCCTTACTCAACTCAATGGCTCCAGCCACGGAAACAACATCTGCCCCGTTAGCTGATTGGTTTTTCATATGTGGTAGGTACAATACTTGCCCTTTCGATCAATTGCTCACCCTGTCACAGGTGTTGATAGTGAACAGCTTCGGTGGGCAAATGATGAAGACCTCACCGAAACATCATCCCCGGCTCCAGTTGAGCAGACAATCGAGGAGGATAAGGCAGCAGAGGCAGAAGACAATGATCAGCATCTCCCAGTCGCTACACCTCGGAAGGCAAAGCGAAGTTCCTATCAGCGCCTATCGAACCTGTCCGACGAAGCACGCTTGTCCATCACGTCCCTGTCATTTTCCCCCGACATCAAAGGAGGCAGTGAGAGTAACAGGAGCAGTACTACGATTAAGGCGATACAAGTCAACGGCACTGGCATTGGTGGCGGGCTGAGTGACCATGATTTCGAACACGCATTGAAGAAATTCGCGTCTCAGCGAGACTCATTCTTGTCGGATTTGACCCTGAGTGCGGGAGCGGTATTACCCAACCGGCCAAAGCCTCGACCGAAGACCCAGAGGATCGTCAATGAAGATGCTGCGGGACTCAAATCAGGGGTTGGGAGCATTCGCCGGCGAATTTCGTTCAGAGACATGAACAGTATGAAGAGGCAGTCGTCCGTCAAGAGGCAATGTAGGTCATCATCCGCATCTAAAGTTCGTACGAGCGCAGCATTTGGGCCTAACCTTCGCTAAGCCAACGTAATTATACTGATGTGATGGTACTGACTTTGATCCATCCAGCATCCGTCCGAACTTCGAAAAGGTTGAGCAACTATAGTTCTGTTATACCCAGCCCACAGCCCCTCAACGAAGAAGTGAACACCCATCCTCTGAAGCGCAGATTCGAGCCCGTGCTTCTGGACCGATACCCTCCTAAGAGTATGGTGGAGGAGACGAAAAGAAGGGGAGCATTCCCAGATTACGTGCCGATGTTCGCTTTTCCGAATGATGTCAACATAGTCTCGGCAGATGAACGGCCACGGTCAACATGGCATGGTTTTGCAATGACGTCTGGGGACAACTCACGGCTTTACGCTCTATGTATAATAGTATGGATTCCACTGAACGAGCGAGCTTCCGCAGAGTTGGAGCAAGAGTGCGAGAAATGGAGGCGGGACAACATGACGGATGAGGAGCGCGAGCTTGCGAGTAGCTTGGGAGAAAGACTGGCCAAGGAGCGAGTCAAATTGTCGAGTCTTCTGGCGAAGCTGCCGACCGTCGATTCTGGGTCCGAGGAGCGAGAGGAGCTAGAAGAAGAGATCAGCGCCGTCGAGGAGAAGATTGCATTAATGGCAGATCTTCTACGGCCTGTACGACATGGTGCAGCATCAAAAATTGAAGGCTTGACGGACGGCGAGACTGGGCTTTGGATACCCAGGTCGTATGGAATTTTTGGTCGAGACCCATCCATGACCAGCTTTTGGAAAGAATGGCTCAAGGCAGTTGTTGTACCAATGATGGATGGAGGGGTTATGAGGGTACCTCCGAGCTCACCGAAAATAGGGATGTGGCAGCCATTGGAAAGATATGTCATCAATCTCTGCGTTGAAGCGTTGAGTCCTGTCTCTTCCAGAACTCAAGTCGAAGTATCGATCCGGGAGCTTCGATTGTTTGCAAGAAAAGAAGCGGTCAACGAGCTTCCTGGCTCGAGAAATGTGAATAAGTACCGAAAGATAGGATGAAACGTTGCTGACACTGGCTCAGACAGATCTATATGCCTTATTCCGAGCACTCTCGATTCCGAATATAGTGGTCCTACTTGAGGTAACAGTTCTCTGCCTTTGATCTACAGCTAATAGCTAACAACGAACGTAGTTCATACTGGCTGAATCTCGTATCATCCTTCTGTCCTCTCATACGGCAATGCTTCATCTTGCGAGCAAAGCGTTGATTGAGCTTCTATATCCGCTGACCTGGCATGGAGTCTATGTTCCAGTACTTCCAGCCAGGCTCATCGGAGCCATTGAAGCCCCGGTGCCGTATATCGTTGGTATTGAACGACGATATGAACGGGTTGAGCTCCCCGAAGACGACTTTGTCCTCGTCGACCTCGATCAAGATGAAATCGAATCGACCGTACGTCCGGTACCTATGCCAAAGCAACAGCGAAGAAAATTGACATCTTTGCTACAAACGGCGGCACCACACCATAACCGGTATGGAGTACCGAAAGGGCCGCCGGCTTACGCCGTTGAGTCTTTCCCATTCGATACCTTCTCGTCGGAGAGCCCTCAGGTATTCACGGGTATGCCACAATCGACTTCGCTGGCCAAATATATAAGTCTTGATTCAGCCTCTTTTGGAGACAACGCTTCCAATCTTCCTGCAAAGTCCCTCGTCTTCAACGCCTTCCAACCGCCAAAAGATGGCTTACGGCCTGGCACAAGCTCAACAGCCAAGGACAGTTCGGCGGAGCTATCCCCAACGTCAGGCTCGTTCCCATCTCTGCCAAGGACACCAACCTCCACCAACGACTCTGGTTATGGCTCAAAGTCTAATCTTAGGGAAAAGCGCTCGGGACATTTTGACAGCTCTTCTAAGCGCAGCTCCACCTACGCTCCTGACAGAAACCCTACCACTGTAAGGCGACCAAGCCTACCATTTAATAATCATTCTTCGAAGCCTTCGATGAGCACCACCACCGCTGGCAGCTATACCGTATCCAACTACGCCCCTTCGGTGTACGCACAATCTACACTAGCTGCATCAACAGTAATGCCAAGCATGTTGATGCAGCCCGTTCGGAACAATGAAACTACCAACTGGACGGAAGGTCATTGCCTGCAATGGCGGCTTCACGATGACCGGTCTGTGTGTACAATATGCGATGATAAGGCGGAGGACGGAATCTACAGATGCACTGGATGTGGGATCGTTGCTCACGGCAGGTGTGCGCAGCAGATATGCGTTGTTTGTCCTGCCGCCTTTCATCCCGAACAGGTTAGGGCCGCCTTCGCTCGATGCTTTGCAGCGCTCTTTTACACCTATCGAAAGTTTCTCGCACCTCCCACGAAGGACCAAAAGAAAGCTGGAATGCTCTATGGATTCAACTCTGACGGCTTCATGCGGAGTCTGCCACATGAGAATGCTGAATACATGCAAATGCTGCAGCAAACTCAAAGTAAGTGCCTCCAGGCCGAGGAGGCGTACCGATGCTAACACAGCGTAGGCTTCAACGACTTCATACACGAGCGTGAAATCAAAGCCGCTAATGACCCAGCGATCATGCTTTTTGACCAAATGATTCTTTCGAAACGAAATAGAGGCCGAGCATCAATGTTCAGTAAATCAAAGACAGATTTCATTTCAGACACGTATGACCATTTGTGGCGAACAGCAGCTGCTACGCCGCCCAAAGGTCGTATCCCGGGTGATGTCCGGACAGTCATTACCAGAAGTATGTCAGCTCCCAATATAATTAAATTGCACACCGCTTCTTCAAATTAAGGTGCTGACCAACTGCAGCTCCGGCGAAATTAGACCCTACCTTAATGAAAGAACCTCGCGTCCTGCAGGGTGTACCCCGAATCAACACCGTGAAAGCGACAAGGAAGCCGATACCCAGTATGCTGGGTCCGAATGGGAGGATGAACGGACTGGCACAGTCGCCCCCTACATGATTGGTGGGGACGTAGTACATTGAGATGCGATATTTGGAGTTGATGACGACATGAGATGGAGATCTGAATGGGGGATTGGATATGGCCTTTGGATGGGATGGAGGCCCGTTATTAAATTATTGGATTGCATGCATGGGACAAGGCGATATTGGTGTTTCTCATATGACAATGTACCATCATCAAGCAGTTGGAAAAAGCAAATGTCCTTGCAGTATTTGACTTGTATACGACGGGTATCCCTCTAATGAAAGCATTTGGTACCTTATAATGAGATGTCTTTTTAATGTTCTTCGGCACCTAGCTCTTGGAGAGCTTCCAGAAACCACTCCACACTCTCCCCTTTCCACTTATACTTCTCCACCCACGCCCTCGTCCCTCTCGCCACCCTCCCAACCTCATCCTCCATCAAACCCTCGCTCGATCGAAGATCCTCCCGCTTCCGCGACCGCACCTGCTCCTGCACGTTCTCCATCCAAAAGCTCAAGAACGCCCATCCTGAAATATCCCGCGGGTGCATCAAACACCACTTGTGCACTGCGCCCGACGTATCCATCACCAAATCTTCATAGTCGTCCGCGCGCGTCACGAAAGCTCGGACGACGATGCGGAAGAGCTGTCTGGCGTAATTCCACGCGTAGTAGTTTCTCGGATGCCGTTCTCCTGCTTTCATGACGATGTGTAATTCGCGCTTCCAGATAATTTTTGGGACCTGCAATTTTTCGGTCGCTATGTCGTCGGTGTTGATGAGTATGTCTGGCCAATGGCGGAAGATCCAGAGGCGTTGAGCCCAGAGGGTGGAGGATTTGGCATGGCGGTATAAAGGGCTGGTGAGGAGACTAGTCAGGAACCAGAGTTCGTTGCTGAGGGCTTGAGATAGCAGGGTTTGCGGTGTGGCGGGGTTGGTGACATGCGGTTCGTGTGGGTCGGGGTGGTTGGCAGAGCATTGCTGTATATGCCGTTTCCGAAAGTTGGCGGCGGTGATGTGGTTGGGGTCGAAGAGGAGGAGGATGGTGGTTGCTCGTAGACGGGTGTTGTGATCTGAGCTACCGATGTGGATGGGTTGGAGGGGCTTGGAGAAGAATTTTTGGCGGGCGTGTAGGTAGAGCTGTACTAGGAGGGATTTGGGGAGGGCGAGGGAGGGGGGGTCGGAGAGGATTTGGAGGGGGGATGGGGAGGGGGGGATGTCGATTTCGAGCACGGAGGGTTGGGGTGGGTGGAGGGCGGCGATGAGCTGGATGTAGGAAGCTTCGGTCGATATTGCTTCCGGGGCTTCATGTTGTGGGGTTGGTGAGGGATGAACTGACATGAGGAAGGTTTCGTTGGTAGAGATGGAGCTTGATAGGGCTGATCATGCGGGCGTCATCCTGGGAGTTTTGAGCAGGTCTTTCAGTGTTTGTACATACTCAAGTTCGTTCCAGATGCCGTCCTTACTGTTGATAGTCTTCCTTCTCCAACTCTCCATACATCTGGTCAACACCATCGGCGCCCCAGTCATCAATGAGCTAGTACGCACTTCCTTCACTTCGCTCTCCTTGTCACCAACGCTTCCATGATCAACACTACTGAGACTCAATCTAGCTATGGACACTGTACAACAAGCTGCCGACTTCGACTTCGGCAGATGTCAAAGCTGAGATCGAGCTTCGGAGGGAAATGGTGCGGTTGAAGCGCGAGCAAAATGCCATCAGTCCGCAAGATAATTTCGCAAAGTGGGCGAAGATTGGAAGGAATTACGATAAGGTGGAAGCGCAATATAATACGAAATGTACGCTTCAACCTCCAGTACCTTCTGTAGTGGCTTTCACTGCGCCGTACTCGACCAAGATGGATGGCAAGCTGGATTAACACATCTGCTTGTACAGCAAGCAGCTCGAAAGGTTTCAAGTCGACCTTCGACCGCGCGGTCATGATCCTCCGCTGGGGCGGTACCAACGGCCTACGCTTCTTCCTCCAGTTTTGGTTCGCTAAACAACCACTGTTCTGGATTCCGCGGGGTTGGGTGCCCGGATATGTGGAGTGGATACTGGCATTCCCACGGGCGCCGACGGGGAGTGTGAGCATTCAGATGTGGGGGATTGCTTGTGCGACTGCAGTGCAGCTTGTGAGCGCGGCAGTGGCGGCGGGGGTGGTGCTTGCTGATGAGCAGAAGCAGGGGGGTAAGGAGAAGATTCCTATGGCCATGGGACCTGGAGGAGGGGAAAAAGAGGAGAAGAAGGAGCTGTGAGAGTGTCATGACACGAACCGTACATGGGATTCAATTCATGCATAGCTGCTGTGGATGATGTTGTCCTATGGTTGTTTCTCGTTCTATTGACGCAGGTATTGTTCATGGCTTTCGCTCTATATCTGCAACACGAAGCGAGATACCCCTTGGCAGAGGCTGTGAATTCATTCTGGGCATACTTTTTGACTTGGAGCGATCATAGAGGAAGAGATCGCTAAAGCTTCGAAAGTGCCAATTCACAGTGAAGAGATGAGGCATTGGGATGGAGCCATTAAAGAGAAGGCATTGCATATCACAAGTGGTGCAACATCATACTGATCTTCAATAAGGTCGCCTCTAATATCAGGAGAGCAGACAGTGGCCCTGTATTAAGTTCAAGAATATCCCCATGTTGCATATTTCGTGGGGGTGGGAGAGAATCGGGCTATCTGTGTACTGAAAACTCGAATTGGACGCTAGAATACCTTACGTAAGGTATTTGGCATTTGGTGCGGCTCAGCGGTTGGCGCCATTCTTGGCAGCGGGAGATCTGCTGCATGGTGAAACGCTGCGCCTTCGCCCTTCGAGTTGCAGCCGACAAGAACGTGTCTTTCTTGGCTTACTTGTACAATGGAGCGCAATATATAAGATCATGATACAATAACCACCACCCTTCCAGCCCAGGACCAGCATGGTCAGCATTTCAACGTATGTATTGGCTACCGTGATTGCCAGACATCCTGTCAGTGCTAATGCTTCGTAGCCTCCAGACCATCGTCTTCACCGTCGGCCCCTTCCTACTCCCCCGCCTTATAACTTGGTACCGCACTCCAAAATTAGCGACGGTCACATCGACCGTTGAAAGACAGCCAGTGCCTTCTCCTGTATATAAATCCCTGAACATTCTCTTCGTCTCGGCTGTCATTGCGCTCATTTCCACATTTCCATACTTTGCACCAGAGAACATCTTCACCATCACTTCCTCGCGCATACAAACCCCAAATGATGTTCTCTTTACACGTCTTGCCATTGCACGGAGTGGCTCCGAGTTGCTCGAAACCGATCATATTCTGCGCCCTAAGATAGCCTCGTTGGATTCTCGGCTACTATACCTCGCCTACGGCCCAGATGTGCTTACACATTGCTCTTTTTGCAATTCCGACGAGCCGATGACATATCTCTACTACGCTCTTCCGTCTATCATCCTGCCTCACCTTCTACATACCTTCGCTCTTGGTCTGGCAACTTCGTCAGCCGTTGCTGGCAAATACACCAGCCGATGGCGCAGCATTGCAGCCATGACAGGAATGGGCATGGCGATCAGCGAATGCTACCTTTTTGGAAGCTACGATTGGAAATCCAATGCGCGTGCCCATCGTCCTGAGGAATACGTCCACTTCTACTGGCGCATCCGGATTTTCCGGGGGATTACCGTCGCTCTCGTAGATGGCCTCTTCGCGGGACTTTTTTGGCTTTCATCAACGAACCGTATGTTTGTGGTCCCACCCAGCGCAGCCGAGAGAATGGAGACTGCCATGCGAACGCTGGAAAATGCTCGGGGGAAATTGAATGCTGTGGGTATCCTAAGGAACGTGGCCGTTCGAGACGAGGGATTGAGAAGGAAGACGGAATGGTATTGGCGGAAAGAGGGTCAGTTCATGGGCGAGGTGATGGACGAGAGGGAAGTCGTTGAGGGCCTGAGGAATGCATTGAGTGAGAGAATACAAGTAACCAAGGTGGAGGACGAAGCTAGGAAGTACGCGGATGGCATCACGGGCTTTCAAGAGATTTTGCCAGTATCAACTGTATCATAGAACGTTGGGTGCAAATTATATATACCCTTTTGATAGAATATAGAGAGCATTTACTTCAACTTACGCTTTAACCGGAAACGCGCTAGTCGTCATCGTCCTCTCCCAATTGATCACTTGTTCTTCTTTCCCCTCTAGCTGTCAGCATCAACTACTTGAACCCAATCAACCAATATCAATCGACAATCTGAATGATAACATGAGGCTGGGACCCGACTTGGTTCCATCTGGATCTCCATTCATAGCTAGCCCAGTCTGCCAACGCGTTCAGTTTCAAGAGCGCGTTGTAACCGCCAGGGCAACGACATGAAACACTTCTCTCCCGGATGTCTACGACAGACCGAGTAACAGCATCCACTCGATTACACGTTAGCCCAATATCCTCCGATCCTGGTCTTGCTGCAGAGGGGCTGATCTAAAGAAAGATCTCTTGGTTTTGACCCACGGCGGCCGAGGACCACATACGTTGTGCATTACACAGGTTTCGAACCAATCCTGTGGGAAAACCTCGCGCCATGCATCGTGATATCGAGTCTCAGAATCCTCATTGTTGCCATAAACAGAGTCGCGTTGTACAAGCGGGGTATTTCCAGACCTTCATGCATTCACATTTTCTTTGACTCATTCCCATTCTACTCCTAACCATTATCACTTTTCTTGTCGTCTTTACCCGTCGAGGTGCTCCCTGCCTAACTTTCATTGTTCACTTCGTTCCATTGTCCGATTGTTCCATCTCCTCTCACTATCAATTGTCTTTCCCTCAACACATTCGACTTAATACCTTCAACAACATACAGTCAACTTTCTATCAATAATTGTCTGCTGAGCAGCATCTATCACTTCTTGTCCAATATTTTCGTCCCACCTAGCCTAAAAGAGGAGTTCACTGTCTATTCATCATCCCACAGCAATGCCTTTTTTCAAGCGATCCCTGGCAGGCCCAGGTTACATCGTGCTCCAGGTCATCCGCGTCATCAATATAATCACTCTGACCGCCGTCGTTGCAGCAAGCTTCGCTATGCTAGTCAAAACCTTCAACGTTTCCAAATTCTTCTTTTTCGACGGCATCACTCACGTTGTTACGGGCTTCCTGAGCAGTAAGTCTACCCAATGCACCTCAATTCCCCCCCTGCTAAACTAAAAACCCAACAGTGGCATTGATAATCACCGAAATCGGTCTTTTCCGCCGCTACATCGCCAACAACTGGCCCCTCCTCTCACCCTCATCAGGCTTCGTGACCCTCGGCGTCCTAATGATAATCCTCGGTGTCTCCCTCCTCGGCAACCTCAACAAATCAGCCACCTCCAAGGAATCTCTCGGAGACCACTACTGGAGCCTCGTCATCGCCGCCGGCATCCTAGTCTCCATCCTTGGCATCGCCAACATCTTCGCGAGCTACATGTTCCGCCAAAAATCCCTCGACATCACAGCCCGTCAGGTTCGCGCTCACGGTTCCACCGCACCTGAGAAGGTGTACGTGAGTCCTTCGACGAGCAGGGCTACGAAGCCACGACGGAGCTTTCACCTGGGTCACCGGAGTATGAGCGAGACGTTGCCGAGCTACCATACACAACAGCATGCTCGCAATATCTCCAACCCCCTACCATCTGGGAGCCCAGCGCAATTTGACAAGTTTGCCGGAGCGGGAAGCACAGAGGTTCCGGTCGTGAATGGTGTGCAGAGGCCCGATTTGGCCGCTCATCCTGCCTTTCAAGGACAGAGTTTCTAAATGATTTTGAAGCGGGGAAGAGCGCGAAGAGCAAACGAGCGTCATATCATGCCGAAACGGCTTCCACTCCTTTCCTCCGCGGTGTGCAAACGGTACTTTGGCGCATGTGATTCCGGGAGTTCCGGCCCCAAGTTGGGGTTTCAGGAAGGTTTTTTGTAAAGCAGACAAACACCGTCTTTTACGATTTGATGAGAATGAAGACGTTTGTATTGTATTATATGCAAAACGTAACACGATTTTTATGAATCCGCATACTTGCCATGGATAGTGCAACGAGTTGTATGTTGACGGCTGTCACGATAGGATCGGGTCCGCATCTTTATGATCCATCCGTGCCATCTCTTCCCTCAATAGATAATCAGTATACCAAACCGGGCATCTGCGAACACTAAAGCGCATTCTATATATTATCCTCCATATCTCCCCCTCCCCTATCCCCATCCCCATCCCCATCCCCATCCCCTCTCCCCCCCACCATACCATCAATCTCCCATCTCCCCCCACCCCATCCCCCTCTTCCCCCTCCCACCCCCCCTCTCCCCATAAATACCCCCACCCCACCATACCATTCACCCCCACCATCAATCTCCCCCCTCAAACCCCCAAACCCTCAACCCACCACATCAAACTACTCTCCGTAAAACCAAAAATATTCTATTCAGAGAGAATGAGATGAGATGGATGCGTAAGATGTGGGTTTAGCGTGGGTTGGTGATGGGAGGATTTGTGGGGGGAGAAAGAGGGAGGGGGGGATAGGGGGATAAAGGAGGTGAGGTGGGAGATGGGATGGGAAGGAGGTATGTAGGAGATTGGTTTTAGTGTCATGCTGTTTCCATGTGGAATGGGATTTTGATTGTTGAGATGATGATACTAGGATAAAAGGAGATAGGTGATACCCATACCCATGACTGTGATACCGCTCCAACTGCTTTCGCTTGCTAAATATGTAAGCAAACAGGGGCGTGGTAGATATTTCGATTGCCTAATCGCAACCCGTCTTTCCAATCACAAAGTCCCTCACATACGCAAACATGGTTTCGGGCTGATCGTAGGGGACGGCGTGGCCGGCGTTCAGGATGTGGTGGTAGGAGAGACCGCGCTAGATGTTGTGAGAAGGGGTTGGTTGGTAGATATTTTGATTTGAGGTTTATTTGTGTGCGAATCGGGCAGGAGGGACAAACAAGCAAACGTACCTCGCAGGCCCAATTGCCCATGTTGATACCATTGATTAGGAATTGATTGTCTGGTCTCGATTGCAGCCCTTGCATTCCGCCCCATGTCATGTTTTGGATCGCCAGCTCCGTGCCGTAGTGGTTGAGTAGGAAGTCGTAATCGCCAGAGTAGATGTGGATACTGATGTTGGCGGCAAGGAGGGCAGGCATGAGGTTGTAGGCCGGTGGCTCCACCATTTCAGCAGAGAGGGTGTCGAAGACGGTGCTGTTGCAGGCCGCAAAGGTTTTGTTGGGGGCGTGAATGGCGGCGCGGACGGTGGGGTCGTTGAGGTAGGTGGTGTAGGCGGCTGGATTGGGGGTGTTTGTGCAGTTGTAGGCGATGTTGTAGGGGCTGAAGCAGGGGCGTGTGCTGTTGAGGTAGTTTAGAGCTGTGATGAAGGTTGCGTTGCCGCCGTTGCACGAGCGGATGGATTGTTCGATCAGGGCTGGTGTGGTTGGGTTGGGGGGACAGTCGCCGTTCTGTCGTTTTTTCAGGCGGAAGTTTTCGCCTTCTGGGTCTCCGGGAATGATTATCTTGCCTGCTGGTGGGTATGTAGCCTTTGAAAGAACATCCTCGAACCCCAGATCCTGGTGGGCTTTGCGGAACACGTCGAGGATCTCGGTGGGGATATCGAGGATTACGTTCTGGCTCTGCAGATACGGAACGGCTACAACGTCGGTTAGTGCCGCAATGTTGCCAAATGTGCCGTCGCCAATTGCTATGCCCTTTATGTTGATGGGCAGACTAGTGTTGGCCATAAGAGCTTGGGCAAAATAGGGGATCTAGGATCAGTCGGTGACTGCTCCGATAGATCATGGCTCTCTAAACTCACGTAAATGCCTGCGTACGACTCTCCCATCATGTACCTGAGCGATGGTCTAGAATCAGCATACTTTTTTGAAAGCGATTCGAGTTGACTATAGAGCATGACTTGCGATAGCATTTCGCACCTTGATGCATGAGGCAACATTCAAAGGACGTACGTGTTCTTGGTTTTCAAGGCAGGAAAGATCTCATAAAATGCTTCGAGCCAATTCACAAAGTCTTGTATAACCTGAGAGTTCCGAGTGGCTGGCGTTGGTCCATCGCTGAAGCCGGTTCCAATAGGTTGATCAATGTAGAGAACATTGGCTAATCTGGTCCATGAGTTTGGGTTTGCGGAAGGTGTTGTGGAGTCTCCAGAGAAATGTAGAGGCCCGTTTTCTTTCGTCAGCCCATTGAGAGACGAGCATCCCGGACCGCCATTCAACCATACTAGAATTCCTGTCAGCATATGCTGGTATCAGTTGTCAATATGCTCACTTATGAAATCATCACTCTTCGTGTGGTCCTCTGCTTCAAACAGCCAGAAAAAGAGCTCGTCGTTGGTGATGCTTGGAACAGAGATCTGGCCAGCCCAGCTGAGAGGTAGCTGAAAGGTAATATTTGGGAGACTCTCCACCAAATAATCACTAGCCCTCCTTTCAGGGTCAAGGCACGAGGTATTCACATTGGAGCCGCTGTAAACGTATGCAATATTGGCGATGATCGTCAACGCCGTCATTAGGGCACTCCGGTGGAATGAACCCATTGTAATGTTATAGTTTTGTCGAAAGGCCTTCGTGAGCATATTCAAACTTTCGAAATGCTTCTATTGAAGAACTTGACAAGAGCCGTGGGATTGCAGATGTTTTCTAGCATAGTGAAGGGAAGAAGCAAAAGGGATACGAGGCAATCTCGGTATGGCTGCTTCTCGGAGGTAACCCGACATCGGCATTCACTTTAGAAGCACTATTTTCAATGAATAACGACTAGATTCAATGAAATACGAGTAATAGCAGTCAATTGTGCTGGTTGCAAACAAGACATGCCGCACAAGGTGTATCTTGAGAAAGAGTCGTCGAAATTTTCAGATGAACGAGCGAACAAACGATGCATACGTGAATCCTGAACGGACAGGTTGCTGCATCAAGCTCGGCGAATCTGGGAGGAACAGCGGCTGGCTGAACAAGAATTCAGTCTGAGCTGTTCCTCAGCTCTCGCCTTGTACAAAGTGTCTCGGCAGTCCACATTCTGCGCGAATTAGTCCCATTCTACTGTTCCCCTGTCATCATTAGTTCCGAGGCAATCAATACGGCTTCTTCCACAGGTTGGTGGATTATGAATGAGCGGACTCTTTATATTAGACAGATTTTGTAGTGAGATTATTCAACGTTTATTTAATGATTTGCACGGGTCTAGCCGTACGCTAACCCTAATCTGAATTTACCCGAATATAAGCCGTCGCCACTTAGCCCTATATATCTAGGATTTACCCGTAAAATCCCTTTTAGTAATTATCTATTTATCTATATTATTAATAACGACGTATTATAAATATTAATTCTAATAAAGAACTTATATATATAGCTACTCTAGCCCTCCTTATCCTTAGTCTATATTATATTAGCTAAGTCCCGCGCTACGCCTATATCCTACTAGTTAAGTATTAGAGTAAGGAGTAGAGTCTTAATAATTTCCTACCTAAGTAAATAAGGCGGATGTTTAGATTTATTAAGAATAAGATATATTAATTACTTACTTATTTTAACCTTAAAAGTATTAACTAGTAATATAATTATTAGCCTAGCTTAAAGCTCGCTTTATATCTTATTCTAATAAAATTCTTATACCTATATCCTCTATATAAGTTATTAATAATATTTAGCCGGTCTCCCTCCTTTATTTCTACTATAATTAATAATATCTTTAAGTACCTATATAATTACTATAATCCTATCCTACGCTAGTATCCTATTCTTAAATATAATAGGATCCGGAGGTACGTAAGGGTAATTAAATACGTAGGTAAAATATATAAGAGGTCTATAATTTAGGGGTTTATTAATAGAATATTTCAGCGCTTCTATTAATTAAAGGAAGACTAGAGGTTCTTCTACTTTATATATAAAAAGGTATATAATATAGTATAATTAGGGGTAATATACCTAGATAGTCTAATTAGTATACTATATAGCTTATTTAAAGGAAAGGTAAATAATCTAATAATACTATAAACTTCTAGTATATAAGACTAGCTATATTAAGTATTCTAGGGGTAGTAAGTTCTAGATCTATTTAGTAATAAAGCTTATAGATATATAGAATTTATTATATTACTATATATAGGCTACTTAAATATATAGAAGAGAAAGTTTAATAGAAGAATAGCTATTATATAGATTACTATTAAGTATAGTTTTAAGATAATATAAATACCTTTAAGTATAAAATAAAATTAGGGCTAATACCCGTTAGTAATATCTATTAAGTGGTAGTACTATTAATAAACTATTTTACCTATTTATAAAGCTAAAATATAGTATCTAGTTAATTTAGGATAAGGCCTTTAATAATCTACTAATATTTATTAGTAATTAACTCCGCCTAATAATTACTTAGGTATATTTCTTTATATTAAGGCTTATAGTATAACTAAAGGGATTATAAGCTTATAATCTATATATAATTACCTAATTCTAACATTATAATATTATTAGTTTATAGACTATATTACTAATTAAGAGCTTGTTATTAAATTTAAGTTATAGAGAAGCTCGTAGAGATAAGTTATAAATTAGCCTAAATCTATAATATATATAAGAAATATAAGAAACTCGCCCTTATTAAGTAATATAACCTATCTATATAATTACTATAAAATAGTAAGTATCTTATAAGGCCTTATTTCTTTATTCTTACCTAAAGTTTCCGCTTCTATATTTTATATAGTTTTTCTACTTCTTATTCTAAAATATCCTAATTCTAAGTCGCCTAAATATTAGGGGTCTATACTAATAGTTATTCTATTATTCTATATTATTTTACGTATTAGAGTTATAAAATATACCTAAGTATTATATCTACTAGTCTTATAATATTCCTACTACGTATTATTAACCCTATCTTTACTAAGCTCCTTATTAACTTCTATATAAAAATCCTTTATAGTATTTCTCCTTTACTTACTATTATTATTATTACTTTTAGAGTTTCTATTATTACTTACTTAATTTATATCCTTAATACTATTAAGCCTATTAATATATAACTATACTATACTTATAACCTTTTTATTAAATATCTAGGGACGGCTTAATATATTATTATTTATAGAGATAGTAAGACTAATCTTACTAGTAATATTTTCTAGTATTTTTTATATTTATTCCATCTCTTTACTTAGGTACTATTAATATAAGACTTAATTTATATAGAGCGTTTAAATAAGGTCCTCTTAGGCCCCTATTTACTTTTATAATAGAGTTATAAAGGCTTATAACTCCTTATAAAGTATATTTAATATATTATAAGTCTATTATATTCCTTTAATTAAATATTTAAGTTTTATATTAATATTAAGTTACTACCTACGAATAAGTTCTAACTTCTTAATTAAGGCTAGGTCCTAAGTACTAGTTATTATAGATATATTAATATTAATAAGTAGAGGGGCCTAAGTACTACTTATTAATATAGGCCTACTAATACTTATAGGTATTATTACTAGAGTTATTATATTATAAGATTTAAAGAATTTTAAACTTTACTTTATAAAATTAACTAAAATAGTAGTTATATCCTAAGTTAGATAAGACCTTTATATTTATTTAAGTCTTTACCTATTCTTTTATAACCTTATCCCCTTATTCTTTTTTTTATTCTACTATTATAATTACTATAGCTAATAGATAATATTATTAGCGGAGTTAGCTTCGTCCTTAAGATTACTCCTAATATTAATACCGCTCTAGTAGCTAGTATTACTCTAATATTAAGGACTTAGGCTTTACTACTAGCGGGGGGAACCTTTTAATATAATACTTATACTAGAGGGTAATAGTAATATTACTATAAATAAGAGTAAGATAGATAAGCCTTCTAAGGAGGAGTCTTATTTATTATTTTCTTTATAGGAAGGAATTTCGTTAAAACTAGTATTTTCTATTTCCCTTATAACCTTTTTACCCTAGTAAGTAGAGAGTATATCTTATCTAGTATTATAATCCTATATTTTCTCCTTCTTATCTTTTATATCTTACTTCTTTTTATATTTTCTAGCCTAAACTTTATTAGCTATTAGTTACTACTAATCTAGTACTTATATAAGGTTATTATTAATTATTATATACCTAGATCTCCTATTATATTCCTTCTTATACTTATACTATTTAATTAGTACTACTACCTTTTATTAATAATTATTCTAAGAGTAGGAATAGTAGGTATATATCTTAAAGTCCTATTATATATCCTTCTACTATAAATTTATACTAGAAAGTCTATATATACCCGCTTTAATAAGTATATAATTAATAAGTATTATTATCTCCTTAATACTAAGAAGTATTCCTTTATATATACTTTATTCCTTCTACCTACCTCTCCTACGCTTCTTATTATAACTATCTAACTATAAGATATCTAAGCTCCTAGTCCCCCTTCTCTTATACCTCCCTAAATATTATAATAGCTCTATATTATATAGCCTAGCTTTCCTATAGCCTTTCTCTTTATAAGGGGACTTCCGCGGGGTAGGTTAGGAGGAATATAAGGGAAGGATATTATTATTATTAGGAGGTTCCTAGGGTATAAGAGGTATATTTATATAAAGGCCGGCGATAATATCTTCCTATTAATTATATAGATATATAGTAATTATATATTTATCGCGTTATATTAAGATCTTTAGTTATAAGGATATAGAAGGAGGATCTAGCATACTAATAATAGTAATAGCGAAGGTACTAGTACCTAGGATATCCTTAGAAGACTTTAAAGTATACCTAGGAGGTATAAAATAACTATTAATAATAGTAGAGGAAGGTTATAAGAGGGATAGAATAGATATAAATATAGGTAAGTAATAGATTAATTATAAAGGATATTAGAATAATAGCCTAATTAGGCTATTATTTATATTAAATTAGTAGTTTAATAATTAAATTACTAACTTAATAATCTATATAATTAGTAAATACTATAGCCTAATATAGCTATTAACTATTAAATAATATTAAATAATCGCTTAAAATTAGGACTATAAAACCTATCTATTTACCTTAACTAGCTATATATTATTAGGAACTAGACTAGAAGGCTAGTTCCTAAGGGCGGGAATAGATAGTATAAACTACTAGCGAGTAGGTAGTATTACGAAGGTAGACTTAATACTCTAGTAACTTTATAATTATAGAAGAACTAATCTCTACCTTCTAAGGAGGTAGAGGGAGGACTATCTAAATACCCCTTAAGGAAGCTACCTAGCCTCTTAGATATCTAGATAAAAGGATATCTATTAGGATAATAAGAAGCTAAATTAATACCGCTAGGATATTACTAATAAGCTGTATTATACTAGCTAGATATATTAAGATATCCTAATAATTACCTTCCCTTTAAGGGTATTTATCCCTAAATACTAACTATTACTATTTATAATAAGACTTGTTAAAAACCTTTAAAACCCTAGTAGGGAAAATAAGGGAAAGAGTTCTAAAGATAATAATATTATAGTAATAGTAACGCGCTATTAATATTATATAATACTAATATATAATAACCTTTATAGTTATAATATTATTAATAGTAGAATATAATTATTAATTAAGTTTATTATTATAATACTTTATAAACGCGTGATATAAATAAGTAATTATAGAAGTTAGGTAGTAATATTACGCTATTAAATTATATAATTAATATATATAATATAGTATATAATAAAGTTATAATTTATTTACTTCTAACTTCTTTTATAACTACTACTATTAACGCTAACCTACTATAAGTTACTTTAAGCTATATATTAATATATTAATAATTAAAGTTAATATATTTAGTATTAATACTATTAATATTTTATAAGATAACTACTATTAGAGAGTAAGTATAATATAAAAGATTAATTACTAATATAGTATTATATATTAAATAGTAATATTAATAATAATAATAATTAAGGTAAGTCTCTATTTAATATCCTTTACTATTCTATATATAATATTACCTTATAATAGCTTTTAGTTATCTTTAAATATATTATAAGTATATTACTTATAAATTACCTTCTTATATAAGTCTATTATATTATATATTTAAAGACTTTATTAATATCCTATTATATTATATTTCTTTTAAGTTATACTTATACTCTTTATACTTAAAGGTATTTATATTAGCTAACTTTTATAATAGATAGTTAAATCCTCTTACTACGCCATACTACCCTATTATATTATTAAGGTAGTAGCCCTCTTATAGCCCTATTATCTTTAATATACTAAGTACCTAGGTTTAAGTCCTAGGTTATTATATAATTATAAGATAGGTAGGGCTTATAAGAGGTACTACTACCTTTATAAGCCTTATAAGTTAATTTATAATAATAGGATTTTAATATACTTTATTTATAATATATTAATAGGTTATAAGTCCCTCTTACTTTTTATACTTATTTATCTAACCTCCTTGCTTACGGCCCTATTATTACCCTTTAAGGTAGAAAGTTACCCCGTTATACTACCTTTATAATATAGGTTACTACCTTTAAAACTAAGGTAGAGGTAGTAATTTACTTAAGGGAGCGCGGTAAAATACCTTTATATAAGTTATAAACCTCTAAGGAATTATTATACCTTAATATAAAGGTAGGTAGTTAAGTAGCTATTACTTTAAAGGGTATTTTAAATATAATAAGATAGTAGGTAAGTCCTTTTATAATATACTTTTTATAATATATATTAATACTTTTATAAGAGGGGTTAACTACCCTTATTATAATAGAGGTTAATAAGGATTTAAAGGAGGTTAATATATTATTAAAGTATTATATTATCTTTATATAAGTTAATTATATCTTAGGAGGAGGATAATAATAATAATAATAATAAGGGGGAGATAAGAGAGATAGAGGAGGATATAAAGGAGGAGGAGGCTCCTACCTCTATTACTATTATATTACCCGCCCCTACTTCTACTAGCCCTAGCTACCCTTCTTATAATAGTAGTACTACCGGCTCTACCCCTTCTACCCGTAAGATAAGCGCCCCTTACGCCCCTCGCGCTCCTCCCGCTCCTATTACTCCCGCTTCTATACCTGCTCTACCCGCTCTATCTATCCCTATTAGGGATACTACCTTATCCTCTAGCTTATCTATTATAAGCCCTCCTTTATCTTCTATAGGCTTTAGCTTACTTTAATATACTCCCTTTATAAGACTTTAATATTATACCTTTAAGTAAAGATTCTTTTTTTAAGTTATAAAGATTTTTCCTTTAATTAATTCTTTTCTTATATACCTCTTTATTAAAATCTCTATTATATAAATATAATTTATAACTTACCTTATATAACTTAACTTTATAATTAAATAATTCTATTATAATAGTTATATACTAATATTTTACTTATAATATTTCTTTATTATATATATATTATTATATTCCCTTTATAAGTCTTCTATATTTATATCCTTAATAGATATCTATTAATTATATTCCCTTTTATAATTAAACTACTTAATTAAATAGTATTAAATACCTTTATTTCTTATCTTATTTAGGATTTATTCTACCTTATAATATTCTTTATTATTAATAAGTTTTAGAGGAGGTATAAATAGTTACTTACCTTTATTAAGATAGCTTTAATATAATTTTAATAAAGAAATATAAAATATAAGATAGATTCTCTATATTATTAGGAGACTTAAGTAGTACGCTTAATATCTAATTATATCTACTACCCTAAAGGGATTAATATATTTATATAATAGCTTTTAGTTTAATCTTTTCTACTTTAAGTTCTTTATAATTAATATTATTAGTTCTCCTATTATATAAGACTTTAAGATATAAAGTTTATTATAAAACTTTATAATTTATACTTAAATAGTCTACTATTAATCTACTAGTATAGCTCTTACTTTTAAAAGGTTTTCTACGCGGTCTTTAATTATAAGTACTCCTCCTTTTAGAAAGTTATCCTTAACTTTATCTTTTATATATAAATTATATCTATATATTATATAAAATAGTAAATAACCTAATATAGTGTAAATACTATTATAATACGCGAATTTAGCTATTAGGAGTAATATAGCCTAATTATCTTATTCTTTATTTAAGAATACTTTAAGGTAATACTCTAATATTTAATTTTAGTATTTAATCTACCTATTTATTTATAAATAGAAGGTAGTACTTAGTTATCTCTTTATTTTTATATAATAGTAGACTTTTAACTAATAGGTACTTATAAATAAGGATCCCTAATCTAATATAATACCTATTAGTAAATTATATTATAATATTATATTCTTAAATAAGATTTTAGTTAATTTAATAGTAGTATAAGTACTCTTAGTTAGAAGGTATTAAACTATCTTTATATACCTATTAATAACTATAAGAATAGAATTATATATAGAATTTTTATATTTACTAGGTAGTAAACCTATAATAAAATCTATAAAAAGTTCTTCCTAAGGCCCTTTAAATTATAATAAGGATATTATATTATTATAAGGTTTATATCTAGGAGCTTTTACCCTTTAATATATTTTATAAGTTTAGATATATAACTTAATATCTACTAATATTCCGCTCTAATAATACTTATATTAAAGTAACTCTAAGGTTTTCTATAACTTAAAATAACCTACTAAAGTATTATTATAATACCTTATAATAATTTCTATATATTAATTAATTAATAAGTTATACTTACGTCTATCTAAACCATTAAAAGATAATTACGGGGGCCTACGGGTATATTATAGTCGCTACTATAGTAGCTAACTTATAAGGAAAACTATATACTTATATCTTATAAAGGCCTAGGTAAAAACCCTTACTATTCCTATCTCCTTATAACTTCTAGTCCGTTTCTCTTTATATTATATTTAGCTCTCTATACTTAGTACCCGTATTTATTACCTTATTATCCTAGCTCCCTAGGGCTAGATTATATATTATAGTAACGGGTATTATCCTAATAGTAAGGACTTATACCTTAGCTTAGTCCTAATATAGCTACGTCGCTATAAGTAAGAACTAGCCTAGTATCTTAATTTAGATTATTTATTTTACTACCTACTTTACCCCCTTCGCGCTTATAAGTATCTTATAAGTATCTAATATACCTAAAGTATCCCTTAGCTCCTAGCGGTAGTTATAAAACCTAGGGTAATTAATAAGGATATATCTTATATCCTACCTACGCTAGCTATACTTATAGCCTGTAGATATAACGCTAGGGACTCTATATTAGTATAAGAAGGTAGTTAGCCCTATCTTTCCTATTCTTATCTATATAAGGGCGGAGCTCTTAGCCTTTTAGAGGCCCTTATAAAGGGCCCTCCTATTAATTTATAAGCCTCTAAGCTAGGCGGGGGGATAGTCCCTAGCCCTTAGTCCTACCTAGTATTCTTCTTATATTACCTTCTAAGAGGACTTTTATTAATAGTATATCTTCTTCTTAATCTCTTAGGGGTATTAGGTTACCTCCCTAGCTATAACCGCGTTCTAGTTATTTAGGCGTAGGGAGCGTAGAGCCTACTTATTCTTCTCCTTTATAGGGGACTCTACTACCTTTCTCTTCTTCCCTCCTTTAGCCCTAAGCTTCCTTTAGATATATCTATTTCCTATTATTATTACTAGGTAAATTCCTTTTAATATATACCGGCGGAGAACTAAGTAGTCTAATATTAATTATATAGGGGCTATCCCTACCTCTACCTCTAGTACTCGCGTTAGGGTAGCTTTATATACCCTTAATACGCGTCTTAAGTAGCTATTCTAGATAACTTTAAGCTTCTTTATATATATCTTCTTTATTTCCTTTAGGCCTTATAGTATATATTATATAATAGACACGTAGGTTATTACTAGCCTTATTACTACGCTATATACTCTCCTAGCCTTATTAAGGGTAGCTTCCTACGTTAATATTAATATTATAGAAAGGGCTAGGCTCTAAGTAATAAGCTTTACTTATACCCTCTTTAAGTATAAGCTCTATTATAGTTTACTATTAATATATAGTCCTAGGACTTAGGTTTCTACCTAGAGTTTTATTATTATATATCCTAGACTAACTACCGCGCTTATATTAAAGTAGCGGGGGTAGTAGGTAAGGTAAACTAACTTATACTTCTAGGGGGCGAAGCTTACCCCGTATATTAAGGCCTATTTTAGGTAGATCTTATATATTAGTTCTAGGGTCTTATAATTTCCTTTTATATTTTTCCTATATATTAATAGGTAGATATTATCTATAAACCCTCTAACTTATAATTATAGTTTAGCGGCTATATACTCCTTAATAAGTAGCGCGTTAAAGAATAGAAAGAGGATAGGGGAGATTAGTAACCCCTAGGGGATCCCTATCTCTATTAGCTCTATTCTACTTATTATCTTTTTAATAGTAATAGATAAGGACTTCTCCTCTAGGAAGCTTTCTATCTAGCCTATAATATAGTGGGAGATCTCCTTTCCCCTAAGGTTATAGATAAGTCTCTAGTAGGAGATATTATTAAAAGCTCTTATAATATCTAATAAGAGGAGGCTAGTTATATTAGCCCTACTATAGTCTTATACTATATATATCGCTTTTATAATAGTCTTTAGTATAGTCTTAATTAATCTCTTCCTTCGCGCCTCTATCTATTTTTAGGGGAGGAGGCCTTAGCTCTTAGTATAGTTATTAAGTTACTTTATAACTATTAATTTTAAGGCCTTCCTAAGGGTACTTAATAGTACTATTAGATAATACGCCTTAGGTATTATATAGTCTTCCTTCTTTAATTTTTTTAGGATAATTATATTAGCCTTCTTAAACTCCCTTAGGTAATAGCTAAGGGAGAAGTATATATTAAATAAATAGGCGAGCTCTTTAAGGAGCCTATCTACTATTAGCCTAAGGAATTAATTTAGTATCCTATTAATCCTTAGGGCTTTATCCTACTTTAATCTATAAATAGCTTACTAGACCTCCTCGTATATTACCCTATTACTAGGGTCTACTAGTAGTAATAGGTACTCTACCCTCTTAATATTATCTAGATTAGCCTATAAGGGGGGTAGGAAGAATATTACCCGTAAGACCTCTACTTTCTCCTTAAAGGTCTTAGCTACCCCGTCCCTATTATCCCTTCTTAAAGGGGGAAACTTAGGGAGGGGTTATAGCGATAAGCTATTATTTCTTATCTATTTAGCGAGGCCTTATATACCCTTCTATAATTTAGCGGCGTTATAGACTTTCCTCTTAAAGTTAATTACCTTCTCTATTTATAACGTCCTATCTCTCTCTTTAATAGCCGCGTTCTTAGCTCCCTTTATAATAGTATCCCTACTCCGTTAAAATACCTTTATACTTTTTATAATATTTTCTATAGTAAGCTAGTACTTTAAGTTCTAGAAGGTTCTCCCCCTACCCTTAAACTTTACTTAGGGGATTATCTCCTCTACTATCCCCTTTAAACCCTATTAAAGTTATAAGAGGTAGTTATCTATTTAGTTTATAGTCTTTAATAGCTTAAGGCCTAGCTTCTAACTTAATATATAGGCCCCGTTCTTAATCTCTCCTAGATCCGCTGTTTTTTATAATCTCTTAGGCGTATATTACTATTCCTCTATCCTTAGATCGAGCTCTATGTATATAGGAAGGTAGTTAGAGCTAAACTATAGCTTAGGGCGTACCTAGTAGGCCCGTACTATATTAAGGAGCCTAGGTATAGTAAAGACTAGGTTAATCGCGCTTTTAAACCCCCTTACCCTCTAAGTAACTATCCTATCTAGTAGAGCTAGGTCTATCTTATTATTAAATATAATTCCTACTAGCTAATCTACTTTAAGGTAGTATAAAAAATATCCTAGGTTATTTTAATTAGGGTAATAGAGGTTAAAATCTCTTATTATAATATATTCCCTAGGGTAGCTAACCTCTTCCTCTACTATTTAGAGGCTTAATAGGGTTTTACCTATTACTAGTAATAGGCTTAGGTTATATATATTATATAGCTAGAGGCGTACTAGGTATTCCCCCTCCTCCTAAGTATAAAGTTAGAGCTTAAGGGTATTAATATCTTTTATAAGGAACTCTATATTTTAGCTATTTATCTAGAGTCTTTTATTAATATAGAAATACGCTCGCGTACCCTACTCTACTTTATTTACTAGAAAGAACGCCCTGGAGCTAGGGTTATATAATAAGTAGTTCCTAATATTATAATATAGTTCCTAGATTATTAAGATATCTATATCCTAAATAGCCCTATCTTTTAATAGGGCTATTATTATACCTATTTTACCCCTAATATTATATTATAGTATCTTTAGGGTTAGTATACTAGATATCTAGGCCTAGGGTACTACTACTTTCTTCCCGCGTATCTATTTCTTCTAGGGCGGCCTATTTACCTTCCCTAGCTAGGTAGGCGAGGCCGCTTACTACTACTTCTATAAGTAGCTTATTAATACTATTTAATAGCTTCCTATTACTATTTATTATTACCTCTAATATTTTCTAGCCTAGCTCCTTTACTAGGAGCCTCCTAGAGATAGGTAGTCTCCCTAGCTTATACCTAGGTCTTTATAATCTTAACTACTCCCCTCTACCTAGTATATTATATATTACCTAGTTAGTTATAGCCTTCCTCTTTTTCTTCACTCTTATAATTATAAATCCTTTAACGTCTATTACTACTACTATATACTCCCGTCTAATCCTATAGAACGGGGTCTTATTCGCGACCTATTATTTAGCGCGTTACCTCTCCCTAGCCCTTACTAGGCATTTATTAGATTAAGAGGAGTAGCCCTATTATTTATACGTAGCGTACTCTTATAAGGCGCTTATAACCTTCGCCTTATACTCTATTATACTATAGCCCTAACTATAATCGGCGTATTATATATTATTAGGGTAATTATAGTATATATATCTATATAATTAGTATTTAAAGTACTATATTAATCTAGCCCTTTATTTATACTACTTTATAAGTTTTATCTCTCCTACCTCTACTAAATCCTTCCTAATTAACTTGTTTACTATTATTAGTAACGCGACGCTTATTATAAAGGAGGAGTAGGTTTTTTTTAGATATATATATACCTATTAGCTACCTCCCTTCTATTATATTTAGATTAGGGTAGAGGGCCCTATTCTCCTATTAAATCTTCTCTTTAATCGCCTACTAGTTTTTTATATTAAAGATAGATACTTATACCCTATATACTACCACGCTAAATAATTTCCTAACTACTATTATAGAGTAGTATATTATATTTACCTATAACTACTCCCTCTCTAACGCCTCCCTTACCTCTATTAAGGTAACTTATAGTAGTATATCCCTACTCTTTATTTAGTTAATATAAGGGTGCTATGTAATAACGTGGCTATTAAGTACTACGAATAGTACGTAGATACTTATATATAGAACTCTCTATTCTTATTAATAGTAAGATTAATCGCTACTCTTCCCTTTAAAGGGAATTCCCTCCTTTATATACTATAGGTAAAGGGGTAGTGTAGTACTACTATATATTATAGACGCCACGTTAATAGTAGTATTATATTCCTAACTAGTCCTTATAATTATCTTCCTATCTAGGCTCTTAGGCTCTAAGAGTATAAAAGGTTATAATTTATAGAAGACACTCCCTTAATAATAGAATATACCTCTAATAAGAGTATAATAATAGGATTAATTATAAGGCCCTCTAAGCTAAGCCTTAAGGAATATATAGTTTTATTAAACTATAATAATTATAGATAATACTCCTATATATAATCCTTATATTATAATATATTCTTATTATACTTCCTATTATTCTTTATTAATTTATTATAGAAGTAGTTAGAAGTCTTAGTATTTTAAAGTAAATAGGAAGTTATTACTATTAAGGGTTTATTAAGTACTTAAGACGTACCTTCTTTATATAACTTTAATATTATTCTTCTAATTATAATATCTTTATTTTTATTAATTATATTAAGTCCTTTTTAATTCTTATTTATATTATCGCCCCCTCCGCGCCTTATTATACCTCCTTATACTTCTAGTAGTTATTTTATAAGTAATCTTTAATAATAAACTTACCCTCTACTAATTAAAGAAGACTACTACTATCCCCTCTACTTATAATAGTACTTAACCTCCTTTATTAAGCTGCTTATAGCCTATCCTTATATTATCCTATATAATATACCTTTAATATACTATATTTTAATTTAAAGAGTTATAAGTCTAATACTTTTAATTAAAGCTTCACTTATTTTTTAGTAGTATACTTTATATACGCGCCTCCCCTAGCTTTATAAGGTATAATTATTATAAAGATCTTAATATTAAATATTAATAGGAGATTCCTACCTCTACTTACTACGCTTATACGCGCCTTCTTTAATCTTTAGACGCCGTAGCTACTTTAGATACTAGCTCTAACCTCCCTTAGCTTACTAGATTCTAGCGAACCTTTAATAAGCTTATTTAATAATATTATTACTACCTCTACTACGCCTCTTCTACCCCCGCTACTACTACTACTCCTATTAAGGTAGACCCCGCTATTACTAACTAGATTATAAATACCCTTAAGGGTATTCTTAATATCCTCTACTAGCGCGTATATATTATTCTATCTCCCCTTCTAAAGCCTTATTAAAGCCTTACTAATATAGTATAAGAGCGCCTCCCTCCTATTATAAAGGATAAAGAAGAGGATAATAAGGAGGATACTCCTATTACTACTAATAATAGGTCTAGGTCTAGTAGTACTACTACTATAATATAGTAGTCTTCTATTATAACGCCCTTAGCGCTTTAGCTATATTAGGTATCCTCTTTCTTTTTTCTTTTTTCTTTTTATTAATAGTAATAGAAATCTTCTTTCCCCCTTTATAATATAAACTTTATAACTTTAAGTATATTTAATATATTAATTAAGTCCCGCTTATATAGCTATTAATTATAATTATAAGATTAACCCTTCTACTTAATTAAATATTAAGGTTTATTATATAAGATCTTATAATTAAGAATAGTTTTAATTTCCTATTTATCTTTATCTTTTATAAGCTCTACTTATAAAGCTCTTATAATACTCTTACTATTACCTTTATATAGCTTTACAAGTAAGACGTAAAAGATATTATAAATATAAAATATATTAGGTAGTTATAACCTATACGCCTAAATACTAATATAATTAAAGACTTTAAAAGGCCTTAGATAACGCTGTAATAATTTTTTAATTACTTATACTAATCTAATATACTTTATATTTAATAAGATATAATTACTTATATTATATTATCTTTACTTTTACTATTTATTTATATACTCCGCTTATATAGCTTATACTTAATATAAGTACTACTCTAAACCTTCCCTTTATTTCTAAAGTAATTTAACCCTTTCTTATACTAATAGGACTTCTCCTAATAATAGCTTTAAAAGCTTTATATCTAGCTTAGGTAAATAGTTATAAAGCGTCTTATATAGAGGTAACCTAGTACTAATATACTTCGTATAATTATATATAAACTCTATTAAATAAAGTAACTCTACCTAGTTATCTTATCTCTAGGTAGAATAGTAGCGTAGATACTACTTAAGCGTACTATTCTATCTCTCTATTTACTATCTATTTAGAGATAGAAAGTAGTACTAAGCTTTCTTTTTATATTAGTATAATAATATATAGCTACCTAGAAGCTACTTATAAATACTATCCCTTAATTACTAATAATACCTTCTAGCTAACTAAACTTTAAGAAGATTTTATAGTATAATAGGTTAATAATACTAATAGTATTAACTATCTTTATAATAGGTAAATACCTAGCTACCTTAATATAATAGTCTATAACTATTAAGATTATATTATAAATACTACCCTTCTATTTACTTAGAGGGAGATTTATAATAAAATCTATTATAATTTCTTAAAAAGGTTTTATAGGTATTAATAATAGTAATAATATATTATAAATAGCGTACCTACGCGGCTTTATTAATTAGTAGGTTAAGTATTTTTATATATAACTATAAATATCTTACCCTATTAATTTCTAACAGAACTTCCGCTTAATAAGCTCTTATATATACTTCTATAAGTAGTAGCTAATATAAGGGTTATTATAATAAAGCTTTAAGATTTCTTATCTAATTACTTTATTATTAGGTATAAAAACTACGCTACCCTTATAAAGGACCCCTATTTTATCTATTAATAGAGATGCGTTAGCAGCCTTTTTATAGCTCTAGGACTTTAATAATTATTTCTTATTATAAATATCCTTATCTCCCTCTTAGAGATATTAGAGTATCTTTAATATTAAGTTACTATACTTATTTTATACGCGCTCTATTATTAACGCGGTTATAATATACTTTCTAGGTATAACTTAACTAATATTAAACTATCTTATAATAGGATTTAGGCTATTACCTACGCTACTCTACGTCCTTAAGAGCGCGTTACTCTCTCCTATTTTTAGGGTATAAGGCTTTTTAAGTCCTATCTCTAACCTTTTATACTATTTATAACTACGGGCCTTACTATCTTATAGACCTTTATAAACGCTATATATATAGTACTTATTAGAAGGAATATATCTAATATTCTTTAACTTATTTTATAATATTAGTAGATAAGTATCCTCTTTATCTATTACTAGTATATAGTTTAGTCGCTTTAATAGGGTATTAACTAGGTTCTTAATACCCGTATAATAGTATATCTTAAAGTTATACGCGGTAAGCTTTATTACCTAATATACTTATCTCCTTATTAATAATAATATTATCTAGAAATACCTTAAGTTATTATAATTAGTAATTATTATAATTAGGTATAAGCTACCTTCTAAGAAGTACCTTTATACCTAGAATACCTTAACTATTATAAGTAATTCCTAGTCGTAGGTCTTATATCTAGTTTCCGCTAAATATAATTTATAAGAGTAGAAGGTAATAGGATACTATTCTACTTCTACCCCTTTAATACTAATTAGGAACTTTTATAATAAAATAGTTATAATAGCTAGAATTAAAGTATTAGTCTCTAGTTAGATTTCCTCTATTAGGTTAAAATACGTAAGTAGTAGTACCTTTTAGAAGAGTTACTTTAACTACTTAAATACTACTCTAATAATATTACTTAACATTAATTTTTTATTATTAATATATAGATAATTATTTTTTTAGATAGTCTATTAACGCCGCGGTAATAGAGGAATAGTATTTAATAAAACAATAGTAGAAATTAGTAAACCCTAAAAAGATCTAAATATTCTTAATACTTCTAGGTTCTAGCTATTCTATTATAATATCTACTCTACGCGGATTTATATATACGCCGTCGCGGCTAATAATAAAGCTAAGGAATTCTACTTTTATTACTATAAATTTATATTTCTTTAAGCTAATATAAAGTTTAAATTCGGGAAGATATTATAATACTACCTTTATAGCTTTAATATAAGACTTTTAGTCCTAGGAGTAGATAAGAATATTATCTAGATAAATAATATATATAATATTAAGTAGTCCCGCTAGGGCTTTATTAATATATACTTAGAATAAGGTAGGTATATTAATAAGTTTAAAAGGTATAATTATATATTTAAAATAGCTATACCTTATATAGAATATAATCTTCTATTTAATACCCTTTCTTATTTATAAGTAATAATATATATCCTTAAAATCAAACTTAATTAAGTACTTAGTATTAACTAATCTTATCAATATTTTATTAATTAATAGAAGTAGATAGTAATTCTTAATTATAATCTTATTAAGCGCCTTATAATTAATATATAAATATAATATTCTATCCTTTTTTAGTATAAAAAGGATTAATATACCTATTAAACTTATAGAATAATAAATCTACCCCTTTTTTAAAGCCTACTTAAGGTACTCCCTTAGTACGCGTAACTCTTTCTCTAATAGGTTATAAAGTAGGTTAAAGGGAGGTTCTTTATTCTCCTTTATATTAATTATATAATTATAATATATATAGGCCAGTAGCGCCCTAGTATTCTTAATTAAGAAGACGTCTTAGAATTCCTAAAATTCTAGAGGGAGCTTAACTTTAGGTAGTAGGCTTTTATTACCTACTCCTAAGTACGCCGTAATAAATATAACGCTATTAAGCTACTCCTCTAGGGCTTTAATAATACTAAAGTACTCCTTAATATTACTTTTCTTAATAGGGAATTATTAGTTTTATATAAGCTAATCTACTTAGGGATTTTATTCCTCTAATTATAAATACCTAAGGTAGAAGTTATAATTAAGGTTTACTATTATATAGAAGGCGCCCTTATAATATTATATAATACTATTAAAATTAATAAGTTTAATTTTTCTTATATAAGAACCTAGTAATAATATTAGGTTCCTAACTCTATTATATAAGGTATTATTAGAGCTAGGGTCTATTTTCTAATCCTACTCCTTTATTAAGCGTATATTAATATAATTAGTATCTACTCTAGAGTTAATTAATATAATAAATTCTCTTTATAAGCTCTTAAGCTCTATTTATATTATAATAATAAGTTAATATATCTACTTCTTCCTTTATATTATAGTAGTAGATATAATTATAGTACTTAGGGTTTTTTTTAAATTTAAGCCTTTTTTAGCTAGTTTATTATTAAATATCTTATTAGCTATAAGCTTATTAATTATAATATTTATAATTATTAATTTCACGCTTTAATAATTCTTAGTTATATATCCCTTCCTTTAATAATTATAATACTTAATAGTAGAAAGGTTAGGCTTAGGCCTTTAAGGAAGGTATAATAATACCCTAATAACGCCCCTCCCTTCTTACTTTATATATAGGCTATTATCTCTTCGCCCTTAGAAATTTCCTCTTCCTCTTTAAGGATATTAACCCCTAGTAGGAGTATTATCCCTTTAATCTTTATATATAAGTAGTACCACGTAAGGCTTTAATTAGGTTACTAATATAATAAAAGTATCCTTTATCTCTAGGATATTAGGTTATATTATAAGTTAATTATAGAGATCCTTATATAACTTATTTAAGAGGTTATTATAGAGTATATACTCTATTAATAGCTTAAGTTATCTTTTTAACCTAGTAAGATAATTTATAAAGTCTATAATCTTTTAGTATCTCTTTTACTTAGCTTTTAAATAGTACTTATTAATTATAAGGTATTAATTTTAAGGATCTTCTATTTAATTTATTAGGAAACTATTAAAGTATTCCTAAGACTATTTATCCTTTAGTATATCTTTTATATACTTACGCTATATAGCCTTAGGGTATAAGGCTATATACTATAACGCGTATTAGATTTTTATAGAGTTATTAAGAAAATAGGCTATACTTATTTTAATTATATTAACTATATTATTAAACTATTTTTAATATTCTTATACTAACTTCCTATTATATATATATAGGTCCTACGGCCTAAGAATATAGGTTCTATATTAAGGATACTTTAGTTCTAATTCTTCTATTAATAATAGGCGATATTAATAACCCGCTTAGGCGGTATTATTAATATATATTTCCCGCTCTAACTCTTATAAATATTATTATAGATCTTATATCTACTACCTCTTAGAGACTTCTTCTTTAAGTTTTTATATCCTTTATAATAGTACTTCTTAGGTTTTAGGTAGTAGGGACTAGGTTTATACGCCTAGTAGCTACCCCTAGATAGTTAGTTATAATCGCGATATATCTATTATTAATTTATTAATTAATTCTTAAGACTCGCTTTCTCTATAAGCTTAATCCCTTATATTTAGGCGGGTTATCTATATTAGTTAACTAACCCTTTTACCTTATACTTATAACAACCCTTCTTTACCTATCTTACTAATAGTCGGGCTACTACCCCTAAATAGGATAGAGCGATTAGAATATAAGGGTACTATATAATAACGTGGTTATTAAGTACTACGAACGGTACGTAGATACTTATATATAAAATTCTCTATTCTTATTAATAGTAAGACTAATCGCTACCCTTCCTATTACGGGTTAACGTGGTAAGACTTTACTTAAATAGTAAATAGGTAATACTTAAATAGTGGTACGGACTATTAACTACCCTATAGACGAAAGGATATTATATAAGAAGAGAAGAAAGGATTTAAAGGGGAAGGCTCGTTATACCCTTCTATACTAAGGACTTAATCTTACTAAAAACCTACTTAGCAGGCTAGTTAATATACGCGCTCTACTTAGGTTACTTAATAAGGGCTTAGTAATACTAGGTTTAATAAATAACTATTAAATTTAATAAATAACTTATAATACTATCCCCCTCTTATACCTAAGCTCCGTGAAGGGCTTAACTTAGCTTATTAGGGTATTAATAGTAGAAGGCTTCTATAAGCCTATAGTAATATATCAAGGATTTAAGGGTTTCTTATATAGGGTCGGGGTATCTAGTCTATTTAACGTAATATATAATCTTAGTTTTATTTCTATTAGCCTAATTAGAGTCTATAATAGCTTTAACTTTATACTTAGTTTTATTATCTATAATAATAGGAGGAGGGTTTAGTATTTACTAGCCTAGAACTAGATCTAGCTTAGCGGGTTTAAGGAGGTTAATATAGAATATATTATAGATGTTTAGACTTACGGGAAGCTATAATTATATAGTAGTAGGACTTAGGACTTTAATAACTTAGTATAAGCCGGCTTAACGGCGCTCTAGCTTCTTATATAGACGACGGGTGCGAAGGTTCTTAATATTAAGGTATATAAAGTCATCGACTCTATACTAGGGTATAAGAACATGGTAATAGTTAGTATTAAGGGTATAATTAGCTTAGGTAAGGGCTATCTTAGAATATATAATAGCTTTAAGTTCTTTTATTCGCCTAATAAACGTAGTAGTATCGATCTTATTATTAGTTCCTAGTATAAGAATATTACTCTTATACCTATAATATAGATAGAACTCTTTATTTAGGAAAAAGGGTGAAAACCTAGTAGTCTTAGAATTACTATTATTCCTAGTAAACTTAATAAGAGCTAGCTAAGCTAGCTAATTATCTTAGTTATAACTAATATAGGCTTAGAGGTATTACTTAAAGACTAAGTTAAATCGCTTAATCTATCTATTAATTTTAGGGTAGTAGGTAGTTAATAAGGTATACGTAATTCCTAGGGCTTTATATATATATACCTAAAACTCGTTTATAAACTACGTACTACGGTTACTTATAATACTACGAGGAAGGCCGTATAACCTAAAGATATAATTAATAAAGAAGCTTATAAATTACTAGGCTCCTATCTTATAGTTAATAGTAATAATATATCGCTCCTTAGTTAAGCGGTTAATAATAATATATACTATATCCTTAGTATCTACTTCTAGTAGACTAGTAATAAAATCTATAGTAATATCTTACTAATAATATTCTAGTATATCTAGTAGGGCTAAATACCTAGATTTACCTTAATAGGAGGTCTTATATATCTAATATATAATATAATTACATATATAGTAATAGACGTAGCGTTATATCTTAGACTAATAATATCCGTAATATAATAATTAATAGGTTTTACTAGACCCTAAATAGCTAGTAGTAGGCTTATTATAATATAGCTATAATAAACGCAGGTATAAGGGAGTATAGTTAGGGATATAATAACGCTTATTATAAAATAGTTTTCCGTTTTATTTAGAATATAAGGTAAGGGTTATATATTTAGATCTTCGCGATCTACTTTATAAGGCTTTAAGGATTTTATATAGGACTAGATTATAATTATAGCCTTAAGTAAATAACTCCTTAAGACTTAGCTTATTAGGATCTTCCTCTAATATAATATAGTTATAATTCTTATAGACTAGCTTAGGCGCTAGGTCTAGGGTTTATTCTACGCGAATAATATAGTTTAATTTATAAAGCTTATTAAGCTCGTCTTATTCTAATTTAAGGTTTAAGTTAGGCTAAATTAGCCTAAGTATACTTAACTTATCTTAAGTTTCCTAGTATAAAGCTTAACGTACCTAGTTTCTTATTAAAATAGGAGTAAGGTATAAATCTACTTATAATAAATATAGATTAATCTTCTTTTATAACTTAGATTTTATATAGTTATTAAGGTTTTTATACTTAAGTAGTATTTAATTCTATATTTTAAGGATCTTATCCCCCTCTCTAAGGAGGTCTCCTAACTAACGAGTTAGGGTATTAGGCTTCTTACCCTACTTTCTAGGGCGATAACGTAGTAAGAAGTTAAATCGTAATAGGTACTTAGCCTAACGGGCTTAACGTTATAATAGTTTCTTAGTAGATATAAAGTACTCTAGGGCTTAGTAGTCTAATAGGATATTAATTTATTATTAATTACCTTCTAACCTAGCGCGCTAATACTTAAAAGTAAGGATAACTACGAGGAGTTCTTTATTATAAATCGGGTAATTAAACTAGGTAGGCTAAAACTTCTTTAAGAAGTAGGCGATAGGGTATAATATACCCTTAGAGTTATATTAGGATAGAATACTAGTAGTAATATAATTTAAAGTATTAGTTTCTATAACCGTCTTCCTCGTATAATTAAAGTATATAAGGATAGGTCTTAAAATAAAGGCTTACTTAAGCTTATTAAAGGCTAGGTGATATTTATTAGTTTAGTATAGCGGCTAACCCTTCTAGATCTTAGTTACTTTAGTTAATAGGATAGTAATCTTAGAACAGTCTTAAATAAAGCGTTAATAGAAGTTTATAAATCCTAGGAACGCCTAGAAGTCTCTTAAATTAGATAGTAGTTACTATTTTATAATAGCTTAAATCTTATCTAGATCTATATAAATCCCCTTAGTAGTTATAATTAGACCTAAATACTTAATAGAGGAGATATTAAACTTATACTTAGTAATATTAGCTTATAAGCCGAACTTACGTAGACGTTATAATATAAGGGTAATATAATCCTAGTATTATTTCTTAGACTTACTATAAATAAGGAAATTATCTAGGTAGGTTATAATAAATTTATTAAGGAATTCGTATAAGGTATTATTAATATATCTTTAGAACGTTAAAGGGCCTTTAATAAGGCTAAAGGGTAAGATAAGGTATTTATATAAACCCTATTAAGTTATAAAGGTAGTTTTCTACTCTTTACCCTCTACTATATATAATTAGTTAAAAGTAGTAATAATATTAATCTTAGTAAAGATCTTTACTTAGTATACTTAGGATAAGGTTTCTTTAATTAAAGGTAAAGGGTAATAGTCCTTTAATATAAGTTTATTAAGCTTTTAATAGTTAATATATAAGCGTAAGCCGCCTCCTAGTTTCTTAATAAATAAGATAGGTATAGTAGTAGATAAGCTACTAGCTTAGATAAAACCTTTACTAAGGTTTTCTTCTATATATTACTTAGCGGCCTAGAGCTCCGCTTAGGATATATTATATATTTACTAGTATAATAGTGTAGTATTAGGTTTTAATAGTATCTTATAATTATAGGGATAATAGGGCGGAAGCTAACTAGCTTCCTTCTTAGAGAATATATTAAGGAACTTATAATACTCCTTTAGGAGCTTCTTAGTAGGGTTAATATTAACCTTTAGGGCTAAGGCTTTCTTAATATCTTTAAGACTTATAGAAAAGATATAGAACTCGGCTTATTTCTTACTCCTCTTTAATTATATATTAAAGGGAGCGGTATTAATTAAACTAATATCTAGGCACTTAGTACTTAGGCTAATTTAGGCTAAATTAGGCTAAAAACTTAGTATATTAGAAATAGTATTCCTTATAATATCGGGACTTAAGCTAATTTAGGCTAAATTAGGCTAAAAACTTAGTATATCGGGAATAGTATTCCTCGTAGACTTAGGTTTAGGAATAATATTCCTTATAGTATTAGGAGTAACGCTCCTTACTAAAGGAATAGTATTCCTACTTAGGGTTTTTATAATATCGGGAGTTATACTCCTCGTATACTTAGGGTTAAGAATAACGTTCCTTATAGTATTAGGAGTAATACTCCTCGCTAAAGGAATAGCGTTCCTACTTAGGGTTTTTATAATATTAGGAGCTATGCTCCTCGCAGACTTAGGGTTAGGAATAATATTCCTTATAGTATTAGGAGTAGCGCCCCTCGTAGACTTAGTAACTTAATTTAAGGTAATAGACTTAGGTTTCTCCTCTAGAGGCTTAAGGTATCCTTCTATAAATACTACTTAGCTACTAGAAAGGTAGTTTTTCTTATAATACTTAGAATAAAATATAATAGTATTTATAACCTAATTAATTACAGGATTATAGGTTCTTAGCTAGGGGATTCCTAAGATAATAGGGTAACGCCCTAACTTAGTAATAAATATAGATAATATTTTAGTATAACTACTAATATTAATAGGGACTTAGACGGTATATATAATAGCGCTAGAGGAAATACAACATCTATCTATAACTTATATAAGGCGTAGGGTTTTAAGAATATAGAGGGTAAGGTCGTATAATTATATAAAGGTCTTATTAATAAAGGATCTTCTAGTAGTACTACTATTAATTATAGCTTAGCTTTAAATAATACTATTAGTAGCTACTATATATAGGAGTATTATATACTTATATTTTAATAGGTCTTTACTTAATAAAAATAATAAGATAATAAGATCTTCTTATTTAGATCCCTAGCTGCGACTTATACTAGGAATACACCGTTTTCTAATTCCGGTAATCTAGGACTAGGTGATCTAGTTACGACTAGATCTGTAACGGCGGTATTAGTAATAATAAGGTACTTACGTATAGGGTTATTATAGTTACCTACGCGGTAACCGGCTTATTTATAGTATAAGTATAAGCTATTAGCTTAATAGCGATCTTTCTTAGCTTAATTAAGCTTAGCTTGGGCGTTAGAAATATTTATAAGACCGGTATAAGTACCGGTTAAAGTACTTAGTACTAGGGTACTAACTATAATAGTTGTTATTATAGGAGTACGGGGTATAGTATTTATAGTCTTACTACTACTACTATTAGTATATAAAACCTTATTTCACTAGGTACGGGATTCTATAAGGTAGAATTCGGCCTTAATATCTTGGAGCTCCTAAATAAGTACTTAGTAGGTCTTAGGGTTACTTTATTAATAATAAAGCTTAATAAAGTACTTATTTAATATTTATTATTCTATTAACTACTTTAACTAGTCCTCCTAGTAGTAGGCGTTAATAGCTAGAGTCTAGAACTTAGAATACTAGATGGAAAAAGTATAGTTTATTTAATAGTAGCGGTTTAACTTCTATTTTATAGCTTCCTATTTATTATAGTCCTTAAAGGTTATATCTATTACTTAGAGGAACGCTTATAACCTAGTAAAGTCTACTATTACTAAACTAGATATATTAAATAAAATCTTATACTTAAATTACTTTTAAGCCTTACCTTCTAGCCTACTAATATAGTAGCGAAGGTTATCTTAGGTAGTTAGGTACTAATTATAATTAACTATTATCTTAATATAGAGGTTATTATAGAACTTATTATAAGTATTAAAGTCCCTATTATAAGGACTAGGGTCTAGATAGCGAGGCGATTATTACTCGCGCGGGGTAGGGGAGGAAGTAGGAGTACTAGCGGGAGTAGCTAGGGCTTATAAATAGTTATTAAGCCGTTAATTAGCTCGCTACAAGGACTTAATTACTGTTTAAAGGCGTACTTCTAGCTAGTTAGAACGCTAACATTCTTATTTATTATCTACTAGGATAGCCTCTATTTAAGCACGTATTTACTCTAGTAGGTCTTAGGGTTATAATAGGTATCCGCCTATTATAGTATCTTCTTAGATATAGCTAGTACTAGAAGTAGGTAACTATATAGATCTTAAACTTAATATAGTAGTAAAATATATATAAATATATAAGTAGTATAATATAATATTACGGGTTAACGTAGTAAGACTTTACTTAAATAGTAAATAGGTAATACTTAAATAGTAGTACGGACTATTAACTACCCTATAGATAAAAGGATATTATATAAGAAGAGAAGAAAGGATTTAAAGGGGAAGGCTTATTATATCCTTCTATACTAAGGACTTAATCTTACTAAAAACCTACTTAGTAGGCTAGTTAATATACGCGCTCTACTCGGGTTACTTAATAAGGGCTTAGTAACGCTAGGTTTAATAAATAACTACTAGGTTTAATAAACGACTCGTAACACTTCCCTTCAGGGGGAATTCCCTCCTCTATATACTACAGGTAAAGGGGTAGCGTAGTACTACTACGTACTATAGACGCCACGTCGATAGTAGTACCGTATTCCTAACTAGTCCTTACAGTTTACTACTATAATTTCTAACGCGTATTTATAGCTAGAGGCTTAAAATACTATAACTAGCCTCTTACCTACTACTCCCGCTACCGCTTCCCTCTCCTTCTTATCTTTTAGTACTACTAGTATCTACTAGACCCTCCTAGCCTTAGCCGCCTTTAGTATCTACGTATATAGCCCCTATAAGGGGGGGGTAGTATATTCCTTATAAAGGGGTTCCCTTAGCTCTATTAGCCTTATAAGGAGTCTTATCTTATCAGGGTATTAGCCTAACTAGTAGTCCTAGGCCTACTAAGGTCTTATACTCTCTCCCTATATTCTCTCCCTTTTTATTAGAGTTCCTTAATATATATTTATACTAGGCTAATACCCGCCGTTAAAATCTTCTATTTAGACGCGTTTAGGTCTTTAAATTATATATTCTTTATAGCCTTAAGGGCCGCTATTACTATAATAGCCTAACCGCTTAATTTATTTATAGTCCTTATAATATATATACGTCGTAGTCTAAGTTTTATTGTATTTATTAAGCTTATAAGTAGAGTAAAGGCCCTTATAACCCCTACCCTAACGCGTAGCTCTCTACGCTCTCCTCCCTCTCTAGCTCTACTACCTTTACCTCTAGTAGTCCCCTAATTAGGGCTAGGGCGCCCTATTACTCCCCTACTCCCCTCTTATACGCGTTTCTTAAACGCTTCGCTACTTAGTACTTACGCGTTTAAGCTACTCTCCGCTATTTTCCTAAAAGGTACTAATAGATAGTTATAAATAAAGTATAAGGTATTAATTTCTATATATAATACTAAATTATCTAGTATATAAAGTACTCCTTTAAATCTTAGTAATTTTATAGAATTAACCTTCTAAGGCTATTTAATAGTATTTTACTTAGAAGTTATATATTTTACCTTATCTTTCCATTTAATAATAAATAGATTATTATATTATAATAAGAGGATAAGTTCTTTTAAGGATTTTAATCTAGCTTTATAAGCTATTTTAAGTCTAGTAACTACTCTTATTAATACTTATAAGATATATTATTTATAATTAATAACCCTAGTAATAGGATTAAGTAGTTACGCTACTACGTCGCTTTAATACTAGGAAGGTAGCTTTACGCCCCTTCTATCTAAGTTTTTAGGCTTAGTTAAGGGTTTCTTAAGCCCTCCTAAGCTAGATAAGTTTATATACTTAATTATCTCTTCTAGCTACTTTTAGCTAGAGATAATACTTCCTAAATTTACTAGCTTATTTTATAAGGTAGGTAGGAGCTAGTTAAATAATATCTTAATATTATTATAATTAGGTCTATATAATAGAGCGTTTATAGGATTCTTCTTACTAGGTTAATATTTAATATTAAAGTTATATATAGCTAAATAAATAGCCTATTAAGCTTAATAACTATTTAACTACTTTACTTATATAAATCCCTTAAGATTATTATAATTTATAAGTACTTTAATAGCGTAATAACTACCTTCCGCGTAGTATTACTATTACTTAAAGGCTTTAATAATTACTAATAGCTCTTAATTATATATCTTATACCTAGTCTTAGTAGGTATTAATTTATAAGACTAGAAAGCTACTAGATACTAAGCCCTATTATTATCCTATTAGGATAAGATAGTAGTTATAATAAAATTAGATATATCTATTTTAATCTAAATTTTCTTATTAGGATTAAAATATATTAAAACGGGTATAGTTATAAAGGCATAATATAGGTTATAAAATACCTTCTCTTTACTAGCGCCTTATATAAATAGTCCTAACTTCTTCCTATCCTTACTACCTTTTAAAAGGCTAGTTAAGGGGGATACTATTTATAAATAATAGTATATAAAACGCCGGTAGAAGTTTATAAATCCTAAGAATACTTAGACTTCCTAAAATATAGTTAGTACTAGCTAGTCTTAGATAGTAAATACCCTACGGCTATCTATTAATACCCTATTAGTACTTATAATAAACCTAAGGAATTCTACTAAATTAATATAGAATTTATATTTCTTTTAATTTATATAAAGTTAAAATTTCTATAACTACTTAAGTACTTAGTAGATATATTACTTATAACTTAAGATATCTTCTAAATAAATTAAAATATTATTAAGGTATACTATATAAGTAATATCTACTAGGCCCGCTAAAGCTCTATTAATATAGGCTTAGAATATAGCTAAGGTATTTACTAATCTAAATAGTATAACTATATATTTAAAATAGCCGTACCGCGTATAAAACACTGTCTTCTACTTATTACCCTTATAGATATAAATCTTATAATAAGTATCCTTAAGGTCTAACTTAGTAAATATATTTATACCTTATAAGCGATTAAGTATTTTACTAATTAGAGGGAGAGGATAATAGTTCTTTACTATTACCTTATTTAACCTATAATAGTCGACGTATAATTATAGGCTACTATCCTTCTTTAATATAAATAAAATTGGAGCCCTTATAAGACTAGTAGACTCTTATATCTAACCCTTTAACTTAGCGTTATCTAGGTAGATACGTAGAGTTTCTAACTCCCTTTATAATAAATTATAGATAGGTTTATAGGGAGGCTTATAACTATCTATATTAATAGTATAATCCCTAGGCTTAAATAGGGGTAATTATTCTACCTCCTTATTTCAAAAGATATCTAAAAAGTTATAAAGACTTTTAGGTAGCTTTAGTACTTTACTATTAAAGCTCTAGGTTTCCGCTTAGAATAACCTAGTATAGATAATAGTATAAATTACTAATTCGCCTTTAAGGGTATCTGTAAATACTTAAATCTAAGATAGATACGCTAATAGAGTCTAGTAGAAATTACTACTTTTAACTCCCTAGATCTACTTATACCCTAGCTTCTAATAAGGTAGGTATACTAAGAATAATTAGTAACCCCTTCTTTTTAATTATATAAAATATACTAGTATATTAACCTAGCTATCCCTAGCTATTAATAAGACGGTATTCTACCTAGTATACGCCGTAGTAATAGACTAACTAACTATTTATCTATTTAGGAATTAGTAGCTAATAGCCCTCTAGGGGTTTTAGGTTATATTACTTAGCGAAGCTTTAGGAGATAATATTAATCTCCGCTCCTATATCTATTAGGAAGTCTATATAGTCCTATATACCTTATATATTAATAGAACTACTAATATTAATATTATAAACTAATAATAAACCCCTTTTAGTAAGTAAGCGCCCTAGTATTAAGGTCTTAATAGAGGCGCGCTTCCTTTTTTTAGTTTAGTAGTCCCTTTTCTAATAGTATTAATAGGTATTATATTTAGGTTCCTAGGTATCCTAGGCTTATAATAGTCCTTATTATAATACCCCTTCTTCCCGTAGTTAAAATATATTAACCCTTCCTTAGTATCTAGTAACTTATTATAGCTACTAGTAGGTTAAATACTTCCTACTTTTATAGAAGGATTAATACCTTTATCTTAACTTCCTTCCCTCTTCTAGCCTTTATTCCGCCTATTAGAATTATCCCCTTTTTTAGTAATATAACTATTACCCGCCGTTATTTTAATATAATACCGCTAGTTATTCTCTAACTAAGTAGCGAGGGTAACTAGGCTTTCTTTAATTATAGGGAGGTCTTAATAGTTTATAAGGGCCTTTTAAAGGTCTAGGTATAACTTTATAAAGAAGTTAATCCGCTAATATTCCTCTAAAAAAGGAGGGATTTATAATTTAATCCTACTTAGATATATATTAAAACTCTATACTAATTAGTTAGGGTTCTATTATATATCTAAGTATAACTATATATTATAAAGCTAGTAGTTTACTATGTCTTTAATAAGATTTAGTAAGTATTAAGTAAAGTCCTCCTAAGTAACTACTCTCCCTAATAATAACTTTTTATAATAATTTTATAACTTAGTAGGTTCGCCTTCTAAGAACTATATAACCTAGGTAACCTTTATAAACTTAGTTAGGAATTTATTAAGTATTAATTAGAATATAATATCTATAGTATAATACTATTTTTTATACTTATATATATTCTTCCCCTTATAAAAGGGTAAGTCCTTAGGCTTTAAGCGGCTTCTAGGGTATTAACTACTAGGTTCTTCTAACTAACCTCTAGCGGACTAACTTAGGGTAAAACTACTAAAGTTAGATCCTACCCTAGGGTCTAATATACCTTATATATTAGTACCCTAATTTAGAGGGTAGTCCTTTATTTAGCCTAGTCCTAACCCTTATTATATCCCGCCTAGTAATCCGCTAATAATTTATTATAAATCTAGTAAGGCCCTATCTACTTCTACTTATAATTAAGCTACCCTTTCTTAAATACCTTGAAGCTTTCTTTCCTTTATTAACTACTCTTCTTTAATTTTAGTAGTAGTAATAAGTTTATTAAGTATAATTATACTAGTAAGGGTTTCTACCGGTTAGTAGGCTTATATACGCGGTAGTAGTAAGGCCTACGATAACGTTCGCGGCGCTAATATAATACAGCCTAAAGAATACCCCCGGGGCAGTAGGGAAGCATATAAAGACCCTGACGATGATCTAGAATAAAGGACTACGTAAAGTACTAGGGGCGTATAAGGCCACCCTAATTCCGGTCCTTAAAGTAGAGGCGGGAATCCCGTTAGTAAGAGACTTCTTTAATAAGGCCTTACTACGGAGTAAGATCCTTTAAGGGATATATAAGATAGTCCTGAGAGGGAACGCGAAGATTAAGTCTCGGTTATAATTAAAAAGGGGTAGGAGGCTACGCCCTCCGCTACCCCCGTTAGCTAAGAAGGAGTCTTAGGTGAAACGGTTACTAAACGGGGTACTTAATAACCTAACGCTATAGAAAAGGATACTAACCTAGTAGGAAGGCCGGTAGTAGGGCCGGTAGCGCCACTACCAGCGGGGATTAGAGGGCCGAAACACGAGCCTAGTATAGAAGGGTGACCTAGTAGGGGGGAGATAGGACCTTTATAAGGGCCTAAAGAAGCCGGAGAGCTCTATAATAGTCTAGTTACGCACGGACAAGATTAGGTTTAACTACTTCTTATTTATTAGGAAGGTTCCTAGGATCCTAAGTCCTAGCTACCTGTGCGGTACGGCGAGGTAGACCGGTAAATACGTCCTGCTATTCTATCCTAACTATTATACTAGTAGGAGTTAGATATTACTAGAGGCTAGGTTAGAAGACTATAGTACTATTCTCTTATTACCGATAGGGATAAGAGCGGCGGCGAGGTAGTTAACTAGGTCAGGCGCCCTCTACTAGTTTATACTAGTAAAAGAGATATTAGCGAGAACTAATAGAGAGGACGGGCTCCGCCCTAATTAAAGAGAAGAGAATATAGTTAATAAAACCTTAGTATTATAGACGGTAGACCCGACCCCTCGATATACCGCCCCGATGGCAGGCCTATTAGGGGGGGGAGGGAAGGAGCCGAATAATAGTATGGCCTGCGGATAGTAGGTGGAGTTTTTATCCCTTAGCTAGGTTTCTCCCCGAACGACAGGTGCGCTAGGCGTACCCCCTGAAAAGTCTACCCTTATTAGCTTTAGCTAGCATAGGAGTATAATTAATTAATTAACTAGTAAGGGTTTTATTAAAAATTCTATTATTAGGTATATTATTTATTACTTTAATATCTCTTATATTAGACTCTAGTATTATATTAATTTTATTACGCTAGACTTTTAATATATCTTTATCTTATTTAATATTAGATATCTTCGCGTTACTATACTATTATAATCTAGACTATCCCCCTTTAAAGGTAGAGAGATTAGAACTATTAGGAACTAGATTAGAAGGCTAGTTCCTAAGGGTTAGAATAAATAGTATAAACTACTAATAAGTAGGTAGCGTTATAAAGGTAGACTTAATACTCTAATAACTTTATAATTATAGAAGAACTAATCTCTACCTTCTAAGGAGGTAGAGGGAGGACTATCTAAATACCCCTTAAGGAAGCTACCTAGCCTCTTAGATATCTAGATAAAAGGATATCCGTTAGGATAATAAGAAGTCGAACTAATACTACTAGGATATTACTAGTAAGCCGTATCGTACTAGCTAGATATATTAAGATATCCTAATAATTATAGTCTATTACGTTTAGCTATAATAATTAGATTATACGTAGTAATATATCTGCGCTTAAGATATTAAGAGCTATTCTAGAGCGTAAACTATAGTAATTTCTATTCCGTTATATTAGTACGGAGAGTAGAGGGATAGATTAGTCTTATTTATATAGTTTAAAGGCTACGTATTTCGATATGTAAAAGACTTAGATATGCTATAATATATTAACGTCTCGGAGATAGATTAAGCCTAACTAGCGCTAGAGGTATTAGAACTAATACTATCTTAGTTATCCTCTTTAATAACTACTACTCTAGATATAAGGATTACTCTCTAAGTCTAGTTACTAAGCTTCTTTATATATCTACTATCCCCTTGTTTATAGATAGTAAATAAAGAGATGCTAAAGGTAATAATTACGAGATAGAGTACAGTAAATTCCTATAATATCTCTAGCTAAGGATCGCCTCTATATCTTCCTTATATATCCTAAGTAGGGAGTACGGGAGTAGTCGTTAATTAATATATATATATATTATATACACCCTAAACTTAGGATTTAAGATTACCGTATCTATTCGGGAAAGGGAGTAGGGGCGCTTTAGAGGGAGCAGCGGGGGAGTAAGAGGGAGTAGCGGGGGAGTACTAAGGGAGTACGGGGGAGTACTAAAGAAGTACCGGAAGAAGTAAAGAGGTATAGTATAAGGGAGCCTAAACTAGTAGCCTTGTAACTAGTTAAAGCTTCTTGCTTTGAGATTAATAATCTTCTATTGAAGCTACTACCTAATTATACTTCTAATAGCTTTAGGCTCAGCTATACGGCTCCTACTACCTGAAATTCAAAGCCTCCCTAGCATTTCAAGGTTTCTATCAAGTACGCGGAATGGAGTAATATTACGGACTACTTAGATAGCTCTATCTCTCTCTCCTTAATCCTAACGCTGATAGCTATATAAATTAGCCACCTTTATAGAACTACTCTATCCCAAGTAGATATAACTCTATACTTCAAATAGCATAGCTATACTCGGGTCAAGGTAGTAAAAAGATGTTAGGTAGTAAGTGGCTGAGCTAGGTAATAGGTGTTATTGAATACTATTTACGAACAATGCCAGCGGCTATCAGCGTTGCCACCAGCCCAGCCCAGCCAGCCAAGGGCTTAGGGCTAGGGCTGGGCTGACTCAGAAGTTGATTGGCTGGGGCTGGGCTGGGCTGGTGGCAACGCTGGCGGCTATTAGCAAGGTACGTGGGGGCCGTATTAGGCTCTTATTCGCACTGATTGGACGAGCTCGACCCATCTCGGAGTGGAGCGTGCACCAATAGATAGATCAACAGTAGAAGATGGGAGGCTGTACAAGTGCATCAAGTCTAATAACCAAAACTCCAAGGACGTCAATCTAACTTTATCTCCTTTTCTTTTCCCCCGTCCACTATCGAGCCTAAATTTCTGAATATCGTAAGTCCTCCAACGATATTAAGGATAACTTTTGGGACCTCGAACTTGAAAGGATTAGCCGCATAAGCTACCGATTCTCCGGCGTCAACTTCCCCCTGGAATCCCTGCCGCTAAGTTTCGCCCGGTGTCAAACCCCAAAAATGCTCCTAACGCCCCCCAACATCTTCGCCACTCTCTCAATTTTCTTTGTTCAAACATCTAGGGTTTTGGCCCAACAACTCAGCGACACAAGTGGATGGGCATTGCGCGGAAATCAGACATGTCCAGCCAGCGAGTCGGAATGCGGTCGGACCGCTCATGGCTTCGTTGGCTGCTGTCCTGCCTCTTCCCCTTGTTTGTCCCAGTATAATAGTGTCTGCTGTCCTCCAAGTAAGCCCCAAACTCCTCTTATGTCAATCGTTTTCCATTTCAGAGATATATATTGACTCCTTCTGTAACTGTTTAGATACCAACTGCACCGATGCCCTCGTTGATGCAGGCCCTTGGTGTGCCGATCCTACCTGGGTTCTCTGCAACAACAACGGATACTTCTGCTGTCTCTCAGGACAGACGTGCTACAATGACGGAAATACAGACGGTTGCGCATATCCCGGCCAAGAGCTAGGCCCCAACCAGCAGGTATTGCAACCTATCCATCAGCTACCGCGATATATAGCGTCGACAACCAGTACGAGCAGCGCTATAAGCTCTTCTGCCACACAACCTCCTACTAGCAGTAAGCCGTCTCAAGACAATTCTGGGGGCTTGGGCATCTCTGATAAAATTGCGATTGGGATCGGTGTACCGGTTGGCATAGCTACCATTCTGGGTGCGTGGATTACGTGGAAACTGTATCGGAGGAAGAAGCATAAGGTTGGGAATTAGGATGGTTCCGTATCACGAGTGGGGAATTTCGAGCAAACACTAGTAGAAGAATTCACCTACTTCTAGTCCAAACTTACTTCTGGTCCAGCCCTAAGGGGCTAGCGTCCCGGAGCCGTTCATATCCGTACTCTGGGGTTTCGTTCCGGGGCCCCCTTAGGCTAGAATACTGTCGCCTTCATAGATTAATAACTAGGCCAGTTATAAGAAATACTTTGTACTAAGAACTATTTAGGTTTTAATACTCTATAGTTCTTATAACGAAAATAAGTTATTAAAGTTATTCGTTACGGAAGTAGAGGCTATAAACTAGAAGTAAGTATAGACTAGAAATAGGTGAATTCTTCTATAGTAGTTTGCGAATCCATTGATTTGACGCTAGTAGCCCGTAAATCGTCGAAGCTCCCCTACTAGAATTAGGTAGCAAGGCCTTAATAATATACGGTCGCGTTTATAAGCTATAAAGCACTTAATAGATATCTAAATAAAGCTATAATTAGTCCTATATCTATAATTTATAGAGTTTTACCCCTAGTATATAATACTATACTATAGGAAATACTATTACTATATTATAACTTATACTATAGGGAATACTATTATCTTACTATCTATATAATACGGTAAATTACAAAAATACTATACTTTTCAGGAATATTTTCAAAAATACCACCCCTATATTTTAAAAATACTACACCTAGGAAATTACGTACCTTAGACGCTAGGCGTATTAGCCTAAGACACCCCGTAGGAGCCCCTATAACAGTCTCTAGGGGTTAGCTTCCGGTACCTCCGTCCCTAGGGTATAAGTAGGCCTAGAGACCTCCTATATAGACCTACTAACCGTCGCTATTATTATAGGGAATAAAAATTTTAGGGGTAAAATATAACTTCTTTAGGGACTTATCCCTAGAGCTTAGGGTACTTAGCGCTCTTTTCTTAGGCTAGGTAATTGCGTTAGGAGCCCTACTAAGGTAGCCGGACTGCGGCGGCTACTACGGGGGCTATTACAGGGTGTTCTACCTGAAATCTTAGGCCTGAAAGCGGCCGTAGGACTGATACGCCTAGCTTCTAGGATACGTAATTTCCTAGGTGTAGTATTTTTGAAAATATTCTAGAAAAGTATAGTATTTTTATAATTTACTATATTATAAGGCCTATACCCGCTGGCTTTATAGCGGCGTATTAGGTAATAAAAGACGTAGAGTTACGTTATAGGATTTAATAACAGGTATAAGTCTACTAATAGATTAGGTAGTAGGCCTACTATAGTAGTAGAACTAATCTCTAAGGAATTTAGAAGAAGAATAGGGGATAGCTAGGTAGATATATATCTACTAAGTATAGGCGTAGTCTAGGCCTCCCGTTACTAGGACGTTACCCTATATTTCTAAGGAAGTTTACCTAAAGTAGGCTATAAGGTGGCGTATAAGGCGTGTATATACCTAAGCCTAATAAGTACCTTCCCTCCTAGGCCCTAGTCCCTAGGGCTAATAAGATTATTTAGAATACTCGTTAAAAAACCTTAAAACTACGTAGGAAAAATAAGGGAAAAGAGTTATTTAATATACTATTATTAACGTAGCGTTAATATTAACTAGGCTAGACGCGCGTATTAAAACCTTTTATAAGGTAGTAATAATATTATTTAGTAATTAATAATAGAGTATATTAATAAATTATCTAGATAGTATATATATACTTCTAAACTATTTATATCTTTTAATTATACTAAGATGATATATAATATAATTTAGAATTATTCTAAATACCTTTAATATATAGTTAGATACTTAGCTTATTAACTTTAAGTATTAAGGTATATAATATTTTCGTATAATTAATATTACTATATACTAACCGGGAATAACTTATTAGATATAGGGGTTAGTAATATATATTAGTAATAATATAGAAATAAGAAGGCGACGTTAACTAGTAGGCGCGTATACTCTATTATTAATAATAGACTAAATATCCGTAGATATAAGATATAATAAGTAACGCGTTACTTTAATATATTAGTTATAAAATTAGATAAAACCTTTATTATTATTATTATTATAATTTAAATAGCTTTAAAGGAAACTATACTAAGATAGCGCCGTAGGATATTAATAAAGTTCTTATCCTAATATTTAAAACTTCTTATAACTCCCTTAGCCTCTCTTATAAGTACTTACTTTAGCTTAATAATATTATAAAATATATTTATTAATATATATAATATTCTCGTTATATATTATATATAATATTTCTCTTATAAGTACTTATAACGTCTTATTAATATCGCGTTATATTTATTAATATACTAATATTACGTATAGATATTAACTTATTTTAAGTATATTTACTTATATATACTATATAACGGCTCGCTAACTTATATAGTATATCTCTTCCCTATGAGACTTATTTTATAAAGGGTTTAGATAATTATAAATAAGGTAATACTCCCCCTTATTATTAGTATATTAACGGTTATTATAATATTAATTATTATATAGAGGTAAGTATATTAACCCTTCGGCTTTATAATAGCGTAAGTACTTATTATAATAAATTCTAGCTCCCTTTTAAAGGAAGGCGAGGAAATCTATACGCGCTATTACTAGGACTAGCTAGGTAGACGTATATTTAGTAAGGAGAAAGAAACTTAGTAAGAAGATAATCTAATAGCGGAAAGCTTATAGGTAGATAGTTATAATAGTTAGGTTAGCGCCTAATATTATTACTAACTTATAGGCTTTAATTAATACGCTAAATATATAGAATAATAAGTTAGAGAGTTAGGTAGAACTCCTCTAGACTAAACTTAATAGTATTTAGTAGTATAAGAATATATTAGATAATCCTAACCCTATAAAGCCTTTAGATTTTAAAGGGTTTAATAATTAAAGGTTAGTTTATAGTTATACTTCGGCGTAGATAAGTTATTTATTAGGTATAGGATACTTAGGCTTATCTTTTATTAATATATCCCTAGTATCCTTATTAGATTATACTAAGATTAAAAGTATTCTTTTAATATAATATATTACTAATAGCTTAACTCCTTAAATAATATTACTAAAGAATATTTTTAAACTATATTATTATACTTATAAGTATACTTATATATAGGAGATTAATTATTATATAATATATATAAAGATAATAGTCTTAACTAAATAGCTATTAATAATATAATAAGACTTAAAAAAAAGATTAAAAAACAAGCCTTAATAAATTTACTTAGACGTACGGTAAGATAAGTCCTAATATTAGGATATAGTATCGGGGGAGGAGTTATAAGTAGTGGTAGTAGTAGTAGAGGTAGTAGACTAGGGAGTAGAGGGGAGACACCCTTACGGGGGCGAGGGAGCCTAGTAGGGGGGAAAGAATTAGAAGATAAGGGAATACGCGTTAGGAGGATATTAATAAAGGCCCTAGAAGCTATTATAGCTATATAGGACGTGTTAAAGGGCGGAATAACGCGTAAGATAGGGAGGATAGTAGGAGTAGGGCTTAAATATATAAAGGAGTTTATTATAAAGGTAGACTAATAGCTTAAGGAGGTATATAAGTTTAAGAGGGTAGTAGAAGAATAGTCCTAGGGGGGGAAGATATAAGGGGGTAGAAGGAGCTAGGTATAAATAGCTAGTTAGAGCCTAACGGGTATAGGAATAGGTAATATAAGCCTTAGGGGGATGTTTACTACGGCGCTAATAGGTAATACTATAGGGAAGGGATCTAGAGTAATAAATAATAGGAAGGCTAGGATCTTAACGGTCTAAATTAATAATAAAACTAAGAGGGAGGCGGTAAGGGCGCTTATTAGAGAGTAGCTAGTTAAGAGATTTAGGATAATTATATTCCTAAGGATATAAGAGATTATAGTAGTAAGGTACCTAGTTAGAGGTAACCTAATACTATTTATAATAGAGATAGAGGTAAGGGAGGAGCTAGAGGAGAATAATAACTAGGTAAGGAAGGTATATAAGTTAATAAGGGTATTAAGATAGACCTTCCTAGTTATAATATATAGGGTACTAAAGAAGTTAGTAGATATATTAAAATAGAAAGAGGCTAAAGAGATAATTATTTAATAGAATAAGAAGAACCTCCTAGGGCTAAAGATTATAAGGGTAGCCTAGCCGTAGGTAGTTATATAGGAGAGGAGAGAGGGAGAGGTAGTAAAGGAGAGGGCCTTACTACTATTAAAGCTCCCTACGCCGGAGATAGTAGATAAAGTAATTAAGAAGGGCTTAATAGAGGGGTATAACCTCTTAAAGTATAAGAGGTAGGAGAGGAATAGGGTTATAATATAGTACTTTAACTATTAATAGTATAAGTATATAATAGGATATTATAAGAGCTTAATATAATATAAGATCTACGCCGGCTAGTATAACTTAAGGGAATATAAGGTAAAAGAAGGGGAGGTTAAGAGGTATAATAATTATAAAAAGAATAGCTATATAACCTAGGAGTAAAGATATATAATTAAGGTAAGAGAACTAAATAAGCTCTACTAGAAGATAGTAGAAAATAAGAAGAAGCTATATAAGAGCTTTACGAGAGGAAATAGGTAATAGGATACCTAGAAGTAGCCCTAAGAGGAGTAGATAATAGTAGTAGTAAGGAAGAAGAGGAAGCCTATATTAGGGTTTAAAGACCTTCATAAGGTTATAATATAAACGGGTCCCTAGGGGGATATAAGAGAAAGGGGAACTATATTACTACTAGTAGTAATATTATAGAATAGGCTAGGAAGGCTAATTACTCTCTAAGTAATAAAGATAGGCTAATAGATATTAAAGGAAATACTAGTATAAGAGGCCGTAAGTATTAAGGGAGTAGAGGCTATAAGGGATATTTAATAGGGATCCTTATAAGGGTATAAAAGATAATAAGACTACTATAATATAATATATAAAGGGAGCGGACTATAATAATAATAGCGCTATTAGAAGATAAGGAGGTATAATAGATAGATATCCTAACTATCTAGGAACTACTATATATAGAGAGGATAGGTTTAATATATAACTTAAGTAGAGGAGCGTTCTACCTAGTATATAAGATAGGGAGGGATATAAAGATATATTTCTTTATAAATAAGCGCTAGAATATTAATAAAGAGGAAGTTAAATTTACATTAGGGGACTTATACTCCCTAGGGATATAAGTTATAAGAAAAGAAGGGGGAGTATTAATATATCTCTAGATATATAATATATATAACCCTAGCCTAGAGTCTAGAACTTTAATAGATAGCCCCTCTATACTATTAAGGGTAAAGGAGTAGCTAAGTTAACCTAGGGAATATATATTAGTTAGAGACTTTAACCTCTATTACCTAAATTAAAATAATAGGGGTAGATATATATACTATAAAGTAGTAGATACGCTTATAGATATTATAAAAGAAAGGGGAATAGAGCTTATTCTACTAGAGGATATAATAGCCTAGAGGGTAAGGAAAGTAGAAAGTACTATTAATCTAGTATTTATAATAGAGGCTATTAAGTAAATACTATTAAAATATTATATTAGGCTAGACCTTTATTATAAGTCTAACTATATTCTAATATATACTAAAGTTAGCCTTAAGGTAGAGGAGGTAATCTTATACCTATAGAGGGTATAAAAGATAGTAGACCTAGTAGAGATAGAGAGGCGGGCGGGCGCCCTTTAATACTCGCTACTAGACGGGGAGCTAATAATTAAGGGGTAGATAGATAGCTACCTAGTTAATATACTCTAAGGCCTAGCGGAAATTATAGAAAAGGTAGTATTATAAGTAAAGCCCTCTTTAAAGGTAAAGTCCTTCTAGAATTTAGATTATATAAAGGTTATAAAGATAGCGCTAAAGCTTAGGGTAGAGTATAATTACGGGAGAAGCTAGAGGAGTCTAGAGACGTAGTAAGAGGCCTAGAAGACTAAAGGGAGGGTATTAAGGAAGGTAAAGGCGCTTTATTTTAAGGAGGGAGTATATAAGGTATCTTAATTACTTAATAGACTTTAGAAACTAGTTAAATAGGGCTAAGAGAGAAGTATATTACTTTAAGAACTCCTAAAGTTCCCTAGCCTTAGGAAGGATAGGGGAGGCCTTAAAGCGGAGTTATTCTAGGAGAAAGTAGAGGTCTTTTAAGGGACCTTCTTCCCCCTACCTTTAAGGGTAGATCTAGATAATATCTAAGGGTTTTAATATAAGATACCCCTAATAATAAATATAAGGGTTATTAAAGAGGAAGTCTATAAAGTAATTAATAGGCTAAAGTAGGATAAAGTACTAGGGATAGATAGAATCCTAAATAAGTTCTTAAGAATAGTAGAGAAGGAGCTACTACCTAATTTTATATACCTATTCTAGGCTTACCTAAGGGTTAGATACTACTTAATAGAGTTTAAAAAGGCTAATATAATTATCTTAAAGAAGTTAAAGAAAGAGGACTACTTTAAACTAAAGTTATATTATTTAATTACCCTTCTTAATACCTTAAGGAAGGCGTTAAAGGCGGTTATAATAAAGAAGCTAGGCGACCTTATAAAGGAATATAAACTACTACCCTAATAGTAAATAGGGGTAAAGAAGGGAAGATTAATAGTAATATCTCTTAAGATAATAGTAGAGGTAGTATATATAATATAGAATTACGGTAAGTCTAATATAATAAGTATACTATTATTAGATATTATAGGGGCCTTTAATAATATCTCTTATAAGAGGTTATTATATAACCTAAAGAAGAAAGGGGTCTTAACCCTTATTATATAATAGGTATAGAGCTTCCTAATAGAAAGGGCTATAGTAATTATACTAGGCTAGGAGATAAGTAAGATAGAGATAGTAGAAACTAAAATCCCTTAGGGATCCCTAATATTACCTATTTTATTTCTATTTTTTAACTCCCTACTTATAGAAGAGTATATAAAGATAAAACTCTAGGTATAGATTAAAGGCTTTATTAATAATATCTACCTAATAGTATATAGTAAAAGTATTAAAGAGAATTATAAGATCCTAGTAAAGGTATATAAGGTATACCTTTATTAGGTAAATATATATAGGGCGACCTTTACCCCTTATAAGTATAAGTTAATCTACCTATTAAGGAGCTTAAAGAGGTTTAATATAAAGGTAATAATAGACCTTAAAGTAGTAGTAGTATACCTAGAGATATTAATAAGAGTCTTTAAACTCTATATTAATAGTAAATTAAGATAGGGCCTATATATTAATAAGGTAAAATTAAGGATAAAGATATAGAAGCTAGTCCTATTAATTATTACTAGCTTAATATAAGGCGCTATACTTAATAGGATAAGATAGGTTTATAGTATTATAATCTAGCTAATAATAACCTACGCGGCGGAGATATAGTATAGCCTAAAGGGGATATTAGAGGTAAGGAAGGTTATTATTATAATATTAAAAACTATATAAAACGGGTACCTAAGGATAGTACTTAGAGCCTTTAAAGTAATTAATATATAAGTACTAAAGGTAGAATTAGAGGTCTTATTAATAAGGATAGGCCTTAATTAGTTAGTATTATATATATTAGTAGTGCGGGGGATCTACCCGCTAACTAAGGAAGGGAACGCGAGGATCTATTATAAGCTAAAAGGGAAAGAGGGAAGGGAGAAAAGGGTTATAAAGACTCTAATAGAGGAAAAGTAGTCTTAGGTAAGGGGAGCCCTCTAGGTAATAGTAAGAGGAGGAGACGCTAGGATAGTAGCCTAGCTTATCCCTAAAGAAATTAGGAGGTAGGTAAAGGAGAAGTAGAAAGAGAGGCAGTAAGGATATTAAGAGGGTATCCTTAATTATATTAAGACGGCGGTATAAAGGGATAAGATCTAAGAGATAAGAGTTAATCTTTATATAAGGCTTTTTAAGGTTAAGAGCTTTATAGGTATCTAATTATATATAAAGAAGATAGGATTATATACCTTCTTATATAAAAAAAGGATACTAGGGGTTAATAATACTAGTTATAAATATAGATAGAGGTATTAAGATATTAAGTATATACTTATATTCTACTCTAATTATATAAAAGGGAGGAGGTAGATACTTTAAAGGGCGGGGTTAAATAATTTCTATTAAATAATATTAACCTTAAAGGGTTTAAAAGTAGTAATTAAATAGGTTATTTAATAAAGTATACTTAGCTAGTTTATATTAATAAGGGAATAACTTAGGGGGGCTATACAAGGGCGGATAGGCTCTAATTAGAAGGTAGAGGGGTAGGTAACCCTAGAGAAAGAAGAGATAAGATAGTATATAGTATCTAGAGTTCTAGAAGTATAATAGTAAATAGGATAGGAGATAAGGTTTTCTTCTATAGATTATAGTTTCCTCTAGTAAGCTAGATATAGACCGCCCTTATTAGCTCTAAGTAGCTAGATAGTAGAGTATAAAATATAAATATAAATATAAATATAAATAGTCTTAACTTATATTATAACTTATTACGTCATCGCTACTTATTTAATATAGGAATATATTTAATATTTTATTTACGCTTTAATTACGCTAATATATTATAGGCTCTTATTAGTTTATAAGACCTATTAAGGTCCTTATCTAGTACCTATTAGTTATATTTACTACCCTAACTAGTCTACTTAACTTTATACTAGATACCTTATTTATTATTAACCTTACTAATAATTTCTTCTACCTCCTATTATTCCTTATTATTAATAAGTTTAGGTACTTATATAAAGATATCCGCTATAAGAGAGTAGTCTCTTTAGTAGTAAGGTTTAATTAGTAATATATAGAATATATTATAGATCCTATATAATAGTAGTAATAGTAGATAATACGCCTATAAACTAATCTTATTAATAACCTAGAATAATCCTACGTACTTATAAGCTAACTTCTTACTTAGGTGTTATTACTTTAGGTTCTTTATAACTAATATTACTAAATCGCTAACGTTATATATCTATAGCTTATAGTTCTAATTATAGTACTTTACTTAAGACGCTTAGGCGGCTTAAAGGCGTTTTATAGCTTTATCCCTTACTACTTATAATATTCTAACTCTATTATTTATAGCAGGTATTCTCCCTTCTAGGGACTTATCCTTAAGTTCCTAATAAACTTCTAGGTAATAACTATATATAAGAAAAAACGGTATTATTCTAATAGAGGAATAAATACTATTTATATATATAAATTTAGTTATAAGTAGTTATCTAGCTTAATTAGTTTACTTATTATTAGTAAATATATATAAGTAGTATTTTAATACCTAATTCTAACGCTTAGTCTACCTATTAGTTTATAGGTAAAAGGCTATACTTAGGCGGCGTTTTATCTTAGAGTAAAAATAGACCGCTAATTAAAAGGTACTTATAAAGATAGAACCCCTATTACTTATAATACTATTAGGTATATTATAATAGTAAATAATTTTATTATAAAATATATTTACTAGCTTAGTAGTATTAATTATTATTATAGTAGGGATATACCTAACTATTTTTATAAAATAATTAATAACTATAAGGATAGAATTATAGATAATTCCCTTAGCCTTACTTAGAGGTAACTTTATAATAAAATCTATAGATATTTCTTTCTATAATTAGGTAGTAATAGGTAATAAACTTAATTCATTATAAGTATAATAGCGTAGTAACTTAGTTCTTTAATAGATATTATAAGTTTAATAATACTTAGTAACCTATTTTATACTACTATTTTAATAGTATTTATATATAAGAAGATTATACGTCTTCTTAGCGCTAAAATATCCTAATAAAGGATTATTATAATAGTAATTAATTAGTTTACTACGTAGGGCTTTATCCCTTAGAATATAGGGACGACCTTTAAAGGTTAATGGCCCGTTAGAATTTAAACTCTAGGCCTTAGAATATCTATAATAATATTATTTAGTAGGCGCTTCTAAGAAGGACTTTACCTAATTATTATACTTTTATAAGTTATAAATTAAGGTTTTTATAAGCCTTTAAGTATCCTTATAAGTTAAGTCTAGAATATTTATAATATCCTTTCTAGGGATAATAACCTAAATACTTATAATTCTAAATATAGGCGCTATAACCGCGATAATAGCTTATATTTCTTTAGAACTATTATTCTTTTATAAGGTAAGCTTATTCTATAATATTAGTAAGAGCTTTATATTTAGGGATAATTTTCCCTTATAATTAGGTTAGTAAGACGGCGCGTTAGTAGGGTTTAACTTCTCTAGGTAATAGAATATCTTAAAGTTATAAGTAGCGAGCTTAAGCGCTTATCTAGCTTACCTAGAGTTTAATTCCTTTTACTTTATAAAGCCTTTTAAGTTATTATAATTAATCTATACCTTAATTATAAAAGTACTTCCTTTTATATAGTATTACTACTATTTTATTACTATTATAATAGCGAGTAGCTCCTAATTATAGGTTTTATAATTTTATTCTAGGTTAATTATCTTCTAAGACTAGAATATAACGGGTTATTAATTACTATCCTTATCCTATTAGGATAGGATAGTACTTATAATAAAATTTAAGGTATCCGTTTCTATCCTTAAGGCCTTTATAAGGTTATAGTAGCGTAGAAACGGCGCTAATATAAAGGTATCCTATAGTAATTAAAATACTCTATTAATAGTAATAGTTTAATTTAAAGGACCTATTTTCTTACTATCCTTACTACCTTTAAGTAGGCTAGTAAGTAGCTTAGCTATATAAGAATAGCTATAAATAAATTAATAGTAGAAATTTATAAAGCTTAAAAAGACTTATATATCCTAATAGGTCTTAGGCTTAGGCTAGTCCCTAATTATTATTATACGCTCTAAATCTATTTTAATACTATTAGTTAAAATAATAAACCCTAAAAATTTAACCCTTTTAATACTAAATTAGTACTTTTTAGATTAGTATATAGGGAAAACTAATATAACTATTCTAGTACTTACTAAATATATTATTAGTAATCTACTAGGTTAGAGCTATAAATAAGGATATTATCTAGGTATACTATATAGATTATATTAACTAGACCTACTAAGGCTCTATTAATATAGGCTTAAAATATAACCGGTATATTAGTAAGCCTAAAAGGTATAACTAAATATTTAAAGTAGTTATAATAAGTTTAGAAAGTAGTTTTCTATTTATTACCTTCTTTAATATAGATCTAATAATAAGTATCCTTTAAGTCTAACTTTATAAAAACCTTAGAACTATATAGGCGGTCTAATATCTTAGTAATAAGAGGTAATAGGTATCTATTCTTTAGAGTTATAATATTTAACCCCTTATAATCTATATATAAATATAGCCTACTATCCTTCTTTAGTATAAAGAGAATAGGTGCTCCGGCTAATAAGATAGAGCGGCGAATAATCCCCTTTTAAAGTGAATCCTTAAGGTAGCGCCGTAGCTCCGCTAGCTTAATTTAAGATAAATTATAAAGCGGCTTATAAGGTAGTTCCTTACCTTCTATAAGATCTATAGCGTAGTTACCTTCCTTAAAAATAGGTAAGGTACCCGCTTTCTTATTAAAAAAGATATTAGTAAAGGCCTCTAATTCCTTAGGAACTTAAGGGACTTCTTATTTACTAGACGCTATACCGGCGTATATAATAGTAAATATATTTAGCTCTTTCCTAATATTTTAGGTAAACGCTTTGGGCTTATTAACTTATAATATACTAGAATTAACTTTAAAGCGCTAGTAATCTCCTCTAGATCTAATAGTATACGCTATTATTTTAATCCTAGTATACCTAAAATAATATTAGGGCCCTTTTAATCTATTATATAAAAAAGAGTAGTATACTCCTTTTTATAGCCCTAGCTATCTATTAACTAGTAATATAATTAGTAGGCTTTATAGATATATATACTACTTCTACTAAGCGCCTATACTTATAATAAGATAGCTCTATAAGGCTATAAATCCTATTAGATTATAAACTTTTATAAAATTAAGTTTAGGTATAACCTAGAATCTAAAAGTATTATAACTTAATACTAATTACCTTATAGCTCCGCCTAATCCTTTATAAGGATTAATAATATTACCTTTATTAGTTAATCTTCTTACCCCTCTTTTAAGGTAGTTAAGGGGCTAGTTCTTTTTTTACTAATATTATACTAATATTAAGATAAGCTTAAGGCTTATTAAGATTAATATAATTTAGTTAAATATAGCCTTCTTTATTATAATAAAAATAAACTATAGAATCTATCTTAATATTAGGCCTAGCCTTCCTTTTTAAGGTATTATCCTTAAAGCGCGACTACTTACTACTACTACTATTAGAACCCTTAGGCTTTATAATATAATCTTCTAAGGACTTATTACTACCTTTTAATTTTAGCTAAGACCTACCCTAGGTTTTTCCTTAAGAATCTAAGCCGCCTACGTAGTACTTATATTCTAAAGTATTCTCTAGTATAATAGCCTAAGTAAATATCTCCTTATACTACTTAATAATATTATTAATACTAAGAATTTTATTCTTTAGCTTATTATAGAGCTTTATAAGGAAAATATAAGCCTTATACTCTTTATTAAAAGGTAGTAAATAAGATTCTAACTCCTCTAAATAGGCCTTAAAATTTAAGACCTTTTAATTATTATATTAGTGTACTTACTCCTACTTTTTATAAATAAGGAGATAGTAGCTCGTTAGATCTATAACTAAGTTAAGTAGAAACCTTTTAAAGAATTTAAATATAATATTAGCTAAATTATAACTCCTAAAATAGGTATACTATTAAGCTTTAAGGTCCCCTTCTAGGGAGTCTATATAATAGGCTATATAGGACTTATTTATAATAAAATACTCCGGACTTATAATAAATTTAATGTTAACTTTATAAAATTAATATAAATACTCTCCTTTAAAGGATCCTTTATAAGGTCTTATCTTTTTAGGGCGAAGTATATATATATAAGTATATTAAGACGGCGCTAAGATAGTAGTATTTTAAACTCCTAGGTTAATAGTAACCTAAGGAATATAAAGTACTTTATTATAGGCTAGTAATATAGCTAATTTATTTTATTATTTAAGATAATACTTTTTATTCTAAGCCTCCTCTAATAGCTATTCTAGCTTATCTAGAGTAGAAGGAGTAAAAAGTCCTCCTTCTAATAAAGTATTATAACGGCGTTTTAATAATATTTCGCGTAGTAATAGTTCTATTTAATTATTACCTTTAGCCTATTAATTATTATAGGGTAAACCCGATATAATAATAGCTCTAGGCCTTTTCCTTTAAAAAGGGAGAGAGATTAAAATTATAAGGCCTATACCCGCTAGCTTTATAGCGGCGTGTTAGGTAATAAAAGACATAGAGTTATATTATAGGGTTTAATAATAGGTATAAGTCTACTAATAGATTAGGTAGTAGGCCTATTATAGTAGTAGAACTAATCTCTAAGGAATTTAGAAGAAGAATAGGGGATAGCTAGGTAGATATATATCTACTAAGTATAAGTATAGTCTAGGCCTCCTATTACTAGGATATTACCCCGTATTTCTAAGGAAGGTTACCTGAAGCAGGTTATAAGGTAGTATATAAGGCGTATATACACTTAAGCCTAACACGTATATAATACTATAACTATTTAAGGTTTAGTTAGCTATTATTACGCTAAGTAATATACCTCACGTAATCTAATTTCCCTAGGAACTTTTCTTTATAGTATTACCTGTAGTAAGATAATAGTATAGCTATAGTATTACCTATAGTGTAGTAATAGTATAGTTATAGTATAGTACTCCCTATAGTATAGCTATAGTATAGCTACCGTATTACTTATAGTATAGCTATCGTATTCCTTATAGTATAGCTACTATATTACCTATAGTATAGCTATAGTATTCCCTATAGCATTCCTATAGTATTAGGGCTATAGTATTACCTATAGTATAGCTATAGTATTCCTTATAACATAGCTACCGTATTACCTATAGCATAGCTATAGTATAAGTATAGTATAGGTATAGTAGTCCCTCTAGTATGGGGTATAGTATAGGGTCTAGTATAGGGATAGTATTAGGGGATAGTATAGGTATTAGGAACCGTACGCTTATAACGTACGCTAAAAGGGTAAGCTAGGGTGTTCGGATCGATAATTAGAACCCTCTATTCTAGGCTATATACGAGACATTTTATAATAACTATCTCCCCCTCTAAGGCTATTATCCTAATAGCTACGAGGTAGATTACGGTAAAGCAGCGCGCTACTACGGGCCGTACCTAGAGCGGTATTCTAAGGGCCCCCGGCCTAGTTAAGGTCCGTTTAAGGCGTATAACAGAGGTTTTTAGGCCCCCTAAGATGATTAGACGCCCCCGTACGAGGTACGCCAGCGTTAAAACGCGTAATCGGGCCGCCCTAAGTAGGGTACGGCGGCGTAAACGGCGTAAGAATTGCCGGTATAGGGACCCTTAAGGGAAGCTATAGCTACGGCACGAATGATTAGACGCCCCTATACGGGGTATATTAGGCGCTACCGGCGCTGCTAACGCTAGCGCAGGCCCCCGATTGGGGGCGCCTGCAGGCACGTAATTAGGTCGCCTAGGGCGTAAATCACAACGAAATACCAAATTCTTGACGAAAATAACAGGTCTTCCCCCCTAGGGGGAATTAAATACTAGGCCTATCCCCTAATTAGTAAGTCTACTCTGCCCTAGCCTCCGGGGGAGCTAGACCTAGAGGGTAGATCCAAATATAATTATTAGGAACCGCACGCCTGTAACGTACGCTAAAAGGGTAAGCCGGGGTATTCGGGTCGATAATCGGAACCCCCTATTCTAGGCTATATACGGGACATTTCGTAATAATAGGGGATAGTATAGGGGATAGACTAACCGCGTCGAGTCGGTACTTCGAACTCGAGTCAGGTACCCGACTCGAGTCTTGGCGATTTGATACTAAAATCTGGTACTAAGTACCTCGAGTCGGTACCTAGGTAGGTACCGAGTATTAGTACCGAAGTATTAACTCGAATTACTAAGACATTTTTTCTAGTAATATTTTCTATTTTTAGTAGTATTTCTTACTATATTTTCTGTTTTTTTTCTAATTATTATTATTATTATTACCTAGGGAATTCTTAAAAGTAAATAAGGTAATATAAGAAGGTAATATATATCCCTAGGAAAATAATAACTATAATATTAGGAATATTTTTTATCTATAATAATATTTCATACTATATATAAGATTTACTAATAGATTACTAAGTATTATTATTATTACTAACTAGGTAATTCTTAATAGTAAATAAGATAATATAGAAAGGTAATTATTATAAAATACTACTATAGTAGGTACTATATAGATTAGTTAGATATAAGGAGTTACCTTAGTAGATAGTAAGGTAAGCCTTTATATACCTATTACCTAATAGTATCCTTTACCTCGTATTACTTTTTATAATGTAATTCCGCTATATTTAGTAGTAATACTATTATATAATATCCTAATAGGTTAGAAACGACCTGATAGGTAGTATAGACTAGGAGTCCTCTACTAACAAACCTAGTAGTAGGCCGCCGCTAAGTTTACTATTCTATACTAGTTAAATTAGACTAGATTTTACCTTAATAAGTACGAGGTAAAATTAGAATAACTATAATACCTCTAGATCCCTACCTCTCTATAATATTAGGTAAGACGCCTATCTAATATCTTAACTACTAGATTTAGTATTTAGCTTTTACCCCTTACTAAGAAATTAGTCTTCTTAGAAGATTAAGGCTATAGTTTCCCTAGCGGGGAAACTATTATAACTCTAAGATAGTAATAACCGCCTACTTTTCCTATCTATCTTAATTCTTTTACTACTTTCTATTTACTATTTACTTTACTTACCTTTATACTTATTAGTTTATAACGCGTTTTTCTCTATTATAGTTATTACTATTATTTACTATAATCTACTCCGTCTTATTAAGGAAGTAGACTTACTTCGTTTAAAGGATTAATAAATAGCTTCCTATAGTAGCGTCTTTATAGGCTACCTTAGAAGAAAATACCTTATAAGAAAATACTATCCTTTTTACTTTCTAGTTAGACGCTTTTATTAAAATAGGGTATTTATAGATTAATTTAATACTAGAGAATTTATAGAATTATATATAAAATCGTAACTACCTCTTCCTAGCCGGTATAATTAGCTACTAAATACTATAAACTATTAATAAGGAGTACCCGTACTTACTCTAGGACTTATTCTATAAAGCTATTAATTTAGCCCTTAGATTAGATTATTAATAAGCTAGCCCTTTAACTTATAATAAAAGGGTTTACTAGGGATATATAGGAAATTACCCTACCTACTCTTAAGGAGAGTTCTTAGTTAGAACTAGCCTATACTTCTATTACCCCTTACTCCTTATTACTTATATTTATCTAAGCTCCGCGGAAGGTACCTCTAATTACTACCTCTATTAAGGTATTAATATCTATCCCTTTTAGGATATATCCGCACCTTAATTAGGAGTTATTAGTACTACGACAGCCTAGCTACTCCCTAATCTTAGTAGAACTAGAGCCTAGTAAGGCTACTTAGATAGAAAATACCTCTTAGGAGCCTAAAGATATTACTAATTAGCTATTCCTATAGAAATAATAACTATAATATTACTAATATTTTTTATTTATAGTAGTCTTTACTATTATATCTATAACTTACTACTATATTACTAAGTATTATTATTATTATTACCTAGCCTAATCTAGGTAATTCTTTAAGGTAATATAAAAAGGTAATATATATCCCTAGGGAACTAGAAGGGGTATTAAAATTCTAATTAGAAAAGAATTTATTTTTAATATAAGGGTAGTTCTAGAAAATTTTTAGGGTTCCTTACTATTTTATTAGGGGCTTAGCGTCTTGGCGATACCTTGGCGAGTCGGTACCGGAAGTAGGTACCGAGTATTTCGGTCGGTACTAAGACCCTGACCCGAGTATTCGGTCGGTACTAAATCTTAGTACCGAATCCCGACTTGACGGTCAGTCTAATAGGCGAGTATAAAGAGAGTATAAGCGAGTAAGGGGGAGTAAAGGGGAGTAAAAGCACGAATTAAGCCTTAGCGCAGGAGTAATACGGTAATACTAAAACTTAAGGATACTATATATATATTATATATACCTCGAACTTAGGATCTAGAATTACCTTTCCGGGACGGGAAAGGGAGCAGGGCCGCTTTAGAGGGAGCACCGAGAGAGCACGAGGGAGCACCGAGGGAGCAGGAGGGAGCAGCATGGGAGCACGGGGGAGCATGATGGGGCAGTGCAGGGGCGTAGCAGATGGGAGACTGAAATGGCATCCTCTGTCTCGGCTTGAGCTGCCCTCGTTGCTTTTCTGCTGCATAGATTTCGCCACTTCCTACAGGATCCTTTTGGCATCAAGTTTTACCATCTCCCTTCTACAATTTACCTATCCGAAACGACCACGATAAGTCCCACTCCAACATCAAAACCCGCCCTCCCTTTACGCTCCCCATCCCAATCTATCATCAAGCCGTCGGTATCGCCCCCCGAGCCGCAAGTGTGATGCTCGAAGCCTACGCATAAGCCGTAAGCGGCACATACTGATCCTCCTCCCACCAGGATTACAATCCGTCGCCTTCGCGCTCGCCGGCGAACTATAAGTAGCACTATTGGCCGGCAACCCATCGCAAGAGAACTGCCCGACCTCCTTGATCTTGCCGAAGTACTGGCAGTTCTTATAGTCGTACGTGGCGAACTTGTCGCTCTGGACTGTATAATTAGAACTACCGCCGGCCAAGGGGAAGAAATCGGCTGTAGGGGGATGTTAGGGCCGCAGACGGGGATAGTTTCGTTCTTAGGGAAGACATCCCAAATGTAGCCGTTGTCTTCACAGGAGACGTCGGAGCAGGAGGAGCCGTGGTAGAGGATTATGGCTACGTCGGGTTGGCTAGGGGGTGGGGCTATGTTTGTGGTTTTGGCCGTCGTTTTAGCTGTGTAGTAAGGGAGTCTGGTGCACGTGTTAAAGATGAGGACGGCTATATAATATGGCATGAGGTTGGGTTACCGAGCTCAAGCTCAACCTCGACAAGATGATTCCTACGGTGCAAAGTCCAGTATCAACCCCATCTCAGAACTCCGTTGGCCTCCGCCGTCCCCAAAGTGACGCCAGAACCCCCTAATCGGGCGACGGAAGTCGACTTCTCATTCAAGAATTGTGCGCCAAAATATGGTAAGGAAGAGTCAAGACGACACATAGTGAGTAGACATTCCATCTATGGTTCCGGTATGCTTAAGCTGCATTGAACCCATTACGCATAATTACATTGAAACCAGTTGTAGAACACAATCACATCTAGTCTGACGAGGCCTTAAACAAAGCAAAAGAACCGACGAAAAATGAGCCATTACCTATGCCTTATAACAATTTGAGTGTATAAGAAACCCAAAAGATGCAGTAAAGTATACCAGAATCCGGACCCTCCGATGGTCTCTTCTCTATTGCCATAATTTTCGCTGACCCTGCACATAGGGTTACCACTATATCATATATTTGACTTTGAGGGGCGCTGGCTAGCCGGCTTTGCTTCAGAAGGACATCCATCAATCTCGTGAGCGCTTATTTTGCCCTATTCCGTCGTCCAGGTCCAACTGTTTGTCTCTAGCACGTTTTCTCGGATTATCTCTTTCTGGTGTTTTTTTGTTATGAGGCCGCATACTGAGGTTCCTTCTTGCTTGCAATCTTTTTCCGTGTGGGCGCGATTTCGGTGTCGTGTTCAAAGACTCCGATGTTGGAGGATATTGGATATCCTTGCTCACAGTGTCTCGTGATAGGTTTCGTAAAGGTGAGTATACATTTTCAATGGCGTTATTCTCTGCGGCCATTATGTGTAACCACCAAAGAGCCAGGTTCACTGTCATATTTGCCACACTATCTTGGGTCTCTCCTACGCCATTAGTCCACGGAATGGCTCTGTACTCCAAAATGCCGTATCTCTGGGCTTTAGCGGCAGGGGATCCATCATCAGCCAGCTTGTTTGCTATGGTATCCATCTCGGATTGAGAATCCCTCTCTTGCGATTCGGTCTCTGATCCAGGTCGTACTCGTACCACAACGAGCTCTGCATCGGTAATAATGTAGCCATAACGTGCATTGGCCCAGGTGCAATAGGTGAAGATTTGTAACAATGGTTGTCTCCAGTCTTTGTCCCCGGATTTGAAATGCAGTGGACCTTGCCGGATCCAATCGCTCGACCATTTAGTGTTCAATTTGGTATCTCCCGGTAGAATATTTGAAGGCCTGTTTTGAGAAGTAGGGCGTAGGACCCCGGCCCAGTCTGGGCGAAAGTTGGAAAGAGACCCGGGATAATCTGCTTGCGCACCTTTTACCATGTATATTCTTTGACTATTCTGATGGAAGCTCTGAGCCGCCACCAATGCATCAGTCACTGTGGAATAAGTCCACTTGGTGAGTAAGGTATTGAGTGAATCTTCATCCCGGATCTCGCAGAATGGAAACTGTGGTATCTTTGCATGATCGTGAAGGCCAGGATGATGACGTTGTAAGACCTCATTCAATTCACCGCTGTAGATTGTCCTGAGAGACTCAAGGTCGAAGTCCTCCCACGATCTGATCTCCTCAGGCCGGACCCACACGCTATGCATAGATTTAGTATTTTTGCCCCGAATACAATGTTGGGTTTTGAGCGGAGGATTGTCTTTTCTAAGGTACTGTAAGAGAGTTGGCATCGTGAGTGCCATGATTGGTGATGCAGGCTGACTGTTGGCAGCCCACAAAGATTTGCGTAAACGAATAAAAGAAACGGTAGGTGCAGACAGTGGCCCATCTCCGGGATAAATGAAAGGAGTTGCTGACACTCTTCCTCCGCTAAATCATCTATTTTAATGGATTGCAACCAATTTTGAAACTGCATTTGTCCGAGATTAGAAAGAGGCACATTCTGCGTAGTAGCTACTGTACATGTTGCAGCCATTAAGGGTCAAATACACTTATGAAGAATGCTCCAAAGTCCAATGGCAAGGTAGTGTCCCTGAAATCAGACATGTGTGCGTGTGGTTCAGTGTTATCTACGTCGCATATTACTCGCCGGGATAAAATTCATCCAACCAGGACTCGCTTTGGCGCCGACCCTGAATTTGAAGAGCTTGCTTGTGCCCCATTTCTGGTTTACAGCGTGCATATGAAAATTGTAATCTAGATCCAATCAGGATTCGCGAGCGAATGGTAGTGCCATGTACCCTACTGGAGCTGCAGTCTCTGACGGATGCTTCGATGGGAGTTCTCGGGGAGCTTCAGGCGCTCTGAGCTCCTTTTGTACTTTTTCTTGTAGAATAAGCAAGAAATATTAGGATACCACATACTGATTACCTCCGCACAATAACTAAGATTTTGAGCCGCTCGTTTAGGCCTAGATTTCGAAGTGAGTGAGATTTGTACAAGTCTAATTAGGGTCTAAGCGTAGAATTTTAAGAACATAGATAGTGAACAGCTGAGGTCGTGCCGCTTGCACAATCAAACCAAACCCCTAAGAGTAAGAGGCGGCGATTTAAGGGTGTGATGGGACGGCTCGCTATTGGCGGAACCTAAAAGATGTACGCCTTGGAGCGCCTGTGGTATTGTCTCATTGCCCCGTCTCCTTTCTTGTGCATCAGAGATAGAGCTAGAAATGGTGGTCATGGCTTCCGCAAAATCAGACACTCAGAAGATGTACTTCCCACTCTCTCTCCACTCGGTGGTCGACCATCAGCATGGTCAAATGGCCGAACTACGATCGACATCTTCCTCAGTGTAAAGGTCCGAAGCTGAACCCATTTTCTCATCGCAAGTCCAAAGTCGACTTCATACGTTTGCTCAGTGACAGCAAGTCTACCGGGTCCACAGAGTCTGGTGGCCATGCGCATGTTTTCGAAACCTCTATAGGAGGAGAAACGTACGCGTTGAAGGTGGTGAGCTACATGCCCAGACGGCAAAATACATTGCGTTCCGGACTAACTCATTAATGTCGCTATAGTTCAAGTTCTATGACGATGAAGAAGCCCGAGCAGGGCTGAAATATACAAAAGCCGACCACAATATCTCAATCGATCTCCTCCATTCTCATTCGGATCCCTTCTACAATGAATGCCGTGCATTTGGGCAAATAATTCAGGCTGGTAAAAATGGCAAAATTGCGGTTCGCTGCTACGGACATATCACTTTGCCTGCCGAAACAGAGAGGGACTTGGATCAAAAGTTCAAAGTAGCATGGGATCGCCCTGCTGAGGACTGCGATAAGCCTATATCCAAAAGGCAGCCCTTCCGTGCCATTGTGAAAGAATTGATTATAGACGACACTCCCCTTTCTCAGAAAATTGTGAATAAGATGGTGAAGGATTTAAAAGAAATACGGGCTCTTGGAGTCTACCCTATGGACGTATGCCGGCGAAACTACAGGGCAGGGCAGCTTGTGGACATGAGTATGGCGATGACTGAGCCACATTATTTGTTCGGTTTGCGGTCGAAGCGACATGTTGATGATATGAAGCGGGAGGATTTGGCTAACATTCTGCAAATAGCAAAGGATGGAGGTTTCACCTGCAGAGTGAGAGACGACGAATTCTGTGCAAAACTCCGGCCTCGAGGCGGCAAGAAGATTTCATACAAATAAGACCTTAGTCAAGATGATTGAGCAAATATCAATGAAGAGTACTCTCAGCTGACTCGGAAGCTTTCAGGCCAGACAGCTCATGCATGATGGGAAAGCACTTACCGGCTTTAGTCTTTAGCCTTACTTGTTGAACGGATCTTATTTAGCGCGTCATGATCATCAAATCTGAAGCTACATTCGACCCAGTTTATTCCATATCAGTCTATGGATGGATGGTTTTCTATCGGTTCGAAATATGATGTCTGTAGTACAACTTTGAAAAGTGACGAGATAGATAGAGTGAGCATAGGACAGAATTCTAATCGCACAATGCCTTTATCTTCAGGCTCCGCGAGGGAAACCAGAGGATCTTGCGACAGCATAAGACATAGGCAGCGAAGGAGCCGAGGAAGTGGAGGACGTCTCATCTGGAAGGCACCTTGGACAGAGTCCGAGTGAATCTGAGAGTGGCCCAGCAGCTGCTGGCGTGGACCACAGGTAAATCATTAGCAACAGCTAGTGTCTGGACCATAGTAAGCTGTGTGAATAAACGCAGGTAGGATTGCGATTCTATAGATCCGTAAGGAGAGGAGCACAAGCAGAAGAGAGCCGCGCGGAGCCAGTGATTGAGCCTTGGGGCTCAGAAGTTGATCGGCTAGGGTCGAGACGTAATTCATAGACAGATTCTTCGGGACGTAATTGAGTAGTGACCTCGCTCCTGGACAGGCTTGCTGTTTAGCCGTCTGATCGAGCTGCCTAGCCATGGAAGTAGTTCTGTTGAGTGAGAAAAGCCGATGAATGAAAGGCTCTGGTCAAAGGATGCCAATAAAGGCCCGATTGTAATACAATACGGTTTAGAAAGAGGGTAGAAAGCAAGCTGCTCGCTATTCAATCAAAGACAACGTGCTATTTTGTCCTTCCTAGTGCCCCTTATGCCCCTTCGCTACACTTTGCGTACCTGTGGCTGGAGCTCAAATGGCGGGCAGCCGGTGGAGCCAGAATCGGCCCCTCTCTGAGTAGGATCCAACGCCTCTTATGTAGTATTAATGTACACTAAGTCAAAGGATTCTAGGAGGGGCAGAGAGGGAGCATAAGGGGAGCATAGGGGAGCGTGAGGGAGCACGGGCGAGCAGCGAGGGAGCATAGGGGAGTACAGAGGGAGCAAATGGAAGAAACGGGCTTTAGCGCGCGAGCAAAGCGGCGGTGTCCTACGTTTGAAACTGATATATATATATATCACTCGTGCCACTGAGCCACTCACCCTGCAGTCTCACGCTAGTCCTATCTAGTCCTAGGACTAGCCTTCCCGAGGCGGATCTCAAGCGTGTCAAGCTAGCACGCTAGCAGCCTCGTTTTCCCCTGAGCTTCACTTGCAGAGAAAGCCATTCAGCCTATGATTGAGTGCCATCTGGACGCCTCAACTGAGAAATTCAGTGCGGACCATATGTATGCCTTTTTGATCCCTTTTGGCTAACTCCGTTAAATATACCGACATCCGCTCATCCGACAACAACGCAAATCATTTCCCATATATGCACTTCCGGCCACTACCATTTCCTTTATACTGGAATGCGTGATGACCTGCGTAGGCTGAAGATACATGCAATTAGGACACGGTAGCCTTGGTACGAGTGGTCTTTCAACCTCACAGACCTACATGAAAACCTCTCGGTCTCACTCCTCATTACCACTAAGCGACATGCATTCGGGATCGGCGAGTAAACATGGCGAAGAAGCCATGGCAATTCTTATTCCGCCACATCTTGAATCTTGGTGCATTTTCGCCAATTTTACACTTTCCTAGACATTGTGACTTTGATGCAGGAATCCCTGGTCGTTGCACTAATCGAGTAATACTGTGGCCGAGCAGATACTATATCTTGATGGGCACTACGGTACTACTATTCTATTCGTTGCCTCTTGCCATTATCAAATACTTATATCAGACCCCTGTTCTGTCACTAAGGGAATTTGGTAATCTTGTGGACTCCACTCTGGAATGTCAGTCGCGGGACATAATTCCTGGGCCACGCTTGATGAAATGTGTGCAGCGACATTCATCCTTCAGCCTCATTTATCCATCTCATAGCCTTCGTGTTGTGAATTGGGAGAGTTGCCTTGTTTCCGTCATGATGGAGACACCAGATGTGTTTGTCTGCTTTCGCACCGATACTCTATCTGATTTTTGCAAACACCGTATCGATCTTCGCAGGAAAAGACTTCGTCACATCGACATCAAACGTAGTGAAAACGCTGTATCGTTCAGGACTGTACATCGTTCCGGGTACAAAGCAGTCTTTTCGTGGATAGAAGTTAAGATCGCGACAAAATAACGTGGTCAATCCGTTTGCAGCGGATCTGATTACTGCCATCGCAGAATCAACAAGCACCTCAAAGAATTATCTTCCTCCATTATCAGCACCTCAATTCCTATATCAAAAAGATGGGTTCCCAAATCCCCTATTCCAGAGTCATGTCACCTCGAAATTCGGCTCCAGCGGGAACGAAGGACACGATAGGGGAGCAAAATGCAACGAAGAGCATGAGTACAGCTTCACCTTCACCACCAATGTCATCTCGCAAACCATCAACGCCATCAGTATCCTCAGAACCCTCCTACATCATAGCGCATATGATGAATCAAGGCTGTCGTTCGTCAAATCACTCCGGGCCGCAAGACGTCGAACCCCCTTGTTCAGTCAACTTTCGGTCGGCTAGTCTTCAGCCTCCAATCACAAAAGCTAGTCTGGGGGAGCTGGACTCCGAGCATCTCTTCGAAAATTTACTCTTGCGGCACGACCTCAACTTTGATCCCAAGATTCAATATCGACCGACGACACATGGTGTTCGTGGTGAAATCAGGATGACCGAGGCGCTTGAATACTGGAACGCTATGGGAACAGAGCTCGCTGGCTTCTTCATGGATCAAGGGAAATGCTGCTGTTGCTGGACTACCTTACCGACTTCGCCGTTACGCAATAGTCCCGTTCAGACAACATTACGGCGGTTACCGAATATGTTCGAAACAGTCCGGGTGATATTGAAAAGTCTTGTCCCGGAATATGAATGGTCGACAATTGATGCACGTCTCGATATCGATTTGTTGGTTCAGCAATTAGAAAATGAGGCTTGCGATTTCATAGCACTGAGTGAATGGCTGGGAGTTCTCTTGCGACGATACTGTTTACCAGAGGGAAGCCAGTTGATCGATGAAATGACCACAAATATACGCTCCGGAGTCCACAATGTCGACACAGGCCAGATATTGACCGGTCTTATGCAAATATTCACAATCCTGGAAGTCATGAAACTAGTAAGCTAGCATGAAACCTTCCAAATGGGGATGAATCCAACGAATCTAATGCATGGTAGGAGCGTACCAATCACGAAATCAGAGCCCTACGTCCGGCAATGGTGGATGCCACCGTTGCTTTCGAACACAAGGACTTTCTTCGCCGGATGACAGAAGGATGGGACGTGAGCAGAGGGCGTGCATGGTTCGTCAACGAACGACATGAAAAGGGACAAACTTCAGGAGTCATGATAGTCGCCCCAGCCGTTACGAAGCTGATTGTTACCAACTCTGACCGTCTGCCTCCTACGTTCACCCTCGACTACATTCGGTTGCGCACATTACAAGAAGATTTTGAGCACTTGATGTACCAAGCAGCCTGCCGCTGGACGTTGGAGGAAGTTCTGTCATCTCTGGATTGGAAGACCTTCTTTCCCCAAAGCTCTTACGACGCCCTATTCACTCGAATATTCATCATAATCTCGGCCGATGAATCAAAATCCTCCCCCTTGAGACTGACGGAAGATGTCGCCCTCGAGATCGTCAGAGTGGCATACGAGCTCTGCCATATCTCCACCTTGCCCTCGACCAAAGATTTAGACTTCGCGGCCTCAAACCTAGAATATTCGTCTGATGCCTCGACATCCGTGTTCAAGGATCTACAATCCTACCTCGCAGAGGACCTTCAAGATATCGTTGATGCAGAAGTCCAAAGCACACAAGACCTTACACCCATGCAGATCGCCAATCGATACGTGCCAAAGGGTTCAATCCCTGCAAGCCCATCGGCCATCACCGAACAGACACGGTTGCGCCGTCTCGCGCAGCAGATATCGCACATTTCGGTCCTCCATTGGCGGGTTTGGGGGCCGTTGTTGTACGACCAGCCTGATAAGCCTGGCGAAGTTTGAGCCAGAGAACCGAAAGTTTCCGAGTCGTCAGAGAAACAACGGGATAGGCTAAGGTTCCTGCGGAGCGACACTATGCGTTCGTTCAACATGGCTTGCAGAAGTCGCTTTGCACGACTCAGCTTGCACGACTCAAGCGAAGAGCACAGTCCAAAGCTCACACACGATGAGTATCCAGCGCCCGATAGTTGAGGAGAGAAGAAGGGAGAACGGAGAAAGGGTATCCGCGGAGGGATGCCGTACGGTAGAACCTCACGACGAAGAGATAGATAAAAAGAAGTAAGCATCGAGAACTAAATAGAAGGCTCTGCACCCGAAACCGAGTTTTGCCGATGTTACAAAAGTCGTTCAAAAACCTATGATGTAGTCTGTACATAGTAATTTAGACTAAACCATATCAGAATACCTAAACGTGTCCAAATGACATGATTCGTTTGAAGATTGTTGATTTTCGCATTCATTCATTCATTCATTTGACGAGCTAGCGGTGCTTTACAACCCAAGGCATGGATAGGACAGGTCATGAATATTTAGGCTGACGGGAGAGGATTGAGCAAAGTACGCTGTTCACCCGACGCCAAAACCCGTGATCGCATCGCACAAAAGAGTATTTGCTACGGAGTAAGGGTTTGCGAGTTCCAGAATGATCGTTTTCAGACTCCTCTAAACTACCTTATTCCCTTCCTCACGTTTTAGGTATCTTGTCTCATCTCATCTAATGGCTTCGTATGTAACAGCAGCAATGTCTCATTTAAACCGTCCAACCTGTTTGTCCTGCATTACAAGCGCCTCCGCATCAATCGGTATCGTGTCGCCAGTCCAGCGTTCATTTCGTAGAGCCTCCCGCTGCAGCGCCGTCTTTTTTCGCAAAAGCTGTAGAGTGCGCGAATTAGCTGATAGTCCATTTTGATTGTTCGTAGCCTGATCCCATGTGCCCCCCCCCCAGCCCCACCGTTTCCCAAGCCCCAAGGCTACCCTTTGAGGTTGTGTGAGGAGAGAGGGTGTGTCTTACCCTCAGCCTGTTTCTGGCGCATGATAGCCGCCTGCTGCTCTTGAGTGCGCTTGAATTCGGTACCGGATTGCTAGATCCCATGATTCGAATGTTAGGTGTCTGATTTTGCCTTGCTGGAGTCTTCGCTGATGGTGATGACAAGGGTTTTGGGGGGGATGCGTACGGTGTTCTTTTTCTTCTCGCCAGACATCTTTTTCTGGTTGGCTTCGCGGGCCTCTGGGTGGGGTTGGGGTTAGTTCTTTGTCTTTTGAAAAATGGGCGGGATGTTATGGGGGAACGGTGAGGGAAGGAGTTGACTTGCTGTCGCGCTGGTTGCCACGAGCCATGGCGGTTGAGGTGGTTTTCGCAGAGGTTGGGGGTTTTGGTGTAGGTCGCGATCGACGTTTGGGGGTTTGCTTTGAAGTGTGAGAAGCTGGAGAGAGAAAGGTGTTACAAGGAATAACGATCTCGAGTGATAAGCACGCTAATGCACTGCGGCAACGATAAGCGCGGCGCTAATGCAGTGACAGAAGGGGGTGGTAAGGTATTTTCCATAGGATTGATACATGTGGAAGACATGTTGACATCGCGTCGCAGCTTCCCAATGTTTTACTTTGTCCTAAGGCGTAGTCAAAGTGTTCTTGCCTTTTTCACGTTCCCTCGCTGTGAGCCGGCTTCCCTCAAAATGAGGCTCTCTCCTATTTATCGTTTCACTCCTTAACAAAAGCTTTCGCTTCGATGGTATACATGCCAACATAAACTTCCATGTATGATTTCTCATTATGACTTTGAAAGAACTCTTCAATAGCAAGACTATATACATGACTAACACCATTCTTGAGCTTGTCTTGGCCATTTGGGCCGTAATCCTTTGCTACCTCCTCCTTTTGGCAAATCGTGACATTAAAAGGCTAGAACGAAGGCTAGAACAGGAGCCAGCAGGCGTCTTTCGGCTCTCCAATCTCCGAGATGCCCAAGCGGTCCGATGAAAAGCCGCATGCTGATGTCGACTTTACGCTGAGGAGAGTCTTCGGTAAAAGCAATTTTCGGTACATTATGTTTCCAGTCTTAGTCTACTGTTCTCTTGACAAAGTGCAGGCCGTATCAACGTGAGATCATCATCGCAGCCCTTAAAGGGGAGGACGTTTTTGTGCAAGCAGGTGGGCTTTTCGAGTTGCTCACAAACCAGCCATAATCAGCTTCCACTAACATGAAGAAGCGACATCCTTCGGGTACAATCAGTGTCCAGAGAGTTGTTCTCCGCCTTTGTTGACTCAGTTCTCACAGCAAGAGCCTATGTTTTCAGCTTCCGGCAGTCATCGACCATGGTATCACGATTGTCGTATCGCCACTGCTCGCCCTTATGAACAACCAGGTCGCAGTCTTGCAGGCTATCAATATACCAGTGGCAACCGTCAACTCGAATACCCTCCAATCAGACCGCCACGATATCTTCAAAGATCTTTGCTGTGGTGAAACCAAGTGTTGACTGTCACTGTTCTGCGTCAGTGCTGATATTCTCCAGGACATCCTCGTACCCGGCTAGTCTACGTAACACCCGAGCTTGTCCTCACTGAGTCCTTTCGTAAAGTCCTGGTGACCATTTACGACCAAGGAGAACTTTCCCGAATCGCAATTGATGAAGCCCATTGTATCTCCGAATGGGGTCACGACTTTCGTCCAGCGTACTGCCATCTCTCCCACTTCCGTTCTGCATATCCCAAGGTACCTATCATCCTGCTTACGGCAACTGCTACTCCTCCAATTCGCACAGACATAATAACAACCATGGGTATGAATCCCGGTACCACAAAGAACTTCATAGCCTCGACCACACGACGCAACTTGGTCTATGAAGTCCGATTCACCTCGGACGATTCAGATGATCGTTTCTCCTGGCTTCTTTCTTGGCTCCAGAAGATCTACGCTCGGCGTGCCAACGACCCCGCGCGCTCTCAGGAGATATCCCAAGAGGATTCGAGCAACATCAAACGTCCTGACGCAATATCTGGCATCATCTACGTCGCATATCGCTCTGACTGCGATGCTCTGTCCTCACGCCTCCGGAAGCATGATATCGGCGCAGCAGCGTACCATGCCGGCCTGAGCGCCGCAGAGCGATTGGACTGTCAGAACAAATGGATCGCGAGCGCTAAAGGTCATGACATTATTGTAGCTACGACTGCATTTGGGATGGGCATTGACAAACAAGATGTGAGGTTTGTAGTCCATTGGAGTCTTCCGAAAAGCTTTGAGGGCTACTATCAAGAAGCCGGGAGGGCTGGAAGGGATGCCTTGCTCGCAAGATGCTTGATATTCTACTCGAGAGAGGATCGCGATCGTGTCGGTTACCGAATCAGTAGAGACGCTGGGAATGGCAATAAAACCTCTGCTGGAGGCCAAGGTGGGTCTCTTCGTTGTGTATCCTCGATTGGTACGACTCCGGTGAATCCAAGGTCGGATATTTGTGAAATTCACCTAGTGTACTTTTAAAGATGCGTCAAATTGGCTATACGTCTAATTCCAAGGGTAATGCTGACAGCGGAACCTCGTACAGCGGCGAAGACTAAGGAAGTCCAGCGTAAACCCCGATTAGACTCGTTCCAAGCGCTCGTCAAATATTGCGAGCAAACAGACCGCTGCCGGCACGTGGTCATCGGTGAATTCTTCGGCGAAGAAGGAGTACAGGCTTGTGGCATGGCTTGCGATTCCTGTATGGACGGCGAAGGGCTGAGGAAGAGGAAGACGGATGGATTGGCGAGCGAGGAGTGGGTTAGTACGCAAAGAGAACGAAGCGACTTTTATGAGGAGTGTTATGATTGAGTGCTCGGGGTCGCATCGAGAGGCATCAGCGTTCGTCTGTCTCTTGTTACAGGTATTCTAGAGTACATAGTGCCTCGGGGGCCCGAGTGGTTCACAATTTGACTTGCTCAATATGTACAAGAAGAGTCTGACTAACAACGATCACCTCCACTTCATGGGCTCATTCGCGATCTAATCATGTGCACCCCGTATTGATCGACAGCCATCGAAAATGGACTTTTGGACAACCTGAGACTCTGGGACCAAACCTTTGATACGCATCGAAGCCTGTGACGCTAGTAGTCAAGTTCGGAAAGGCCCAATGCTGAAGATGTAGCCGTGCGTTTTAGAAACCATGTCAGAATAATGCTTGATAATGCCGATCGCCTACAACTCCCATAGCAGGACCAAGACTTATCTTCCTCCAATAGGCTCACATACCCGGTGGCGGTGGTACCTAGAAGTATACCTGTTAGCCCCCTAAATTTATGAATCGCAGCTTTCTGCAGGCTCAAGAGGCGTGATTCCGTCTTACAGAGTTGTACCCTCCATTAGCAGGAGGGGAGCCACTGGGAGGTGGAGGTGGTGGAGCATCGTCCGCTGGTGGGGCTGGCGGAGCTGCGCCGGGCGCGCCTCCCTGTTGCGCCGCTTGCTGTTGGTAGTATTGGTAGTAGGCGACGTAGTTTTGGTAGCCTCCATACGCAGCGTAGGGATCTTGACCGCCGTAGTACTGAGCGTATTGCGCTGCGTAATCCGTCGGGCTGCTGGCGCCAGGTGGACCGGGAGTCGCTGGGGCGGCCACAGCGGGAGATTGCGCGCCTCCATAACCACCGTATCCACTACCGCCATAGCTCCCTTGACGATCGCCTCCACCTTGCTGATAACCTTGGCCGTAGCCACGCTGCTGGGGTGGGTTATCTTTGAAACGTTGATATTGCTCCTTTACGTTGTCGAGTAGTGACTCGCAGAGTTCTTTCGCGTGCTGGACTTCGGTAGGGTCGGGGCCGGCCACGTGAAGGTACATTGGCTCATCGCTCTCTTGGTTGGTGCCGTGCTCGATGAATCCTGAATTGCGCCCTTTGATCTGCACCCTGCATCGGGTTTCTTGCTGAATATGCTTGACGTAAGCACCTCCGTGGCCAACGACTTGCGCTCTCAGGTTGAAGCCCTGGATTGGCTCGAGATCGATGGGGATGCGCTCTTCCGGCCATTTTCGCTGTAGCTCCGTTTAGTGTTGCGCACGAGAAAATACCGAAATAAGAACGTACTCTTCCGAATTCGTCCCGCTCAACTTGATCTGGCTCTCGACGTCTAAAGCGTCTTTCATCAACCAGATTGGGCAGCTCTTGCTTCATGAGCTCCTCAACCTTCACGACTGCTTTCTCGAGGCCCTCTTTTGTGACGCTGGTTATGTGTAGATAGAGAGGCGGATTCTAAGGTACGATGAATGAGCATCCCGGGACATTGGAAATTACAGAAACTTACAGCTGCGGAAGCCATGCTCTTATCCGGGTAGTAATTTCCTCGAGTCGTGACATCTTTACACTATGAGCTTCTGTTCTTTATAAGTCTGTAATGGTCAGATATTGCGTACCGGCGCCAGTTTCTTCTTTGATCTAGATGTCACGCGTTGGAGGTCAGCAGATGCCAAAGAGGGGTTGTAGAGTGCTAGATCAGGCCATGGTAAGCTTCAAACATTCTTCCACAAACGACAGAGTATAGGAAACACTGAAGCGCATGGCTTTGAATCGCACTCGAAGTACGGGCGCCTGGAGCTATCAGTGGACATGACAAGAATATTTACCATCTTCTGTGTTGAGCCTTTGGTCAGTGTATAACGATTACGAAGGTCGTTGACCTCGATATCCTTGATGTAGTCTCCATCTGCGATATACATATCGCCGTTTATGTTACTAGTACTCGAACCCGCATTGGGATTTGGTGAAGCTGCTTTAGCAACTGGGCTATCTGTCTAGAATCTTGTTAAGCCGTGAAGAAGAATTGAAAGGCAAGTACGGCTCACGGCTCGAATAGGAGGGACATCAACATGCTGAACGCCCTTTTTAGCTTGTATCTGAGCGTTTATGCGAGCTGCTGCGGCCGCTGTAGTATCTTATTAACCTTGTGAAGACAGCAATACCGATGAAGCTTACCTGCAGCTGCAGCTGGATCGCTGGATGCTTTTCTATCGCCAAAACTAGGACTTAATGGGGTCTTTTGAGGCAACGGACTTCGACTTCTTCTTGACTCGGAATGTTTGGAAGACGGAGACTTTGAGCGTCTGTCAAACCGAGATCGCTTCACATCAGGTTCGGTCTGATCAAATCGAGAGCGCTTCAAGGCTTTAGGCTCTGCGTCCGCCATTTTGAATAATCTTGAAAATTTGCTAGAAGCAGGCACTACAATTAATTGTGCCTGATGTGGTGTTAATGTATCTGAGGAGTCGAGTACAGGAGAATGGAGAAGCGTTTTGAACTCTGGCCCAGCGGAAAACCCCCGCTAGACTAGCTCACTAGGTACTCAGTAGAATATCCGCACTAGTGTTTTTGATCTTTGACACCCCGAATTTCGACATTTGAAGCATTTCTCCGTGCTGAACGAGAAGACGGCTCTCATAAGTGCCCAATGGATCCACTCTTTGACGTGTTCGACGATCCACTGCCGGGGGTGAAACAGCCAAGCAGTAAACAGAAACCGCGGAAAGACAAGAGTAAAAAACGATTGGCGAGTGGTGGTCTGAAAGATGGCAATGGGACGGCAAACGCAATAGTGGAAGGAATTGGTGATATGTCAATGCAAGCGCTTGAAGAAGTCCAGTCGCAGAAGAGACATACGGTGGACACGAATGGCGAGGGTCAACCTGACTCTAAGCGACAGAGGAGGGAACTTGAAGCTGAACCTTTGATTACTGATACCTTCGAGACGGAGCAGTCAAGAGAAGTAGCGGCATCTGCAGGACTTCAGACGTCGAAAGAAGGTACCGCTGTCGTCCTATCACATCAAGTAAGACATCAAGTCGCTCTACCCCCCGACTACGATTATGTGCCTATATCAGAGCATAAGGCTCCGGAAACACCTGCCAGGACCTGGCCTTTCACCCTGGATCCTTTTCAACAAGTTTCTATTGCGTCAATTGAAAGAAGAGAAAGCGTACTAGTCTCGGCGCATACAAGTGCCGGCAAGACAGTAGTCGCAGAGTACGCCATTGCACAAAGTTTGAAGAACAACCAAAGGGTCATCTACACAAGTCCTATTAAGGCGTTAAGCAATCAAAAATATAGGGAATTCGTTGCAGAATTTGGTGATGTGGGTTTGATGACTGGGGATGTGACAATCAATCCTACCGCAACCTGTTTGGTCATGACTACAGAGATCCTCAGATCGATGCTTTACCGAGGCTCTGAGATCATGCGAGAAGTGGCGTGGGTGGTCTTTGACGAGATTCATTACTTGCGAGACAAAGCTCGGGGGGTGGTATGGGAGGAGACTATCATACTATTACCCGACAAAGTCCGATATGTCTTCCTTTCGGCTACGATTCCGAACGCAATGCAGTTTGCTGAATGGATCACTAAGACTCACGGCCAGCCTGTCCATGTTGTCTATACGGACTTCCGACCTACACCGCTACAGCATTACTTCTTCCCTGCAGGAGCTGACGGGATACATCTTGTCGTCGATGAAAAGGGAGTGTTCCGGGAAGACAACTTCAATAAGGCTATGACCACCATAGCAGACAAACAAGGAGATGATCCTTCCGATGCAATGGCAAAGCGGAAAGGTAGAGGCAAAGACAAAAGGCTGAATAAGGGTGGGACGAAAGGACCTTCTGATATCTACAAGATTGTAAAGATGATCATGATGAAGAATTACAATCCTGTGATTGTTTTTAGCTTTAGCAAGAATATGTGCGAATCATACGCCCTTCAGATGAGCAATTTGACCTTCAACGAGACCTCGGAGAAGGACATGGTGCAAAAGGTATTCGACAGTGCGCTGGAGATGCTGACAGAAGAAGATAGGCAATTGCCACAGATTCAAAATATTTTGCCTCTTTTGAAGCGAGGGATTGGTATTCACCATTCCGGGCTTTTGCCCATTCTGAAGGAAACCATCGAGATCCTTTTCCAAGAAGGGCTTATCAAGGTTTTGTTCGCTACAGAGACATTCTCGATTGGACTGAACATGCCCGCGAAGACAGTTGTTTTCACTAGTGTCCGCAAATTCGATGGTGTCTCACAGCGATGGGTGTCCCCTTCAGAGTTCGTCCAGATGTCTGGGCGAGCTGGTCGACGTGGTCTCGATGATCGCGGCATCGTTATCATGATGATTGACGAGAAGATGGAGCCTGCTATCGCCAAGGAAATTGTCCGTGGAGAGCAGGATAAGCTAAATTCGGCCTTTTATTTGGGTTATAACATGATCTTAAACTTGATGAGAGTTGAAGGTATCTCACCAGAATTCATGCTTGAACGGTGTTTCTACCAGTTCCAGAACACAGCAAGTGTCTCTGGACTTGAGAAAGAATTGCATGAAATGGAGACGCAGAGATCCACCATGGAGATCTCTGACGAAGGCACTATTAAGGAATACTACGACCTACGGAAGCAGTTGGACACTTATACGACAGACATGCGGGATGTTATCAATCATCCCAACTACTGTTTGCAATTTATGCAGTCTGGGCGGCTTGTAAGAATCAAGTACAATGATCATGACTTTGGCTGGGGAGCGGTTGTAAACTTTACAGCAAGGCAAAAAGGCAGAGACCAGAAAGCCGAAGACATAAGTCCTCAGCAATCCTATATCATTGACGTGCTTTTGCAGGTCGCCGATACATCATCAAACGGGACCCGGACGCACTCAGACCTCCCGCAGGGGGTTCATCCTCCAAGCGATGGGGAAAAGTCAAAAATGGAAGTTGTCCCAATCCTCTTGTCCTGCGTTGAGTCCATCGGCCATGTGCGGATCTTCCTGCCAGCAGACTTGAAATCAGCCGATCAGCGCAATACTGCTAGGAAGTCAATCGATGAAGTAAAGAGAAGGTTCCCTGACGGCATTGCTGTTTTGGATCCAATTGAGAACATGGGCATCACAGATATTTCGTTCAAGAAGCTGCTAAGGGTACGTGGTCATTGTACGTTGTACGGATAAACATGCTGACAGTGCGCAGAAAATCGAAGTCCTAGAGTCTCGCCTGCTTGCAAACCCACTTCACAATTCCCCTCGTCTCCCAGATCTTTACAATCAGTATGCTGACAAGGTCGAGCTGTCCGACAAAATCAAAGCAGTGAGGAAGCAGATCAGTGCTGCCCGTGCTATAATGCAGCTTGATGAGTTGAAGTGCCGTAAGCGTGTCCTCCGTCGTCTCCATTTCATCAATGACGCCGAAGTGGTGGAGCTCAAGGCCCGTGTTGCCTGTGAAATCAGCACGGGTGATGAGTTATTATTGAGCGAACTTCTGTTTGACCGCTTCTTCAATGAGCTTACACCGGAATTGTGTGCTTCGGTACTGAGCTGCTTCATTTTCGAGGAGAAGTCTGAAGCGCCTGCCTTAAAGGAGGAATTGGCACGTCCTTTCCGAGAAGTCCAAGCCAAAGCGAGGACAATCGCCAAGATCTCGCAGGAGAGTAAGCTACCTTTGGTTGAGGAAGAATACGTACAAACCTTCAAGTATCAGCTGATGGAGGTGGTCTATGCTTGGTCACATGGAAAATCGTTTGCGGAGATCTGGTATGTTTCTCTCATATGATCCGATTTATTAGATGTTGACTGGTATAGCAAAATGACGGATGTTTACGAAGGAAGCTTGATTCGTCTCTTTAGACGTCTGGAAGAGCTACTGAGGCAGATGGCTCAAGCGGCCAAGGTGATGGGAAGCGACGAGCTGGAACAAAAGTTCGAGCTCTCTCTGACAAAGGTCCGGAGAGATATTGTCGCAGCACAGTCACTATATCTTTGAGAGGGACATTTATGCATCTATATTCTCAGCATAGCGGGAGGTGTTTGGCTAAGATGTCATCGGACTCTAGGCGTCACTCGTCATGTATCATGATATCGACTAGGTTGCTCGCGTTCGTCGGCAGCATTGTACATGATGCTAGATGTTAGCACTTATATACAACATACCGATAGGATATCAGGCCAACAAGAGGTCCATGTTGTTGCTGCAACAACATCGTTACCAACAGTAGGGACTATAATCCCAAACTCCCAAAGTCCTCAACAAAGCTCTTCAGTCTCACGAACCCATGTGGTCGATATTCTATATCTTTTGTTCGTGATCGAGCAGCAACAACTGTACGCTTGACACTAGAACTAGCGCCTGGGCAAGGGTCCAAAGGTGATCGCTTTCGACCCTTCCTTTCTTAGCTCTCCCCACTTCCTTCCAACTGCAATCTACCTACTACATAATCAATAATACATATCCTGCTCCTCTAATTATATCCCGAGAGAGTGCTACTGTCTGATACTCGCCGCTATGAATAGTGTCCTTCGAACGCCGCCACCTCCTCATCAATTATTCGACGCTCACCTATCTCAACCACGCTCAAGTCTGCTCCCTCCACAACACTGGAGTACAGCTCAAGCTAATACAACCATAACAGTGTCTCATCCCAGCACCAGCTCCTCGAGCCGGAAACGAAAAGCCGAAGACGAAGAGCCCCAAGCAGACGACCGAGTAATGCTCTCACCATCCCCAGGACTGTCTACGCGCTCATTACCCGCTCAACGACAAATCAAGCGGACAAGGACTGGTGTTATTGGCAAACCACTCGCTTTGCCGAGACTTCTGGAGACGCTGGATGCCAGTTCACTGCGAGGCGTTCTCCAGTCCATCTGCACCCAGCATCCAGAGATCGGCTCCGAAGTAGAGCATACAGCTCCTAGACCCAGCGTACCCTCCGCCCTGGGTGTCCTCAAAGAATACGAATCATCTTTACAATCTTCTTTCCCTTTCGGCGGCGACTCCTCATCAGACTATGCATACAATCGAGTCCGTGCACCTCTGATCGCCCTCCTTGACGCCCTGGCAGATTTCACGCCACATTTCCTACCGCCAAACGAAACACAAGCATCGCAGTCCCTCGCCTTCCTCGACGGAGCAACAGGCGTGATACATCGGCTGCCAAACTGGCATTCATTCCAGAATACTCTACACAAGCAGAACGCGTACGAGGAAATGTCCGGGGCTTGGACGCTAGCCATACGGGAAGCCGCAAAGCGGGCCGGAGGCATGCAGCTGCAGTATGGAGGCTGGGATCAGAAGCTTGCAAAACACAATCAGCAATCGGGCGGGAAGCTGCAAGATGCGGTGAACGAGCTGAGTGCGAATATCGGTTGGATGGGAGGTCAGCCTCAGGGGCAACAGCAGAGCGGACGAGGGGACGACTTGAGCTCCGTCAGACAGGAATTGCTGTCGGGAACGTACGGATCGAATCTCCCGATACACGTAGGGCCATGGTGATGTAGGAGTCGTTGATTTTGGAAAGGGTATGAAATGCACGGTCTATGGAGCGAATACTTGCATAGACAGCGGGGAAAGGAAGACGAAAGGGTCATGCATAGCGAGGAGTCTGGCGCAGTAGGCATGTCCATCCTTTTTTGGTCATCATAGCGTGCGATGCATCGATGGGCGTACAAGTAAACGGTTAGTCCCTTCTCGACGACTATACAACATACGGAGGTTTAATTCCCTACATACATTCACATGGCTGTTATCTGCGCGTTATGCTGGTACCATGTCTTGATGACTATGTTTAGTTGTTTATATGTAATCAATGGCATAAGCCTAATCACATTCTCATTATTGTTTCTTATATCCTACCTCTCAACATAGGTATGCAACTCACGCTTGCCAACAACTAGTGCCTCCAACCCAACCTCAATCCTCTCACCTCGCTTCTTTTGATTACTCACCCCTCGAATAAACTCACATCTATGTTTCCTACACCTTTCTGATCTCACCCTTCCTACCTTCAGGCTCACTACTCTTCTATGGAATGAACAAGGTATATCCTACACCTATCATTTCTAGACCATTCTTACCTCACCCTGTCTTGCCTCAGGCTCATTACTATTCCATGCAGTGAATAAATCATGACAAGATTCGTCTACATCTTCTGACAAGATAGTATTAGCCTCACTGGTCTGATCTGAATACCAATTCGCTCATCTCAACCTCGAGAGTGCAGCATCCATCAAGACAATGGCTATCCTCAAGGGCATCGAGGTCACCATTCGCGTCAACGGCCACGCCTTGCAAGAGTATGATGACTCATTTGAAGAAGGTGATCAGAACAGCAGTAACCAGGACGATCATGATGGCATGCCTTACCGGGTGTCAAAGCACATTGAAGCTACATCTGGCGCTCGCTTTGCCATCAACGTTATTGTGCCCAAGTCGGCGAAGGCCTTGCTGGGTGCTCTCACATTCGAGCTTTCACTGGATGGTCTCCCTGTCCAGAGTCACGACATGTTCATGGCCTTAAAGCGGCCAGACCTAGAGAATGGAATCTGGTCTCGTTCTAAAGATGGTTCAACGAAGGTCACTAGCAGCGGAACAGTAAAGAGACCTTTCATGTTCAGTGACATCAAGTGGTGTGAGTATATTTGGTCCATGATTCTGTCGCTGATTTCCAAATTTGTTGCTTGATGCTGAGTCAACGTAGCTGGAGATCAATTCACCCCAACTCAGGTAAGACAAAAGAAACGCTCCGTTGATGACCTGGGCACCATCGTCGTCAAGATCTGGCGTAAAAAGACACTTCATCTAGTCAAAAGGGGAATTGATCCCACGGGCTTTGAAGGTACATTGAATGGTGCAGAAAAGCTGAACGAGAAGGAGGTTAAGGGCAAGAATGTAACACATAGTGTCTGGTATGTCAAAATCTCCTTCCGGCTGTACGTCAAACTCACCAGTTACCTCTAGTCTGGGTACCGAAGAGCAGGGGCGTAGTAGCTCCTGGGCCTGGAAAACGCGTTACGTGGATGGCTTGGATTCCCCATTCGCCATATTCACCTTCAACTACTGCTCGAAAAGTACAGCCTTCAGCTTTCCGACCTCTTCTTAATTTCAGGCTGACTACGGCGTAGAAGCACTTCGAAGCTTGCTCCTTGTTCCACGGACACCAAGCCCCACGCCTGCGCCAGTCCCAGTCCCGCTGGAAGAACGACCCGAAGATGAGCTAACAATGGAGGAGTTCCGAGAGTTGGCTAGGAGGCGACGGGTCAATACTCGATGGTCGACAAATTTCGAAAGTATGGACGCTAATAGATCCTAGGCCAGATTTCAAGTCGAGCGCAAAGCTAGCGTCAAATCTGAGGCTAGTGTCAAAGCAGAGAATGGGAGCAAGAGAGAGCGTGATGAAGAAATCAAGGAGCTTGTGGCGTTGTCCTCCGCGAAAAAGGTCAAAGGTCCCATTGCGAACGGTGAGGTTGTGGATCTTTCAGATTGATACGATATTCCTCTGTCACCGCAACACTGAAAATTGGGTGATAAATTGGGCGGACGGCAAGTGGACAGCTAGGCAGCTATTGGAGGACCGAGAACCACATATTTCAGCTGCGAGAGTATGGCAGGCAGGCGTCCCTGCTAGATAGCAGCATATGGAACGGTGAGCCAACAATTAGCCTTTCTCGCCAGTCTGGCTTAGGTAGCCGAAAAAAGATGCTTCGTCGCTGTCACTGCGATCCTGATTTCCTCTGAAGGACATTCGTATCCTATACACTATTGCTGATTGGTCAAGAGTGCGACGTCTAGTACTTGGGAATGGCCATATTGACAATTCAGAGGCTTGAGGACAAAAATCGACCTTCCGAAGAAGGTGGGGTAGAATAATGAAGTAAAATTGAGATGTGGCGAGTCCAATCAGCAAGAGATTAGGTTGCTATGAATTGCAGGAAAAGTGGAATATGAATTCGAAAGAAGGCAATCGGATGACTACTACCCCTGGATTATATTGACACCTAAGGAAGGAGCAGCCCCTTCCTGCCAGTCCCACCCTGTTTGCGATATCCGATGGCAATACATTCGGTTTGCACGCCATACGATCTGCGGGTCTGAAGTAGGCAACACCTGATGCTGTCAAAATTCCGAGCATCTTTCTGAGTATTGATACTGACCAAAGTCCCTTTACCTCGGCGATTGGGCGATTCGAGCCCTTTCAACCAGGATATTCTATCTAAAACTGTTCGCTTCTATATTCCTATCGGTTCGCCATGCCCACTGATCCCACAAGGATATCGCACTCACAATTATAGCCTAACACAACTCCATAAAATGGAGCCGCTGATGTGGACCACAAAACCTCATAGGAAATGCAACAGAGAGCAGAATGTCTCATGCTTTGCTTGTTGCTCAGTCTTTCCCATCCCAGCTGATCCAACGCCTGCCCGAAGCGCCCAATCCCCTATACCCAGCTAACCTACGCAGATCCTGTTCCCTAGATGGATTAGCTGGCAACGTTCCGTTGTTGGCCAAGGCTGGACGAAAGCATTCGTGCTTGCTGGATCAAACGCAGTCCGAACATGACTCGCGAAGGTTGCATACAATGCGCAATGTTGGGGGAGCTCGTCTTGTGAGCTTCAAGCCACCAGCTTCGCAGCCATATGTTAGATCGAGTAACCGAGATGCACCTGTCCGGACCCTTATAGACGGGGTTGCATGCTTGACGAATCGTATCACATTTGCAGTCCACACAGAATCAATTACTTCAGAGTTCCTATTTTGGTCCAAAAAGTCATTCCTCTCCAAAATTGCGGCTATCGGACATAAACTTTTCAGTAGCCCTAGCCCTATACAAATGTTTGTTGACAAGATGAGAGGCTCTTCGCGATAGTCAGTACCCATGGTCAAAGCCTGAGGGTATACGCCGAGTGCCTGTCATGCAATTGGTTGGGCCTGGCTAGCCCTTGATCATCCAGTATGGCTATCATCCGGACAGCTCTCTACAGAGAATTCTTGACACCAGCTCTGCACAGGAGATTCACCAGCGCCGCTGTGGTCATCTTGGTCATATGCTACGTCGAGGCGATTCTGACTGGGGAGAAATCTGGAGGTAGTGAGCAGACCCAGACCAAATATTGATTGTAAGGTTCTGACACTCTTGCAGTCCTCTGGTTCTGGTTTCCAGTGGGCCCAGCGGGCATACGAACACTTCTACTCTTCATATCGGCGCTTTCAGTCTTTGTACTAAGGGTTGCTCAGCTTCACGTTGGTATGGTTGGGAACAGGAGACTTGGGCTGCTACAGCATTAATTGTTTGGATAGGAAGTCGGACAACAGGTTCACCGTTCGAGACTTTCACCAAGTACCTCATCCGATTGAACACCGTTCAGACACTGGTATGGTACTCATTTTCTGCCTGGTGGTTCAGCGAGGTATACTTGTGGTCGGTGCCTAGCTCGGCAGACCTAGGCTGGATATCTGAGGGAAGGTAAGAGCGGTACCTCTCCTCTCGCTACTGTACTTGCAGCTAATGGAGGTCCAGGGCTTGGGAGCCAAGAAAACTCAATGAGAAACCTATTTACCTGCGGAGCATGTTTTTCATGCTGGCTGCCTGGCAATCGGCTATACACTTGTACTACGATTATGACAAAATTACATTACCTATATTGCAGTCAAAGGAGTCAACGACGGAACAGCCGTCTAAAAAGCAATCTCCGGTCCATGTATTAAGAGATCTAATACCATCGATGGGAAGGAGTATTGGACTACGCGCTGCATGCATGAGTGTCTTTGGGCCCGTAATTTACACGGGCTTCATCCGATCCAAAGCCTGGAGTTGGTCTCTCTACTTCGCAGCATTATTCTGGGACATCCCAAACTCGCGACTGTCATACACACCACCATACCTCTCGGTCATTGTTCGATCCTATGTTTCTAGCACTCTCCTAATTACATTGTGGGAGGTCTCAAACGTAATTTTCAGTCTCCACGTTGCGCAAGAACCGCTGAAGAAGGGACAGCCATTGACCAGCGAGTCAAAAGACCCCAATGGAAGTTTACTAATTGGACTGAAAACGAGCAGAGAAGTTCCTAGGGTATGTTGACCAGATTTGTAATTCGCGCCAGAGGCTAACCCGTCAAAGTCTTTTGCATTTTGGGAGCTTGCCTACATCAGCCAGCGCTTTGAGGCACGCCGCAAGGCAATTTATCCGGACATAGACCGTAAAGACGGCTCTACCTGGAATCAGATAATGACGCTCTGTCTCGGCGAAGTTCTCGAAATCAGCAACCGTATCGCCGAATACCAACATCCAACCCCAAAAGCAGCTCCTCAAATCACCATCGAAACCCTCCCTCGCATCTCCTCAACCACCATCAGACAGGACAACATATTCAGAAACCCTCAAGCACCGAGTACACGGCGCGAGATGATAGAATCCAACGTCGGCACCATTGCCAAATCCTACGGCCAGGCACCACAGCCACCAAAGCCCATGGAAACCATCCAGCATCTCCGCTCATCAACAGCAGGGTATCTGAACCAAGCCCAGCAGAAACTCCTGACCCAAGGCCAACAGGAAACACTCAGCAAAAGCGGCGCCCTCGCGCTCTACAACGACTTCCTCATGCGCTTCCTCCGCAGCCCAGCCGGCCACCCCTTCCGTCAGACCCTCAAACGAAGAATTAGCACAGTCGTGCTCGGAACCCCATACAGCGCCCTCCATCCCATCATCGACTCCATAACAACCCTGAGCACCCTAGCTCCAGCCAGTATAACCGAAGACCCATACGGAACGGTAGCAAAAGACGTCCCACTCCTCATCCGCGCCTTCGTCAGCATCATCTCCAGCATCGAAAATTTCGTCAGCACTCTACAGCCCCATTGGACGGACGTCGAGTTCTCAGACACGGACAGGCAAGTGGAGGAGGTGGAAATGATCGTTAGGGCGCTAAAAGCCGGCTTGAAGGGTATTGTGGCTGAGTTTGATGTGTATACGACTGAGCTTGGGATGGCGGCTGGAGAGATGAGGACGGCGAAGGCGGTGGCGGGGATGGAGGGTGAAGAGTGATGGTTTGATACCCCCGGTGATGGAATAGGTGTCTGCTGTTTCCGCAGAGCGTAGATATTTCCGCTTCGCCATACCCATTTAGATACCGGCTATCCTGAAATCCATCTCACAGATTTCAAGCCTATGGTCACGATCTCGCCCCACCAAATTAGCTATATATCAGAGTATCAGAATGTTCATCTGGCTCCCATGCCAAATAGGAAGCGTGGGATGCTTCGTCAACAAAACCCTCGTACCCAATAACTTATATAACCACTCAATCCCCTAACCCTCCCCAAGCCTCTTTAAACCTCCTATTCAATCCAACCCACCTCTCCAAACCTCTCTAAGCCTCTTTAAACCTCCCATTCAATGAATCATACACCTCTCCAATCTCCCAAACCCCCCCCAACCCTCCAACCCTCTTTGACCCTCTAACCCTCCCTCCGCAATCCCATCTAACCCCCTTAACCCCCAACCCTAAACCTCCAACCCCCCAAGCCTCTCCAACCCCCCCAGCCCTCTCATTTTACCCAACTGCCCATAACCCATCCTCCTCCCATTTAATATAAAATTCCACCTCTCCAACCTCCCAAGACCCCTCCAACCCTCTCCAACCCTCTAACCCCCGCCCCGC